>Ga0209184_1000021_pt1 | contig 209368 bp, 177 predicted proteins | sample EN8Hudsemesocosm_2_FD_184627 | JGI IMG/M metagenome (GOLD analysis project Ga0209184, IMG submission 184627) | Methane-oxidizing microbial communities from mesocosms in the Hudson Canyon - EN8C Hudson Canyon (SPAdes) (version 2) | ecosystem: Environmental > Aquatic > Marine > Cold seeps... | reverse complement strand
GAAAAAAAGCAGAGGCTTTCCGTATTTTCCTCATCAAATTAAGTGGAAAACAAATGAAATGGGGTAAATCATTTACTAACCCTGCCTTACTGTCTGGGTTATGGGTATTCCTTTCAATGCAAGAGGTATTGGATTGCTATTCTTCTGAGGAGTTGGCGGATTTACGAGAAACTGCGCAGGATTTTTTCCCGATGTAACTTGTGTAGATACCTATGCCTTTAGGGGGGGCACATTAAAACTTTAGGTTTGAAGCACCGCCAGTCCTTTAAGGACTGGCGGTGCTTTCGGATATTATTGAATTTTGATTCCTTAGAGTAACTTTTGGGTGGCATTTCAATTTCTTGATGAGGGCCTCTGAATAGTTACAGTTAAGTTAGTTCCTTAGTGCTCGCTGGGTGCTGTCTTCCTATGTACTTTTTAAACTCATTAAAAGGTAAGGGCTTACTGAAATAAAAACCTTGGGCATAACGGCATTCTTGGTTCAGTAAGGCTAATTGCTCTTTGTTTTCGACGCCTGTTGCTATGACTTTAATGCCTAACTTATGAGCGAGGATAATAATCGTTTCTACTAAAATAGCATTAGTTGAGTCATTTAGCATCGTATGTATATAAGAGCGATCTATTTTTAACACATCTATAGGGTAATCTTTTAAATAATTCAAAGAAGAATATCCTGTTCCAAAACTATCGAGAGAAACTTGTATGCCTGCTTGTTTAAGTTTTTTGATACTTTCTAAGTGACTGCCTTTTTGTTCAAAGAATAGCTTTTCAGCAATTTCAAAAGTGATGCTTCCTGCGGGTATTTGTTTGTTTTTTAAAATATCCAGCCATTCAATATGGCAATCAGACAAGCTATATTGCGCAATGGATTGGTTTAACGAAATATGTAAAGCGGGCAAGCCTAAATCTGTCCAGCGCTGTATGTTGTCAGCAACCTCATTGATAACCCAATTTCCGACCTCGCGGATCAGGCCGCTTTCTTCTGCGATCGGAATAAAATCATTTAAAGGGATGTAGCCCTCTTGCTCATGATTCCAGCGTAATAAAGCTTCAGCACCAACCACTTTATTCGTAAACAAATCGATGATAGGTTGATAATGCAAGCTAAATTCTTGGTTCTGCATTGCTAAGCGCATATCGTTAATTAGTTTTAGCCGATTTTCAGTTTCACGTTGCAAAGCGTGAGTATAGTAATAGTAACTATTTTGGCCGTTTTTCTTAGCTATATACATAGCGCTATCAGCATTCTTCTGTAGAGAATTTATGTCATCCCCGTCATCAGGGAAAATAGTAATGCCGATACTGCCTGATATAAAAATTTCCTGCTGGTCAATTAAGAGAGGTTGTTTAAAGGCCTTAAAAATTTTACTAACGATTAATTCCGCATCCGTTGTTTTTTCAAGGTCAGGAATAATAATTGAAAACTCATCACCCCCTAGCCGAGCGACAGTATCTGAATTTCTAACGGCTGCCTGCAATTTTTTCGCAGTTTCTTGTAAGAGGAGATCTCCCGCGTGATGCCCTAGGGTGTCATTGATCCATTTGAATTTATTCAAATCTAATAACATTAATGCCAGTTTAGTGTTATTTCGCTTTGTCAGTTTAAGCGCACTTTTGAGCCTATCTAAAAATAAAGTACGATTTGGTAACTCAGTCAAAAGGTCATAGTTTGCCTGAAATTGAATGGATTCTTGCTGGGCTTTTTGCTGGCTAATATCTCTTAATACAGAAATAGATTGTGCAATATTTCCAGAGGCATCTTTTAAAATGTGGCTAGATTGCCAGATAGGCACGATATGCCCATCACGGTGACGAATTAAAACTTCACCTTGCCAAAAGTCGTCATTCTTTAATTTTTTGATCACTTTTTTAAAGAAATCGCTATTAAAATGAGCTGCGTTAAGAATATCAGTGTTTTGTTTGATTATTTCCTGTTCAGTATAGCCACTGATAGTGGTAAATGCTTTATTAACTGAAATAACCTGGTTATGAGTATCAGTGATAAATACTCCATCAGCTGTATTATCTAAAAAGGATAATTTTAAATGTAAGTTATTATCATTATGCTGTTCAGGTGATAGTGTTTGTATATTGCCATAGAGCCGATTTACAACTCCTGTATTATCAACTTCAGCAGAAATATGTGCCTGGTAGGTAACGATATGATTGCTATCTGATAAATACCGGAAACTGTATTCAACCGGCTTATGTGAAAACAAGCAAATATTATTTTGCGTTTTAACATGGGCTAAATCTTCTAGGTGAATATTTGTTGTGAACTCATCATAAGGCAGGCTGATGAGTTTTTCACTTTTCTCAGGCGACCAGTGCACTATTTCTTGTAGAGGGTCATATTCCCAGACCAACATATTAGGCGGGGTATTATGAGTGATAATATTGTCTAACTGTTGTGAGCATTGTTGCCGTTCTTCGCTGGCTTGAAAAATGCTTAAACTGAGCTGTTCAAAGAACTTTTGAAACAAGGAGTTTTTTAGTACATAGTTGATACAGCCAAAATGCATGACTTTGTTGGCTTGGTGATGATCCATTTCATCACTTACTACTATCGTTGGAGGTAGTATTTTTTGTTTGCTTAAATGCTCTAGTAAAGAAAATGCATTAGGTACAGGCGTTAACAGGTCAATGATTAATAAATCATAGGCTTGTTGGCGAATTTTAGTTAATAGAGTTTCTTCAGTATTTGTTATTACAACTTTATAACCTTGCCATTCAAGGTGCATTTTGACTTGATCAGCCAAAATCCTATCGTTATCTAAATAAAGGATGTGAAAATTATGCATAGAGTGAATGGCTAAGTTGTGTAGCTAGGACTAAATAAATACCTTTAAAATCTCGCCCAATTCTTTAAGGGATTCGTCAACGATAACATTCATATGGTCTAAAGAAATACCTAGGTGGGTTACGCTACCTTCATAAGTATGATTATCAGACTTACTGTAACAGTCTGCAAGCCTAATTATATCAGCTATTTCATGGTGGTTTTCAGTCGTGTCAGGGAGAGTGTGTAAGCTTATGCTTTGGGTGATGACTTCTGGGAGTTTCCATAGATTGGTTAGTGCTGCTCCCGTCTGGTAATGATCAAAACCAATGAGGCTTTGTTCCATTTTTACTTCATCACGACTTGAAACATATTCTTGCGCTTCGAGTATTAAATTTATTTCTCTACTCAACTCGGGGAGACGACGAAAGAAAACTAATTGCCCAATATTATGTAGTATTCCACATATAAATATAGATTCTGTATATCTCTTACCTAAGAAACTATCGATACCTTGTGCAATTAATGCACAACTCAGGCTTCTTTTCCAAAAATCCTGCATGGACATTAGACCGCTCGGTAAATTAGAAAACTTTTCGATAACAATGGTGCTGAGTACAATAGATTGTAATTCTTTGGTGCCAATAAGGGATATTGCTTGGTTTATTGATGTGATTTTAGAGGGGAAGCCATAAAAAGCACTATTTACTATTTTTAATAACTTTAGCGACAGTGATGCATCTTTTTCGATAACGAAAGCAGCATCTGCTAAGGCTTTATTAGGGTCTTCAATTATTTTTTGTAGCTGAAAGTAAACGGTAGGAGGGGATGAGAGGTGTAAATCACCTCTAAATAGGTCAGAAATAGAAAGTTCTTGTGGTGAGGTAGTAGGCATTATTATCAGTGTTATTAAAAGCTTATCTAGGGAACTGAAAGTAAAATATAACTAGCTACTATAGGTGTTTTTATGGATAATGCAAATTTAGTGGGTTGGTGTGTATTTGAGTTTTAAAAACAAATAATTAAATGTATTAGGCGGCTTATATGGTTATGAGTAAGAACCTGAAAGAAAAAATTATTATTATTGCTGAGAATGATGAACATTTAGCTAATGAAATAAGTTTACAGCTAAAGAATCATGGCTTTGTTGATGTCAGAATTGCTAATGATGGTAGTAAAATCTATGAGATTTTAAGGCCCTTTTATAATGATATCGAACAGGTTGGTTTAGTCGTTGTTAATGAAGAACTCCCTCAATGTCAGATCATGGAAATGTGCTTGACATTTAATAACGATAGCTCGGTCATTCCTTTTATTATTCTTAATTCAACTGAGGCCTATAGTAACGAGCTTGAAAGCAGTAAACTAAAGTCTAAAGGGCTGCTGCACTATATGTCCTTGCCCATTAATTACTCTGAATTTTTGGCCATTATTCATTTTCAGTTGATCATAAAGCACGAGTATTTTCTTCGCCATAATCAGGAAGAGCGACTCATCAATGAACTTGCAGAAAGAAAAGTTATTGATGCAAAAATGAAATATTTAGTGGTTCATGATGAGTTAACTAGTTTGTTAAACCGGCAAAATTTTGAACGCGAAGTAAGACTAATTCTTAATCGAAGCAACCAGCTACATAAAAATGGCGCGCTATTATTTATAGATGTTGACCGCTTCTGTTTGGTTAATGAGCTTGAAGGGTTTGAGGTAGGCGATAGATTATTAGTTGCCGTGGTTTTAATTATCAGAAAGTTGATAGCTAAAAGTGATTTATTTTCTCGCATTGGATCCGATGAATTTTGTCTTTTTATAAAAAATAAAACGGCAGATGAAGTCAAACAATTTGCTGAGAAAATTAGAAAAGCGGTTTATGAATATCGTTTTTGTACGGGAGACACTTGTTATAGTATTTCAGTTTCTGTGGGTATTTCAGGCCTTAGTACTACAACGGTTGTTTATCATCCCAATGAACTCATTTCTCGTGCACGTCATGCGTGTAATATGGCTAAGGAAAATGGTCGTAATCTGGTCTGGGAATATAACGAGCAGGATACAGCGGTAAGGGAACGGAGTAGAGATATTTATTGGGTTCCATTAATTAAAAAAGCACTTTTAGACGATAGTTTTTTCCTGGTATTTCAGCCGATAGTTAATTTATATAGTGGTGAGGTTTCTCATTATGAAGTTTTAATTAGAATGCGCGGAGATGATAATGAGGTTATTTCGCCGCTTGAGTTTGTACCTGTTGCTGAACGCATGGGTTTAATTCATAGTATTGATCTGTGGGTGTTAGAAAATGCAATTGAATTTCTTGCTAAACTTCCCGTTGATAAGGCAAATATTTCACTGTCTATTAACCTTTCTAGCGTTGCGTTTCAAGATACTTCTTTACTACCGACAATAAAGGAAAAGCTAGAGCTAACCTGGGTAGATGCAAGGCGGATTACCTTTGAAATTACAGAAACAGCCGCTGTTGAGAATTTTGAAAAAACACGCGATATGATTACAAAAATTCGTGCTTTAGGTTGTAAATTTGCCTTAGATGACTTTGGCGCTGGATTTTGTTCATTTAATTACCTTAAAACCTTCCCAGTCGACTATGTGAAAATTGATGCCCAGTTTATTCGCAATTTAACTAATAATCCAACGGATCAGATTCTAGTGAAGTCCATGACTGATTTGGTTGCAAACCTTGGCAAAAAAACCATCGCTGAGTATGTTGACACACCGGAGGCAATAGAGAAATTAAGAGAAATAGGCGTAAATTTTGGGCAGGGATATATTTTTGGTAAGCCTGAAACACACTTGTTAGCTAATGATCACATTGTAATCGCTGATTTAATGCAGGAAAAGAGCTCTAAACAAGGGGCAATGAATTCGGTTAAAGCGTTGACTTGACCTCTACTCTTTATCAGTCAATAAGGTTTGAATTTTTGTTAGTAATAAATTGCCTTCACCAAAATAGCGCTCATCAAAGCGTTGCTGGTATATATCAGAAAAATTTTCCATTAGTCGGTTGAACTCTGCCTTGGAAAGGTTTTCATCAGTAAAAGTTTCTATCATAGTATCTGTAGGGCTAGTGATCTTTTTATTAAACTGTCTTTCATAGCTGTGGCCAATAGCGGAATGTAATTTCTGGATTTTCTCTTCCTCCCCTTCGGCTAATATTAACGCGACCGTACTATTAATATCCCTTATTGGCTTTTTATGTTTTTTTTCATAAACGGATTCCAGTGTCACAACTAACTCTTTTAGCTCTTGTTCTGGCAATGCTTGCTCGTTTAATAAAGCATAGATATTAGATAATCCTGTCTCTTTTTGTACTTCAGTTTTTAGCTGTACAGCGACTGGTTTGTTTTGGGTTTTTACCGCGGTTAGTGGCTTTAAGGGGGGAGACTGATTAGTATTTTTGGCCCAATACTGGCTAAAGTAAGGTAAATTTTCATTATTTCTAAACTGTCTTTTTATTATGTCAGCTAAAGAAGCAAAGCCGCAGCTGATCGCTGAGTTAGGATAAGAAAGAACGACAGGGACTTGTTGAGAAATTGCTTTATTAAGTTGCGCATCAACTGCTAAATACCCTAGGAAAGTAACATCAATTTTTAAATACGTTTTAACTGCTTGCTGAAAACGCTTAAAAATTAATTGACTCGTTTTATAATTGTCTACTTTATTGACCAGAACAAACATAGATTGTTTTTTGCCCCGAATCACGAGCATTTTCAATAACGCAAATGAATCAGTTAATGAGGTTGGTTCAGGCGTGATAACGAGCACTCTATATTGTGCAGAAGCGACAAAATCAAGCACATTGGTATCAATGCCCGCAGCAGTATCAATTAGTAAGTAATCAAATCTTTTTTCCAGCGTTTGTAAGGCTGTGATTAAGCAAGATAATTGTTTTTTATCTAAGTTGGTACATTGTTTAATTCCTGATGCGGCAGGAACAAGAACAATGCCATTAGGCAGCTCAATGATGATTTCATCGATTGTTTTTGAGCCATTAAGTACATGTTCGATTGTATGACGGGGTGACACCCCCATTAAAATATTAACATTCGCAAGACCGGTATCCGCATCAAACAAGCATACTTTTTCCTGTCTAGCGACTAAAGAAAGGCCAAGATTAGTCGCAATATTCGTCTTGCCAACACCACCTTTTCCACTTGTAAATGCGATAACTGCAGCCATTAAAATCTTTGTGTAGTTGACACTGAAGTATCATAAATTATTGTTCGTGGTTCCATAGTCAACAGCTTTAATGCTTTTTATGCGTGGGTTATTTTGCTTATTGCTATTATTACACAAGCCTAGATTTTAGGTTAAAGGAAATCAACCTTAATACAACACAGAAAGTACTTTAGCAACCCATTTTATGTCTACTTTTAGATGTAAACGTGATTTATCTTTCTATACTCGTAACTACTTAGCATAAAAAATTAAAAAAAATCTCTTGGTAGGATTTTTAGTGAAAATTTGTTGTTTTTGGCTACTGCTATCAGCCTGTCCGGAGCTGACAGCATAAGATACCTCAGGTCGGAATGACAAACTATATGCACCTTACTTTACGCTTACAAACCAAATTCAAAAACCATTTTAATCGATATATAGATAACCAAAATCATCGCGGCGATAAAAACAATAGTCTGAGCTGGGTTGCGCCATAAATGTTTGAAAAAAGTATCTTCCTCGCCACTTTGTTTTAGCTGTTGATACTCTTCTTGTAAAAGAATACGTCGTTGCTCTTGATATTCATCAATTAAGCTTCGTGCTTTGGCATATTGTTGGTCATCAGATAACCAAATAGCGGGCATTGAAATCCCCCAATTTCCGGCATTGGTTTCATAAAAATTAAGTTGATTTTCTACTAATAAATCGCGGATATCATCGGCTTCATCATCAGCGACGTGGCGTAAAGAAAAGAGTAATAAAGCCATTTTATTGTTTCTCAGGGTTATTAATAATATTTTGTAAAATCGACCAGCGTGTTTTATGTTTACTGGCACCTTTGCCTTGAATCCAGTAGTCGTATAAATGCTCTTTGTTGCCAGTTGATTTTTGGATCTCCAGCCAACTATTTAACATGGCTTGTAAGGCAAGGTTATTTTTCTGCACGGCGTAACCGATTGGGAAGCGCTGTATTCTTGTTGGGTCAAAGCTGACAGTGTATTCGGGGTGTAGCATCACAAGGGTCATGCCTTCTTCTATGCTGCTAATAAAACCATCAAAGGTGTTCTCTGGGGCATTAAAGAATATTTTAGGGCTAACAATTTTTTTAATTTCAATGTTTGGGAATGCCTTCTGAATATAAGTTAAGCGTGGATAATGATCCATGGTGGCTAATTTTAAATGTGAAAATTTGGTGAACTTTGAGTAATCGGAGAATTCTTTTTTACGATAATCTTTGACGATAACGGCTGTTGTTAAATTTAAGGTCGGCTCAGTATAGAGCACGGAATTTAAATATTCGCTACTGATATGTACGCCTGAAATAACGATGTCAATTTGTAAATTGTCTAAGGCCTGATATAAGTTTTTAGGCTGAGTAAAGGGAATGAATTCTAAACTTACGCCTAATGCAGAGGATAAATGATTCATCATTTCTATATCAAAACCAACTAATTCGTGCTTATTATTATAAAAAGAAAAGGGTACACGAGAGGGGTTATAGCCTATACGTAAAGTTCCTCGTTTTACTATCACTTCCGGCGTAGGCATAGAGAGTTGGTTGTTATGTGCGTTCTGTAAGGAGTATGAGATTTTCTGCGGCGCTTTCCAGTCAACTTGCATTTGCTTTAATTTTTCACTGACATCTGTTGCTCTTGTAAAAAATTGACTGAAGAAAGTTTGCGTAAGGAATACTGATAAGCCAATGACGAGTAAACTAGAGCCAAGAAATAATAAGATTTTTTTAACTTTAATCTCAATAAGGCCGAGCAAATAGGCTGTTGACGATAAGGTAAAGGAAATTAAGAAAACAGCCGATGCTAGTGTAGAAAAACGCTTGGTTAAAACATCACCCGAGAGATAAAGCTGATACATATCGCTCGGTAGATGAAGGTAATTTAGTAGAAAAGGAATGCTGATATGTACGCTGGCAAATAAGCTGAATAAGCCATTAAACGCCAGTAAAGCTTGTTGTCCTGTATCCAACTCAGTATTGGTGAACCAAGCAGAAAATAAAATAAAAATGAACGCTAATAACTTGCCTACAGCCGGAAAGTTAAAGGCGATTGGAATAATAATTTCATTGTACTTATCGCTGTCTTCCGTACGCAGCTTATGTTTTTCAAAAATGTCATTACAGGCTTCGGACATGACAGGAATGAGAATAAACAAATTACCCGAGGCGAACGCAGTGATTAAAATACTACGACAGCCTTGAATGATATCGGCATATTTAAACGGGGTAATGGCACTTATGAAAAATGGAATGACCCAAAAGGATAAAATTAAAGCCGTGACGATATAAACAGTGAAATAAATTTGTAATTTTTCAAAATCATCCGCGGCGATTGTACCTGCTGCAGAGGCAGAAATAGCAAAAACTCCAATCGGTAAGAAGCGCACAATACCCTTGGTTATTTTATGAAAGGCTTCGAGTAATACTGTTGCTGGATTAAGAAATTGTTGCTTTTCTTTGATGGTAACTAATGAAATACCGACTAATAAGCTAAACACGACAATCGCTGGAACGGTATTTTCTGCTAGTGATTTAAAGGGGTTAGAAGGAATATATAAGTCTAAATAATTAACTTGTGGTATTGTCGCTATTTGAGAGGTACTGAAAAAATCTTTACTTTCCCATAGGGGAAAAGCGTGTGCCATTGAAAAAATAGTAATAATGGTTAGCGCCCATAAAGAGAGCAGCATAATAATGAATTTCTTAGCAATTTCCCTAGATTGTTCATAGCTTAAAGAACCTACCCCTATAATCAGCGATAAGACAATATAAGGAATAATCGCGACTTGGAGTAGCTTAATAAAGGCCATGCCGACTATATTGAGCCACGCCACTTTTTCACCAAAAAATAGCCCTGTAAAAACCCCTACACTTAGGGCTAAGAAAACTTGACTAGAAAATGAGAGTTTAAAGTTTTTAAGCATTTAATTTAGCAATCCTTTGTTAATCTTGCACCAGTGCTTGAAGAATAAATAGCCGAGGAGATTGATCGGTTTCCTGCATGCTATGAATAATCGTAATAGCAAATTGATGGCTGTTTAATTGTTGATACCAGTTAGTAACGGTGGTCATTTCTTCTTGTCCACCTGTATGGCCGGGGTAGCATAAAATACTGATGATGCCGCTAGGTGAGAGTATTTCAAGAGCCTGATTTAAAGCACTGAGCGTACTCTGAGTTTTGGTGATAATGGACGCATCGCCGTGTGGTAAATAGCCGAGATTGAACATAATGACATTCATCTGCTCATTTTCTGAAATATGCTGGCGCATATGTTCATGACTATCGTGGATTAACACGACTTTACCAGAAAAGTGATGTTTCTTTATTTGCTGATAAGTTGTATCAAGCGCCGCTTGTTGTATATCAAAAGCATAAACTTTAGCGCTGTGCCTAGCTAAAAATAGTGTGTCGTGACCATTACCCATAGTGGCATCAAGCGCTATGCTATCTGCTGATAGTGTACCTTGAATCGATTTATGAGCTTCAGTGACTAATGAGTGCTGAGTGAAACGCGTACTTAACATTAGGATAAGGGCTGAATAATAGTATTTTGTGCCGGCTGGCTATTATCTAGCTCAGGATAGTCTAAGGTATAGTGCAAACCTCGGCTTTCTTTGCGTGCTAAGGCACTTTGAATAATTAAGTCAGCGACAATGACTAAATTGCGTAATTCCAATAGGTCACTGCTAACGCGATAATGTTGATAATAATCATTAATTTCATTTTTCAGCAATTCTAGTCGCCGTGCAGCCCTCTCTAAGCGCTGCGTAGTGCGCACAATGCCCACGTAATTCCACATAAAGCGGCGCACTTCATCCCAATTATGCGCAATCATTATTTCTTCTTGCGACTCAATCACTTGAGATTCATCCCAGTCTGGGATTTCAGGTAAAGGCTTGTTAAGATCTTGTTTTAAAATGTCTTCGCAAGCGCGGTCAGCAAAGACTAAACACTCTAATAAGGAATTACTTGCCATGCGATTGGCTCCATGTAAACCGGTATGTGCAGCTTCACCTAGCGCATATAAGCCCGAAATATCCGTACGCGCATAATCATCGGTCATCACGCCACCGCAGGTATAATGTGCAGCAGGAACAACAGGAATAGGGGACTTGGTAATGTCTATATTAAATTCAAGACATTGCTGATAAATAGACGGGAAGTGGCTTTTAATAAAATCAGTAGGTTTATGACTAATATCCAGATAAACACAGTCTATACCGTGTTTTTTGATTTCATGGTCAATGGCGCGGGCGACTATGTCACGCGGGGCTAATTCGGCTCGTTTATCATAGTGTCGCATAAACTGCGAGCCATCCGGCAAAATAAGTTTAGCGCCTTCACCACGCACTGCTTCACTAATTAAAAAGGAGCGAGCATCAGGGTGATACAAGCAAGTAGGGTGAAATTGCATAAATTCCATATTGGCAACGCGACACCCTGCACGCCAAGCTAAGGCAATGCCATCCCCTGTAGATATTTGCGGATTAGTGGTATACAAGTAGACTTTACTCGCTCCACCTGTGGCAATGGCAACAGTATTGGCAGCAATTGTTTTAACTTTATTATTTAGCGTATCTAAAACATAAGCACCAATCACGCGTTGTTCACCCAAACCTAGTTTTTTGCTAGTAATTAAGTCTACTGCATTATGATGCTCTAATAATTCAATATTGGGATGTTGTTTTGCTTGGGTTATTAAAGACAAGGAAAGTGCTTTTCCGGTGGCATCGGCATTGTGTACAATACGTCGTTCTGAATGCCCACCTTCTTGATTTAGATGTAATTCCGATTCACCTTTTTTATTTTTTCGCTCGGTAAATTCCATACCTTGTTGATGTAAGAAATCAATGCTTTTTTTTCCGTAGTTGACCGTTAGGCGAACTATTTCTGGGTCACATAAGCCTGCTCCAGAAATTAAAGTGTCTTCAATATGTGATTCGATCGAGGCTTCTTGTGCATCTAAAACGGCAGAAATACCGCCTTGAGCATAGAAAGTGCTACCTTCAGTTAGAGCAAATTTAGATAAAACAGCAACCTGACAATGATCTGCTAATTTAAGTGCTAAGCTAAGCCCCGCGCCACCACTGCCTATGATAAGAACATCGTAGTTTTTTTGTTTAAACATTGCGTTGTTGGTGGGTATGAAGCGGTGAAAAAAGACGAAAATAAAGTATCATGGGTGATTATTAGCTATACAATGCCGGTCAGTTATAAGTGGCAGAAGATCTAGCATTATATCTGTAGTGCAAGGTTTTAAGAAATTTCCTTGTTATAAGGCTGGTTAAGCTAGTTTTAAATATCCCAAATAATAGAGTGTTCTAGGTTAAACAAGAGGTTTTTATTTTGAAATTTAAAGTTTTTTTATTTTTAATTGCTTGCATTAGCACTTTTTCATTTAGTGTCCACGCAACGTCCACAACTAAAGTCAATACTAAGGTCAATTTCGAAATTACACGCGATAACCTACAAGCTAAAATAGAAACCATAAATGCCAAGCAAGGTGTTGATGAAGCTAGCAAAGGTAAAGAGATAAAATGGTACCAGTTAGCGGATGAGAATCTTGTTAATGAAGAATGGCTTATACAACTCTCTAATAGCTATAAAGAAACGCTAGAAACAGCATCGAATAAAACCGCCAAGAAACAGACTAGCAACAATTTTTCCGGAAAAACATCCGTCAGCAAGCAAGATAAAAGTTTATCAGAAGAAAAGCTAGCACTACAGTTAGTAAATTTAAAGGAAGAGCAACGCTTAATCAGTGATGCACTGAGTAAATTAGCAACAGACTTAAGTCAATATAACGACCGGCCACAGCAAATTAGAGGGGAAATTCAGTTAGCACAATCTAAGCTGGAACAAGCTAAATTAGATGTAACTTTAGCGCTCAAACCTAATGAAAATAAATATGAATATGCAGCTAAGAAGGTCTATTCCCAATCATTAATTGAGATGTTGACAGCGGAGGTAACGAAATTAGATTTGGAAGCGGCGAGCAATCCAGTGCAGATTAGTTTAGCAAAGCAAGAGCAAAATAACTTAATTAATCAACAAGAAAAATTGCTTGCTATTATTGCCGAGCGTGAACAGTGGATGGAAGAATTTCATGCTCAAAAAGCAACGCAATTAGAAGCGCAGATTTTAAAAGAACAGCAGGAAAACCTTAAAAAACCTTTAGTAATTCAAGGGATTGTTAATAATAACATTAGTTGGCGTAGTGCTTTACAGCAAGTGTCTAAAGCTACGAATCAACATAGTCATGCTATAGCTGCAATGGACGCGCATAGGAAAGAAGTCAGTGACTATCACAAACATGCCAAAGAAAAAATAAAATTAGCTGGATTAAGTCCTGCTTTAGGGCGAGTTCTGCGTGAGCAAAGGCGAAGTTTGAGCAATCAACAGGGACTATATCAAGATAGTGCAGACATTCAAGGTGAAGCTAATTTAATCAGTCTTGAGCAATATAAAGTTGAAAACAGGCAAACTCAGTTACGTAATATTCAATCTGAAGTTGATAGGTATATCACTAAGTTGCAAGCAGAAAAACACACTCAACTCCCTGAAATAGAATTAAAGGCGACAACAGAAGAAATACACGATTTATTGATTAAGGAAGATCAAGTATTAGACGAATTAAGCACTGCTTATTCAAAAGGACTAAGCGTGCTAGGCGATTATGATTTTTCCAAACAACAATTATTGATGGAAATTAGAGGCTATGAAGCGTACTTAGGTGAGCATTTGTTATGGGTACCCAGCTCTAAGCCTATTGATCTTAATTTTCCAATAGAAGTCTATAGTTCTGTAGTTTGGTTGGTTTCGCCCACTAATTGGCTGCAACTGGGGAAGTATCTGTTTGTTAGTTTAAAAGATCAATTACTTCTGAGTTCTTTAGCGTTTATTATTTTTGCGTTTTTAACTTATATTCAAGGCTTTATTAAGCATAAACAATCGCTGCTGAAGTCACTTGTATCAAAGCATTCTACCGATAAAATTAGTTATACCTTTGAGGTTTTAGCTTATAACTTTATTTTGGTATTGCCTATCCCTTTTGCTTTATTATTTGTCGGCCATTTACTTGCGGGAATGCCCTTTGAATATGGCTTTAGCCGTGCGATTGGTTCAGGCATTTATGGTGCTGCCTTGATTTTATTAATAATCAATTTCTTTTTGAAATTTTTTGACCCTGATGGCGTTGCCGAACTACATTTTAAATGGCAAGAGAATACGGTTTTGTGTTTAAGAAAACAACTATCTTGGATGCGTTTTATTGCTATTCCAAGTATTTTTTTCATTTATATGACAGTTATTATGTCTACTGCCGGGCACAATGAAAGCTTAGGGCGTTTAGCTATAATAGTTTTTATGGGTATGGCATGTGTATTTTTTATGCGCGTATTGCACCCTAAAAAAGGAGTGTTCAGCCGCTATTTTATGAGCCATCCTGCGTTATGGTGGACGAAACTAAGGTATGTTTGGTTTGCTGTGGCGCTCAGTATTCCATTGGTAATTATAGGGTTTACTTTAATGGGCTATTTTATAAGCGCCCTAGAGTTACAAAGTAAGGTTATTATTACCATGCGACTGATACTTATCGCCATGATTGTGCATAGTTTGGTGTTACGTTGGTTAACTTTAACGAACCGGAAAATGGCGTTAAAAAATGTATGGAAAAAACGTAAAGCACAGGAAGCAAGTGAAAAATCAACAGAGTCTTTAACTAGCGAAGAAATATTAACACAAGAAGAAATACTGGATTTACCTAAAATAAATGAACAGACGAAGAGCATCGTTAATATATTGATTGTCGCTAGTTTATTGGTGGGACTTTCCTTGTTATGGCGCAATATGGTGCCCGCGTTTTCATTCTTAGATAATATTGTACTATGGCAGCATAAGGTGATTGTTGATGGTCAAGAGGTTTTTCAATCCATTACTTTGGTGAATTTATTGTTTGCTGGGTTATATATATTTATTATTTCTAATGCAGTGATAAACTTTTCAGGCGTTATGGAATTATTGTTTTTTAGAAACTTTAATATAGAAGCGGGGACGCGCTATGCTGTCAATCAAATAGCAAAATACACATTAATTGTCATTGGGTTTACTTCTGTTGCTAATGAGTTAGGCGGTAGTTGGTCGCAAGTGCAATGGCTAGTTGCCGGTTTAACTGTAGGTTTAGGTTTTGGGCTGCAAGAGATTTTTGCCAATTTGGTATCGGGTGTTATTTTGTTGTTTGAACGTCCGATTCGTGTCGGCGATCTTGTCACGGTTGATGGTAATGATGGAAAAGTGATGCGCATACAAATGCGCGCAACCACTATTTTGGATTGGGATAAAAAAGAAGTGATCGTGCCTAACAAAACATTTATTACTAATAAGTTAGTAAACTGGAGCTTAACAGAGACGGTTACTCGTCTGGTTATTCCTATGGGAGTGTCTTATGGTACTGATGTAGAAGTTGCGCATAAACTGATTTTAGATACGGTACGTTCTACGCCTTTAATCCTTGAAGACCCAGAGCCAAGTGTATTTTTTGTCGAGTTTGGTGACAGTTCACTGAATTTTACCGCGCGGGCTTTTGTAGGTGAATTAGGGGATCGTATGCCTGTAACTCATGACATACATATGCGCATACTGGCAGCATTTCGCAAAGAAGGCATTGAGATTCCATTTCCTCAGCGTGATGTGCATGTAAGGCAAGTACCGGCGAGCAGTTAATTTACTGCAACTTGAAGTCCTTGCTTAGACAGGGACTTCTTCTTACCAGAACCTAAAGCAACCCTGAAAATACCTGTACATCAACCCATTCGCCTTTCTCTACGGTACTTCTATCGTGCTCTAAAATAATAAAGGCATTTGCAGAACTCATCGAGCTTAAAATTCCTGAGCCTTGTTTGCCTGTGGTTTTTACTTGCCATTCTCCATTTTCAGTTTGACTGACAATACCTCGTGGAAATTCGGTTCTGTCTGGCTTTTTACGTAATGTTTCTAGGCTACGTGCTTTTATAATTGGCGCGATAGGCTGATCAGTAATACCTAGCATTTTTTCTATAGTAGGTAATACAAATTGATAAAAAGTCAGTAATACGGCAACGGGGTTGCCAGGTAAACCAAAGAAAGTACTTTGTTTAATATTACCAAAAGCTACAGGCCGTCCTGGCTTTATAGCAACTTTCCAAAAATTAATCTCGCCACTGGATTGCAAGGCTGCTTTGGTAAAATCAGCTTCACCAACAGATACGCCGCCAGTGGAAATAATAATATCGGCATAATCAGCTGCATTATTGAAGCTAGTTAATAAGTCGCTTTCTTGGTCTCTAATAATGCCCAAATTAATTATCTCAATATCAGCTCTATCCAGAGCTGCCAGCAGGCTGTAGCGATTACTGTCATAAAGCCCTCCAGCGGGTGGCGTCTGCGCAAGGCTGTAAATTTCATCGCCAGTAGAAGCAATAGCAATGCGTAATTTACGTTTGACTTTAATTTCTGGCATACCTAGTGATGCTAATAAGCCAATATCGGGTGGTGTTAGCTTTTTCCCTGCCGCTAATACTGTTGCACCTTGACTAATATCTTCGCCAACTAGTCGGACGTTTTGCCCGGCTTTATGGCGTGCATCAATGCGAATAACGTCTGCTTCACGTTGACAGTGTTCTTGCATAATAACGGTATCTAAATCATTGGGCATCGGTGCGCCCGTCATAATACGTATGCAATGTTTAGGTAAGCATTCTGTACTAAGAAATTGTCCCGCTAATACTGTAGCCTGAACGGTTAGCGTACACTCCTCATTTTCGGTAGGTAAATCGCGACTGTGTAATGCATAACCATCAACGGCTGAATTAGTATGTGCAGGGACATTAATCGGGCTAATAATGGCTTCTGCCAAACATCGCGCTTTTGCTTTTTCTATGGGGATTTGTTGCTGATCTTGAATGGCGCTAATATTATCCAAAATCATTTTTTTTGCGAGTTCAAAATGGATTAAATCAGATTCATTGCCATCAGAGCAGTTTGCTTGGATTTTGATCATTTACGTGTTGAAGGGCCGTTAAGTGGCAAGCCATTTGCCATATAGCTTAAGAAAAATTCGAGTTGACGTAATGCAGGACTTTGAGCCATGTCTATAGGCGCGCGAATCAATTTATTACAAGCCATAAAACGGCGGTGTAAAGTGCCCATTTCGCCTGTATTTAAACGGTAAGCAGGCCAATGTGTGGTATGTCCAAGTGCTGGGCTAAGTATTTCTGAGCGTATAAATTTTCCGGCATTATCTACATGGCAACTGGCACAGGAAAAATTAAGTTGCCCTCGGCGCTGATAAAAATAATTTTTGCCTTGTTTATAAGCATTAAGTGCTTGCTGGGAATGTTTAGGGATTATTGTGTTAATCAGCTGTCCGCGTGAGGTAAAAGCCATATACGCGAGCAGTTTTGTTATCTCACCTTTAGCATAAGGTAGAGCAGAGACTTGATTCTGTAGACGGCAATCATTAATAGCGCCGGCTAAAGTGATAATGGTTTGTTTTTGTTCACCCCAATACGGGTAGTTTTGAGCAATAGCAATGCCTTTATTGGGAAAACAATCGGCATAGCGAGCGCCATTACTAAAGGGGCGATTAAATAATTCCTTGCCTTCTTCTAGGGCAAATTCATAAGGCGGGAATTCTTCAATAGCTTGCCAAGAATTTTTGGCATCGGCATCAATGGCATAAACGCCATGCGCATAATCAGCTAATTGTAATTCTGGGAATATTTGCTGATAAAAAGTCAGTATTTGTTTTCTATCTTGTTCTGGTTCTGCCCAAGCTAATGCGCTGGAGGTCAGCGATATAAAGAGACAAAAAATAAGAAAGGGCGATTTCATGGAATAATATGCTCGAGAGTATCGCTATAAGCTAAATTATCTTGCCAGCTGATGCTGACTTTATCGCCTGCTTTCGCTGATTTTATTTTAAAGGAGAAAAAAGGATTTTTAGATACGCCATAGCCCATTTGGCATTGACTCAATACTTTGCCATTATGTTTAAAGGTTAAAGTTTGTATGAAATGTGCAGGAATTAACTCACCTGTGGCATCATTTTTATTGTGTCCTGTTTCCATCGGGTGAGCGATTAAAGTACGTACAAGAGTGTAATCAGTAAAGCGTTTACTACGAATTTTAATGGTCGACATATTAACCTCCACAGCCGCCTAAAGTAACCTTTACCTTTTGCCGCGTTTGATAGTATTGACCTTTGGCTTTCAATACGGCAATGACATCACAAGTCTCTTGCATTTTAAAGCGCGCTCCTAGGTAAGTTTCCAGCTCAGGTTCAATGCTAAACTCGGCAATGAGAGGGACGGGATTTTTTTCCGATAAGATATAGATAGTATCAACATCGGGGATTGTACTGCTAATAGTAATTGGGACAACTGAACCATTTTCAGCGGTGCGTGGTAATTTTAAGCTAATACGGTCACTCTTTTGTAGCTCTTGATCAGGGAAGAGCTGGGTAATCGATTGACTGATAGTTTGTCGGCTAAAATTATCAGCTATCCAGTTAGCTAAGCTGATTTTAGAAAAGCTTAGACCTAAAGCATAGCCACTTAATGCGAGCATTTTTTTAACAAAACGACGACGTGTTGTAAGCATAAGTATTTATCTAATGTTTTTATCTATTAAGTGACCAAATATAATCCACGACATGATCTAATTCATCAGGCGTTAAAATTTCATTTTTGCCAAAAGGCGGCATACTGGTTTGTGCATTAAATTGTGTGGCATCCCAGATGAGTGCCTTTAGATCTGCTTTTGTTGTAAAGCGTGTCGGTATGTTGACTAAAGCAGGTCCTATATTGCCGGGTGCTTCGCCATCTTCTATAACATGACATGCGAGGCAATTACCTTTGTTGCGTTGAAAGCTCAGCTGTTTGCCTATGCTTAAGTCCTGCTGTACTTTAGGGTAAGAGCATGCTGTGATCAGTGCAAGAAAAAATAGGCCTATGAGTTTTTTCATTTGAATAAAGCTTGATAGGCTAAAGCCGACTGATATGGCGCTTGATCAAAAATCCCACCTATCACCGCTAACATATCTGCTCCAGCAGCTAATAACTCTGCACCATTACTAGGTAATATACCGCCAATGGCAACAATAGGAACTTTGATGCTGTTTTTTGCATTCTGTAAGGTAGAAATATGTGCAGGGGCGGCAAGTGGCTTTGAATTAGAAGGAAAAAAACGCCCGAAAGCGACATAATCAGCTGTATTCTGTTCGGCTTCTAATGCACGAGCTAAGCTGTCATAACAAGAAACACCTATGATCGCTTTCTTACCTAATATTTCACGCGCATAACTAAGTTGTCCATCTTCTTGTCCGATATGTACGCCGTCAGCGCCAATAAGTTTAGCTAGTTTTATATTATCATTTATTATCAAAGTGATATTATGCTCATGACAAAGCTCTTTTAATGCGCCCGCTAAATAAACAGCATCAACTGGCTGCTTATCTCGGTACTGTAATACTTTAACTCCAGATTTAAGAGCTGCACTGACTTCATTTAGAATTTGATCAGGCGTTTTGTTTTCTGTTTGCGTAATGGCATACAGGCCTGCTTTAGGAAACATCATACGTTTTCTTGCATCCAAAATAAGCGATTTGGAATATGTTGTCCTTTACCTGGTTTATATCCTTCATTTAAGCTGCTCCAAGTATATTCTTGTGCTTCCAGTATGCATGTTTCAACTTCTAATCCATGCGCCAGCATTGCGGCAATACTGGATGCTAAAGTGCAGCCTGAGCCGTGATAACTATGAGTTAACCTATCCCATGTATAGGTTTCTATGCACTTGCCTTCATTAAATAATTGGTTATTAACTGTCGGAGTTGTTTCATGTGAGCCGGTTAGCAGTACGTAATCACAGCCTAGTTCTAATAGCTTGGATCCTGCTAATTGTAAATCATCACATTTTGCTAGTTGCCTTGCTTCTACGCTATTGGGGGTGAGAATGGTTGTGCGTGGTAATAGCAACTCTATAATGGTATCAATCAATTCATTACTAGATAACACGGTGCCACCACCAGCGGCTAAAACGGGGTCTAAAATAACGGGTAATGCAGAGTATTCCGTTAGAATTGTATGAATCGCTTTAGCGGTTTCAACGCTCCCAATTAGGCCAATTTTAATAGCTTTAACCGGTAAATCTTCTAAAATAGTACGTGCCTGAGAAATAATGGCCGCTGCAGATTGAGGCAGCATTTTCTTTACATTGCTAGTATCTTGCTCAGTTAAAGCTGTTATTACACTTGCGGCATGGCATTGATGGCTAATAAGTGTTTCAATGTCAGCTTGTATGCCCGCTCCACCACTAGGATCATGTCCAGAAAAGCAAAGTACTACAGGTTTACGTACTTGATTCATAATATTAAAGAGTAATGTTGAAAATATGCTGCTATTTAACCAGAAAGTTATAAAATTTTCCGTAATAATTATTGCTTTTGCATTATTTGCAGGCTGTGCCTTTATTCAAGATCCCTTAGGTCAAAAAAAAATGGAGCAACTCAGGCAAGATGCAGAGTCGATTTTTAGACGTCAAAATACAGCAAGCAGTCAGGTTATGATCCTGACCATGGATGAAGAAGATGGTGTTTTATCAGACGCTGAACTAACAATGCAGGAAGCATGTGCAGCGCTTAATGCTTATGTTATTCGAGCCATTAGTAGTGATGATTTCTTAATGCTTGATTTTCTAGCTCAGCAGCAAGTTATTAACTCATTAGATAATTGCGATGCAGCGACAAAAAAATTAGAAGCGTTGTTGCCGCCGCCTTTTACTGTTGATGATTAAAGGTTTTTGATCTTCCTAGGATTGAGCATAAATTAACTTGTACAACTTTATCGGGGCGCAGGCTTTTAGCCTGCATTTTATAAGCAGCCTAAAGTGCTGCGCCCCAGCTTAAGTACTACTTATAAGGTGCGATATAGAGCTAGATACTGCTCTGCACTCTGTTGCCAAGAAAAATCTTTCTTCATCGCGATTTTTTGTATCTTTTGCCAAACTTTTTTATTGTCATAAACAAATAAAGCTCGTTTAATCGCTTCTAACATAGCGCTGACAGAGGCTTCATCAAAGACAAACCCCGAGGCTGTTTGCTGAGCGATAGTGTCAGGCATCGCATCCACTACGGTATCCGCTAAACCGCCGGTTCTCCTTACAATTGGTAGTGTTCCATAGCGTTGACTGTACATTTGATTTAGTCCACAAGGTTCAAAGCGCGAAGGCATTAAAAACATATCTGAACCTGCTTCGATTAAATGCGCAAAATCTTCATCATAGCCAATAGTGACGGAAATTTTCTCAGGATGTAATAAGCTGAGGTTTTTTAATTGATGCTCATAGCCTTTATTGCCCGCCCCTAATAAAACAAACTGCAAAGGATATTCAACTAAACTTTCTAAGCATTTTATGACTAAATCAATGCCTTTTTGATCCACTAAGCGACTAATGAGGCTGATCATCGGTATAGTTGGATCTTCCGGTAAAGATAGTTTTTGCTGTATTGCCGTTTTATTTAGCGCCTTTTTCGTCAAAGTCTCTGCTGTATAGGTTTGTGTTATACGTTTATCTATTGCAGGGTTCCATTGATCCAAATCAATCCCATTGATAATGCCGTTAAGGTCATGTTCTCGGTGATGCAATAGTCCCTCCAAACCATAGCCGAAGTCAGCGGTTTGAATTTCCAAAGCATAGTTAGGGCTTACCGTGGTGATATGGTCTGCACAAGAAATACCGCCTTTAATAAAGGAGAGCATGTCATGATATTCCAGTGCAGAAGGTTGCCATAATTGCCCAGGCAAGCCTAAGGCATGAAAAGTCTCTTGTGGAAAGATGCCTTGGTAAGCCATATTGTGTATGGTAAATACAGTAGAAGGACGTAGAGGCTCTAGTGTTAACAAGGGAGGTACTAAGCCACTTTGCCAATCATTACAATGCACAATATCGGCTTTCCAGTCTAAATAAGCACGATTTTGTGCAACTTCAACGGCTACACGGCAGAATAATGCAAATTTCTCTGCGCTATTAGCCCAAGCATTACCAAACTCATCAGTATAAGGATTACCTGGAGTAGCAAAATACTCAGGGCAATCCACTAACCAGACGATAACACTACTATTAGGTAATTGTGTTTCGAAGATATTTACATCACGATTATTGACCCTAACAGTGCTGCGATATTGTGGTTCCTCGGTTAATTTAATACCATGATATTTAGGTATAATAATATGAATATCTTGACCTAACTCTGATATTGCAATGGGTAAACTACCTGCAACATCAGCTAAACCGCCAGTTTTAATCAGTGGGTGTACTTCACTAGTAACAAAAAGAATTTTTTTCATAACTATAGTTTTAAGACGATGCCTGCTAAAGGGGGAATGGTTAAATTGACTGATTGATCTTGGTTCATCCAAGGCGTATCTTCAGAAACGATGTAGCCGTTACCAGAGTTACTTCCCGCATAATACTCCGAATCAGAATTAAAAATCTCATGATAAGTACCTGCTCTTGGGACGCCAATACGATAGTTTTCTCTTGGTATAGGAGTGAAATTCAATATCACTATTAAAGTTTCTTCTTCAGTTTTACGGGTAAAGCTAATAATAGATTGTTCAACATCATGGCAGTCAATCCATTCGAAACCTTGATTATCAAAATCATGCTGGAACAATGCCGGATGTTTGACATACATTTTATTTAAGTCTTTGACTAGAGTTTGTATGCCCTTATGGTATGAGTAATCTAATACATACCAATCTAATGCTTGGTTGAAATTCCACTCAGCTCCCTGTGCAATATCACAGCCCATAAACAGTAATTTCTTACCTGGGTAAGTAAACATAAAGGTGTAAAGCAAACGCAAGTTAGCGAACTTCTGCCATTCGTCGCCCGGCATTTTATTTAGCATAGAGCCTTTACCATGAACCACTTCATCATGTGAAAAAGGAAGCATAAAGTTTTCGGTAAACGCATAGAGCATACCGAAAGTTAACTGGTCATGATGGTGACGGCGATGAACAGGGTCTTGCTGCATATAAGATAGCATATCGTGCATCCAGCCCATGTTCCACTTCATAGAAAAACCTAATCCACCCGTCCATGTAGGGCGCGTTACTTGTGGCCAGGATGTTGATTCTTCAGCAATAACGACGGTGCCAGGGTGTTGCTCGTGAGTAACTGTATTGAGTTCACGCAAGAAGTCGATGGCTTCTAGGTTTTCATTGCCGCCATACTGATTTGGCACCCAATCATCTTCTTCACGAGAATAATCAAGATAAAGCATTGAGGCAACGGCATCAACGCGTAAACCGTCTAAATGAAATTCTTCTAACCAGAAATAAGCGCTGGATAATAAGAAGTTTTTAACTTCATTACGGTCGTAGTTATAGATCAACGTACCCCAATCACGATGTTCACCTTTGCGTGGATCTTCGTGTTCATAAAGGGCACTGCCATCAAAACGAGCTAAGGCAAATTCATCTTTCGGGAAATGAGCGGGTACCCAGTCAAGCAGGACGCCAATATTATGTTGATGACAATAATCGATAAAATAGCGGAAATCATCTGAACTACCATGGCGACTGGTCGGTGCAAAGTAGCCGGTTGTTTGATAGCCCCATGAGGCATCTAGAGGATGCTCGGTAATTGGTAAGAGTTCAATATGAGTGAAACCCATATAGACAACATAATCGACTAATTCATGTGCAAGATCACGATAATTTAAAAAGTTGCCTTGTGCGTCGCGTTTCCATGAACCTAGATGCACTTCATAAGTTGACATGGCTTCATGCAGCCAGTCATGCTTAGGACGTTTAGTCATCCAAGCTTCATCGCTCCAAGTATATTCAGCTTCATCAATAATCACTGAGGCTGTTTGTGGGCGGAACTCAAACTGTTGCGAATAAGGATCAGTTTTAACTGAAATTTGGTTGGTATTGCGGTTCAGAATTTCATATTTATATAAGCAGCCAACCGTTACCCCTGAGATAAAAATTTCCCATATACCGCTACCGCCTAAAATACGCATGGGATGACAGCGACCGTCCCAAGAATTAAATTCAGAAACAACACTGACACGACCGGCATTAGGAGCCCAAACAGTAAATAATACGCCATCGATGCCATCAACGGTATGTAAATGCGCACCTAACTTTTTATAAATATGCCAATGTCGGCCTTCAGAAAATAAGTGTTGATCAAATTCAGGAAGCTGAGACCCAAAAGAGTAGGGGTCATATTGTGTGTGCTTATTGCCGGCTTTATCGATATATTTTAACTGGTAATATTGTGGTAATGCTTTGTCGTCTATAATGTTGGCTTGAAAAAAATCTGTATCAGGTATACGTTGTAGCTGAATTTTAGGAGCGACGATTTCTACGGATTCAGCATAAGGTAAATAAACCGTAATGGTTGTTTTAGCATCTTTTTTATGCCGCCCAAGAATAGAAAATGGGTCATGATGCTTTGCTTCAGATATTTTTAACAATTCAGAATCAAGCGGATTTATTTTTGTTGGCTTGTTTAGCTTGTTCATTTTGCAATGCCTCAGGTATAGTAGAATTAGTTTTCTTAGAATAGTAACAAATTAAAGCACAAATGTAATAGCCTATTTAATAAAAGAGGAAATCTATGTCGTACGAAAAATCGCAACATCATGACCGCTTTGTCAGTCATTTAACACGTAATACCATTGCTTTAATTTTAGCGGGTGGTCGTGGATCTCGACTGAAAAATATGACCGATTGGCGTGCAAAGCCTGCAGTTCCTTTTGGTGGGAAATTTCGTATTATCGATTTCCCCTTATCAAATTGCATCAACTCGGGTATTCGTAAAGTTGGGATTTTAACGCAATATAAGTCAGATTCCTTAATTCGACACATACAGCAAGGCTGGGGTTTTTTACGTGGTGAGTTTGGTGAGTATGTTGATTTAATGCCGGCACAGCAAAGGCACGATGAAACATCTTGGTATCAAGGCACAGCAGATGCTATTTACCAAAATATCGACATATTACGTAGCCGTGCGCCTGATCATGTGGTTATTTTAGCGGGTGATCATATTTATAAAATGGATTATGGCGCAATGCTGGCGGATCACGTTGAGCAGAATGCCGATCTAACGATTGGTTGTTTGGAGGTTTCTTTAGAAGAAGCTAAAGACTTCGGTGTAATGGCTGTTGATGAAAACAGACGGGTAAAGGCTTTTGTTGAAAAGCCAGCTAACCCACCGACTATGCCAAATAAAGCAGATAGAGCTTTAGCTTCGATGGGTATTTATATATTTAATACCGACTTTCTATTTGAGCAATTGCTGAAAGATGCTGATACTGAGGGATCTACGCATGATTTCGGCCATGATATTATTCCTGCTGTCATTGAAGATCATAACGTTAATGCTTATCCTTTTTTAGATTTACAAAGTGGCGAGCAAAGTTATTGGCGTGATGTGGGTACTATCGATGCTTATTGGTCTGCTAATATGGAGTTAATCGGCGTTAAACCTGACCTTAATCTATATGACCAAACATGGCCAATTTGGACGCATCAAGTGCAAACTCCACCAGCAAAATTTGTTTTTGATGACGATGATAGACGCGGTCAAGCAATTGATTCGATGATTTCTGGAGGTTGTGTTATCTCAGGGTCGACTATCCGACATTCTCTATTATTCTCAGAGGTTCGAGTTAACTCATATAGTACGATTCAAGACTCTTTGCTTTTACCTGAAGTCAATGTTGCTCGACACTGCCGTATTACTAAAGCGATTATTGAAAAAGGCTGTCAAATACCAGAAGGAACGATTATTGGTGAAGACAGAGCAGAAGATGAAAGACGCTTCCATGTTAGTTCCGGTGGTGTTGTATTAGTAACCCCAGATATGCTGGGACAAAGACGACACTATGTCAGATAAGAAAAAATTGAAACTCGTTTTATGCTGGCATATGCATCAGCCAGAGTACCGAGATTTACAAACAGGTGAGTTTCAACTGCCGTGGACCTATCTACATGTCATCAAAGACTATGTAGATATGGTTGCGCATTTAGAAGCAGAGCCTAATGCTAAAGCTGTGGTCAATTTTGCGCCTATTTTACTAGAACAAATAGAGGACTACGCAAAACAAGTTAATTGCTTTTTGCATGATCACATTGAAATGAAAGACCCTTTGTTAGCTGCCCTTGCAACTTCAGCAATTCCAGCTAGTATTGATGAGCGGCAAGAGCTAATTAACAATTGTATGCGTGCCAATCGTGAACGTCAGATTGATCGTTACCCTGCGTTTAAAAACTTGGTACAAATGGCAGAATGGGTACAAAGTCATGCTGATGCCATGCAGTATATTAATTCGCAGTTTATAGATGATTTTTTAGTTTGGTATCATCTTGCTTGGATGGGGGAAACGGTCAAACTGTCAGATACTAGAGTACAACGATTAATTGCCAAGGAAAGAAACTTTACCTTGCATGACCGCTTGGAAATGGTAGAAATTATTGGTGAATTATTATCTAAAGTAATCTGCCGTTATAAAGCTTTAGCAACAAAAGGTTGTATTGAACTTTCAGTCACACCTTATGCACACCCAATTTTACCTTTACTCTTAGATATAAAATCCACTCATGAAGCGATGCCAGGAGCGCCGCTTCCCGAGCTGGATACTTACCCTGGCGGTGAAGAAAGAGCAAAATGGCACCTAAAGCAAGGCGTTGCAACGTTTAAACGCTTTTTTGGGTTTACTCCAGAAGGTTGTTGGCCTTCAGAAGGTGCAATTAGTACGGCTACTTTAAAAATAATCAAAGAGGCAGGGTTCTCGTGGACTGCAACAGGTGGACAAGTCTTACATAATAGTTTAAGCCTATCAGAGCTTGGCAGTGATATTGGCGTGCATCACCCTTTTCAAGTAAAAGGGACAAAAATTCCCTGTTTTTTCCGTGACGATGGCTTATCAGATTTAATTGGCTTTAAGTATTCTAAGTGGCATGCAGATGATGCCGTGAATGATATGATTCACCATTTAGAAACTATCGCTGAAAATGAACCTGATGATAGTGTTGTATCGATTATTATGGATGGTGAAAATGCATGGGAATACTTTCCCGATAATGGCTATCATTTTTTAAATGCATTTTATCAACGCTTGGCTAATCATCCTGATATAGAATTAACGACATTTTCAGAATGTTTAAAAGACAAAATTACAGTAAAAGAACTCCCTAAACTCATGGCAGGAAGCTGGGTATACGGTACCTTTTCAACTTGGGTAGGTGATCCTGACAAAAATCGTGGCTGGGATATGTTGGGGGATGCCAAATGGGCTTTTGATAAGGTACTCGCGACAGGGCGCTTATCAAAAATGCAAATTATGGAAGCTGAATTCCAGTTGGCGGTTTGTGAAGGCTCGGATTGGTTCTGGTGGTTTGGTGATTATAATCCTGGACAAGCAGTCAGTAGTTTTGAAAAACAATTTCGTTTAAATTTAGCTAATTTATACTCTATGCTAGGTGAAGACGCGCCAGCTTATTTAGCGCTATCTTTTACTCAAGGTTCAGGTGCTCCCGCTATGGGTGGTACTATGCGCAAAGGTACTGATTAAGTGATTCTCTCTAAGGACAAAATGTGACCGACATTAATTTATTATCCCAAAGACGCTCAGGCGTACTCTTGCATATTACCTCACTCCCTAATAATAACGGTGGAGGTAACTTAGGTAAGGAAGCCTATAATTTTGTCGATTTTCTGCATAATGCAGGGATTAAGGTATGGCAAACTTTACCATTAGGCGTGCCTCATGCCGATGGATCACCTTATCAATGTTTGTCGGCACATGCGGGTAATCCAGCATTAATCTGTCTTGAAAGTCTCAAAGAGAAGGGTTGGCTACAAGAAATTGAACAATGCAACTCTTGTGATGCAGGAGAAAGCTTTAGTTTGCACTGTCTAATTGCTAAGGCTTATACCGGCTTTGTAAATTTAGCCGATAGCCAAGAAAATCAAGCCTACCTAGATTTTTGTAAAGATAAAGCGAGTTGGTTAGATGATTTCTCATTATTTGTCGCTTTACGTAATGAATTTTCTGGACAAAGCTGGAGTCAATGGCCTAAAGATTTAAAAGAACGAGATACTAAGTCTATTAAAGAAGAGCGTCGTAGACTCAGTTTAGCAATAGAAGTCATTAAGTTTGAGCAATTTGTTTTCTATTCACAATGGATGGCGCTTAAAGCCTATGCCAATGAAAAGAATGTTTTATTGTTTGGTGATATTCCCATTTTTGTTTCTTACGACAGTGCTGATGTCTGGTCAAACCGGAAGGTTTTTAAATTAGACGGTAATGGTGAGATGTCGGTTGTTGCTGGCGTCCCTCCTGATTATTTTTCTGAAACAGGTCAGCGTTGGGGGAACCCTCACTATGATTGGAAATATCTAAAAAGAACTAAATTTTCTTGGTGGAAAAAACGCCTAGAAAGTCAGTTAGAAATGTTTGATATTTTACGTATCGACCATTTTAGGGGTTTTGAAGCTGCGTGGGAGATTCCTTCGAGTGAAGAGACCGCTATTAATGGTGCGTGGGTAGAGGCACCAGGAAAAGAATTATTAACAGCTTTAACAAAAGAATTTGGTAATATTCCTCTGGTAGCTGAAGATTTAGGGATTATTACTGAAAAAGTCGATGCGCTTAGAACAGATTTTAATCTGCCAGGCATGAAAATATTACAATTCGCCTTTGGCGATACCGCTACTAATCCGTATTTACCGCACAATTATGAACCCAACTATGTTGTTTATACGGGGACGCATGATAATGATACAACTTTAGGCTGGTTTAACTCCCTAAATGACCATGATAAAGGACACATTTATCATTATTTAGGGAATTCCAAAGCATCTATGCCTTATTTGTTGATTGGGGTTGCTTTCTCTTCGGTTGCAAATCTAGCGATTGTGCCGATGCAAGATATTTTAGAGTTAGGCGGGGCTGACCGTATGAATACGCCAGGTACAACAGAAGGAAACTGGCAGTGGCAATTTTCCTGGGATCAATTAACTGAAAATAAAGTTGCTAAATTAGCTGGTTTAGTAACCATGTTTGCTCGGTAGTAGAGCTTTTTTGGCAACCCATTGTGGGAGGGGCTTTAGCTGCGACTTATATGAAATCGCAGCTAAAAGCTCTTCCCACAAAAAAACTCTTATATTCACTCGTCTTTATTATTTATCGTTTTTTAAATTTTTTGTCATGACTTATTCCACCATCGAAGCCTTTGTTGGCAATACGCCTTTAGTTAAATTACAGCGCCTTGTTAAGAAAAATTCTAATACCGTTTTAGTTAAACTCGAAGGTAATAACCCTGCTGGCTCTGTAAAAGACCGCCCTGCTATCAGCATGATTAAACATGCAGAGGCACGAGGAGAAATTAAGCCGGGCGACCGTTTGATTGAAGCAACGAGTGGCAATACTGGTATCGCATTAGCGATGGCCGCCGCAATTAAAGGTTATAAAATAACCTTAATTATGCCAGATAATATGAGTGCTGAGCGCCGCGCCTCTATGAAAGCATACGGTGCCGATATTATATTAACGCCTGCAGCGGGGAGCATGGAAGCTGCCATCGATTTAGCTAGGAAAATGGAAGCGGATGGTGAAGGTCGTATTTTAGACCAGTTCTCTAACCCTGATAATCCTAGAGCACATTATGAAGGTACAGGTCCAGAAATTTGGCGCGATACGCAAGGTCAAGTCACTCATTTTGTCAGTGCTATGGGGACTACCGGAACCATTATGGGGACATCACAATTTTTGAAAGAGCAAAACCCAGAGATACAGATAGTCGGTGTACAACCTGAAGATGGAGCTAAAATCCCTGGTATACGTCGCTGGCCTGAAGAGTATTTACCTAAAATTTATCAAGCGGAACGCGTTGATCAAATTATGAATATGGATCAACACACAGCAGAGCAAACTATGCGTGATTTAGCGACTCAAGAAGGTATTTTTGGAGGCGTTTCATCAGGTGGAGCTGTTGCTGCAGCATTAAGACTGGCACAAGAAGTTGAAAATGCCACGATAGTCGCGATTATCTGTGATCGTGGTGATCGTTATTTATCTACTGGGGTATTTCCTAGTTAACCTCAGAAGAATCAAATCACTATGACAGTTAGCATTCGATTGTAGCTGTATATTGCGCTTAACCTCGCACTTAAGATGAAACAGGTGATAACTCGTAGGGCGGACTTCAGTCCGCCATTGCTAAAAAAGCGGACTGAAGTCCGCCCTACAAATAGGGTGAACGTACCATTTTAAGTTCGTAGCCCATTTACTTATATAACTCAAAAAGAAAAACATGGCACGTAGACGTTCCCCTAGAAAAAAGAAATTACCCGAAGAAGCAGTAAAAGTTACGATTGAATCTTTAGCTCATGATGGCCGTGGTGTGGCTCATGTCGATGGCAAAGTCATCTTTATTGATGAAGCTTTGCCAGGCGAAGAGCTAGAGTTCATTTATACCGATAGCCGTAAAGATTATGCTGAAGGTAGAGTGGAAACACTATTCACACGTGCGCCTGAACGTGTTGATGCTAAGTGTGAGCATTTTGGTAAGTGCGGTGGTTGCAGTTTTCAGCATGTAGAAGATGCTGCTCAAATCAGCTTCAAACAAGCATTACTTGTTGATCAATTTCAACGTATCGGCAAAGTTACTATTCCTGAGATATGGGAGCCACTCACTGGCCCACATTGGGGTTATCGTCAAAAAGCGCGCATGGGTGTGAAGCACGTAGCAAAAAAAGGCCGCGTATTAGTGGGGTTTCGTGAGCGTCGCAATCAGTTTTTAGCTGAAATAGAAAGCTGTAAAGTAATGAATCCAATTGTTGGTGAAAAATTAATGGCTTTATCAGAAATGATAGGGAAATTAACTATTAAAGATAAAATCCCTCAAATTGAAGTCGCGATTGGCGATGAAGATTGTGTCTTAGCTTTTCGTGTTTTAGAGCCAGCAACGGCAGAAGATAAAGAAATTATGCGTGCTTTTGGGCATGAGCATAAAATTTCTCTGTGTTTACAATCTAAAGGGCCAGATACGATTGTGCCAATTGAAGGTGAGCCAGAAGTTATGCTCACTTATGCTTTACCTGATCAAGGTGTACATTTTCGCTTTAAACCAGCGATGTTTACGCAAGTGAACTATGAAATTAACCGTAAAATGATTACTCGCGTTATGCAGGAAATGGATTTTAACGAAAATGATCGCGTTTTAGATTTATTCTGTGGGCTGGGTAACTTTACTTTGCCTATTGCAACTAAAGCAGGGCATGTAGTCGGTGTTGAAGGTGATCAGCCTTTGGTTAATCATGCTAAAGATAATGCTCAATTAAATAATTTAACGAATGTTGAGTTTTTTGCCGCAGATTTAAGTAAAGATGTTAGTGGTCAAGCATGGGCGCAACAGAGCTATAATAAAGTGATGTTAGATCCATCGCGAGCAGGTGCTTCTGATGTTTTGCCTAATTTGAAAAAATGGAATCCAGAGTTGATTATGTATGTTTCTTGTAACCCCTCTACACTGGCTAGAGATGCAGGGATTCTAGTCAATGAAATGGGCTATACCTTAGTTAAAGCGGGAGTGATGGATATGTTTCCGCAAACGGGGCATGTAGAATCCATCGCTTTATTTAGAAAATAAACCTATGCATTGCGATACTTTACCTAATCGATATATTGAAGTTTGTATCGCAACGCAAACTTTAGATTTGATTGAAGATAGTGCTGTTATCCATAGCTACCCCATTTCAACCGCTAAGAATGGTGCGGGTGAGCGTATGGGTTCTGAATGCACACCAAGAGGTTGGCATAAAATCAGAGCCAAAATTGGTGATCACCAACCCTTAAATGCCGTTTTTATTGGCCGTCGGGCGACAGGTGAAATTTATACGCCTGAAATGGGTCAAAAAAATTCAAACCGTGATTGGATTTTAACGCGAATCCTCTGGCTAGGTGGTTTGGAGGTTGGGGTTAACCGCTATGGTGAAGTAGATAGTGCATGGCGCTATATTTATATTCATGGTTGCCCTGACCATTTAATGCAAGGAAAGCCTGGATCACATGGCTGCATTAGAATGCATAATGCTGATGTTTTAGATTTATTTAATCAAATAAATATCGGTGAGTATGTTTGGGTGCATACTTAGGGTGATGTTACGCATGCTATAAATGAAATGATAACGTAATAGCTTGTGGAGACTGTAAATGCATGATTTTATTCTCCTCACCCAATCCCTCTCCAACAAGAGAGGGCTTAAGTCAAAAGCCCTCCCACAAATTATCATTTCTGTATTATTCTAAATAGCTGTTAATCGCTTCAATATCTGCAATATCTAAAGTGCTCGCTGCATTTTTTAAGCGTATTCCACTGACTAAATAGGCGTAGCGAGCTTGAGCATATCTACTCTGTGCGCTAGTATAGTTTCTTGTTGCTGTTAATACATCAACCATCGTTCTTGTACCGACTTCGAAGCCAGCTTCAGTTGCCTCTAATGCGCTTTTACCTGATTTAACTGCTGATTTAAGTGCCGCTACTTGGCTAATACTATCCATAACGGCTCGATAAGAATCTTTTACTTCTTTAGTTACGGCGCGTTGTGTTGCAATTAAAGCATCTTCTGCTTGGTTGTATTGGTATTTTGCTTGACGTGTTCTGGAATTGACTGCACCGCCTTCAAAAATTGGAATATTTAATTGTAAACCGATGTTTTCTGTATTGCCATGCGCCCATAGGTTTCCTGTTGTATCATTGAGGCCAAACTGACCCACGACATCTAAAGTAGGGTAATGACCACTGCGTTGGAATTCTATATTTTCCTGAGCAATTTCAGACTCATTTCGGGCAACTAGTATTTGTAAATTTTGATTGAGAGCCTGATTGTTCCATTCATCTATATCATTAGGTTGTGGTTCCGGTAAGGGTAAGGTCTCTCCTAGGTTATTTAATTCGCTTAACTGAGAACCAATAATTTCTTTTAAGGCTTCTTTAGCGTTTGATACTGAATTTTTTGCAGCAATAACATCCGCTCGGCTTTGGTCATAGCCCGCTTGTGCTTCATACACATCGGTAATAGCGATAAGCCCTACATCAAAACGTTGCTGGGCTTGTTCTAGCTGCCTAGCAATGGTTTCCTGCTCTGAAAGGGCAAAGGTAAGATCATCTTGTGCACCTAAAACAGCAAAATAGGCATTCGTTGTTTTTAGAATAAGTCGTTGCTGTTCAGCAAGGTAACTAGCATCAGCTTGGGCAATTTGCTTTTCTGACTGAGAGAGCTGTACCCACATATCCCAATGAAAAACAGGTTGTACTAGATTAATACTAAACCGATTATCCCAGTATTCATTTTTACTTGATTGACCAGGAAAGTTTTCGTTAAAAATTGATTTTTGATCTGACCAGTTATAAACAGTTGAAGCGCCTGCGTTTACAGATGGTAAAAGTCGTGCAATACTCTGCATTTTTGTTTCATCTACGGCCATTTTATTTGCAAATGACTGGCGTAGAAAAGGATCATTTTGCAAAGCTAAATCATAGGTTTCCAATAAGTTTTGTGCTTGCAGCGTACCTGAAAATAAAAAAATAAATGAGAGTGTCGTTTTTTTCATAAACGTTTTCCAAAGATAAAGGCGATATGTGGTTAATTATAGAGTAATGATAAAATTCTGTAGAACTTTTACTGGTTTATAACATGCTATTGCTCTAATGCCCAGATGACATGCTCTTTAACTAGCTCAGAAGAATGGTTAATTTTATTATTTAATGTTTCTGTTATCTCGGCTGATGCGGACGCGTTACCTAGTGCCACGGCAATATTGCGTAACCATTGTTCATAGCCTATGCGTCTAATTGCAGAGCCTTCAGTTTTAGTTAAAAACTCTGTTTCCGACCAATTAAATAATTCAATTAAATGCTGAGAATTGAGATTATATCTAGGGCTAAAGTCAGCTTCGGTACTGAGTCGTGCAAAACGATTCCAGGGGCAAATTAGTTGGCAATCATCACAACCATAAATACGATTACCCATTAATGGTCTTAACGCTTCAGGTATGGAGCCTTTCAATTCTATCGTTAAATAAGAAATACATTTTCGTGCATCGACTTGATAGGGCGCAACAATTGCTTGAGTTGGGCAAATATCAATACATGCAGTACACTGCCCGCAATGATTAGTACTCGGTGAATCGATAGTCAAAGGAATGGAGGTGTAAATTTCACCTAAAAAAAACCAAGATCCGGCTTTCTTATTAATAATATTGCTGTGTTTACCAATCCAGCCTAAACCGGCTTTTTCGGCAATGGCTTTTTCCAGTACAGGAGCCGAATCGACAAAAGCGCGATAACCAAAGATACCGACTTCTTGTTCGATACGTTGCGCCAGTTTTTGTAAGCGCTTACGTAATACCTTATGATAATCACGCCCCAGTGCATAACGTGATATAAATCCAGCCACTGGATTATTAAGGGTATTTTCTATAGGCTCCTGTGCTTCGGGTAAATAATCCATACGCACCGAAATAATGCTCACTGTTTCAGGCTGTAAAAGAGCAGGGCGACTGCGTTTTAATCCATGTTTATGCATATAGTCCATATCAGCATGATAACCCTGGGCTATCCAATGCTGTAAGCGAAGTTCTGCTTGTTGCAAATCCGTGTCGCTGATGCCTACTTGCTGAAATCCCAGCTCCAAGCCCCATTGTTTTATTTGTTGGGACAGTTCATTCATTGCTTTATCCATTCTATAATGCTTTTATTTATATTTAAGCGCTCACTTTACTATGCAAACTTTACCAACAAAACTGTACTCTGCACAACAAGCCAGAGAAATAGACCGCATAGCTCAAGAGCAAACAGAGGTTACTGGTTTTCAATTAATGACTAAAGCAGCGCAAGCTAGCTTTCAAGTAATCAAAGAATATTATCCGAAAACTAAAAAGATCGTCGTTTTTTGTGGTGCGGGCAATAATGCCGGCGATGGCTATTTAATTGCTAAGCTGGCTTTAGAGGCCGGCTATACTGTGCAGTTACTTTCTGCTGTTGCCGAAGAAAAATTAAAGGGTGATGCTGCATTAGCCAAACAAGCTTATAGTCATGCGGGTGGCATGATTTCACATGATCTTTATTTGTTAAATAACGCAGATTTAATCATTGATGCACTATTGGGTACAGGGCTGGATCGACCTGTACTCGGTAAATTTGCGGCCGCCATACAGCATATTAATAACTCTGATACGCCGGTTTTGGCAATTGATATTCCCTCGGGCTTAAATGCCGACACGGGTAATATTATGGCTTGTGGGGTGCGTGCGGAATTGACTGTTACTTTTATCGTCTTAAAAAAAGGACTATTTACTGGGCTAGCAGCAGATTATTGTGGCACAGTGCTTTTTTCAGATTTAGACGTTCCAAATATCCTTATTGAACATGAGTTGAGCGAAGAAAGTCTGTTACAAGCAGTTACCTTAGCTAAACGGCCACGCTGCGCACATAAAGGAATGTTTGGTCATGTTTTAGTGGTGGGAGGGGATTTTGGTTATGCGGGGGCAGTCAAATTAGCGGCTGAAGCTGCCTTAAATAGCGGATCAGGTTTAGTTAGTGTGGCTACGCGCAAAGCGCATGCTAGCCAAATGTATCTTACATGTCCAGAGTTAATGGGGCATACATTAGAGCAATTGGCAGATATTGAAGTGTTGTTAAAGAAGGTTACTGTATTAGTTTTAGGGCCAGGATTAGCTCAGCGATCATGGGCAAAGAATGTGTGGCCTAGTTTAATTAGCCTAAATCTACCGCGAGTGATTGATGCTGATGCATTGAATTTATTGGCAGGCAGCCCTGCTTATTCAGAGCAATGGATATTAACTCCGCACTCCGGTGAAGCCGCTCGCTTATTACAGTGTTCTACAGCAGATATTTTGCAAGATAGATTTAAGGCTGTACGTGCGCTACAGACAAAATATGGCGGTGTTTGTGTATTAAAAGGTGCGGGTACGCTGATTTGCGATGGTCAGCAAGTTTATGTTAATACCACTGGCAACCCAGGAATGGCGGCTGGTGGTATGGGGGATGTTTTGTCTGGCATTATCGGTGCTTTATTAGCTCAGCACTATTCTTTACTGGATGCAGCAAAAATAGGTGTTTATTTACATGGCTTGGCCGCCGATAAAGCTGCCGTTCATTTTGGTGAGCGCGGTTTGCGCGCGACTGATGTCTTACAATTTTTACGAGAAGTCGTTAATTAATGATGCAATTTATATTGAATACAGCGGAAGAAACCGAAGCCTTTGGCGCTAAACTATTTCAGACCCTACCAGAGAAATGTCTTGTTTTTTTACTGGGTGACTTGGGTGCTGGGAAAACAACTTTAACGCGTGGTTTTATGCGTGCAGCAGGTCATATAGGTGCTGTTAAAAGCCCCACTTATAATATCGTCGAAGAATATAAAATTGATAGTCGGCTCTTTTTTCATTTTGATTTATATCGCTTAGCTGACCCTGAAGAGTTGGAATGGATAGGTATTGCCGACTATTTACAAGAAAAATCAGTCTGTTTTATTGAATGGCCAGAAAAAGGAGAGGGGTATTTAAGTGAGCCTGATGTTATTTTATCTTTAACAACAAGCGATAATGGCCGTAAATTACTTATTGAGAAAATTCCAGAAGACATAGCAGCAAACTTTCTAATTGAAAAACAAACACATACTGCTATAATCTAATTGAAGTTATTAACAATTAGGTGAGGTCGTGAGGAAATTTATAATTTTATGTTTACTATTGATTTTAAATATCTCAGTTGTCTCTGCGGCGCAAACAAAAGTAAAAAAACTACGCATTCAATCGACAAACAAATATACGCGCTTAGTTTTTGACGTCTCCTCTATCCCTGAGCACCAGATTTTTCAACTTAAAAATCCAGATCGTTTAGTTATTGATTTTAATAATGCTTTCTTAGAGAAAAACCTTAAACAACCCCCTAAAAATCATCCTGTTTTAGCAAGATTGCGATCTGCACATAGAAATAAAAAAGATTTACGTGTTGTTATCGACTTAGAGTCAAAAGTTTCACCTAAGAGTTTTGTTTTAAAAGCAAGCAAGAAATACGGGCCTCGGTTAGTTATTGATTTACCTGTTAAATCGGCCAAGCCACTGGCTAGGAAGCAGGCCAAAAAAGCTAGCAAAGTCGTGAAAACAAATATAGGAAAAGCGAAACTTTTTGTCGTGGCAGTAGATGCAGGACATGGAGGTAAAGATCCCGGAGCTAGAGGTGCTCATGGAACTTTAGAAAAGAAAGTAGTCTTTGAAATTGCTCAAAAATTAACTTCTTTGATTAATAAACAGCCGGGCATGAAAGCCATTATGGTCCGTAAAGGGGACTATTTTGTACCTTTAAGTAAGCGTAGAAAAATTGCTCGGAAAGCCAATGCAGATTTATTTGTGTCTATCCATGCTGATGCTTTTAATAATTCCAATGTTACAGGCGCATCGGTATTTACTTTATCTCGCCGCGGGGCAACAAGTGTCGCAGCGCGATGGTTAGCTAATAATGAAAATGCGGCTGACTTAGTCGGCGGTATAAGCCTTGATGATAAGGACGATGTTTTAGCTTCAGTGTTATTGGATTTATCACAAACAGCTTCGCAAGATATTAGTCAGCTAGTTGCTAAAGAAGTGCTCAATAATTTTAGCCGTATTGGTGAATTACACTCTAAGACAGTGCAAAAGGCGGGATTTATGGTTCTAAAATCGCCAGATATTCCATCAATTTTAGTAGAAACTGCTTTTATATCCAACCCAAAAGAAGAGCGCCGTTTAAAAAGCGGAACTTATCAGTTAAAAATGGCTAAAGCAATTCAGCAAGGCATTGTGTCTTATGCTAAAAATCATAATGTTGCATTGGCAACAAACATTGATAAACCAGTGCATAAAATAGCTAAAGGCGAAACTTTATTAGGCATTGCCTTGAAATATGGCGTTACTTTAGATCAGCTTAAACATGCCAATATGATCGCTAGTATTAATTCGATTAAAGTAGGTCAAGTTTTATCTATTCCTGTTGGTAGTTAATTAAAGCTGAAATTGCATGTACTCTACTTGCTTTAAGTGGTTTTACCGTGCAAATTAGAATAAATTCAAGCGTAACTGTTCACATACCCCCTAAATTTCATATAAAAATATCGTCATCCCCGAAGTTTTTTATCGGAGATCCATGTTAAACGTAGATTCCTGCTAACAGCATGCAGGATGACGAGCTGAAAAAAATAGCTTACACCTTTCTTCGTTCTATTTCTCATAAAGGGGGCGTGAACGGTTACATTCAAGCTCTTCAAAGTATAATTCTTCATACCAATGCCAGTATTTACTCTCTTGCTTGCATACGTTTAAGTACCTTGTATAATTTATAAACATTAGTGCAGATAATTAACGTAAAGCAGCGAAAGTAGAGCATTTCCCGTACTTGTCATATGCTTTTATTTAGTCATATAAAATAGCACCCAGTTCTGAGGGATTTATAATATCGAAACCTTAGTAAAATATCATCTAACGCTAGCATACGAGCTGACTAAATAATGACATTTTGGCAATCAAGATATAACCCTCAATTAAAGCTTTCTCAACAAGATTTACTTGATATTAGCAAGGAAATCACTCAAGCATACGCGCCAGATGATAGTCATATGCAATCTGAGTTAGTGCTTATGCCAGTTGATCCGGTTACGCTTCATGCTTATTGGAATATAAGAAATATTACTACTAGCAAGTCAGACACACAGCTAATTTTGAGAGTGTACTCTGACCCTGTACTCAGCGAACATCCTAGTAGCCTGAACTTAAGCTTTGATATAAAGCTGTCGAGTTTTCAGGGCCAACAAACAGTGTCCGTGCCAATTGCAGCAACAGCTTATTCAGCTGTTATTGGAGAAATCAATGCAGATAACAGTTTTAGTGCTTTAGTTACTTCCGATACCATTCATGTACCACGAGAAACTCCAGTAACTATTAGTGATGCTGTCCCGGCTATTGATGGCGAGAGCGCCATTGTTAGCGCTAATACAGCCGCTGATGACACTCACGTTATATGGCAGGAAGTAATGCCAGAACATAGTATAAATAATAGCGAACAGCCCACGCAAGAAATACCAATGTTTGACCATCTGTTTGTTACCGAAATCAACAATGCCCCTGATGTTATTCATGTTCAACGAGAAAATGCAGCATTTGAGCTGAACAACAATAGCGTTAGAGATCAGTATACATCTACCAACAATGCTACAGCCCCAGAAACTGAGCCATTTATTTTAAAAAACTTCAATAATCAAGGTTACGATTTAAAAGTATACGCAAATAGCAGCGATTCTGAATTTGCTAATATTCTAGCCAAACAAGAGTCAGGTTTTTATATTAGTCCTAAAAAATCAAATATAACTAAGCTAAACAGCTCTGGGCTAGGACTTTATTTATAGTGGCTATGCAAAGAGGCTTTCTTAGTATTGTTCTGCATGCGCACCTGCCTTTTGTAAGACACCCAGAATACGATAATTTTTTTGAAGAAATCTGGTTGTTTGAGGCAATGACTGAATGTTATATTCCTTTAATTCGATCACTGGAACAGCTGCATCAAGACGGTATTAACTACCGCTTAACCCTTTCGCTGTCGCCGCCGCTAATTACCATGCTAAGTAACGAACTATTACAGTCACGTTACATTGCACATCTTAATAAACAAATTGAGCTTGCGGAAAAGGAAATCATCCGCACAGCTGGTAATCCGGAGTATCAACGATTAGCTAGGCTATATCGGCGATTTTATTTGGATACGTTAGAAATTTTTTGTCATCAGTACGATTGTAATTTATTAACTGCTTTTAAAAAGTTTAATGCCTTAGGTCATTTAGAGTTAATCACATGTGCTGCTACGCATGGGTTTTTACCATTGCTGAATAAAAATGAAGCTGCGGTACGCAACCAGATAAATACTGGAATTGAAACTTTTATAGCCCACTTTGGTTTTGCACCAGAAGGTTTTTGGTTGCCGGAATGCGGTTATTATCCAGGCCTGGAAAAGCATCTCAAAAAGGCAGGAATCAATTATTTTTTTGTCGATACACACGGTATTGAGAATGCAAGTCAGCCGCCAAAAAATGGTATTTATGCGCCACTGAATTGCGGTAATGAAGTCATGGCATTTGCTCGAGATCCTGAATCATCACGTCAAGTGTGGAGCGCTACAGAGGGTTACCCTGGTGATTATGATTACCGCGAATATTACAGTGATATTGGTTTTGAGTTAGAGCTAGATTATATAGCACCTTATATTTTAGATGGTCATACGCGTATAAATACAGGCATAAAATATCACCGCATAACAGGCCAAAACCTTCCTAAAGAAATTTATCAACCTAAACAGGCGCACTATAAAGCACAGCTCCATGCGCAAGATTTTATCAATAAACGTCAATTACAAATTGATCGTTTGAATATTGATATGGATCGTCCTCCGATCATTGTCGCCCCTTATGATGCTGAGCTGTTTGGTCATTGGTGGTATGAGGGGCCGCAATGGTTAGAGTGCGTGTTACGCTTAGCTGATAGCGATGAAAATGCGATACAGACAATTAGCTGTGCTGATTATTTCAAGCAAGTCGTTACACACCAAGTCGCAACGCCTTCTGCATCAACATGGGGTGATCAAGGTTATTCCAGCTTTTGGATTAATGAAAGTAATGACTGGATTTACCCTCTATTACACAAAGCCGCTGCAGATTTGGAAAAATTAGTATTAGCTCTACAGAACAGCAAAGTTAATCCTTTGCAGGAAAGAGCGTTAAATCAAGCGGTACGTTCATTATTATTAGCTCAAGCATCGGATTGGCCTTTTATTATGAAGACAGGAACAACCGTTGAATATGCTAAAAAACGTATCACTGATCATTTGGCGAGATTTAATTATTTGCTTGATAGCATCAAAACAAATACGATTAATGAACGATCTTTAAGTGCCTTAGAAGTATTAGATGATGTTTTTCCTGAGATTGATTTTCGAAGTTTTCATTAAACAGTAGAAATTAAATAATATGAGAAGAATAAATATTCTGTGGGAGCGACTTTAGTCGCGATACCGTGGCTAAAGAGGCTGTGAAAGTATTCAATATAATTCCCCTCCTTATCAAGGAGGGGCTAGGGGAGGTTTTCTCTTTAATTAAAACATAAGTAGGTTCAAAAGCTTATGATTTTATAGAACCCCCCTCAATCCCCCCTTTACCAAGAGGGGGAGGCTAAAACACAATACTTTCACAGCCTCTAAAGCCACTCCCACAAAATTCGGGCTACAATGGTAAATTATTTGATTTAAAATCATTTTTCAAGGGAGTTGAAGCTTGTAGGTAATCTAGAAAGATTTCAACATAAAGAAATAAGGATTTTCTCTGTGCTCTCTGTGGTTAAAATCTTGTTCCGCCCATATTATTGATTAGCGAGGAGTATCAAAAACATGAATAAAATTAAATTACTCTACGTAGAAAATATCATCTTTAAAAGCACTAAAAAACTCCAACAAAAATTAACATTTTTTTTGGCGCTAGAAAATATTGGTTATGACAAGCAACTAGATATTCATTGGGCAGGTGAAGATAAAGTCTGGCATATTTTACCTGCGCACTATCACAGCATGTTAGGCAATGGTAAAGAGTACTGGTCGGCAAGTGTTAACTTAAACTTAACTGAAGAACAGTCGCTACCCGGTAATATTGAATTTAATGTCAGCTATCGCGTTTTAGAACAAGAACACCTGCTTAATAATCACGGGCTTAACTATTCAAGCGAGGCTGATTCTGGCATCAAACTGATTGATCAACAGTCTTTACAAAATGTTGATTTTAAAAATAAATTACGCGCTGGGCAACAAACAACCTATGTGACAGCGGCTATCAATCAGTCATTTCAGGCTGAAAAAGTTACTATCTATTGGACGGTTGACGACTGGAAAACCACAAAACAAACAGCTTGTAACTTTAAGCGTCAACATTGGCCTAAAGTATTAGGCAGTCATGCACGAAATCCTAATCAATACGGTACGCAGATTTGGACAGGAAAAATCCATCATGCCGAGTTATTTAACTTAAAATATGTCATCAGCTGTGAAAATAGCGAGCAAACCGTTTGGGATAATAATGAAGGACATAATTATTCTTTTCAACGAGAACAGCTTAAAGTTTTAATCTTAAATTTACACTGCTATCAAGAAGACAATCAGGACGAAAAATTCAGTACAATTGCTAAAACAATTGATGAACTGGACATCGATATTGTATGTTTACAAGAAGTCGCTGAGCACTGGAATAATGGGCAAGGAGACTGGAATTCCAATTCCGCAAAAATCATTAATGAGCGTTTAAGTAAGCCATATCATCTACATACTGATTGGTCACACTTAGGCTTTGATAGATACCGTGAAGGGGTTGCCATATTAAGCCGTTACCCTTTATCTGATCACGACGCTATGTATGTATCGGATAGTCATGATGTATATGATATTAATTCTAGAAAAGTAGTTACTGCAAGAGTTTATGTGCCTTATATTGGTTTCATACAAGTCTATTCTGCGCATTTAAGCTGGCTGGAAGGCGGATTTCAGGAACAATTCCAACGCTTAAGTACATGGGCTGAACACAAGAAAGGTGATGCGACTAAAGCGACCTTATTATGCGGTGATTTTAATATTACCGCCTGCTCAACAGGGTATCAGCAAGTGGTTAATTCGGATGAATACGAGGATCAGTATTTAGCGGTGAATAAACAAGGCGTGTTTAATCAAATTTTCAAAGTTCATGATGCACAATGGCAAGATCTTTTAGTTGACGACTATCGAATTGATTATATATTCATGAACAAAAACAGTGAGATAAAGGCAACTTCTGCAAACGTTATTTTTACCGATCAAGATTATGGGCGTGTTTCTGATCATTGCGGTTATTTAATGACATTTGAATCCCTTTAAAAATAATAAAAAGACAAAGGTAATGGTATGCAACCAATAGCTGAACATTATGCCAAGCCCGTACATGGTGAACTAGGTGGATCATTTGCACGAGTTAATGACTTTAATCATGAATTTTTTCTGCGCTGGGGCAAGATAGAATTTGACCTGTTTCAGGGCGAACAAGTGAATCTGAAAGTCGTACTCAAAGTCTACCGTCAACATAATATTTGTGAAACTTATGTTATTGATACCGATGCTTATGACATTACATGGAATCAGCATAAACGCCGGACTAGAGACTTTTATATACATCCATTTTCTAATTCATTTGGCAGCATCAATTGTATTAAGTTTTCCTTTATTATTCATAAAGATGAACACTCTATCCCCTCGGAAAAAGAATATATTTTTATGGACTGGAATCAGCTGCAAGGCGATCCAGACATTCCAGAATATAGGGAAATAAACGATTTTCATTCCACTCAAAATCACTACCGGACTTATGAGTTACAAGCTCATGAATTGCAAAGTGATGTCGATTGGATGAATCATCATTTTGACTCATTGCACCTAGTACCTAAATTTACTAAAGGCCAGCCTAATCATCCGTACCACCCTAAACGTTATATCCATGACTTGATTGATAAGGTAATTCGTAGCAAACACAATGACCCTGATCGACTTTGTACCATTAAAGTTAGTGTCGATTGTATTGATGATTACGATTTTGCCAACCATTTAGTTAGCGCTAGTGAGCAAGGCGTACTGGTTCAGTGTCTTGTCGATTGGCGCAAAATGACGATGACCAATAGTCATAATTATGCACACCTAAAACGAGCAGGAATCGAGCTTATTGGTGTTGTTTGTAGTCCTGATCACCATTTAATCGAAGTAGAGCCCGATATGCATACCAAATTCATTATATTTAATGATGAAGATTGCATCTTAGGCTCGTTTAATATCACTTTTGAACGCTGGTGGGCCAATTGGGAATCAGGCATGACTTTTCATTCCAAAGGCATGTGTCGATTATTGGATAATATTTTCCAAAGTCAACGCGGTGGAGTTATTCAGCGCTATGGTATAGATCCTTTTAGTCATTTCAATTTACTGTACACTTTTGGTCGGCATACCATGCAAAGTGGCGAAAATTATTTGCCCCATCATGCTATTCTGGCTGAAATCAACCGCGCCAAACACTCAATTAAAATCAGTTTATTTTTAATTGGTGAATTACTCGGTAATTATAATGATAGTGTTATTTGCGCCTTAATTAATGCCAAAAATAGAGGCGTGTATGTACATATACTCTTTAATGGCCATTTAGCTAGACAAGGAAAAATTGGCGTTGAACGCAGCATGGAAGACGAGTTAAATCGACCGCTTTTACCTGTTATAGAGCGATTGAGAAACTCAGGCGTGAAGGTAGGCTTAGTTTATGGACAAGATGACCATCCCGTACCGTATTCGCCCATTCATTCTAAATACTGCATTATAGATGATTATATTGTTATCGATGGCAGTTTTAATTGGTATAACACTTCGGTTTTTTCGCATGATTTAGTTGTTATTGCCGCTAATCACGAAGTCGCAAAACCTTATCTGCATGAGTTTGAACAGATGCAGCAATTATTTAGGGTTTATTAATTGACGTTACGTAGGGAATACTACGAGGATAAAGTAGTGGCGTTTCAATCTTTCTAGATTGAATGTGCTTTAAGTAGTCAATATACAGTAACAAAAACCGCGCTCAATGTGAGAGTGGCATACTAATTTTTCAAACTTTCAAACTTACGAACTTAATATTATGAGCAAAAAATATTTAATTGTTGGTGGTGTCGCCGGTGGCGCATCCGCCGCTGCAAGACTAAGAAGGTTGGGCGAAGATGATGAAATTATTATGTTTGAAAAAGGCCGTGATGTGTCATTTTCAAATTGCTGCTTGCCTTATCATTTGAGTGGTCAAATCAAAAAGGCGGAAAATCTTATACTGATGAATCCTGGGCTATTCAAGAGTCAATATAATATTGATGCTAGAACGAATAGTGAAGTTGTCTCGATAGACAGGGCTAATAAACAAGTTGAAGTTAAAAACTTAGTCAGTGGCGAAAGCTATACAGAGTCTTACGATAAACTGATTCTTTCTCCGGGTGCAAGAGCTATTGTTCCCCCAATTCCAGGTATCGAAAAAGCCAATACCTTTGTCGTCAAAAATGTAGTGGATATTGATAAGCTTAATAAATTTATCCATGAAGTAAAACCGTCAAGAATTACCGTTATCGGAGGCGGTTTTATTGGTATTGAAGTCATGGAAAACCTGATTGAAGCGGGTCATAAAGTATCCTTGGTGGAAGCGCTTCCTCAGGTATTGAATCAGTTTGATGATGACATGGTGCAAATCCTGCATAAAGAAATCATGGACAATGGCGTTGAGTTGATACTTGGCGACAAAGTCACGGCGTTTGACACTAATAAAGTGATTTTAGCTTCAGGTAAAGAAATTGTCTCAGAAGTCATTGTTATGTCGATTGGTATTACCCCAGAGACGAGCCTAGCAAAACAAGCAGGGCTTGAACTGGGCAAAACCGGTGCAATTAAAGTGAACTCTAACTTCCTAACTAATGATCCAGATATTTATGCTGTCGGTGATGCTATCGAAGTATATAACACCTTAGCTCAGGATAGCTTTAAACTGTCTTTAGCTGGCCCAGCTCTGAAACAAGCACGCGCAGTAGCGGATCATATACATGGGCATCCAATCAGAAATACGGGGTATATCGGTTCTTCTGTAGTGAAAGTATTTAATTATAATGCGGCAGCGACTGGCTTAAATGAAAAAATGTTAGCCGACCTTAATATTGAGTACGGCTGGGTAGAAATTATTCCTTTTGACCGAGTAGGCATTATGCCTCACTCAGAAGCGCTGGGTTTTAAGGTGATTTTTGAAAAACCGACTGGTCGCGTACTCGGAGCACAGGCGATTGGTCATGGTAATGTTGATAAGCGCGTTGATGTTATCGCCACTGCGATTAAATTTGGCGCAACCGTTGATCACTTACGGGATTTGGAGTTGTGTTATGCGCCACCGTTCGGTACCGGTAAAGATGCCGTTAATTTTGCTGGTTATGTGGCTTCTAATATTTTGCATGGTACATTTAATCAGGTATCTATGAGCGAAGTCCGTGAATTAGTTGAGAGTAATGCTTATATTCTGGATGTGCGCGAAATGCATGAATATGACAAAGCACATATCAAAAATGCCAAAATCATTCCTCTGTCGGAATTACGTGATAGATATGGGGAAATCCCTAAAAATATTCCTGTGTATATCCATTGTCGTTCAGGGCAGCGTTCCTACAATGCAGTGCTAGCACTGCAACAAAAAGGTTACTCTCAGGTGTTTAATATTTCTGGAGGTTTTTTAGGGATTTGTGCTTATGAATATTTCAATGACGTTACGCAAGGTAGAGAGCCAATTGTGTCGAGTTACGGACTTAAATAATTAAGGAATTAGCTTGACCTAACTTGGTGCTGATAGTCGCTTCTCATTTTTTTCAGCTCGTCATCCTGCATGTTGTTAGCAGGAATCTATGTTTAACGTGGATTCCCGATAAAGCTTGTGCCCAGGCTTGACTGGGTAGATTTCGGGAATGACGATATTTTTATATGTATTTACCCGTGAATAATGAGAAGTTACGCAGGATAATACCAAGTTAGGATATGAGCGAAATAAACATGCAAGAAACATTTCAAATCGTATTCAATATATCCATGCTTTTTTTTGTATCAGGGAGCATGATAACGCTTGGCTTAGGCTTAACAATGGCGCAAATCTTTGAGCCCTTTAAGAATATAACTAAGGTGATTTTAGTCTTAATCGCTAATTTTGTACTCGTGCCTCTGTTAGCTTTTAGTATCGTTCAGTGGCTTCCCGTGCCAGAAGGTGTGAAAATCGGTCTTATATTGCTATCATTAGGTGGTGGAGCCCCTTTTATCCCGATGGTCGTGGCCGTTGCAAAAGGCAATATTGGCAGCTCTGTCGGAATCATGGTGCTACTTTTGGTGGTCACTATTTTTTTCATGCCTATCGCTGTGCCCATCATGCTTCCCGGAGTATCGGTTAGTTCTTGGGATATTGCCAAGTTATTGGTCTCAATGATGTTGATTCCTTTGGTACTAGCACTTTTTATTAAGGCGCGTTTTTCAGCTTTTGCCGAACGCATTGTGCCTTTTGTCGCCAAATTAACCAGCTTGGCTACGTTGATTCTGGTTGTTTCGGTGTTATATTTGTATACTGAAACTATCATAGCTAGCGTTAGCGTACTTCCCGTGATCCTATTGTTTTTTTCAGGGGCAGCGTTTATTGGCTACCTTACCGGCGGCAGAGATCGGCATGACCGTATCTCATTCACCGTAGGTACAAGTCTGCGCAATCCACCGGTTGCTATTTTGGTGGCGAGTCAGAGTTTTCCTTCCGAGCCGATGGCAGCCATTGTGCCATTACTTGTCGCGATAGTGGGACTAATTATATTGTTTCCGCTGGCAAAAATATCTGAAAAAAGGCATCGGTCAATAAACCCTAATGAGTCTATTCAGTAGCTATCGGGGAGGGTAAACCCGACCCGAGTATTTTTTAAGCTTGTTTTCCCTGTTAAATGTAGATATTTGTCAGGGGTATTATAGGTCACTGTTGGGTGAGTAAATTTGTTGTTAATTAATATTTTAGGAGAAAATTATGAAAAAATTATTAACCCTTTTTTGGGTGTTTTTATTCAGTTTATTAACCGCTTGTAGCACTGTTTCCACTAAGGATATCAAAGTCGAGGCGGAAGCAGATCCTAAAGCTAATTTAGAGGGGTATCATTCTTATGTTTGGCTAGGTGCTTTGGGTGTTTTGAATGACCCAGAAGAAAAATGGCAGCCTACAGACGTTGACCTAGCAGGAGATATTAAATACCTAATTGACCGGGAACTGCGTAAACATAAAATTTTTGGCGCTAAAGAAGAGGCTGATTTAGGTGTGGCTTACTTCCTTGAGGTTGATATGGATGCTATGCAGCTAAAGGATGATCCTGAAACACAGGTAGATGTTTTAGAGAACGTACCTAAAGGCGCTTTAGTAGTGACCTTAGTTGATATGAAAACGGGGTATGTTGTCTGGTTGGGTAGTGCAAAGGCGAATATTATTAAACAATTCAAGGCAGAAGTTGCCCGTGAGCGTTTAGATTATTCAATTAGTACAATGTTTAAAAATTTAAAGGGTAAAGGTTTACTAAAATGATAACAAAAAAACATGTAATTTCTTTTTTAGCTACAGGGACTTTTTTATATGGCCTAGCAGCCAGTGTACAAGCCGCGGAACCTTTTATTTATCCAGCAGAAGGGCAGACGGCTGAGCAACAGGAAAAAGATAAATATGACTGTTATGTTTGGGCTAAAGGGCAATCAGGCTATGACCCGATGAACCCTCCGAAAGCATCGACTGGATCTGCACCAGCGCAACCTCGTGCGATTCAAGGTGCTGCGAGAGGCGCTGCAGCAGGTGCGGCTATCGGTGCTATTGCCGGCGATGCAGGCAAGGGTGCAGCTATTGGCGCGGCTACTGGTGGCATCGGTCGAGCATCAAGAAACTCCAGAGCTAACCAGCAGCAACAGGCTCAAGCCCAGCAACAACAAGCTTCAATAGCACAATTAAGTGATGGCTATAGCCGAGCTTATTCTGTGTGCCTTGAAGGGCGTGGTTACCAAGTAAAATAACCTCCTACTTGGGTAGCGGGCTTATTTTGTGGGAGTGGTTAACACTGCTCCCATAAATGCTGACCTGAAGCGTCCGCCGAGTATGCTGGAGCTGGTATAGTTCACTTCGTATGTGAATGAACCTCCGCGACAGAGTCCTCAATATTTTCACGAGGCAGGAAGCTTGTTCCGGAGCTTCTCATTATTTACAGACAAATACATGTAAAAACATCGTCATTCCCGAAGTCTTTTATCGGGAATCTACGTTGAGCATAGATTCTTGCTAACAGCACACCAGGAATGACGCGCTGGAAAAACTGCCTGTACCCATTTAATAATGAGAAGTTACTTTGTTCCTTTAACTAGGTAATAGCTTACTTCATAGTAAGATATACTATTTAGTAGCACTATTATGAGTGCAAGATTTTCATTTATTGTGCGAAATGGAGTTTTATTTGTTTTTTCTTTATTGGCCTATTTTTTTGAAATTAATATCGCGTATGTTTAGCAGGCGATATTTTCGACCAAAGTTTGTATTTTTTGTGGGTGGAATTATCATTCCCTCCATTTTATTTTTGCGCATTATTGTATTGTTTTTTCAAGCTTTGGACTATGTGTTCTTTCCAGGTTTTTGGCGAACAACGGTTAAGCAGCCCTTATTTATTTTGAGTAACCCCCGTAGTGGCTCAACATTTTTGCATCGTATGTTGGAAAAAGATGAGCAATTTACCTATCTGACCTTATGGCAATCCCTGTTTAATTCTATCCTTTTATATAAGTTGGTCATGCTTATTTCAAAAGTGGATAAACAAGTAGGCTCTCCCTTAACATGGCTTATAGAAAAAGTTGATGGCCATTTTTTTAAGGGCTGGGATGGACTACATAAAGCAGGGCTTAGGTACTCTGAAGAAGATGAGTTTCTATTCGTTAGTTCTTTTTTAGCTCCTGGATTGGTCTTGTTTTTCCCCTACTTACACGAAGTGTCTGAGATCTATTCAATTGATAACCTGCCTGATTACGCACGTAAAAGGATTGCTAGGAATTTCCGTTTGTCAGTATTACGCCATATTTATGCGACAGGTGGTGCAACTTTTCTGGCTAAAAATGCAGTTGCAGGTGGGCGCTTAGGCATTTATAAAGAAGCCTTCCCTGATATGCGTGCTATCTATATTCATAGTGATATTCTTAAGTCAGTTGCTTCATCCTTGAGTGTCTTTACTAAGCCTTGGTCACTCCATTCACCTGATTGTTTTCAGAGAAAATACGAAAGCATGAGTGTTGTAAAGATGGTGCGCACTAATTATCAGGGAATTATTGAACATCGGCAGGCATTTGACCCTAAAAATGTAATTGATATTGAGTATGATGATTTAGTAACTAGGCCTGAAGCAACGGTGAAGTCTATCTATCAATATTTTGGCATGACATTGAGTAGCGAGTATCAAGCTCAGCTTACTAAAGATAGTACTGCCGCTAAATCCTATAAAAGTAGCCATACTTATGCAGTTGAAGATTATGGGTTTTCAAGTGATGAGATTGAGCGTTATATGCTGGGTCATTCGAGTAAGCATGAGGTACTTGCAGCAGAGCAAGTCGACCCATTAAATTGATTCAATAAAAACCAGAACGATTAACTTTCTACTTAAATTACAATAAAAGCACGCAAAATGACTAAGCAATCGGCATTACTATTAGATAATTTTCTTGATTGGTGGGGTAGCAAAGTACTACGTTTTTCGTGGTTAGTTATCCTGTTGTTTATCGTTGTTTGTGCAGCTAGCTTACATTTCACTATTAATAATTTGGGGGTTAATACAGATACCTCAACATTATTATCACAAGACCTGCCTTTTCAAAAAAATAGGGCAAGATGGGAACAAGCTTTCCCACAAGATGCTGGCAATGTCCTGTTAGTAGTAGAGTCACCTAGCGCTGAGCAAACCAGTATTGCTAGTAATGAGTTAGCTAAGCGTTTGGCTGCCAATAAACAGTTGTTTGAGTATGTTTACATCCCTGATGATAATACTTTTTTAAAACAACAGGGCTTATTGTATCTTGAGGCGAATAAACTAGAAGATTTGGCAAATAAGTTATCAGATGCTCAGCCTTTTATTGGCTACTTATCTAAAAATTATCACTTACAAGGCTTACTCGAAATTCTAGGTAAGGCTCTGGAAAATACCGGTGATGACTTACCGATGGATCTTAATCCATTATTAACAGAGATTGATCAATCACTTATTGCAGTGCAGGCTAAGCAGAAGCATTATTTATCTTGGCAAAAATTACTTGCCGTGAATGAGGCTAATGATAGAAATACTTTACGTAGCATCGTGAGCGCAAAGCCTATTGCTGATTTTAATAGTATGCAACCAGCTAAGCGTTCAATGGATTATGCACGCACAATAATTCAGGAAATTAAATTATTAGACCCACAAGTCACGATTCGGATGACGGGGAAAATTGCCCTAGAAGAAGATGAACTTCGAGTGCTTTCCGAGGATACGGTATATTCTGGTTTATTTGCACTTTTACTTGTCATTATCGTGCTATTCATTGGCTTACGCTCAACTAAATTAGTACTTTGTACTTTGATAGTGCTGATAATGGGGTTAATCCTAACGGCTGGATTTGCAACTATTGCAGTTGGGCATTTAAACGTACTCTCAGTGGCTTTTGCTATACTCTATATTGGTCTTGGAGTTGATTTTGCCATTCATATTTGTCTTTGTTTCCGCGAGTGCTGGGAACATCATATGACCAGTGAGCAGGCAATACAAAGGAGTATTCGCATACTCGGTTCTTCACTTTTTTTATGTGCTTTAACAACATCCATTGGTTTTTTTGCTTTTATTCCTACTGATTATAAGGGGGTTTCCGAGTTAGGGCTTATTTCAGGGGGGGGCATGTTTGTTGGTTTAATCGTCTCACTCACTCTGTTACCTGCTTTACTCAAAGTATTTTCAATTAAAAAGTTAGCTCAGACGCAAGTGACGCAATTGCCTCATTGGGTATGTATCTTCCCTTTTCGTCATGCCCGAGCCATTCGCTATACTTCTTTTTTATTTGCAGCCGCTGCTGTCTTTTCACTTAATTATGTGTACCTTGACTCCAACCCCATTAACTTGCGAGATCAGGATAGTGAATCTGTACAAGTATTCAAAGATTTATTGCAATCTAAAGATAGATCGCCCTTTGTGTTGATTGGCTTAAGTGATTCATTGACAAGCGCTGAAACATTAGCAAAAAAAGTAAAGCAATTACCTGCCGTTAATAAAGCGATTAATTTAAAGAGTTTCGTGGCAGAAAATCAAGAAGATAAATTAGAAATTATTGATGATTTAAATATGATTCTTGGGGCAGAGCTAGGTAATTTTGACCGCCCCTTAGAAAGCGCAGATTCTCGACAAGCTTTATTGGATTTAAACGTTAAAATTAATTCGGAATTAACGCAGCCCACAGGAAAGGCATCGCCTGAGTTACTGCAAAAACTGCAGCAAGATATTAGCGAGTTTATTGTTTTTGCGGATGCGACAAAAGAGCCAGAAGTAAGTTACCGACAGCTTGATGATAATATTTTAGGCCTGTTTCCACACACTATGCAGCGATTGAGTATCAGTTTAAGTGCTTATGCATTTGGTCTGAGTGATATTCCTGACTATATAAAGATGAACTGGGTAAGTGCATCAGGTATTTATAAAGTAATTATAGATCCTAGGAAAGATTTGAATAATGCGGAGAATTTAACTGAATTTGCAACACAAGTACAATCCGTAGATGGTTCTGTTACAGGATTACCTGTCTCTGACTTAGCAGCAGGTAAAGTTATTACTGAGGTTTTTATTCAGGCGTTTTCTACGGCAATTATTGTTATTTTTATAGTTCTATTGGTTATTCTTAAAAGTGTACGCAATACTTTTCTGGTTATTTGGCCATTATTACTAGCTGGTTTGTTGACTGCTGCTGCGAATGTATTACTCAGTAATCCTTTTAACTTTGCTAATATTATTGCTTTGCCTTTATTAATGGGGATGGGGGTCGATAGTGGCATTCATATTATGCATCGACTGAATGCCGGGTTGGGAAGTGAACATTTATTACAGACCAGTACCGCTCGAGGGGTCTTTTTTAGTTCATTAACGACATTACTTAGCTTTACCAGCTTGGCGTTTACTAACCATCAAGGTATTGCCAGTATGGGGCTGTTATTAGCGATTGGGATCTCTTTTACGCTTATTTGTACTTTGGTAGTTTTGCCTGCATTTAGTGCTAAGCGCATCAACCTATAGACTGTTATAGCTTTTTCTGCCAGGGTACGGGAGTACCAAGTAAAACTATTATTTTGATTCATTTGTAGCTTCTACCTATGATCATCGGTAAATAACGTAATCCAATTTCCAGCTAATCCTGAACTAGTAGCAGCGTTGTAAGGCTTTGTCGCTGGTTAAATAACAATTCTTATTGCTAAATAAGGCACGAAATTAAACAGCAATATACATAGCTTATAGAAGCCCATGCCAGAGTAATGAATCGTATCGAACTTGGCTTCTGATAAGGTAAAGCATTTACTATGTAGCTTATATAGCCAATTATAAGCGAATGAAAATAACATAAACCATAAGAGTAGTATCGAGAAATTAATAACTGAGCACCAAGCAAGTACGTCACGGATGAGTTCAATAGTCATAATGTTCCTGTTGTAAATAGCATGAGATTAAATGCCCACGCCTCAAAGGCGCGGGTAAATTAACATGCCTTAAATTAAAACTGCGAGGCAATTTGTGCTTGGATTTTTTCTGCCATCGCTTTACTGTTTTCAGCATCTCGAATAGGGCGACCAACGACAATATAATCTGCGCCATTTTGAAAGGCTTGTTCGACACTGACTACGCGTTTTTGGTCATCATCAACACGATTATCTACAGGGCGGACGCCTGGAGTGATAACCAATAATTTGTGATCTAAGTTTTCACGCAATAGTGGCACTTCTAGGCCAGAAGAGACGATTCCATCACAACCTATGTTTAGTGCACGTTTAGCGCGTGATAAAACTAATTGCTGAACATCGCATTGAAAGCCTAAGTCATCTAAATCGCCACGGTCTAAACTGGTTAATGCAGTGACCGCTAAGACTTTTAAATCACCTTTCTCTTTTGCTGCCGCTTGCATAATCGAATCATTTCCATGAATCGTTGCCATATCAACACCTTTACTGCTAAGTGCTTTAATTGCTCGGCCTACGGTAGCGGGAATATCAAAAAACTTTAAATCGACGAATATTTTTTTATTTTTAGATTTCAGCCATTCAATAAATGCAAAATAGTCGCCCGACATGAAAATTTCCATACCGACTTTATAAAAAACCACCGAGTCGCCTAGCTCCTCAACCATTGCTTGTGCTTCAGGTATGCTCGGAAAATCGAGCGCCATAATCAGTCTTTCGTTACTTGGTATGGGTTTAGTTGAAATGAATTTTTGAGTCATAATCGCTGTTTTTATAGGGGGTTATAAAGGGTATTTAATGTAGGTATTTTTCAGGAAATAAAGCTGCCTGTAAAGTGACATTTTTCAAGCACTAGGGATTAATGCAAGTGCTTTATCCAAGTCATCTTTTGAATTATAAAAATGCGCAGAAAAACGAATGCCACCGCCTCGCATAGCACAAATAACGTGGTTAGCTTGTAAATGGCTATATAAGGTTTCGTTGGCTATGGTTTTATGTTTAAAAACAACAATGCCAGATTGTAATTTTGCATTTTGTTGGGTCAAAAGTTCTAAATCAGGACGGCTTTGAATGGCGTTCATTAAAAATTGCGCATTAGCCAATATGTTTTGCTCAATTTTGGGCATACCTATTTCGAGTAATAAAGATAAGCTGGCAGATAATGCGTGTATGCCAAGCATATTAGGGCTGCCACATTCAAAACGTTGCGCTGTGGGGTGAATTGTCCAGGGCTTGTTTTCATAGTTATGGATATTTTCCATCATATGCCAGCCGTATTGAGTGAGCTTTAGTTTTTCTCTGGCTGCGGCTGAACTATAAAAAACACCTAAACCTTCTGGGCCGAACATCCATTTATGGCCATCAGCCATAACAAAGTCAGCCTGACACTTCTGTACATCAAATTGCACAGCTCCTAAACTTTGGATGGCGTCTATACAGAATAAAATATTACGGTCTTTACAGAACTGACCGATTTTATCTATATCTAAACGCAGGCCGCTGGCAAACTGGATGGAGCTAATCGTAATTAAACGGGTGTGTTGATTGACTAAAGCAAACAATGCATCTTCTGGGGATTCTCCACTGGTTAAATTAGCTTCACGAAATTCTACGCCTTGAGAGGCTAAGGATTGCCAAACGATACGGTTAGATGGGAATTCTTCATTACTGGAAACAATATTGTCACCTGCTTGCCAGTCTAAACCATAAGCAACAAAAGATAAGGCTTCGGAGGTGTTTTTGACTAAAGCAATATCATCTTTACTTGGCGCATTAAGTAAAGTTTGTAATTGTTGGCGTAATTCGGTTTCTTTTTTTAGCCAATCTAAGTAAAAAGAAGATCCATATTGGGTGTTTTGTTTAGCAAAATTCTTGACTGCTAAGCTGGTTCGTTTTGGCCAAGGTGCAACGGCTGCATGATTTAGGTGTATGAGTTCGGGAGATAAGGGGAATTCTGGATGATTCATGAGTGTTATATTTTAGGTGAGCGCGGTGAATATCATATAGCGAATCTATTGAGCATTCAAAAAATACGACTAAAAATCTTAAAGCTAGAGATTTAAATATTTCAGCCTGTGAGATAGAACGCATATTTTATAAATAAACTAGGATTATACTTAGCTTGAACTACACTTCATTAAACTGAATGAGGAAGATATAGATGCCAGAAAGTTATTCGTTAGTTATAAGTGATACTGTACGCACTTTGAGTTTTTCGGATTACGGTTTTAACGAGCCTGTTTTTTTACTGGAAAATAATACGCAACTTCATTTTCATGGCGCTAATGATGAAATCTTAAAAGATTTGGTTTATACCATTATAAAACAACCTAGAAATTTACTTACCCATTTGCAACGTATCACGCTTTGTTACGAGAAAAATAATGAAACTCAACTGTCAGCGGCCTTGATGGATTTATTTGTTGTTTTAGAGGAGGCTGGTGATGCTATTAAGCAGAGGATGTTAGTTGGAGCGAGAAACCATTTATCTACACCTCTATTTGAACAATTACAGGCCTATCTAAATGCTTCTCAATTAATTCAAGGTAATGTTTATACTGTTTTAACACGAGGCTTGGAGTCTAGGAGCGATTTAGTCTTAGTTCAGCAGAATGGTGCAGTTAATAGTGTAAAACATGACCCATTACAAATTGCCCGAGAGTATGTTGAGTACAGTCAATTAGAGGAAGCAGTTAAAGTATTAGAATCGGCCATATTAGAAATGCCTCAGCGCAGTGAAATTCATACTGATCTCATTGAGTTGTATCAATCTACTAATGATCGAGATGGCTTTAACAAAATGCAACTTGCTTTAGCAAAAATTAATCATCCTATGCAAGCGCAATGGGATGTTCTAAATGCTTACTTCAATCAATAAAATGAAATGAAAAGTAAACCGACTGATCTTTTGGCTGTTTCGCTTTATGGGATGGATGGCCGAACGCATAAAACAATGACTCTGTTTATTCAAGGACCATGTAAAGGTGTCGCGCGAATCGTTGACGAGCATGAAGCTGATGTTGATATTATTGACGCGGATGCAATAAATGCTAGAGTTACTTTAGATCATTGTTTAGCACGCAATCCTTTAAGACCGATTATTATTTTATCCTTAGAAAAACTAAAGATAGAGCATACCATTTTTGTCGAAAAGCCTGCCAAAACTGAAACTATGCTCGCGGCCTTTAAGGAAGCGAAAGATACCTTAAAAGGGAAAAAGAAAAAACCCAGTAAGTTAATAAAACCTGAAGAGCCTATTCGTGCAGAAGTAAAGGTTGAGACAGCTAAAGTTAGTAAGCTTAAGCCCTCTAAAGAAAAACAAGCTCCCTTTGAATTAGCCACAGAGAAAAAAGTTTTCAGTAACCCTTTGGAGCAGAAAAAAACTGCAAAACATAAAGCTGCCATGATGATTAATGAGCAGAATTTTTCCAGTTTTATTGGCATAGTGAAGGGAGTTAATTTTAATGACCCAGAACAGTGGCGTAACGCAAGCTATCACACAAAGCAATATTATCAGGGTTATGTACAGTCATCTATTCAAGTTGCTTATGAAAAAGGGCAAGTTATTAAGCTTAATTCTGGCTGGAAGCCATTAATTATCTTGCCGCACAGTCATGAGCTTTGGTTAGATGCTGATGATAAACAATTACGTGCATTTGCTGGTGTTGAAGTCAGTTCAGTGCCTGTTTCTGATGGCAAGGTTATGACTTTATCCAAAGTTAATCCAAAAGAAGAAGGTTTTTCAACGGAATTGGATAAATTTCAGGAAATGAATGCTTTTGTTTGGAAGTTAGCCTGCTGGACCTCAAAAGGGCGTTATCCTGCTGTATTGAACATATCTGATCCGATTTACCTTAAACAATGGCCTAATTTTACACGCCTAGTGATTACGCCACATGCGATGCGCATAGCGGCCTTACTTGTTGTTGGGCCTAGATCGATGCTGGATATTATTAAAGTGCTTAAAGTCAAACCTCAATATGTTTTTATTTTTGTTAGTGCTGCCTATGCGATTGGTATTCTAGGACAGTCTAAGCGACAGGCAGATCAAATTATTACGGCTGAAGTACCAGCAATAAAGTCAGTGCAGAAGAAAAGTCTTTTCAGTCGTATTTTAAATAAGCTTAGAGGATAGTGATCAAGCATGAGTCAATATAAAATAATTTTTACCGGCCCCGTTGGTGCGGGTAAAACTACAGCAATTGGCTCTCTAAGTGATGTGCCGCTAATGAAAACAGATGAAGCTGCTAGTGATATGACCAAGGAAAGAAAGGCTGAAACGACGGTTGCTATGGATTATGGCATTATGAATATAAATGAAGGCGAGAAAATTCATTTATATGGCACGCCAGGTCAGGAACGGTTTGATTTTATGTGGGATATTTTAACCGTTGGCGGTATTGGTTTGGTTTTATTGTTAGACAATTCACGCGCTGATCCCTTTAAAGATTTGCAGTTTTTTTTAAAGTCCTTTGCTGGCTTTATTCAAGAAACAGGAGTTGCGATTGGTGTAACTCAAATGGATGTCAGTACGCGACCGACTATTGATGATTACCACCGGCAATTAAAGGAACTTGATATGAGCATCCCGGTGTTTTCTGTTGATGCACGAGAAAAAAAGGATGTATCAATATTAGTACAAGCTTTAATGTTTTCTTTAGATCCCGGCATAGACGAGGAGTAGTTTAATGAGTGATGCTAAATTGGCGGAGGATTTATATATCTATTTGACGCCCGCAGGCTGCTATTACGCAGTTTCTGCAGTAGAAGAGGATTCAGTTAGAAAGTTTTTGCGCAATTTATTAGCGCAAACGAAATCGCCAAAATTAGAGATGTCCAGTTTACAACTGTTAATGAAAAATGATGAACCTGAAAAATGTATTGCATTATTGCAGCGTTGTCAGCAGTTGGGCTGGGTACAAGGTATTAAAGAAGAGCGTGCCGTTCCTACAGGTGCATTAGAAGACTTATTACCCGAGTTATTAAGTAAAATTTCAGAAGAAGGCAAGGTTCTATTAGCTGATGATCAAGGATTTTATTTGGCTTGTAATGGCTATGCACATGAAGTTGCAGAAGAAATTTCAGCCCTAAGTGCCGAAATTTCTGTGGTCCATGCCCGGCGTACTGGACTATTAATGAAAAATTTAGGTTTAAATAGTCATGCTTGGGCAGTTATTAATGCATCAGGTAACAGCCAATTAGGTTTTTGGCCTTTATTTATAGGTGAGACACGTTTTGTTATTGCCATTTCAGGCGTGCCACACTTTAATCAGACTGAATTTATCAGTTTGGTTTGGTTATTAAGTGTTCGTTATGCCAAAAACAAATAATATATTATTTAAAAAAAGGAAAGGAGAAAGTTATGCGTGAAGAAATGTTAACTTCTACATTAAATGAGTTGAATGGAACTTCTGCTGATATTGAAGCGTCGGGTATTATTTCTACCGATGGTTTGATGATGGCCTCAGTATTACCGGCTAATTTAGATGAGGATAGAGTCGGTGCGATGAGTGCGGCTATGTTGTCTTTAGGTGATAGAACAGCACAAGAGTTAGCTCGTGGAACCTTAGAGCAAGTACTTATTAAGGGCGATAAAGGCTATGTTTTAATGACTTACGCAGGTGATGAGGCGGTACTCACGGTACTTGCTAAATCAAATGCAAAATTAGGGTTAATTTTTTTGGATGTTAAACGTGCAGCGGAAAATATTTCTGAATTATTAAGTTAAAAGATGAGTGGGCTGGTTTACAGCATTGCTCTTTTTATCAATATAAAATAAGGAATAAATTATGTTGCATGATATGAAAGCAGAAGATATTGTCGGCGACTTTACCGAAGTCACGCTTGAGTTGTATGGCGGATTAAGCAGGAAAATTTTATATACTGAAATTGAAATACCTTACCCTGATGGTAAACTTATTGTATCGACAACAGATACCGTAGGAATTATCACTCATGTTAACCGCTCATTTATAGAGATGTCGGGGTATGAGGAGGATGAGCTAATTGGTGCTCCGCATTCAATTTTGAGGCACCCCGATATGCCGCCGGCCGCTTTTAAAGATTTATGGGATACCGTGAATAAAGGTGTGAAGTGGCAGGGTTTTGTTAAGAACTTACGCAAAGATGGTGGCTATTATTGGGTAAAAGCGACTGTTATTCCAAATGTCAGAAATGGTGAGGTAATGGGCTATACATCAGTGCGTCGTAAGCCATCCAAAACCAAAGTGGAAGAGTGTATAAAGCTCTACCCTACTTTATTTTAAAGACGGAGAATTTATGTCTTATCAATTTACGGTTAGCCCCGATTTTACGCCAGATCACCTTTCGGGCTGGTATATTTTCAATACTTGGCTACAAAAACAAACAGACAACGCGATTCATTTGGAAATGTACAATGATTTTCATGACCAACGTGTGGCCATTCAACAAAATAACGTCGACTTGATTTATGCTAATCCTTTTGATGCCGCAATGCTGGTGCGTGAAAAAGGGTTTAAGCCTTTAGTTAGACCCCTAGGTATTTCTGATGAAGCGATTGTTGCCGTAAATGCAGATAATCACGTTGAAGATGTCGCTCATTTAAGTGCTGGTATTAAAGTTGCAGTAACAGAAGACCCAGATGTACATATGATGGGTATGATTATGTTAGAGCCAGGCGATTTAGACGCAAGCAATGTCGAAATGCTGCCTTGCGATACTTATGTTTTAGTGGCTAAGCAGTTACTTAAAAAAGATGCTGATGTAGGGATATTTCTAGCTGAAGCTTACGATGACTTATCTAATATGATTAAAAAGCAATTACGCATATTAGTACGCAGCCAAATCAGTGTTATTCATCACTCTCTTATGATCGGCCCAAGGTTATTGGACCAACGTGAGAATATACAAAACACTTTAGTTCAAATGGTGGATGATGAAAAAGGTAAAGGCGTGTTAGAAAGTCTAGGATTTACACAGTGGCAAGTGGTTGATGATGAGGAAATGGAGTTCATGATTGACCTAATGGATACGTTGACAATGTAATGGAATTTAAAGACAAATTAGTTGTAGCGGTTTCATCAAGAGCTTTATTTAATCTTGACGAATCACATCATATTTTTGAAACAGAAGGTAAAGATGCTTATTGTGCTTATCAAGTAGCACATGAAGATAATATTTTAGAACCAGGCTTTGGTTATGATTTGGTCAAGAAGCTTTTAGCTATTAATGTCTTAACAGATCGAGACAGTCCTTTAGTCGAGGTTATTTTATTATCTCAAAACTCAGCGGATACGGGCTTGCGAATTTTTAATTCGATTAATCACTATGAGCTTGATATTACTCGCGCAGCATTTACCAGCGGAGCTACACCTTTTGGTTATATTCCGGCCTTTGGCGCGCATTTGTTTTTATCGGCTAATGCCCAAGATGTCACTAATGCTTTAGCGGCTGGTTATGCCGCAGCGACTATCTTATCCGGTGTACAGCACCCATCTAAGTGTGAGCAGTTACGTATTGCTTTTGATGGTGACGCGGTGCTTTTTTCTGATCAATCTGAGCGTATTTATCAGCAGCAAGGATTAGCGGCTTTTGCTGAAAATGAAAAAAACTCGGCGCGCATCCCATTAACAGATGGTCCTTTTAAAGGTTTTCTAGCGGCATTGCATTGCATACAGTCTCAATTCCCAGCAGATCAATCTCCTATACGCACAGCATTAGTTACCGCGCGTTCAGCACCAGCTCATGAACGAGTAGTACGTACTTTACGGCAATGGAATATCCGTATTGATGAGGCTTTATTTTTAGGAGGAATGACAAAGCAGGCGTTTTTAACTGCCTTTGGTGCAGATATATTTTTTGATGATCAAAAAAGTCATTGTGAAGCTGCAGCTCAGCATATTTCTACAGCACATGTACCGCACGGTATCTCTAATCAGGCTGCGCCTGAACCTGGTACATCATAAAGTTTTCTGTGCTTTCATAAAGCCTAGTAAGGATAAAAGCTTGCTGGTTTAGTTCAATGGTTGATGCTGTGGAGTACTTATTAGGAGCAACTAGTAACAAGGTCTCATTGTTAGGTATTTTACAAGTGATCACTTTTTGTATCTGGCTTTGATTTATTATGGTTGTTGCTTTAAGTTCTGAACTGATTTTTTCTATCAGTAATTGATAGGTTTTTTGCTCATTTTTGAGCTGAGAAATCAGTCTAATAATACCTAATTGAAGCTTATTCTCGCCATCAATAATAATGATATCTTCTGCCGTACCTGAGAAAGAGTTGAGCTCAACTAACAAAAACTCTGAGTCTAAACCTTCTTTAATCAGAGCAATATGAGTGGTGTTTGTCGGTGCTTGGTTATTTTTCCAAATATCTGAAGAGGGTACTTTTTCTAGTTTTTTTTCATAGTCAAAAGGTTGTAACTCTAATTTATCTGCAAGCGATAAAAGGTGTTCTGATGTTTTTTGTATTTTTCTAGTGCGCTTGTGCTGCTCAATGAACTCGTAGACTGCTTTAACCCCACAAGCTACTTGTTTGCGGGTAGCTCTTTCTTTACTGAGGTTAGGAATTAACGCTTTGTGTGCTGTTAGTTTAGTTGCAATGCTTGAGAGGCGTTCTGCTTGTAGAATAGGGCGCAATAATCGATTGTCTAAGTATAGCGTGCTAAATTCTGTATCAAAACTGGGTCTAATGATTTTTGCAGGGCCTGATTGACTGTAATCCCAACTATGCGTGCAAACCTCTGTGTACTGGTTGTTGAGTTTTAACTGCTCACTATATTGGTTTAGTACGGTATGCAGGCGCAATATTTCATTCTGTTTTAAATAATAGGGCTTACAGAGATTAAATAACAGGACGGTTTTAATGTTTTTGCTAATGGTGTCTTGTTGGTTGAAAAAAGATGTGGAATCATTATTTAGCAATTCAAGTAAGGCTTTATCACTTGAAATTTGATACATTTGTCCCACGATTTTCCATATTTCTTGTGATGGACGCTCATAAATTAAGGCACTTTGTGTTAAACATAAACCACAAATTTTTATACATCGGTTAATGTATAAAGCAATATGATCATTTTCAGTATCTAGAGTTAGTTGGTAATGTAAGAAAGCTAAATAGCGTAATGAATTGATACTAAGGCGTGCTATTTTACGTTTTTTCGCATCCAAGCTATCGTCTGCTGTACAAAATAAAGGCTGTAAATCTGTACATAACTGAACCGTGATAGGTGTTAGTGCACCTAACAGTATTGGCAAGTGTTGTTGGTATTGAGCGGGGGATTTGTTTAGCGTTTTAAGAACGGTATAAATATCATTCGCTGTTTGCACTGCTTGTTTTAAGTTAAGCGAATCTAGCCATTGAGAAATAGCAGTTGCATCTATTGAGAATGGAAGGGCGTGTGTGTTTCCCATGTGTTTTATTAGCTTAATTCGTTACTTTTCTTGAGGGTTTATTTTAGCGTGTAAAATTGCAAATAGTTGTGAGTAACCGCACAAAGATATTACAAGAAAATATAAGTCAGTAAGCGAGGGTTTGTCGCGCCATTTCTGACGCGACAAAGGTCTTGAGGTTTTCTAGTTAATACGTACTGCGATTTCGCCGCCAGCACTTGCTTTAACCGCACAGAATTTGAACTCTGGGATCTTAGCGGAAGGGTCTAAGGCTTCATTAGTCAGCAAGTTGGCACTTGCTTCGTTATAACAGAATGCCATAAATAAGCTGCCTTTTTGTATGCCTATATCAGCACGCGCATAAGCTGCAATTTTTCCACGTCTGGATTCAATAGTCATAATATCACCTGGTTTTATGCCCATATCCTGTAAATCTTCTGGGTGAACCATAATGACTGGATCTGGCTCAATAGCATCCAGCGTTGGAGAATGGCGTGTCATACTACCTGTATGCCAATGTTCAAGCTGACGACCTGTGATAAAGATAAGAGGGTACTCAGCATCAGGCATTTCATCTGCATGAATATATGACGCAGGTACAAATTTACCGCGACCTGATGATGTAGGAAAACCATCGGTAAAAATAACTTGCTCGCCTGGATCGCCGACATTTTCTAGCGGGTAAGTTAAAGAATCTTCATTCTCTAATCTATCCCAAGTCATACCAGCAAGGCTTGGCATTGCTAGACGCATTTCATTAAACACATCCTCAGGCCCTGTATAAGCCCAACCACAGCCTAAACGATTAGCAATTTCTTGTAAAATCCATAGGTCTTGCTTAGCATCGCCTGGTGGGTTCACTGCTTGACGGCCCATTTGCACACGTCTATCAGTATTAGAGAAAGTACCATCTTTCTCGTAGAAAGCAGAGGCAGGTAAGATCACGTCGGCGAAACCAGCGGTTTCTGTTAAGAAAATATCTTGCACGACAAAATGCTCTAATTTAGAGAATGCTTCACGCACATGGTTTTGATTTGGATCAGACATCGCAGGGTTTTCACCTTCGACGAACATGCCAAAAATTTCACCGTCTAAAATGGCATGGATCATTTCTACCGTCGTTAAACCGCGTTTAGAGTCTAATGCCACGCCCCATAATTTCTCAAATTTTGCTTGATTTTCAAAGTGTTCAACGGGGGCGTAATCAGGATAAACCATAGGAATTAAGCCTACATCAGATGCACCCTGTACGTTGTTTTGGCCACGTAAAGGATGTAAACCTGTACCACGACGACCAATTTGTCCTGTCATTAAAGCTAAGGCAATTAAGCAACGAGCATTATCGGTACCATGAATATGTTGTGAAACACCCATGCCCCATAAAATCATCGAACCTTTTGAGCTTGCATACAGTCTTGCCACTTCACGTAACATATCTGCATCAATACCACAGATAGGCGCTACTTTTTCAGGGCTGTAATCTTTCAAATGTTCTTTCATGAACTCGAAATCTTCGGTGTACTGAGCGATGTAATCATCGTTCTGTAAACCTTCTTCCAAGATTACATGCATTATGCCGTTTAGCATAGCTACATCGGTATCTGGACGGAACGCTAAATGATGTGAAGCATATTTAGCAATCGCCGTACGATTTGGATCCATTAAAATGATCTTAGTGCCCGTTGTGGTCGCATTTTTCATAAATGTTGCGCCAACAGGGTGGTTTACCGTTGGGTTAGAACCAATAATAATAACCACTTCCGCTAGTTTTACATCTTCAACAGGGTTAGATACCGCACCAGAACCTAAACATTCCAATAAGGCAACCACCGAAGAGGCATGACATAAACGCGTACAATGATCGACATTATTTGAACCAAAGCCAGTACGCACTAATTTTTGGAATAAATACGCTTCTTCATTACTGCCTTTAGCAGAACCTAAACCAGCGAGTGCTTTTTTGCCTTTTTCATTACGTATTTTTTTCAATCCGCCTGCGGCAAAGTCTAAAGCCTCATCCCATGTTGCTTCGCGAAATACGCTGTCTAAATCATTTGGATCAAGTAATTCAGTTGTTTTTGCTACGCCTTCACGTCGAATTAAGGGCTTAGTTAAGCGCAGTGGATTGTGGATATAGTTAAAACCGTAACGACCTTTAACACAAAGACGGTATTTATTAGTGTCACCATCACGCCCTTCGGTATAAAGGATTTTATCGTCTTTAACATGATATTTGATTAAACAACCGACACCACAATAAGGGCAGGTTGAATTAACAGTTTTATCTGCTTGCTCAAGGCCAACATTATTCGCTGGCATTAATGCGCCAGTCGGGCAGGCTTGCACACATTCACCACAAGCAACACAGCTACTGGCTGCCATAGGGTCAGCAATATCAAAAACGATTTCAGCATGTGCGCCACGGTTAGCGAAACCGATAACATCGTTCATTTGCTCTTCACGGCAAGCACGTAAACAGCGAGTACATTGAATGCAAGCATCCATGTTTACTGCAATGGCAGGATGTGATAAATCTGCTGCGGGTTGTTCGCGTGATTTAAAGCGCGGCTCACCGACTTTTAGTTTTTGTACCCACTGATCTAATTCAGAATCGAGCTTATAAGGCGAACCTATTTGCTCAGGCATATCTGATTTTAGCAGCTCAAGCACCATTTTTTGTGATTTAACAGCACGTTCGCTGTTTGCCTGTACATTCATGCCTTCAGTCGGCATACGACAACAAGAAGGTGCTAAAACACGTTCGCCGTCAATTTCTACGACACAGGCACGGCAGTTACCATCTGAGCGTAAGCCTTCTGTGTAACACAGGTGGGGGATTTCTTTGTTGTGACGTTTTGCTGTCTGCAGGATGGTTTCATCCGCAAACGCAGAAACAGCTTCACCATCGAGAGTGAAGTTGATCATAGGGTTGTTTAAAGTATCTGGATTTGCAGCCATGTCTATTTACCTATTATTTAATCTCTTCAGGGAAGTACTTAATCGCACAGCGTAATGGGTTGGGAGCCGCTTGGCCTAAACCACAAATCGAGGCATCGACCATTACCGAAGATAATTCTTCCAGCAAGTCAGTATCCCAGGTTTCTTCTTCCATGAGTTTCGCCGCTTTTGCAGTACCTACACGACAAGGTGTACATTGACCGCATGACTCTTCTTCAAAGAATTTCATAGCATTGATCGCTAATTCTTTAGCGCTATCTTGTTTAGAGAAAACCACCACTGCCGCAGAACCGATAAAACAACCGTGTTCGTTGAGCGTATCAAAATCCATTGGAATATCAGCCATCGATTCAGGCAAAATACCACCTGATGCACCGCCTGGGAAATAACCGTAGAATTCATGGCCATCTTGCATGCCACCACAGAATTCTGCAATCAATTCACGCATCGTTGTGCCCGCCGGTGCTAAATGCACCCCCGGCTTATTAACGCGACCTGAGATAGAGAAAGAACGTAAACCTTTGCGCTCATGGCGGCCGTGTGATGTAAACCACTCTGGGCCTTTTTCAACAATATCACGTACCCAGTACACCGATTCCATATTGTGCTCTAGGGTAGGACGACCGAATAAACCCACTTCTGCTAAGAATGGAGGACGCAAACGAGGCATGCCGCGCTTACCTTCAATAGACTCAACCATCGCTGATTCTTCACCGCAGATATAAGCACCTGCACCACGACGTAAATGAATGGGTGGTAAACCAGTAATGCTATTTTCTAAGTTAGCAATTTCTTTTGTTAGGATTTCTCGGCAACCCGCATATTCATCACGTAAATAAATATAAATTTCATCACAGCCTACGCATAAGGAGGCAATTAACATACCCTCTAAGAAGCGATGTGGATCTGATTCTAAATAATGACGATCTTTAAACGTACCAGGCTCGCCTTCATCAATATTGACTGCCATTAAACGCGGACCATCAAAGCTTTTAACAATGCGCCATTTACGACCAGCAGGAAATCCAGCCCCACCTAAACCACGTAGGCCAGAATCTTCCATTTTTTTGATAACGTTTTCGGTATCAATAGAGCCATCTAAAACGCCTTTGAGTGTTTGATAGCCGTTATCTGCAAGATAGTTATCATGACTAATATAATCTGTAACGCTTGCGGTAATTTCTTTTTTCTCAACGGCAGTAAGTACGTTGACCGGTGTTGCTTCATCAATCGGGTTTTGACCAACAACGGCGACTGGAGCATGTTGGCAGCGACCTACGCAAGGCACTTTTTGGACGCGTACCTTATCAGCGTTTAAGCCATTTTCTAGGGCGGTGATTAGGTCATTTGAACCTGCCATAGCACAAGAAAGAGATTCACAAACACGAACGGTTAAAGCGGGAGGAGGTGTTTGACCTTCTTTGACTATATCAAAATGATGATAGAAAGAAGCAACTTCATAAACTTCAGCGGGAGAAAGCTTCATTTCGTGCGCGAGAGCGACGAGGTGTTTAGATGAAATGTGCTGATATTGATCTTGAATCTTATGTAAATGCTCAATCAATAAATCATGTTGACGAGATTCACCCGCTAACAGTGCTTGAACTTCTTCTAGTGCTTTTAGATCAACCGCATGACCTTTGGGGCCTTTGCGTTTCTTTTTAGTGATTTGATCTGGGCTTATTGTAATAACTGCCACTCGTATTTCCTCCAGCTCTTTCCGTTTATTGAAGATTACTAATAAATGTGTACCAAACTATAGAATTATTATACTTGGCAAATTTCATCCACTTTAACAAAACTGTCATATTGAGTTCAAGTAATCTTTTCTTTAGATGTGTATCATAAAAAATGATACTATCCAGTTTAATATCATTTAACAACTTATATGCACTGAAAATGACCTTGAACCCCCAACATTTATTGACTTTCTCAGTGGTTGCGCGATTAAAAAGTATTACCTTAACTGCGCAACAGTTACATGTCGGCCAGCCTGCAGTCTCGGGACAGTTAAAGCTTTTACAAGCCTTTGTAGGCGAACCTTTATATGAGCGTAAAGGGCATCAAATTGAATTAACCGCCGCTGGTGAGGGCTTGTTAAAATATGCAGATAAAATGGATAGCTGCTATATGCAAGCACATGAATATGTACGCAGCTTGCAACAAATCAGCACTGGCATCTTGCGCATAGGCGCAACGATGACTATTGCCAGTTTTTATTTACCTAAGTATGTCGTCGAATTGCAGTCTCAATACGAAGGCGTACAAGTCTTTATGAAGACTTTAGATACCAGTGAAACATTAGATAACTTATATAACCTTGATTTAGGCTTTATTGAAGGCTCTTTGGCTGGCGTAGAATTACCAAGTAATTACCAAGTCATTGCCTGGCAGCAAGATGAAATTGTCTTGGTCATTCCTGAAAATCACCCGCTTGCACTAGAGTACTCTGACTATGTGCCGTTGGAAGTATTTACTGAGCATCAAGTGATTTGGCGTGAGCCTGGATCGGGTGCTCGGCACGTTGTTGAAGAAGCGTTAATAGAAGCTGATATTAACGCTCCAGTCAATATTGAAGTCACTGGAGTTTCAGCAGTTAAAGAATCAGTTCGAGCTGGCTTAGGCATCGGCTTTTCCTCTGCGATGGCCTTAAAAAATGAGGCGGCAGGATTAGCTTCTCGCAGAATAGGCAGTTCCGAAGGACTAACTTGGCAATTGAATATTATTGCTCCTAAGTCAGCTTTGCAATCTCGCGCTATTCAAGCCTTTTTATCTTTTTGCATGGAAGATAAAGGCTAACCACCGACTTACTACTATTTATTATGGAACGATACACTGTGCGTTATTTATTACCGTTATTATTAGCTCTCACAAGCAGTCATGCCATGGCGGCACTTAATATTAAACAAGTGGCTCAAGGTATATATGTTCACCAAGGACCGATAGAATTACCTGATGTGCATAATCATGATGCTATTGCTAATATTGGCTTTATAGTCGGTAAAAAATGCGTTGCCGTTATCGATAGTGGTGGTAATCCAGAGCAAGGTCGCTTGTTAAAAAAGGCTATTCAGAAAATAACGACTGTTCCCATTTGTTATGTGATCAATACGCATGTACATCCTGATCATATTTTTGGTAATAGCGCATTTAAAGATATTCCTAATGTAAAATTTGTTGGTCATGCAAAGCTTGCTAGAGCCATGGCGGCAAGAGGGCCGTTTTATATTGCACGTTCGATGGAACAAATAGCCGTTAACTTAACGGAAAAAGATATTATTCCACCGAGTATTACGGTAAAAAATTCCTTAGAACTGGATCTGGGTGGCCGAATACTTGTTCTAAAAGCTTATCCCACAGCACATACCGATAATGATTTGACCGTATTCGATAAGCAAACTAATACCCTGTGGATGTCTGATCTGCTATTTGTCGGACATTTACCAGTATTAGATGGTAGTTTAAATGGATGGTTAAAAGTAATAGCTGAATTAGAAAAACAGTCATTTGATGTCGTTATCCCTGGGCATGGCTCTATCGATCGTGATTGGCCGGAAAGTGTACAAGCAGAAAAACACTACTTACAAAAACTGGCCACTGATGTACGTACTAAAATCAAACAAGGCAAATATTTAGAAGATGTTTTGCAAGATGATGATTCGATATTTAAAGCGCAATGGCAGCTATTTAATGAGTTCCATAAAAAGAATTTGAGTAGTGCGTTTGCGGAATTGGAATGGGAAGACTAATTGTCTCGGATTGAAGAGCTGTGAGCTTACGCTACCAAATTAACCTAAAGATATTTCTTTCTGCGGTCTTTATTTTAATGCTTGGTGCAGTCATCGCTATTTGGCAAGCAAGAAATGCGGTCAATAAGGAAGTGGATTCGTCTATTAATCTTGCCGTGCAATTGATTAAAATGGGAAGTGTACACAATGGAGCAAATACAGCGGATAGCACTCACTGGCTATCTAGCCTTAGTACTTTAAACGAAACTCGGCATTTAACTATCCAATTAATCACGCCAGCTGGTAAGACGATTAGCCTGATACGTAAAAGCTCTAAAGCCGCGTTACAAGGTTCACCGCCCGAGTGGTTTGTACATTTAGTGGCCCAGTCTTATGCGGATACGGAATACCCTCTTAGCCAGACTGAAGGGACACTGATTATTCAAGCGAACCCCTTAGATGAAATAAGTGAAGTTTGGCATGAGAGCATCACTTTTTTTACTTTACTATTATTGTTAACGTTGCTGACTTTTGTCTTAGTTAATTTACTGTTTAATAAGGCGCTAGACTCTATTGAGCAAATTGTTCAAGGCGTTCAGCGTATTGAAGCGGGGCAATATCAGCAAAAATTGCCAGAATTCTGTATACGTGAATATGCCAGTATTGCCAAAGCAGTCAACCATATGGCAGAGGAATTAAGTAAAGCTCAACAGGAAAACCGCAGCTTAACCAAAAACTCTTTAGATATACAGGAAGAAGAACGCCAGCGACTGGCGCAAGAGTTGCATGATGAATTGGGTCAATCCTTAACTGCGATAAAAGTTATGGCGGTTACTGCTGCGCACCCTAAATCTGATACCGCTAAAATTACTGCTTCGATAGCTGATATATGCGATCACTTAATGGTTGTAGTGCGCAGTATGATGCATCAATTACATCCACTGATATTGACTGAATTAGGTTTGAAAGCTGCTCTCGATGATATGCTGAATCATTGGCAGGAAAGAAACCCAACATTGGCAGTATCAATAGATTGTAGCGATGAAGTGGATAGTTTAGAAAAGAAAATGACGATTCAAGTCTTTCGAGTGATTCAAGAATGTTTAACTAATATTGTGCGTCACGCAAATGCACAACAGGTAACAATTAAGCTGAAGATAGGAAACCAAACGGAAAAAAACTTACATTTATTGATTCAGGATGACGGTCAAGGGTGTGACTTAGCTACAGTAAATGCAGGCTTTGGTTTGCGTGGTATGCAAGAAAGAATAAAAACACTAGGCGGCGAGTTGATGATAGTTTCTCAGCCCGAACAAGGTATGCAAATAACAGCACAAATTCCACTTAAATGAAAACAAAAGTCATTCTGGTCGATGATCATGCGGTAGTACGCGCTGGATTTAAAATGCTACTGTCTACCGATGAAGGTATTGAAGTTATTGCCGAAGTAGAGCGGGGCGAGCAGGCTATTCAACTGTATCAAGAAAAACAGCCCGATGTCATGGTGATGGATATATCCATGCCAGGTATCGGCGGCCTTGAAGCCATTCGGCGTATTTGTGACCGACATAAAGCGGCTAAAATTTTAGTGTTTAGTGTCCATGAAGAGTCCATTTTCATAAGCCGTGCGCTAGATGCTGGGGCAAGGGGATTTATTAGTAAAAATAGTGCGGCTAATATATTAATTGAAGCGATTCAATGTATTAATCACGGGCAAATTTATATCGAACAAGGTTTAAAAAAATCATCATCACTAGCGCAAAGTGAGGTAGTACAAACAGATCATCAGGCGACTATTAAAGCTTTTTCGCCCCGAGAATTTGATGTGTTTTTATTATTAGCCAAAGGGAATACAAGTCATAAAATTGCTGAGCAGCTTTGCATTGGCTATAAAACAGTGGCTAATTACAGTACGCAAATAAAGAAAAAGTTAAATGTCTCTAGTGTTGCCGAGTTAGCACATATTGCCGTTTTGTATGGCATGGTTAATCATTAAATGCTTATAAAGATGTATAATGTATGGCGTTTATTGTTATTAGCGAAAACAGGAATCTTTTCTATGAAATTACAAAAATTATTATGCCTAACTTTAGTGTTTTTACTGCCCACTATGGCATATGCAGCGAAAGATGAAGTTATTTGGAATCAAGTTTTAAAGCAGCAGTTTTTTGCTGGCAAACAGCTTTTAAAGGGTGGTGACGTTATTCAACTGAGCACACCAGTTCGAGCTGAAGACCCTGCTTTAGTTCCGATAAAAGTAACAGCAAGTTTTCCGCAGACGAAAGAAAAATATATTAAGCGTATTTTGTTGGTGATTGATAAAAACCCATTTCCTTTTGTCGGTGAGTTTGAATTTACACCCGATAGTGGAAAGGCGGATATTGCCATGCGAGTTCGAGTGAATACTTACAGTTATATTCGTGCGATTGCTGAAATGAATACCGGCGAACATTATATGGTTAAAAAGTTTGTTAAAGCGAGTGGTGGCTGTTCAGCGCCGATTGGTGCAGATTATGATGCGGCTATGACACGTTTAGGGAAAATGAAATTTAGGCTTGATAAGAAAGTCCAAGATGGCAAGCCAACCATGGCACAATTACTCATTAGCCATCCTAATATTACTGGTATGCAAATGGATCAGGTGACACGATTTAAGCGTCGCGCACATTTTATTAAACAGATAAAAGTCACGTTTAATGATAAGCCGATTCTAACGGCTAAAACGGATATTGCAATTAGTTCTGATCCAAATTTTCGTTTTTATTTTGTACCAACAGAGCAAGGCGAGTTAAAAGCAGAATTTACCGATACTTCTTGTGAAAGCCCAGTTAGTCGTGATGTATGTGAAGCAGGGAAGTCTTACACTCAAACATATAGGGTTGTACCTTAATAGTTACGCATTCTTAGTGTTAGAGTGTTTATGCCTAACTTCCATCATGAACTTATAAGCATGACAAATTTATACAGTACGAATTTGTCATGCCTCCTCGGTTTCCCTCCTACAAGTAATAATCCCCTGAAGATTTAAACTCAATAAGTTAAGTCTCGTTACTTCGATAGAAAATTTTCTGAATAAAGTCTTGTTGTTAAGTCACGACGGCGCTTCATCCTGCTATTAAAGCAAATCTAACTTGAATACCCTAAAGTAGTTCTGATACTTATATTTTATTAATCGTTTGATTTATAAGGTTATTATTTTTGTGAAATTTTAATTTCACAACTTAAGTGGAAGTTAAAGCAACTAAAACCAAGATAAGCCTCAAGCTATAAGTACTGCCACCTAAAAAATGTAGATCAAATAACTTCATTATAATAAATTGCTTATATTCTGTTTTATATTTTGTCGTAAAAATGTAACGGAGTAGGCATAAATATAAGCACCAATCTTTTATTATCAGATACTCAGTATCTACTAAAATTATTGTATTTAAATGCAACTAAGTACTAATGGATGGTAGTTTGTTTTTGTATAGAAACTACTATTATTAGTTTAATAAAATCAATAGTTTATTATTGATTTTTCCTCTCTACCTTGCCACTTTATATAGGTTTTTTAGACTTATGCTAATACTTATTAGCACTCTTACATAAAAGGGATATATGTTATTTATTGTATTTTTAATGATGCCTGGCATATCAATTGCTTGTAGTAATCTGATCAGCGCAAGCTATTACATTATTTGAATTGGAGTATGCATATGAAAAAAATACAAATAACTCAATTACCGCCAGCTAGTAGCCTTCAGTCCTTGGGACTTGCATTACTTCTTGGGCCTATGGTCAGTTTATCTGTTGACGCTTATACGCTCGTCGATTTAGGCGCTAATGTATCTCCTAAAGCGATCAATAACCTCGGGGTTGTTGTTGGTGCTAACAATACAGATCTGTACCCAACAACCGCATTTAATTGGTCTATAAACACTGGCTTTAATAGTATCAAGGGCGGTATCAGTGCTAATACTATAAATAATAACGGGGAAATTGCTGGAACTACCATCGATGGTGCATTTATTGGTGATCGAGATTGGAGTAATTACGGAGCTTTTGGCATAAATCAAATAGATGAAGTGTCTGGGTACCATGTGGGCTCAAACCCTTATCAACCAAGATCATTACCCTACAACCCTGCGATATATAGTGGTAATAAGTGGAAAGTTTTCGATATTGCGAAACTTTATCCACGCGGCACGCGTCAAGGGGTTTATGCCGATAGATACATTATGAATGCCATCAATGCTAATGGCTATACTGTTGGCTACAAATATCGTTATGGATTATCAGGCTATTCGGCCATTTTAATTGATACTAATAAACCCGTTAACGATTCCTCTGATGTAGTCTACCTACCTGTTCTTGCAGCAGGACGTGCTGTTGATATCAATAATAACAACGTAGTAGTCGGTACAACAACACAAGCATTTAGTTATGATTACAACGCTGCTAGCTTAAGTATTCTCCCGCTTTTAGATGGAGGATTGTACAGTAGTGCTAATGATATTAATGAGCTTAACCAAATCGTGGGTAGCTCTCAATCTACTGATGGATATCATGCTGTTACCTGGGACGAGTCAGGGAATATAACAGACTTGAATGAAATGGTAACGTCAGCGATCTGGTTTCTTTCATCTGCCACAGCTATTAATGACAATGGTGACATTACTGGAACTGGAACTTTGGACGGGATTCCGCACGGCTTTGTACTGATGAATGGCACAATATCTGAGCCTCCTGCAATACAAAATGAACCACCTAAAGCAGTAGCAAGTGCAAATAAATATAGAGGCAGAGCACCGCTAACTGTAAATTTTAACGCATCAAACTCTACTGATCCTGATGGTAGCATTGTCAGCTACGCTTGGGATTTTATGGATGGCAGTTCCAGTATAGAAGTTAACCCGTCCCATGAATTTACCACTCCTGGTGTTTATTTGGTGACTTTGACTATTACAGATGATATGGGGCTGACAAATTCTACTCAAGTAGAAATTAAAGTTAGAAACACGAGAAAGTGACTCAACTAATTTGGAGCCTTCCGCGTTATTAGGAAGGTTCTAATACAAGGTACACGGGATGTATTAATGACTTAAAAGGAAGTTCCATCGTTTAAAAATATAAACTCTGAGGAATTACACATGAAATATCATATAAATAGATTAAAACTAGTCCTGTCTACGGGGCTTTTGCTTCTGATATATCAATCCATTGAAATAGCTCAAGCGATTGATATAATTGATCCTACTCGCGCTATGGCATCTCAATGCGCTCAATGCCATGGAATGGAGGGGAATAATGCTGAAGGTTTTGATGACCTAAATGGTGAACCATTTGACGAAATATACGATGAGTTAATGGACATGTTAAGCAGCTCAGATAATGAGTTAATGCACCACCAGGCAAAAGGCTATACCCAAGATCAAATAATTGCTTTAGCAAACTATTTTTCTGAGCAAGCTAAAACAAGTTCGAACAACTCAGAAGGTATATCAAGTGAGCCTATAAAAATTATAGAAAAAGAAGTAGACGAAGTAGATGAAATAGACGAAGTAGACGATGAAGAGAGTGATTAAATTTTTATATTAATTGTTTTACTGACAACTAAATATCATTTACAAATTGAAGGAAATTATTATGACACAAATTAATCGACGTGAATTTATTAAGGTCTCTACAGCGAGTGCTGCTTTAGCGGTTACTCCATCAATATTAAAAGCTCAGGAAGGTGGTGGTATTCTTGAGGCAAGAGTCACTGTAATCGGTGGTGGTTTTGCCGGTGCTACCGTAGCCAAGTATCTTCGTATGTGGAGTGATGGAAAAATTCAGGTGACGATGGTGGATAAAAACCCTGATCATGTATCATGCGTATTAAGTAATCTTATTTTGAACGATAGACTACAGCTTGAGGATATTACCCTGCCTTATACTCCACTGGAAGAGAATTATGGGGTTATTGTCAAGCAAGGCACAGTAACTGGCGTTACCAGTGACATTAACAAAGCAGTTCATACTGTCCACTTAGGTAATGGCGGAGAAAGCATTGAGTGTGATTATGTTGTGTTAGCACCAGGTATTGAATTTATTGATGTTATAGGATTGAAAGAAGGTAATGTAAATCAGTTTGATAGGGTGCCTCATGCTTGGATTGCCGGTTCTCAAACTGAGTTATTACGCAATCAATTACACTCTATGCAGTCGGGAGATACTTTTATAATGACTGTTCCTTTAAGTCCTTATCGGTGTCCACCTGGGCCCTATGAGCGTGCATGTGTGGTCGCTGACTATATAAAGCGGGTAAAAAAAGGAGATGGTAAAGTTATTGTGTTAGACCCACACTCAGATATTACAATTGAAAAAGAAACATTTTCACAAGCTTTTAATGGGATTTATAAAGATATTGTCGAATATATTCCTAATGCAAAATTACTGGAAGTTGAAATTAAGGATAATGGGGATAGAGTAGCTATAACTACAGCGGGTAGTTATACAGGAAAAGTTTTAAATGTCATCCCGACTCACAAAGCCGGTAAAATTGTAGAAGACCTTGGTTTATTGCCTGATGGGGAGAGGTTCGCCCCTGTTCATGCGGCAAGTTATGAATCAACTTTACGGCCTGAATTTTATGTTATTGGTGATTCAAATAATAGCGGGCAACCTAAATCTGGTCATATGGCTAATGCTCAAGCAAAAGTCTGTGCAGATGCTATTATTAGAACTATCGCAGGTAAAACTGCATCCAAAGATTTTGTTCATGACCCTGCTAGACTGAATAGCATTAAAACAAACTCTGCCTGCTATAGTCCTATTACTTATGATGAAGCTTCTTGGCTTACTGCTGTGTTTGCTTATGAAACTGCTGATAACAGTATGAAGTTGGTTTCAGATACTTTTGGTAGCATGAAATTGGTTCCAGGCTCTTTTGCTAGTTCTCATTCCCCGCACTGGAGCAATGATAATTTTGAAGATATGTTTGAATGGGCAAATAGCTTGTTTAGCAATACATTTCGTTAACTGTTTCACTTATATATCGCCTCCCAAATAGTTAATTTCTAATAAGTAAGCCCCCAGCTCTTCTGGGGGCAATTGCATTAAAACCTTATTGATATTTTATTGGTAATAGCACTGTATAGGCACTATTTGTTTATGAAACTTCCCAGTAGTGCCTCAATCATCAAACTGCGTTGACTATGAAACTAGCACTCAAACTCTAATGGCGATTTATAGCCCAATTCCTTAGTAGAATCACACCAGCTACAAAACCGGTCAACAGACTACGAACCTTTATTGATCTTCCTTTCTTTAGTTGTGGGTCATTCTTAAATAAACATCCCCGCCGCAAACGGACGGGGTATTTGGATGAATTGCCCGAAATCGAAGGATTCATCGCAATGCTCTTTAATCGCTGCAAGCAGCGGGGAATATAAGCCTAAGAGATTTAATGAAGAAAACTGAAAACCTACTTTAATATGAAGGAGGAAGAAGTGGCTCGATGCCTTCAAATTCTGCACTAGGGTGATGCTTAACAATGATTTGGCTAATTTCGTCGATTTGTTCTTTAGCAATATCGACCATTACTAACAACTCACCTTCTTCAATAGCTTCTTCATATTTCTTAACCTTTGAGTTTCCTACTTGCAGGCCAGCTAATCCACTCATCATAGCGCCGATTGTCGCTCCATAGAATAAAATCCCCAATACCGGCCCTCCCGCAATAGCAAATCCGGCAAAACGTAAGCCGATCAACCCCGCCAGCACACCAGTTGTACCACCTAAGGCCGCACCTCGTTCTACAGCAGCTATAAAGTCAGTCTTCTGAAATGTACTTGCTTCGGGTAAATCTTCCAACGGTGTATCCCTTTTTGCCAGTACATGCATACTTCGATCTTCTATACCCTTTGTACGTAATTCATCAACGATTTTATGAGTAACTTCGATATTTGGTGCTAAAAAATAAATTCTTCTCATGACATACTCCAATAATATTAACAAATTGAAAATAAGATTACTCTTATATTTTTTACTTCTTCACTCACTTTCTTTGATCTATCAGCCGCCCATTGGATATACAGATTAACTCATTAATTAAAAATGGCTGCCAAGCTTCCTCCGTTATTGGGATGCTGGCGCATAATATAACTTGTTGGCCTACTTCTGCTCCTGACTGAACTTGAATTCCTGGTGCAGCAATATCCGTTTGAGCTTCTTTGCATTGCCGAGATAGTCTCCATAAACCTGGTTCTCTTTCTTTACCTCCTTCAGCAGAATACCTACGACGACTAGCAAAAGCATAGATCCGGTTGCCAACTGCATAAAGGAAATTACAGGGGCCTAATTCAGCGAGTTCACAGCCAAATGTATGAATGGTATCCATGATATTTAAGTTATTTGTTTTTGCAACAATTAAACGTTCAAGTAGAACGCAAAATGCCAGCTCAGCATCGGTAGTACCCATAGCTTGAAAACGCTTAGTTCCCCCAAATAACTTAAAAACATCTGGAGTATCACCATTAAACATGAATAAATGATTCTGTCCTTGCCATTCACGACTAAATGGGTGTGTATTCGCCAAACGGATATCACCTACTGTGCAGTGCCTAACATGCGAAAGAACCATATTTCCGTTAATGCCTTCATGAGCCAGAAACCGAGCTAAAAAAGACTGTTGTGCACTAATGGGTTCACGGTAAATATAGGCATCATTTCCTTCTAGGCTTGCAAGTCCCCAGCCATCAATATTACGACTACCTGCTTGCGCAACAAATTGGGCTAAAGATAGTTTAATATGGCATGGGGATTTAGCACTTAAAGCAAGTAATTCACACATAATTAGCGCCTACTTATATAAGCATTACAGTAAGGCGCTTAATCTCATAGATTTTATTTAGCCATTTTTTCTTCAGCGGGTAATTTTATCGCTTGTAATTTTTTTCTTTGTGCAAGTGTTAAAGTTGCATCTATATTTTTACGTATAATTATCTCTGCTTCAACCAGAGCATCAAAATCATCTGTATGCGCTCTATTTGCTTTACGTATTGAATCTACTGTTGCGCCGGGGTTGCGTAATTCTTTTAATGCCTTCGTCATACTTTTACGCGGATTACCCAGTAATTCTTTACGAGCCTTTTTGTGATTCATCTGTATACGCATGATCTTACCAAGTTGCTCATCAGTGAGGTTCAAAACTTCGGCTTGTTCCAGCACGATAGCGCTATAACTTTTTGCTTTTTGTTTCATACCTTTTTGTTTCATTTCTTTCTTATCTTGTTTGTTCTCTTTTTGACTTTGTTTATTTATTTTTGTGCTTTGTCTTCTCTCTGATTTCTGCTGCTGACTATCTTGCTCTTTATCAGTATAGGCTTTGTATTCAGCGCTTGCTATGCTGTTACCAAGGAATAGCATAGTAAAAAGAATGCTGGATATTTTTAGTTTTGTTAATTTCATTTTTTTCTCCACTCGTTTTTCAAAAGAACCTATTATTAAAAACCTCGGCAAAAACAAAATGCTCGATTTGGCGGGGCATAATCGTTATTTATCAATAAAAACTTCATTTACAGCAATAATTTTAGAAGTGATTAAATCTTTATCCTCGGGTTTTGGGAATTTCTTTTTCATCGCTGGTAATAGCAGGTCATAATAGGCCACTGCTCTTAGTTTGATGATTTTTCCTCTAGGTAAAGAATAATTCAATTTTCTAGTTTCATGAGGTTTTAGGCGTGTATCACCTAATACTTGTGTTGCTTTTGGAGGCGATGCAGGGTTGCCCTCTGCATCGCCTAAGCTATACATAAACATTGCTTTCTTATCATCTTTAGCAGGGTGTGATTGACTGCTTGTCCAAATTTCCTGTCCTTGTTTATCATACCCTGTCAATTTGACATAAACATTCCTAAACGGGGCTCCAGTTGGAAAGTTATGCGGCAGTTGGTTGGCCAGTTTAATAGTCACTTCAAGTGTTTTGTTTTTCTTGACAGTAGCCATGGTCATTAATAAGCCTTTACTCACCATTTTGGCTGAATGCCCACCTAATAAACTATGGTCAGCTTTACCATTAATAACTGGCATGTGGCAGCTTAAACAGTTATTTGAACCTTCTGATGTAGCGATTTCATCACCTGTTTGACAGAGTGCTACTTTATTAGAATTTTTTCGCTGGTCATGGCAACCCATACAAACGGCGTTAGTCTTAAAAACGTCAGGGTTTGAAATGTTTTTAAATATTGGATGCTGCCAACCAAGAGCTGTATTATTGGTTCCAGGACCTTGTAATGATGATTCTGAAAATTCATATGCTTGCGTTCCTAATCTCAGTTTACCTTCAGATGTTTTAGTCCCTTTAAAACGACTTATTGTATGGCAGGCAACGCAATTTATACCTTCTTTATAAACTTGCATAGCGGTAAGGTTAGTTTTGCTATCTTTAGCGGCAGCAGGGGCATGGCATTGTAAACAAACTGGATATTTACCTTTTTGCTTAATCCCTTCTTGTGTCGGATCACCAATAACCGCTTGATAAAATTTACCGTGAATGGGGTCTTTCAGTGCTGTGCTGTTTGCATGCATAGAGCCTTTCCATTGGGAATAAATCTCTTCATGACAAGTTTTACACTCTTTAGCTGATGCATGCTTTAGAGGCTCATTGACCTTAGACCAAGCAGATTGAATAGAGAAGCTGAAAAATATCAGGATAATTAATGTATAAAATGCGGAAGTCTGATTTGTATTTAACATGAAGGCTCCATCTAATTAATATGCTTGTGAAAGAACAAGGGGTTAATGCATGTGGCTAGCTAAATATTACTAGATTTTAATATACTAAGATTCTTTACTTTTTGCAAAGCTTTAGCTATAAAAAGTTTGGCTAGTAGTCTGCTATTTAAGTTATTTTTCTTGCTGTATATCATCAAACTGCGTCCGAACCTCTTCCTTGTGTTGTCGGTATAATTTAGCATCGCCATAATCCAGAAAATGTTGGTATCGACTGTGTAAGGTACTAATATGTCGTGCATGTTTGATAGGGCACCAGTATTGTTCGGTACGAGCTGCTACTTCCTGTATATAGGCAATAATGCCGTTAAAATAACTACAGTAAGCACAATTAATTTTTTCTATAATATTCAGGTAGTTTAAATATTGCCGATCAAAAATAATATAGTCATCACGTTTAACTTTGGGAATACCATAGATTGGAAAACAGATCGCCTGATACAGGGTAACGCTAATATCTAGTAATACAGTAGGGATTAATACGACCCAGATAACTGGTGCGCTAAGTATGTTTTTGAGAGAAGAAGATCTCAGATAGTCAAATAACTGCTGTGCATAAATTTTATGCTGCTGGATGACTTCCTTTTCAAATAAAATACGTCTTTGTTGTATTTCGTAAGCAAAGGCTTTTTGCTGATTTTGAATTTCTTCAATAAGTTCTTGTTCCAGAGCTTTAATTTTTCTGAGTAAATCATCAACTTTTGTGGCCATAATTAACGCCTTATAGAATGTAACTGTTTACTTTAAAGACTACCGACAGTGCTTTCGACTTATATATTGAGCTGGTTATATTTCTTGTTGTTTCAACACAATATCCCCTTCGGCAATGCCTAGATCTCGAGCAATCACATTGCATTTGGCCTGAAGCAGAAAGAATATGGGAGCAGAACTATTACTTAGGCTTTCATAGTTAGCCTGACCCTTGGCGATAATTAGGTCTGCTTGGTCAAAGCGTTGACGAAATGCCTCTGAACAATGCTCAAACAGGGTGCCAGGGGCAGTTGAACCATTGTCAATGATCGTTGCTACCTGGTCGATACCGGCAGCAACTGCATCTTCATAGGTTGCGTCATTTATGATCGGTCCGGATTTAACCACATAAGTTACAGAACAAACAAGACTTTCAATGAGCACTCGATCAAATACTGTCTCACCCGCATTGTCTGCAATATAGAGAACAGTCAGGTTCTGTGCTAAAGCGCTACGTAATGCGGCTAAATCGTTAATGGCAAAGTCTTGCGTTAGAACACGTTTCAATGTTGCATCCAAATCATAACTATCCGCAACGCCAAGATCTATGATATTACCTGCAATAGCAATACGTACGGCCATTTCAAGTGGATCTGATGCTGCGCCGACTTTTTTCTTCAATTCTGGATAGAGTGCCAGTGCCTGTTGAGTTGATTGTTCCTTGTCATTTCTATAGGGGTCAAGATTGCTAGTCAGTTGTTGGACGCATTGATGAATTCGATAGGCTAATTGCGGTGGGGTTGAGCTGGTAGGAAAGACACTTAGCTCTTCCATCGTCTTAAGCAATATAATGTGTTGCTGATTATCAGAAGCACCAGAGCGACGTGCAGCACTCAATGCCTGCCGTAGCAAACAAGGGTAACAGTCAAGATAGGTTTTCATATGATTTTTTACTCATGTGCAATTATTTTTTAGTAAAAAGAAAATGTTTTAGTTCTTTGCTAAAAGTCGTATCTTTTCGACGAATCCACTCAAGAAGCATTGCTGCATGTTCTTTTTCCTCATCTCTGTTATGAGCAAGAATAGCCTTTAACTCTTTATCTTTGCAGGCGTCTACCCTTTGGTTGTACCAATCTACGGCCTCCAGCTCTTCCATCAATGATGTAATCGCCCGATGCATATCTCTCGTTTCATCTGAGAGCTCGTTAATTGGTTCATGATATCCTTCATTTGACATAGTTTTTTCCTTTCGTTGTCTGTAAATTATATTCTTACCTAAACCTAACTATCGTTTTCACTTGTGTTGTTGATCTTTAGTCCTTTTATAACCACAAAAGACCCTGTTCCAAAACCACTTTCAAGACGTTGAGTCTCACTCCCAGAAAAGATAGTTTGCCGAGTATCAAAGCTTACAAATCCAGCCTCACTTAAACAAGCTAAAACTTCCTCAGTAGAGAAAAATTCAGCAATATTGTAAAAACGACTTTTGTCTTTGTTTGCTCTATAGACTTTGCCTAATTCACTGTCTTTATCAATAAACCCAATAACAATGAAACCGTCTTTTTTTAATACCCGGAATGCTTCTTGAAAGGATTTTTTAAGATCATCAACAAAACATATTGTGGTCACCATTAACACAAAACCAAAGGTACTACTCGCAATAGGTAAATCCTCAGCAACACCTAGAAGTACATCAATGCCTAATTTTCTCGCTTTATCCGCCATTTTTTGTGAAGGTTCAACGCCAGTTTTAACTCCTAAAGGAACAGCGAACTTACCTGATCCAACCCCAACTTCCAGGCCGTTACTGTTAGCAGGAATAAAACAACTTAGGGCACTGAGCTCTGCTACATACTGGTCATTATTTCTTACAAACCAGTCATCGTATTCTTCGCTAAAGTCTTCAAACGGTGCAATTTTAGCCATCTATTTTCTCCATGGATTTATACTTAGCTAAACGATCATTTTTTCTGCTGTATAAAAACTGAAATCAAAAATAACAACGCACTGGTAATAATAATTAACGGGCCGGCTGGAATATCTAAAATAGCATAAGCGATAACACCTAGAATACAGGCAAGTCCTCCAGCAATGGTGCTAATAATGGTGTACTGGGCTAAATTACTACTGATATTTTTAGCTGTACAGGCAGGTATTGCTAATAGTGCAGCGGTCATTAATCCACCGACAATGCGCACTCCTAAAGCGACAGTTACTGCGATGCAAATTAAATATAAAGTATTATTCAGTTTAAGATTAACCCCGCTTGTTTGTGCTAAATCACTGGATATACTAGCGAGTACCATGCTGGAATAAATCTTTTTTACCGTGAAAAACAATAGTATTGAAATAATGACTGTGACTAGAACAGTCATTGGCATTATCTGGGATACATCACCCAGTAAAGCAATATCAATTTCTTCTTTAGGCAAGAAAAGAAAAGCTGTAGCCAGAGAGGAAGAAAAAACGACCGCTGTTAGTGCCTCTAAGTGTAAGCGGGTTTTCTGTTCTAACAGCCATATAAGCAAGACACCAAAAGCCAGAAACAAAGTAGCACCGAGTGACACGTCAAAATCATACAATAGTGCCAGAGCAACTCCCGGCAAAGTTAGATGACCCAATGCTCCGCCCATCAATGCCATCCGTTTAGACAGCATCAAAGACCCTAAATAACCGGCAATGGCTCCAACCGTTCCGCTTAAGATCAATGCAAGTAAAATTTCTGTGCTCATGACTTTCACTTGTGCTGATGTTTGTAAAACTTTATGCCAGTACCGTAAAGCTTTTTCAATTGTTCAGGCGTTAACACCTCGTCCGGTTTACCCATGCACATTTGTTGCTTGTTCAAACAGATAACCTGAGTTGCGTATTCCCAAACAATATTCAGGTCATGAGTAACAAGTATAATGGTCAAATTCTGATTTTCCCAGAATTTATGTAGCAAACTATAAATAGTTTCTTCACCCCCAATATCAATGCCTGAAGTCGGTTCATCCAGAATCAATACATCTGGATTATCAAGTAACGCCCAGCCAATCAACATGCGTTGAAACTGCCCCGTTGAAAGTTCGCTGAATTGATGACTTAAAATATTTTCATCAAGTCCAATTCCTGTCATCATCGACTTGATACTATTGAAATCTGAGGTTTTAAAGGAATAGAACTCTTTAACAGTTAATGGCGGAAGGTTATGTCGCTGTAGAAACTCTTGCGGAGGCAGATAACTGATTTTCTGAGCATTCCATGACACTGAACCTTGGTAAGGTAGCAAACCCTGTAATGCTCTAAGTAAAGTGGTTTTTCCTGCACCATTCGGCCCTAGAATAATCAGAATCTCTCCTTTCTTAACAGTAAAAGACAGATCGCTGATAATCTGCTCTCCTTCATACGCTATTTGCAGCTTGTCGACTGTTAATACGGTGCTTTCATTAAGCATTTTCTCTCCTTATACCGGCTTTCTATAGTCACTAAAACGAGTATAAATAGTTGGCGACAGATTGTCTTTACTAGAAACATTAACAAAATAAATTGCATATGTTAAGCATTTTATTATATTCTAAAGCTAAGTTAACTTTTTCTAGTTATTAATGTCAGGAGCTAGAATATAACTCATTAATATACATAATGATAATTTTTACGTTATGAGCGGTTCTATTTTCCTGATGCTAAACACTCACAATTGTATTAGCTTTTTATCCTCGGTAATTTAGCAAGGAATTAAAAAATGAAAATTGCAGTAGCCAGCCAAAATCGAAAAGAAATTACCGACCATACAGGTCGGTGTAGAAAGTTCTGGATCTATAAAATAGAAAACGGAACGATTTCAAACAAAACATTATTAGAATTACCCAAAGAACAATCCTTTCATGACAGTTCACCTCATGATCCTTCTTCATTAGACGATGTTCAGGTTTTAATTGCGGGTGGTATGGGGACAGGATTAGTGAGTCGTCTTGAAAATAGAGGCATTAAACCTTTAGTCACTTCGGAAACTGATCCTGATAAGGCCGTTGAGGATTACCTGCAAGGAACTCTGGTAAGCAAACCCGTTGAACCTCATGAGCATAATCATAAGCATGCCAGATAAAGACTATGACGAATAATACTTACCAATATGAGTCAGGCAACTGAGAAATACACAAGATTGTAAATTCAAGGCGAAGGAGATGTCTAAATGAAAATTAGTTTAAAAGAGCTTAATATTGGTGACACCGCGCGTGTCGTGGGATTTGATAAAAGTTTTTTGCCATACCGGCAAAAAATGTTAGCGATGGGTCTGACACCTGGAACAGAATTTACCATTATTCGTATTGCCCCTCTAGGTGATCCTGTTGAAATCAGAATTCGTGGAACTGACCTTAGTTTGCGCCAAAATGAAGTTGCAGCAATAACAATTGAGCGTGTAGATCGTGAGGAAGTAATTCCAGAAAACTGCTTATCCAAAGAAGAAATAACGCTTGCAGTCATTGGTAATCCTAATTGCGGTAAAACCACGCTATTTAACGGCTTAACAGGTTCTAAGCAACATGTCGGCAATTGGGCAGGGGTCACAGTAGAACAGAAAACCGGACAGTATGCTTATGATAATAAAACTATCAAGGTTGTCGATTTACCCGGCATTTATAGCCTTGATGTCAATGATCATTCAACTTCGCTAGATGAAAAAGTCGCCAGAGATTTTATACTCTCGCAAAAGGCTGACTTGATTATCAATATTATTGATACCACACATCTTGAGCACAATCTTTACCTCACCATGCAATTGCTAGAAATGCGTATCCCTATGGTTGTAGTGCTTAATAATATGGATGATGCAACGGGTCGGGATATTAAAATTGATAGCGATGAAATAGCTCGCCGCCTCATGTGTCCATTAGTATCCTTGGTAGCAACGCAAAAAAAGGATTTAAATGCACTGAAATCAACGATAAATCAATTGGTAGAAACAAAGGCACTCTCTTCTATTCCATTTAAATATCCGGAAGAAATTGACTTTGCAATTAATCAATTAACACCATTAATTACACAACAATTAAATGATAAGTCCATCAACCCACAATGGATTGCAGTTAAGTTATTGGAAAAAGATGGCTTTGCCATAAGTCTGGTTGATGAAACCTTGCAACAGGCAGCGAATGATTGTTATCAAGCGATTGAAGCCAATACTGGGGAAGAGGCCGATATTTTAATCGTCGATAGTCGCTATAGTTTTATCAATACATTGACCCGGGATACACTGGAACAGCAATCAGACGTTGGAAAAAAGCTATCTGATAGTATAGACAAGGTTATCTTAAATCGCTTTTTAAGTATCCCTATCTTCTTCGGTGTTATGTATTTGATGTTTACCTTTACCATCAAGTTAGGTCGGGCCTTTAAACCTTTTTTTAAAGATTTTGCCCAAGCTATTTTTGTTGATGGTACAGACTATTTATTAACGCTAATGAATAGCCCGCAATGGCTGATTACCTTACTTTCTGGTGGAATAGGTAATGGTATTCGTGAAGTACTCGCTTTTGTGCCGATTCTGGGATTTTTATATCTGTTTATTTCAATATTAGAAGAATCTGGCTATATGGCGCGTGCGACGTTTGCCATGGATCGCTTTATGGGTGTATTGGGCTTACCCGGTAAAGCGTTTGTGCCATTAATACTGGGCTTTGGTTGTAATGTACCTGCGATGATGGCAACACGGACACTGGAGCGCCCACGTGATCGTCTATTAAATATTCTGTTAAATCCATTTATGACTTGTGGGGCACGCTTAGCAGTTTTTACCTTATTTGCTGCTGCGTTTTTTCCGGAAAATGGTGGGCTGGTGGTTTTTAGTCTTTATATGATTGGTGTAGGAGCTGCTTTTTTTACCGCACTGCTATTGAAACACACTTTTCTCAAAGAAGAGTTCTCGCTGGTGGTTATGGAAATCCCCAGTTACCATATTCCGAAGCTGAAAAATGTCTGGCTAAATACCTGGACACGGGTAAAGTCTTTTATCATCAGAGTAGGAAAAATCATCATCACGATGGTGTTTATTCTACATATATTAAGTAGTCTGGGAACGGATGGTTCATTTAAAGAACACAATATTGAAAACTCGGTATTGAGTGCAGCAGGACGCACGGTTACACCCTTATTAAAACCGATGGGAATAGACCAGGAAAACTGGCCGGCAACCGTGGCAGTTTTTACAGGTATTTTGCATAAAGTGGTCGTTATTAGTACCTTAAAAACCATTTATGCTGAATCAAATCACACCGGTCAAATAACAGAAAAAAACTTTGAGTTTTGGGTAGCGATTAAACACTCGTTTATGACTATTCCCATGGGCATTAACAAGATGCTGGGTATCAATACTGCTGCAACAAAGGATCAATCAAAAAGTCCTTTTTTTAGCGCCTTGCATGATAATTTTCATGGACAAATAGGGGCTTATGCCTACTTGTTATTTGTCTTGCTTTATTTTCCTTGTATTGCCACCACTTCGACGGCCTTTAAAGAATCCAGCTTTGGCTGGACCGCTTTTATGTCTGTATGGGCAACAGGGATCGCCTATTTGACAGCAACACTGTTTTATCAATTAGCAACCTTTAGCCAACACCCTAGCGCAACGATAAGCTGGGTAATCGCTACGGTTATTATTTTGTTGTCAGTGGTGCTAGGGTTTCGCTATTGGGGGACTCGTGAGCGGGTGAGTACGTAGAAAACACGCATTGAATCAATAAATCAACTAAAGATAAAAGGAAAAATTATGCAAAAAAAAGACTACAAAGCTTATTTTGACAAAATTGATGCCGAACTTCTGAAAATTAGCCCTTACAAAGACATTATGCTACTGCGTGTTATTGCAGCAGCCATTCCGGTCGCCTGTTTTGGTTTGGATGCATTTTATGACATTCCGGCTCTTTATTGGCTAGGCTTGCCTTTTTATGTGTTTTGCCTGTTGATTTATCTGGAGGCTTTGTTAAAAACCATACTGCTAATGCACAAAGTTTCGGCAGAACTATTGATTGTATTAGTGATGACTGTCACGTTAATTGATGGTGAACCACTAAGCGGTGCAATGGTGGCTTGGTTTATCGGCCTAGGTTTATATATCTCATTTACGATTATCAGAAAAAATCGGGAAAAAATAGAAAGTCTGATTCAAGAGGGCAAAAGAACTGCAAAAGTACTGAGGGGTAATGACATCGAGGAGATGCCCATCAAGCAAATTCAAAAAGATGATGTGGTGCTGGTTCCTAAAGGTGCAATGGTTCCAATCGATGGAATCATCATCGAAGGCGCAACCTCTATTGACGAATCTACAATTACCGGCGAACCTTTTCCAGTTTATAAGGAAGCCGGCGAAAACGTGACATCCGGAACGTTGAACCTGACTGGGCCGTTGCAAGTCAGGGCAGAAAAAAATGGCGATGATTCCTTTATTTCCGTGATTACTAAAGAAATCGAGAACAGCCTGCTGAATAAATCTGATATGCAACAGCGTGCCGACACGACGGTACAAATTTTATTACTTTCAGTCACGGCTTATTCATTTTTGCTATTGTTTATGACCGGTAGCCTGCACTTGATGGCGACGGCTCTGGCAGTTGTCTGTCCCTGTGCCTGGGCATTGGCAACACCAACAGCTTTTGCCGCCAATATCGGACGCTTAGCCCGCTCTAATATTTTAGCCCGCGGAGGCGAGCCGCTGGAAAGTATGCAGGACATTAAAGCCCTGATTCTGGATAAAACCGGAACCGTAACCATGGCAGAACCTGAAGTCAGCCAAGTGATTGAAATGGGAATGCCACAACAGCAATTATTGGCGTTGGCTGCTTCCGTTGAATCTCGTTTTGATCATCCGATTGCACGTTCTATTATCAACTTTGCGAAAAAGCAAGGTGTGACTCAATTCCTCTCAGTCGAACAGGCTGAAGACTTGCCAGGCCGAGGTATTAAAGCCCAGATTGAGCAGCAAGATATTCTGATGGGTAGTGCCGAAACGCTGAGTTCTCAAAATATTGAGATCCCCGCTGTCGACTATGTTGGCCGAGCCATCTGGATAGCGGTAGACCGTAAAGTCAAAGGCGTTATTGTCATTCGCGACATTATGTTATCGGAAATGCAAGGATTAGCCGATACAATTCGTGCATGCGGTATCGAAAAAGTGATCTTAGCGACTGGCGACAATGAAGAGCAAGAAGCGAAACGGGTGGCCGACTACATTAATGCCGATGAGTACTATTTCAATTGCAAACCGGAAGATAAAACCGAGCTAGTTAAAAAGTTCCAAGCCTCCGGTAAAACTGCAATGGTCGGAGACGGCGTCAATGATGCTCCTGCCTTAGCTGCGGCTAATGTCGGCATCGCCATCGGTGGACATAAAAATGTTAATTTAGCGATCACCTCTGCAGATGTGGTTATTCTTGGCAACGACGCTCAGGATTTGGTCACTATCTTGCAGCTCAGTCATAAAATGGGCGGTATTATCCGACAGAATTACCTGTGGGCTGTTGCTTTTAACAGTATCGGTCTAGCATTAGCTACCTTCGGCTTTCTCAACCCCATTGCTGCCGCGTTACTACATCATTTTAGTTCAGTATTCGTAGTGGTGAATGCCGGCCGCTTGTATTTTACCGGTATAGAGCAATCGATCATTGGACCAATATTCAGGAAAATGGATGAGGTGGCCAGAGTCAAAGGAATATGTGGCGAAGAACAATTAATGAGCAATTCAGAAATCACTGCTAAAACAGATCTAAAACAACAGTCCTAGTGCTATGCCAGTGACTAATACCAATTCCAATATATTTGCACTTAAACTCTCATATACCCAAGAAAAGCCGTCATTCCTGCATGCTTTTAGCAGGAATCTATAGTGTGCGCATGGATTCCCGATTAAAGACTTCGGGAATGACGACCATTACAGTAATTATTTATTGGGATTGGTATAAATCATTAAGCTTATCTAATAAGTAATGGAATTTAATAATGAAGAACAGGAGGTTATCGTAGAATATTTAAAAAGTTTATAAAACCATTGATTTAGGTGGGCACATAACCCACTTTTAGTTTAATTTAATGTAAGGAGATTTAATATGTTTTTTCGACCCTATTTATTACCCATCATATCCATCATGATAGCAACCCTGCTATCCTTTTCTGTTGCTGCTGATATCAACACTACACCTGGACAGGGGATGGAAACGATCATTTTAGAAAATGCGAGTGATGTTCCCAGCGCTGTCGCTGACTTAAAATATGAACTTGAACAGCAGGGTTTTATTATTGCATTAACCGTGAATCATTCCGCTGCTGCAGAAAGCGTTGACCTAACGCTTGCTCCAAATCAAGTGATTTTTGCTAGGCCACCAAAATTTCTAGAAAAAAATCTACTTCGAAAAAGCGAAACTATAGGTCTCGATCTGCCCTTGAAGTTTCAAGTATTTGAAAATAGTAATGGCTCTATCAGCCTATCAGTCAACACCTTAGGCTACTTGATCGATCGTCATGAAGTCAGTATCAGAGACTTTGTATTGAGAATGACGGATAAGCTAATCGAGCAATTTAATACAACCCCTGAGAAAGGACACGGGCTAGTATCAGTTGAAAGCTTACTATCGATAGAAGATACCGTTCAAGCTCTACAGGATGCTATTTCCGTTAACGAAGCAGTCCGTATTCCTCTAGTATTGGATTACGGAAAAAACAGAAATTCATTCCCTGTGCTTATCGTCTTTGGCAACCCAAAGGTAGGGACGCCATTAATGCAAGCTGATCCACGAATGGGTATCGACTTGCCACTCAAATTTTTAGTCTGGAAAGGCAAGCACGGACAAGTAAATATTACTTATACTGATCCTCATTTTATTGCTGGCAGAGTCAATTTGCAGGGGCAGGATGGCCGCCTTGATGCAATAGCCAAGTCTCTTAATAAGCTTGCGATGATAGGAGCAGGTAAAAACCCTTAAACCATTCATACTGGGCTGTTTTAATTACAAAAGCAGCCCGTAATTAACTAGGCGCGTAGATGGGTGCGAATATGCAATTGGTTTGCTTAAACTCAATATTGCCTCCCCCAGTTTTGCATGCTCTCCATAATACGCCATATATTAGATTACTATAATAGTATTATTTTATGGAGGATCACCTAATGAGTATTGCGCTAAAAGAAACCACTAGCATAAAACTGGATAAGGAAGTAAAGGCAAACGCGAAAATAATCTTTAAAGAACTTGGTATCACTATGGGGGATGCCGTAAACATGTTTCTATGCCAAGTCAATTTACATCACGGCATGCCATTCGAGGTTAGGATACCTAATAAAGTCACAAAAACTGTCATTGATGAATCAAAACAAGGAATCAATGTAAGTGATTTCTCATTGGATGAATTAAAGTAATGCAAATAAATCGACACAAACAATTTATTAAGGATTTTAAAAAAGTCTCGATAACAGATGGTCAGTTTAATAAATTTGTTCAATTCATTCATTGTTTGAAAGAAGATAAGCCATTACCTGAGGAACCCAAAGATCATGCTTTGTTAGGCCAATTTTTAGGCTTTCGGGAATTTCATTTAGGCGGGGACGTTCTAGTTATTTACCTTACTATAAATAACGAAATAGTGTTAATGAGGTTAGGTAGTCATGCCCAATTATTCCAGTAATTAGGTATGCTTGTCTAAATGTTGGTTGATAGCCCTGCAACTTAGAATTTAGTCTTGGTGTGGACTGTTTATTCCCTACCTATTAAATCACCCCAAACCCATAAGATTGTGTCCTGCTTTACTTGACCATTACAGTATTGGAATGTACTTCGCACAGGAGCATAGAGAGCAAGTGAAAAAAGAAGAAGAAAGCCAGTAAAGTCTATAAATTAGCTAGAGCAAAAAGAGAGACTGATTGCATGCAGGCAAGATAGAGATTGCATGGGTATGAAAATGTATGGAGAAAAAGCAACAGCTTATTGTCTAAATAGCATTGAAAGGAAAGCTAAATATGATTTCAAATGGACAAATGGATGGGGCTTAAAATTTAATGCTTTTATATGGAAGGATTCAGGTAAAAAAGTAATTGTAATGCTGGGGGACGAAATCAAATTTCAAAATGGGTTTGGAGCAATGGAAATTCATAACTATAGGTGTGATATTGATATAGCGAGCGGGAAATTAGTTGGCGTAATGGTTAGAAGAGGCAGATTGTAAGCTTCATTCTGCCGTTAATGGTGGAGAGGAAGTTAAGGTTGTACCTGATTTATGAGTAAGAGTAAATCCAGCAGGCATAAAAAAAGGGCTGCAATAATCTGCAACCCTTTAATATGAAAAATAAAAAAACTAATCATTAAATATTTTATAACACATCACTTGTGGGGCAATCCTGTACCCATTCTGTACCCAAACGCAGGCAAAACCAAGCAACAAGAAAAAGTCCATAATTATTTAATAATCCCTATAAGAAATGTTAAATCAATTACTTAGGTGTGTTTTTAAGAATATTTATTTGAGTGAAATGGGACGGGGGGAACCTAATTCATTCCTTTAGTCCTTGTTAAATATCAGATTTATTATGTACGAAAACCTACGGTGTTACTAAAACAATATATCACCCATTTTTGCAATGCTTAACTTAGGACTTCGGTCGAATCGAGATATAAAATATACATATGATCTGACATTAAACGATACCTTTTAATTATACACTCTTTTTGAAGCGCTAAATCTTTTAAAGTCTCTCCAAGGTAAATACGTAATCCTTTAGAGAGGATCTTCTTTCTATATCTTTTGAACTTTAGGCGGCTCACAGATAGGGGGGACTCACGATGATCCTCGTCATTGTTTACGGGTCGAGAATAATCTACATTATATTGATTTTAGAGCTTATTGCATAAAAGTGCTATGAAAATCGAATAATACCTCTATTCACATAGTAGAATAATGAAAAAAAGTTAACCTCGTGGACTGCCTAATATTTATTCAATGACCGAAAACAAACAAAGCCTCTCCCAGCTTGAACAATACCTATCTAAAGCCGCATGGATCTTAAAAGGCCCAGTTGATGCCTCGGACTTTAAAGTCTACATTTTCCCCCTGCTATTTTTTAAACGTATCTCTGATGTCTATGATGAAGAGTTTCGACTCGCACTGGAAGAATCTGACGGTGATGAAGAATACGCCGCTTTACCTGAATTTCATCGTTTTGAAATACCAGGCGGTTGCCACTGGAATGATGTGCGCGAGACTGCAACTAATGTCGGCTTAGCAATTGAAAAATCTTTAAGGGGCATAGAACAAGCTAATCAAGAGTTCCTATACGGTATATTTGGTGATGCGCAGTGGAGTAATAAGAACAAGCTCTCTGATAAATTGTTGATTGATCTAATTGAACACTTTTCTCAGTACACATTAGCTAATGAAAGCGTCAATCCTGATATGCTCGGTCAAGCGTATGAGTACCTGATTAAACACTTTGCAGATCTCACCAATAAAAAAGCGGGTGAATTTTATACGCCTCGCTCGGTAGTGCATTTACTAGGATTGATTTTAGATCCGCATGAAGGTGAAAGCATCTACGATCCCGCATGCGGTACAGGTGGTATGCTATTGGAATGTGTGGATCACCTAAAACATAATCAAGAAGACTCTCGTACCTTAAAACTGTATGGCCAAGAGAAGAACCTGACTTCAAGTTCTATTGCCAGAATGAACATGTTTCTGCATGGTATTGAAAATTTTGAAGTGCTAAGAGGCGACACTTTACGCAATCCTGCTTACTTTGAAGCGGATGGCTTAAAAACCTTTGATTGTGTCATTGCCAACCCGCCATTTTCTCTTAAAGACTGGGGCGCAGAAAATTGGGCTAATAATCCATTTGGCAGGAATATTGCCGGTGTACCCCCTAAAGGGAATGGTGACATGGCCTGGGTGCAACACATGGTTAAATCCATGAACAGCACTGGCCGCATGACCGTGGTATTGCCGCATGGCGCATTATTCCGTAAAGGGGCAGAAGGTAAAATTAGGCAAGCGCTATTAGAGCAAGATTTATTAGAAGCTGTGATTGGCCTAGGTTCCAATGTTTTTTACGGTACGCAATTGGCTGCTTGTGTCATGGTATTCAAGCAAAACAAAGCCGTGGAGAAAAAACAAAAAGTACTGTTTATCGATGCCTCCGATCAAATTCGTGTTGGCAGAGCACAGAACTTCTTAGAGCCTGTCCATGTAAAGCAGATTTACGACTGGTATCACAGCTATGCCGATGTAGAAAACTACGTCAAAGTTGCCAGTATTGATGAATTAAAAGAAAACGATTACAACCTGAATATCCCGCTGTATGTGGAAAAAATCATTGAAGATAACCTGCCCAGCGTAGAAGAAGCTCTGAGTGATTTAAAAGATGCCTGGCAAGCAAGTTTGCAAGCTGAAGAAAAATTTAAAGCGATTTTGCAGGGTTTTCTATAATGAAGCAAATGTTTGATTTTAACGAATTAACGACCCTGTGTTTTTCAACGCATGAAAAAATGCAACAGCGTGCCGTCTACACAGTGAATATATCCTTAGTGATTAGAAACTGGCTGTTTGGCTGCTATATTTCAGAATTTGAACAAAAAGGCGAGAATCGCGCTGGTTATGGCAAAAACCTGATAAAAAAATTATCAGATACACTACAGCAGCAAGGCATAAAAGGTGTATCAGCAACAAACCTTAAACAGTGCCGTTCATTTTACCTATCCTATCAGACAATAAGTCAGACACTGTCTGACCAATCTTTATCGATACACTCTGAGCGAGCGAATTTTTTAGAGCAAGCAAGTGACTTATTAATGCCTGAATTCTCCTTGAGTTGGTCGCATTATATTACCTTATTAATGCTTGATAACCCGAATGAGCGGCGCTTTTATGAGCTGGAATCAAGCGCAAATAGTTGGAGTGTACGCGAATTAGAACGGCAAATTTCCAGCTCTTTATATGAGCGATTGGCTTTAAGTCGTAGCAAGGAAGAAGTGATTAAACTCTCCGAACAGGGATTAATTGTAGAGAAAGCCGCCGATTTAATTAAAAACCCTTTTGTCCTCGAATTTTTAGGCCTAGAAGAAAAGCCAACCTACTCCGAAAATGACCTTGAACAAGCCATTATCACTAAATTGGAAAGTTTTTTACTCGAATTAGGCAAAGGCTTTCTTTTTGAAGCACGGCAAAAACGCTTTACCTTTGATAATGACCATTTTTATGTCGATTTAGTTTTTTATAATCGCTTGTTGCATTGCTATGTATTGATTGATCTAAAGCGCGATAAACTCACGCATCAGGACTTAGGACAGATGCAAATGTATGTTAATTATTTTGATCGTCATGTAAAAACCGCTGATGAAGCACCGACTATTGGTATAGTCTTATGCCACAGAAAAAATGATGCCTTAGTAGAATTAACTTTACCTGAAGAAAACAATATTTATGCGTCTCGCTATCAGCTATACCTACCCTCAAAAGAAGAGCTAAAAGCTGAATTACAAAAAATTGAATCTGAATTAAGCGACCATTAATAAACACTATTTTTAAAAGGATTTATACAATGAAAGAGCTGCAGTCGCTTGATGATATTTTTAACAAAAAGATTTTTAGAATTCCTGATTATCAACGGGGTTACGCCTGGGGTGAGAAACAATTAGTCGATTTTTGGGAAGATCTACTAAATTTAGATGGTCACCGGCTTCATTATACTGGTGTGCTTTCAATTAAGCAGGTACCAAAAGAAAGTTGGTCGAACTGGAATGATGAATGCTGGCTTATTGAAAAAAGAAGGCATATTCCGTATTTCATTGTAGACGGCCAACAAAGGCTTACTACCGTGTCTATTTTTCTTCAATGCTTAGTCGAGACAGTTAAACAGCACCCAGATAATGCTCAATTGAATGATAAAGACATTTTATTAGGAACATATACGCTAAGTGACATCATAGAAAAATATATTGTTGTCGAGGAGCCTCCACACCATATTATTAAGAGCTACAAATTTGGCTATGAGGTTGATAATCCGTCCTTTACTTTTATGCGGCATAAAATATTCAATGAGCCGCATGGCGGAAGTATTAATGAAACTTTTTATACGCTAAACCTTGAAAATGCAAAAAAGTTTTTCCTTGAAAATATTAATGAAATCGTTAACGCGCAAGGTCTGAGTGCCTTAGAAGATATTTATGAAAAGCTAACGCAACGCTTCATGTTTAATCTCTATGAGATAGATGACAATTTTGATGTCTTTGTCGCTTTTGAGACTATGAATAATAGGGGTAAGAAGCTATCCGATTTAGAGTTATTAAAAAATCGCCTTATATACTTAACGACGCTATACGATAAAACTGAAGTCGCACAAAATGTGCAGGATGCAGCCCGAAAAAACATAAATGATACTTGGGGAGAAATATATCATCAATTAGGGAAGAATAAGAAAAAACCCTTAAATGATGACGAGTTCTTAAAAGCTCACTGGATCATGTATTTTAAATATAGTCGGAAAAAGGGTAATGATTACATACGTTACCTATTAGATGACTACTTTTCTCCTAAACAAGTTTTTGAGAAAACCAAAGTAAGCACTAAAGACCTTGAAATGGTCGAAGAACTAATAGATGAAGATATAAATGATGGCGATGATGTAGCAGAAGATGAAACACCTTACAACTCAGATAGTAGATCAAAGCTTCAAATTACTGAAATAAACGATTATGTAAATAGTTTAAAAGGTGCATCTGAACATTGGTATAACAGTTTTTTTCCTGAAAATAATGCCGCTTTTTCTAGTGTAGAAAGTGTTGCATTGGATCGATTAAATAGACTTGGCATCGGGTATTTTAGACCATTAGTAATGAGTTGCTTTGCTGCACAAGGAATTGATGCAACAGAAAGAGTTCGTTTGCTTAACGAAATAGAACGGTTTATTTTTATTAGCTCGAGGGTATCAAGGGCTATCTCAACTTATGGAAGTAGTGAATATTATCGAGCTGCGCGGGAAGTTTACAAAGCAGAAAAAAACATCAATGAAATTATCGAATCATTGGATAAGAGCCTTTCCTGGGTATTTGAAGATGATGGAGCATACAAATATAACTATTTCAAAAACTTTATAAGTAAAAAATTTGCATCAGGCGGAGAGGGTTTTTATGCCTGGAATGGCTTGAGATATTTTCTTTATGAATATGAAGAAAATCTAATGAAAAGTAGAAATCAGCCTAAAGTAACCTGGCAGAACTTTATTAAAGGCGAGAAAGACAAAGTATCAATTGAACATATTTACCCACAGACAGCGACAAGTGAGTATTGGCTGAAAAATTATAAGTGTTATACAAAAGAACAATGTAAATACTTAAATGGATCGTTAGGTAATCTTCTTCCACTATCTTCAAGCGTCAATTCAAGTTTACAAAATGACGATTTTCCAGATAAGAAAAATCTAAAGCACAATAAGGACGGAAAGGTCAGTAGAAATGGCTATTCTAATGGCTCTTATTCTGAACTTGAAGTGGCAGATAAAGATAAATGGACTAATATAGAAATCAAAGAGAGAGGGCTTCACTTGCTTGCCTTTATGGAGGTGCGGTGGAAAATAAATTTTGGTTCTGAAGAAAATAAACTAGAAATTTTGCATCTCAATTTCATAGATAAAAGCACTACGCTAACTGAAGAAAGCGATAAAGAGGTTGAGAAATGACCCAACAAGAACTAGAAAAATACCTCTGGGGCGCAGCGACCGCATTACGCGGAACCATTGATGCGGGTGATTACAAACAATATATCTTTCCCTTATTATTCTTCAAACGCATATCTGATGTTTATGATGAAGAGTTTGCTAATGCTTTAGCGGAAAGCGAGGGTGATATGGAATATGCCGCTTTTGCTGAAAATCATCACTTTCAGGTTCCAGCAGGGGCGCATTGGAATGATGTGCGTGAAACTACGGTGAATATTGGCGCGGCTTTACAAGAAGCCATGCGCGCAATTGAAAAAGCTAATCCTGATACTTTATTTGGGATTTTTGGTGATGCCAGCTGGACTAATAAAGATCGGCTATCGGATGAGATATTAGCCAATCTGGTCGAGCATTATTCACAGCACAAGCTTAATATAAGCACCGTCCCTGATGATAAATTGGGGGATGCTTACGAATACCTGATTAAAGAATTTGCTGATGATAGTGGTCATACCGCAGCAGAATTTTATACCAATCGTACCGTGGTTAAATTGATGACCATGATCATGGACCCGCAACCCGGTGAAAGTGTTTATGATCCGACCTGCGGTTCAGGTGGTTTGCTATTGAATTGTGCGTTACATCTAAAAGATGAAGGCAAGGAATACCGCACGCTCAAGCTGTATGGCCAAGAGATTAACTTGCTCACCTCCGCCATTGCTCGGATGAACATGTTTTTGCACGGCATAGAGGAATTTAGCATTATTCGCGGTGATACACTGGCTAATCCCAGTTTGTTAGAAAATGATGAGCTCAAGACCTTTAATGTCATTTTAGCTAACCCTCCGTACTCGATTAAAGCCTGGGACCGTAAAGCTTTTGAAAGTGATCCGTATGGGCGTAATTTATGGGGAACACCACCACAAGGCTGTGCAGATTATGCATTTCAGCAACATATTCAAAAAAGTTTAGACAACAACAATGGTCGATCAATTTCATTGTGGCCGCATGGCATCTTATTTCGTGATGCTGAAAACGCCATGCGTCGTAAAATGATTGAACAAGATTTAGTTGAATGTGTCATTGGTTTAGGGCCAAATTTGTTTTACAACTCGCCAATGGAAGCGTGTTTGCTGATTACTAAAACTAACAAAGAAGTTAGTAAAAAAGGCAAAGTACTTATTATCAATGCAGTTAAAGAAGTACGACAAGATAAGAATATATCGTACCTGGAGCCTAGCCATATAGACAGAATTTATAACGCTTACAAAGCCTATAAAGATCAGGATGGTTTTTGCAAAGTAGTGAGTATAGAAGAAGTGCTGGCAAATAAAGCCAGTCTAAATATGGCCTTATACGTCAGTAATGTAGATACCAGCCAAATAAAAGTAACACTGGATGAAGCGATAAAAGATTGGCAAGATTCTTCTACACAATTAGCGGCAAGTATGCAGAAATTGTTTGAGACATTAGAATAAAATGAATATAACCTTAGATCAAATAGACCTTTGGCTGAATGTAAACTCTGAAACTCAAAATTTAGAGTTTAAAGAAGCTAAAACACAATATGATAATGAAAAACTCTACAAATACTGTGTAGCTATTGCGAATGAAGGCGGTGGCTTTTTAGTTATGGGAGTAACAGATAAAAAACCACGTAAAGTTGTTGGGTCTGCAGCATTTAAGAACCCTATAGATATGGCCTCTAAACTTTTTAAAGCCATAGGTTTTCGTGTTGATATTGAAGAGATACAGCATCCTTCAGGACGAGTAGTTGTGTTTATTATCCCCGCCAGGCCTAACGGTACAGCATACCATTATAAAGGCGCTTACCTCATGCGCTCAGGGGAGGAATTAATCCCTATGAGCGAAGACCACTTACGCAAAATTTTTGCAGAAGGTCAACCAAATTGGCTAGAGGAAGCGGCTCTAAGTGATGTAAGCGCGCAAGATATAATTCAGTTATTAGATACACAAAGTTTCTTCGATTTATTAAATTTACCTTATCCCAGTAATCAAGAAAACGTAATTGCTCGCTTAACTGAAGAGCGTTTAATTCAACAAACTGCTGGGGGATACTCAATATCAAATGTTGCCGCTTTGCTCTTGGCTAAAAAACTACAAAGCTTTCAAAATATTAGCCGTAAAGCTATACGGTTAGTGGTTTATGAAGGTGACTCTAAATTGCAAACCAAATTAGATGTTACAGGGGAAAAAGGCTATGCCGTTGGTTTTCAGGGCTTAGTGCAATATGTCATGAGTCAGCTTCCCCAAAATGAAGTGATTGAAGATGCGCTTCGAAAAGATACCAAATTAGTACCGGATGTTATTATTCGTGAACTACTGGCTAATGCCTTGATTCATCAAGAGTTTGAACTAACGGGTACTTCACCGATGATAGAAATTTACGCCAATCGTGTTGAAATTTCTAATCCAGGTGAGCCCATTGTGCCTGTTGAGCGATTTATTGATGGGTATCAATCTCGCAATGAACGTCTGGCAGATTTAATGCGTCGCTTTGGTATTTGTGAAGAAAAAAGTAGTGGTATTGATCGCGTGATTGAATCGGCAGAAATATTACAGCTACCTGCGCCTGAATTTCTTGTCAGCTTTCGACGTACAATTGTGGTTATTCATGGCCCCAGGTCATTTAAGAACATGGATAGATCGGATAGAGTACGGGCTTGTTATCAACATTGTGTTTTGCAATGGGTATTACGCAAGCAAATGAGTAATCAATCATTACGCCAGCGCTTTGGGGTGTCAGAGGGCAGTGGTAATGCTATTTCACAAATCATCAGTGCGACTGTCGAGCAAAATTTGGTAAAAAATGACCCGACTGCCCCCGACTCAAAAAAATATGCACGTTATATTCCTGCATGGGCTTAGTTTATTTCATTTTAAATCGGAAAAATGTACATATTTTATGCAAGGTGTTGAATTTTCTTGAAATTCTTATTTCATCGCAAATGGAAGTAAGCAAGTTGGGTAATAACAATGTGCTTAAAATAAACGGTAAATCAAAGGCTTATTAATTCATGGGTAAACAAGGAATAGATTTAAACAATTTAGATAAATCAAATTGGAAAACTTATCGTTTTGATGAAATTGCTCAAAATATTTCTGAACGTGTTGATCCCAATAATACGGATTTAACAGTTTATATTGGCTTGGAGCATATTGATTCTGAGTCATTGCATATAAAGCGATATGGAACACCTGATGATGTTAATGGCACCAAATTAAAATTCTATAAAGGCGATATTATTTTTGGCCGCCGCCGTGCTTATCAGCGTAAAGCAGGTATAGCGAGAACGGATGGTTTTTGCTCTGCGCATGCTTTAGTGCTCAGAGCTAATCCTGATGTAATTAATCCTGAACTTTTCCCATTCTTTCTGCATTCAGACTTGTTTATGAATCGTGCAGTGGATATTTCGGTGGGTTCTCTTTCGCCTACAATAAATTGGGGAACTTTAAAGCACCAAGAATTTATGTTGCCTCCTTACGAAGAACAGAAGGACTTTGCGAAATTATTGTCGGCTAGCTCTGTACTTTTAGAAAGACAATCGGAAGCTATTTTTTCACTAGAAATATTCAAACAGTCTGTTTTGAAAGAGTCATTTGATAAAAATAACTGTGACAAAATTAAAATATCTAATATTTCGGAAAGTCTAGATAATAAGCGAGTCCCCATAAAAAAAGGTGATCGTGATGAGGGCCCTTATCCTTATTATGGTGCAAGTGGTATTGTAGATCACGTAGCAGACTATATATTTGATGAACCCATATTGTTGATTTCTGAAGATGGGGAAAATTTGAATAGTAGGAGACTTCCAATAGCCTATGAAGTTGATGAAAAATGTTGGGTTAATAATCACTCTCATGCATTACGAATAACAAGTGCGTGTCGATACTTAGTGGCAGAGTATTTTAATTTTCATGATGTAAGTGATTACATTACAGGAGGAACTAGACCAAAAATTACCAAAGGTATGCTTTTCGATATGCCAATATATTTACCAAAAGAGCACCTCTTGAATAAAGTCAAAAACCAACTCAAAAGTAACGATTACTCAATTTTGATGGCTAAAGAAAATAGTAGTGCTACTTCTAAGTTAATAGAAACAATGACTAACAAGGTATTTTAGCTATGTCATTTACCGAACTAAATAGCGTAGAACACTACATCATTCATCAAATTAGTGGCGTAAACCTCAATCAAGGCCAAGTTTCAGAAACATCTAAAGAAACCTATGGCGGCCAATGGCAATATCAGTCAGCCGAACAGTTAGGCCGTGGTGTGAATGAGGTAATGGTCGAAGCAGAAGTCAAAGCGGCTTTACTTTGCCTTAACCCAGAAATTAGCCAAAAACCTGAATTGGCCGATGAAGTCATCTACAAACTACGCGCTATTTTAATTTCGGTGAATCAAATCGGATTGGTTAAAGCCAATGAAGAATTTTTTAAGTGGCTAACCGGCGAAAAAACCATGCCCTTTGGCGAGAATAATCGCCATGTACCAGTTCGGTTAATCGACTTTGATGATTTAACCCAAAATAAATACATTGTCACCAATCAATTTCGTATTCATCACCGCGAAACTAAAATACCTGATGTGGTGTTATTGATTAACGGCATACCTGTGGTTGTCGGTGAAGCGAAAACGCCGATACGTCCCTCAGTAAGCTGGTTAGATGGCGCGCATGAAGTACATAACATTTATGAAAATGCCGTGCCGCAATTGTTTGTGCCGAATATCATATCGTTTGCGACCGAAGGAAAAGAATTGTTCTATGGAGCCATACGCTGTCCATTAGAATTTTGGGCTCCGTGGCGTATAGAGAATGATGATGAGGCGATGGCTAAAAGCTTGGGTTTGGCCGAAATAGGTAAAGAGCTAAGCGACTTACTTAAACCTGCTCGATTGCTGGATATACTGCGCAACTTCTCTTTGTTTACCAGCAATAACAAGAAACAGCGCATAAAAGTCATCCCGCGCTTTCAGCAATATGAAGGTGCCAATAAAATTGTTCAACGAGTGATTGAAGGCAAAATCAAAAAAGGATTAATCTGGCATTTTCAAGGCTCAGGTAAATCACTGTTAATGGTATTTGCCGCACAAAAGTTACGCAAGGAAGCCTCGCTTAAAAGTCCTACCGTGATTGTCTTGGTTGATCGTACCGATTTAGATACTCAGATTAGCGGTACTTTTAATGCAGCGGATGTGCCCAATGTGGAATCCACGGATAGCATTAAAGAACTGCAAACCATGCTGGAGCGTGATACGCGAAAAATCATTATCTCGATGATTCATAAATTCCGTGATGCCAAGCCGAATATGAATACCCGAGACAATATCATTGTGTTGGTCGATGAAGCACATCGCACCCAGGAAGGTGATTTAGGGCGGCAAATGCGAGCAGCATTACCTAATGCCTTTTTGTTTGGTTTAACGGGTACACCTGTTAATAAAGCGGATAAAAATACCTTTTGGGCCTTTGGTGCAGAAGAGGACCAAGGCGGCTATATGAGCCGCTACACCTTTCATGATTCGATTCGGGATGAGGCGACATTGCCATTACATTTTGAACCACGTTTGGTGGATGTGCATGTCGATAAAGAAGCATTAGATAAAGCCTTTGCTGAATTTAAAGAAAGTGCCGCATTAAGTGATGAAGATGCTGATGCCTTAAATAAAAAATCAGCAAAAATGGCCGCGTTTTTAAAATCACCTGAACGCGTTGAAAAAATCGTAAAAGATATTGCGCTGCACTTTAAAGAGAAAGTTGAGCCTCAAGGGTTTAAAGCGATGGTCGTCACACCAGATCGCAAAGCTTGTGTGCAGTATAAAGAAGCGTTAGATAAACATTTCCCTGAAGAAGCCAGTAAGGTAGTGATCTCAACCACGGCTAATGACGACTTCGATTTTAAAAAGAAATGGGGCATAGATAAAAGCCAGCAAGAAAAGCTTGTTGATGAATTTAACGATGCGCATTCAGAGCTGAAATTTATTATTGTGACTGCAAAACTGCTCACAGGTTTCGATGCACCGATACTGCAAACCATGTATCTGGATAAGTCCATCAAGGATCACACGCTATTACAGGCTATCTGCCGTACCAATCGTTTATATCCGCAAAAAACATTTGGTCGTATTGTCGATTACTTTGGCGTATTTGATGATGCTGCTAAAGCACTGGAGTTTGATGAGGAAAGTGTTAAGCAGGTGATTACTAATTTATCGGCATTAAGAGAGAAGTTGCCTGAAGCCATGCGCGATGCCTTAGCCCACTTTCCGAATGTGGATAAAACCCTAGAAGGTTTTGAAGGGCTAGAAGCCGCGCAAAATGCTATTAACGATAATGATAAAAAAGATGCTTTCGCGCGTGATTTTAAATATCTGGCTAAATTATGGGAGTCATTATCACCAGATAATATTTTGGAACTTTATAACGAGGACTATAAATGGTTGGCACAAGTCTATGAATCAGTAAAACCCGCATCAGATAATGTCGGCAAGTTATTATGGCTAACCTTAGGCGCGCAAACCACACAATTGATTCATGACAATGTTCATGTCGGCGAAGTACATCAGTTAGAAGAGTTTGTATTAGATGCCGATGTGATTGAGGATATTTTCAATAATCCTGATCCGAAGAAAACCAGGGAACTGGAAAAGATTCTGGTCAAGCGTTTTCAGAAACATGCAGGTGATCCAAAGTTTAAGAAACTCAGTGAGCGATTAGAAGAGTTACGCGATAAAGCCGAGAAAGGTTTAATCAGTTCGATTGAGTTTATTAAAGAGCTGTGTCAATTGGCAAAAGAGACGATTTTAGCCGAGAAAGAACAGGCTATGCAGGATAAGACTCCGCAAGCAGCGTTAACCGAGTTGTTTTTGGAACTAAAAACAGATCAAACGCCTGCAGTTGTTGAACGTATTGTGACTGATATTGATGCTATTGTTCGCATCGTACGTTTCCCAGGCTGGCAGCAGTCAGTTTCAGGTGAACGCGAAGTTCAGAAATCTTTGCGGAAGGCTTTATTGAAGTATAAGTTGCATAAGGATCAGGCTTTGTTTGAGCGGGCTTATGGGTATATTAAGGAATATTATTGATTTACATGGTCTTTCTGAAGGACCTTTTAAAATAATATGCAAAGGATGGTTTTTATGCATCTCATTTAATGTAATAGTTTCTTCTGTAGTTAATGGCTTTACGTAAATCACTTAAATTTATGGCGACAAATAATTGTTTATTATCTCACTTTTTCGTTAAAATTATTTCTCATGGGTACTTAGTAGATGCTGAGTAGTAACGAAAATTTTGACAAGTTGATTTCTCATTCTCATGGAGCTGAGCAGGTTTCAATTAATGTGGCAGATCTTGATTTATCTGCATTCAGGAGGCCGAACAAGGATGAGCATAAAGAAATTAAGAGTAGGCCCGCTGGACTTTAGTTGTTAATCAGGCTAAATCAAGAAAATTCTCTTAACGCTATTTCTGTGGCTGAGGCACGAAGCCCAACAAATAACCAATCATCGCATTGGACTGAAAAATCTCGATGTCTCAATTTCACTTGAAAGGTTGTTTAAGCGCTCTTTGTTGATCATTTTTGGTCTATTTCCTTGCTGAGTAAAACTTCAGTTCTGTACTGATTTTAGTAGATAACTATAAATTCATTTTGTGTATATTAGTGCCCCATATAATCCGACGCTGTATTATTCGTTAAAAATAAGGAAAGTTTAATGATTAATAACTATGAAGGCGCATTATGATGTTTATTCTATTCCGTACGCAGCGTACTTTATGGTGTGGCGTGCCTGAAGAAGACGTTGAAATTATTTTAGGAGAGGTTACTCAAGTTTTGAGCGAGGATTTTGGAAGCATCCTGCTGTACCTTATCTTGAACCAAAAAGGAGAGCTATGGCAATCCCTACTAATGAACGGGCAAGTAACTGTAAAGAACTGTGAAAACTGATAAATACGAGGCTTGTTGATGGGGAAATTACTTAAACTCAAAGAATGGCTAACGCTCGATGAAGCTAGCGTTCATATATCCAATGTGATTGGTAAGTGGTTTAGTAACTCTAGCCATTTTAGTAACACCGTATTTGATGAAGTTAGCTTGATGTTACTATGAGTGTTACTAAAAACCTAGTATTTGATGAAACCTTATAGGATGCTATAAGGCATAAAAAAACCCGACAACCTAGTATTAACAGGGTATATCGGGTTTTTTTAAAGTTTATAAAACGTAATCTTGGTGGAGACGGGGGGAATCGAACCCCCGTCCGCAAGTACTCCGCCTTTGGATCTACATGTTTATTCCGCGCTTTTGATTTAGCTAGAAGCTACCCGTCGGACCAAGATACTTTTAGCGATTTCGATTGGGTTTAGCGTGGCGGAACTCCGAACAAAGTTCTTAACGCGATCTTATGTAGAGTGACTCTTGGATGCCCCGAAGGACTCTACACGCATAAGCACATGTAGCCAAGAGAATGGTGCTGTGTTTAAGCAGCTAAAGCCATTGAGTAGTTTTCGTCATTTGCGAATACTTAAGTTTCAGTAGATTTTACGAGGTGTACTGTCCTCGACATGCACCTAAGGTTTTGTTACCCACGTCGAAACCTGGTCGTCCCCTTTGGAAGGTTTATTATATAGGATTGTTAGCTATCGTGACTATAGATATTAATTTTTTTATGAATCTGCCGATACAAGAGAGCACTATTACAATAAAATAGTTTATTATTAAGTTTAATCAATTACCTTGAATAGATATTATGAAGAACAAAGCAACGCCAATTAACAAGGAACGAGTTATGTCCGCTGACGAGTTTATTGTTTCTAAGACGGATGCCTCGGGGCGTCTGACATACTGTAATCGTATTTTTATCGATTATGCAGGGTACTCTGAACATGAATTATTAGGTCAGCAACACAATATTGTGCGCCACCCAGACATGCCGCGTTCTGTTTTTTATTTATTATGGACGACTTTGAAATCAGGTAATGAATTTTTTGGCTATGTAAAAAATATGACTAAAGATGGTTCGTATTATTGGGTTATTGCCAATGTGACACCTAGTTATTCTGGTGCGGGTACTGATGTCAAGGATATTATTGGCTTTTTCTCAGTAAGACGTAAACCAGATCCTGCAAAAGTTAGGGTTATTGAAACTATTTACAGGGACATGCTTTCGGCTGAAAAACAGGCTGGGTCGCGTGATGCGATTGCAGCGGGTACAAAAGTATTGATGGATATTGTTAATAAAACAGGAAAAGACTACCGTGAATTCATTCTTTCTATTTAATGGTAAAAACAGCATTTTATTGCTTCTCGCTATTCAAACATTTTTGACTGTTGAATCACTGATATTACATGGTATTGAGCTGTCACATATCATTCCAAACATTATTGCTTTTATTATTGTTTTCTTGTTTTTCAAACAGTCAAATAGAGAGCTGCATATTATTAAGTCAATGTTCAAATTAGCTGGAGGTATAACTAAAGGAAAATTAGAATATCGGATCACTAATATCGACCCAAAATCGGAGTTAGGGCCTATTGCTTGGGATTTCAATGAGGCGTTGGATCAAATTGAAGCCTATATGCGCGAGGTCAATACTTGCTTTCAGTCTGCAGAAAATAATGATTTTTATCGTAAATCACAAGTTGGCGGGATTAATGGTGCCTTTTCGGCGGGTTTAGAGAAAATTGATACTTCATTGGAAATGATGCAGGAAAATCATTTTAACTCGGTTCGTGACGAATTGTTTTCTCAGTTAGGTCAAATGAAAACAGAGAATTTGTTAAGTAGCTTGCATCGTACTCAAGAGGATTTAACGCGTATTGCTAATGAAATGGAGCAAGTGGAAAGTATTACTAAGCACTCTTCAGATATTTCTTCTGCCAGTCAGTCTTCTTTGGGTGTGGTGATCGAACAACTAACGCAAATTATTACTAAAATTGGTTCGATGAAAGAATCTTCATTGGAGCTTAGTCAAAGCAGCAAGGAAATCACGGATGTGACCTCTTTAATTACGAAAATTGCGGATCAAACCAATTTATTAGCATTAAATGCGGCCATTGAGGCGGCTCGAGCTGGTGAGCATGGGCGCGGATTTGCTGTAGTTGCTGATGAAGTACGTACTTTGGCTGAAAATACAAAATCAGCGACCGCAAAGATCAATTCGACTATCGAAAAATTCACTCACGCAACAAAAATAATCGTTGAAGATACTGAGAATATGGCCAGTATGACAGATGATTCTAAAGTTGCTATTAGTGAATTTGAGCAGAATATATCTAAAGTTGCTGAAATTTCTTTAGAAACTTATTCTAAGGTCAATATTACTCAGATGATTAGTGAGTTGTCTTTGGCTAAAGTTCAGCAAATGATTTTTGTACAGCAGGGCTATAGAGCAGTTGAAACGGGTGTTGATTCTGAGGCTGCTAATGCTGTGAAAGTGGACCATACGAATTGTAATGTTGGTATCTGGTTGCTGTCAGGCAAAGGGGCTCAAGATTACCAACATTTACCTGCTTATTCTGAACTTCAATATCCGCATGAAGTAGTACATAAATGCATGGATCTGGCAATGCATTATTTAGGGCAAGCTTGGCAGACTGATAGAGCGATTCAAGCACAGATTATTGATAACTTTAAAGCGGTTGAGAACAATAGCTTGTTAATGAATGAAAATTTTGATTTGTTGTTAGAGCAAAAACAATCTTTTGAAGGCGGGGTCTCCAAAGAAGAAGGCGAAATTGATTTATTCTAATAAAGACAGTCTGCTAGTATTTGGTTATGGTAATTTAAGTCGCGGTGATGATGCGCTAGGGCCTTTGGTTATTGAATATATTGAAAATAACTTACAGATTCCTGAACTCGAAATTATTACTGACTTTCAATTGCAAATTGAACATGCTTTGGATTTAGAGGGACGGGAACTTGTATTGTTTATTGATGCGTCAGTTGCTTGTACTGAGGCTTGTTCGTTGACAAAGCTACTTCCTGAAAAAGATAAGAGCTATACCACACATGCAATGAGTCCGGCATCGGTATTGGCTGTTTATCAGGATGTCATACATAAAGAACCTCCGCCCTGTTTTTTATTAAGCATACAAGGGTTGGAGTTTGAGCTAGGGAGCGGCTTAAGTGATCAGGCGGAAAGGAATTTAGCTGTTGCTATAGCGTTAGCTTCTAATTTATTGCACAAACCTGAATTGGACTATTGGCTAAGTCATGCATGAAATTTCCTTACTTGAACAAGTTCGCGAAACTTTAATCGAGCACTCCCAAAGTCAATATTTTAATAAAGTTTCTCAAGTTACTCTGGAAATTGGCAAGCTCTCTTGCGTTGAAGCTGAAGCCTTAAGGTTTGGCTTTGATGTGGTGATGAATGATTCGTTGATTGAAGGTGCCGAACTAGTAATAACAAGTGTTGATGGGTTAGGTGTTTGCCAAAGCTGCCATAAATCCGTTGGAATGGAAACGCTGCACGACCCTTGTACTTATTGTGGGCAGTTTCAGCTTAAAGTCATACAAGGCGAAGGGATGCGTATTAAGGATTTGTTGGTGACTTGAAGTTTGTGGGAGGGACTTTTAGCCTCGATTCATACTAGTCGCGGCTAAAAGCCTCTCCCACAAACTCTTTAATAGTTATTTAAAATGATGCACAGGGCACCGCTCATCGCGTAAGCTAATAATTGGCCAAGCTGATTTTTCTGCGTACTGTTTTAAAGCTTCATCAGGGTTAACCGCAACGGGGTGCTCTACTAGCTTTAATAATGGCAAGTCATTATGCGAATCGCTATAAAACCAACTATCATCTAAAGAATATCCTGTTTCTTGCAGCCATTCATTTAATCGTGTGACTTTTCCTTCTTGAAAACAAGGCGTACCAGCAACTTTTCCGGTGTATTTTTCAGCTATAAATTCGGGTGTCGTAGCCAGCAAATGATTTATACCGTACAAATTGACAATAGGTTCCGTAACAAACTTATTGGTTGCAGTAATCACCAATAAAATATCGCCTCGTTGTTGATGTTTATTAATAAGCTCTTGAGCTGGTTTTAATAAGATAGGGCGAATAATCTCTTCTATAAATTGACTGCGCCATTTAAGTAAATCTTGCAGTGAATTGTCAGCCAGCGGCTTTAAAGAAAAACTGAGAAATTCATAAATATCTAATTTTCCTTCTTTGTATTCTTTATAGAAGCGATCATTTTCTTGTTCATAATATTTTGCATCAACAATGCCTTGGTCAACTAAAAATTGCCCCCATAGATAATCACTGTCATCAGCAAGTAAGGTATTGTCTAAATCGAAAATTGCTAAACTCATTATTAGTTCACTTTAGGTTAAGAATTTTAAAAAAGGGGGATGGTATCACTCAGCTATTTATGGAACAATGGTGTGATAAGTAATGCAAAGGAACGCGAGTCACACATTTATGGTCGCGCTCTTTATGTTCAATACAAGGATTCTAACATTTAGGACCTTATTGCGGGCAGTAAAAATATAGGTTTTAAAGATGATTGACTCTAAAGGATACCGATCAAATGTCGGCATCATCCTTTGTAATGCCCGAGGTCATGTATTTTGGGCTAAACGAGCGCGCGTGAATTCTTGGCAGTTTCCTCAAGGTGGAATAGAAAATCATGAAAATCCTGAACAAGCCATGTATCGTGAATTATGCGAAGAAACAGGCCTTAAGCCTGAACATGTAAAAGTTCTTGGGCGTACTCGCTACTGGTTAAAATACAGGTTGCCTGAAAAATACATTCGACGCAATTCACACCCCTTATGTATAGGTCAAAAACAAGTTTGGTATTTATTAAAATTAGTCGGTCAAGAAGCCGATGTTATTCTAGATCTACATAAGAAACCTGAATTTGATGATTGGCAGTGGGTCGAGTATTGGGAGCCATTAAAATCAGTCGTTTACTTTAAACGCAAAGTTTATCGTAAGGCTATGATGGAGTTAGGCGCTTTTTTAATGCTACCTTCGATTGATGTCGATGCCGAGAGTTATCTGTCTAATGAGAGTATGAGCGAGCATCAGTGAGCAAGTCGTTTTTATTTGTGATGCAATCGCCTGCTTATAACGGCAATAAAGTACAGGAAGTATTGGATGAGGTATTAATAACGACTGCCTTTGATCAAAAAGTAAGCCTGTTATTATTAGATGACGCAGTTTTTCATTTAAAAAGTACGCAACAAAGTGCAGCAGTGACAAGTAAAGATATAGGGGCTATTTATCGGTCCTTGGAACTCTACGATATAGAGAACATCTATGTCGAACAAGAGTCGTTAAACTACACCGGCTTGTCAGAGAGTGACCTACTTATCCCCATAACGCTGATAACACGCCAAGAATTACCCACACTTTTGAAGGGCTTTGACTTTGTTTTAGAAGGTTAAGGGCTAATACTAACGCCAGAACATTATGCTTCTGTTAAAATACCCCTATTTAGCATACAGCCAATAGTACGCGCCTGTAGCTTGGTTTTTTCACACTTTTATTTTTGTAATTAAGACACGATGGATTTAAAAAATATACGAAATTTCTCGATTATTGCCCATATCGATCACGGGAAATCAACTTTGGCTGACCGATTTATTCAGCAATGTGAAGGCTTATCTGATCGTGAGATGTCTGCTCAAGTTCTCGATTCAATGGATATTGAGCGTGAACGAGGTATCACTATTAAAGCGCAGAGTGTGACCCTCAATTTTACGGCCAAAGATGGCGAGGTTTACCAGTTAAATTTTATTGATACACCTGGGCATGTCGATTTTTCTTATGAAGTATCTCGTTCATTAGCGGCGTGTGAAGGCGCGCTATTAGTGGTTGATGCGGCTCAGGGCGTTGAAGCGCAAAGTGTAGCTAATTGCTATACAGCTATTGAACTGGGCTTGGAAGTAATGCCCATATTAAATAAAATAGATTTACCCTCGGCTGATCCAGAAAAAGTCATTGCTGAAATTGAAAATATTATTGGTATTCCAGCTGAAAATGCTCTGCATGTCAGCGCTAAAACAGGACTCGGAGTTGCAGATGTCTTAGAGGAGTTAGTCCACGTAATCCCGGCACCTAGCGGTGATGAAAACGCACCTTTACAAGCTTTAATTATTGACTCATGGTTTGATAATTATTTAGGCGTTGTATCTTTGGTGAAGATTGTGAGTGGCTCTTTACGTAAAAAACAAAAATTCACCATTATGTCTACTGGCAATAGTTTTATTGCTGAGCGAATTGGAATTTTTACACCTAAGCGTGTCGATACACTCGAATTAAAAACAGGGCAGGTAGGTTTTGTTGTTGGAGCTATTAAAGATATTTATGGCGCTCCAGTAGGCGATACGATTACTACGACCGTTAACCCTTGTGATTCAGCCTTACCTGGGTTTAAAAAAGTTCAGCCGCGCGTTTTTGCTGGTCTTTACCCCGTTAGTTCCGACGATTATGAAGACTTGCGTGAATCATTAAATAAATTACGTTTAAATGATGCTGCGTTACAGTTTGAGCCTGAATCATCGCAAGCTTTAGGCTTTGGGTTTCGTTGTGGTTTTTTGGGTATGCTGCATATGGAAATCATACAAGAACGCTTGGAGCGAGAATATGATGTCAATTTAATTACCACCGCGCCAACGGTTGTTTATGAAGTTGAAACAAATAAAGGCGACTTATTATATGTTGATAATCCGGCTAATTTACCTGATATTGGCTCCATAAAAATGATTAGAGAGCCGATTATTCAAGCGAATATCTTAGTGCCTCAAGAATATCTGGGTAATGTTATTAGCCTGTGTATTGAGAAGCGCGGTGTACAAATGAATATGCAATACATGGGCAGCCAGGTATCTTTGCATTATGAGCTCCCTCTAAGTGAAGTCGTATTGGATTTCTTTGATCGTCTTAAATCGGTGAGTCGAGGTTATGCCTCTTTTGAGTATGAATTTAAACGCTTTCAAGAAGCAGCATTAGTAAAACTAGATGTCTTGATTAATGGCGATAGAGTCGATGCGCTATCCATTATTGTACATAGAGATTTAAGCCAGTCACGAGGTCGTGATTTGGTTGAAAAAATGAAAGAGTTAATTCCACGGCAAATGTTTGAAGTTGCTATTCAAGCGGCTATTGGTGGGAAGATTATTGCGCGCTCCACGGTTAAATCCATGGGTAAGAATGTTACCGCTAAATGTTATGGCGGTGATATTTCTCGTAAAAAGAAACTGCTTGAGAAACAGAAAGCAGGTAAAAAGCGTATGAAACAGGTTGGGAATATTGAAATTCCACAGGAAGCCTTCTTGGCTGTCTTACAAGTTAATAAAGAATAATAAAGGGCAATATAACAATGGATTTTGATTTTTCATTTTTTCTATTTTCAGCATCACTTGTGACCGGTATTATTTGGGGCGGCTATTGCTATCAACTTAAGCGCACTAATACGCCGTATATTGAAGAAAATGAACCGTTAATCGTTGAATATGCGCGATCATTTTTTCCGGTTGTTCTAGTAGTATTCTTACTGCGTTCATTTATTGCAGAACCCTTTAGAATTCCATCGGGTTCAATGATGCCTACTTTACTGATAGGTGATTTTATTTTAGTAAATAAATTTACCTATGGTATTCGTATACCCGTTATTAATAAAAAAATCATTGATATTTCGAAACCGCAACGAGGCGATGCGGTCGTGTTTAGGTATCCAAAAAATCCATCAGTTGACTATATAAAACGACTTATTGGCTTGCCTGGCGATCATATTAGTTATATTGACAAGCAACTTTATATTAATGATAAGCCAGTTAAATATGTATCATTGGGTCGCTACGAGGGAATTGGCCAAGGCAAAAACATGACTGGGGCGAAAAACCTAAGTGAAGATTTACTTGGCATAGAGCATGAAATTTTAATTAACCATCGCGCACCAAATATCAAAGGTACTTTTATTGTGCCCAAAGGGCATTATTTTATGATGGGCGATAACCGGGATAACAGTAATGATAGTCGTTATTGGGGCACAGTTCCTGAAGAAAACTTAGTGGGTAAGGCTTTTTTTATCTGGATGAATTGGGACTGGGAAAATACCGGCATTGGCTTTAACCGTATCGGAACTGTTATTAAATAATTGGAGAAAGGAAAATGCAAAAATTGTATAAAAAACAGCAAGGCTTAACCTTAATTTCTTTGATTTTTGTTTTGGGGATGATTGGTTTTTTTACCTTATTAGTCTTAAAAGTTGGTCCAATTTATATGGATCATAGTAAAGTAGTTCAGGCATTAGAAAGTGTAAAAAATCGCCCTAATATACAAAACGAGAGTAAGAGGGGTGTTAGGAATGCATTAAACAAGCAGTTTGGTATGAACTATGTTTATGATATTAAAAAGGAACATGTAAAAATAACTTCACGTGAAGGGTACTTGAAAATTCAAATAGTTTACCATACTAAGCAGCTACTTTTTGCTAACCTAAGTGTCTGGGTTGATTTTGATAATGAAATAGAAGTTGGAAAGCAGTGATAAAAGCTCCCGAAATTCTTTGTAAAAAGTTAGGCTTAAGTTTTTCTCAACCTGAGTTATTTACTTTAGCGCTGACGCATCGCAGTATAGGTTCAAAAAATAATGAACGCCTAGAGTTTTTAGGCGATTCTATTTTAGGTTTTGTCATCGCTGAAGCACTTTATAATAAATTTCCCCGTGCAGCAGAGGGAGTTTTAAGCCGCTTAAGAGCTAGCTTGGTCAATCAAACATCTCTAGCTGAACTCGCCCGAAAGCATAATCTTGGTGATTATTTAATTTTAGGCTCAGGCGAACTAAAAAGCGGAGGATATAGACGTGACTCTATTTTATCTGATGCTTTAGAAGCCATTATGGGAGCAATAGTTAAAGATCAAGGTATTGAGCTGTGTAAAACCTGGATTTTAACTTTGTTTGCTGAACGTTTGGACGAGCTGAGCTTAGAAAATTGGCAAAAAGATCCTAAAACTCGCTTGCAAGAGCATATGCAGGCCCGACAAATCGAAATACCCCAATATAAATTGATTAGTGAATCAGGGTTACCTCATGAGAAAACATTTCAAGTTGAGTGTTCTGTTGATTTACTTAAATTTAAGTTTATTGGAGTAGGTGCTTCAAGAAAAAAAGCCGAGCAACATGCTGCTGAATTAATGTTACAAGAAATAGCCAAGGAATCTAAATGAATTGTGGATATGTCGCCTTTATTGGCCAGCCAAATGTCGGTAAATCAACCTTAATGAATCATTTATTAGGGCAGAAAGTCAGTATTACTTCACGCAAACCACAGACAACTCGACATCAAATTTTAGGTATTAATACCAATGAAAAAGGACAAGCTATTTACATGGATACCCCAGGTATGCATGAAAGCAGTAAAAAAGCTTTTAACCGCTATTTGAATAAAACAGCTGATACGACTTTATTAGGGGTCGATTTAGTGGTTTGGCTAATTGATAGCTTAGCTTGGCAAGATTATGATGAAGTTATTTTTGAAAAGTTAAAAAAGGCCAATTTGCCGGTTATTTTAGCGGTAAATAAAATCGACCGAGTCAAAGATAAAGAAAAGATTTTTGCTTTTTTTGCTGATGCTCAAAAACGATTTCCCTTTAAAGAAATCGTGCCAATTTCTGCATTAAAGCAAACTAACTTGGAGTTACTTGATAATTTGATTATGGATTTATTACCGGAAGGCAATACTATCTATCCAGAAGATCAAATTACCGACCGTCCTGAGCGATTTTTAGTTGCAGAAATTATTAGAGAAAAATTAACGCGCAGACTCGGTGATGAGCTACCTTATGCTTTAACCGTTGAAATTGAAAAATATGAAGAGTTACCTCATATCACTAAAATTTACGCATTGATTTGGGTGGAGCGTGAAACTCAAAAAAATATTGTTATTGGAAAAAATGGTGAATTGTTAAAAAGCATTGGTATGGAAGCTAGAAAAGATATAGAAATGCTGATCGGCAATAAAGTGTATTTGCAATTATGGGTCAAAGTGAAATCTGGCTGGTCAGATAATGAGCGCGCATTACAGAGTTTGGGCTTTAAAAGTTAACGCGTATGTCTTCAGGCTTACAAGCTTGTTTTTTATTACATCATAAGCCCTATCAAGAAAGTAGCGTTTTAATTGATGTATTAACTCAAAATTCTGGAAAAATATCGCTGATTGCCAAAGGCGTGAGACAACAAAAGGCAAAACATTTAGGCCTATTAAGGCCTTTTTTGCCTTTAAACATTAGTTATACAGGGTCTGGAGGACTTAAACTATTAAACCATGCAGAAGCGGGTAATTCGGAGATTATTCTACCGGGGATTAATACCTACTGCGGCTTCTATTTGAATGAGTTAATACGTTACTTTCTTCCAGTAGGCGAACCTTACCCGGATATATTTCTGGCTTATTTTACTTGCTTACAACAGCTCAAAACTAAGTTGCCTATTGAGGCTGCGTTACGTAACTTTGAAGTACAATTAATGCAAGCACTCGGTTATGAGCTACAGTTACAATATGATTACCTCAGTCATGAGCCGATTAAACCTGGTTTGAATTATCGCTTTGATCTTGAGCAAGGAGCCAGCGTTGACCATCAGGGAAAAATGCACGGGGCGACCTTGATTGCCATGCACCAAGGTAACTATACCGATCAGCGCCAATTAAATGAAGCAAAATGGTTGATGCGACAAGTGATTGACTTTCATTTACAAGGTAAAACGCTGCAAAGTCGCAGCTTAATTTCAAAACTACAACAAAGACCAGCATGCAAGAGCAATTAATTTTATTGGGCGTTAATATTGATCATGTAGCAACCTTGAGACAAGCACGAGGTACGCTCTATCCTGAACCCATTCAAGCTGCACTCATAGCCGAACAAGCAGGCGCTGATGGAATTACTGCGCATTTACGTGAAGATCGTCGGCATATGCAAGACCGAGATATGTTTTTATTAAAAGAAATGATACACACCCGCCTTAATTTTGAAATGGCAGTGACGGATGAAATGCTAACCATTGCATCTGAAGTCAAGCCTTATGCCTGTTGTTTAGTTCCTGAAAAAAGAGAAGAACTGACCACTGAAGGTGGCTTGGATGTTGCCGCTAGTCCAGATAAAATGCGCCGTGCTTGTCAACGTTTAGCTGAATCCGATATAGAGGTTTCATTATTTATTGACCCAGAGGAGCAGCAAATTGATGCCGCCGTCAATGCCGGTGCTCCGGTTATTGAACTGCATACAGGGAGCTATGCTGATGCTAGAAATCCACAGCAACAAAATGCTGAACTTGAGCGCATTCAAAAAGCAGCTCGTTATGCACATAGCGCAGGCTTACAAGTGAATGCTGGACATGGTTTGAATTTATATAATGTAGAAGCTATTTGCCAAATACCTGAAATGGTTGAATTGAATATTGGCCATGCACTTATTGCTCAAGCTGTTTTTTGCGGTTTAGCAACAGCCGTAAGCGATATGAAAAACGTGATGAGAAATGCACGACTTTAATAATGCATAAGATTAGCTTTCATCAGCTCACGTCGGCAGGAGATCGAGCCTATAATCAAGATTATATGCTGAATAAGCTAGACTCGAATTACGCCTTATTTGTCCTTGCTGATGGCTTAGGTGGTCATCAAGCCGGAGAAAAAGCCTCACGTTTTTTTTGTCATAGCTTTATTCAATATGCGACTAAATACGGTGCTTTAATCAATAGTGCACCCAAACAGACGGTAGAAAAATGGTTTAATGATGCCGTTGCTATGATGGCTGATGCTTTTCAAGGTGATCCTGTCGCTTATGATGCCTATACAACTTGTGCGATTTTAATTATCACCGATACCAATGTAATTAGCGCTCACTGTGGCGATTCTCGTATTTATCGCATTAATCAAAAACACATCGTCTGGCGTACTAAAGACCACTCTATTCCTCAAAGGCTCTTTGATGAGGGTGAGTTAGATGAGCATAAAATGGGCACGCACCCCGAACAAAATCAGCTAACGAAAAGTATTAATATTACTAATAAATTTCAACCTGATATTCATGTTTATCCGCCAGCACAACGAGGCGAAACCTTTATCCTTTGCAGTGATGGTTTTTGGGAGTTCACCAAGGAACATGAGTTTGTTGCTTTAGCGACAGTAGAAATGGATAAAATAAACCTACTTAAACAGGCAAAGCTCGCCATGTTTCGCGCTAGTGGCAAGAGTGATAATCTTACTGCACAGTGGCTAAGAATTGAGTGAACGAGTCAAACGATAGATAAAAGCTTTGGTATGCCTCTACAGCGGCAAACCCAGCCAATATAATAAAAAGCACCCCACTTAATCTATGTAATAAGCTGAGCGGTATTTTTTGTAGTAAAGTTCGTCCGGCAAGCACACCTAAAATTGAGGTTGTTATTAAAGCCAAAGTAGAGCCTATCCAAATCGCCTCTGGTAATGCCGTACTACTCAAAGCAACGACAGCTAATTGCGTTTTATCACCAAATTCAGCGACAGTAATCAGAATAAATGTAGTAAAGAAAAGACTATGACCACTTTTTTCCGATAATGTTTCATCTTCGTCTTCATCGTCTGTAAAAAACAAGGCGAGTACGCCAAATACTGCAAATAATACGCTGACTATTGTAGCAACTAAGTAAGCTGGCACCCAATTAGCAATTGCTACACCAAATATAACGGCTAAGGTATTAAGCAAAGTAAAAGCGGCTATTGCACCAAAAATAACCGGTGTGGATCGATGTCTCGCGGCTAAAGTCATGCAAACTAATTGGCTTTTATCTCCAATTTCAGCGGCAATAATCAATGCATAACTGGTCGTAATCGGGCTAAACCAAGAAAAAAAAGAGGCAGGCAGGGGGAAATAATTAAAGTCCATTAATAGCTATTAAAATAAATTTTAAATTAGGCCGGTATTTGTACCACCGAAAAAGCAGATAGTGTTTTTCCCAGCGTGTTTAGCTTCATACATAGCCTTGTCAGCATGCTGCATAATTTTATTAGAATCTAAACCATTTTTAGGGAAAGTAGTGATACCTATACTACAAGAAAAATAATGTTCACTATTATCGAGGAAATACGGTTTGTTTAGTTCCTGTTGAATCTTTTTAGCCACTATTTTTGCATTCTTTAAAGCAAACTCAGTACTTTTTTCTGATGCGTGAAGCAAAACTACAAATTCATCTCCCCCTAGCCTTGCAGGTGTATCTTCTTCGCGTAATACTGCCTGTAGTCGCTGCCCCACTTGAATAAGCAGCTCATCACCAATATGATGCCCGTGGGTATCATTTAAAGGTTTGAAATCATCTAGGTCTAGATAAATTAAGGAACCATAAGTATCAATACGTTTAGCAATGGCCAATTCATGTTCTAAGCGATCAATTAATAAACGCCGATTAGCTAAAGAGGTGAGGGCGTCATAAAAAGCGAGTTTTTTAATCACTAACTCAGCTTCTTTTTGTGCTGTAATGTCAGCTAATAACCCGACATAATTTATGACGCTGCCATCATTATCTCTTACAGCAGTAATAGTCAGATATTCAGGATAGACACGCCCTGATTTGCAGCGATTCCACAGCTCCCCCTCATATTGATCTGTTGTTAGTAATTGATTCCACATATCAGAATAGAACTGTTGATCTTGATGGCCTGACTTCAAAATATTCATGTTCTGACCAATAGCTTCTTCAGCACTGTACCCAGTAAGCGTAGTAAATGCCTTATTAACCTTGATGATAGTACCATGAGCATCAGTGATAACAATAGACTCATGCGTTTCAAAAGAAATAGCTAAAATACGCAGTTGTTTTTCAATTGCTTTACGTTTTTCGATTTCTGTTTGTAGTTCTTGAGTTCGTTGTTCAACTAAAACTTCCAAATGCTCTCGATGCTTTTTCAGTTCATTTTTAATCGCTTGAGCTTGAAGTGCATTCTCAATTGTAATCGGCAAGAGCTCCAAGTAGGAGGACTCAATATCTTTGGTTAAATAATCTGAAGCCCCAGATTTTAATGCCTTAACAGCAATAGTCGCGTTATCGTTACCTGTAATCATAATAACGGGAGTGCTTGGGATATGTGGTAATACGTCAAAGGCCGTGCCATCGCCTAAGGCATGATCAGCTAAAACAATATCAAAGCTTTGCGTTGATAGTAAACTTAAAGCCTCACTCACTGAGCTAGCAATTTGATAATCATAATTCAGCGCATTTTTTTTAACAAAGCGCTTAAATCCCATTTGGTCAGTTAAATTATCCTCAATTAATAAGACTTGTATAGCGCTCATCAACTGTTCACTGTCCAATGGCCATTTAATACTTTAATTGAGCAAAGAAATTCATTAAATTCTACCGGTTTAAGAATGTACCCTGAAATTCCTCCAGAAAAACTGCTATCAACATCCTGCTGCTCTCTAGAAGAAGAAAGTATAAAAACGGGGATATTTTTATAAACACTGTGCTGTTTAAGTATTTTTAAACATTCAAGTCCATTCATTTTGGGCATATTAATATCCAAAATAATCAAACAAGGTAAGGGCATCTTAGAGTCATCTAAATAGCGAATAACTTCTTCACCATTATTGGCTACCACTAATTCATTAAGCACATCCAATTGCTTAAATGCACGTCGAACAGTCATGACATCAACATGGTCATCCTCAGCTAATAAAATAGGTTTAATATCAATCATTTTTTATTGTTTTTGGTATATTAAATATAAATTTACAACCTTGTATTCCATCCGATTCTAGCCAAATTTTACCCTGCCAATTATGCACAATTTTTTCTATTAAGCTTAAACCAATACCAGTACTTTCTGCCTGATCTTTAGCGGTTAATGTTTGAAATAATTGGAAGATTTTTTGTTGATATTGTGGCGCTATGCCCGGACCATTATCGGCAACACAAAAGATCCATTTGGTGGCGTTATTAAGGCAACTGACTTCAATTTCCCCCTGCTCTTTATCATTATATTTGATGGCGTTATCAATAAGATTTTGGAAGACTTGAAATACTCTTAATTTTTCTCCTGTTATAACAGGAAACTGGCCCACAAGGCTAATGCTAATTGTCGGTTGCGGGGCTAAAAAGTGAATAACATCTTCAACCAACTGAGCAATATCAATTAATTCATCTTGCTCATGCAGTCGCCCGACGCGAGAATATTGTAATATTCCCTCAATCATGTCATGCATGCGTCTAGCGCGACTACGTAATAACTGCATTTGCTCTTGACCTTCCGCATCAAAGGAGCTGGCGTAATCTTCACTGATCCAGCCCGCTAACTGATTAATTGCTCGTAAGGGGGCTTTTAAATCATGTGATACAACATAGGCGAAATTTTTTAACTCTTCATTTGCTGTATTTAATGCCTGTGTTCTTTGTGTAACACGCTCTTCCAAAGTTTTATTTAGCTGTTTTTTTTCTGCTTCACTGGCTCGCGCTTGTTGAAGTAATAAAGTATTCTGCAATGCAATAGCCGCCTGAGCGCTCAGCAATTTAGTTAATTCAATCTGTTCATTAGTAAATACTTCAGCGATTAGATTATTCTCTAAATATAAAACACCTAATACTTGCTGCTTAATAATCAAAGGAACACAAAAAATAGACTTAAGGTTCCTTTCTTTAACAATATTATCGGTCGTGAAATCACCTTTGCGAGCAGCATCTTTTAAAACCAATAATTGCCTCGTATGATGCACATAATTAACAATCGCTGTCGATAAATCTAAGGCTTCTAGTGTTTGATCCTCGGCTAACTGTACGCTAATACTATCTTTTTTTTTCCCTTTGGCCATTAATTGCAAGACATCGTCTTGCACAACAAGTAAATAGGCTGATTTTGCCCCTAAACGCTCCATTACCGCCCGTAAAATGGTTTCGAGTAAGGAATTAATATCTAATTGCTGGGTAATCGAACGTGTTGCTTGTAATAAATAATCTACATCGAGTTGTTGTGCCAGTCCTTTTGATGATGGAACATCTGAAGTATTTTCTAGTACGATGCCGTAGTTATTCTCAAGCTGTTGAACTTTAACCAAAGCCGAGCAATGCTGATAAGCCGTTTGTGATTGACGTAAATAGCAATCGGCCTGATCATGTTGCTGCTCAAAAAGCAGATTAGCCGTTCGCTCATATAGGAATCCTTCTAATAAAGTGAATTTCATAGACCGCGCAAGGTCGATGGCATCTAGGCATAAGCGACGTGTCTCGCTAAAATCACCTGCACAATAATGAGTTTCCATATACATAAAAGCTAAATAAGGCCTTAATATCGGTCCTAAAGATGACCAACTTTTCACTTTCTCTAAACAATCATCTAATATGATTTGTTCATCTTTAGAGGGCTGCAAGGTATTTAAGCGCAAACTATTAACATATCTAAATACATACCATAATCGATTAAGAATATTATCACTTAGACCACGTAAATAAGGTTCGGCAAGAGTCAATAACTTTGCTGATTGTTGATAATCGCCAAGGTAATGCTGGCTAATGCCGGCCAGTGTGTAATAACCTCCAATCGACACAACATGTTTGCGTGCTTCCCATTGTTGTATTTTTTCGGTTATTTCCTGTTCAGTAAAAGAGGCTTTACCGGTTATCATCAAATCAACCCAGCCCATAACGGCACTCTCGGCAAGCCCAGCAGATAAGGATAAATTAAACTTATTAGAGAAATGGATGCATTCAGTCGTTACTAAAGGAATTTTCGCTAAATCCGCACCTTGATGAATCAAATGCCAAATATACGGCCCATAAGACAGCCCTGCATTATATAAATCACCACAATTTTTACCGCGGAGTATGTTTTTTTGACATTGCTCAATAATATACTCGGAACCACGGCGGTTATGCATATTGGTCCATAAAATCCCATTAATACCCTTAGTTGCTCCAAAAGTATCAGGGTATCGCTCAGCAAGAGCTAAGCCCAGGTCCTCATAGCGAAAAGACATACTATATTGCCCTTGTCGCTGTAAATATAAACCGACCATAGAAAAACCATAAATTACCGACTCATCAACCCCGCCTGCAAGACAGTTTTGCGTAGATTGAATGGCAGATAAATACAATTGCGGCACCATGCCTGCTAAATAATAATCAGGAATTAATTCACTATAAATCCCTGTTTCTATTTGCGTAGTTCTATCGATACTTGGGGTAATAGATAAGATTTTTTGCCAAACATCGGGCTCAGAATCATGTATTTGGCTAATAATCATACGTGACTTTTCCAGTGCCAAGGTATCATCAGCAGGTATTTCTCGATCAAAAAACTGTAGGCCGCGATTACCTAATTTAATCGCTTCAACAAAGTTTCCCATAGAAGATAGGCCAGTTGTTTGTTCATATAAACAGTCCACTTTATCTAATTCAGTTTTTGCTTCTTGGATCAAGGTATTTAAAATTTTTTCAGCAGCCTGCTGATTACCCAATGCCATTTCCGTACGTGCAAGGTATTTGTGTAAGTTAAACAAAAACTCATAATGTTGCGCCCAATCAGGGCAGGGGAACAATAATAGACTCTGCTGGAAAAAAAAGTTAGCATTATCCAGAGCTAAAGCCCTCATAGCCGCAATACCCGCAAAATAATTAAATTCAGCGGCTTGCTGTTTATCTTTATCGCAGTGCAGTTCCTCACGACCGGAAAACAAGTGCTCAACAATAGTAAATATATTACTTAATTTACTCAGGTCGGAATGCTCAGGAACCGCCTCAATTAAAGCGTTCGCTATGCTGGCGTGTATCTTTTGCTTGGCTGGTACATCTAAAAAGCTTTCGGCTGCCGCTTGTACTTGGTCATGGAAAAAGTACACCCGCTCTTTATCTCTTAATAAAATATTACTACTAAAAGCATCGGACAAAGTTTTATACAACTTGTCTTTAGGTATTCCCGCTATTAAGGCTAAGTCATTGGCAGAAAAATTAGCCCCTAAACACGCAGCAATAGCTAATAACTCACGTGAATTAGGCGGCAACTTTTGTATTTTATCCTTAAATAAATCAAGGGCAGTATTAGGTATCGCGGTATGGCGTAACTGATCTTCATCCCATGTCCATAACCCCTGCTCACTCAGATGCAAATGTTGATAGCTATGCAACCAACGCAAACTTTCGTTTACAAATAAAGGATTACCTGCTGAGGTTTGGTAAATCAGCTCTGCTAAGGCTTGAGTGCGAGTAGGGTAGGTATTCAAAATATACGCCGTCATTTGATTGACATCACGTACTGTCAAAGCACCAAGCCTAATTTCAAGCAAAGGGGAGTATCTGGCTTTAACTTTATCAATTAAATAACTAAGGCGGTGGCTACTATCCACTTCATTATGCCGGTAAGCGCCAATTAAATAAGTGTAGGGGTATTCTTCAGGCGTAGTAAATAAACGCTCCAACAAATCAAAAGTCGCGCCATCGCACCACTGTAAGTCATCAATAAATAAAGTCAGTGGGTGTTTTTTACTCGCTAAACAGGCCAAGAAATTACCAGCTACATTATTGAATCGATTACGAGATTCAACAGGGGGTAACTCTTTAACTGCCGGTTGTGTGCCAATAATTAGCTCTAACTCTGGAACTAAATCGATGATTAATTGAGCGTTCTCACCTAACGCTTGGCTAATACGCTTTTTCCAGTAATCAATTTGCTCCTTATCTTCAGTTAAAAAGGTTTTAATTAAGTGAGTCCACGCCTGAATTAAAGTACTGTACGGAATATGTTTAGTAAATTGATCGAATTTTCCCGAGGTAAAATAGGCCGAGTGCGCAATAATAGGTAATTGTAATTCTTGAATAAGGCGTGTCTTGCCTATTCCAGACAAGCCTGAGATAAAAGCTGCACGAAATTCACCTGCACAGGACATCTCATGTTCACTCAATAATTGTTTCTTATCAACATCACGCCCAACCAACAAGGATGGCAGAGTAATTCGATCGCTAAAGTCCTTTTGCTGTAAAGGGAAAGGCTTTATTTCCTGTAGAGCTTGCCATTGTTGTTCGGCTATCCTTAGATCAGTAACAAGACCTATCGCTGTTTGATAGCGTTTTTCAGGTGCTTTGTGTAATAACTGCCGTACTATTTTACTAATTATTTTAGGGACTTTGGGGTTTTCTTTACTTGCAGCGCAAGGAACCTCAGCAAGGTGAGAATGAATAATAGCGATAGGATCATCAAACAAAAAAGGGGCTTTTCCTGTTAGGCATTCAAAGAAAACCATACCTAAAGAATATAAATCAGTTGAATAGTTAACTTCGTGCTTAATTCGGCCTGTTTGTTCAGGGGAAATATAGGGCAGGGTGTGTACTCTAAAACTGTCCTGATAAATAAAGTGGCTAATCTGGTTAATATCTAAAATACGAATATCATCAATAATCTGCACATTTAAAGTCTCAGGCTGAATGATAATATTTGAAGGTTTAATGCTTTTGTGAATAAAGCCTGCTTTATGCCGTTGTTCAATTTGCTCGGCAAGCGCAATAATAACTGTTAAAACATTCGCTAAATCAAACTCAGTGCGTTTAGTTAACCATTCTGACAACGAGATGCCTGAAATCCACGGCTGAATTAAACAAATCATCTCATGTGATGGGCTTTTTAACTGTGGGATGATGCAATGTGGTAGATTGAGATCAGAAAAATGATCTATCTGTTGCTGTAGATAATTTTGTAAATCACGACTACAAAATTGCGGTTTTATTTTTTTGATAACCAGCTTATATGTCGGGCTAGCTTTAAGGTGTGCTTGATAAACTTCAGCATGCATACTTTCGCCTAATAGCTTAGTAGCTTCATAATCTAATAAGTTTTTTAGCATGCTTGAGTCCTAAAATAGGGTTAAAAACACGTCATTCCCAAAATGTCTTTACCGGGAATCCATTACCTGAATAGGTAATACCATTCCTAATAAATAATTACTGTAATGGTCGTCATTCCCGAAGTCTTTAATCGGGAATCCATGCGCACACTATAGATTCCTGCTAACAGCATAGGATGACGGTTTTTCTTGGGTATATGAGTTTAAGTGCAAATATATTGGGATTGGTATAATTCCTAGGTTAAACCTATAGAAGTTAATCACGACCAATAATTTCTATCGCATTAGCATCTAAGTCACGTACAAATAAAGCTCTACGTCCTGATTTGCTCATCGAGTACACTACTTTATTTTCATCTAAAGTTTGGCGCACTAGATCAAAATTATCAACCGTTAAAGCAACATGACGATCTCGACCACCATGTTCAGGGCGACCAGTCGTAGGATCCATATTAGGTAGTTTAATAATATGCAGTTGTTGATTTTCACCCAATTGAAACCAAGCACCAGGAAATCCTAAATCAGGACGTTCCATTTGTTGTAAACCAAGAACCTGAGTATAAAAATGCAGTGAGGCTTCAACATCAGAAACCATTAAACTAGAATGATGCAATAAGAAGTTAAGTTTTGCCATTAAGATAATTTAAGAAAAAGTTAAAGAGAAAAATTGTACCGTAGCTTATCTGTTTATAGCAATTAGTAATGCAGGTCGCTGTAGCTATGGTAGCCACAGGAGAATTTTAGTTCTATATAGATAAGTAAATAACACTTCCCATTACCAATTTAACATAATATACATTATGCGAAGTTATGTAAGGGCTTAACACGAATCCTAGTCCACCTAAAAACTACAACTTTGGTTAAAATTATTTTGATTGAATACTTATATCTGCTTGCTTATTAAGAGCCGTAACATTATTCTCTTTCATGCTCTACCTTTAAAAATTTTTTAAAGGTCTTTTGAAAGCTCAAATAACAAGGAAGAAAATGCTGTACTACCTACAAAAATACTGGTTAAAAATCTCATACTTTTGCGTAGCATTATTAGTTGTTTACGGCCTAATAAAACCAAATAGCCAGCAGATAATAAACACAACAACATCACAACCAAATACTGTGGCTCTTAAATTAACTGAAACTAAAAAAAACAAGTCGTTACCTACATTCAACAAATCAGCTCAAAAACATGTTAATAAAATCAGCTCCGCAACTTTTAACAAACATGAGTTTGATGATCGAATCAAATACACAGGAAAAATAAAGACAGAATTTGATGTTATTGGTGGCGTTGAAATCATTAGTAATCTGTCTGACAAAATACACATGATGACGAGCATAGTGGGAAAACCTGTTAACAATACAATTCTTTCTGAAGCTGAAATTATGACCTTATTGGCTCCTATTTATTCTATTAACAAAACTTATGACCAAGATAAAGCTTTGCCATTAATGAGCTTATTTATAAAAAATCTCAATGGCATTTATCTCGATAGTAAAACGCCAACAAAAAGCTTACAGGAAACTATTGATAACTGTTGTATTATCAAGGTTTCCGTTACCTATCTAGAACTGCAAGATGAAGCAGTAATGTTCTTTTCTTCAGTCGAAGCTATTGATATCCGTGAGCCTAGCGCTAACCATACTTAAAGCCGCCCTCAATTCCCTTGCTCTTACCAAGGTATTTATGATTTCATTCAACAAATTAGCTTCATTTTTGTGTCTACTGATACTATCCACCCAAGTAAACGCTGAACAAACCAAGCCTTTAACCCTGCAAACTGCCATTAATATAGCGGTACAAGACAATCCCAACCTAGCGCAAATTCAAGCACGCTCTGAAGCCATGGCCGCCATCCCTTCGCAACTAGGTACTTTACCCGACCCTGTTATTAGCTTTAACGCTTTGAATTTGCCGGTTGATAGCTTTGATATTGCGCAAGAAAATATGACGCAATTACAAGGTGGGATTTCTCAAGCCATTCCATTTCCGGGAAAATTGGCATTACGGGAACAAACTGCCACGTATCAAGCAGAAGCCGCAGTATATGATGTTACTGAAGCGCGCTGGCGCTTATTGCGTGATGTCAAACAACGTTGGTGGGCGCTTTTGTATCTGGATCGAGCGCTAGAAATTATCAGCAAAAATCAACAATTATTACGTCAATTTGTGAAAATCGCGCAAACTAAATATGTGGTGGGTCAAGGCTTACAGCAAGACGTGTTATTAGCTCAGTTGGAATTATCGAAACTTTTAGATAATGAAATAAAATTAACTGGCGCTAGAAATAAAACACGTGCACAGTTAAATGCCCTACTCGATAGACCTGCGGATCAGATCGTTCTTATCCCTAAAGAGGTTTCGAGCCACCTGCCCGCTTTATTAACTGAATCAGAGTTATTTCAGCAAGCAGAAAATAGCCGTGCGTTACTGTCTTCTAGTCGTGAAACGATTAATGCGGCGCAATCTCGCTTAGATTTAGCTAAGAAAGACATTTATCCAGATTTTAATGTCGGCGCTTATTATGGCGGCCGTAGTGATACACTTTCGGGTCAGGAACGTGCTGATTTTCTCAGCCTAAAACTTAGCATGACAGTACCTATTTTTGCTGCCAGTAAACAACACAAAGCCGTCGATCAACGTAGTAGTGAATTAATGCAACAACGCTATGCCTTACAGGATCAATGGAATCAAGTGCGCACAGAAATTTCAATGGCTTATAGTGACTTTCAACAAACGAAAAATCAGGTCATCTTATATAACAGCGGCATTATTCCGCAGGCCCGACAAACGGTTGCTTCTATGCTCGCCGGTTATCAAGTTAATAAGGTCGATTTTTTAAATTTAGTGCGTAGTCAAATCACGCTATATAACTATGAAACCCAATACTGGAAAGCATTTACTGAAGCTAATCAAGCCTTAGCGCAACTGACTGCCGTGGTCGGCAAGGAAAACATTTATGAGTAAGTCAGCATTTATTATTGCGCCAATCATGTTAATTATAGGGCTTGCCGGAGGTTATTGGTTGGCAATTTCACAACAAGCAAGCGAGCACCTTGAGTTTAATGTTAGTGAGCCAAAAATTCTGTTTTACCGCAATCCTATGAATCCAGAAGTTACCTCCCCTATTCCCGCTAAAGATGGAATGGGCATGGATTATATTCCTGTTTTTGCAGAACAAAATAAGCTTAAATCACCTGAAATACTGTTTTATCGTAACCCGATGAACCCTGAGATAACTTCGGCTATTCCTGCCAAAGATAATATGGGAATGGATTATGTGCCTGTTTATGCTGAAGAAAAAAGCGCTATTAATGAGCCTGCCGGTACTGTTAGTATTGATGGAGTAACCGTACAAAATATTGGCGTGCGTACTGCTACAGCGATACAAACATCACTGTCGCACATTGTTCGTGCCGTGGGGCGTGTCGCTTTTGATGAGCAGCGCATGGTGCATTTACACCCTAAAACTGAAGGTTGGATTGAAAAACTTAATGTTGATAAAACCGGACAATGGGTGCAAAAAAACACCGATTTACTGAGTATTTACTCGCCGCAATTAGTTGCCAGTCAGCAGGAATATATACTCGCGTTAAATAATCTTAAAGCCTTACAAAACAGCCCGATTGCTGATATACGTCAAGGTGCTAAAGAACTGGTACAAAGCTCACGCGAACGATTAAAACTACTTGATGTTCCCCAGCATCAACTACATGACTTAGAACATAGCCAGAAAATCAAAAAAAGCTTGCATATTCATGCGCCTGCTGACGGTATTGTGATGAAAATCGGTGCCCGTGAAGGCCAGTTTGTGACCCCTGAAACTGAAATATTTATGATTGCTGATTTAAATAAAGTCTGGGTTTTAGTGGATATTTATGAATATGAATTACCTTGGGTAAAACAAGGTGACGCAGTAGAAATGCAACTAGCAGGTATTCCAGGCAAAACCTTTAAAGGCCACCTAGCCTATATCTATCCATATGCGGAAGCTAAAACACGCACAATTAAAGTTCGTCTGGTGTTTGATAATCCAGACCTGCTATTAAAACCGGAAATGTTTGCCAAAGTTACTATTCACGCCGGTAAGCAATTAAATGTCCTCGTTATTCCTTCTGAAGCAGTAATTCGCTCGGGCGCACGTAATCAGGTTTTTGTAGTACGTTCACCCGGTAAATTTGCACCTCGTTTGGTCACGCTAGGGCTTGAATCTGATGGTAAAGTAGTCGTTTTAGCGGGACTACATTCAGGTGAAAAAGTGGTTGTTTCTGCACAATTTTTATTAGATTCAGAGTCAAAATTACGTGAAGCGACAGCCAAAATGTTGGAACCACAGCAAAGCAACGATGACTCTATGGATATGACTAATGTGCCAGATAATGAACCCATAGAAAGCTCCACTGAAAATAGCAATCCGCATGCAGGGCATCAGCATGATTAAGGCTTTAATCGACAACTCTATTAAAGATCGATTCATCGTACTACTAGCCGCCATTATTTTAGGCGCAGCAGGTTTATGGTCGTTTAAAAATATGCCTTTAGATGCAATACCTGATTTGTCTGATGTTCAAGTCATTGTATTTACCAAATATCCAGGGCAAGCACCGCAAGTAGTCGAAGATCAAGTCACCTACCCTTTAACTACTGCTATGCTAGCTGTGCCAAAAGCTAAGGTTGTGCGCGGTTATTCTTTCTTTGGACTGTCTTTTGTCTATATCATTTTCGAGGATGGCACCGATATGTATTGGGCGCGTTCGCGCGTGTTGGAATATTTGAATTACGCGAGTAATCGCTTGCCGAAAGGCATCAACCCATCGTTGGGGCCTGATGCGACTGGCGTCGGATGGGTATACGAATATGCGTTAATCGATAAAACAGGCAAACATGACCTAGCCCAATTACGCTCGATTCAAGATTGGTATTTGCGCTATCCATTGCAAACAGTAGCTGGTGTTTCCGAAGTCGCTTCTGTGGGTGGTTTCGTCAAACAATATCAGGTTGAAGTCGATCCAAACGCCCTGCTCGCTTACGGTATTCCACTAGCCAAAGTTAAACTCGCCATTCAACGCTCCAACAACGATGTAGGTGGGCGCTTAGTAGAAATGGCTGAAACCGAATATATGGTGCGTGGCCTCGGTTATATTCGAGGGATTGCTGACATTAATAGCATACCACTAGGAGTTGATGTCAACGGCACGCCAATTCGCTTACAAGATGTAGCGCATGTGCATATAGGGCCAGAGCTGCGGCGTGGTTTAGTGGAGCTAGATGGCGAAGGTGAAGCTGTTGGTGGTGTGGTTATTATGCGTTTTGGTGAAAATGCCAAAACAACGATTGCCGGGGTCAGAAAAAAACTTGATGAACTTAGGTTAGGACTGCCCGAAGGCGTCGAAATCATTCCCGTTTATGATCGAGGCGCTTTGATCGAACGTGCTGTAAACACATTAAAAGAAGCGTTAAGCCAAGAACTAATTATCGTCTGTCTTATGGTCGCTCTATTTTTATTGCATTTACGCTCTGCTCTAGTGATTGTCATTACCCTGCCCTTAGGAATTTTAATCGCCTTTATTGTGATGAAAATGCAGGGGCTTAACGCTAATATTATGTCATTAGGAGGCATAGCAATTGCCATAGGCGATATGGTTGATGGTGCGATTGTTATGGTGGAAAATGCGCACAAGCATTTGGCTGAAGCGACCGAAAAGAAAAAGTCAGAACTTACTAAAGAAGAGCGCTGGCAAGCTATCGCTAATACCTCAAAAGAAGTCGGCCCTGCGCTATTTTTTTCCTTGTTGATTATCACCGTGTCTTTTATCCCTATTTTTGCCATGCAAGCTCAGGAAGGCCGATTATTCGCCCCACTCGCTTATACCAAGTCTTACGCAATGGCTGCAGCAGCACTATTAACCATTACCGTTGTGCCGGTATTAATGGGTTATTTTATTCGTGGCCGAATTATTCCTGAGCATAAAAATCCAGCTAACCGTTTCTTGCATTTAATTCATTCACCCTTATTAAAAATAGCGATGCGTTGGCGCTTTGTTACCTTAATAATAGCGTTAGCATTAGTTGTTTCTACCGCCTATCCATTAAGCAAAATCGGTAGCGAATTTATGCCGCCATTAGATGAAGGCGATATTCTGTATATGCCAAGCACCTTCCCTGGAATTTCTATCACTAAAGCCAAGGAACTACTGCAGCAAACAGACAAAATATTAAAGACCTTTCCTGAAGTTGAGCATGTATTCGGTAAAGTCGGACGAGCCGATACCGCGACCGATCCTGCACCGTTATCAATGATTGAAACCACAATTAGCCTTAAACCTAAAGAGCAATGGCCAAACCCTGATAAAACTACCCAAGAGTTAATGTCAGAAATGGATCAAGCAATACACTTTCCTGGTGTTGCTAATGCTTGGACTATGCCCATTAAAACCCGTATTGATATGCTTTCTACCGGTATTAAAACCCCTGTTGGCATTAAAGTATCCGGCCCAGACTTGAATGAATTGCAACGCTTATCCAAAGCCATTGAACAAGCCATGAAAACAATACCGGATACTTTATCCGCTTTCGGTGATCGTGCGGTCGGTGGTTATTATCTGGATTTTGATATAAACCGTGAGGAAGCGGCTCGTTATGGGCTAACCACGGGTGATGTGCAAGATGTCATTCAAAGTGCCATTGGCGGCATGAATGTCACCGAAACAGTGGAAGGTTTAGAACGTTATCCAGTCAATCTACGTTATCCGCGCGAGCTACGCGATAATATGGAAAGCTTGAAACGCGTCTTGATACCCACGCCAACAGGAGCACAAATTCCGCTCACCTTAGTCGCCAAACTTACACTAAGACGCGGGCCACCGGCTATTAAAAGTGAAAACTCTCGTCCTAATGCGTGGATCTATGTTGATATTAAAACTTCTGATATAGGTGGTTTTGTCAGGCTAGCAAAAAAGACTTTGGCAGAACAAGTGAAAATCCCCAAAGGCTATACCATCACTTGGTCAGGACAGTTTGAATATATGGAAAGAGCCGCACAGCGGTTACGCGTCGTCGTACCATTAACACTATTACTGATATTTTTATTGTTGTATTTTACCTTCCGTAACCTAATAGAACCGGTCATTGTCATGCTGACGATTCCTTTCGGTTTAATTGGTGGCATCTGGATGGTTTACTGGTACGACTTTAATTTATCGGTGGCCGTTTATGTTGGCTTTATCGCTTTAGCGGGAACAGCTGCCGAAACCGGCGTGATGGTGTTAAACTTTATTGATATCGAAATTGCTCGGTTTAGAAAACAAAAACAAGCACCGTTAACTGCTCAGGAAATCAAAGCCTCTGTTGAAAACGCTACAGCTCAGCGCGTCCGTCCAGTAGCGATCACAGCCTTTACGACCATGCTCGGCCTATTACCCATTATGTGGGCAACCGGCGCCGGTGCCGATGTCACCCAACGCATTGCCGCTCCAGTTTTAGGGGGAATGGTAAGCGTGTTAATCTTAAGTTTATTAGTTTTTCCTGTGATTTATAGCTTAGCGCTGCAAGTTCAAGAGCAGAAATGCAGTTCCCCTAATACTTAGCCATACGCTACAGTAAAGATTCTTTGTAGAATGTAAAAATAGGATTGGGTAGAAAGTTTTGGCGATAAACATAATTAAGCTAAGTAAATTCAATCGTTATGTAATAAAACGAGGGAATATGGCAAAATCGAATATTTACGCATCCAACAAAGCAATCGGATCAACATCCGCATCTATTGCTAACGCTTCAACACTACGCAATTTTCTCTCCATCACGCTGGTACGCGTTGATTGTAAATTTTCTAAAGACGTTGAGGCGGTATTGAGGTGTTTTTGCACTTTTTCCAATTGACCGGCATATTTCACAAACTCTGTTTTTACTTCCGCTAAAATATTCCAGACTTCACTACTGCGCTTTTGTACGGCTAGCGTTCTAAAACCCATATGCAGGCTATTTAGCAATGCGGATAAAGTCGTTGGGCCAGTAATGGTAATACGGTAACTGCGTTGTAATTTTTCAAATAATTGAGGGTGACGCAAGACCTCGGCATAAAGGCTTTCTACGGGTAAAAACATGATGGCGAAATCCGTGGTATTAGGCGGATCGATATATTTAGTACTGATATCCTTGGCGAAACTCTCGATTGCTTTTAACAAAGTTTTTTCTGCTAAATCGATTTTAGGGATATCGCCTTCTTCTAAAGCTTGCGATAAAAGCTGATAGCTTTCTAATGGAAATTTAGAATCGATCGGCAACCAGACTGTTTTCTCATCCGATTTTCCCGGCAATTTAACGGCGTATTCTACGTTGGCCTGGCTGCCCTTTTTGGTGGCAACATTAATATCATATTGCTCGGGCGCTAAAATTTGTTCCAGAATATTGCCTAGTTGATACTCACCTAAAATGCCGCGTGTTTTGACATTGGATAAGACTTTTTTCAAATCACCCACTCCAACCGCTAGCGTCTGCATTTCTCCTAAGCCTTTATGTACTTGCTCCAAACGGTCACTGACTAATTTAAAGGATTCGCCAAGGCGTTTTTCTAAAGTTTCATGCAGTTTTTCATCAACTGTTTTACGCATCTCATTGAGTTGCTGAGTATTATCCTGCCTGATTGAGTTCAGTTGTTTTTCTATGGTTTCGCGAATTTCATTAATGCTGCTTTTAGCCAAAAGATTCGCATCTTGCTGTTGCTTGGTTAAATCAGCAAATTTCACGTGTAATTGTTCATTAAATTCTTTGATCGATTGGGTAAACCTTTGTTCAAATGATTTCAAACCCGTATTGAGCTCTTGACGGTTTTCCTTTGCATCACTTTTAATGCTCACATCAAAATCATTGAGCCTTTCTAAGGTCTTCTCTCTAAACTCATCTTGTTTTTTATTAAGTGACTCACTAGAACTTTGAAAAGAATAGCTAACACTTTGTTTAAAGTCATTAGAGTTATTAATTAGCTTTTCTGACAACCCATTAAGCGCGCTTTTAAACGTATCAAGCTGACGATTTTGTTCTCCGCTATCTTCCGCAACCCGCTTTAATAAGGTATCTTGAAAACCCTTAAATAAATCATTCATTTCACGTCGATTATCGCTACTTACTTCACGCAATTCTTTACGTGAATCACTTAAACCTTCTTTTAAGGTTTCTTGGCTGCGCTCAAGCAGCCGAGTCAATTCGACTTTAACTTGCTCGGCATTTGAACCGCCCAATTTATTCACTTTTTGTAACACAAAAAACTGCAACATCAGAACAATAAGTACAAGGAAAGTAACACTCGCTCCTAGCAAGGTAAAAGGGTCAGTCATTTTTATCTCTTTAATAAGTAAAAGTTTCCAATAGGTATTTGAAACATATGGGCATCCTTCATATAGTGCCAAAAGTAGCTTACACTTTTAGTACTTATTTAATAGGTTCTGTGGGAGGGGCTTTTAGCCGCGATTTAATATAAGTCGCGGCTAAAAGCCCCTCCCACAAATACCTTCATGATTAATAGCAGTGAACTAAAACTTAAAGTATAAACTGAGAAATGAAAGATGCCAAAATATGGTCAACATTGGGCTCATCCACAGAGTTTGTTAGCACTATGGCCGCAGTTTAAGATATTAAGGAGTGCGGGCTTATCATGTAAGTTTACGCTCTAATGTAGCCTGTATGAAGTTTACGGAATACAGGAAGCGTAGTACATTCACCTTCCCGTATTCCGCAAGTTTCATACGGGCTACACAAAGTTCCGGTTTTTTTCAATCTCGCTTAAGAGTCTACTCCTGACCCAATTCCCACCAAGGCGTTTCTTCTTTAAGTAGATCTCTCGGTGTATTAACTACGTCAGTAAGAGCCTTAGATTGACCATCAATCATTTCATTCATTTTACGTTGAGCTGCATCGATCGTTGACTTTACATCATTTACATTTTTATCAATCACTGCATCAACTGAATTTTGGCGAACCGTTTTTGCCTCTCTTCTATTATCGTATTGATCATCACTACGACGCTCATAACGATCTCGTTCACTCCCGTTTCTCTCCTTATTTTGGTCAGAGTACTTCCCTTTTTCCTCTCTCATTTCTTTACGGTATTCATCATCGTGATCGCGTTTTTTATCTCGCCTCTCCTCATATCGGTCATTATTTCGATCTCTGTCATATTCACGACGATACTTATCTGAGTGCTTACCTTTTTTATGTTTAGAGTGTTTTTTCTTTTTATCTTTATGCTTTTTTTCCTTTAACTCATGCCTTTCCTCTGCTCGCTCTTTTCCTTTTTTACTATATTCACCAGATTGCCGGTTACTGTTTTTCCAGCGTGTATCTGAGACAGTTCCTTTTCCTTCAGGTTTATCGGCAAATGCTAACGCTGAAAAAGCAAATGAAAGCGCGGTTACTGGAATTAATAAATATTTAATTTTCATCATTATATTTTTTATTATGGCAAATCCCACACCACTTTGAAAAATGTGCAGTTTTTAGTTAATACTCTTTTCGTACTCGTCATCTTATGCTTTTAGCTGGAATCTAAGCTGGGCTTAATTAATCGAGTTACCCAGAACTGTATCTTATGCTATTGCCAAAGGGATTCAAGTGATTTAACGGCTAAACACCCTTCATAAATGACTAGCAACGCCTGCTTTGTAAAATAGACTACAACCTTTATCTGGGTTCATTTGTTTTTTGCACTGCATTTAGGCCTGAAAATAGCGATAGATATTGATATACTTTGCATTCAATCCCTAGCATGTTTTAGGGCTACATACCCCCTTATACTCTCACTTTTCAAGGTCTCTATTATGTGTGGAATCTGTGGCTGCGGTCAAAATAACTCTGAACATCCCCATCAACATAATCACCAGCATACGCATGGAGAAACAGAACGCTTAGTTAAAGTAGAGCAGGACTTATTAAGTAAAAATAACCGTTATGCTGAGCAAAATAGACAGTATTTTCAACAGCATGGTATTTTTACTTTAAATTTTGTCTCCAGCCCTGGATCAGGGAAAACAACACTATTAGTTGAAACAATAAAAAAACTTCAACAACAGTTCCCTATTGCAGTCATCGAAGGTGATCAGCAAACTACGCACGACGCAGATCGTATAAGAGCCACTGGCGCGTCAGCATTACAAATCAATACGGGCAAAGCCTGTCATTTAGATGCTCACAGTATTGGTCATGCGGTAAAGGATTTAAAGGTGGCTGACTCTAGCTTTCTAGCCATTGAAAACGTAGGTAATTTAGTCTGCCCATCAGGGTTTGATCTCGGCGAAGCGCACAAAGTGGTAGTGCTTTCAGTTACTGAAGGTGATGACAAACCTTTAAAATATTCGGATATGTTTCATGCAGCTGATTTAATGATTATTAATAAAATTGATTTATTGCCTTATGTCGACTTCGATGTAGAGCGGTGCATTAATTATGCTAAACAAGTTAACCCCAATATCGAAATCTTACAAATTTCCGCTACTAAAGGCGATAGTTTCGACACTTGGGTTGATTGGTTAAGCACGCATATACTTGCTCAGCAGCCCATTAAAGAGCAGGCATAAATTAACCTTACCTATAAGAAAGTCGACACAAGCCTAAAAGCCTTCTCCATCAGGAGAAGGCGCGATCAGTGTTCCCAAGCGGTAAAGCCTTATAACTGAAGTTTCCCAATAATTTGAAATCTAACTGTAGCAATATATAGGGCTGCAGGATTATTCATTGGGGTTGGGTACAATGGGGCAAACCTATTAATAAATACCCCTACCTCCCGAGATACCCCCCTAAAAACTGGGAAACTTCAGCCTTATAATGCTCCCGCTTCAACTAGTAATTCATAAATATTCTCTGCCATCAACCGGTAACCCTGATCATTGGGATGAATCGTATCTGATTTCAAAGCATTATCACTTAATATATGCGGCAAGCTTTCTAGGTCAACTGGGACTTTGTATTCTTCTGCAACTTGCTGGTAAATTTCCGAGCTACTGAGTAGAAAAAGATTAAATTTAGGTACGCCCAGCATCACAACTTTAATGTTACGTTGCTGAGCTTCACTAATCATTTGCTTTAGGTTATCGCTAGTTTGTTGCTGTGGGATTTTTCTCAACATATCATTGCCGCCATGTATAAGGATTAGCAATTCAGGTTGATGCTTATCAAGTAACGCAGGAAGCCGGCTCAATCCGTTGCTACTTATCTCCCCAGGAATTCCGGCATTGATCACTGTATGAGCGCTCAAGACACTTAAAACACCGGGGTAGTTAGCTCCTTTTGATGCACCTGAGCCATAAGTAAGGCTATCACCAAAAGCAAGAATAATAGCCTCTTGAGAAAGCTTATTAAACACAAGATCTGGCTTATTATCACAAGCAGAGATGAACAGAGTGAGCACCAATAACAATACTTTTTTCATAGGATGAAGTTAGTTAATAAGAATAAATGGAATTTTACATTTGCTAGAAAGGCTGTAACTTCTCTTTTATTAAAGAGTACAGACAGTTTCAGTTTGTCATTCCTGCATGCTGTTAGCAGGAATCTATTGTTGAGCATAGATTCCCGATAAAAAGACCTCGGGAATGACCGTTCTTTATAAGCATTATTCCCGTGAATAATGAGAAGTTACGAAAAGCTCTACTCATTACAGAACTGGCGGCGATAATCTCGATACTCAGGTTCCCAGAAATTTTCCTTAATCTTTATTTGTAAATCTTGCTCAGAAACCACCTCGGCAACACCATCTTCCATAGCTTGCATTCCGACTGCTAGAGCAATAGAGAGACTAACTTCTCTAATTTGGCTTAAAGCCGGCAATAAAGTATCGCCTGTTCCATTAACTATAGGAGAGCTTTTTGCCAAAGCATCACTGGCAGCCATAAACATATTCTCGGTCACATGCTTTGCATGGCTGGCAATAACGCCTAAACCGACACCAGGAAAAATATAACTATTGTTACATTGAGCGATAACATATCGTACTCCTTCAAATTCAACGGGGTCAAAAGGGCTGCCGGTTGCGACAATAGCATTACCGTCAGTCCAACGTATAACATCTTCAGGAAAAGCCTCGACATGTGAGGTTGGATTCGATAGCGGCAATACAATAGGCTTTCCACAATTGGCATACATCGATTTAATAACCGCCTCTGTCATTAATCCTACTTGCCCAGAAACACCAATTAATATAGTTGGCTTACTCTCACGCACGAGATTTAACAAACCTACCGGTTCACCCGCACCACTCCAATCAGCTACTTCATGAGGATTACGAGCAAATTTACGCTGAAAATCGAGCAAATGATCCATATCAGAAGTTAATAAGCCCTGATGAGTAAATAGGTAAATGCGACTTAGCGCTTGCTCTTCGCTTAATCCATCTTTTACCATATGCGCGACAACCTGCGTGGCGATACCACACCCCGCAGAACCACCACCAATAAAAACGATGCGATGATTTTTAAGGTCGCTACCATTAGCATGGCAAGCCGCAAGTAAAGTTCCTACCGTAACTGATGCTGTACCCTGAATATCATCATTAAAACAACGAATTTTCTGCGCATATTTTTTTAATAATGGTGTGGCATGAGCCTGAGCAAAGTCTTCAAATTGCACCAATACATCCGGCCAACGAGCAGTGACCTGCTGAATAAAGTCATCGACAAAATTATAATAATCTTCGCCAACAATCCGTTTATGCCGCCAGCCCATATACATAGGGTCATCCAATAACTCTTGATTATTAGTCCCCACATCTAAAGTGATAGGCAAAGTATACGCTGGGCTAATACCTCCACAACCCGAATAAATTGCCAACTTACCAATCGGTATCCCCATACCGCCAATACCTTGGTCACCTAAACCAAGAATACGCTCGCTATCGGTTACGACTATAACTTTAACATTTCTTTTATCGGTATTTTTGAGCATCGCAGCAACCTTGTCGCGATCTGGGTACGAGACAAATAAGCCTCTTTTACGTCGATAAATTTGGGAAAATTGCTGACAAGCTAAACCCACCGTTGGGGTATAAATAATGGGCAGCATCTCTTCAAGATGCTTAGTTAACAAATTATAATAAAGCGTTTCGTTAGTATCTTGAATATTACGCAGAAAAATATGCTTATTAAGGTTATTGCGCAACTGTGAGTACTGGTGATACACCCGCCTCTCTTGCTCATCAATAGTCTCAATAGTCGCAGGTAACAAGCCATCCAGATCAAATTCTTGCCGTTCTTCTGCGCTAAAGGCGGAACCTTTATTCAGTATTGCAGTCTCCAATAACACGGAATTTGCATAGGCGGTATATAAAGGACGTTTTTTAGTTATTGCCATCAGATTATTAATTTTATTATGGGATGTTCGAATATAGTATTTAGTCACCGAGTAAAGTAATCCGTGTAGCGAGAACTTAATAACAGTCATTCCCGAAGTCTTTTATCGGGATACCAAATAAGAGTAGATTACTGTCAATTATATGATAAATTCGCTATAAACTTGAAACATAGATGCTGAAAGCCATAAAATAATAGTTTGCACTACCTTTCATCCATTACCCTAAAAATAACCACACATGACACAATCACAACCAGTAACGCCTTATTCTTTGATGGGCGGCGAACCCGCTATTTTAAGCTTAGTCGATCGATTTTATTTTTATATGGATACCTTGCCCGAAGCAAGTGAAGTTAGGTCTCTGCATCAAACTGATTTATCATCTGCAAAAAGTAAACTATTCAAATTCTTATCTGGATGGCTAGGTGGCCCTGACTTATTTGCCCAAGAATTTGGTCACCCTCGCCTTAAACGACGCCACTTTCCTTTCAAAGTCACAGAACAAGGCAGCAAGGAATGGATGTTATGCATGAATAAAGCATTATATGAAGTAGCCATGCCTGATGAATTAAGAAAAAATATCAAACAAGCACTACAAGACCTTGCGACACATATGATTAATACCGACTGATTAGACTGCTTTAGTGAGAGAGTTGACAAGTGGGCAGGGAATACTATGTAATGACTTACTTATATTCAGCTAAGTACCGAGGCATAATTACAAAAGTTTTTTGTAGGTTCGAATTTATTCGTACCTTGTGCTTAATGGGCTTTTTCAGTACGAATAAATTCGAACTACGGGCATACCATTCAACTAATGCATATTATTAAAGTGTTAGTTTAATTTTACCTAGGTACTTACTCCCTCTTCCCATTCATTAAAATAGACTCGGCAATCATCATGACACCAATATGTTTTATCGCCTGATACTATTAATCCCGCTCATATTCATAAGCCTATTTATGAATACCGCCGCTCATGCTGATAATGGCAAAACCATTTCAGCACAGAAAACCTATCGCGCAATTGGTGAATTCACTGCTGTTTATGCAGAAAAAGGGCCACAGCTTTCATTAACTGAAGTCCAAAAGTCGTATGCTCAAGGTCTTTTTTCTGCATCAGATAGCTCTGTTTTAAGTCTTGGCAATGGTAGCCCTGCTCATTGGATTACTTTTACAATAAATAACCCAACGCAAAATGACTTATTGCGCCGTCTAATCATAGAAAACTCTTGGTTAGATTTAATTGACCTCTATATTATCAATAATGGAAAGTTAATTAATCAGCAGCGAGTAGGCGATCAGTTCCCTTTCTCAGCACGCCCTATTCATCACCGTTTCTTTGCTTTTGATCATCACTACCCTTCAGAAAGCACTCAGATTTTCATCCGCATCGAAACACCTGACCCTATGATTGTGCCTATTTTTTTCGGTAGCCTTGGTGACTCTGCCGCACAAGATTTGATACATGGCTACAGCTATGGGTTAATTTATGGAATTGTTATTGCTTTACTACTGTATAACTTTATATTGTATTTCAATATAAAACGAGAGCGGTATTTGTATTATGTCATTTACCTCTCTATGTTCTTAGTTAATAACATTGGCTATACAGGTCATGGATTTTGGCTATTCTGGTCAGATAATACCTGGTGGCAACATTGGACAAACCCGGTTTGTACGATGCTTTATTCCGTCACTGGGATTATTTTTGCCTTATCTTTTTTACAAACACGTAGTTTATTTCCACGTACTTTCTCTCTTATTTCAACTACCTGCATTGCTCTGACTATCATGCTGGGTATTTTTATACTGCTTGACATGCAAGCTGAAAGCGTCATTTTAGCGGTCACTTTTGTTATATTTTTCTCAGTCTCCACCTTAAGTTTAGCGCTCTTAAGTCTAAATTCTGGCAAGCGTGAAGTAAAATATTTTCTCTTCGCTTCAGTTGCTACGCTTTTTGGTGCATCAGTAACAGCTATGGCAGTTTTAGGGATAATCCCTTATTCGGAGCTCAGATTTAGAGCTGTAGAAATTGGTATCGTAATCGATGTTATATTACTGTCTATTGCTTTGGCTGAGCAATTTCGCCTATTACAACAAGATAAGTTGCAAGCAGAAAAATTATCACGCATTGACCCATTAACTCAGATATACAACCGGCGTGCATTTAATGAAGCTACAGCACCCATTTGGCATAATGCCGAGCGCTATCAGCAGAATTTATCCATTATGGTATTAGATATTGATCATTTTAAAATCATCAATGACCAGTATGGTCATGAAATAGGTGATCAAGCGCTCAAATCCATATCGAATACTTTAGGCGAAATGGTGCGTGATGGTGATATTTTAGCTCGTTGGGGCGGTGAAGAATTTACTATATTATTGCCAGAAACCGATCTTATTCAAGCGCTCACTTTAGCAGAAAGGCTGCGCGAAACTATTGCTAAATTGCGCATATTAGTAGACAAAACGGAATTAAGTTTTACTGTCAGCATCGGTGTAGCGCAAAAAGAAACAGAAATGAGTAGTATTGAAAACTTATTTAACCAAGCTGACATTTTTATGTATCAGGCTAAACAAGCAGGCCGCAATCAAGTTTATGGTATTTATTGATCTTATATATTTACCTGATTACCCATAAGCTTCCGCCATTTTAAAGTAGCCATCTAAATGCCTTGTCATTGATAGGGTCAGATCTTTAATTTATGACTCTTAACAATACCACTGACTGTCGAATAGTGAAGTTTAAAATAATCACCAACCTCTTTTAAGCTATATCCTCTACTTTCATAAGCCGAAATGATCGCTTCGTTTCGTACCTTGTGCTTCTTTGCATAATAAGATAACTCCTTCGGTACCGCTCGACGCTGCGAAGCAGGAATCTCACTCAATTCCTTCTCACTTTCTATTTGACTTTGCATTGATTCTACAAATTTATCATCTCCCAAAAATATCTGGTTCTTCAACTGTTCCCATTGGCGATGGCTGTCCTTTTCCTTCTCTGACAAACTGCTTATATGCATCAATTGCTCTTGATTTCCTGCGTCCAAATCCTGCTAACAGCCAGTCACTATTCAACCAGTTTGGCTTGACTTTCTGCCCTACCGTTTCCCGATAACTACTCCATGGCCACTCTATAGCAGAATGGACCATCCTTGCTCTCACTGGGTTAAGTACAATATATCTACTCAATTCCAATAAATAAGATTCTCTATCAATCAGGATTGCTTTATACCTCCCCTGAAAAACATGACCAACACGCCGATGGGTACGATTAAATGTTTGAGTGTATCTACCATTGAGCTGTCGCATTCCTTTGGAAAGGTTTGCCTCAGGTGTTTCAACTAATAAATGGTAATGATTATCCATTAGACAATACGCATAGCATACCCAATTGTATTGTTCACAAACATAGGACATGATAGATAAAAAATTTTGGCTCTTCTGGATCTGCCGTGAAACCTGGTTATGAGCATGGTTAATAATGTAGTGTAAATTTCAACCAATTGTTTTATATGTATTTTCTAAGCAATAAAAACTCAAAACGCCCAAAGTTTGCTAAGATTTTGCTTATTTCACGGGAGATCCCAGAGAGCCAAAATTTTCTCTATCAAGGTCTTGCTCATAGATAGCTTCCTTGCGATTTCCACGAGAAGTTACATGGTAGAGCGCGCCAGCAAATTCGAGCCTAAGAGGTCTTGCCATTTTTGTCTATATTGTAAAAATTAAAAAAGAATTTTAGCAAAAACGCAATCATAACCCAAAGACCTGACCCTATTTGTGCTTTTGTTGCTTATATTTTGTTTTAGCTTAAATGAATAGCCAGATAGAAACTTCCTATATCTTTAAAGCTTACAGGGTAACCGTTCACATACCCCTCCTAAATTTCATATAAAAATGTCGTCATCCCGAAGTCTTTTATCGGGGATCCATGTTAAACGTAGATTCCTGCTAACAGCATGCGGGGATGACGAACTGAAAAAACAGCTTACACCCTCTTAATTCTATTTCTCATAAAGGGGACGTGAACGGTTACCTTAAAGGTTATGATATCGGTTCAAATCAAACAGCCCAGCGTTAATACCTCGGTATTCTTTATGCTGCGCGTTAAACCAGTCAACATGCGCCCAGATTTCCGGGTTCGTGCGACGTATACCAAATTGCTTATAAAATGCGTCTATCTCATCAGTACTTCTATCCTGTTGAATCGCACTAATAAATTCAGGCAATTCTGCTTGCTGTACATCAAAGAAAAAATTTGGGTAACTCCCTAAAAAGCCAGGAACAACGGTTAATGTATCCAGATCTCGCTCTCTCCGTGCATCTTCAGCAATAAACACAGAAACATTTTTCAGTGACTTATTCAATAACAAAGTATAAACAAGATCCTGTTTTCCTTTTGCCGTTCTAATGCGAAGTAATGCCATTTCTGGCAAAAGATCCAGTTCACGCCCCTTAAGCTGTGCCAGTTGTTGTATTTGCATATCAACATCTTGCTGTAGGGATGCAATACTTTCAGAACGACAGGCCTCTTGTTCACATTGATTTAAAATATCTTTATCACCAGCAGCTTTACCTAAGCGCTTCCTAAGCTGGTCAAAAAACTCATTTTTATAGTCGGTCGTTTGATAATGCACACCTGTTTCGAAACCAGCGCTGTAGTAGGGGGTATTAACATAACTGATAAGCTTACCCGTTATTCCCTTATACCAGCTGTCATGTATTTTATTACGTTGATCATTCGGCATAAATCTAAGAAAATTATTTTCCCCATCAATACGGAAAACATCCATATACTTTCGCGCTGCTAGCTGATGATTAATTGAACTATAAATATCAAACCCGGCAACCAGCAAATAATGAATTCTTTCAAAAATCGGATAGTCGACTAACCACGCTGTTAGAGGTGTATCACCTACTAAACCCGTAACAACGGTAGCACTATCAAAATGCCTAAAAACGGTTAAAGCCGCATTTTTATTAACCCCGCCGCCATCCCAAATGTCCTCCATTTGTAAACTACCAAATTGAGTGATCACCTGATTGGCCATTTCATCTTTATTTTTAAGATACTGTTCTGCAAGGACATCATATTTTTTAAAGCCCCAAAACCCAAGCTTGTTCCCCGCAACACCTGGCAGGCTTAAATTAGCAGCCTGTTGTGTTATGAAAGCATTAAATGGATCTGCTACTTTGGCCCGTTTTCTCGTATTACCCCAAGGATTTAAGAAAGCAACCCAGAACCTATCTCGTATTGAACCTAATGCCATTTGTCCTCGGCAGACGGGACCTTTAATAAATCCTGAAACAAAAAACTGAGCATCATCAAGCAAAAATTGATAGCGCACTTGATAAGGAATATCAGCAAATGCGATCATAGGGTTGGCTGCAACTTCAGCTTGATAAGAGGGGAGTTTACTCACACGATAATCTGGTTGAAAAAACAGTTCATCATAACGACGCATTTTGTCTGCACTCAGCTCATACACTATATGCGTCTTGTCTACGATAGTTTCTTCTACAGGGCGTAAGCGGTAGTAAAACTGACTTAACTTAGGATCATCATAAGGCAATAATGTGGCAATTTCTTTAACTGGCTGAGTTGATGGTGTTTCCGAGCGTACCAATCGATAAAACTCTGTTTCAGAGTGCCCTTTAAAATGAATATTACCGACAAACAAATGCTCATAAATATAGCGCGAAACAAGCTGTTGTTTTAACGAAGGACGATTAAAAAATCCCTCCCACTGTGCAACGGATTTTATCCCTTCAGCGGATAAAGCTGGCGGCGCATCAAATTTTGCACCTTGCTGTAACCAGCTCATTAAAGTATATTCCTGCTTTAAAGATAAGCCTGGCATTGCATAAGGCATTCCCCAGTCAGGGTGCTTTTGCTTATACTCTGAAAATTCAGCAACAGTCGGGCATTCCTGTTCACGATCTAAACTAATATCAAATGAATCAGCTAACTTGCCGCTTTCAGGCAGTGGATTGCTACGTTTCAATTCAATTAATTTAGCTAACAATGAATTATTCAAAGCCGCCTGAGCAGTCTCTATACGCTCATTCAACACAGGATAAAATTCCTTTGTCCGCCACTCTTCTGTATTACTCGCATCTATAAACAATCGCGTGGGAGATGCGGCTGTTGATCGTCCTCCGTCATAAACCAGCTGCTTTGTCGCGCCCCGGTCGATCCCTGCTGTTGACCCCAACTTCAGTTGGCAAGGAGCATCATAACAGGCATGACAAGCCACACAACGCGTTTCTAATAACGGTTTAATCTCTTGATGATAAGAAATTTCATCTTTTGCTAGTACCTCATCTTTATTTAAAAAGCGCTGTTTAGGCTTAGACTCACCATATAATGCTGCAAAATCTGTCGATTGAGATTTCACATTCTGATATATCTCGGTACAACCACTGATTAATATAAAGAAAACCAGCACCGTATAGGATTTAATACTCATATAATTATTCATACTATTATTGACTCATTAATGATTTATCTAGCAGGCTTGATATTTCCTGCAATTGCAATCAATGCTACTCCATCAAATACAAAACTCATACCAATCAACATGCCGACCAACCATAAGGAGCTTAATGGCCAACCGACCAGAACAATCCCGCCTAATACCAGTGATAATAGACCATTCAATAACATAAAAAACCAGCCTTTAGCAGGTTTCATTTCAACAGATAAAGCAATACCCGCAAAGCCATCCATTAAAAAATAGAAAGCAAGCAGCAAACCTAGAGTAGAAATAACCACAGCAGGATGAAATAGGATTAATAAGGAAAGCACAAACAGAATAAAAGGCTTAATCCACATCATTAAAGTCTGTGTTTTACAGGAAAAAGCTGAATAGGCGAGCACAATAGCACTCACAGAGAAAAGACTGCTGACAAAGAAATTAAGTGTCCAACTCATTAGCATGGGGAAAATAATACCAACGATACCGATAACAATCATCGCAATACCTGCTGGTTTGGCTTGTGCATTAAATTTTTCTAAACTTTGTGGGTCAAGACTTAAAAAGATACTCATATTTTTTTCCTATTAAATATTAAAATTTCGCTATCACGATTTTGGTCACTGCCCGTAGGGGCAATCCCTTGTGGTTTCCCTGATAACGATTTGTTACCAAGGGCAGGCACACAAGGTACTGCCCCCTACTCTAAGACATTTTATAAAGCCCATTCAGCATACAACATAGAATGAAACCAGGTATTCCCTCCCCCCGTATACTGTCGAGCCGCTTCATTGGGAATTGCTACAGCCATCACGGCACTAATTGAAAACCTCTCAGTTGCTTGCCAGTCGAGAATTAAATCAACTTCATCAGAAAAATTATTCGCTGTTACATTTTCAGCTAAGGATTCGGGCTGGTTGATATCGAAATGATAATAAAACAAGTGCATACCTAATTCATTATTCGGTTTACTACTTACACCGACTAGATAACTGAATAGGTTACTGTTAGCGAGTACAAATTCACCAATAATTTCCCCTTGAAACCAAGTCCCCCAGTCACTCATTCCATAAGCTAAGGGGTTAAACCTAGGCTGTCGAAAAATAGCCTAGATGACCCCATATTTTTTCTCGTTTGGAATACTAATAATAAAAAACTTAATGAAAATTAAAAAATGGCCGAATGACTTGATTAAATTCCTATCGCTAAATTGTTGGGATACAAAACTTGAAATATAATAGAATTAAACATTTAATCATAATTTATAAAAGGGATCGCTATGAACAAAAAAATAATTTCAATAATAAGTATCATTCTTTTAGGTCTGCTCACTAGTGCATGTACCACCCGTCAAGGTAGCTTTACAATGTTATCAACTAAAAATGTGGAAATTAGTCGTGTTGATCTCAAAAAAGTTGATTTCACGCGCAATGTAGAAGGGAAAGACGGTCGATTCACTCTTTTATTTATTCCTTTTGGATCCACACCTAATTTAGAAGATGCTGTTAATAGTTGTTTAGAAGCAGGGAACGGGGATTTTATGACTAGTGCTGTTCTACATAGTACTTCGTGGAGCGTTATTTTGTTCGGATGGGAGTCATGGACAATTAAAGGCGATGTAGGTAACTCTTTATCTACAGGTGCTTCTGATTCTGATTCTGCTCCTGTTTCTGATTCTGCTCCTGTTTCTGATTCTGATTCTGTTTCTGATTCTGATTCTGCAGTCAATATCACTCAATAATACTCATTACATAGACCAAAAATTTATACGTATTATTTGTAGAATAGGCAGCAAAGCTGAAATCAGCTAGCCTATTCTTCAGCATAAATACATTCCTTTTCTACTAGCCACGGGGGCAGGTCTTGAATTTATGACTCTTAACAATACCACTGACCGTAGAATGCATAATATGACAGCTCCTTAGGTACCGCTCGACGCTGTGAAGCTGGAATCTCACTCAACTCCTTTCCACTTTCTATCTGACTTTGCATTGACTCTACAAATTTATCATCTCCCAAAAATATCTGGTTCTTCAACTGTTCCCATGGCGATGACTGTTCCTTTCCTTCGCTGACAAACTGCTTATATGCATCAATTGCTTTTGATTTTCTGCGCCCAAATCCTGCTAGCAGCCAGTCACTACTCAACCAGTTTGGCTTGACTTTCTGCCCTACTGTTTCCCGATAATTACTCCATGACCAATCTGTTCGTCAAAATAGAGACAAGCAGACTAAAAAGTTAGGGTTACATTAAACTAATTGCCCGCTAGATATAACCACTATCTAAGACCGGCATCACCCAATAATGTATACCAGAACCTGAAAAATCACGTTTTAAGGCATAAATTAAGCTATTTAACTGCTCTGCCGGTATATACAGTTGAAAACGAATTTGCCTTTGCGTTCCGGCGACTTGTTCGGCTAAAGACATACGAGTGTGATCACTCACATGCGCATTAACCGTTAAACTACTAAAGCCATCTGCCGCCTCTATCGCCAGCAAGCAATCAGCCACCGCATCTTCCAATAAAGGCGGGACATTAATCGTGACTAAATATTCTTGATCGCTCATACGCCTTGCTCCTGTTTAGCTTCACCGAACATTTCATACAAAATGGGTAATAAAATTAGCGTTAAAAAAGTCGATGACACTAAACCACCAATCACCACAATCGCTAGCGGGCGTTGAATTTCTGAGCCCGGCCCCGTAGCAAATAACATCGGCAACAATCCAAATGCGGTTAAACTCGCTGTCATTAATACCGGACGTAAACGACGCTCAGAACCGACTACTATCACTTCTGATAGCGCCATACCCGTGGCGCGCAATTGATTAAAATAACTCAGCAACACCACACTATTCGGCACGGCAACACCCAATAAAGCAATAAAGCCAATCGACGCGGGCACGGACATATATTCACCTGAAATCCACAAAGCAAACACACCGCCGATCATCGCTAAAGGAATATTAGAAAACACCAAAGTCGCCTGACGTACTGAACCAAAAGTGGTAAATAACAATAAAAAGATCAGCAACAAAGACACCGGTACCACCACCGCTAAACGCGCTGCGGCTCGCTGTTGATTTTCAAACTGCCCTCCCCATTGCACTAAATAGCCTGTCGGTAATTCAACTTGTGCCTGCACAGCTTGCCTGGCTTCATCGACAAAACCCACCAAATCACGCCCATCAACATTGCTGCGCACAACCACAAAGCGCTGACTTTGCTCGCGTTTAATCGATACCATACCATCCACTTTTTCCAATTTAGCTACACTGGATAACGGCACTTGTCTACCATTAGGCAAAGCAATTAATAAACTTTCAAAGTTAGCACTATGGCTTTCACCACGTAAAATCAATGGCGTTCTACGCACTCCTTCTTGCACGATTCCTAATCTCAAGCCTTCCACTTGCGCGCGCAAAACCTGCTCTATTTGATCAATATCTAATCCTAAACGACCTGCGGCCAAACGATTAATCGTTAATTGCAAATACTGCATGCCCTCATTTTGACTAGCAAACACATCTACTGCCCCTGGAATAGACTTCAGAACGGTTTCTATTTCTGCTGCCTTGTGATTAAGTAAATCCAAATCCGTACCAAATAATTTCACCGCGACATCGCCTCGCGAACCCGTCAACATTTCTGACACACGCATTTCAATTGGCTGAATAAACCCAAAAGCAATACCAGGTGTACCGGCCATGACTTTACGAATTTCCTCAATCAATTCTTCTTTTGTTTCCATGCGCCAAGTTTCCTTAGGCTGCAACTCTAAAAACGTATCGGTTTCATTCAGACTCATTGGGTCTAATCCAATCTCGTCCGAACCAACACGTGCAATAATATTTTTCACTTCAGGCACATTTTTTAAAATATTTTTCTGCACTTGCAAATCTAAGGCTACCGAATCTTCCAATGTGATTGACGGTAACTTCTCAATTTGTATGACAATATCGCCTTCATCCATAGTTGGCATAAAGGTGCTACCAATTTGCATAAACACCCCAACCGTGACGACCAACATAACAACAGCAGTAATAAATACTTTATTACGATTATGAATACTCCAATGCAAGGTTGGCATATATAAGCGGTGCATTTGACGAGCTAACCACGGCTCTTCTATCGCGCCCATTTTTAATAAATAAGAAGCAAATACCGGAATCACCGTCAGCGATAAAATTAACGCGCCAGCCAAAGCAAAGACAATGGTTAAGGCTACAGGCGCAAATAATTTACCTTCCAACCCTTGTAAAGCAAGTAACGGTAAAAATACGATAATAATAATCAAAGTACCCGAAACCACTGGCACAGCGACTTCACGCGTAGCACGGTAAATAATATGCAATCGCGGCAATCGCTGTGATTTTTGGCCTTGTGAAAATTGCGTTAAAACATTTTCTACGACCACCACCGCCGCATCGACCAGCATACCAATGGCAATGGTTAAGCCGCCTAAACTCATTAAATTAGCCGACATGCCCGTGATACGCATCATAATAAAGGTAAACAAAGCCGCTAGCGGTAAAATCAAAGCAACCACTAATGAAGCGCGTAAATTGCCTAAAAATAGCACCAATAACACCACCACAAAACCGATAGCTTGTAATAAAGCTTTGTTTACCGATGACAAGGCAGAATCCACCAAACGGCCACGATCATAAAACACGTCAAGACGAACGCCATCAGGTAAACTCTCACTTAATTCATTTAGTTTAGCCTGTACATTTGCCACCGTTTTCCCTGCGTTCGCACCACGCAAACTCAATACCAAGCCTTCGACCGCTTCGCCAACACCATTACGGCTGACCGCACCATAACGCGTCAACGCGCCAATTTCCACCCGTGCTACATCACTGACTAAAATAGGTACGCCATTATTATTACCAACTACTATAGACGCGACATCTTCTAAGTTTTTAATGCGTCCTTCGGAGCGCACTAATAAAGCTTCTTCTCCTTCATTTAATCGCCCTGCACCATCGTTACGATTGTTACGTTGCAAAGCGTTGACTATTTGCTCAGTGCTAATATTACGCGCGCTCATTAATGAATTATCAGGCACCACAACAAAAGAGCGCGCCAAACCACCTAAGGCATTCACATCAGCCACACCACTAACGGTACGCAATGCTGGGCGAATTACCCAATCCAATAAATCGCGGCGTTCCATTAAAGTGAGGTCACCGCCCTCAATGGTAAACATAAACATTTCACCCAAAGGCGTGGTCATCGGGGCAATTCCACCTTCAACACCCTCGGGTAAATTAGCCCATGCTGTACTTAAGCGTTCAGCAATTTGCTGGCGCGCCCAAAAAATATCGGTGCCGTCTTCAAAATCAATAGTAATATCCGTTAAAGAATATTTAGCAACCGAACGCAACATAGTTTGATGCGGAATACCCAACAATTCGACCTCAATCGGCGCGGTAATTCTCGCTTCGACCTCTTCCGGTGGCATTCCCGCCATTTTAACAATGATTTTTACCTGTGTTGGTGATACATCAGGAAAAGCATCAATCGGGATTTGCTTAAAGGCCGAATAACCGCCACCAATTAACAATAAGGTGACCAGCATCATCAATAATCGCTGAGTTAAGGCAAAACGAATTAGAGCGGCCATTATTCATCACCGCCTAAGCCAAGCAAATTTGCTTTTAATGCCACCGCACCTTTAACTGCAACTTCACTGCGAGCACTTAAATCACCACTAATAATGCTGTCATTCGCCTCTCTACCGATCACTTGAATGGCTTGAGCAGTAAAGCCACCCTTAGTACGAATAAATAAATAAGTTACACCTGACGATTGAGCGACAGCAGAATTAGGCACTTTAAATAGCGATTTTTCGCTGTTTTGGCTAATTTTGACATTGACCGTTTGCCCCAAACGCACATTACCTTGTGTATCAGTAATTTCAGCTCTAACTAAGACCGTTTGATTCTGCACGTCCACATTTCTACCTAATAAGAAAATACTTGCAGTCGCACCTAAGCCCTCAATGACAACTTGATCACCGAGTCGCACTTGAGAAATATGCTGTTGTGGCACACTAATATCGAGCCACAGGGTATCAAGATTAGCCACTCTAAATAAAGACGCCAAAGCATCAACGCGCTCACCTGCCATAATATTACGCTCTAATATAATGCCAGAAATCGGCGCAACCACGTTTAATTGACTACTTAATTTACGTGTTTTTTCCAATGCGTTAATATCCTTTTCAGATACACCTGAAATCTCTAATAACTGACGTGTTTCATTAAAATGCGCCATAAAAACGTTGTAGCTGGTTTTAGTTTTTAACCAACGGCGGTCCGCAATAACGCCTTCTTTATAGAGTTGTTGATCGCGCACATAATCAGCTTTTGCTAATTGCAAGTCATTAATCGAACTCAAGTGGTGCTGCTGTAAAGTTAACCATTCAGCACTTTTTACCATTGCCAAAACTTGACCTTTGACGACTTCATCACCTACGCTGGCGTTAATTTGGCTGACTAAGCCAGCATAAGACGTACTGACAAAATATTCATTTGCCGGTGGAATAGATACTTCTGCCGGTGCATCCAACAAAGGCACGGATTTAATGGGCAGTAGTTTACCTAGTTTGATACCTAAATTATCAATCTGCGCCTCTGATATTTTTATTTGTTGTTCTGCTAATAATGACGTACTAAAAAAACAAATGGCTAAAACTACGAATGCTCTCATGGCATAACTCCTACGGCTTGATTATAAAAGGCAATATCACGCTGTAAACGTATGCCACTTTCTTGAGCGTTTTTAATTGACCTATGCGCTTGTGCTTGAACTCTTAAAAAACCTGTCAAATTGATCTCACCCGCTTTAAAGCTCATATCCGCCATTTTTAAATGCTCTTGCGCATTCGCTTGCATTTGCTGAGTAATTTCAAATTGAGCTAACTCTACTTCCAACTCATGCTCTGCTTCATGTAACTGGGCTAATAAAGCTCGGTATGCATGCATCCTTTCTGTTTCTGCCGCCACATACTCACGATTAGCTGAGGCAATTTGCGGTGCCAAAAAGGCACTACCACCAAAAGGCACATTAACTGCAAATGCAATACTGTTAATGGCGCTGTCAGTACGCGAACCTCTTTCAGTGACACCGCCAACAGATACCGTGGTTTGCCCTGAACCTTGCGTTTTAATCCACTCTACTTGGGCTTTTTTCTCAGCAATCATGGCATTAATCGCAGCAAGCGCAGGGTGCGCTTCATTAATACCCGTCTCGGTACTTTGCACTTCATTAATCTGCTCAGGCATTTTATGCGTCTGAGTCAAAAAATAATAACGCTTACGTGCATGCATAACTGCGGCTTCTTGATGAATTAGTTCCACTTTTTTCTGTAAGGATTCACTTTGCGCTAATAAAAAATCTGAGCGAGGCAAATCCCCCAATTCAACGCGGCGTTGCACAGTTTTCATTAACTGTTCAGCCAAAGAAAACTCTTTTTTCGTCAATTCATGGCGTAAATCTTCCAACTTCAACGACCACAATGCCTCACGCACCAAACCTGCGACCTTTAATTTAATCGATTTAACTTGATGCTCTGCACTTTGACCTGCTTGTTCAGCTAACTGCAAACCAGCATCACGCTGCCCCCAGTTCCATACGGGCACTTGAAGCGTGCCATCAAACTCATAAGCACCTAAATCAGAACCAGCAAAATCATCTTTATAATAAGCCTGTATTTGAGGCGCACCAGAAATCCAGCTACTCCCTCGCTCTTGTAAAGCATCAGTTTCTTGGTGCATAGCGGCAATCAAAGCATAATCGGGATATTTTTCTAAAGTTTGATTAACTAAATCAGACAAGCTTAATTGAGCATCAAGAGCAATCAAATCCACATGATCAACAATATGCTCCTCTTCAGACCGAGCTATAGAAAGGCCAACTAGGCAACTCCATAACACGACATAAATAAATGATTTAACAGGCATTTTTATTCCTAATAAAAAGAAAATAATGGTAGTGTTTTTGCATAAATAATCACTATTAAAAAAATCAGGCTATAGGAACTAACCATAATAGAAAATACAATACAAAAGAAAAAATCAGCAACGGGTAACTGTTTAGGAATGAAAATTTAATAATAGGTGAATATAGGAGGAGGAACGAAGCGCATCATTGGCAATCGTATCAGACACATGGGTATTATTGAATTTTGAATCCCTTAGCTACAATAAAGCTAAGTTGAACAAGGTGTGCAACACCTTAAAGAGAACTAAATTACTGGGGGTGCGCGAGGCGCAATAGCAGATAAACTAATGGAGGACTTAACAATAAAAATAGGGGGTGAAAAACCTATTAATTTATTAATAACAAAAAAACGAATAAACTGAGCTTTCGCATCGATAAAAATAGCGCTTAATAGTTCGCCATCTAACAACAGCTTCTTTTGCGTAATAGCTGCCTGCATATCAATAGCCGTACCGATATGCTCACTATTCGTAAATGATAAAGCGTCGCCTGTATCGTGCCAAACGCGGCTAATTTCATCAATATGAATACCGTTATCATTGCTATCAATCGCCTGCACATGCGCATGTACCAAAGGCGAAAAGCCTTGCAACACGAGCAAAAGCAATATAATAAAACGACGATATAATAAATTCATAGCGGCATAGTAGGTTAAATTAATGATTTTGTAAACTACTGTATGACTTAGCATCACTGCCTAGACAGCTAGGAGGTACCTTTATATAGCTTACGAAATCAAAAAACTACCGTACTAAGAAATGTAGCTTTAGGATGATACACCCAATGCCTTTTCGTTTATAACGATGGGCTTAAGCTTTGTTCTTATCTTTGTCTTTAGCCTTAATTTCTTTGACGATCTTAACTCCCTTCATGCGTTGCGCGTAGACAATATCTAATTCTTGCTTTAACTCTTCACTTTGCCCGCCCGTTCCACATACCTCGAAATCTTTTTGTAACTTTCTTTCCTTTTCTTTTAATTTTTTTAATATCCTTTTTATATCGCCCACATGCCTTTCTTTTTCACGTTGATCTGCATCAAAAAAATCTTGTAACTTTTTTAGTAATTTTTTCTTGCCCACGATGATTCTCCTATTAACTTATTAATTATCAGACTGCATCACTTTCATTAACTCACCATCATCTAACACTAATTCGCGTTCTGACTCTGTTGTTTTTTGCTGCTGTATGATAAATACAGTTTCTGCCATATCTACTAAATGCTTTTTTATTTCATACATATACGAATTATCGTTAATTAATGAAGTGCCCTCTTCAGGCTTAATTTTATGCTCTCTAATTAAAGCGTCAATACTCGCATTCATTTGCAGGTCTTGTTCTTTTAGTTTTACTTTGAATACATCAAATGACAATAAACCTATCTCCTCGCCCTCTGTCTCAGCCTGAATACGAAATAACTCTAACTGCCTTAATAAATCAGCAATTTGATAACGAATTTTTTCATATTCCTCTTTAACAAAATGATTAGAGGAAAATCGCATTTTCAATAAGTTTTTTTGTAAATGCTTAGTATCTTTGATTGCTTCAACAATATGCCTGCTCGCTTCACGCAACCAGTATAAACTCCCCGATTGCAACATTTCCCAAGTAAAACTCGCTTGACTAATATAAGCGATAATAGCGCTATAAATCCCTTTCACACTACGTTCGTAGGCCGCATCGACATCATAAGCTGTAATTTTTCTACTTTGTACAACAAGTTGCTGTAAATCCTGTTCAGAAAATACACTACTAGGAGACAGCCCAATTGTTTTTAAAATAATATGACTGGCATGTTGGTATAAACGTACTGTTTCTTGCCGTACTGCCAAAACTAAAGTATCAGGGAATGCCATTGCCGAATCATTAAGGTATTTAGGTTGATCGACTTTAATGCTTTCTCCTTTCAATACTCTTTCTAAGAAAGTCACCATTCGACCAATAAAAGGCAACATAATCAGAACACCAACCAAATTAAACAACGTATGGAAAATAGCTAATTTAAGTGTGTAATCACTTGCGCCTATATTTACCGCTTCTGCGATTACATCAACAAAATGAATAAACTGATTTATCATCAGCAAAGCAATGACCCCAGTAATAACATTAAATAATAAATGTGCACCTGCTAAACGCTTGCCTTCTACACTAGCGCTCATAGCTCCAATAATCGCAGTAATCGTTGTCCCAACATTAGAGCCAATTGCCAATGCTAAAGCATTTTCATAAGTAATTTGTTGCACCGATAACGCGGTAATAATTAATACCATCGTCGCATGACTGGATTGCATAACAACCGTTGCCGCAATACCAATTAAAGTAAAAATCAGTAAACCTTGTATACCTGTGAGAGCGTATTGTGCTAAATCAATGGTTTCTCGGAAGGTTTCAAAACCCTCTTTCATATAAGAGATACCTAAAAATAAAAAGCCCATACCCGCTAAAATAGCCCCTAGCCCTTTTAAAGTTTTATTCTTTTGAAATACCAACAAGATACCCAGCACTAGCATAGGCATTGCATAAGCGGCAATTTTCACCTTTAAACCGAAGCCAGCAATTAACCACGCGCCAGTAGTCGTTCCTAAATTTGCACCAAAAATAATGCCAATGCCGGATGCTAAATCTAATATTCCAACACTTAAAAATGAAATGGTGATGACAGTAACCAATGAACTGGATTGCATCAATGTGGTAGAAATAGCACCAAAACTTAAGCTTTTCCATAATTTATCGGTACTGACACGTAAAATATTTTCTAAAGTCCCCCCCGTAAAAGATTGAAAACCTTGTTCTAAAGACAACATGCCGAAAAGAAAAATCGCCACACCTGCTGCAATTTGATTAAAATCGGGACTTAACCACAAAGCATACGCTAACAATATGACAATTGTGGGTAACAGTATTTTTTTTAACATTATTATCAGGCCATTCACAAGCTAAGGGGTTTATGAGCTCATTATAAGCTATAATTTGCAGCTTATTTGCGTTTAGAAAAAACACCTATGTTGACAGAATTTAAAACAATTGGCATTTTAGGAAAATCCAGTGACTCAAGCATTGCCGAGACCTTAAATGAACTCTACCAATTTCTAAAGCCGCATTACCAAATTATTATTGATTCTATTAGTGCCCCATTAGTCCCTGATTTTTCAGGAAACACTGTCACCGCAGAAAAACTAGCTCAGCATTGTGATGTACTCATTGCCATGGGCGGAGATGGAACTTTTTTATCGGCAGCTCGTATTGCGGCAGGTAATAATATCCCGCTTATCGGCGTTAATCTTGGGCGCGTGGGCTTTCTGGTAGATATTTCACCCGACGAGCTGTTAAGTAAATTAAACGATATATTGCAAGGTCGGTTTCGTAAAGAAAAACGCTACTTATTACGGACTAAAATCATCCGGGACAATCAAATTATCCACGAAGAGACAGCAGTCAACGAAGTTGTTATCCATCGCTGGGTCACACCGAGCATGATTGAATTGCAAACTACGATTGATGGCGTTTACCTTAATACGCAGCGCTCAGACGGTTTAATCATCTCAACACCTACTGGATCAACTGCTTATGCACTCTCTGCAGGTGGACCCATTATTCATCCTTCCTTGAATGCTTTATTATTAGTGCCACTCAACCCCCATACTTTATCTAATCGCCCTATTGTGATTGATGATAGCTCTGAAATAGAAATCAATTTCATCAAAACCAACGAAATTAATGCTCAAGTCACTTGCGATCATATAGCCATTCCTGATGTATTAATCAGTGATACAATTCTGATTAAAAAGGACCCTAATCCGATTACCTTACTGCATCCGGAAAATCATGATTTTTTCCACACCTTACGTGACAAACTCAGCTGGAGCAGTGGCTACCCAACTTAATTATGCTACAAAACCTTAATATTATTGACCTTGCCATCGTTGAGTCCTTAGACCTAAATTTAGAAAAAGGCCTCTCTGTACTTACCGGCGAAACCGGCGCAGGTAAATCTATTTTACTCACCGCCTTAGGGCTTGCTTTAGGTGAAAGAGCGGATGCAAGCTATGTACGCCCAGGTAGTCAGCGTGCCGAGATCAATTTAAGCTTTGATTTAAGTGATGCGCCCACTGCACAAGCATGGCTAGAAGAAAATGAATTAGATGCTGATAATCAATGCTTAATTCGTCGCACTATCCGTCAAGATGGTCGTTCAAAAGCCTATATCAATGGTCGTCCAACGACACTGCAAGCATTAAAGTTACTTAGCTCACAATTAGTTGAAATTCACGGTCAACATGCACACCTGACTTTATTAGAAAGTGATGAGCAACGGGAATTACTCGATAACTACGCACAAAATACCAGCTTACTCGCGGAAACTAACCAAGCCTATTTACAATGGCGTGCTAACTATTATGAATTAGAAGCGTTAATTAAGTCATCAACAGATCAAAGTAATCAGGAAGATTTATTGCGTTATCAACTTAATGAATTGGAGCAACTCGATTTAGTTAATTATGATTACGCTGCACTTTCTGCCGAACACACTAAGCTGGCTAACTTAGAGCAAATATTAAAAGTTGGGCAAACTCAGCTTGAACTGCTTTCAGAAAATGAACAACAATCCGCTAATGATTTAGTTAATCAAAGCATTAGCGCTTTAACTGGCTTAACGTCATTAGCCGGTGAATTTGATGAACCGAATAAGCTATTAATTGAAGCGCAAATACAAATAAGTGAAGCCACGCAACAATTACGTCGTTTTCTTGAATCGCAAGAAATTGACCCACAGCGCATGCAGGAATTAGATAATCAAATTAGCATCATCCAAAACTTATCGCGCAAACATCATGTTAGCCCTGATGATCTGCCTCAAGTTGCCGAGAAATTAAGTCAAGACTTAGAAAATTTAAGCAATAGCACAGAGCGCATGGATGAGTTAACCAGCTTTGTGCAGCAAAACCAGCAACAGTATTTTTCCCTAGCGAAAACACTGAGTCAAAAACGCATAATAAGCGCAGAAAAACTATCCGCACTTATTTCTACGATGATTCAAGAACTGGGCATGCCACAGGGTGAATTTAGCATTAACGTAGCACCTCTGGCGATTGAGCAACCTAAAATCAATGGTTCTGACAAAATAGAATTTTTAGTCAGTGCCAATAAAGGGTTACCTTTACGCCCTTTAGCTAAAGTAGCTTCAGGCGGTGAGCTATCGCGTATAAGTTTAGCTATTCAAGTCACGACTAGTCACGATAAAAATGCAGCTACAATGATATTTGATGAAGTAGATTCAGGTATCGGTGGCGGTATTGCAGAAATTGTTGGGCAGAAATTACGTACTTTAGGTAATAAGGCGCAAGTCTTATGCGTTACCCATCTACCACAAGTTGCGGCACAAGCACATCAACACTTATTTGTTTATAAAAGCAGCGATGAGGCTATGACAACCTCACAAGTTAAAACCTTATCAACTGAACAGCGAATAGAAGAAACAGCACGCATGCTAGGTGGAGTGAATATAACAAAATCGACAGTAGCTCATGCTAAAGAAATGTTGCTGAGTGGACAGGAAAAACCATAATTAGAAATCTAGAATATCTGCTTTCATTTTCTTCACCTCATTAACTCTTCTGAAAGCAGGATAAAAAATAATTAGCTCGTTAGAAATTTAACCCTTCTTGAGTCACTTTTCATGTTTTTGCGTAACATCACTATATAACACAATTCAAACTGAAAGCAGATGTACTATTAAACACACCACTCACCACCAGCCCCACTCATTGACTAATATTTAAGCCCTTTTACAACCTAAGTTTCAGCCCCTAATAAGTCCTCAGAAAATACAGCAACTTGATTCTTACCCAAATCCTTTGCTTTATACATGGCTAAATCAGCATAATGAATAAAGCTATCAATATCCTCACCTTGCTCTTGTAGTATCTGCTGTGTCATACAGAACATGCCAATGCTGGCACTAATTGAAACTTGTTGCTGGTTAAATATCCACTGCAATGACTCGACTGCCTTGCAAACTCTTTCAGCAAAAATCAAACCATTACTAGAGTTTGGCTGAGAAAATAACACGACAAATTCTTCACCACCAAAACGTGCAACAATGTCTGTATCACGCATTTCTCTTTTTAAGGTGTTAGCCACATCGACTAAAACTTGATCACCACAATTATGACCGTACTTATCATTGATTACCTTAAAAGAATCTAAATCTATCAGCAATATACATAGTGCCTCGCCATTACGCGCAGCCCTAGCAACGGACTGCGTTACTTGCGTATAAAAAAAACGCCGATTATATAAGCCCGTTAAACTATCTTTCATCGATAAACTTTCGTAACGTCTTTTAAGCTCACTTGCCTCGCCTAATGCATTCTCTAAATGCTTTGTTTTTTGCGCAATATGCAATTCCATTTTCTTTAATAAACGGAAATTACTGATTAATTGCCCAAGCATATTTTTATAAATTGCTAATAGGCGAATATGCCAATCAGAAAAATAATGCGCTTCAGGGTGGGAGATATTTAGCACCCCAAATAATTCACCTAAAGCCATAACTGGTACACTAATAATAGAGCCAGGGGTAAATGCCTTATCCGCGGAAGCAAAGCGCTCATCATTATGGCAGTCAGGGCAATTTTGTAGTTCGCCCAGTTGTGCAGCTAAACCAATAATCCCTTCACCAATTTTGAAGGTTACTGGGCTATGTGCCCCATGCTCACCACTTGATGCTTCGCCAGCACTAAGACCCGTTAAATTAACCAAGCAATCATCTTTAGTTTTAATAAAAAAAGAGCAGCGTTCCATATCTTGGTTGCTAATTAAGATATTCAGTGCATTTAACACCAGATCTTTTTCACTAGTATTATGCTGATGGTTCTCTATTTCAGATAAACTCCTGACTACTGATAATGAATTCAACAAATCAACCAGTATATCTTGAAAATCGAACATATCGACCTCGCCTACATCCTTAAATCCCATAGATTTATTTACCTGTCATCGTTTTTACTAATGCGTTCAAATCATCCATTTTTTCAGATATCTCTACTTTAATACTTAATATTTCTGATTCTTTTATCGCTAAAGTTTGCATTAAAGCAAGACCTTCCCTAGGTATACCCTCATCATCATGGCGCATCATTCTTACCAAGACATTAGCCAACTTCAATAAGCTAATCATAGGTAAAACCTCGCCCTGATAGTCGGAATCCATATAATACTTCACCACCTGTTGAAAGACATCAGGTAATTTCCAACGCTCTAATAAATAGCCCCCCATCTCATATTGATCAATCGTATGGTACTGCACCATCAGCTCACCTAAAGTAAACTCATCTTTTTTCTCTAGCAGTAGTAATTGCTCCATCTGCTCAGGATAAACATGTACCGCAGCTAACAACCCAATATGCAACAAAATACCAGAAGTATACGCTAGTGATGGGTCTAAATATTCTTGCTTTATGAGCACAGCTAATTTTTGAGCACTGACAGCCGTTAATAAAGTATTAAGCCAAAACCGTTCCGGCTCAAAATGACTACACCGACTACTATCCAGCGCAGTACCAAGCAAAATACTTAAACTGAGACTTTTAACCAACTTCAAGCCTAAAATATTAATAATAGCGATTTTTAAGTTAGTAACTGTACCTGGGTAACCAAAATAAGCAGAATTTGCCAAGCCTAACAATCGCCCGACAAGAATAGGCGATGTTGATAACAAATCAACCAACTTTTCTAACTCAATATCAGGGTCATTAAGCGCAGTTAAAATACGCGCACTCTCTTCAGGTAAAGGCGGTAAATTCTTTAATTTAGAAATTTCCAACTGCATGAGTTGAGTAGATGACATAACTCTTTTATCCTAATTTTAATGATGCTTAGATCATTACACGCCCTGAACTTACCGTTCTGTCAGCGATGTAATTTTTAAAGTAACTCTAAGTTGCCGGTATATTTCTGCAGGCACAGCATCTTGAAAAACCAATAAACTACGTCGCTTCTTATCAATCTGTACGTGTAAAATAATAAGCCATTCACTGATCACGCTAGAGCCTAAAATTTGTGCCTCTACGAAATCAGCTTTATCCAATAACTGCCAAGAAAATTCAGCGCTATGTTTTAAAATAAATAGATAAAACTCTTGCTTATAACGATATAACTGAAAATACAAACTACCGAATATCAAGGATATAAACAACAACTTCAACCCAAAGAAAAGAGACAGCATCAATACACTAAGTATAGCTAAACTATGCGTAAGTATAATTAAAATAAGCAAATAACGTGATTGCTTAACTTCAATCCATAAAGGTGCTTCGGATTTTGCTGACAAGTTGCTTTAATCCTTCCGTCTCTGGCGTGCCATTAGCAAAAAAATAAGCCAATAAGGCATCATCCTCTAAAGCTAATAATTCCAAAAATAAATGCTGTTCAGAGCTAGCTGACGTTATATAACTACCTTCAAGATAACGGCACAAAACCGCATCCAACTCTTTAGCACCACGCCGACATTGCCAGCACAGGCGTTTTAACTCTAAATTCAATGCCTAACCTTCCTGCCTGACTAATAACATTTTCTTAACTTCAGCAATAGCTTTTGCGGGATTTAAGCCTTTTGGACAAGTATCAGTACAATTCATAATCGTGTGACAGCGATACAGTTTAAACGGATCTTCTAATTCATCTAAGCGCTCACCTGTGTTTTCATCACGACTATCATTAATCCAGCGATATGCTTGTAATAAGACTGCCGGCCCTAAGTAACGCTCGCTATTCCACCAATAACTAGGACAACTGGTCGAGCAACACGCACATAACACGCATTCATACAGGCCATCTAATTGCTTGCGTTCTTCAACACCTTGCAAGCGTTCACTATCCGCAGGTGCAGGGGTTTGCGTTTTTATCCACGGTTTAATTGATGAATATTGCGCATAAAAATGCGTCATATCCGCAACCAAGTCTTTTACGACATCCATATGCGGCAGTGGGAAAATTTTCACCGTACCTTTAATATCAGAAATCGGCTTAATACACGCCAAGGTATTTTTACCATTCACATTCATCGAACAAGAACCACATACGCCCTCACGACAAGAGCGTCTGAAGGTTAAGGTGCTATCAATTTCATCTTTAATTTTGATAATTAAATCTAAAACTTTCGCGCCGCATTGATCCAAGTCAATCTCATAACTATCAATACGCGGATTCTCATCAGTATCTGGATCCCAACGATACACCTCCACACGTTTAATTCGTGTTGCGCCTTTAGCCGCCGGAAAATGTTTACCTTTCTGTACTTTTGAATTCTTGGGTAAAGTAAATTCGACCATTAGTAGACCCTCTTTTTCGGTGGAATCATCTCAACATCATCCGTTAAGGTATACATGTGCACAGGCCGGTAATCGATTTTCACTTTATTATTCTCAATCCATAATAAAGAATGCTTTAGCCACTGATTATCATCTCTCTCGGGAAAATCATCGCGCGCATGTCCACCACGGCTTTCAGTGCGGTTAGCCGCTGCTCCCATCGTTACCAGCGATAAATCCAGTAAATTATCTAGCTCTAAGGCTTCGACTAAATCAGTATTCCAAATTAATGAACGGTCACTAATTTTAATATCTGTAAATGAATCACGCACTTTGGCAATTTCTTGCTCGCCTTTCGCCAAAATATCAGCCGTCCTAAAAACTGCCGCATGATTTTGCATGGTGTGCTGCATATTTAACCGGACTTCAGAGACTTTCAAGCTCCCTTCAGCATTACGAATTTTCTCAAATCGCGCCAAAGCAGCATCATACGCACCTTCTGCCAAAGGCTTGTGCGCAGTTCCCGGCTTAATTAATTCGGCACAACGTATCGCGGCCGCACGTCCAAATACGACAATATCCAGTAATGAATTAGAACCCAAACGGTTCGCGCCATGCACCGAAACACAAGCACCCTCACCTATGGCCATTAACCCTGGAATTACAGCATCGGGGTTACCATCCTTTAAAGTCACCACTTCTGCTTTATAGTTAGTGGGAATGCCGCCCATATTGTAATGTACGGTTGGAATAATCGGGATCGGCTCTTTAGTGACATCAACACCTGCAAAAACGCGTGCCGTTTCAGAAATCCCAGGTAAACGCTCATGTACAAGCTCAGGATCTAAATGCTCGATATGTAAAAAAGCACAGTCTTTATTGTCTCCTACACCACGACCCGCGTTTACTTCCATAGTAATCGCACGACTGACCACATCGCGCGAGGCTAAATCTTTGGCATGTGGTGCATAACGCTCCATAAAGCGCTCACCTTCAGAGTTGGTTAAATAACCGCCTTCTCCACGCACGCCTTCAGTAATTAAACAGCCCACGCCATAAATTCCGGTGGGATGGAACTGAATAAATTCCATATCCTGCAAAGGTAATCCGGCACGTAAAACCATCGCGCTACCATCACCGGTCACAGTATGTGCCGAGGTGCTCGAAAAATAACAACGCCCATAACCACCAGTTGCTAAAACTACGGTATGTGCTTTAAAGGCATGCAAAGAGCCATCATCTAAGCACCAGGCTAAGACACCACGACAAACACCTTCTTCCATGATTAAATCAAGCACTACATACTCAATAAAAAACTCTGCCTCATGCTTTAGTGCTTGTTGATATAAAGTATGTAAGATCGCATGACCAGTAACATCTGCAGCCGCACAAGTGCGTTGCGCTGTACCTTCGCCAAAATGCGTAGTCATACCACCAAAAGCACGCTGGTATATTTTGCCATCGGGATTACGCGAAAAAGGCACGCCATAATGCTCTAACTCTAAAACCGCGGGGATTGCTTCACGACACATATATTCAATAGCATCCTGATCACCTAGCCAATCCGAACCTTTGACGGTATCGTACATATGCCAGCGCCAATCATCTTCGCCATTATTACCTAAAGCGGCACTAATACCGCCTTGCGCGGCAACAGTATGACTGCGTGTTGGGAATACTTTAGAAATACAGGCAGTTTTTAAGCCTTTTTCTGCCATCCCAAAAGTAGCACGTAAACCCGCACCACCCGCACCAACGACGACAACATCGTATTCATGCTCAATAATTTTATATTTATCTTTCATTTTTAGCCTACTGAAATAGCGATGCGAATAGCAAAAACCAGCGCAGCAATCGCCGCCCCCATAAACGTCAATTTAACCAGCCAAACGGTGACAATTTTCAGCCACTCAGGGCTTAAATAATCCTCAATAACCACTTGCAAACCCAAGGCCGCATGATAAAAACCGACAAAAGCCCAAGCAATTAATAAAGTAAAGTTCAGCGGACTGACCAACCACTGTTTTATTTCAGGATAAGACGCATGAAACAATTGCTGAACAAAGAGAATTAGCCAGAAAGACAAAGGAATTAAAGCGACCGCGGTAACGCGTTGCATCCACCAATGTTTAGTACCACTTTTGGCAGAACCTAATCCATGCGCTTTCGCTAGAGGAGTTTGATATTTCATAATTAGCCTCCCATTTGTACAAATAAAAAGCTCATGCCCGTTAATGCCACCGAACCAAACAACTCTAAAATAATATAGTAATTCATTAATAGCTTGTCGTAGCTTTCACCGGCATCCCAGAATAAATGCCGTATGCCATGACATAAATGAAAAAATAAGGCGTAAATCATTAGCCATAGTGAAATTTCGACTAAAGGCTGATGAATAAAGGTTTGCATAGCATTAAAGCTACTTGCTCCGCATTGAATCATTGCCAAACTGACAACAAATAACATCAAGCCAGCCGTCAACAACACGCCCGTCATTCGATGGGTGACAGAAACAACAGCGGTTAAGGGTAAACGATAGACTTGTAAATGAGGGGAAAGCGGTCTTTTTCTCTGTTCCATAGCACCATTTCACTAGACTTAGAATTAAGCTTCCAATAATACAGCTTAGCTATAGATTATTCCAAAATAATTTGTGCTTATCGCTTCAAGTAGATGCTTTAGCTAACACGATAAAAGGAATTTAGGGGAGGAAGTAAATATTGCATTGACTAACAATCAATACATAAAAAAATAGGCCGAGTAAGTTAAATTATTTAACTTACTCGGCCTATCAATCTAACAGGTAACTTCTCATTATTCACGGGCAAATACATATAAAAATACCGTCATTCCCGAAGTCTTTTATCGGGAATCCACGTTAAACATAGATTCCTGCTAACAGCACGCAGGAATGACGAGCTGAAAAAACAGCCTGTACCCTTTAATAATGAGAAGTTAATCTAACAGAAAACTAAACTTATTCTGCGATTGTAGTCAATTTAGCTGCTAATTTAACAGAAGCAATGGCAAAGCCTACACCTAGAACAAGCGAGAAAGAAACAATAAACAAAGGATTATCCCAACCAACATTCAATAAAACGTCCGTAGAAAGTTTTCCTGGTGTTTGTAATAAATAAGCAAAAGTTGCTGAATAGCCAAGTACGCTAGCAGGAATAGTTGCTAAAGCAGGTACGTTTGCTGCTAAACACATCGCGATAACAGTAACTGTCACAATAACAGCAGCCATTAATGGAAAACCAAGCATAGCATCAGGTGAAATAGTAGCGATTTCATACGCTGCATAAGTAGCGACAAACACACCAAAAACGCTGCATACAGCAGTATTAACAGCGGCTTTATTATCGCCACCCAAGGCAAAGTAAGCAGCCCAGGTAATGGTTAATGCCCAAATTAAAAATACACCACTGAGAGGGCCAACCGCTAAAAATGTTGCTAATCCCGCTAAAAGCCCAATACTTACAGACAGTGCTGAAAGACCATTCATATTAATATCTCCATAGTATCACCTCTTTTTAATAAAACTTTGTGGCGAGATGGATACCACAAAATCTAAATTAAATATGGCTTGCTAGGCTAATAATCTACCTACCACGCAATATTGCTCGCTGATTTAAACATACATAATTGACCGGTGCAATTTAAGCCTCTTACTTGCCAGTAAATAAAGCAAAGCTTAGCGCTAGGGAGCGTGCATGAAATAATTTTTACATTGTCATCTGGGGCGCAGGCCTTCAGCCTGCATTTTAAAGGGCAGACTAAAGTTCTGCGCCCTATTCTTGGATAGAAGCCTGTTTTATCGCCCATGCCACGTCTGCTGCTTGCTTATTTTCCTTAACATCATGGACTCGAAACAGTTGCACCCCCTGCATAACGCCTAAAGCGGTAGTTACCGCCGTTGCCGTCACTAATTCCGCTGGCTCAGTAACGGCACAGATACTGCCCATAAACCGTTTACGGCTCGTGCCCAATAAAACCGGATAACCAGTAGCGACAAACTTATCTAAATGCGCTAATAAATCCAAATTATCCTGCTTGCGTTTACCAAAACCAATACCGGGATCAATGGCTATATTGTGCTTTTTTACACCTGCCGCTAAAGCCAGCTCAATTCGCACTCGTAAATGTGTTGATACTTCACTCACCACATCTTCATAATAGGGTTCCTGCTGCATCGTTTTCGGCTGACCTCTAATATGCATCAAGATAATCGGCACATCGCGCTTAGCCGCTACGAAAAATATCTTTTTATCTTGTAGGCCAGCTGAAATATCATTGATCAGCGTTGCACCTGCGTCCAGCGCCGCATCAGCCACCGCACTTAAGGTTGTATCAATACTGATGGCAATGCTAGGTGATAATTCTTGGCGTATCGCCATTATAACCGGTACGACACGTTGTATTTGCTCTTCTGCGGAAACTGGCTCTGATCCGGGGCGTGTGGATTCGCCCCCTATATCAATAATATCCACACCCTGCTCTATCATTTGCCGCGCTTGTTCTACCGCGCTGGCTATATCGGCATAATGACCGCCATCAGAAAAACTATCAGGGGTGACATTAAGAATCCCCATAATCAACGGGTGGGTTAAATTATTAAACATAAGTCCTTTACTCGCACAAAATTTATTAAGAAATACGCCAATATGACAGGGCAGCGTATATAATAAGCGGTTATTTAACCAAAGCTCAGAGGGTACAGAGCCTTATCGCTCTTCCTCATTATAAAACTTATTATACAGATAGTTATGACTTCACCGCGTATTGCATGGGCCGTTACTGGCTCCGGACACTATATTGAAGAGTGCATAGAATTTATGCTGACTTTAGATAATGTCGATTTATATCTAAGCCAAGCTGGTGAAGAAGTGCTAAAAATGTATGGCATTCAGATTAACGATTTACGCGATCGCGTGCATATTTACCGCGATAAAGCTGCCTCTGCCCCTCCGGTCGGTTTATTTTATAAGGGTTATTACCACACACTTGTGGTTGCTCCAACGACTTCGAATACGGTTGCCAAATGCGTGTTAGGCATTGCTGATTCACTGGTCACAAATCTCTATTCACAAGCAGGCAAGTGCCGCATCCCTAATATTGTTTATCCTTGCGATATTGCCCCAGAAATGAAAACCACTGCTCCGGGTGGCGAAGTGATGGTTTATCCACGCAATATTGACTTAGAAGCGACTGATAAATTGCGCGACATTGAATACACGACCGTTGTCGAAAGTGTTGATGAGTTAATAATTTCCGTACAACAACGAATTGCCTCGCTAGCATGAGTGAACATATTTTATTTTTAACCGGCAAATTAGCGGAAAAACAATTGCATCAGATTTTAGAAAAGATGCAGCCAGAATTTACTTATACCGTGCATCAAATTGGCGTTAAAGTAGCCGCACTGATGACTGCTGATATGATAGGTCGTCGTTTAAAAGACACCTTCAATGCTGATCGTATTATGGTTCCAGGGCGTTGTCGGGGCGATTTAGAGTCGCTATCAAAACTATTAAACACGCCCGTTGAACGTGGTCCCGATGAATTAAAAGATCTGCCGCTTTATTTTGGTAAACAAGCGCATAAAATTGATCTCAGTCATTACGATGTCAAAATTTTTGCAGAAATTGTTGATGCGCCTAATGTCAGTGTCGAGGAGGTCGTTAAACGTGCTTACTATTACAAAGAGAACGGTGCGAACGTTATTGATATAGGCTGTCTACCTGATACGCCTTTTGCGCATATGGAAGATATTATCCAAACGCTCAAACAAGAAGGCTTTTTAGTCAGCATTGATTCTTTAGAGACGGATGATTTATTACGCGGTGCAAAAGCCGGTGCTGATTATATGCTGAGTTTGCACGAAAGCACGCTATGGGTAGCCGATGAAGTTGATGCTATACCGATTATCATTCCAGAAAAACATACCGATTTAAGCTCTTTAGATAATGTGATTGCTATCTTGCAGAGTAAAAACAAGCCGTTTATTGTTGACCCTATTCTTGATCCTTTGCATTTTGGTTTTACTGATTCAGTCGTTCGTTATCATACGGTCCGTCAAAAATATCCCAACATTGAAATGATGCTCGGTGTCGGTAATATTACCGAACTGACTCACGCAGATACAGCCGGCATGAACGCTTTATTATTAGGTATTTGTTCGGAGCTTGATATTAAGCATATTTTGGCAACTGAAGTTAGCCAACATGCCTGCCGTGCTATTAAAGAGGCTGATTTAGCGCGACGCATTATGTATGCTGCCAAAGAAAACAATACGCTGCCGAAACATATCGATCCAGGTTTAATGGCTTTACACGAGCCTTCTCCCTTCCCTTATTCTTTGGATGAAATCAGCGAATTTGCAGATCAAGTTAAAGATCCGAGTTTCCGTATTCAAATTAGCGCAGAAGGCGTGCATATTTATAATCGCGACGGCATACATAGTGCCATTGACCCGTTTGATTTGTATCCTAAATTAAAGGTTGAAGATGATGCTGGGCACGCTTTTTACTTAGGTGTTGAATTAGCCCGCGCAGAAACTGCTTGGCAGTTAGGCAAACGCTTTAACCAAGATCAATCCTTAGACTGGGGTTGCGCTGCAAAAGTGAGCGAACAAACTATTGATTTACATACTTTCAAACCCGCTGGAACTACATTTACAAAACCATGATTCAAGAAACCATTGTTACCACACAAAATAGCGCCGGCGAAACGCATATTGCTCCTATGGGCATACACGCTGCCGGTGATGAATTTGTTATTCTCCCCTTTAAACCCTCAGTGACTTTAGATAATATTTTGGCTAATAAAAGCGCCATTATTAATTACACGGATGATGTAAGAATTTTTGCTGGTAGTTTAACAGGGCACCGTGACTGGCCTTTACGAAAAGCTAAAAAAGTAGAGGGTTATTTCTTAAGTGATGCTTTAGCGCATTGCGAAGTCGAGCTAACCCATGTTGATGATGACCCAGTACGTCCTAAGTTATTCTGCCGTGCTATTCGTAGCGCCAATCATGCTCCGTTTCCTGGCTTTAATCGTGCGCAATTTTCAGTTTTAGAAGCCGCTATACTACTAAGCCGCATTACTCGCTTATCACCGGCAAAAATTCACACGGAATTGGAATATTTACATATAGGTTTTAACAAAACAGCAGGGCCACGCGAAAGGGAAGCCTGGGGCTGGGTCACTAAAGCTATCGAACAGAAATTAAGAGAGTTACAAGCACAATGAGTAAAATGCTTGCCAGCGTTAATAGCCTAGAAGAAGCACTAATAGCACAACATGCTAAGGTTGATATTATTGATTTAAAACAACCTGCCCGAGGTGCTCTAGGTGCTTTGGATATTGTCGATGTCCAAACGATTGTTACCGCACTCGAACAAACCAGCCCAATCAGCGCGACTGTGGGCGACTTGCCCATGCAAGCCGAGCTGATTTTTAGTGCCGTAGAAAAAATGGCTGAGACTGGCGTAGAGTATATAAAAATTGGCTTTTTTCCTAGTAGCGACTGGGCACCGATTATCAATCGATTACAAATTCTAACGCAACGCGGTTTAAAGTTAATCGCCGTATTATTTGCCGACCAGCAACCTGATTTAAAAAGTATTTCGTTATTTTCAGAAGCAGATTTTAATGGTGTCATGCTTGATACGATGAACAAAACTAAAGGTTCATTAACACAAGTTATGTCATTAGAAACAATTCAAGAGTTTGTTAGATCAGCAAAACAGCAGCATTTACTTTGTGGTCTAGCGGGATCACTGCGAGAGGCTGATATTGCTACGCTGCTACCTTTACAAGCTGATTATTTAGGCTTTAGAGGGGCTTTATGCGTAAACCATCAGCGTACGTCTGAGTTGGATTCAGAGTCTTTATTGCGAATTAAAGCCGTTCTTAAGGATTAATTTTCATTGTTTCTTGCTTGTATGAGCTAACAAGGTATGTGCTGGATACCCTACTTACATATCTATCCACGCAACATGAAACACCTAAAAAGTAGGGCGGACTTTAGTCCGCCATTGCTAAAAAGCGGCTAGTATTTAAACCGGTACAATTTATGTGTATGCACCGCATACCTTGTTATACCAATCCCAATAAATAATCACTGTAATAGCCCTCATTTCCGAAATCTTTAATCCATGCTGAGCATAGGTTCTTTCTAGCAGCACACATAGGATGATGGTTTCTCTTGGTTATATAAGTTTAAGTATAAATCTATTAGGGTTGGTATTACACCGAAAGGTACGCAATACGACGTACCCTATCTTAATGTTTCGCCTTCAGTGTAAGCCCTAAAAAGCGGACTAAAGTCCGCCCTACAAATATGATGAACACCCCGTATTAAATCTGACTTAGCGATTTCAATACAAACACCGAGCAATATAATCTTCCTCTATACGCGTTTCACTTACCTGCTCATCAAACCAAAACGATACGGGATATTCAAAACCCATATTATGCATATAGTTATATAAAGCTTTTTTCAGACCAATACCTAAAAAATCATGATCCGTTTGTACCGAATCAATATAATCCACATCATTTTCTGCAAACAAAACATTTTCATTTGGTATGAGCTCAATTCCATATATTTCAGGATTTAAACCCACCGGACTATGAATAGTCGCTGCAAAGCGATGCCAGTAAGCCGAATGAATACAGCCATTAAGCATTAACTGGCGCACATACTCTAAAGCATCCACTGTTTCTTGTTCTGTTTGACTGGGAAAACCATACATCAGATACGCATGAACTAAAATTCCTGCATCAGTAAATGCTTTGGTGATTTTAGCCACTTGAGCAACGCTGACGCCTTTTTGCATTAAGGTGAGCAATCTATCTGAGGCAACTTCTAAACCGCCACTCACGGCAATACAGCCTGAATCTGCTAGTAATTGACATTTCTCAGCGGTAAAGGTTTTTTCAAAGCGAATATTGCCCCACCAAGTAATAACTATATCTTGCTCGATTAGTTTTTTCGCTAAAGCAAATAAAGCTTTTGGCGGCGCCGCTTCATCAACAAAATGAAAACCGGTTTGCCCTGTTTCAGCAATTAAAGTTTGAATGCGTTGTACGGTAATGTCTGCGCCCGCATCATCGTATTTGCCAATATAATCCAAGCTAATATCACAGAAGCTGCATTTCGCCCAATAACAACCATGAGCAATAGTGATTTTATTCCAACGGCCATCACTCCAAATCCGATGCATAGGATTAAGCACTTCGCACAAAGACAAATACTTCTCGATAGGCAAGCCTTCATAACTAGGCGTGCCTACGTCTTTTTGGGCAATATCATGCAAAGTTGACTGAGCATTAAAAACGACTTTTCCTGCTTGTAAATAATAGGTTCTAAGCAATTCTTCACGCCGCCGCTCGCCTTTAAAGTATTCCAACAAGGTTAATAAAGGCCGCTCACCATCATCTAGGCAAATATAATCAATATACTCAAAAATACGCGGCTCTTTTAGTGCGCGTAACTCGGTATTGATAAAACCACCACCTAAGATGACTTTTATATCTGGCGCATATTGTTTGCAATATTTAGCTGCCTGCAATGCGCCCAACATATTCCCTGGGAAAGGTACGCTGATACCTAAAACTGTCGGTGCTTCCTGATCTATATATTGCTGTAATAATTGTTTAATAAGCAGCTCTGTATAGCTAGGTTCTGGCGCATGCAATGTATTATATAAATCATCAAAGCTAGGATTAGAGGCTGCAAGCCGTTCTGCATAACGAGACACTTCAAAATGCGGGTCGATGCCTTCAGTAATGACTGCTGCAATATCATTAATAAATAAGGTCGCTAAGTATTTGGCTTTATCTTGTACGCCTAATTGTCCAAAAGCTTGCTCCAATACTTCAGCATTCATCTCTTCCATTTGTTCCAGCGATTCAAATTGCGGACCTTCCGGTAAAAAATTTCGTTTAGCAATACGTAAAGCTAGGCTTGGATCTTTGCCCTGTAAAAGGCGAATAACGCCATCAATACATTGATAATATTGCGCATAATTAGCTAAAAAATTATACACGCTGTCTGGCAGATCATCGTCATCAACACTTTCGAAATTAGTTTCTAGCTGATCCAATAATTTCTCTAAACCTTGGCGCGAGAAGATACTTAATAACAGATCAATAGCCAAATCACGTTGCGCTACCGCATAGCCTTCTTGCTTTAGAAAGCCCGTTAAATACGCTGTGGCTGGATACGGCGTATTTAACTGAGTCATCGGCGGGGTTATTAATAATACTTTCATTGCGCGACTCGAATTTTAATTACCATAAACCGTTAAATTCCAGCTTGTCCCCAAAATCACCACAATTTTTTCCAGCTGTACATTTTCATCTGCTTCTGCGGAATTAATCATGGCACTATAACGCTCAAATGCGACGGCATTTTTTTCGCGCCAAGTTTCCAATTTCAGTGCAATACTCTTGCCTTCTTCTGCCAATACACTTTGCAATAACACACAACAAACTTGATGATATTCATCAATCATTGAGCGCCGAGAAAGTGCCTGCCAAGTCGTCTCTTGAGGTAATAAAATAATTTGACTACGTAGCCAAGCAAGATTCAACACTTCATCCTGATAAAACAGCCCCTTAGTGACTTCCTGTAAAGAACAATGACTTTTCTTCTGTACTTTAACCGCATTTAAGCAAGAAAATAAGACGTCTATTTGAGCAATTTTTAAGGCTAATACCGCACTGACACCCGCCTTAATTAAATCATCAACAGTCTTATCAATATATTTTTGCTCTTTATCAGTGACTAGACCATTTAAGTTATCCGCTAATTCAGCAATACTTTGAACATAATGGCTATCTCCTTCACCTTGAGGTTCATTACGTGAACACCAATACATAGCACGTTCAATTAACTGCCTAAGACGCAGTTTAATATCATCTAATACTGATTTACTAACTACACCATCTAACTCCCCCTGCATTTTCCAAATCAAATCAATCTCAAAAATACGACATACCCAGCTATAAGTATTGACTAAGCCCGATGCAGAACAGCTTAACTCTTCCATAAAACGATGCGGAAAGACAATACCTAAACGATTAATCAAACTATTAATTAATCGATTGGCAACGATTTCTTTGCCTAAGCGATGCTCTTGGATTTCTTTAGCGTAAGCTTGTTGTAAAGGCTCAGGAAAATAAGCTGATAATTCATGTTGATACAGCGCCAAATTAATATGCTCAGACTCAGACAGTAACTTTGTTTTAAATAACAGCTTGGTATAAGCGAGTAATACAGAAATTTCCGGACGAGTCATACCTTTACCGGAAATTTTACGTGTTTGAATCTCTTTATCGGTAGGCAGTTTTTCTAAAGCACAATTCAAATGTGCTTTTGTCTCTAAAGTCGTCATTAGATGCTTTAAAGCTGGCAACTGTTGCACTGATTCATTTTGAATCATGGTAATCGCATGATTTTGCTGGTAGTTATTCAATAATACCAACTTGGCAACTTGATCCGTCATGCTTTCTAGCAATGCATCACGCTGCTTAGCTGTCATATCGCCTTGTAGCAATAAACCATTTAACAGAATTTTTATATTCACTTCATGATCCGAACAATCCACGCCGCCTGAATTGTCTATCGAATCGGTATTAATACAGCCCTTATTCAAGGCATATTCAATACGCCCTCTTTGGGTAAGCCCTAAATTACCGCCCTCACCCACGACTTTACAACGTAATTGCTCGCCATTAATACGAAAAGCATCATTGGCTCGATCACCGACATCGCTATTGACCTCAGAACTGGCTTTGACATAAGTACCTATGCCACCATTCCAAAGTAAATCCATAGGCGCAGTCAAAATAGCTTTAATCAATTCATTAGGTGATAATTTCTGTGCTTTAATTTCCAGCATTTCCCTGATCGCATCACTTAAGACGATCACTTTATCCTGACGAGAATAAACACCGCCACCTGCAGAAATCAGGCTGGCATCATAATCACCCCAGCCTGATTTTTCTAAATGAAATAAGCGTTGTCGTTCTTGGAAGCTAGTGTCTGTATTCGGATTGGGGTCAAGAAAAATGGACTCATGGTTAAAAGCAGCCACTAATTTAATATTATTGGATAACAGCATTCCGTTACCAAAAACATCCCCTGCCATATCGCCTATACCGGCGACAGTAAAGGCATTATGCTGAATATCTATCCCTAATCCATCAAAATGGTGCTGCACTGAAACCCAAGCTCCACGCGCAGTAATACCCATTTCTTTATGGTCGTAGCCAGCAGATCCGCCTGATGCAAAAGCATCGTCTAGCCAAAATTGATAGCTTTGAGAGAGTTCATTCGCATAATCCGAAAAGCTTGCCGTCCCTTTATCCGCAGCCACCACTAAATAAGGGTCATTACCATCATAGCAATTCACTTGTTTGGGTTTGAGCACCTGGTTTCCTGCATAGTTATCGGTAAGATCTAATAATCCTCGAATAAGAATGCGATAACAAGCGACACCTTCGGTAAAGAAATCCGCTTTGGCACATACTGTTTTAACGACAAAACCGCCTTTAGACCCTGTTGGTACAATAACTGCGTTTTTAGTCATCTGTGCTTTCATTAAACCTAGCACTTCAGTTCTAAAGTCTTCACGTCGATCAGACCAACGCATACCTCCTCTGGCAACAGCACCACCGCGTAAATGTATCCCTTCCATTCGAGGCGAATAAACAAATATCTCGAAATAAGGAATTGGCGATGGAATTTCATTAATTTTTGCCGAATTAAACTTAATAGAAAAATAAGGAACACCCTTTTCATCAACCGTTTGATTGAAAAAATTAGTTCGTTCAGCCGCTAAAATTAAATTCAAATAACGCCTAAGAATACGGTCTTCATCCAAAGATTTAACTTGCTCAATCAAGCCTGAAATTTCTGCTAAAAGTCCCCCAGTATCCGTTACGCTTTCTGAAAACTTAAAGCGCGCTGTAAATAATTGCACCAGTAATTGCACGACATTGGCATTATGGATTAAAGTTTGTTCGACATAACTTTGACTAAAAGTAATGCCAATTTGCCTTACATAAAAATATAAGGCTCTAAGAATATTCACTTCTCGCCAATTTAAACCAGCATTAATCACTAAGGCATTAAATCCATCGTTTTCCACACGCCCCGCCCAGCATTGCTCAAAAGCTTCTTGAAAACGAGGTTTTAATGATTCTAAATCTAACTTAGCAACATGCGCATAACCCAAACCGAAATCGTGAATCCAAAAACGTTTATCTTGACCTTTTTTAGCAATTTGATAAGGATGTTCACTGCAAACTTTAACCCCCATGTTTTCCAGCATAGGCAGGCTACGCGATAATGAGGCTAATTCTCCAAAGCAGTACAATTTAAAATATAATTGCTTTTGTTCTGTGGCTGTTAGTGGACTATACAAAACACCTAATACCGACAATTCAGCCTGCGCCATTTTCTCAAAGCGCTTTAAATCCAATAAGGCATTGCGTGCTGAAACCGATTCTTTATAGGCCTCTGAAAAGCCATCACAATAGGCTTGCAAATAATCATTTGCTTCCGCTTCACCGTAGGAAAAGTGCAGTTCTTCTGCTAATTCATCATGCCAATTCGATAAAGCCGCAACTATCCGTTGCTCTATGTCTTTAACATCATAAACAATGCAGCATTTTTCTTTACTATGAATAATAAAATGCACTCTAGCGAGTATCGACTCAGACAGTTTGACACTAAAGTCCGTATCACTACCTTTAAAAACATCCAATAAAATATCTTGAATTTTTTCCCGTGACTGAGTGTTGTAGCGCTCTCTAGGAACAAAGATTAATAAGGAAATAAAATGTCCATAAACTTCATGGCGCACAAAGACACGCACACGTTGTCGTTCTTGTAATTGTAATACCCCAATGGCACAACCATACAGAGCATCTACATTGGCTTGAAATAATTCATCTCTAGGCAATGAATTTAACACATAAAGCAAAGACCGAGTACTATGCGTGCGATGTCCTTTTTCAAAACGCTCGGTTAAGGTGTTGATTTTACTGTGTACAATAGGAATCGTATTAAGTTCACAAGAATAAGCTGAAGAAGCATACAGACCTAAAAATCGTTTTTCACCAACCAATTGCCCTGTATCGTCATATTGCTTGACTCCGATATAGTCCATAAAAACGGGACGATCCACCCTTGCTTTACTGGTTGCCTTAGTAATCAGTAGCGGTTTAGTCGTATTTAATAATTGATAAACATCCAGGCTGATCGGCATAAAATTTTGCTCAGGAATCGTGGCAATATTATCGCGTAAAACGCCTAAGCCGCTGCCTGGCACGACACTAAAACCTATTTCCTCTCCTTGCTTAATCAGCCGATATTCTCTGTAAGCCAAAAAGATAAAATGATTATTTTGTAACCACTGCAAAAACTCAATGGGCTCTTGTAACTCGGGTTGGTTCTTACCTTTTAATATCTCAGTCTCAGCTTGCACTTTAGCAAGGCAAAGCTGCCAATCTTCAGTCGCCGCACGAACATCTTGTAAAACACTTTGCAAACTACTTTTTAATTGCGCAATAAACTCAATATTACTTTGCCTATTAATTTCTATATGCAAGACACTTTCCAGCTGCGCGCCTTCTTGTTGAGCATCAAAAACGTTTAATAACTTGCCTTGCTCATCCCGACTTACCCAATATAAAGGATGTAATACCAACTGATTAACCAATCCATAGCGATTAATTTCCATCGTGATAGATTGCAAGATAAAAGGCCTGTCAGGCAATACAATTTCAATTACCGTATGCGTACTTTGCCAACCGTGCTCCTCTACCGAGGGATTATAAATATTGACTTGTTCCTTTTTCGCTGGTAAAGCTAAAAATAAATTCCAATGAGATAACACCGCGCCATATAAATCATCTAAAGTTCTATCAGCAATATCTTCAAATACATCATCATTAAAATATTGCTGTGCAAACAAGATTAAGGATTCAACTTGCTGATCATGCATTTTCTCACGAATAAATTGCACTAATGCATCCAACAAAACTTTATTATTTTTATATTCCATGTTTTTACTCCCCGTATTTACGCAATCGCTTTATATAAATAGGCTTTGCAGCAGATTAAACCATCATATAACTATTTTCTGCTCGCTTCATAAAATAATACATCATATTATAGGCACCTACTCTGACTACTCGTATTTAAAGGATGTCTAATGGCTTTAACAGAACAACAAAAACAAAAAAAAGCACAGCAAAAAAAACAGAAACGAAAATCGGCTACATCTGCAAACTCAACACAGCTATTACAAGAAAAACTAGCTCCATATATTGAGCACCCTTTTTACGAATGCCTAATACCCCATAATTTATTTGAAGCAGGTATAGGCAATATTCTCGTAAGCAGAATTTCTCCCCAAGGTGAAGTGGCCGTCTGCTCGTTTATTGTCGATGTTTATTGTCTAGGGGTAAAAAAGGCACTGTTTAAGACGATGCCAATCCCTGAGTATGAAAAGGTGTTTAAACCGGGTATTATCGAATCGCATGGCGGCTATGCCTTTACAAAAATAAAACCTGCTTGCGCGAAAAAATTACTCGATGGCGCGACACAATATGCGAAAGATTTAGGTTTTAATAGCCACGCTGACTATCACGCGCTAAAAACCATTTTTGGTGAAGAAAAGCTTGGCTTCTGCTGGTCGCGTTATCGCTACGGTAAAGATAAAATGCCGTCTTATATACGAGGACCGAATGAATCTACGGCAGATGCAAATAAGATCGTTGCCACTTTAGAGAAGTCTTGCGGGCTAGGAAATTTTCATTTTCATTTATAAGTAAAAAGTAGGGCGGACTTTAGTCCGCTTGTATTGAACAATCCCTTCACTTAGCGGACTGAAGTCCGCCCTACCGTTAATAACTAAAAAACATTATCTCGAATAAAAACCCACTGCTTATCATCAGATAGCTCTTCTGAAAAGTGATAACCTGCACTATCAAATCCCTTCAATTGCTCTGCTTGGGTGATTTTATTTTTCAGTGCATAAGCAACCATCAGTCCACGTGCTTTTTTAGCATAAAAACTAATGATTTTGTATTGGTCATTTTTAAAGTCTTTAAAAACAGGAGTAATAACTTTACTTGCAATCAATTTAGGCTTTACTGCTTTAAAATATTCGTTAGAGGCTAAATTCACCAATTCCGGCGCTTCACCGCTAAGCATATCTGCTTCAATCAAAGTTGAAATTTTATCACCCCAAAAAGCATATAAATTCGCACCGCGCTCATTGGTAAATTTAGTCCCCATTTCCAAACGATAAGCCTGCATCAAATCTAAAGGTCGTAGCAAACCATAAAGCCCTGATAAAATCCGCAAATGCTGCTGTGCAAATTCAATCTCATCTATAGATAATGTATCAGCCCCTAAACCTTGATATACATCGCCTTGAAATGCAAACAAGGCTGGGCATTGAAGCGCTGAATCAGACTGCACCCAATCTTGAAAGCGCTGATAATTCAATTCGGATAACTTTTCACTAATGCCCATTAATTTTTGTATCTGTTCTGGGTTCAGCTCTTGTAATTTATTAATAAGTTGCTGACTATCATCCAAAAGCCTTGCTTGAGTGGGATTAATATCTGGAACTGAAGCCTGCATATCAAGTGATTTAGCAGGTGAAATAAGCATTAACATAGTGGGTTTTCAATTAATTTTATAAAAATGAAAAACTACGCAGCCCAAAAGATAGTCAAGGTTTTAGTCTATCGACGTCCCGTATTCCGTAAACTACAGACAGACTACAGACAGACTACAATCGTAATATTGTATTTGATTAAGGTTGCGCATGAAATAACTTGAGCATAATAGGGGCGCAGGCCTTTGGCCTGCCATTTAAGAGTAGACTCAAGTCTTACTCTAGCCCTTTAACATGGCTTAGATCTAAAGGGTCGGGAATGGGTTTACTTATATAATAGCCCTGAGCATAATCAACACCTTGCTGCTCTAATAGCGCTAAAATGTCCTTATTCTCCACAAACTCAGCAATAATTTGTTTACCAAATGCCTGAGAGACTTCGGTTAGCACTTTAACAAAAATTCTATCTTCTTCACTGACATCCATTTGCTTCACAAAAGAGCCATCAATTTTCACATAATCAACCGGCAAGGATTTTAAATAATAAAAAGAAGAAAAGCCCACGCCAAAATCATCTAAAGCAAAACGACAACCTAATGCTTTTAGCTGCTTAATCATTGATTTAGCCGACATAAAATTAGAAACAGCTGAGGTTTCGGTAATTTCAAAAATAATTAATTCTGGCTTAACACCCGGTTGACTTAATAACTGCTCAATATACGGCAAAATATCCATATCACTCATTGAGCGACCAGATAAATTAATCGCTAAACGTGAATTATTGCCAATGGCCTGAAAAGCTAAATGCTGCTCTATTGCCTTTCTCAAAACTAAATGATCAATTTGATCAATAATCCCAATTTGCTCGGCTTGAATAATAAAATCACCGGGCATTAATATTGTGCCATCTTTCTGCTGTATTCTTAGCAAACACTCATAGTGGCTAATTGTTTTAGCTTTAATATCTAATATAGGCTGGTAATATAAGACAAACTCATCCTGCTTAATAGCCTTTTCAATAATATGCTTCCAACGCAACTGCTCTGTTAATACTGCTTGATATTCAAACTCGGGCGAGAAAATATGGTAACGAGAACGACCCGTTTTTTTTGCGTGATACATGGCCAAATCAGCGTTCGCCAGTAACTCTTGCTGAGTTTGACCGTGCTGTGGATAAACAGCAACACCAATACTAAAACTAACAGGATGGGGTTGTCCATTAATTGTATAATTAACCTGTGTTAATGCATATAACAGCTTATTTGCTAATATTTCTATACCCTCTTGTGTCGCAGCAGGGATTACTAACGTAAATTCATCGCCACCTATCCGACACAATAAATCAGTTTCTCTTATTTCCTTTTTTAGTACATTAGCAATCTCTTGCAATAATTCATCGCCAGCCTGATGCCCATGGGTATCATTAATAACTTTAAACTGATCCAAATCTAAATAAAACAGAGCAAGCTGCTCTTTATATCGTCCAGCGATAGCCAGCATAGTAACTAATTCATGCTGAAAATTACGTCGATTACCTAAGCCGGTTAACTGATCATGGCTTGCCAGCCAAATCAATTGCTCATCAGCCACATGACGCTCAGAAACATCAACGCCTAAGCTTAAAACTACAGACTCTTGACTGTTGTTTTTTGTACGTAAGATAGTATGAATCCATGAAATATAAATAGGTTCATCTGTTAACAATGCCAATTGATCATCAAAATTAATTTCTTTAATCCCTTTCTGTTGCCTTAATTGTTCTAGTTTCAGTAAATGTTCTTTATCAGAAATAAGTTCAGAAAAAAACATTCCAGTGACTTCAGAAGTCTTTAGCCCCATATCAGTTAAGCCCTCTTTATTAATCGAAAGTATCTCACCTTGCATATTTTGCGTAATAATAAAAATAGGCGCGGCATCGATTAACTGAGCAACAAAATCACGTTCCTTTTCTAATTCCTGGCTGTTCTTTAATAATAACTCGGTATTTTTTACAACATCATTACTGAGAACTTCCAACTCTCTAGCCACATACACGGCAGTTTCTGATAGCTGGTTAACTTCATCGTTCAAAATAGTGCTGCTTTGACTTTTTAATTTCTGCTTAAAGGCTTGATATTGATGTTGCACAAGCAAAGGCAAGGCTTGTGATAATTGTGCAATTCTCCCTAAAGTGAAATGGATAGTGATAAAGAAAATAAAAATAACTAAGAAAAGACCAAGCAAACCAAGTATGCCTAATTGCAGTAATTTGTTTTGTAAGTTTTTATAATCTTCCGTTATCTCATTAATAATAACAAAATAAGGAGCACTAAATGCATCTTTACTAATAGGAAAAACACGCACCTCATAGCGCTTCATATCCCTAACAAACACCAGTCCTGAGCCTAAAAAAGCATCCAATGTATTGCTAGTGATAGCGTGCTGCCATAAAGGGTTATTTTTCTCCACCTGAGTAATCGCTGATAGTGTCTTACTATTATCACTAATAAGCACACCTAAATCACTGTGTATGGTTTGCTGATACTGCAACAAAGTATCTGATAGTGCCAAGGAAACACTTAAAACCCCAACCACCTCTGAATTTAATAAAACAGGTGTCAATATTTGCTGAAAACAGCCTTGACCACAAACTATTTGATGTTGCGGAATTTCTTGAGTAAAGGTGCGCAAAATAGTCTCGGGGGCAGCCTGAACATTCTTACCCCATTGCCGAATGACTGCACCCTGCCGATTATAAAAAACAGCATTTTCCAACCCCCAAATAACCTGCCAATGCTGCCAATGCTCATCAAATAATTGCAGCAATTTCTGGTCTGCCGATTCCTTATCATCTTGTATTAATAAGATAGATTCAACAAACCGATCTAAAACAAAAAATGACTCTTCTGTTAAAGCGCGGGCGATGTTTATTTGATTCGTCTGTGCAGCGGATCGACTGTTAGTAAAATTATCTACTGCCTGATGATAAACGTAGTAAGCATAAGCACTGTAAAGAGAAATTAAAACAAGCCCCAAGCCAAAGGCAAACTTCCATTTTAAACTCAAAAAGCGTTTATTTTTTTTCATAATTAAAACCTAAAGGCAATTTGTAAAGCATAAATATTCCAATCCTTTGCAATCTTTGATAAGTCAGGGTTATCCAATAAACTGATAGTAGCTGCACCATGAACACGATGATATTCTGCTCGAACCATCCAAGAAGGCGTAATATCCCAGCGTAAACCAAAAACTAGATCTTGGGCGAATGCCATATGAGCGGGTATTAAACCTCCGCTTTTTGCTTCAACTCCTTTTCCGTATCGATCCTTTAGGTTTTGTATTGCAGAGTCATAACGGAGTGTGGCCTGTAAATTATCAAGGAAACGATAGCCTGCTTGCACATACCAACGCTCACTAACAGAAAAGGCATCCGGTACTCCCAACCTAATATCTGTAATTTCATTCCATTTCAAACTGTACTCACTTACAAAACTAAACCTTTCGCCATTATACTGAGCTGAAAACATAAAAGTATTAAAATTCGCCCCCATTTGTGCATAAGGATCATCAGTACTTTTAGCTTGGTAACCCATCTTTAAATCTGCATAACTCAACGCGAAAACATATTCGCCGCCCATGATTTCATAACTTAACTGTGTAACAAAACTAGGATCTGACTCAAAATGGCCAGAAGCTGTCGGGTCATTGATAATTGCAGTCAATACCTCTTTATCATCAGCATTCAGCCAGCCATAATTAAATTTGAAAGAGAAATCTCCCATCGAGGTATTGTAATCGGCATACAACTGCCCACCATCTAAAGCTAAAAACAAGGTTCTAGAACGTTCAAAATAGGCCAACGGCAATAAGATAGTCGGATGGGTAAAAGCAACATCTCGGGTTTCATTATATAACCCCCAAGGGTTTTTAATTCGCCCGCCGCGTACCCCTATGCGACCCTCTTGCAAATTTAAAAGATTCAAATCTACAAAACCAAAGTCCAAAGTAACTTCGCCTGCATCACCAGTATTAGCTCCCGCACGTCGATACAAACCTTGTACCGCAAAACTTAAGTTATTAAGTGCTTGATAAGAAACATTTAAACCCATTTCAGTTGAGTCAGCCGACACGCTGTCTTTGCTTTGACCGTAAACGTTATTGCCTGAAGTAGAAAATAGCCCTTGACTCAAAAAACCATGGAACTGTATATCATCTCTCCAAGTCTTTTTAACATCCTCCCAAAGTTTATTTTCTTCTTGAGCAGGTACGGCTATAGCTGATTCAGGGCTTATTTCTTGAGCGCAGACAGAAAAGGAAAGCAGGAACGCAATAACTATATTAGTGAGCATTAAAGTAATGAATCGATTCATCTTCAACCCTCCTGTCTATATAACCGATCGCATTATCCGTATGTTGAACTTTATCTAGCATTTCCGCTATTGAATCAACCGTAACAGGCGGCTGCCCTGTCCCTGTATAAGTCATTCTATTCCATGTTCTGCGTAATTGATGAGGAAACATTCCCAGTTTTTCCTTAACAAATTTTTTATGTACTGCATTATTATCAGGCAAAACAAAGACTTTAATTTTCTCACCATTAGGCCAATATAAAGTACGTAGCGTAAAAATTGCCCGCAATTCATGGAAACCTTTTAACTGGCCAATTACACTAGTACTAACAATCACTTCTGAAGCTTCAAGGGCTTGCGCATTCAAGCACAGAGAAATACAGAGAAAAAGTGAATTCAGTCGATTTTTCTGTATATACCTATTTAGTAAAAAACGATACCATTTATTTTGCTCATATAACTTCACTTTTTTAACTACATGCACAACGCATTTAAAATTAAAGATATTTAAGTATAATTAAAACCGAAAGGCAACTTGTAAGGCATAAATATTCCAATCCTTTGCGATCTGCGTTAGGTCTGGATTATCCAACAAACTAATATTAGACGCACCATGCATGCGGTGGTATTCAGCACGAACCATCCAAGACGGCGTAATATCCCAGCGTAAACCAAAAACAATATCTTGAGCATAAAACAAATGCCCAGGAACCATTCCGCCTGTGGCTGCTTCAACCCCCTTTCCATAACGATCATTTTTATTTTGCACCGTAGAATCATAACGAAGAGTAGCCTGTAAGTTATCCAACAAACGATAGCCTGCTTGTACATACCAATGCTCACTTACTGGGGAGTTATCAGGCACTCCAAATCTAATATCTGTAAATTCATTCCATTGCAAACTATATTCACCGGTAAAACTAAAGTACTCGCCATTATACTGTCCCGAAACCATAAAGGTATCAATATCCGCTTGCATTTGCGCATAAGGATCACCCATATTCTTAGCTTGATATCTCATCTTCAATTCAGCATAACTCAAAGCGAAAACATATTCCCCGCCCAAAATTTCATAACTTAATTGTGTGACAAAGCTAGGATCGGATTCTAAATGACCCGATGCTGTCGGATCATTGATGATAGCTAATAACAACTCCTTATCATCTGCATTCACCCAGCCATAATTAAATTTGAATGAGAAATCTCCCATCGAGGTATTGTAATCGGCATACAACTGCCCACCATCTAAAGCTAAAAACAAGGTTCTAGAACGTTCAAAATAGGCCAACGGCAATAAGATAGTCGGATGGGTAAAAGCAACATCTCGGGTTTCATTATATAACCCCCAAGGGTTTTTAATTCGCCCGCCGCGTACCCCTATGCGACCCTCTTGCAAATTTAAAAGATTCAAATCTACAAAACCAAAGTCCAAAGTAACTTCGCCTGCATCACCAGTATTAGCTCCCGCACGTCGATACAAACCTTGTACCGCAAAACTTAAGTTATTAAGTGCTTGATAAGAAACATTTAAACCCATTTCAGTTGAGTCAGCCGACACGCTGTCTTTGCTTTGACCGTAAACGTTATTGCCTGAAGTAGAAAATAGCCCTTGACTCAAAAAACCATGGAACTGTATATCATCTCTCCAAGTCTTTTTAACATCCTCCCAAAGTTTATTTTCTTCTTGAGCAGGTACGGCTATAGCTGATTCAGGGCTTATTTCTTGAGCGCAGACAGAAAAGGAAAGCAGGAACGCAATAACTATATTAGTGAGCATTAAAGTAATGAATCGATTCATCTTCAACCCTCCTGTCTATATAACCGATCGCATTATCCGTATGTTGAACTTTATCTAGCATTTCCGCTATTGAATCAACCGTAACAGGCGGCTGCCCTGTCCCTGTATAAGTCATTCTATTCCATGTTCTGCGTAATTGATGAGGAAACATTCCCAGTTTTTCCTTAACAAATTTTTTATGTACTGCATTATTATCAGGCAAAACAAAGACTTTAATTTTCTCACCATTAGGCCAATATAAAGTACGCAAACTAAAGATCGCCCGTAATTCATGAAAATCTTTTAACTGCTCAATCGTATTAGCACTAACGATCACTTCCGCAGCATTAACAGTCTGTGCATTCAGTAATAAAGCAATACACAGCAATAGCACACTTATGCTTAGCCGCTTTTGAGGCACTCCCTTATTAATAAAATGCAATATCATTTTCCCTGCTCATATTACTCCGCTTAATCTCGCTGTTTTCTTGCTAAATATAACGCACACTATCGGCTTGCTGACTATTCAATAATGGGCTATTCAACAACACATTAATACTTCGAATAAGTATAGACGCTTTTTCAGGAATTTCTGCGAGCAGGCATACTATCACGAGCCGAATGGTATATTTTGAGACTTCTATCACAAAAGTAGATGAACAATACTTTGTATCAATAACTTCCAAAAACCTTAATAAGTTCAACACCGCGCAAAACTACATGCCTAAGTCATTAATATAATGCCATTTCTTCATCACAAGCATTAGCCCAAGCATGAATACCACCTGTTAGATTAAAGATCTTCTCAAACCCCTGCTGCACTAAATAATAAGCCACTTGCTCGCTGCGCATACCATGATGACAGATCACAGCTATCGGCTGGTTTTTATCCAATTCCTGAAGACGCTCAGGGATCTGGTTCATCGGCATTAATACGCTATTTTTCAAGCTTGCTATTTGATATTCAAAAGATTCACGCACATCCAGTAAAAAATACGCCTCTGGATTGTCTAATAATTGATGTTGTAAATAAATCGGTGATATTTGTTGCACTGTCATGTTAATTGAGCCCTTAGTTTATAAGTGATGAATAAAGCGCTCTAATCGCTTTATTCCTTCGGCTATTGTAGCCATTGAACCGGTATAAGAGAAACGCAAATAATGCTGACTCTCATTTTGCCCAAAATCTTTACCTGGCGTAATAGCAACACCTTCAATCTCAAGTAACTGTTCAGCGAACCCCTGACTATCATCAGTAAATTGACTGGCATCTGCATAAATATAAAAGGCTCCAGCCGGTTTTACAGGAATATTAAAACCTAAACGCAGTAAATGTTTGTATAAAAAATCACGTTTACTGGCAAAATCCTCACGCCTTAGCTCTAACTCTTGCAAAGTTGTAGGGTCAAAAGCCGCCAATGCCGCATATTGAGAATGACTCGATGTGGAAATAAAGATATTTTGCGCTAATTTTTCTGTTGCTTGCGCAAAGCTTTCTGGAACAATAAGCCAACCGATACGCCAACCGGTCATACCAAAGTATTTTGAAAAACTATTAATAACAAAAACCTGATCACTAAATTCTAAAGCACTCGCCACACCTTGTTCGTAGACTAAACCATGATAAATTTCATCCGAAAAAAACAACCCTTGCTTAGCACCAACAAACTCAATGGCTTTAGCTAATTCACTCGCTTGAATAATGGTCCCCGTTGGATTTGAGGGCGAGGCAATTAAAACGCCGCGAGTTTGCGATTGCCAATGTTTCTGTAATAAATCGACTGACAACTGATAAGCAGTATCTGCATACACGGGCACTTTTTTTACATGATCAGAAAATAAACGAATAAAATTTTGATTACAGGGATAACAAGGATCAGATAAAATAATCTCATCACCTTGGTTAATACTCACGCCCATAGCAAGCAAAAAAGCCCCCGAAGCGCCTGGCGTAATAAAAATACGCTCTATCGGAACAGTTACTTGATATTTTTGCTTATAAAAATCACTAATTTTCTGCCTTAACTCGGGCAATCCCGCGGCAGGCGTATATTTAACGTGGCCTTTTTTTATATACTCAATTCCCGCTTGAGTAATTAACTCAGGCGTTGCAAATTCAGGCTCACCAATTTCCATATGAATAATGTCACGCCCTTGCTCTTCTAACTGTTTTGCACGACGTAGTAACTCCATGACATAGAAAGGAGTAATTGCTTCCATTCGCTTTGCTACTTGCATAAATTAGCCTTAAAAAGTCGGAGACGAAGCGCGAATAATAACAATTTTTCTTGCTTAATTGTTAATATCCTGATAAAAATGCGCAGTTTTTTAAAATAATCAGGAGTTAATGGATGACTAGCAGCACTTCAGCTGAAAGTACGCCTTTCAATTTTACGCCCTACCAAGAAAAGAAAGGCGAAGAATATATGAACCCGGCGCAAAAAGAGCATTTCAAAGGTATTCTAATGAATTGGAAGAATGACCTAATGCGCGAAGTGGATCGTACCGTTGATCATATGCGTGATGATGCGGCAAATTACCCTGATCCTAACGATCGCGCATCGCAAGAGTCTGAATTCAGCCTTGAATTAAGAACACGCGATAGAGAAAGAAAGTTACTTAAAAAAATTGGTGAATCACTAGCACTGCTCGACACAGATGATTACGGTTACTGTGAATCATGCGGTATAGAGATTGGTGTTCGTCGTTTAGAGGCACGCCCAACCGCAGAGCTTTGTATAGACTGCAAAACACTAGATGAAATCCGCGAAAAACAAATGAGTAAATAAGCTAAATTTTAGCTTTTCTATTAAAGCCACAAAGATTAAACAATACTGACATTAAACACTTTAATTCACTGTAAGCTTTGTGGCTCTCATTTTACGCAGTTGACTCTTTAACCTTATCACTGCGACTTTTAAATCTGTGCAAACCATAAACACCCTTTTAGAACAAGACAGACAGCACGTCTGGCACCCTTATAGCGTCACTCAGTCAGATACGCCCGTTTACCCAGTTAAGTCCGCTCAAGGCGTTACTATTACCTTAATGGATGGCACGACACTTATTGATGGCATGTCCTCATGGTGGAGCGCGGTACACGGATACAACCATCCGATATTAAATCAAGCTATTGAACAGCAATTGCATAATATGTCGCATATTATGTTTGGCGGTTTAACACATCAACCTGCGATTGAATTAGCTCAGCAACTAGTCGATATTACCCCTGAACCATTACAAACCGTGTTCTTTTCCGACTCAGGGTCAGTAGCTGTTGAAGTGGCAATGAAAATGGCTATTCAGTATTGGCATACAAAAAATCAAGTACAAAAAAAACGCTTACTCACTATTCGTCATGGTTATCATGGTGATACCTTTGGGGCGATGTCGGTCAGTGACCCTGATAATGGTATGCACAGTTTATTTAATAACACATTGATTAAACAGCTCTTTGCCGACGCCCCAAACTGTGGATTTTATGATCCTTGTACAGTAGAAGATATTGCGCCATTAGCAAATCAATTAAAAGCACACCATCAAGAAATTGCCGCTATTATTTTAGAGCCAATTGTACAAGGCGCTGGAGGCATGCGTTTTTATTCACCTGAATATTTACGCTTAGTGCGTGAATTATGCGATGAATATAATGTTCTATTAATTTTAGATGAAATAGCAACCGGGTTTGGTCGTACAGGCAAGCTATTCGCCTGTGAGCACGCAAATATTACACCTGATATACTCTGCCTAGGCAAAGCATTAACGGGCGGCTATATGACCTTAGCAGCAACTTTAGCTACGAATGAAATTGCCGACAGTATCCGCCAAGGTGAGCCTGGCTTATTTATGCATGGCCCCACGTTTATGGGCAACCCGCTTGCCTGTGCCACAGCCTTAGCCAGCGTTAGGTTATTACTAGAATCCCCTTGGCAAGACAGAGTCAAAAACATAGAAACATTATTACAACAAGGCCTAAGCCCTTGCCAGCAATATGAGCATGTAAAAGAGATAAGAGTATTGGGCGCAATTGGTGTTATAGAATTACACCAAGCGATAAATATGCAGAGTTTACAGCCTAAATTCGTCGAAGCAGGCGTATGGGTACGCCCCTTTAATAAACTAATTTACTTAATGCCGCCGTTTATTATTACAGACCAAGAGCTTGATCAACTGATAACGGCTGTCGTAAAGGTTGTTGCTGAAATGTAGTAGTGCATTGCATGACTACAAACTTAACACAGGACATTAACTCTATTGTAAGGATGACTTCAGCCTACTTGTTAGGAACCTGTACGAAATTACTTAGACAACTATTGGGGCCCGGGGCTTTAGCCTGCATTTTATAAGCAAGCTAAAGGCCCGCGCCCCATTATATCGTTCTTATTTCACGAGCATTTCTTAGCAGTAGCGGACTGAAGTCCGCCCTACCGCTTTCAATCTACTTGGTTTATAAATTATGGTAACCGGTTTCTTCATGCAAGATAATATCAAGGCCTTGCACCTCTTCATCTTCAGAAACACGTAAACCCATAACTTTATCTAGAATTTTTAAAATCAGATAACTAAACAAAGCGCTCCAAATTGCGACGACAACGACAGCTAAAGTCTGTACACCCACTTGATAAAGCATAGTCACTTCACCTAAGCCAAGCCCACCCATACTTTTTGCTGCAAAAACACCGGTTAAAATTGAACCGACAACACCACCAACACCATGCACAGGAAATACATCTAAAGAGTCATCAATTTTAAAACGACGTTTAACAATCTGTACTGCATAAAAACACACAATACCCGATGTTACCCCAATGACTAGCGCACCCGCAGGACCAACAAAGCCAGACGCAGGCGTAATGGTACCTAAGCCAGCAACCATTCCAGTAACAATACCTAAGACACTCGGCTTACCAAAACGCAACCACTCAATAACCATCCAAGTTAATGCCCCTGCAGACGCACTAATATGCGTCACAAGCATCGCCATACCCGCCGAGCCATCGGCAGCTAAAGCACTCCCCGCATTAAAACCAAACCAGCCCACCCAAAGCATGCCAGCCCCAGTAACAACCATAGGCATATTATGCGGTGGCATTGCGGTAGTCGGAAAACCTTTTCTATTACCTAACACTAAAGCGGTCACTAAAGCAGAAATACCCGCAGTAATATGAATGACAATTCCACCAGCAAAATCTTTAACACCCAGCTCAGCTAACCAACCACCACCCCAGACCCAATGACAAACAGGCACATACACTAATAATGCCCAAAGGCCACTAAAAGTCAGCATAGATGAGAATTTCATTCTTTCGGCGAAACCGCCCACAATTAAAGCCGGAGTAATAATAGCAAAGGTCATTTGAAACATAAAAAAGACAGTTTCAGGAATATCTCCCGTCAAACTAGCTGTCCCCATATTAGGTACAAATGCTTTTGATAGCCCACCAAGAAAAGACTGTATCGCCCCGCCATCAGTAAAAATCAAACTATACATACCCGCCAACCACATAATGGAAATCAAGCAAGTAATAGCAAAACATTGCATTAATACTGATAGAACGTTTTTACTGCGCACCAACCCAGCATAAAATAATGACAAACCAGGCAAAGTCATAAACAAAACTAAAGCTGTAGACGTCAAAATCCATGCAGTATTAGCTTGATTAAGCTCTGCGGCTGTTGCAAAACTAGGCAGTAAAGCTAAACCAAAAAATAAAACACTTTTTTTATTCTGTAAAATTTTTATCATAAGAACTCAATTAAATTGCCTCTTCGCCAGTTTCTCCTGTACGGATACGAATTACTTGCTCAAGTGCAGTAACAAAGATCTTGCCATCACCGATTTTACCGGTATTTGCTGAGTTAACGATTGTTTCAATCGCTTGATCTACCAGAGCAGCTGGCACAGCAATTTCCAATTTCACTTTAGGCAAAAAATCCACCACATATTCAGCACCGCGATACAATTCAGTATGCCCTTTTTGCCTACCAAAGCCTTTAACTTCAGTTGCAGTCACCCCAGCAATACCAATTTCAGATAAAGCTTCACGTACATCATCTTGTTTAAACGGCTTAATAATCGCAGTAATTAATTTCATAGTGCTCATCCAAATTTAATAAAAAATAGTAAGGCTCTATTCTACACAAAAAAAAGGGCGCAATGATCAACTCAATGCGCCCTTTTTATTTTTTTTAGTTTACTAGCTAAAACATCAAGCCAATCAACTTAAAACGAACTACTTATAATTACTTCGCTGTACCTGTAAATTCAGGATACGCTTCCATACCACATTCAGAGTAATCCACACCTTGATACTCTTCTTCTTCAGTAACTCGTATTCCCATCACAGCTTTAATCACAAACCATGTAGCAAGACTGGCAACAAACACGAAACCAAAAATCGAACCAATTCCAGCAAGCTGAGCAACTAAGCTAGCTTCAGGATTAGAGATACAAACCGCTAATAAACCCCAGATACCAACAACGCCATGCACCGAAATAGCCCCTACTGGATCATCAATTTTCATTTTATCTAGACTAATAATTGAAAAGACAACAATGACTCCAGCGATAGCACCAACTACTGATGCTAACAAGGGTGTTGGTGTTAAGGGTTCAGCCGTAATCGCAACTAATCCAGCCAACGCACCATTTAAGGTCATAGATAAATCTGCTTTACCGAATAAAAGGTGTGCCGTTAATAAAGCCGAAATAACACCTGCTGCCGCTGCTGCATTAGTATTAACAAAAACCATCGCAACTGCATTAGCTTCACCAATATCAGAGATTTTTAGCTCAGATCCACCATTAAAACCAAACCAACCTAACCATAAAATAAACATCCCTAAGGTTGCCATTGGCATATTACACCCAGGAATAGGATGAATTTCACCATTAGGGCCATACTTACCTTTACGCGCGCCTAATAATAGAACTGCTGCCAATGCTGCTGTTGCACCACATAAGTGCACGACACCCGAGCCAGCAAAATCCAAGAAACCCATTTGATCAAGGAAACCTCCACCCCATTTCCAAAAACCTTGAATCGGGTAAATAAATCCGGTCATAACCACTGAAAAGACTAAAAATGCCCACAATTTCATACGCTCAGCAACCGCACCCGAAACAATCGACATCGCTGTTGCTACAAAAACAACCTGAAAAAAGAAGTCAGCCATCACTGAGTAATATGTTTCACCATTACTCGCCAATACATCTGCAGCAGTATGATCTTCACCTAATAAAAAACCAATACCAGGCCAAACACTATTTACGGCTTCTGCTGGGTACATTATGTTATAACCACAGAGCTGATACATAACGCATGCAATAGAAAATAACGCGACATTCTTAGTTAAAATTTCTGCGGTATTTTTTGACCTTACCAAGCCTGCCTCTAACATAGCAAAACCAGCCGCCATCCACATAACCAACGCGCCACTTATTAGAAAATAAAACGTATCTAACGCATAACTTAATTCAGTTAATTTATCCACTTTTAATACCTCTCTAATTAATTATTGTTATATAGCTTCATTGCCGGTTTCACCGGTACGAATACGAATAACCTGCTCTAGGTTAGTAACAAAAATCTTACCATCACCAATTTTTCCTGTATTCGCAGCTTTAGTGATTGCTTCCAGCGCTTGGTCGACTAACTCATCAGTGACAGCCGCTTCAATTTTTGCTTTAGGTAAAAAATCTACAACATACTCTGCGCCACGATAAAGTTCAGTATGGCCTTTTTGACGACCAAAGCCTTTTACCTCAGTTACCGTCACACCTGAAATACCAATATCAGATAAGGACTCACGTACATCATCCAGTTTAAAAGGCTTTACTATTGCTGTGATTAACTTCATTTAAGTCTCCATTAATTTACAAGTTCATGAGACATAAAGCACAGGCCGTGCCAAAAACATAAATGATTGTTTTATAATGATTTTAATATTATGAACTGCAACAACCACAAACAATTACTGTAAATCGCACCAAGATAGTGCAACCAAAGTATTTCTGATAAAAGCCCAGCATGCTTTAGTACAAATCATTAAATAAAAAATGTTTATCCAGATATTTAAGTCATTAACCCTGCAAAATAAAGCTTTTATGTAGGCTAGTTTATGCATGACCAATAAGACTAAGCCTTACTTATTAAGGAAGCTGTGTTTAGTTCAGCCAGATACACTTCATTCATAACGCACCAATTCAGTGCAATTTAATAGAGATTTGATTGAAATTTAAACCAATAAAACAAGAAGATGCTATAAGCTACTAAATAAAAAAGGTTTTTTTTATTTGGCATATATCCCGCATATAAATCCACAAGTCTGCCTAATAAGCTACTCAGACGCACACACTTCACATTCCAATTAAAATAATATATAGGGCTATGTTATGAATAAAAAAATGTTCTTTAAACGATCACTACTAAGCACTGCGATCCTTGCAGCCAGTTTTCAAGCCTCTGCCGATGCAGGCATGGTTGAGTCTTTATCTGACTTTAATGTTAACGAAACCTCTTTTATGAAACGTGCTGGCCTTGAAGTAGGGCTATGGGCTTCAGGCGGTGTTACTGGTAACTCCAATGGCAAGACCAATGCCCCCGTATTATTTAACGACCGCGTTAATGAATTTACCCTTGATCAACTAAATTTCTACATTGAGCGTGCAGTAGATACTGAAGGCGATAGCTGGGATATTGGTGGACGCATGGACTTCATGTACGGTACAGATGCACGATTCACTCAAGCATCAGGCTGGGATGATAAATGGAATGCAGGTTCTAGCGGTTATTATGATATAGCCATGCCACAGTTATATGTCGAAGTCTTTGCTCCTATCGGCAACGGTATTACTGCGAAATTAGGTCATTTTTATACTTCTATCGGTAATGAAGTCGTGACCGCACCAGATAACTTTTTCTATTCACACGCGTATACCATGCTATATGCTGAACCATTCACTCATACGGGTGCAACATTCAGCTATGATATCGATGATAACTTCTCAGTTAATGCTGGTGCCGTTATGGGCTGGGATAATATGACTGATAACGCGGGCGCCTGGAGCTTTATAGGGGGCGGTAGCTGGACCAGTGACGATCAAGCTTCATCAGTCACAGTGCAGTTAATCAGCGGTGATGGAGATGACGGCATAGATTACAATAATGATGGTGAAGGCGATGGGAACCTCGGCAACAGAACCATGTACAGCCTTGTTGCAACACACGATTTTACTGACAAATTACATTATTTATTCCAACATGATTTTGGTACGCAAGAAGACATGAATGGCAATGGCGTTAACTGGTTTGGCGTAAACCAATATGTGACCTATGACATCAACGATGAATTAGCCATTGGTGTACGTGCCGAATGGTTCAATGATGTAGACAGTGCACGCGTCAGTAATATGGGCGCTAACTACTTTGCCGCATCAATTGGCGTAAACTACTCACCTCTTCCTTGGTTTAAAGTTCGTCCAGAAATTCGCTATGACTGGGCTGATGAAAATGTATTTAATGGCGGCGTTGACCACGACCAAGTTGCTATTGCTATGGACATGATTCTTACATTCTAATTTAGTTTTTTAAGATAAGCCCCCAAGAAGCTCACGTTGCGGTGCACCGCAACGTGAGCTTTTTTATGTTTAAGAACATTGAAAACCTAGATATTTTATACCAGTCAGAGTACTATCAAAAAACGTGAGTTAGAAACAAGTTTTTAGCTTATCTCCAATACAGGCTTTTATCGAGCCATTGAACATTCGGAGAAAACATCATGTTACTCAATGCAAAAATCCACGATATTAAGCTCATTCACCCTGGTCTGGCTATTTTTCAGGTAGCAGCAGATGATTGGCAATTTCCTGAGTTTAAAGCCGGTCAATATGTCATCTTAGGGTTACCTTGTGGAGCCCCGCGCTGTATTGGTGCACTCCCCGAAGAAAAACCACATAAATCCGATACGATCATTCGCCGCGCCTACTCTATTGCTTCAGCTAACAGCAATTCCCGCTATTTGGAGTTTTATATAAACCTTGTACCTTCAGGAGAACTGACACCGCGATTGTTTGCCTTAAATATCGGAGACCCACTCTTCATTGGCTCTAAAATCACCGGAATATTTACTATTGATCAAATTCCCTTATCGCGTAACTTATTGTTTATTGCCACAGGCACTGGCCTTGCACCTTATATGAGCATGATTCGCTCTCACTTACTAGAGCACTTGGATCGGAAGTTATGCATTTTACATGGCGCCAGAAACTCCTGGGAATTGGGCTATAAAGCACAGCTACGACATTTACAAACCTATATTCCTAATTTTGCTTATCATACCGTCATTAGTAAGCCAGAATCAGAACCTACTAAATGGCATGGTAATGTGGGTTATGTCAGCGACTTAATTGATCAAGGGTTAATTGCTGAATCTTGGCATCAAGACTACAGCCCAGAAAACACCTCAATATTCTTATGCGGCAATCCTTTAATGATTGAATCAATGAACACTCGCTTAGAAAAAGAAGGCTTTACTCATCACACCACCCAAAACCCAGGCAATATACATGTTGAAAAATATTGGTAAGACTGCTTTACACCGGCATTATTACACTCTAAAGTTTCGGGCTTTATTTAATATGCGCTACTTCATCAAAAATCATTTAATAACTCATATTAATCATCACTCCAACCTCCCGCTTTATCCAATATTGCAGACAAATCATCTAACATACGTAAAAAGAAAAGGTTGATGCTTGGTACATGGTCAGTGACATAATCATTACTCCGGTGACGGGTAAGTACCGAGGCATAATTACAAAACGTCTTTTGTAGGTACCTATTATGAAATTGGCGCGCCAAAGCGTGCCAAATGATAGATTTTGGGACTCCTGTCGCAAAAATCGATTCGCCACGCGGCGAATCAATAGTGCCCCGGTACGCCCTGCGTCCACCACGACTATGCCCAAAACCCAGCATAGTCACGGCTCCCACAAATGGCTTTACGGCTCTTCGGTAAAAATTTTAGCCTCCCTCGCGCGCTGCTAGCGCACGTCGGATTGGCAAATTTCCCTTCGCCTACCGCGGACTATCAGCCCATCCGGGGCTGACAGCGGTTGCTGTATAAGTGTAATCCACGCCTCCCTGAGCCTTTTTGTGGACTTATTTCAGCGTAGGCTTTAATTAAAATCTAGGATGATGCTCAATGATATACCAATCACTTCAAACTATTTTAGTTACCTCGCTTATTTTATTGCTCACGGCTTGTGCCAATAATCATGTCGATGTAAAAACCAATAAAATAGAGTCACCCATCAGCGTAAAGCAAGTTTTATACAGTCAGTTTTCCGAATGGAAAGCAGTTAAATACCGGTTTGGTGGCTTATCTAAAAACGGTATTGATTGTTCTGGTTTTGTTTACCTTACTTATCTTGATAATTTTTCTATCCAATTACCACGCACAACTGAACAACAAGTGAAAAAAGGTGTGAAAGTTAATACTCAAGCTAACTTAAAAGCCGGGGATTTAGTCTTTTTTAAAACCGGGGTACGGCAAAGACACGTAGGCATATATTTGGAAAAAAGAACGTTTTTACATGTTTCTACCAAAAAAGGCGTCATAATTTCTCGTTTGGATAATCCATACTGGAAAAAACGATACTGGCGAGCAGTAAGAGTTTTAAATTCTTAAGAAAACAATAAAATACTGGCGCGCTATTCTACCTCATGAAATACTTGGGACTCCTGCCGCCTAATATGGTGCTTTCCATTTCCACTAAACTTCCGTCAACTTTACTGTGACTTGGAGCGTTAACTCATTACCATTTCATGCTACGATTTCAGCCATTGGGTTGGCTCACTATTTGCCTCAACAGTTAGGCGATTAACTTAATTTTGACACCATTAAAATCAACACACAAGACGGGTTACAAAACCTCTAATTTAGCATAAGAAAGCATTAGCCATTTCATACCGGCATTCGCAAAGTTCACTTGCACCCTTTCTTGTGCGCCATCACCGTCAACTTGTAGAACAACACCTTCACCAAATTTTTCATGTTTAACCCGCTGCCCTAATTTATAACGACCACTCGTTCCTATGGTAGATTTTGATGATTTCACCGGCGTAACAGGTTTACTTACATTAGCACGTAAGCGAATTTCCTGTAATTGCTCGACAGGAATCTCTTTTAAAAACCGTGAAGGGCGAGGGTAATTTTCTTTACCGTACAAACGCCTAGACTCGGCATAAGTCATATACAGGTGCCTCATTGCTCGCGTCATACCCACATAACACAAGCGCCGCTCTTCTTCTAAGCGAGCCTGATCATCAACCGATTGTTGTGAAGGAAATAAGCCTTCTTCTAAGCCAACCATAAACACTAGCGGAAATTCTAAGCCTTTGGCGCTGTGCAAAGTCATTAATTGCACGCAATCTTCAAAAGCATCGCCTTGTGCATCGCCTGCCTCTAAAGCCGCATGCGCTAAAAATATATCCAGCTCTGTTTGATTTTCTTCATTAGTATCATCGTAATCAAATTGGCGCGCAGCATTGACTAATTCTTCTAAGTTTTCTACGCGCGCCTCGCCTTTATCGCCTTTTTCTTTTTTATAGAATTCTATAAGATTACTTTTCTCAATCGCATTTTTGACTTGCTGATAAAGTTCAGCACCTTCAGACTGCTCAGCTAAGCTATTAATTATCTGCACAAAGCCTTTGAGTGCATTTGCTGCGCGCGGCGTAAAGTGACCTGACTTCAGTAAACTAATCATTGCCTGCCACAAAGTAATTTGCTGTTCTCTGGCTAATTGACGGATCTCATCAATAGTTTTCGTGCCTATGCCTCGTGTAGGCGTATTAATAATACGCTCAAAAGCGGAGTCATTACCTTTGTGTGCGGTTAAATGTAAATAGGCTAAGGCGTTTTTAATTTCCATTCGATCAAAGAAACGTAAACCACCGTAGACGCGGTATGGCGTACCTGTCGCCATTAACTTTTCTTCAAATAAACGCGATTGTGCATTAGATCGATATAAAATTGCGGCATCAGAACGCGAATTACCTTCAGCTACCCATTTCCTAATGCGCTCGACAACGAAATACGCTTCATCTTGCTCATTAAAAGCCGAGTACAAGGAGATTAAATCGCCATCGCCACCATCGGTATGTAACTCTTTACCCATACGCCCTTCATTACAGGCAATTAAGGCATTCGAGGCTTTAAGAATATTGCCAGTAGAGCGATAGTTTTGTTCTAAGCGAACCAACAGGTGATTAGGATATTGCTTTTGAAAGTTGAACATATTTTCAATTTTCGCGCCACGCCAGCCATAAATAGACTGATCATCATCACCCACGACAAATAAATTATCTTTACCTTCAGTAAGCAAACGTAGCCAAGCATATTGAATGGTATTCGTATCTTGAAACTCATCAACATGCACGTGCTGAAAGCGATCGCGATAAAAAGCTAATAACTCGGCATTGTCGCGTAAGGTTTCAAACGCTAGTAGTAATAATTCCGCAAAATCGACTAAACCAGAACGCTTACATAAGTCTTCGTAAGCGCGATAGATTTCTAATTGTTTTTGTTGATATAAATCACCGTTATCTTGAATATGACTGGCGCGTATACCCTCATCTTTTTGCGCATTAATAAACCAGACCATTTGCTTAGGAGGCCAGCGAGTATCATCAATATTCATGGCTTTCATTAAACGCTTAATCAAGCGTAATTGGTCATCTGAATCAATTACCTGAAAAGTACTGGGCAGCTTTGCTTCTTCACTATGCTGTCTTAATAAACGATGCGCTAAACCATGAAAAGTACCAATCCACATGGAGCGTGCTGAGATATTCAATAAATCCTCTACGCGACCACGCATTTCTTTAGCAGCTTTATTGGTAAAAGTGACGGCGAGTATATTATGCGGGGAAACATGCTCTATTTTAATAAGCCAAGCAATACGATGCACTAGCACCCGAGTCTTGCCACTACCTGCGCCAGCTAAAACCAGCATAGATCGAGAAGGAGCCGACACAGCTTGACGTTGCGCATCGTTTAGAGAATCAATAATTGCCGTTACATCCATTACTCAACCCGTTTGAATAGCTTAAAGAAAACCGAGCATTATACCTGATGCGACGCACTACTTAGGCAATCTAATAAAATAAGTTAATAGTTTATCTGATGCTGTTTTTTTGCCAGAGACTTGCACATTTTTTTTAGCCCTGTATATTTATGGAATTGGCACGACTTTCTGGTCGACTCACTCTAATTAGAATAAAAAAGAACAGGTGAAAACTATGAGCTTTGATTTTAAACGTATGCTTAAATTTGAAATTAACATTGGCACAAAAGAAAAGAAAGCCCGCCTTTATGCCGGCTCTGCTTTATTATTTATCTCTCTATTTCTAGCCTCTGTGCCTTTATTGCTAATCGGCCTAATCTTGGTTGCGACTGGCTATACAAGCTGGTGTCCAGTATATTCTGGACTAGAAAAATCGACTGTAGAAAGCTAAGAACAGTCAATCAGGTTAAGCATGGGCCTATCGCCCTCTGCTTAACCTACATCTCCACGTTTAGAAAAAACCTATAATCATCCCCTGCCACGCAGACTCATTCGCATCTTCTACACCAAATTTATTTAACCAGAACGAATATTCAGTCCCTATATAGAAAATATCCGATTTCCAACTCACTAAATCACCGACATCTAATAATAATTGTGGCTGCGCTAGCATCGTGACATTGCCAAGCGTATTAGTATTACCATCCTTGATATCGACAAATCCGCGAAATTTGAATTTAGTCGGCCCAAGCTCAAAAGGAAAACTCCAAACTGGCGTAACCTGCACTCCCCAAGAGTGATAGCCGTCATCTTTATAAGCCATCACATCAAGCTGTAAATAGTCAAAATACTCATTAGCTAAATCCAAACTAATTCCCACTAGATATGCTTGAAAGCGATTTTCTTCAGGTCGATTACTGATATTAATACCCCCAGCCAGAGAAAAGTCTTTAATAGGTCCTAGGCTCAGGTCTGCACCCGATATTTTATTTAAACTCAGGTACGAGTAAACTTCAGCATAGACTTCAAAGCCATTGTTATTGTACATATCAACAAAAAAGAAATTCGTTCCATATTTCCAGCCATGAGCGTGCTCAATAGTCACAGTAGAGCGTTCCTGCTCAGCAAAAATAAAATCGCCACCATAAAGATACTGAATATCACTCGAAGTCCAATCAAAGGGTTCTAACGCCCAACTGGAAATTGAAAAAAACATCGTTAGTAAAAAGAGAATGAGTTTTTTAGGTAGCATTATAAGTAGATTAATTTACAATAATTGTTAGCTTGAAAAGGACGCTCCGCACTTTCTATATTATAAGCTACCTCAGCTTATTCTTTATATTTAAACGAGTTAATATGCACAATAAAATCATTGATTATTTCCGTGACGGTCTATGGCAACTACACAAGGAAGAAAATAATTCTGATATAAAAAAATCTGCGCTACGCTATTTGAAAATTTTCACTTTATCAGCCAATGACTTTGTTAAAGATCAGGGCAATTTAAGAGCTTCAGCACTCACCCTTTATACTTTGCTATCCATTGTACCTATAATCGCCATGTGTTTTGGGGTCGCAAAAGGATTTGGCTTTGAAAACACGCTGGAACAACAATTACTTGAGCAAGTTCCTGATCAGGACACCATGATCTTACAATTGATTGAAATGGCAAAGAATATGCTTGATTCAACTAAAGGTGGATTAGTTGCTGGTTTCGGGGTTGTACTCTTATTCTGGACCGTGATTAAAGTGATTAGCAATATAGAAGAGTCGTTTAATCACATCTGGAATGTACAGAAATCTCGATCTATAGGGCGCAAACTTAGCGACTACCTTTCGCTGATGTTATTAGCCCCCATCCTATTAATAGCCGCGAGTAGTATTAGTGTCTTTGTCCAGACTCAACTCACCTCATTAATTAACGAATATGCCTTGCCGGGGACCATTTTCGCATTGTATCTGCTCAGTTATTTACCTATATTAATCTTATGGCTATTATTTAGTTTCCTGTTTATATTTATGCCCAACACTCGGGTAAACTATAGTTCTGGAATATTTGCTGGTATTTTCTCCGGTACTATTTTCTATATACTGCAGTCCCTCTATGTTTCCTTACAAATTGGCGTCAGCAGTTATAACGCAATATACGGAAGTTTCGCTGCTTTACCCTTATTCCTAATCTGGCTACAAATCGCTTGGATGATCGTTTTATTTGGTTCAGAATTATCATTCTTTCATCAAAATATCGCGCTTTATCAGTTTAATCAGAAATTTAAAAAGCTTAATTTCAACTCCAAAAATCAGCTTGCATTGCATATCATGCACGCTATCATTGAACGGTTTAATAAAACCTCTGAACCGCCCTATTCTGCTGGAGGTATTAGCCTGCACTTACAGCTCCCTATATCAATTTCTAAAAGCTTATTAACCGAATTAAGCGACTGCAAACTGCTATCTAAGATATATTATGAAGATAATCCGGAGCCTAGTTATCAACCTGCTTATAATATTAGCTTATTAAGCGATGCAACGATTACTGAAGCTTTAAAAAATAACGGTGAAAGTTATACAATAGCCATAGACCAAGCCTAACCTAAAATTATTACGAGACAAAGAGATGATCAAAGTTTTATTTGTTTGCATGGGCAATATTTGCCGATCGCCAAGCGCAGAAGGTGCATTTAACAAGTTACTGTCAGATGAACAACTACATGATAGATTTTCTATAGATTCTGCTGGAACTCACGCTTACCATACTAACGAAGCCCCCGACTTACGTTCACAAAAAGTAGCCAAAGAGCGGGGTATTGATTTAAGTAAACAGCGTGCTCGTAAAGTCATCATGGGTGATTTTGAAGATTATGATCATGTACTTGCTATGGATGAAGATAATCTCTCTATTATGCGTGAATCTTGCCCTGAAGAGCATCAACATAAATTGAAGTTGTTTTTAGATTATGCTCCACACGTAAAAGCCCGCGAAGTCCCTGACCCTTATTATGGTGGAACTTATGGCTTTGAAACCGTCTTAGATTTAGTCGAGGAAGCCTCAACCGGATTTTTAGCCTCATTAAGAACATCAGGAGAAATATAAATGAAAAAATTATTAATTAGTTTATTACTTATCGGTTCATTTTTTAGCGCCAACTTTGCACATGCCCAAGCAGATCAGCGCGTCAGTCATGTTATTGTGGTCTGGTTAAAAGAGCCCGGTAATGTACAAATGCGTGAGCAGTTTATTAAAGCGAGTCGTGCATTAGAGCAATTACCTGGCGTTTTATCGCGTCATGTTAGCGCTGTTATTCCAAGTAAGCGCCCAAAAGTAGATGATACTTTTGATGTTGCGGTAACAGTCACGTTTGAAAACGCACAAGCGCTTAAAAATTATATGCAAAGCCACAAACATAAAAAAATGCTCAACGACCAACTTAAGCCTTTAGTTAATAGAGTAGTTGTTTATAATTTCGGCAAACAATAGGCAACGTCAATGGCAATAGTATCTAATACAATCAACTATTTAGACGGCGATACTTTATTGGAGGGTTTTTTCGCATATGACGATAGCTTTTCAGACAGACGCCCTGCGGTATTAATTAGTCATACTTGGTCCGGACGAGATACTTTCGTTGATGCTAAAGCAAAAGAGTTAGCTGAATTAGGTTATGTTGCTTTTGCATTAGATATGTATGGACAAGGTACAGTAGGCACGACTCCAGAAGAAAACGCACAGCTTATGCAACCTTTCATGAATGACCGCAAGCTATTACAACAGCGTATCCATGCCGCGTTATACGCCGTTAAATTATTACCTTGGGTTGATGACAGCAAGGTTGCTGCCATCGGCTTTTGTTTTGGTGGTCTCTGTGTTTTAGATTTAGCGCGTATGGGGGCAACGGTACAAGGTGTGGTTAGTTTTCATGGCTTATTAAATACACCAGCTCATGCCGCAGATAAACCTGTCGTTGCTAAAGTATTAGCTTTACACGGCCATGATGACCCTATGGTATCTACTGAGCAATTCAATGCTTTCACGCAAGAAATGACCGATTTAAAAGTTGACTGGCAATTATATAGCTATGGGCATACCGTGCACGCTTTCACCAACCCGCAAGCCAGTGCTCCCGATTTAGGCATGCTTTACAATGAAGTTGCCGCTAAACGCGCATGGAAAAGTATGCAGAATTTTCTTGAAGAGATTTTCGCTTAAAAATGCCTCTACTTTTGTCGCTGAGGATAAACTTGTCACCGACAAAAGCCTACCCAACAAGTTAAAAACAACAAAAAAACATATAGCTAACCCCAATAAAATGCTCGATATTTACAATCAAGACATGCTAAATAGGGCTAGGCTAGGTAAAATAGCGGTTTTCTTTTATTTCATCCCCCTAAACATACATGCGTACCTCACAATTCCCCCTTAATACTGTTAAAGAAACGCCTTCTGACGCAGAAATTGCCAGCCATAAACTCATGATTCGTGCAGGGCTTATTCGTAAGCTGGCCTCTGGCCTTTATACTTGGTTGCCTTTAGGTTTGCGCGTACTGCGTAAAGTTGAGCAGATTACGCGTAAAGAAATGGAAAAATCAGGGGCATTGGAAGTATTAATGCCATCTTTACAGCCCGCTGAGTTATGGCAAGAAACAGGACGTTGGGAACAGTATGGGCCAGAATTAGCCCGCTTAACGGATCGTCATAATAGAGAATTTTGTTTAGGCCCTACTGCTGAAGAAATTGTCACTGATTTAGCGCGTAATGAATTAAAAAGTTATAAACAATTACCGATCACTTATTTTCAAGTACAAACTAAAATCCGTGATGAAATTCGCCCGCGCTTTGGGATTATGCGTTCGCGTGAGTTTATTATGAAAGATGCTTATTCCTTTCATTTAAGCCAAGAATCACTACAAGAAACTTATGATGTGATGCACGCTGCCTACCATGCTATTTTTAATAGTTTCGGTTTAGACTTTCGTGCAGTCATCGCTGATTCTGGCTCGATTGGTGGTGCTGTCTCACACGAGTTTCATGTGCTAGCTGATACTGGCGAAGATGCCATTGCGGTTTCCACAGAAAGCAGTTACGCAGCCAACGTTGAAAAGGCTGAAGCACTTATGCCAACGGCAACACGAGGCGCTGCAACACAAGATTTAACACTGATTGACACGCCAAACCAACATAGTATCGAAGAACTGACTCAATTCTTAAATATTTCTGCTGAGCAGTGCCTTAAAACGCTGATTGTTAAAGGCGAAGAGGAAGGTAGTTTAGTTGCCTTGTTATTAAGAGGCGACCACGAACTAAATGACATCAAAGCTGAAAAAATTGACGGCGTGCTAGCGCCATTAGAATTTGCTAGTGATGAAGAAGTGACCGCTGCTTGTCAATGTAAGCCTGGCTCAATAGGCCCTATTGGTCTAAGCATTCGTACTATCGCTGACCGTAGCGTTACCATTTCGTCTGATTTTGTATGTGGTGCGAATCAAGAAGGTAAACATTATACCGGCGTTAATTGGGAAAGAGATTTAGCACTTCCTATTGAAGTTGCTGATTTGCGTTCAGTTGTTGCTGGCGATCCTAGTCCGGATGGCAAAGGCGTATTAAATATAGTTCGTGGTATTGAAGTTGGCCATATTTTCCAGCTAGGCACTAAATACAGCACTGCGATGAATGCGACAGTGATTAACGAAGGCGGTAAAAGCGAAGTCATGACCATGGGCTGTTATGGTATCGGAATTTCTCGTGTTGTCGCTGCGGCAGTAGAGCAAAGCCATGATGATAACGGTATTATTTGGCCGGCCAAGCTAGCGCCATTTACAGTCGCTTTATGCCCGATGAATATGCATAAATCTGAGCGTTTACGGGTTGCCGCCAATCAACTGTACCAGGATTTATTAGATGCTGGGGTTGATGTTTTATTTGATGACCGTAAAGTCCGCGCTGGGTTCATGTTCTCAGATATGGAGTTAATCGGCATTCCACATCGCATTGTCTTAGGTGATCGTGGCTTAGATAGCAAGAGCGTCGAATATCGTGCGCGCACCGATAGTGAAAACCGCGATATTCCATTAGATGAGATTGTTGCTTTCATTAAAGAACAAACTACTAACTAAACAACTCAGGAGATGCCGGTACAAGGCCGGCATTTTACACAATCAGGAATAAAACATGCCTAAAGCAACAGACTTAAAACGCGGAATGATCATTGATATTAATGATGTCCCTCATGCCATAAAACAACTTGAAGCCCGTAGCCCTTCTTCACGTGGAGCAGGAACAGCCTACAAAGTGCGTTATACCAATTTAAAAACTGGCCAAAAAGTAGATGAAGTCTATAAAGGGGACGATTTTCTAAAAGAAGCAGACTGTATCCAGGTAAAAGTGCAATATTCTTACAATGATGGCGAAAACTATGTCTTTATGAATATGGAAGATTATAGTCAGTACAACTTAAATGATGATGACCTTGAAGGCCAAAAAGAATATATTACTGAAGGCTTAGAGGGAATTACTGCTCTCATTATGGAAGATAATATTTTAGGGATTGAACTTCCGGCTTCGGTTAATTTAGAGATCATAGAAACAGCCCCAGGCATTAAGGGCTCTTCGGCAACAGCAAGAACTAAAGCGGCGGTTTTACCTACGGGATTAGAAGTTCAAGTACCTGAATACTTAGAGACCGGCGAAATTATAAAAATCAATACTACGACGGGTAAATATATGTCGCGTGCGTCGTGATATAGCTCAGTATTTTATACGGGACAAAATAACGGTAGAGCGTACTTTAGTGCGCCATGATCGCTGTAAAAGCGGACTGAAGTCTGTCCTACACGCGACAATAAAGTAAGATCCTATCTTACTCGAACCTACAAATGACGAAGTGCGTTATACCCGTTCCTAAGTGAGTAAACTAAAATCCCCCCGCTTTTCAAGATAGGTAATAAAAAAAATGGCCATGAAACCCCCAAAAAGCCTTGAAGCACTGATAGCCGATGGGTTTATTGATGAAGTGATTCACCCACTTAAAAGCGGCAAAGAAGCCGCTGTTTATGTCGTGCTGTCTGAAGGTGAAATTCGCTGTGCCAAAGTGTATAAAGCGGCCAATAAGCGCGGCTTTCATAAACAAGCTTTGTATCAAGAAGGTCGTAAGGTACGTAATAGCCGACAAGCACGCGCGATGGAAAAAAAATCCCAGTTTGGGCGTAAGCAACAAGAAGACGTCTGGCAGAATGCTGAAGTCGATGCGTTATATCGCCTTGCAGCAGCAGGCGTGCGCGTACCAAAGCCACACAACTTTGTCGAAGGCGTATTGCTTATGGAGCTAGTAACCGATGAGCATGGAGCGGCTGCACCTAGGCTTAATGACCTTGTTTTGAATCAAGAACAAGCACTTGAATATCATGGGCTCTTAATTACAGAAGTGGTTAGAATGCTTTGTGCTGGGCTCGTTCACGGTGATTTATCTGAATTCAATATACTGATTGATGAACACGGCCCCGTTATTATTGATTTACCCCAGGCCGTTGATGCCGCGGCAAATAATAATGCGGCTAAAATGCTAGAACGAGATGTTAATAATCTAGCTGCCTATTTTGGTCGTTTTGCCTCTGAACTGCTAAATACTCAGTATGCCAAAGAAATCTGGAAAATTTATCAAACCGGCAAACTAAGCCCTGATACAAAACTAACCGGCGTTTTTCAAGCAAGCAGTAAAAAAGCCAATGTCAAAAGTATCATGCGCGAAATCGACGATGCCCGTGACGAGGCAATTAGACGTAAGTATGAGCAAAATGATTAGGAATATTTAACAAAACAAATTACAGTCGCCTAACCCATACGGGCAAAAATTCAATTTAGCCTTTAATTTTGCTAAACTATCATCATCCTCTTCTTAATAGATTGCCTTATGCCCATCACTCTACATAACGATTTAACCATTGCTGACCTATTTCGAGGTGATGTTCAGCTCGCGTCTCCACCGAACGTGTACTTTGAGCTACAGAGAGTCTCTGAAGATCCGAATAAGTCATTAGCTGATGCAGCGTTTATTATTGAGCAAGATGCGGCTCTGTCATTAAAGCTACTCAAAATAGTCAACAGTGCTTTTTATGGCTTTCCCGCACAAATTGTTTCAATTAGTAGAGCAATAACTCTGATAGGTATCAAAGAACTACGCAGTATCATCCTAAGTACTATCATCATGGATAAATTCTCTGCATTACCTAGCGATATGATGAGTATGCATGATTTCTGGGCGAGAAGCTTACGTTGCGCACTGATAGCACAAGAGCTCGACAAGCATTTGGGTAATGAATTCTCAGATTCTGCTTTTCTCTGTGGAATCGTACACAATATTGGCCAATTAGTGTTTTTTCTACGTATTCCTGAGCTAGCGAGAAATTCCTATTTATCTCTGCAAGCACAAGAATCTCAAGCAGTACTTGATGAAATAGCTATCGAAACTGATATTATTGGCTTCGATCACTTTCAAGCGGGTGCAGCACTAACCAAGTTATGGAACCTTCCTGAGCTGATCACCGAATCTATAAGGTTACACGCATATCCTGATAACACTGACGCTCACCATAAAATAGCCTCTATCATTCGTGTCGCAGACACTTATAGTCGAATAGACCAGGACTGGAGTAACTTAGGGCCAAATAACCTAGATGTGTCGATTGATGAGATAAGCGCGATTCTTGATACAACACATGAAAAATTTGAACAAATTTTTAAAGTCTTTTACCACGGGTAAAACCAACTAAAATATGAATACAAAAAAGCATAAGCCCTAAAACTCATTGGGGTTTATGCTAATACTGCTTACTTAACAAAAATACCTTATGAATTAATGGCTTCACGCGCTTTATTGCGCGGCTGTTTAAGCAGTGAATAAGGTTTGGGGCGGCGTTTTACAGCACGAGGCTCTGGCTTCCTTTTC
>Ga0209184_1000019_pt1 | contig 215209 bp, 169 predicted proteins | sample EN8Hudsemesocosm_2_FD_184627 | JGI IMG/M metagenome (GOLD analysis project Ga0209184, IMG submission 184627) | Methane-oxidizing microbial communities from mesocosms in the Hudson Canyon - EN8C Hudson Canyon (SPAdes) (version 2) | ecosystem: Environmental > Aquatic > Marine > Cold seeps... | reverse complement strand
AAGGCGTACCTATGACATCGAAAGTAAAGCGGTAACCATCGAAATGATATCGTATCAATATTCGTATGAAATAGGCACATGATCTGAACATCCTAATTATGGCTTTATTCAGACTAAAAGGACTATATTCATTCAAGTGCTTTCGACGTAACAGCGCTGAATGGGCATCCATGCCCTACATCGCTTTGTTCATCATCAGGACAATATGCTCCTGCATTGTCTAATAAGCTGCATCCATGCAGCGTCATGATGAACATACGTGAACACTTTCATTCATTTCAGCGTTTGTTCAAGCAGATCTGTTGCTTGTTGATTCAGTAGCTGATTATTAAGAGCTTCTTAGTTTGTGATAAAACCTTGAATTGGCAAATACTCCAATTCCCATCTCAGCAATTCATTCACCAACTAGCAAGGGTAGACCTCGACCCGAGACTGGACGTCGAGGACTGCCGTTGTTCATGGGTGATAAATCGGCAGGTATCGTAGTCTACGCTAGTTGGTGATTGAATGTTCTGCTGAGTGGGCGCTACGGGGATTCCAAAGGGGCTTTTGGCGTGTAACGCCCCTTTGGGTGCAGTCGCCACCGCGACGCCAAACAGAGGAGCAAACTCCAAACCTATCAATGAATAACCAGAAATATGAGAATAGCTTCGAGTATCGGAGGTTACGCTAGTTGGTGTTTGAATGTTCTGCTGAGTTGGGCGCCACGGGGATTCCAAAAGGAATAATTTAACAAGAGCTGCGCATAACGCCTCTTTTGGAGTAGTCGCCACCGCGATGTCAAACAGGGAATTAAACTCCAAGCCGATCAGTTAATGACCTGAGCTAGAATAAAAGGGGGAAGGTTTATTTAATTGTCATGACTTTATTATAACTTAGCGATAAAATCAGTTTTACTATTAGTCATAACAGAGTGAAGGATAATTTTTACCATACCCATGACTAATTCCATAAATCATAAAACACCCTATTTATTAGTCGAGAATAAAAAGATGTTAATACGCACTTTGTTCGTCAGTTTTATTTGTACCTTGATGTTTGGTTGTGCCAGTTCAAGTGACTCTGGTAGTTTGTATAGCCCCGAAGAAATTAATGCACACTGGTTAACTATGAATCTTAAAAGAGAGGGAGTGGTAGCCAAAGACTCTGGATTGCAGTACAAGATTTTAGAACAAAGTACTGGTTGTAAACCTGATCCCAATTATAAAGTTACTGTGCACTATAAAATGTTGTCAGCAAAATCGAAACGAATCATTGACAGTAGTTATCAACGCGGTAAACCCGATAAGTTTCAGCTATCTAAAATGGTTAAAGGGTGGCGTGAAGGTGTACCTATGATGAGGATTGGTGAAACTTGGGAACTTTATATACCGCCACATTTAGCGTATGGCAGTAGAGGTTCACCGGGGTCTGTTGCGCCTAATAGTGTTCTTATCTCGCAAATCACACTTGTTGATGCACGTTGTCAAGACTAATCATCAAACATAGCAAGCGTTGATGTTTGTCTCTTTTGGAATCCCGACGCTGCTAACAAACCTATTAGTTAACCACCAAAGTTATGAGAAAGATTGCCGTTAGTTTTAATTCTATATCGATATTTATACAGTTTTTTAAAAAACAAACAGGTTCAACACCAACAACCTTCACAAAGCAGTAAAATGAATTTTTATTGAAAATAATTGAAATAATACGTTCGAATATGCCCATTCGAACGACAACACACCTAAATTAGGGCACTTTTCATATCAAAACAGATTACTTTAAAAAGGAATGATATGACTAACACATCATCTAATGTGAAAAATAACTATACAATGATTGCCGGAATAACATACGCATTTATTATTGTATTATCTCTGATCCCCAGCGCCATTTTTGATCTTGGCTCACTATTAAAAGCGAAAAATGCTGCAGATAACATTATTGGTCAAGAGGGTATTATTGGGCTTAGTATTGCGATCGAGTTCATAATGTTTATCTTAGTTATGGTACTTTCTTGGGCGCTTTATATTATTTTAAAGCCGGTGAATAAAAGCATTGCATTGTTCGGGCTAATCTTTAGGTTCTCAGAAGCCGTTTTAGGGTGCGTTGTTATTATGTTCTATTTAGCAATATTAATGTTGTTAAGCGGCGCTGAATACTTACAAGTATTTCAACCAGAACAATTACAGGCATTAGCGAGATTTTTTGGGAAATTAGGTGGCGTTGGTTATTACCTTCTATTGATCACAATGGGGATTGGTGCAATTGCTTATTGTTACTTGTTCTATATTTCTCGTTATATTCCTAGAGTTTTAGCTGCTTGGGGGATTTTTACCTACACAACAATGGTGGTGTATGGCTTTGTTAATATCATTTTACATAATCCTCCGGCAGAATTGGCTTATGCAATGGCACCTGGCGCATTGTTTGAGGTAACAATTGGTCTTTGGTTAGTTTTTAAAGGCATCTCTGTAAATCAGCAGCAAAATCACTCTATAGGGAAGGTTGAACTCAAAACAGCTTAGTTATACCAAGCACATCAATTAATTAATTGACCACTTTAAGTTAGCTTCATTAGAGGTTTAAAATGAATACAAAAACCGAACGAAACATTCAATTTTTATACGCGAGAATAGCAGGCTTCTCTTATATTCTTTTTACAGTCGCTGGCTTGGTTAAAAATTTTTTATTAAATACCAATATGTCTGATATAAGCGCTGCTCAAGCAAACAGTCTTTTTGAAAATGAAATGCACTTTCGCCTAGGTATTGCGGCAGAAACCATTATGTTTCTGGGTGTTGTTATGGCTTCAGTGTCGTTTTATGTCGTACTAAAATCAGTTAATAAGCAACTCGCGCTAACCGCTTTGTGCCTTAGAGTAGTAGAGATAATTATTGGCGGCTTTGCTGTTGTTATCAGTATGGCAATGCTGGCATTGTCGGGTAAAACCTATCTGCTAGAAATGTTTGACTTGGCGCAGCTACATGCAATTGTTGTTATCGCTTCAAGCTTTATAATGCCTGCTTATGAATACAGCTGGATATTTATGGGGTTTGCAGGTGTCATTACCTTTTACCTATTTTTTAAAACGCGTTATATACCAAGAGCTTGGTCAATATGGGGAATGATCACTTATTTAAGCTTGATTCTTTACCCATTAGCTAAGCTACTTATACCTGACTTACCGCGTGAGGTTATGTTTGTAATGTTTCCTGGTGCTCTGTTTGAGCTAGGCGTGGGTATTTGGTTGTTAGTGATGGGAATAAATATTCCACATGATAGTGATAATGCAGCGAGTAAACAAATCAACAGGTGATAGCTGTGCAATGTTGAAGTAGGACGAGCGTTCGTTCGCTCGTTCTTAGCTGGCTCAAAGGCTAAAAGCTCTAAAAGGGCTAAAGTGGCTTTGCCTATTTGACGATATGTGGATTTAGGGGCAATTTAATTTTATAATTACGAGGAATTATAAACATCTTTATCTTTGGTAACCCAATGGTCGACCTTTTTCCCACAGTTATCTATTCCTGCATGATAGGCATGACAATACCCGCTTTATTAGAGGTTTTTAAAAGGCCGAAGCAAAGGCAAAATATTTTTCTTAAAGGACTGTTGTTATTATTGCTGATACATTTTTCGGGTGAGCTTTTTATCTATTCAGGCGCATATACTTATGCGCCAGCCCTAGCTGGCGTGCAATTTCCGTTCAGAGTCTTGCTTGGGCCGGCCCTCTATTTTTATGCGAATGCAACCATGTCACCTGACAAAGTAATAGATAAACGTTTGAGTGCATTCGCTTTATCCGGGCCTATTCTCGTTGTGTTGGCAATGTTGCCTTTTATTTTTATGATCAGTCCCGCAGAAAAACTAGCCCTAGCTAATCCAGCGACGAGAGACCCAGAGCTTTGGAAAATAGCTGTGTTTACTTGTTTGTCCACGACCTTTATCTTTATTTTATTCACCGTTTTATTCCTATTATTGGCCTCAAAGCTCCATAATTCTCACCGTCAGCAACTAATGGAGCGATTTTCTGACATTGAACAACGTTCATTAGAGTGGTTTACGCCGGTACTGATAATGTGGACAGCTGCATGGTTAATGTATGCGGTAGAGTTTTCACTAAGTGCGCTAGGCTGGTTTTGGTTTGGCTCAGGGGTTGTACTGCCAATGCTTGAGGCTATTGTGTTGGCTATTTTTATACAAAAGGCATTAAGCCAAAAAGTGCTAAACCAATCAGAGAAAGGTTTACCTCAAACCAGTCAGGCTAGAACAGCACTACTTAGCACTGATAAAATGCAGTTGATTGCGTCAAAATTAGATCATGCCATGAAAGAGGAAAAGTTGTTTTTACAAGATAATTTATCGCTAAACAAACTATCTGAGTCTATCTGTGAAACTGAAAATCATATATCAGAAACACTCTCTCAATTTTTACACACCAAATTCTTCCAATTTGTGAATGGCTTTCGAGTCGAAGAGGCTAAGGACGCTTTACAGGATGGCGACAAGTTAATCACTACTATTGCCTTTGACGTTGGTTTCAATTCTAAATCGACATTCAATACAGCTTTTAAAAAAATAGTTGGTCATAGTCCATCAGCATATCGAAATATGCTACTCGAAAATAAACGAAAAACACTTTGAATACATACGTCAGAATTGAGTTATTCGGAAGATTGTAACGGTCAACTCATATTAGACCTAACAAGCATCTAGCATGATATGTTTTTTCACTTGTGGGAGCTTCCAAATAACATAGACAGGTATGATAGTCAGCATCAGTAGTACCAACTGTTCAGCTTCATTTAGCGGCAGTAATTGTAATAAGTAAACGATAACTGCTGAACCACTCATTTGCATAAATCCAAGTAATGCAGAAGCCGCTCCTGCTTTGTCACCAAAAGGCGCAAGAGCTTGGCCAGCGCAAGCACCCATCAGTAATGAAAAACCGAGTGAACTGATCATTATAGGTAACATAAAGCCTGCGGGGCTGTGCCAAGCTAGCAGAGCCAACATCAGTAAGCCTGCAGCAATCAATAAAACCATGCCAAAACCTATCGTTATTCTAGCGCCAAACCTGATTAAAACTCTTGGCGCTAGAAAACAAGCAACAATGTTAATGACGGCATTTAAACTAAACCAGTAAACAAAGCTTTGCTGATCTAAGCCTAGTTTCACCATTAACCAAGCTGGTGAACTACTCACATAAGCAATAATAATCGCCATGGCTAACATCACTACAAAAGCATTAAAAAGAAATACTGGATGCTTTAAAACCGGCGTAAACCGAGCCATTGTAATAAGCCTTTTATGTTGCTCAGTATACGCGGGCTTTGTTTCTTTGAGGGTCAAAAACAAAATTGCACCCGCGACTACAGCGTAACCAGCCATAAATTCAAAATTACTTCGCCAGCCAAAGTATTCCGTTAATACATTGCCTAACAAAGGGGCAAGTGCCGGAATACAACAGATAGCGCTATTTAGGTACGAGTACATAACCCCACTTTCAATGGCGTTATATTTATCACGAACACTGGCAAACGCAGCAACCACTATCGCACAAGCCCCTAAGCCTTGTACTAAACGGCTAATAAGGAAAAAAGTTAAGCTATCAGAGTAAGCGGCGATAATTGAGCTAAGACCATAAATAATGATGCCACCGATAGCGACAGGCCTACGACCATAACGATCAGCTAATGGGCCAGTCACTAGCTGGCCAAACCCCATACTTAAAATAAAGGCGGTGATGCTCCACTGAATTTGTGTCATAGATACAGACAAATCTTGCGCCATAATAGGTAGCGCGGGCAAAAATATATCAATAGCTAATGGGCTAAAAATAACCATTAAGATCAGGAGGGGCAATAGTTGCTTGTTTGTCATTTTCAGTCTCTCATTGTTGAAGAAGCAGTATAAGAGATTGGCATTATGAGCAGAAGTGAATTATTATGATTTCTATTATTCCAAATTGGAATTTTACTGAGTGAGTAAATCCCATGAGTAAATTTGACCTCAATTTATTAAAAGTATTAGAAATATTGCTGCAAGAGCGTAATGTATCTTTAGCAGCCAAACGTCTAAATTTAAGCCAGTCAGCGGTAAGTAAGCACTTATCTCGGCTGCGAGAAATGTTTGCTGACCAACTGTTTGAGCGTAACGCCCAAGGACTTAAAGCAACACCACGTGCGTTAGAATTAGCGCCACAATTAAAACTGGTGATTCAACAACTAGAACAACTTACTCGGCCTGCAATGTTTGATCCTAGTGACAGCAGTCGAAAATTTCGTATTCATTTAGCCGATACAGCTTGTTCATTAACATTTCCTTCTTTTATGCCTGAGTTGCTCAACCAAGCACCTAATATCACTTTAAAAACTAATACATGGGATGAAGACAGTCTTAACCAATTGCTTAAATGTGAAGTAGATTTAGGTATTGCTTGTCGAGAATGGGATCATCGCTCCCCTTTGCATATCAAGCATATTCCAGCAGAGCTAAATTACATGGAATTATTGCAAGAGCACTCTTTATGTTTAGTAAGAGAAAATCATCCGGCATTAAAGCAAAAGTGGAATTTAGAGACTTTTCTTCTATATCGACATTTACAAGTTACCATTGGCGGAAAAGATCATTGGTTGCTTGATGAAGTGCTGAAAACAGAAAATCTATACCGCGATATTGCTATTGATATGCCTGACTTTCATAGTGCGATGAGCCTATGTGAACAAAGCGATCTTATATTATGTGCCCCCGCTAGGCATGTTAGCCAAATGGCAAAGTACTTTAATTTAAAAGTGCTGAATGTACCTGTTGAGTTTGCAGATGGAGCCTATGTGTTACTTTGGCATAAACATTTTGATCATGACAATGGGCATCGTTGGTTAAGGGAGTTAATTATCAATAATGTTGGTAAAGCACCCGATGAAACTAGCTAAGTGGTAAAAGTGATGATTAATGCTATCTCATAATGAGAAATACATTACATTTATTTAACCCTATAAAAATAACTATTTAAGATTAATAATTCAGGTATTAATTAATAAATGCACCCAGATACTCAGGCCATAACCCAAAACAATCACTGGCGTCCATTTTAAATGACCAAAAAAAGTATAAATGCCCCTTGCTTGTCCCATTAAAGCGACACCCGCGGCAGAGCCAATTGATAACATGCTACCGCCAACGCCTGCGGTTAATGTCACTAACAACCATTGATTTGCAGGCATATCAGGCTCCATCTGTAATACTGCTACCATAATAGGAATGTTATCCAAGATGGAAGAAAAAATACCGACTAATATGTTGGCAGTGGTTGGCCCCAGTTCTAAATATAAATAACTTGAAAGTTGAGTTAAATAGCCAATAAAACCTAAGCCACCTACGCACATAATGACTCCAAAGAAAAATAGTAAAGTATCCCATTCAGCTCGCGCTACTTCACGGTAGCTATCAAAAGCAGCTACATCACCCACTTGACCATAGGTGGGTTTATCTTGAGCTAACACTATATGAGTTTTTCTTAAGTAATAACCAAAAAACTTTAGGTAAGACAGTCCTGTTACCATGCCCAAAAATGGCGGTAGGTGCAAAAAATTATGAAATGATATAGCGGTTAGAATAGTCAGAAAAAACAAAATAATAATACGTTTTGCGCCACGCTTCATCACGATCTGTTCTGTTGAAATCTGTGGTTTTTCATTTTTAATTACCAGCGACATGATAATCGCGGGCACTAAATAGTTAACAACAGATGGAATAAATAAGGCGAAAAACTCTTGAAAAGCTATATGACCCTTTTGCCAAACCATTAACGTTGTAATGTCACCAAAAGGACTAAATGCGCCACCAGCATTAGCGGCAACAACAATGTTAATGCAGCTAATCCCGATGAAATTTTTATTGCCTTTGCCAACGGCTAGTACTACAGCACACATAACAAGTGCTGTGGTTAAATTATCAATTAAAGGAGAAAGAAAAAAGCTTAATATCCCTGTTATCCAAAATAAGTGGCGATAACTATAGCCTTGATTAATAAGCCAGCTACGGAGTCTATCAAAAACTCGCCGCTCACTCATAGCATTCACATAGGTCATAGCGGTTAATAAAAATAAAAATAATTCTGAAAATTCAACTAAAAATTGTCGTACAGCCTCTTCAATCGTATGAGATGAGCCAGAGTCTGCATACTCAAAGGCTACCACAGCCCAGATTAACCCCGCAGCTAAAATAACAGGCTTAGACTTTCTCAAATGGGTGAACTCTTCTGCAATAACCAGTAGATAGGCTAATATAAAAATAACTATTGCAGTATATCCGACCCAATGTGTGGTTAAATCCATACGAGATTCCTGACTATTTTTATTCAAGATATTATCTTAAAGATAGACTGAATTACCGAAGGTATCTAATTATTTTTAATTGCTTTTTAGTCGATTAACACTAACTCAATTTCAGCTTTTCGTTGCTTTTGTTTTAGTTCTTCAACATTCAACTTTTCAAGTATATGTTTTTCTAACATATACTTTGTCTGATCCCTAATAAACCGCTTTGGGGACGAAAGCTGTCTTAAATTAACTTGTACCTAGTGTTGTACAGGTTATTCCTTTGGGTTAGACTTGTCTCATTAATTGTACAATTAAAAAAGAGGACATATTATGAGAATTGTATCTTTCACTGAAGCAAGAAATAGACTTAAATCTGTACTTGATCATGTCGTAAACGACGCTGATTATACAGTAATTACACGTAGAGATTCTGAAGATGCTGTTGTTATGTCTATGGCTCATTACAATAGTTTGATGGAAACTGTTCATTTATTAAAGTCTCCTGCTAACGCTGCTCATTTAACCCGCTCCATTGAGCAATTTAAATCAGCTCAAGTGATTGAGCGAGAAATATTAAATGGCTAGGTTACTAGCGTGGACTGATGTTGCATGGTCTGATTATGTATATTGGCAAGGGCAAGATAAAAAAACACTTAAAAGAATCAATAAGTTAATAGCTGACACTAAGCGCTCTCCATTTGAAGGTATAGGAAAACCTGAACCTCTTAAAGAAAATTTATCAGGTTTTTGGTCTAGACGTGTAGATGAATCAAATCGTCTAGTATATGCAGTTAATGATAGTCACATTACGGTTATATCCTGTCGATACCATTATTAGCTCTATTCAGCAGCTATCAAGAAAATCCACAAAGATAAAAAACAGTTGGCTTTTGCTCCTTTTTTAATTGGCTCCTATGGCACAATGGGGGCGTTTTCGCCAAAAAGTTTATAGTCTAAAAAATTTATTACTGCATAAGTTTCTAAGGCGGTGTGGGGCATATAACAAGATAAACTTTATGTTGTATATTTGTCCTTTTATAGGTCTCAATTGTATATTTAGGCTCTAAAATTCTATATTAACCGATCATTTAGTAAGCCTCTAAAATTAGAGGAGGATGAATAAAACCTATTTAGGGGCAGCCCGAGAAATAGGTGAATAATTCACTCAATTAATTGTTACCTTACTTGTGATAGATAACAATTAATCAATTTGATGTTTAATTCTCCCTAAAAATTTATTTTTTTTGAAATAAATTTTCTCTAGTAATGCCAAACCGTTCAGGCTCTTTCATCACATCTCTTATGGTGCTGTAATGTGGGAATCCGTGCCATCCTAAGTCTTTTTCTCCGTGGCGTGTTAAATCGCAAGTAAAGCCAACTAAAAAGCACCAGTCTGAAGCGCCGTAATGTGCAAGCCCCCAGGAGAACCCTTGTCCATCACCATTATTTAAAAACTTATCTGGTATATATGCACCTCCTGCAGGAGGGATATCTTCAAGCGTCGTGACAACTTCAAAGTCTATGCCATTCTCAGAATATTGTATGGTACCTTTTTCTGGTCCCGCCCAATCTACGATTGCCGCCATGCCTGTTTTCCACGGAAATACCCAAGTTTCATGACCACTATTAGAAACAGGATTAGCTTCATGTTTAACGTATGGCCCTTCAGGGTGGTCAGCTACAGCCAGTCCCCATTTGGAATCGGTAAACATTTTTTCACCAATGGCATGCCCTTTATAATATAAATAATATTGCCCGTTAAATTTAATAATTCCAGGATCATGAATTGCACCACTATCCCATGAACCAAGCTCCAAAGCCGCTCCCCAGTTAGAGTCACCGTGTTCGTTAGGATTAATAAGTTTACCATCTCGACACGGCTCTAAAATAGGTTCTGCTAATTTTGTCCATGGCCCATCAGGACTTACAGCTGTTGCCATACCGACAACGTTTAGCGGGTCATTATTACGCTTAGCTTGATAGCATAAATAATATTTATCATTGGCGACCAATATTTCCGTAGTAAAAACACTGTATTCATCCCACGCACCTTTTGGGCCTCTTTTAACTGCTGGCCCTCGCTCTTGCCATGCAATGCCATCGTCACTTGATGCATACCAAATATCTGCATTTAACCAACTTGATTGTTGACACTCATTACGGGTATACCAAATGTAATACTTCCCATTTACTTTGATAATCGTACTAGGATCGCGACGGTTTATGCCTTTTTCATAGCCTAACCCTGTTACTGGTTGATAACGAAAACGGGTATATAATTCATTTTCACTATCATCCATTTGATGACGTTGCATTGCTGCACTTAACTTAGCCACTTTTCTACTCCACATGAAAATTTTACATAATTACTATTGGTAAATACTATAATGGGTAAACTTTATGATTTAATTAACCATATAGTTTCTTTCGTATATCTTCTCTTTTAGCTTGGTTTAAATTATAAAAAATCATAATGATTCCAGCAGCAACAAAGAGTAATGCGGGTAATAATGTACTAATAAAGTTAATACTTTCTACAACCTCTATTGGTTGAATATTTACTTTCGCGTCATACCCCGTTGTACCTAAAATCCACAAAACAATCGCTGTTCCAAAACCTAAGCCGACTTTTAAGCTAAATAAAAATAATGCAAAAAATAGTCCTGACATATTTTTACCCGTACGGCTTTGTTGATAATCGACAACATCACTTAACATGCTCCAAATCAGTGGGATCATGCTCATCCATAAAAAGGTTGTTATCACACCTAACCCTAAAATAGTTAGATAAGCTGAAGGGGGTAACCAATAAGGAATTGCGGTTAATACTGCACAAGTAAACATTAACACTTTATAAGCATTTACTTTGTCGAAACTTGACCATAACCATGCTGAAAATGCTGCACCAGCTACTGCGCCAACAGAGCCTAAAGTCATAAAGCTGGTTAGTTTATCTTCAGTATTTAATACATTAACGACATAATATATTGTTGTTGTGCCTTTTAGCGTTAAGGTGATAAAAAAAAGGATGTTTGCAAAGAATAAAATGACTAATTGGTTGTTAGTAAAAGCTGCTTTTAGGTCGAGCAAAAGTTCTACAAAACCATTGTTTTCTTTATTTTCAGCATTAGCAATGTGATGGCGTTCACTAACAGTAAAAAAACAATAATATAAACAAGCTGTAATTATTAGAGCAAAGATAATTGCAGTAAATAAAAAGCCTCGTTGTTGATCACCACCACCAAATAATTCAACAAGACTCAAAGTCGTCGCGGCAACAAATACTCCAGCCAACATACCTAACCCAAATCGGTAAGATTGTAGGGACGTTCGTTCATCAGAATCTTTAGTTAAAAAGCCTGCCATAGCAGAGAAAGGCACATTAACTACGGTGTAAGTTAAGGTTAATAATGTATAGCTGACATAAGCATAGATCAGCATGCCAGTATCACTTAAATTAGGTACATAAAATAACATAACAAATGATAGTGCCAGTGGAATGGTGCCGTATAAAATAAAGGGGCGGCATGTACCATGTTTTGTTCGAGTACGATCTACCCACATGCCTACTATAGGATCTGTTATCGCATCAACAACTCTAAGTACTAAGTACATGGTTCCGGCATGAATAGGGTTTAAGCCATAAACATCAGTATAAAAAAACGGTAAAAACATCGCCATCATTTGCCAAACTATATTATTGCCAAAATCCCCCATGCCATAGTTGAACTTGATTGTTTTAGGTAAACGATCAGTATGAGCATCAGAGGTTGTAACCACTTCTGTATATGTTGTCATTATTGTTATTACCTCTGCATTGAATATTTTAATTATTCAATTTCAAATATGAAAGTATATATTGTTAACAATTTACAAAGTAATGTAGCAGTTGCTAAAAACGCTGTAAACTGTTTTTTTATATAAAACACCATTAATCTGTTTTTTTGATTTGTACACTAGGTTTACTATGAGAACATTGTCTACGCTCTTGCGAGTTTTCCTAACAATGAGAATCTTTAAGAGGAGCAGGTTTCAGGCGCTTCCTCACAAGGAAAACCCTCTTTTGTATAGAGCTCAATTATTCCCCAGCTTGCCAATGTAGGTACTTTTACACTGGTTATGCCGTTTACATAACTTATATCTAAATGGATGGCTGCTTGGCCTGCTTGACTATAAGTAGCACCAACAAAACCGGAACTTACATCAGTATATAAACTGTCATTAATAGTGATGGTTAAATTGTTTTTTGTATTTAGACTAGAAGTGCCTGCATTGTAGTCTCTATTTACCACATGCATAATGCGTGGTGCATTGTCCATTGTAGTAATTAAGTCGACATTCTCTCTAGGGAAAAGGGCAACCTGTGCAGCATCAACAGACATTTCTTTCGGTAATAATTTGTAAAAAGGTGCTGTATCAGGCCAATTAACAACTTTACTACTATAAGAGTTGAGCTTAGTTAGTTGCGCTGTATCAAGCGTTATGCCATTAAAATCAGTTTTAACGATCACACTGAAATTATCCATAGCATTGCTTTGATCAGCATCCGTTAAGTATTTTGGCCACCAATCGTCACCAGCTATTAACAGTTTATAAGGTATGTTTTGTTCCATTAACCCTACCGCAGCCGAAAAAATATCTAAATTGTCATACTGACTTTCTCTGTATGCCTCGTGGCTATATACCAAACCGACTTTTGCAACAGAGTCAAAACCATCGAACATGAAAGACTTCTCATTTATCCAAGCATAAATGTAGTCAAAATCCCCTATAGCTGGATCGTAGTAACGTTGCAATGCTCCTTGATAGGCCCACATATGTTCAGGAGCCATAAATATGGCTCCATTTACATACGCTTGTGCTATCCATGTACGCACTAAATCAGTGGCTTCAGGGTTATCAACCATATAGTTCCAATCAGGATAAGGTAAGGCGGTTAACGCTAAGGGTTTATTAATGGCTTCTGCAAGCTTATACATCAATATTACGTCACTACTAACTTTCTGCTCGGTGGCTCGATGATTAAATTCTTGCACATAGAAATCAAACTCATCATTAAAGGGCATCCTTATCCCGTTCCAATAGGGGTCAAATATCGGCGAGCTTGTGCCAACTTCAATATAGCCAACTCCTTCTTTATAGGGATATCCTTTATCCTTAGCTATTTCGTCTGTGAATTGAACTAATTCTGCTAAGTAGTTATTGTTCCAATCTTGCAAAAAGTGGCGATACTCATTGCTTAAAGGAATTTTGTTGGGAATACTTGAAGCTTCAGCCTCATATTGAACGGCGGTATATCCCATTACTTTTAAGAATCCACCGTAGTGGAATGTTGATATATTAGCTATGCCCATTGTTACTAATTCATCGTTACTATAATTTTTAATTAACCAACTTTTAAAATTAGCCATGCAATGATCACTAAAGTCACCACCCAAATAATATTGTGCTGGATTGGAATGTTGTGAATCAAACAATATTGCATCAACTCTATTCACAACATTTTCATTATCATGAAAAGCAACGCCTTGAATCTGCCATTCAATATATTCACGAAATAATGGATGGTGGGTTGAAAAAAAATAATGACCTGGAAACCATTTAATTTCGAGGTTTGAGCCATCGAGTCGTTTAACCATCGCTTGTTGGAAGGTTTGAGGGTATTTTGATGTCATCCCATTCCAAATAACATCCCATTCTATGCGTGAAACCCAGCCAACACCGGCAAGGTCATGATTAATAGTGTCATCAACATAGCTACTCATCGTGGTAGTAAAATTTTTTTGAAAATCAAAATTAGCGAAAGAGGGTGGTAAGAAACCCCACATAGTGGCATCAACATGGTAATTAGAGTATTTTCCACCCTCTTTGCTTGGTATTTCATCTGTGAGGGGCTGAGTGAAAAAAACATCAGATTTTTTAATGAAGGAGTTAGGTTTTGTAGTAATAAAGTCCTCTTTTTCAATTGCTTGTGATGTTTCAGGGGTTATTTCAGACTGATCACCACAAGCAACTAAAAAGCCGATGATAAATAATATAATCATTTGTTGTGCTTTCATTTGTTCGCCTTAGTTAAAGTGCTTTTTTGGGCTGTTTACTATTAACCATCTGATTGAACTTTTATCTTGCACATACCCACCGTTAATTGTCAACAATAAACAATAAGAAGTATTTTAAAATAAAATTACTACATGATATTAAAAAGCAAAATAAAATATGTAAATTGTTGACAATTTTAAAGTGAAGGGGTATAAATCAAATAGACTTTGTATTGTCAACAATCTGCAATTGAATTGTTTTGTTTTGACAATATCTAATCTGATAAGTTAATATCTATAACTAGTGCTAATTTAAGGGATCGATAATAATCGCTAGTTTGGTTTTCTAAATAACTATATAAACAATAGGCAAAGCCATGAAACAGTTCTCTCGAAATAAATTACAACTAGCGTGTATACATGCTATAGCCGTGTTAACCCTTAGTGCTCAATCAGCTTTTGCGGCAGAAGCTGATACCGAAACAGTTGAAGATGATATTGAAGTAATTCAAGTAACAGGTCTTCGAGGCTCGTTATACGAAGCCGTTAATCGTAAACGCTTTAGCGAAGTGGTATCAGATACTATAGTCGCTGAAGATATCGGTAAAATGCCAGATAGAAATATTGCCGAAGCTTTACAGCGCATTACTGGTGTAAGTATCGCTAGGGATGATGGTGAAGGAACTTCAGTCACCATCCGAGGTATTGCAGATAACCTTAACCTTACGTTAATTAATGGTCAAACCGTTGCCTCAGCTGGAGACGGTAGAGGCATTGATTTTAGTAGCATGCCTTCTTCTATGATATCTGCTGTAGAAGTGTATAAATCTCCTATGGCAAAACATATGGAAGGTAGTATCGGTGGTACTATTAATATTTTAACTGCTCGACCTCTTGATGTAGGGGTAGCTAAAGGCACCGCTTTTGTAGAAGCTGTTTATAATGAGAATAATGAAGAAACCTCTCCAGCTTTTACTTTTTCTTATATGACACCATTAAGTGATACCTTTGGTATTGCTGCTGCGGTATCACATGAGCAAATCGATACACGAACTGACTCGATGTCAAACTGGAGTTGGTCAGATTCAGAGGCTGGTTTTTATCCCACGCGTTGGGGCGTTTCTGCCCAAGGTCGTGAGCGTGAACGCAGTTCTCTTTTAGTCAATCTTCAATGGCAACCTGCCGACAATATTGATAGCTATTTAGATGTAACCTATAGCAAAGTGAAGGATGAATCTCTTACCAACGCTTTTACAAGTTGGGTTCCTTATGGTTTTGGCGCTATTGATGCAGACTCGATTGTTACTGATTCTAGTACCAATACCATGACAGAATTTGCCGTTGATAACTTATATATATCTACGCAGGATATAAATGAAGCTGCCGATATAGATACTTTAACTGTGCAACTAGGTGCTGATATTGAATTAGATAAATGGACACTTTCATTTGCGGCGGGTTATTCTAAAGCCGAAACTGAACAGTTGACTCAAGAGCTATATAATTTTGACCATTGGTGGTTAAATGGCGATCAACATGATGCATTATTTAAACTCGGCTCAGATCGCCAATACTCCTATTTGCCTTGGGGAACAGAATATTACGATGCTAGTAAAACAGATAATCATGCTCACGAGACGTATGAACATGATGGTTTAGTCAATTTTAACCTTAACCGTTTGAATCAAGGTCCAATTCAGCGTATACCGTTAGAGAATATCGATGAAGATGTATCGTTAAAAGTAGATGCTCAGTATGAATTAGATGGCAGTGAGATGTTCAGCTCTATTGAAATAGGTGCACGTTGGAATAAACGCACCAAAGAAACCCTAGAATTCACTCAACACCTTGGCCCATGGGAAATAGCGTTCGAAGGTTATAATGGCGATAATAGCTTGTGGGGCAATGAGCCATTATTTCATGATGCCAATGCTGAGCGCTTTGATCCTGTTAATTTTATGGGTGGCAATGCAAACTCTGGCGTGCCAACGGGTTGGAATACTATTCATAATTTCGACACGGCTATTACTAGCTATACCGCGCACATGAACGAACAATTCGGTTTTAGTGATGATGGTTCAACGCCTTATCTTACTGACTTTGATAGCGTTTTTAATGCTATGGGCTTGACACCTGATCGACGTGGCTCTGCAGATAATGAAGAAGAAACCGTGGCGCTATATCTACAAGCGAATATTGACATGATGGATGGTGATTTAACCGGTAATGTCGGTGTGCGTTATGTGCAAACAGACCTTACTAGTCATGCATTAACGGGGGGATATTATGAAGCTACTCATGGCATGCCATTAGAGCAAATTACCCTAGAGCATGACTATAACAATATTTTGCCAAGTATGAATTTAAGCTACAAACTCAATAGCGATATGGTACTTAGATTTGCCGCTGCAAAAGTTATGGCAAGACCTAATTTTGATCAAGCGAAAGCAGGGGCAAGTACGACAACTGACGGTTGGTACGATATCGACGGTATTGACGATCCAGATTGGACTGTTGCTGATGAAGATTCATTTGTTGGTGGTAACGTTAAATTAGACCCTTATGAAGCCAATCAATTTGATTTCTCGTATGAATATTACTTTAGTGATACTGGTATGCTTTCTGCGGGGATATTCTACAAAGATATTGAAAGCTTTATTTTTAATTATGTTGAATTAGGCAAAGTAAAAATTGAAGGGCATGAAACTGAAATAGGTACTCGCGAACCATTCTATACTGAAGAAGACTTTTTATCGGGGGAAAGCGCATTACCTTCTCCACAAGAGTTTCCATTATTCTTCGAATCGGCATCTATGCCAATTAATGGTGAAGGCGGAAAAATTAGTGGTTTAGAGCTTGGTTTCCTGACTAATTTTGATTTCATTGAAGGATTTGAAAACTTTGGTATACAAGCAAACTATACCTATGCAGATAGTGAAGCGGATTACTTGAAAGAATCTACTGGTGAAAGCTCCATCGATTTACCTTACCAATATCAATCAGAGCATACCTATAATGTAATGGGCTTCTATGAAAATGATGACTTAATGATTCGTTTAGCCTATAACTGGCGTTCTGAGTCATTGGAAGACCCTATGAATAGCTTAGATGGTATGGCAATCTGGCGTGATGAATATGGGCAATTAGATGCCTCATTTAGTTATCAAATTACCGATAGTATTGAAGTTATCGGCAGCGTAAGTAACTTATTAGAAGAAAGTACGCAGTTCTTCTCTGCTGAACGTACTGATGGTAACTTAATCAAAGGTGATGCCGTACCAACTGATAGAAATTATAACCAAACGTATAATGGCCGTACGCTACGCTTAGGTGTAAGAGCTGTTTTTTAATAAATAAGTTTAATTATTATTTATAGTAAACAGGCTCTCTTTATTTTTTAATAAAGAGAGCCTTATTTTATGCTCAGAATATTAAAATGAAGGTTAACAAAAATGCTAGGGAAACTTCCTAAAGATAAACCTCAAGGACTTAGTCATGCAATGCAACGACTATACGACGTTTGGCCAGAGCCTGATGATCGAGATAATGAATTTTTTACCAACTTTAAATATTCTCGTATTACCGCCATCGGTAAAGATAGCCAAGTTTCACGCCGAGACCCAACTAAAGTTATTTTCGTCGGCGATACTTACTATGTTTGGTATACCCGCAGAGAAACAGAAAGTGAGCCTGTGGGCATGGAAAGATGCAGCGACACCCTACCAGCGGTAGATTGGGATCTGGCTGAAATCTGGTATGCCACCAGTAAAGATGGCTTTGACTGGCAAGAGCAAGGTGTTGCGGTGGAAAGAGCACCTTTAGGGCAATACGGTGATCGTTCGGCAACCACTCCAGACATTCTCGTGTTCAAAGAGAAATACTATCTTTATTTTCAAAGCTTCACCGGAACATTTCAAAGTGACAAAGGCGACCATTGTGATGTCAGTATGGCTTGGGCCTATTCAGCTGATGGCCCTTGGACACGCTGCGAGAACAGCATTTTAGATTTAGGTGATGAAGCACAATGGGACGGCGGAGCTATTCACGATCCCTACCCGTTGGTTTATCAAGGCAAGATCTGGTTATTCTACAAGGGTCAGCCAATTTCCAAAGAAAAAGATTGGCTAGTCAGAGCGCAAGGTGTTGCTATTGCAGATTCACCTGAAGGCCCTTTTGTTAAACCAGATATCAACCCGCTGTTAAACTCTGGCCATGAAACCTTTCTTTTCCCTTATAAAGAAGGTATTGCCGCAATGTTGTGTGTTGATGGCCCCGAAAAAAATACCATTCAGTATGCTGCTGATGGCATTAATTTTAATATTATGGCAACGGTTACTTGCCCTCCTGTGGCTGGCGGCCCATTTTGTCCCGATGCATTTACCGACAGCAATAACGGTCAAGGAGTATCGTGGGGGTTAAGTCACATCAGTGAAAGTACTATTAGTCCAAATGATGCTAGACGGGTGGTTGAAAGTAATTCGTTTTTAGTGAGATTTGATTGTGATTTACAACGCGGTGAAAATAATCCGTATTTTAAAAATCCAAGAGATCAAGTTGGCCGTTATGATGAAGCAACGTTTTTTCAGCCGACCATGGCACTAGAGCCGCATATGAAAACGGCTCTTATTGCCAAAGGTGGAGCAAAGGATAAAGGCTAAGCCAAAGGGGAGATTGCTGTGCTAAAACAAGTTTTTGGCACAATGGCGCCTTTGTGCTGAATAACACAACCGGCGACACTTGCGGCATAATTTACTGCATCTCTTACCGATTTACCGCTTTGTCTGGCACTCAAATAACCGCCATTAAAGGCATCCCCTGCTGAGGTGGTATCAACCACTTCAGTTACCGGAGTTATGCCTATTTGAGTTCGCCTGCCTTCTACACTGATGAGCACCTCTAGATCGCCATTTTTTATGATGATTTCACCAATGCCTTTCGCTTCCAAATGGCTCGCAACTTCAGCGGCACTTTCATGATTATATAGATTTTTATGATCATCTACGCCAGGTAATACGACGTCTGATAGAGAGTAAGCAATTTCGAATGCATCTTTGGCTTTTTGAGGTGAAGGCCATAGTGCAGGACGGTAATTAGGATCAAAAACGATTTGGCAACCGTGAGCTCGACGGCCTTCAATAAACTTCCAAAAATCTAGTAAGTCTTCGGATGATAAAATCGCAATTGAAATTCCGGAAAAAAATATTGTAGTGACAGAGCTGAAATCCATTTTGTTATTGTCTTGTTTGATCAACTTTATGAGTTGTCTAGCGGCAGAGTTTTCTCGCCAATAATCAAATGTTCTTTCGCCATATTGATCGATATTGATGATATACAAGCCCATTTTATTTGATTTACAGTGATATAGATAACGACTGTTTATCTCTTCACTAGACATCAAACTTAACAATTGTGAGCTCATTTTATCTTCACCAATAACCGATAAAAAACTCACCTGCGCGCTTTCTTTTAAACAGCGCTTGATATAAATCCCGGTATTAAATACATCTCCAGCAAAACTTTGTTTATATTCACCCAGTTCATTACTTTGAGATAACTCGATCATACACTCACCTATCATTAACAAGTGTGGCATCAGTCTTTTCCTTTTAGTTGATTGTTATTGAATTCACTATTCATTTTTCAACCTTTCCTTTCTAGCAGGACAGCCTTTACAGCAAGAAAAGACATAACTAATACAAAGATGACAAAGAACAACATAGTGCTTCCTTTTTTAAATTTAACGATGAAAAACTTAACAAATAAAGTTCTAGTTTTTACTTTTAGCCAATTAATGATGAATAGAAAATTTATTATTTCTCTATATTTTTCAGGCTATGTATTGACCTTACCAGATAATTGAGTACACTGTATAGTATATTGTTAACAATTTACGATTGTCAAAGTTATGAAAAATAGTAATAGTAAAATCACAAATATTGAAATTGAATATTATCAAGTTCCTTTAGATGAGGTGTTGAATGATGCTATGCATGGCGACCATACTCATTTTGAATTAATTCTCTGTCGGGTAACTTGTCAAGATGGTTATCAAGGTGTCGGCTACACCTACACTGGAGGAAAAGGTGGCAAAGCCATTTATTCGTTACTCGAAGACGAGTTGAAGCCGTTTTTATTGGATGAAAATGCCAATCGTGTTGAGTACCTTAATGACCAAATGGCTTGGCATTTACATTATGTCGGACGTGGTGGTTTAGTTTCATTTGCTATTTCTGCCGTTGATATCGCGTTATGGGATATTCGTTGCAAACGTTTAAATCAACCTTTGTGGTGTGTTGCTGGCGGTGCGAGCAATAAAACCAAAGCTTATGCTGGAGGTATAGATTTGAATTTTTCTGAGGAAAAATTACTCAATAATATCCGCAATTATTTAGATAAAGGCTTTAATGCCGTAAAAATAAAAGTAGGTCTACCCGATTATCGCAATGACGTGGCTCGAATTGCTGCTGTTAGAAACTTACTAGGTAAAGATCGTAAGTTTATGATCGATGCAAATTATTCTTTGTCTGTTGAGCAAGCGATAAAATTAGCGAATGCCGTAGAAAAATATGATATCTCTTGGTTTGAGGAACCCACCATTCCTGATGATTACCAAGGCTTCGGTCGTATTGCTGATGGTATTAATATTCCCACTGCTATGGGAGAAAATTTACATACAATTTATGAATTTGGTTATGCCATTGCCCAAGCTAAATTAAGCTATTTACAACCCGATGCTTCTAATATTGGCGGTATCACCGGTTGGTTAAAAGTTGCTGCTTTGGCACAAGCGAATAATTTAACCATATGTAGTCATGGTATGCATGAATTACATGTCTCATTGATGGCTTCTCAACCTCACGCGGGTCACTTAGAAGTACACTCTTTTCCTATCGATCAATATACCAAAACCCCATTAAAGCTAGTAGAAGGTTTGGCTATTGCCCCTTCAGATGCCGGACATGGTGTGACTTTTGATATGGAATTATTAGCCCCACATCGAATCAAGATATAAAATAAGGTTATTTTAATGAAAACTACAAGTCAAAAAAACACTGTGCAGGCAGCATTATATATAGGTAATAAAAATTTTGAAATTGCTGAGGCGCAAACCGTAGTACCAAAAGCCGATGAAGTTCGTTTGGCTGTTGGTTATGTTGGAATATGTGGTACTGACATGCATATTTATCATGGTGTGATGGATCAACGTGTTGCGCCTCCTAAAGTCATTGGTCATGAAATGTCTGGAACCATTGTTGAAATGGGTGAAGATGTTAGTGATTTTTCCCTTGGCGAGGAAGTGGTTGTTAGACCTTTAGATTATTGCGGTGACTGCCCTGCATGTCATTCAGGTCATAGCCATATTTGTCATAACCTTAAATTTATGGGCATAGATAGTCCCGGTGCTTTTCAGCATTTTTGGACTGTTAAAGCAAGAACATTACATAAATTACCCAAAGCGGTTTCGCTTAAACAAGGTGCCTTAATAGAACCATTAGCTGTTGCTTGTCATGATGTTGCTAGATCGCGGTTAGTTGCCGGCGAAAAATCTGTGATTATTGGCGGTGGCCCTATCGGTCAACTGGTTGCACAAGTGGCTAAAAGTACCGGAGCAGAAGTGCTTATTTCAGAAGTGAATCAATCACGGTTAGATTTTGCCAAAGCTAACGACATTCTTACGATTAACCCAATAGAGCAAGATCTTGCAGAATATGTATCAAGCTGGACAGAAGGTAAAGGTGCTGATGTCGTGTTTGAAGTTTCAGGCGTTAAACAAGCCATAGAAGCGATGACGGAGATTGCAGCTGTTCGGGCTCGTATCTGTATGGTAGCTATTCATAGTGAAAAGCCCGAGATAGACCTCTTCCAATTTTTCTGGAAAGAGCTGGAACTATTAGGTGCACGGGTTTATGAACATCAAGATTTTGAAAAAGCGATAGCGTTAATTGCCAATAAAGAAATTGATATTGAGCCGTATATAACCTCGGTATCTGATTTGGCTGATATTAAACAAGCGTTCGCGCAAATGTCGGGTAATCCACAAGGGCTGAAAGCGTTAGTCTCTTGCCAAGCAAATAGTTAAAAATTAGTAGTAGGAAATTGGAACAATGATCTTAAATAAATTTAGTTTAACGGGTAAAGTTGCACTAGTTACTGGCTGCAAACGGGGTATAGGAAAAGCTATGGCTTTAGCTTTGGCAGAAGCTGGATCAGACATTATTGGCGTTTCGGCTTCATTAGAAGAAGGCTCTGAAATTTCGGCATTAGTGACTAAGCTAGGCAGGAAATTTCACGCTTATCAATGTGATTTTAGTCAACGTGATGATCTTTATAGTTTCATTAGCAAAGTAAAAGAAAACCATCCAGTAATTGATATATTGGTCAACAATGCAGGCACCATATTAAGAGCGCCAGCGGCAGAGCATAATGATGAACTTTTTGATACCGTTATGGAAGTTAACTTGAATGCTCAATTTATTTTAAGTAGAGAGATTGGCAAAGGGATGCTGAGTCGACAAGCGGGAAAAATTATTTTTACTGCCTCGCTACTGACATATCAAGGGGGGATCACCGTTCCTGGCTATGCGGCAAGTAAAGGCGCAATTGGTCAGTTAGTCATGGCTTTATCCAATGAATGGGCGTCTCAAGGAATTAATGTTAATGCGATAGCACCTGGTTATATAGCTACCGATAACACTGAAGCCTTAAGAAATGATAGTGAACGAAGTACCTCTATTTTAGCTCGTATTCCTCAAGCAAGATGGGGTAAACCGGAAGACTTTATGGGACCTGTAGTATTTCTGGCCTCAGAGGCATCAACATATATGAATGGTAGTACTGTCCTTGTGGACGGTGGCTGGATGGGAAGATAAAAATGACTCAAATAAAAAACAACGTACATTTTATTAATGGCGAATACATTGCTTCTAAGCGGGATGGAGAAATTCCAGTATATAACCCAAGTACAGGTGAGAAATTAGGGTGTATTCCTGAAGGTTGCATTGATGATGCACAATACGCATTAGAAATTGCGAATAAAGCGCAAAAATCATGGAAAAAAGTTACCGCCCGTAATAGAGCTAAAATATTACGTCAATTTGCTGCGGGTATTCGTGCCCAAGCAAATTATCTTGCTCGGTTATTAGTACAAGAACAGGGAAAGTTACTTTCGGTTGCTGAAATCGAAGTGGAGGCAACAGCTACATTTATTGAGTACGCTTGCGATAATGCCTTAACGATGGAAGGTGATATTTTAGCGTCCGATAATGAAGGTGAGAAACTGTATATTCACAAATATCCTAAAGGAGTTGTTGTTGGGATCACTGCATGGAATTTTCCTTTAGCATTAGCAGGAAGGAAAATCGGACCTGCTTTGATCACAGGTAATACTATCGTTATTAAACCGACTGCCGAAACGCCATTAGCCACAATGGAGTTAGGTAAAATAGCCAATGAAGCTGGCATCCCCGCAGGAGTACTAAATATAGTTAATGGTAATGGCTCAGTTATCGGCAAGTACCTTTGTGAAAGCCCGATAACTAAAATGATCACCATGACAGGCAGTACTAAAGCAGGGCAATCTATTTATCATAGCAGTGCTGAACATTTGACCCATGTTATGCTTGAACTGGGTGGCAAGGCACCCTTTATTGTGATGAATGACGTTAATATTGACAATGCCGTTGAAGATTTATTCTGGTCTCGGTTTGCTAACTGCGGGCAAGTTTGCACATGCGCAGAACGACTCTATCTTCATGAAGATATTTATGATCAATTTATGGAAAAATTTATCAAGCGGGTTAGCCAACTAAAAGTAGGAGATCCACTAGCTTCTGACTCTGATATGGGACCAAAAGTTAATCAACGAGAAGTAGACTTTATCGACGGGCAAGTAAAACAAGCTGTGGAAGAAGGTGCAACAATTGCTTTTGGTGGTGCTAGAGCGGAAGTAGAAGGATATGAAAGCGGCGCATGGTACCAACCGACAGTATTAGAAAATGTTACTCAAGAAATGACGATTGTTCATGAAGAAAGCTTTGGGCCAATTTTGCCTGTGGTAAAAATTAATTCGATAGAACAAGCGATAACTTATAGTAACGATTGTGAATTTGGCTTGTCTGCCTATCTTTATACTAATAATTTGGCATGGATAGAAAAATGCACCGATGAATTAGAAGTTGGTGAAATTTATGTCAACCGAAGTATTGGTGAACAACATCAAGGTTTTCATTACGGCTTAAAAATGAGTGGTTGTGGTGGTGAAGATGGTAAATATGGTTTAGAGCAATACCTTGATAAAAAGACTGTTTATCTAAATCATTGTTAACAATTTATTGTAACCTTGTTATCATGGGGTACTTACTAATAATTAGTGCCCCATAATTCTCTGCTTCTTTAAGGATAAAATAAGTCATGCTTGACTCAACTGCAATTGTCTCAGTACGCGAACAAATAGCGCGTCAATTACGTGCTGATATTATTAACGGTGTTTTAACTGAAAAAACGAAGCTAAAAGAGCAAGAACTCGCTGCTCGTTTTAATGTTTCTCGCGGTCCCGTGCGTGATGTATTACTTCAGCTAACTAAAGAAGGCTTGCTTATTTCAAAAAATAATTGTGGTGTAATTGTCAATAGTGCACCAAAAGCTGAGTTACAGCCTTTAATGGTAAATTTACGTGTGAAAATAGAATCCCATGCGATAAAGATAACTATTAATGAATTAACTGAAGAAGACTTTGCTCAACTTGATAAAATTTTGGCTACTATGATCAAAGCTTTTGAAGAAGAAAATTACTCACTTGTTACCGAAAGCGATATGGCATTTCATCGATATATAGTACACAAAGCGGGTGGTGATGATTTAGTTAATTTATGGCAACCTGTTATTTATCGTATGCGTATGAACTACAAACGTATCAGTACACCTAAAGAGTGTTTTGAAGAACATAATCAGCTACTTACTTATTTAAAAAATAAAGAATTAAAGTTGGCTTTAGCCTCGCTTAAAGACAACGTGAAATAAACGTTTGTATTCCATCAGTTTCTATCATGCTCTGGGGCGCTTAACGTATAAGCGTTTATGTTCACTTTGTGCGCAATGGATAAGTTGAATTTCTGCTATCTACAAATATTCGAATCAAAAAAAGGATGCTGTAAATTTGCATAAACTCAAATGTATGCAATTATTATTTATATAAAATTTCGATTAATATGATTTTACAAAAAAGGATCATTAAATGACTGTCTTACAATACAAAAAGAATAAAGCAGTCACATCTACATTAGAAACAAACAAGTCTAAGGGAGTCATAGAAACATTAGCCACTGGAGCAGGGACGTTTATCACCTCATCAGCTCAAGCCTTGCTTTCATCAGAAACGCACTTAACTGTTATTGGAAAAGATGACGACGGAGCAGGCTCTACGGCAGCTTTCTATAGATATGGGGAAGTTATAGTTAGTAGCGTAGATGGTATGTTATCTGAGTGTATTAAAAGCTCCGCTAGCTCATCGCTTTCTTCACTGACATTTATTGGTCATTTAGATATTGACCCTTCGTATTCAGGGTTAAATACTGGTCAAAAAGAGAGCCTATCTAGACAGCAAAAAATAGGCTACTTGGGATTTGATGTTGGTTCTGATTTTGTATCCATGCAGAGTTTCCTCCAGTTCAAACCAAAATTTGAAAGTCTCTCTAATTACTTTACTGAAGATGCCTATTTCCATTTGGCTGCATGTAAAATAGGGCACCACACGGCACTTTTAGAGGTTATAGCTAAGGCATGTGATATACCTGTCTATGCAGGGCTGGGTAATGAAAATGCGTCAGGTTATAACTTGGGATCTTATATAGCGGTATTTCCTGATGGGAATACGAAGAAATTCTCAAACCGGACACAAATTGGCAGCTTTAATTAGATGAATAAAAGAATTTCAGTAACTTGGCAAATATACACTATCACTTGACCCGTTCATGCTTTGCATTTATCGTTTAAAATAGTTTAATGAAAGTGAATTTAATAGGAAGACGATGAAAAAATTTAGTAACTTACTAACAATAATGGCTAGCAGCCTAATTATTATTTCTACAAGTACTTTAGCACAAGCACCATTGGTTTCAATTCCTAGCCAAGATGCTTTTTTTGATAATTTAAAATCACTTTGTGGTAAGTCTTTTTTGGGTAAAGTTGTTGTTGATAATGCGCCACCTAGTAGCTTTAATTCCAGTAAATTGGTTATGCATGTTAGAAAGTGTACCGATAGTGAATTACAGATTCCGTTTCACGTGGGTAAAGATGCCTCTCGCACTTGGATCATAACTAAAACGGGTAGTGGATTAAGTTTAAAGCATGATCATCGCCATAAAGATGGCACTAGTGATGTTTCCACCATGTATGGCGGACACACGCTTGATGCAGGTTGGCCACAGGTACAAACTTTTCCAGCGGATCAATATTCGAAAGAATTGTTTGTTAATCAAGCGATACCGCAATCAATAAACAATAGTTGGCAAATGTATATTTATCCTGAGAAATTCACCTATAGATTAACTCGTCAAGGGCGAGAATTTAGAGTAGATTTTGACTTGACTCAACCCACCGAACAACCACCCACCCCATGGGGATATACTGACTAGCCATTTTTTGGGAAGTCATTCATGTAATGATGATGGATATTAATATTAAATATCCATCATGAAAGTGTGCGTAGTTATTACACTAATTAACAGAATAACTCCTTGTATTGAAGGTGAGTTTAGCTCAACTTGAAAATTCGCCGTTTCGTCGAACATTCGTTGTAAAAACTTGCTTGAATAGTCAAAATGCTTTACCAAAAAAGTTAATCATCAAAATTAAATAGAGAGTAGTATGACTTTTAAAAAAGCTTTACTTGTACTAGCAGTTTCAAGTGGGTTACTTAGCGCTTGTGCTCAACAATCCACTAAAGATCTTACAGATAGATCAACAAAATCAGTTGAAGCAAATAGCATTGAAATGGCTTCAGCTCAAGCAAATCAGTTGTTTGACACAATATTTAAAGAAGGGGTTGATCGCAACCCAATGAGACAAACCAATTTAGGTATAAAAAAAGATTACGGTAAGTGGCATGATCTTTCTGAAGAGAATAGTCTTAAAGAACTAAACTTTGCAAAAGAAAACTTAATACGTATTCAAACAATAGACGTTAATACTCTTGATGCACAAACGCAATTGAGTCATCGCTTATTAGTTCAACAGTTAGAAAATAGTATTGCTGATTATCAGTGGCGCTTTCATAGTTACCCTGTAAATCAAATGCGTGGAACTCACTCACAAGTACCCGCATTTTTAATTAATAAACACTCAATCAGTAATGAAAAAGAAGCGCAGGATTATATTTCTCGTATTATTGGTACAGAGAAGTTGATGTCACAATTAGTTGAACAACTTAAACTTCGTGAAGATAAGGGCATTATTGCCCCAAAATTTGTTTTTGAGCATGTAATTCGTGACTCTAAAAATATCTTAATTGGTGCGCCGTTCGATCAAAAACCAGACAGCACAATTTTGGCTGATTTTAGCCGTAAAGTGAATAAACTTGATATTAAGCAGAGTGAAAAAGCAGCGTTAATTGCTGAAGCTAGTCAAGCATTAATTAATCACCTGAAACCAAGTTATCAAGCACTTATTGTTTATTTAACAGCACTTGAGAAAAAAGCTGATAATAAAGATGGCGTTTGGAAGTTTCCTGATGGTGAAGCCTTCTATAACAATGCGCTACAACGAACTACAACGACAGATTTAACTGCTAATGAAATTCATAGTTTAGGGTTAAGTGAAGTTGCAAGAATTCATGATGAAATGCGAGTCATTATGGATAAAGTTGCTTTTAAAGGTGATTTAAAAGAGTTTTTAGTCTTTATGCGCACCGATGAGCAGTTTTACTACAATGGTGATGCCGAAGGTAAGCAGCAGTATTTAGATGAAGCTGTTGCGTTAATTGATGATATGGAAGGTAGGTTAGACAACTTATTTTTAACAAAGCCAAAAGCTAAATTAAAAGTAAAAGCAGTTGAAGCATTCCGTGAAAAGTCTGCGGGTAAAGCATTCTATCAATCCCCTGCGCCAGATGGCTCACGTCCAGGTATTTATTATGCAAACTTATATGATATGGAAGCAATGCCAACGTACCAAATGGCGGCATTAGCTTATCATGAAGGTATTCCAGGTCATCATATGCAGTTGGCAATTAAACAAGAGCTTACGGGAATTCCTATGTTCCGTAAATTTGGTGGTTATACCGCGCATACTGAAGGTTGGGGACTATACTCTGAATTCATTCCTAAAGAAATTGGCCTATACCAAGACCCGTATTCAGATTTTGGTCGTTTAGCTATGGAGTTGTGGCGTGCTTGTCGACTTGTTGTTGATACAGGTATTCACAACCAAAAATGGACGCGAGAGCAAGGGATAGCATACTACACAGAAAACACACCAAATGCAGTTTCTGATGCAGTGAAAATGGTAGAACGTCATATCGTGATGCCATCGCAAGCTACCGCTTATAAAATAGGTATGAATAAAATCATAGAGCTGCGTGAACATGCTAAAAAAGAATTGGGCTCAGCCTTTGATATTCGTGACTTTCATGATGTAGTACTAAAAAATGGCCCTGTGCCACTTAATGTATTAGCTGAGCTGGTTGATGAATATATTACGAGCAAACAAGGATAGTAAATACTAAAAGTTGATTTTATAACGAAGTAAAACCGCACCCAAGGGTGCGGTTTTGCGTTAAATGAAATCAATTCATAGATTCCATTTAACCTTTAATGTCATCAATAGCCGTGATCTTTCGCCAATGAATAAATGAAAAGTAGCGTACAGAGCTTGGCGCATGAGAAATAAGACCAGAGAGAAGAATAACCACCACCAGTATATGCCATGCATAATGGGGGTAGAAAAATAGTGCAGTTAATAAAGAGAACTTAACATACATCACTAGTGCTCTTACTTGTATAAACCAAATCAAATTTGTTAATGCTTCTAGCGCTAATAAACCTAAACCACTAAGCGCCGCTATAGCCCAATAAATATAAAGATCTTCACCTGCTAAAATAGCTGCGAAAACACCTGCAATACCAACTAAATGAATACTTCTCAGTGATATTTTTAACCAACGTTTTCCTTTAAAATTAGGAATGATGGAGCTTTTCATCATAATAAGTCCACAAAAAATTAGCCTTCATTGTCTGGATCGTTTCTCACTAAGGAAAAGTGCCCTTTCTTGTAAGCTTTTCGATAGTTTTACTATAACGTCCTAAAACACCACTCTCAAGGCTCTCGAGTAAAGTAAATATAAAATAAGCTACGAATAGCTTGATATTTAACGCTACCGTACACACCTCATATTAATGTCTAACAATAAAAGTTAATTATGCTCTCTTATATATTGCCAATATTTATTGGTATTTTACTCATAGGTTACTCTGTTGGTAAGCCTTATTGGCGAGAGTATCAGCGAGATAAAATTAGAAACCAGCCTTTTAAAAAGGAGTGGCGAAAAATTATTCAGCAGAGGATGCCTTACTTTAGGAAAATGCCAGCTGATTTACAGTTACAGCTTAAACAACATATTCAGGTGTTTTTGGCAGAAAAAAATTTCATCGGTTGTAACGGCGTTAAAATAACGGATGAGATAAGAGTAACAGTTGCTGCGCAAGCTTGTCTTTTGTTACTTAATCGCAAGACTGATTTTTACCCTAAATTGCAAACCATACTTGTGTATCCTCGTGCGTTTATCAAAGAGCAACAAAACACACATGCTGGTGGTGTTCAATTTACTCAAAAAATGGCGTTAGCAGGAGAATCATGGGATTTGGGCAAAGTTGTTTTGTCTTGGCAAGACACGTTAGATGGTGCGAAAATTCCTGATGACGGGCGTAATGTGGTGATTCATGAGTTTGCTCATCAATTAGATCAAGAAAATGGTAAAGCCAATGGTGCTCCAATATTAGATAAAGAACAAAGCTATCAATCTTGGTCAGAAGTCTTCTCTGCACAATTTGAACAACTCAAAATGCAAGCGCAGACAGGAACACCTTCATTATTCGATTATTATGGCGCGACTAATCCTGCCGAGTTTTTTGCTGTTGCCAGTGAAGTGTTCTTTGAACAGGCGCATCAATTAGATAATGAATACCCAATGCTTTATCGACAATTGAAACAGTACTATCAGGTTGATCCCGTTCATTGGAATTAACCTAACGTTTTCATCAGACAACCTCGTTGATGAAAAAAACATCACTTTAGTGTAAAGATTATATTTTGTTCACGCTGCTATTACTGTATAATGCGCGACCTTATTATTTTGAGTCTTTTTTGTTGTTTTCTGCATTACTTTTCTATGGATGGGTAAATCAGGGGTATCTAACAATCAATCATTCAAGTACTGTTAGCAAAATTCAGGAATATCTTTTGATCACTACATCGAACATTACAATGCAATTTGGCGCTGAGCCTTTGTTTGAAAACATCTCGGCTAAATTTGGCAATGGTAACCGTTACGGTTTAATTGGCGCAAATGGTTGTGGCAAGTCTACGTTTATGAAAATACTCAGTGGCGAATTAGCACCAAGCTCAGGCAATGTATCGGTAAGTACTGGCAACAAAGTAAGTACTTTGGGTCAGGATCAGTTCGCCTTTGAACAATACAGTGTTATTGATACCGTGATCATGGGTGATATGCCCTTATGGAAAGTAAAACAAGAAAGAGATGCCATTTACGCACAAGCTGAAATGAGCGAAGCTGACGGCATGCGTGCTGGTGAGCTTGAAAGTGAATTTGCAGAAATGGACGGTTACACTGCGGAAAGTCGCGCAGGTGAAATTTTATTAGAGGCGGGTATTGAAGAATCATTGCATTTCGGTTCAATGCAACAAGTTGCACCCGGTTGGAAATTGCGTGTATTACTAGCCCAGGCTTTGTTTGCTAATCCAGATATTTTATTGCTTGATGAGCCAACCAACAACTTGGATATACACACCATCAGTTGGTTAGAAGCTGAATTGAATAAACGTAAATGTACCATGATTATCATTTCTCATGATAGGCATTTCCTAAACTCTGTTTGTACCCATATGGCAGACATTGATTACGGAGAATTACGTATATACCCGGGCAATTACGAATACTTTTTAGAGCAGTCTAGTTTACTACGTGAACAGTTACTATCAGGTAACGTTAAAAAAGCTGAAGAAATAGCAGAGCTACAAGACTTTGTGAACCGTTTTGGTGCTAACGCTTCAAAAGCAAAACAAGCAAGCTCTCGTGCGAAGAAAATGGATAAAATTAAACTTGATGATGTGAAATCGTCGAGTCGTATTACACCAAAATTAGCTTTTGCACCGGGTAAAAAAATGCATCGTCAAGCGTTAGAGCTTGAAAATCTCGGTCATGGGTTTGATGGTGAAGTGCTATTCGAAAAAGGTGATTTATTGTTAGCAGCAGGCACAAAATTAGCGATAATCGGCGAAAACGGTGTCGGTAAAACAACCTTATTACGCTGTTTAATGAGCGAATTAACGCACAATGAAGGCGTGGTTAAATGGTCAGAAAATGCTGCAGTAGGTTATTGTCCACAAGATAGCGGCTCATTTTTTGATAATGACTTAACATTAATGGACTGGATGTCACAATGGCGTAGACCATGTCATAACGATCTAAGTGTTCGTGGTATGTTAGGCCGTTTATTGTTTACTGATGACGATGCCAACAAAAAAGCACGTAACTGTTCTGGTGGAGAGAAAAATCGTTTATTATTTGGCAAGCTGATGATGGCCGATATTAATGTATTGATTATGGATGAACCAACTAACCATATGGATATTGAAGCCATTGATGCCTTGAATAATGCGCTAAAAGACTTTGAAGGAACATTGATTTTTGTTAGTCATGATCGTGAATTTGTTTCAAGCTTGGCAACACGCATTATCGATATTAAAGATAAAAAATTAGTGAGTTTTGAAGGTTCGTTAGACGAGTACCTTTCTAGTCAAATAAACAACCAAAAGGTTGCTTAGCACTTTTAAATTATAGAGGAATAGACTGTTAAAATGTTTCATTATTTATCCAATTACGGCTTAACGGCGTTATGAAAATACCCAAACGTATTCAACCGCTTGTAGATGACGGCCTCATTGACGAAGTGATCAGTCAGTTAATGAGTGGCAAAGAAGCAACTGTTTTTATGGTTCGTTGTGGTGATGAAATTCGTTGTGCCAAAGTATATAAAGAAGCAAATAAGCGCAGTTTTAAAAAAGCAGCTCAATACCAAGAAGGTAGAAAAAGTCGAAACAGCCGACGTGCTAGAGCCATGGAAAAAGGCTCTAAGTATGGTCGTAACCAGCAAGAAGAAGCATGGCAAAATGCTGAAGTGGATGCACTCTATAAAGTAGCGGAAGCAGGCGTTCGAGTACCTCAGCCTTTTGGTTGTTTTGAGGGCGTTTTGCTAATGGAGTTAATCACCGATGAAGCTGGAGATGTTGCGCCCCGATTAAACGACGTGCTTATGTCAAAAGAGCAAGCCATTGAAGATCATCAACTAGTAATGGCTTATGTTGCACGAATGTTGTGTGCTGGTATTGTTCATGGTGATTTATCCGAATTTAACGTATTAGTTGACGAATATGGCCCAGTCATCATTGACTTACCCCAAGCGGTAGACGCCTCAGCGAATAATAATGCTAAAGCGATGTTAGTTCGTGATGTCGATAATATGACTAATTACTATGGCCAGTTTGCACCAGAGTTATTATTAAGCAAGTATGCTCAAGAAATGTGGGCCTTGTATGAAAGTGGCGAACTGACCTTCGAAACAGAACTGACAGGGTTATTTAAAGAAAGTAGTATTGCTGCAGATGTTGATAACGTAATAGAAGAAATAAAGGCCGCTTTTATGGAAGAGCAAGATCGTCTAGAGCGTATAGCCGAAGCAAATGCAATAGATGAGTAACTGCATTAATCATCTATTGCTCAAATAATTTTATTCAAAATGTTGCAGCATGTGTACAGGTGTTAATGGCTCTATAAATAAAACAAAAAAATAGTAATTCATCTTAATATTAGCTCAGTTGAACGAATTCAACTTGTTCTAATTTTGCTCAGTGCTAAGTTAATTGCTCCCTATATATGGAGCTATATCATGAAATTACTACCAATAGTAGGCAGCCTAGTTGTCTTATCGTTAATCACTGTACATCAAGCTAACGCATCAAACTTCACTCAAGAAAACGTTCGAAAATCTCAAAAAATAATCAATCAAACTATCGGAGCTTATGGTGGTGCAGATAAAATTTCGGCTTTTAATTCTGTTGTTGTTGATTACGAAGTAACAAATATTAATGCTGGGCAAAGCCGAAAAACTACTCCTCCGTGGGATACTAGCAAAGGGGAGCGCTTAGATGCTTTTAATTTTAGTGAACATATCGCTGTCACTCGTTTTAGAGGTAGCGGTGCTGGAAGTCGGTTTGCTGGTTTAAATGTAACAGCAGGTGAAAATAGCGCAAACTATAATGATATTTTAAAAACTCGCTCTAAGGTCGAAGAGCCAAATTTTGATGCCTCTGCAGGTCCTGGCATACGAACTAATGCTACATTCTTGTTAAAGCGGTTAAATCAGTATGCCAGCAGTGCGCGTTATTTAGGTGAAATTAAATTAAATGACAGAACACACGATTTACTCAGTTTTACTATGCCAGCAGGACCTGCGATTACACTTTATATTGATCATAAAACGCACCTTATTAATAAGAGTGAACGAGTGTCTGGCCCATTTTTAGTTGAGTACTATTTCAAAAATTATAAACGTGTTGATGGAATTCTTTTTCCATTTGAAAATTCTTACACCGTTGACGGCTTACCCTCTCAAACATTTACTGTAAAATCCTATAAAATAAATGAAAATATTGCGTCATTTACTGAATCTCCAAAAGGTTATATGGATATTGCTGCAACGCCTGCTGCAAGTATGAAAACAAATGATATGGGAGACGGTGTTTATTGGGTCACTCAAAATAATCAGAATAGTTTATTTGTTGAATTTGACGATCATGTAGTGATGATTGGTGGGCTACCGGGGGTCTCTCAGAGAATTAAAGAAGTTAAAAAGACGCTGCCAAATAAGCCAGTTAAATACACTGTAATGACCCATCACCATAGCGATCATATTGGTGGTAGTCAGGAAGTCCAAGATGCCGGTATAGAATTTGTTTCTGTTAAAGCGCACGAGCAAGTGATCCGTGAAGCTTTAGCAGAAAAAGACCAAAAATCTGCTAAGTTTGAATTTGTTGAAAACAAGAAAGTTTTTAAAGATAACAGTCAAGTTTTGGAGATTTATGACATAGGACCTACTGAACATACAGAGCATTTATTATTGGCCTATTTACCCAAGCAAGGGATTATATTTGAGGCTGACCACTTTGGTGCTCCAGTGGCAGGCCCTATGCCTCCGCGTACGCCTAATATAGAAGCTTTGGTTACATCAATTAAAAAACGAGGACTAAAAGTGAAGTATATTGCTTCAGCTCATTCCAACAAAGTCGCAACGTTTGAACAATTGATGGAATCATATAATAAGACGCTTTAGTGTTATTTTGCATTATTAATGAGAACATAAAATGAGAATCTCTCGTTTAATACCGATCAGTTAAAAAATATTTAACGATCCATTGCTGATGTTAATATGTGTAAGCTTCTGAAATTATTCAGAAGCTTTTTCTTTTTCGACTAACTACCAAGCTCCTTTAGCCAACCGCTTTGCCAAGGAGGTCGTTCACGTAATTGTATTGACATGACTTCGAAGTGCGTATTGAAGGAGACGTTGACTAAAGCTAAACCAAATATCAAAATCAGTTCGATTTTAAGTGCAAATTCCATTTTCTCATCTTCATTCATAATGACATAAAACACCATTCTTAATGTTAATTTATATTAAAACCTAAACTTACGTAATGTAAACATTTAATCCCGCATAAAATCATATGGTTACTTGTCAACCAGTGTCGGTTAATTTTACACAGCTGAAATCAAAAAGTCAGGCGGCAAGCTTAGGTGCTTGAAAATATTTGCATTTATTGTTTTGGTCTACTATTTGCTTGTAAGCGCTTACATAGGTGTTTTTTTGAACTATGAACGACTCACGTTAAATGTATGGGAAAGGGATTAAAAAGGAAACTCAAATGAAATGTAAATTATTTAATACTGGTTTAGCTGGCTTATTGTTGGCATTTAGTTGTTATTCTAATGCCTCTATAATAACAACGGTAAGTGAGATATTACCACCCTCTAATTCAGTGCCTGGATTCACATGGTACTATAGCGATATGAGAGCGGGTGGTACTGCATCTATAGCTGACTTAACTGGCTTAGGGGGAGACCTAGAAAATAACTCACCATTAGGAAATGATGCAGTAAAATTAGCAACGACATTAGCTAATAGTGATAAAGCTGAAATTGGCATGTATGGTGATTTTGGTCTCGTTTCAGATATTTTTAATGATAGCCTTAGCTTTTCATATGATTATTACCGTGAGAATGTTGTTGGCGGTAATACTTTTGCTGCACCAGCTTTAAAGCTCGGTTTTTTGAATGATAACTGTACTGATGATTTAGATTGTTACTTTCAGTTAATTTATGAGCCTTATTTGAACGCGGCTTTGGTTGATTCAGCATGGACAACGATTAATATTGATTTAGATTTAGGTGCATTTTGGAATACTGGCGGTTTTGGTTTAGTAAATGGCTCTGGAGGCTGTGTGCCATCAGGGTGTTTATCGCTAGCTGACACTGAAATTGCCGCCAATGAATATTTTTCCTCTGCTTCTTTAGTAAGTATAGGTTTAGGGGTTGGCTCTTCTAATCAAGGTGTTACTGGTTATGTTGATAATGTTAGTGTCAATGTGGGTAATTTTAGTAAAACTTATGACTTTGAAAAGGTAGACGTTCCAGAGCCATCAACATTAGCTATTTTTGCATTAGGGATGATGGGTTTAGCATCTCGTCGATTTAAAAAACAATCTTAAGTTAGTTTTGAATATTTGATTCTAGAAAACATCAGTTGTCATGATTGGTGTTTTTATGTTTCTAGTGACTGGTTAATATTAGTTTTATGAGATAAAGAAGTACATTAATTCACAAATTTTCTCTCAAGATTGATATCTAAATTGTGGTAAAAGTTAACGTTCTGATAATAAACTCCACTAGCAACTTTGAGTTATTGAGTTGCCTTACAAGTGAGTAGAAAACTACGGTGAATATTGCTCTAAAGATGATCAAGGTTTCACAAAATCGTAATGACCTCTTAAGGTAGTGAGTTACCATTAGATTAACTATTTTCTAAAGGCAGGGCATGTTGCTTGAGACAAATGTGTTAAATGATGGTTAGTTTCTTTTAAACTCCTCCTTTGGGGACTACTGAGCATCTTCAAGTGGAACGGGTATATAGGTCAACTTTCCTATTGGTAATACGTATAGCTTTAGTAATCTGTCTTTATGAAAAAAGTAGTTCACTCTTTCAATTCAGCAAGCTCTTTCCCACTTGTTTGATTTAGATTAAGAAAATTCTAGGGATTGCCCTTGCTGTATTATCTCTCGCTGTTTATTCTTTTTAGTCTTCACCATAATCTTAGAGAGATAGAATGAAAGAGAATTATTTTAAAAAGTACCCGAACAAAGATGGATTTTTTAATGAGTATGGTGGGGCGTTTATTCCTCCAAATTTAGAAGACGAAATGAAAAAAATTAATGATGCTTACTTTGCTATTAGTAAGTCTCATAAATTTATCTCAGAGCTACGCGATATTCGAAAATATTATCAAGGCCGTCCTACCCCTGTTTATCATTGCCATCGATTATCAGAAAAATATGGTGGACAAATTTATTTAAAAAGAGAAGATTTAAACCATACTGGTGCTCATAAACTGAATCATTGTATGGGAGAAGCATTACTTGCTAAACACTTAGGTAAAAAGAAATTAATTGCAGAAACGGGTGCAGGACAACACGGTGTTGCACTTGCTACCGCAGCCGCTTATTTTGGCCTAGAGTGTGAAATTCATATGGGTGAAGTGGATATTAAAAAAGAATTCCCTAACGTACAACGCATGAAAGTGTTAGGTGCAACGGTTATTCCTGCAACTCATGGCTTAAAAACTTTGAAAGAAGCTGTAGACAGTGCTTTTGAAGCTTATCTTAAAGACCCTATTTCAACAATTTATTGCATAGGTTCAGTGGTTGGCCCTCATCCATTTCCAATGATTGTTCGTGATTTTCAGCGTGTAATTGGTATTGAAGCAAGAGAGCAATATTTTGACATGACAGGCGAATTACCAGACAGTGTTGTTGCTTGTATTGGTGGTGGCAGTAACGCTATAGGGATGTTTTCTGCCTTTTTAGATGATGATGAAAGTCAATTGTATGGAATTGAACCTGCGGGGAAATCTTTCAACACAGGTGATCATGCTGCCACCATGACATTAGGTAAGCCGGGTGTTATTCATGGCTTTAAATGTTATATGCTTCAAGATGAAAATGGTGAACCAGCACCCGTGCACTCAATTGCTAGTGGTCTCGATTATCCCGGAGTTGGTCCTGAACATAGTATGTTAAAAGACTTAGACAAAGTTATTTACGATAGTATTAGTGATAAAGAGTGTATTGATGCATTTTATGAGTTAAGTCGATTAGAAGGCATTATTCCAGCGTTAGAAAGTGCTCATGCTGTTGCTTATGCGATAAAACTTGCACAGAAATACCCAGAAAAGTCAGTGCTTGTTAATTTAAGCGGTCGAGGAGATAAAGATCTGGACTATGTTGTAGATACTTTTGGTCTACCTGAATAAGCCCTAAATAACCTTTATAGAAAATAACAGGTAATAAGATTTTAAGCATGCCTGTTATTTCTTAGTTTTATAAACCTCGTTGCCATTCTTGTCTTAAATTAACATCACTCGGCTGATGTAAAGCTAGCCTCACTTGGCTTAGAAGCGCCTCTTTATCATCTCCTAATACTCCTTTGAGCACTAAGTAGTTCGAAGCATGATCTGAGCGGAAAATTGTTTTCTCTAAATCTAATTCAGATAAGAGTATTTCCATTTCAGTAAATAACTCTTGCTGTGTTAATTGACGAAAAGGTTGCAATGATGCTTGAGTAAATTTCTCAGCAAAGCGCTGTTCGCCTAGAGGAAAACTAACCACAAGAGTAGATAAATAGTTAGGTTGGGCTTCATTCATTAATTTAGCTGAATTGATGGCATGTTGACGAGATAATTCAGGGCCACCAAGGCCGTTTAAAATCATCACAGAGCTTTTCATACCTGCTTGCTTGATTTTATTTAAGGCAATTAATGAGCTTTGATAAGTTTCGCCTTTTTCAACGAGGGCGAGCACTTCGTCATCACCACTTTCACAACCTATATAAGGAAGGAACCCGTTATTTAGTTCATAAAACCTAGTGGAACAAGAACTTTTTATTGACAAAATAGTACAAGGAACCTATAAAAAGTTCATAAACTTATCAATGATCTGTAGAAGCTAAATAAAGGTTGAAATAAAAATTCCATGCAAGCCTACTGTATATTCCAGTGACTCCTGACTAGCGTTACGATCGCTTATTCTCAATAACAACTAAGTTACCGTCTTTATCTAACGCGAGTAAATCAAGGCGCTCACGGGTATCGTCAAAACCATCAAACTCTTTTTGAATGATCAATAAGTCTTCACCAAGCGCTTTAGGCTCATTGGCTAACCATTCTTGTAAATGCTCTCGCTCTTTAAAACCTAATTCAGAAAAGCTTTTACTTTGAATAGCTGATATACGATTGCTGTTTGAATCAATTTTAAACATAAAAAATCCATTAATTGTTAGTGAGGCTGCACTCTAATCTAAGAAGGTAGGCAATCATTTAGCAGGTAAAAATCGCCTCGACTTACTAATAACAAACCCTTCAGGAACAGGCTTGAACGGGTCTTTATCATCAGTCCAACGTTTAGCTCGGCTTTGAAATTGACGTAATTTATGAATATCTATTTTTACAGTAACAAAGAAATCATTTTCGCCACCTTTCACCCTAGCTAAATCACGTCGAAAACTATCCTTTGCTGGGCTTCTAACTCTACTGTCCCCATACATTCTGTTATTAACAAGGATGGTATATGCATGCACATCTAATGCTGCTGATTCAATTAGTGTTGAAAAGGTAGCTAAGTCTTTATTCCAAGCCAACACAGCTAAGGCATCTACGTTACCTTGAAATGCTACCCTAGCTTTACTGTTAAGCAACTCAGAACAAACCATAACCCCAAAGTGAAAACCATTATGAACATATACAGGCTTTGTTTTGTCTATGGCTTTGATAGCTAACCATGACTTCCCATATATTTTGGTTAACGCTTCATCTTCACCGGGTGCAGGCTCTAACTTGGGTTGCCATATTTTAGCCCAGTGACCAAAACCTAATCGATCATCCTTAAGTACCAAGCATGCCTCACTCTTTAATTTATGAGGCGGTGAATGACGGAACTCTGTTCCTGCTACCAAATTTATACCTGCCCCCATTAACCTGTTTGAAATGCTATTAACCCACTTCAAAGGTAATGAAAATTCAGGTAAAAATAAATAGTCTGGTTTCGGTTTAGACGCTATAACGCTATTTACCAATTCACATAGCTGGTTGTAACGTTTCAATGAATGATCTGGCTTTCCACATGCAGATTTTTGCCAACAAGCTTCTGTAGTACCTAAGCTTGATATTGCAACTAAAACGCTACTAGCACTTTTTGAACCTATTATTATTTTTTTAGATGGTTTTATTTTTGTAGCTACTGGCTCCAACAAGTTAGGAGAAACCCATGTCCCTCGAAGCGCTGTAATATATTTGGCTAACAGCATTTCAGGGCGTGCGTTTCTTTTTGTACCCTTTCCAATACATTCAGGTAAAAGCTCAACTATCTCTGATGCACTATAAGCTCTGGTTGGAAACACATAAGGATAAAGGTTTTCATATGACAATTTATTTTTAGTTGAAAGCCTATTTTTTTGAGTTTTAGCCAAAAACTTAATTAAATGTCTTACATTGATAAAACCAGAAAGGTTTAAAGATTTAATTAAATCTTTTTGTAATGTGATTTTATCAGCGTACTCTGATTCATTTTGTAAATATGTCTCACCATTTTCAAGTAATTTATACGGTACTTTAGCCAAATCACTTCGTTGTAATTTGGGTGCTATTTTATAGAACCCTTCATCTGAATATGTAGTGAAGAAAATATCCTCAAAGGTTATTTTTGACAAAAGTGAATCCATAAAAGTACGAGCAAGCTTTATGACTTTTTTATTTGCAGCTTCAGATTTATATTCTTTGGGGTATGACTTAGCAGCGCATTCAATAAATGAGTAAATAAGCGATGTATAAAAAGCATTCCAGGCATTAGTAGTTAACTTATCTCCTCTAACGCCATTAATAACTGCACCACCAGTATCCACATTTACTTTTTCAATCAGCTTACTAAGGCCTTCAAACGTAACTGAAACGATTTTACTTGCTTCACTCCAGTCTCCTAGAGAAATTGCTAGACTTAATAACCGAGGTAAATAGGTATAGTGATTTAATATTTTATCTGAACACAATATATGGTCGTATGAAAATTGATAAAATTCCTCTCGTTCCTTAACCCAACTATTTGGCGCTAGATCCCTAGCAATAGTTTCAACTTGTCGTAATTGAATAGACCAACTTAAACGATGAAGACTTAAGCCATCTGCACGTCTCAAAGTATCCGCGCTATCACTTGGATTCTCAGAGGCTATTAATACTTTAGCTGCCGTTGAATTATCAAACATATCAACAGATGGCATTAACCGATGTTCACTTGATAATTTATTCATTTCACTTTGAATACTATCAATTAAATCAAACCCAGCAGTTCCCTCTAGAATAAATAATTTCTGTTTACTTGCTTGAAACCGTATTTTAGTTTCTTTAAAGTATTTCTTAGGAAAGTTAATTGACCAAAACTCAGAGTTAGGCTTATTAACTAATACGTTCTTAACTCTATTACCGCTTTTATACTTTAATCGGTCAGATATAAATGCCATAAAAGAGTCTGTATCATGAATTTTTCCACCGTCATGTAATACAATAAACATATCATCAACATATCGACCATAATGAACTGGCGCTAACTCTTCTCTTACAAGTTTATCCCATTTGCAAAGCAGCACATTCGAAATAATACGTGATGCCGTCAAACCAATGGCTAAACCACTAGGAATAGCTTCATTTCCCTCCACCAAACCTTCAGAGAAGTCTTCCGATTCTTTACCCCACAGTTTATATAACTTAATCAACTCTTTAGTAAATTCACGTTCCTCTGTGCTTAAAGAATACTCACCGATTAAACCTACTTCTTCTTGAAACTCAACCGTAGTAATAAAGCTAGGGTCTATAGTGTGGTAAAAGCTCTTTAAATCTAATGACACAGCCACGACAGGACGACTCTCGGCAAGTTCGCTTCTTATCGCAGTTAAACCGTCTGAACGCCACTTTTTATATGGTTCGTAATAAGATTTAAATGACCCAATTGATGAAATATGAAATGGTGATGAATCATCAACGTTATCATCGCTTTTTTTTAGCCGCTTTAATCGAGCCCCATATACGTCATTATCATTCAAACAGGCATCAAACTTATGCCCAACCATATTTATCCATAAAGCAGATAAGATATGAGTCTTAACAGGAAATTCACCTACAATACGAAAATCAGGCACTAATGAGTTAAAGCGGGAAAAATACTCAAATGATCTCGCTTTATTCGCAAAGTGAATATGACCATTACTTTTACCGTCTTTGGGAACGACGGATATCTTTTTGGGGACTAAGCGATGACGCCCTACGTAAGTATTTAAATTTTTAGGGCCTTTATTTTGCTTCCACTCATTAAGAAGAAAATTTAAATTATTTAACAAATCATCTTCATACTCAGCAAAAGCTATTGCTGACGGAAAGCCATCTTCAGAAAACACATCAGCTTTTGCTTTACGGTATGCGACAATTAAATCAATTTGGGTTAGTTGTTCCCAACCAGTAAATTCAGCTTTGTAATTCATATAAAATCCTTTTAATTTAAAGCGTTTTCGACCACTGCATCAGCGAGATTAAGTTGGGTGGCTTGGGTATCGCTTAGGCGGGTTTTGAGTTGCTCACACAAGGCCATTAGTTCGTCGACTTTAGCGACAATGCGGTGTTGTTCTTCAATTGGAGGGATAGGTATCAAAAGCTCGATGCGCGTTTCAAGTTGTGCAGGGTTAGTTTTATCATGAAAGATAAAACCATCGCCGTTTGAGGCAAAGATAAAGGGTACTTCTAGCAAACGAGCATAATCAAGCCCTTGCTGCATGCCTTTGCCTATTTCGTGTTTATTGGCTTTGGCTTCAATAACAGCCAGTGGCATATTAGGTTTATGGTAAAGCACAATATCAGCAGACTTAACGGTTTTACGCACGCCGAGTTGACCACGAACGATAACTTTACCATCACGTAATTTAACTTCTTGGCGTATTTGCTTCATCAAATTCCAACCAGCGCTTTGCACTGCGGGCATGATAAACTTGCTGATTATGTCGGTTTCGCTGAGCTTCTTTTTGTCCATGATTTAATCCTTTAATTCTTGGTTTAGCGCTTTATTTAAAGTGGGGCGACTTACGGAAAAATGTTTAGCAACTTCAGCTTTAGTAACTTCAGGGTCAAGTAACATTGCTTTTGCTTTTTTTACATCTGATAAAGATAATTTCACTTTACGCCCGCCTTTTCTACCTCGTGCTCTTGCAGCGTCTAAACCTGCTTTTGTTCGTTCTGAAATTAATCTACGTTCAAATTGAGCAATAGAGCCAATCATATGAAAAGCTAGCTCACCAACAGCCGTTGTAGTATCAATACTTTCATTTAAGCTTATAAACTGCACCTGCTTGGACTTAAAACTATCTAAGAGTTCTATTAAGTCTTTTAAGCTTCTACCAAGCCTATCAAGTCGTTGGACAACAATAACATCCCCTTTACGTAATGCATCAATCATACGTTCAAGTTCTGGACGTGACTTTGATCTACCACTATATTTTTCGCGATAAATTCTTTCACATCCAGCAGCTTCTAGTTCGTCAATTTGAGCATTATCAGATTGCTCATCAGTACTAACTCTCGCATAACCTATTTTCATTTAACAACCATAAACAAAGGAGGGTTTATTTTACGTAGAAAACTTTACGGGTTTATTTACATTAAAACAAGATGTTTTTGTTTGATTTTTGTAACTATAGCGATGTAAATAAAATGGTCGTTTTATTTACGTATTTAAAATTATCACAATGTGAATTTAATCTATATCGATTTTATAATTAAACCTGTCAGGCAGTATTTCTTCAAACTCACAATTTAAAGCATTGGTGAGTTTGTATAACGTTTCTAATTTAATATTAACTCCGCCTCTTTCCATCTTACCGTAGTTACCTCTTTCGATACCTACATAGGCGGCAAAACTCTCTTGAGAATACCCTGCGGCTTTACGTTTTGACCGTAACATTTCACCAAAATCTTTAACTAAATCACTCACCAGAATTTTCCTTTAGGCAAAATGATTAGATTTTCATGTTGAGTGGTAAAGAACCACGCCCTATAATACCCTTTTTAATGTTTATGGTTAAATAGGATTTACTTTGAAATTAGACCCTTTAGTGGCTCAAATTATTGTTGTTGCTAACTTTAACCACTTCACAACCAGTGATGTTAGGTTGGCTTATTTAGCATTAAGAGATGATCCATCCTTAGAATCATCAATTCTTCGCCGAAAAATATATGCAGAACTTTTAAAACTGGTAAAAAAAGGTTGGTTGAAAAAAATAGTATCGAATAAAAAGGGCTTTACTCGATTCAATAAAACAAAAACATTTGATGTTGATGCAATAACAACATTGGCTAAATTTGACGTAACTAATTCACCTGACAAACAGGGTGATAAGCAAGTGAAGTTGTTTGGTAAATTGAATCACTATAAAGCTGAACTGCTATTAAATATTGGTGAGTCTGAAGCTTATAAAGAGCTTTATTCAGAGTTTCCTGAGTTAGTTGATGAATTACAGCCGCAATACAATAAGGCTAGAGATAACAACACCAGAATATTAGGGAAGATCAGGGCTATTGAAGGCTTACTTAAGCAAGATGAACCACTAGAGAAAATATGAAACTAAGACAATGGCAAGCTGAGTGTATTAATTTAGCATTAGCACAATACCATAATGGCAATAGCCACTTTTTAGCTTTAGCAACACCAGGAGCAGGTAAAACCTTAATGGCATCTGAATTGGCGGATCAGCTGTTAAAAAATAGCATGATCGATTTAATCATTTGCTTTTCACCTTCTTCAATTGTTTCTCAAGATTTTAGTGAAAGCTTACAGTTAAAAACTCAAGAGCGGTTTGATGGGCTGATAGGCGCTAGAGGGAGATCTTTAACGTATCAAAACTTGCAATATTTAGATGTTAACTTTTGGCAATTATTTGAACGATACCGAGTTTTCGTTATTTTTGATGAGATTCATCACTGTGCGGGGTCTAATATTGATAATGCCAATGCATGGGGTGAACAGATAATACTGAACATTCAAGATAAGGCGAAATTTACTTTAGCATTAACGGGCACTCCTTGGCGCTCTGATGCTGCTCCTATTGTTCTTTCAAACTATATGCATCCTAGCAACAAAATATCGTGTGATTATGTTTATGGGCTTTCTGAGGCCATTACTGACGATGTTTGTCGTGTACCGCAGATTATTGCTATTGATAATAATAATATTTCGGTTGTAGATGACGTTGAGACAAAAACATTCAGTAGCTTTAAATCTTTATTAATGGAGTCAGTCGTTCCTTATCAGGAGATTATTGAGAATGGAGCGGTAATTAAATACGTGATTTCTTCTGCACACAAAAAACTAAGTTCAATTCGAGTAAAGAACAAAGACGCGGCAGGGTTAATTGTTGCGTCATCTGTTGAGCATGCACGACAAATATCCACGTTAATGAAAACCAACTTTAACGAAGATACCGTTGTTGTTACCTACAGGGAAAGTGAGCCCACGAGTATTATTCAACAATTTAGACATGCACAAACTAAGTGGATTATTTCGGTAGGGATGATCAGTGAAGGAACGAACATTCCTCGTTTACAGGTGTGTTGTCATCTCACCAACATCAAAACTGAAATGCACTTTAGGCAGATTTTAGGGCGAATATTGAGAATAACAGGTTCGAAAAATCAGGAAGCCATTATGTACATGCCTGCTGAGCCAAAGCTGCTGGAGTATGCTTATCGAGTTAAGCAAGACGTACCTTTTGAGGCAGACGTGGTTAAGTTTGAAAAAATGAAGGCTGTCGTTCAAGAGGATATTGAAGGTAAGGAACCAAGTACTGTTACTTTCGATAAGAAAAGAGCAAACCAGCCCCAAATAGCGGTTGATTTAAATGCCTTTGATGATGTTGTTGAGCAGCCTTCATTTTTCGAAGTGAATGAAGCAGTTGAAAAACATTTTTTGACTAGTGCTTATGAACGAGTGGTGAATATCTCTGGTCGTTTTCAACAAGAAGCGATTGCTTTGGGCTTGAGTGAGTTGAGATGATTTATGTTAACTGTTGAAAAATTTAAGGAACGGTTAGAACGAACTGAGCGTTCAGATTGGCTACAATGAAGTCATCAAAACTAATCTTGTGAAAATATCAGTTAAAGCAATTATTTCATCTCCTGTTGTACGTCATATTTCTTCTTTGATAACCGGTGGTTAAAGCGGTCATGATAATGCGTATTGTTGACGGTAGCGTTTGCTTTACTAACGGCAGCTCCAAGACTTAAAGCAGTCGTTAGCATCTTTAATACGCTTATGACTTCTGCTCCGACTAAGCGGCCCTAAACTAGACAATGAAGTACTTCTAAATTTTTAACTTGAAACGTGAAAAATCAATACTCAAGTTTGATTATAAATACTGAATATAGTCCTTTTAGTCTGAATAACACCATAATTAGGGTGTTCAGATCATGTGCCTATTTCATACGAACATTGATACGATATCATTACGATGGTTGCCGCTTTACTTTCGATGTCATAGGTACGCCTTAGCTCAAAAACGAATACTCAGGGCTTGCCCATAAACGCTATCTATATCGCTTTCGAAGAGCTTTGGCATACATGCTGACAATTATAATTGGAGGTAATTATGACTAAGTTTTCAGTTTATATTGGTATTGATTGGGCAAATGATAAACACGATGTATGCGTTCAAGTTGCTAATTCAGGTGAGCGAAATTTTGAAGTAATCAAGCACTCATCTAAGTCGATTAATGAATGGATAACCACTCTTCATAAGCGATACAAAGGTCAAATAGCTGTAGCTATTGAACTATCCAAAGGGCCTATCGTTTACGCACTTCAAAAGTTTGATTTTGTCACTATTCACCCCGTTAATACTTCAATGTTAGCTCAATACCGTAAAGCTTTTTCACCCAGCGGTGCAAAAGACGACCCAACGGACGCAGAGCTTGCATTAGATTTAATGCTGAGATATCCCAATAAAATTAAAGCACTAAAAATGGAAAGTGAATCGATTAGGAAGTTGACGTATCTAGTTGAACAGCGTCGTAAGTTAGTTGAAGATAAAAGACGGTTTAGTAATCGATTAATCGTTACACTTAAGGAATATTACCCTCATTTACTCGATTGGTTTTCACATCGAGGTTCGGGGATTTTTTGTGACTTCATTACACGTTGGCCTAATCTACAAAAGCTTAAAAGAGCTAGACCAGAGACCTTGAAAAAGTTTTTTAGTTCATATCCTGGACGTACTGCTTCATATAGCGTTAAGCGCATCCAATCTATTAGTGAAGCAGAGCCTCTCACGCTCGATAATGCAGTTATAGAGTCGCACCAACTGCTTGCCGTTGCATTAGCTAATCAGCTGCTTGTTGCGGTGAAGGTTATTAAAGTCTTTGATAGAGAAATTTGTGAGTTGTTTAATGCTTTGCCTGATGCATAGCTTTACAAATCATTACCAGGTACTGGCCCGTGTCTGGCACCCAGGCTATTAGTGGCTATAGGAGAAAACCGTAGTAGATTCAATAGCGCATCGGAAATTCAAATGTATGCCGGAATAGCGCCCGTAACGGTGCGTAGTGGGCAAAAGAGCTGGATTCATTGGCGATATCAGTGTTCTAAGTTTACTCGCCAATCATTTATAGAGTGGGCGGCTAAAAGCATAAGGCAATCTTATTGGGCGGAAATTTATTATCAGCAGCAAAGGGAAAAAGGTAATACCCACCAAGCAGCTGTGCGTTCGCTAGCATTTAAGTGGGTACGGATAGTATATCGTTGTTGGAAAACTAAAGAGCCATATAATGAAGCTAAGTATTTAAAAGCATTGAGCGACAGGAATTCACCATTACTTTTTAAAGAAAAAGCTTGTTAAAGGTCTCAGGGCGTAGAGCGGACATTCTGCAAAGATCGATTTACATGCTTTTCTATGCACTAAAATTTTTAGTTTCTATGGCGCTTTGGGGCACTTAACGTCATAGAGTATAGACTCTAAAGTTATCTTTGTAACTGATAGTTTAGATGTATATCTTATGTGGTATTTATATCATTAGAAGATCGTTATAGAGAATAAAATTTTTAAATTAAACCTCAATTTGCAGATCAAACTGCGGACATATATTTCATACTTCTGTGGCGCTCAGAGAGCGGAATGTATGGTCCGCCTCAATATTGGCCTCAATTATTGTTAATCATATCTACAGGTTTACTTAGGGACTGAACCTTTTAAACCGTAAAAAGTAATAAACAAATAACAAAATATTGGCATAATGAATGATAATTGAATACCAATACTGTCGGCTAACGAGCCTTGGATTAACGGTAAAATTGCACCACCTACAATGGCAAGACATAAAATACTTGAACCTTGACTGGTACTTTTACCTAATCCTACTAAAGCTAGCGAAAAAATGGTTGGAAACATGATGGAATTAAATAGACCTACAGCAAGTATAGACCACATAGCTAATTGACCGTCACTGATTACTGCTAATGCAATAAGTACGATTGCGGCAATTGCGCTATAAGCTAACACTGAGCCAGCATTAAACTTTTGCATTATAGCTGAACCAATAAAACGACCTATCATTGCACCACCAAAGTAATAGGCAATATATTTAGCCGCTTCGGCCTCTTCTAAACCGGCAATATTTTCTTCGCCGAGGAAGTTAATTAATAAACTTCCTATTGACACTTCTGCACCAACATAAACAAATATACCAATAGCGCCTAATGTAAGGTGAGAATAGGACCATGCAGGTATTACATCTTTTTGTGTTTCCTTTGGAGTGTTCTCTATTGAAGCAATTGTTGGTAATTTCAATTTTGCAAAAATAGCCGCTAAAAGCAGAAGAACCCCAGCAAGTAATAAATACGGTAACTGAACAGATTCAGCTTCGTGCGCTTTAAGTTGTTCAACGGTCATTGACTCTAACGCTACAGTACCTGCACCTAGGATTAACATAGCACCAAAAAATGGTGCGGCAGTGGTGCCTAACGAGTTAAATGCTTGGGTTAATGTTAGTCTACTCGGCGCAGTTTCAGGTTCGCCTAATGCAGCAACATAGGGGTTAGCCGATACTTGTAAAATAGTAACGCCAGCAGCTAAAACAAACAGGGCACCAAGAAAAACGTTGTAATTTTGTATTTCGGCTGCTGGATAAAATAGCATACACCCAACACTTGCGGTAATTAAGCCGATGATAATGCCGTTTTTATAGCCTAATTGATGTACTAACTTACCTGCAGGTATCGAAACAAGAAAATAAGCACTAAAAAAACAAAATTGCACTAACATTGCTTGAGTATAGTTTAAAGAAAACACCCCTTTTAAATGAGGAATCAAAATATCATTTAGCGCAGTAATAAACCCCCACATGAAAAATAGTGACGTGAGTGACAGAAGTGCAAAAGTATTGTTATTAGTGCTTCTCGTATTGTCAATTATCTGCGAAGTTGCAGTGATGTTGGTCATAGTAACGTTTCCTAAATGGATTATTTTGTATAAAAGAAGCTCAGCCACATTAGAATGGATTCTATTTAGTGACTGAGTTGAGCCGTTAGTTGTTTAGCTTATTTTCGGTTAGCTATGTGTGCTTTTAATTGTTCGGATAAGTCTTTTAATACGGGTTTATAAGCGGGTTGATTTGCTATGTTTTTACTTTCTAATGGATCACTTTCGTGGTCATACAACATTTGAGTAGTCAACTTTCCTTTTTTATCAAACCATTGTGTTAATGAATATTGCTTGGTGCGGATCACTTCAGACTTTAACCAGCGCGGGAACACTGCCGATTTCCCTTCAAGTTCAGGGTTATCAAGTAAGCTCTCCATACTTTCACCTGCTGCTTGTTTTGGTGTTGCTACATTAGCTAAATCTGTGATGGTAGGAAGAATGTCTACGAATTCTACTAGCGCATTAACTTGCTGATTGGGCTTGTGAAAAGGGCTTTTTATTATAAGTGGCGTTTTAGTTGCTACATCAAAAGTTGAATGTTTACACCATAATCCGTGCTCGCCCAAGCTCCACCCGTGATCACCTAAAAGTACAACTATGGTATTTTTGGTTAAATTAAGCTTTTCGAGTTGTTCGAGAACTTTACCTACCTGCGCATCTGCATAAGAAACCGACGCATGGTAGCCATGAATTAGGTGCCTTGCCTTTTCGTCACTAATTTCTGCAGGGTTGGCTGGAATATCCGTATAACTTCTTAATTCTCCAAATTGATGATACGCCTGTTGAGGGGCACCTATTGGTAACTGCTGTTGTTTGGCTAAGCTAAATTGAGCGGGATCATACATATCCCAATACTTTTTTGGTGCAGTAAAGGGTAAGTGAGGTTTTACAAAACCTACAGCTAAGAAAAAAGGTTGATCCGATTTTGCTAATTGAGCCAACTTTGCCACTGTTTTATCTGCTATACGACCATCAACATAAGCATTGTCAGGTAAATTAGCCATTTCAGTTGATGGGCCAAAGGTACTATTATTCAACACCTTAATATTTTCAGGTAATTGGTAATCTCTAAAGTTGAATTCGTATTTGGCTAATGGGTTTAGCATTTCAGTAGGGTGCCATGGCTTTTCTGACCAACTTATTTCAGCTTTGTCCATCATGTGATGAAATATTTTTCCATAGCTAATGGTTTGATATCCTTGTTGTTTCAAAACGGCAGGCAAGGTTGTCGCGTTAGGCATATCTATTGCTGCTTGAGCACTATAATCAACAAAGCGAGCCGGTGTTGGCCTAATCCCTGTCATAATACTTGCTCGAGAAGCACCGCACACGGGAATATTTGCATACGCATTATTAAAACGTGTACCTTGCCTAGCAAGCTTATCAATATTGGGTGATATCACCGTTTCATTACCAAAAGCGCCAAGTTCTGGTCGTAAATCATCAACCATGATAAAAACAAAGTTGGGCTGATTAGCATGAGCACATAATGAAAGGGTTATCGTTAGAAGGCTTATTATTATTTTCATGAATTATTTTCCTTTATTGATAATATACTAGTAACTAAAAGTTAAATGAATTTGTTAATCGAATATCATTCGAGGATGAACCCACATAGATATTAAATTCACCCGATTCGACTAGCCAGTTGCTCGATTTTACATCCCAAAAAGATAGATCTCTTTGTGTTAACGTCATTTCAACCGTTGCAGACTCTTGTGGTTGTAAAAACACTTTACTGAATCCTTTAAGTTCTTTATGAGGTCGTTCAACACTGGCTTTTACATCGTTAAGATACAATTGAACAACCTCAGCGCCAGCGACGTCTCCTGTATTTGTTACTTTAACTTGAACTGTCAAATCTTCACCTTTTTGAAAGGTTTTATTTGAAAGTGTTATTAGATCGTAGTTGAATTGACTGTATGATAAACCGTGACCAAAAGGGAACAGGGGCTGAATATTTTGCTGCTCGAACCAACGATGGCCAATAAAAACACCTTCCTTGTAAAGTGAGGTGTTCGCATTGTAATCATTGAGTTTTAGTGGTGCGGTGTCTGATAAACGCTTAGGTAGTGTAATAGGCATTTTTCCAGAAGGGTTAATGTCACCCAATAGTATATTCGCATAGGCATGACCTGCTTCCATACCGCCATACCAACCCCAAACAATAGCATTGGCTTTGTCAGCCCATGGCATTTCTACCGCAGAACCGGCAATCATAAAAACAACGGTATTGGGGTTTGCTTTCAATAAGTCATCAATAACGCTGTCTTGTAAATTTGGTAAAACCATATCGATGCGATCTTTTGATTCTCTATCATCTGCATGACTTAAACCTGCAAAATAGATAACGGCATCCGCTTCTTTCGCCGTTTGGGTATAAACATCTTTATTAACACGACTACTGCCCGGTGCGTCCCAACCAAGAATAAATTCCTGATTACCATCGTATTCTAATTCAAATTTATACAATTGGTCTTTTTTCAATGAGATAGCTTTTTCATGTACTGCCAAGTTTGTCAGGTTATTTGAGAAAACTACTTTGCCATCAATTTTCAAACGAACCTTACCAATGGCGGAATACTTTAAAACATGTTCTCCGTCTGCTAAAGGCTGGATATCTGCAGATAAAGTCGCATACTGAATAGGCGTATCTGTGGGCCATTTAAATTGTGAGTCTGGTAACCATGACCAGTCAATGTCTACTGCGCGTTCTTGTTTTTTGTAGATTATACTACGCCATGCTGGCGTGCCGGCCCCTGAAGATCTACTGGCAATAAACTCACCTGCAATCGGTAATAAACCGGCGCCACTGTCTACTTGCATATAAGTTATGTTTACATCTTCACCTAATTTTTCCTGCAGTCCTTGTAATGGTGTTACTTCATGCAAAGATTTAACTTGCGATGACCCACCACCAGTGCCATGTTTTTTATCAGCATTGGGACCAAGAACCAATAAATTTTTAATGCTACTTCTAACCAATGGTAAAACTTGATTTTCATTTTTTAATAATACAACGCCAGATTCTGCTATTTTCTGGGCTGCTAAGCGGTGTTCAAGGGTATTACGTTGCCCAGATAAACGATTTTTGTCCATCATGCCTATTTTGAATTGTACGCCTAGAATGCGTCTGATTTTATCGTCAAGTACAGACATTGGAATTTGGCCTTCCGTTATCATGTCATGAAGAGGGTCTGCAAAGTGATATTGGTCATAACTCTTTACGCGTGTGCCCATCTCAATATCTAAGCCATTCATAGCCGCATCATAAGTATTAATGTTAACGTCCCAGTCGGTGATTAAAGCCCCTTTAAAGCCCCATTCCTCTTTGAGAATACCATTAACCAGGTGCTTGTTTTGATTAGCGTTTGTGCCCCTAATATTGTTATATGCTCCCATCACAGTTTGCACATCAGCTTCTTTTACGGCAGCTTCAAAAGCGGGTAAATATACTTCTCGTAACGTTCTCTCATCAGGTGTCGCATTAACGCCATGACGGTTAAGTTCTTGGGTATTCAACGCATAATGTTTAGCATTGGCAGCAACATCGTTTTTTTGAATTGCGATAATTTCAGGGACAACCATTTTACTGACTAAGTAAGGGTCCTCACCAAAGTACTCAAAATTTCGGCCGTAAATTGGTAACCTCGCTAAGTTCATACCGGGGCCTAAAATAATGTCTTTGCGGCGATGACGAGCTTCACTACCAAGCACATTGCCATGTAGGCTTGCCATGTTTAAATCCCAACTTGCGGCAACAGCTGTTAAGGGAGGCAAGTAAGTCGAGTGGTCATCTGTCCATCCTGCTGGAGACCAGCTGTTACGCGATATTTCTTGCCTTACACCATGTGGGCCATCACTCATCCACATTTCATGAATACCTAGCCGTTCTATTGAAGCAATCGCAAACTTACTATTTGCATGAACCATAGACACTTTTTCTTTTAAGGTCATTTGCTTTAATAGTGCTTCAATTTTGGCTGCGCTATTTTTTCTAGTTTGTTGAGGATCTATTTTTGAAAGTACAGTTTGAGAAGCATTCTTTTTATCACCGCAGCCAATTAGCGTTAATATGGGTGCGAGTAAAACTAATAACAAGAGAGTAATGTGAAGAGAGTTTATCGTTTTCATATAATTTCTTTTAAAATGATTTGATGTTACTTTTAACTAACAATTACAACAAAAGTTTGTATCAAAAATATCCTATTCAATCGCTCAAGATGAGCAACTTGTATCATTTTGTCATTTTGCGACAACTTGATACAAAGTTTGGTTTCTTCTGTTTGCATAGTGCTTAATTTTTTTACGCTTATTCTATATAGTATTCTCTAAAGAGGAGGTGTATATAATGACTCATGTATTAATAGTTGATGATAATCCCGATATTTTACAATCGCTCAAGCGTTACTTAACAGATCATGGTTTACGGGTAAGTTGTGCTGAAGGCGGCAAACCTATGCGACGTACTTTAGAAACTAATTCAATCGATATGATTTTGTTAGATGTGATGATGCCAGGTGAAGACGGACTAAGTTTATGTCGGTTTGTTCAAGAAAAATATAAAATACCAGTAATACTATTAACAGCTTTAACGGATGACTCTGACAAGGTAGTCGGATTAGAAATGGGTGCAGATGATTATATTAGCAAACCATTTAATCCAAGAGTTCTACTTGCTCGGTTGAAAGCCGTTTTAAGGCGAAGTAATAGCGATCCAACTCATCATGAGAAACAAGAAGCTGAACTATCATCTGCAACGTTTGGTAATTGGATACTAGATATTAACCAACGAGAGCTGGTTGGTGAAGATAAAGTGGCTATTCCGTTGAGTGCAGCAGAATATAGATTATTACAAGCATTTTTAAAACGACCTAAAATTATATTAAGTAGGGATCAGTTACTCGATTTAACTCACGGTCGCGATGCTAAGGCCTTCGACCGAAGTATCGATAATTTAATTAGCCGATTGCGCCGCAAAGTAGAAGTTGATGCTTCTGAACCCAAAATTATTAAAACCGTATGGGGTGGTGGTTATACATTAACTTCAGCTGTTGAGTATCATTAATGAAGCCAAAAATGCTCGCTAGCCAAATGATTTTATTGGTATTGATAACGTTATTTGGTACGCAACTATTAATCTTTACCGTTTTTATGATAGAGACAAATCAAAATGATGAGCTTCGCGAGAAAGCGTATGGTCCACATTTTATTGATAAAATGGTTTCTGCAGTGCTTATAATGGAGAATGATGGGTCAAGTGAAAATTTAAATGCATTAACTGGCTATAGGGATAAATTTGATATTTCGAATCTACCTTTTTTTGTTCCTGAAAACTTGAGTGAATATAACACTACGCGTAGCGGAGAACTTAAATTGGCTTTAGGAGAAAGTTTTGAGGAAGCTCACTTTAAGCTGTATAGGAGTGTTGATAATAATTGGTATTCAATAATAAATCATTTGAAAGATAAAATTACTGGTCAAAGTCGAAAGCAATTAATGTCGGTGCCTCGAAATACTTTACTGCAGGCTCAGGTGAGATTAACTGATGGACGTTGGGTTGGGATGAAAGTTTACGATCTACATATTTTTCCTGTCTGGATACCCGAAACGGTAAAACCAATGTTTATTTTTACATTATTCTTTAGTATTTTAGCAATCCTCCTCGTTAAACGCATGACTAAACCACTTGCAGAGTTAGCAGAAAAATCTAATAAATTAGGTAAAGGTCAACCAATAAAAGAAATTACACCTCGTGGACCAATCGATATTCAAAATGCGATTAACTCCTTTAACACTATGCGTACACGACTTTTAAATGTAAATGATCATAGAGCAAGAGCATTAGCAGCTATATCTCATGATATAAGAACACCATTAACGTCAATGCGCATTAATGCTGAATTTATTAATGAAAAAGATATTCAAGATAAAATGCTTGAGAAAATTACTGAAATGGAACAAATCTGTGAGGCTACAGTTACTTTTGCATTAAAAGACTCCTGGTCGGAGGAAAACCGTACCTTTGATATAACTTCCTTGCTCGAATCCCTGTGTTGTGATTTAAGTGAGCAAGGCATGGCAGTTGATTTTGAATTAGCCAATAAAATTATATATGTAGGTCGACAAATAGCGCTAAAAAGGGCATTTACGAATTTAATAAATAATGGTGTTCAATATGGTATTAGTGTGCATGTTTCAATTGTTGAGGTTGCTGACGGTATTGATATACACATTAAAGATATAGGACCCGGTATTCCCGAATCAGAAAAAGAACGTTTGTTTGAACCCTTTGAGCGTATTGATGAATCTCGTAGTAGAGATTCAGGTGGTTTAGGGCTAGGCATGGCAATATCATTATCCGTAATTCGCTCGCACGGCGGAACTATTCATTTAAATAATCGTCAAGAAAAAGGTCTTGATGTTGTTGTGTTTTTACCTATCTAGCTAGTATTGATGTACATTTAAATAACACTTTTTTCAGCAGGTTAGCTTGTTCCATTATGAACTTTAGATAATATTTAAAAAGTTATATAAATTTGTGACTCAATAAATCATACCAATTTGTATCAACTTGTATCAATAATAAAAGGTGCGACATATTGAGGGTGGGCTTTTACATACTGCCATACTTCTAGCGGTTAACTCAGGTAATTTGAATAAGTTAGAAACATAAACAAAAATTATTAGGGGAACACATGTCGAATAATAAAATTATAAATAAATCTGCAAATAAAAATGCATTCAAATTCTCACTTGTAGCTTTAGCTGTTATAGGGCTTTCTGCTCCAGCACTAGCCGAAGAAACTAAAGAAGAAAAAGAAAAGGAAAATGAGGTTGAAGTTATCGAAGTTACTGGTCAACGTAGTAACTTAATTTCAGCACAAAACATGAAAATGGATGCTGATACCGTAATGGATGCCTTATCTTCAGCAGATATGGGGTCTATGCCTGATCGAAGTGTACTAGAAGCTGTATCTCGTCTGCCTGGGGTTGCGATTGAACGTTTCGCTGCAGCAGAAGACCCAGATCATTTTGGTGTTGAAGGTGGTGGCGTTGTTGTTCGTGGTTTGACCCACGTACGTAGTGAATTTAATGGTAGAGATTCTTTTTCTGCTACTTCCGATAGAGGGTTAAGCTTCGAAGATGTTTCTCCTGAGTTAATGGGGTCAGTAGCGGTATATAAAAACCAAACTGCCGACATGATAGAAGGTGGCATTGCAGGTACTATTGTTCTAAATACCCGTAAACCATTCGATCAAGATAAACGAGTTATTTCGTTATCTCTTGACACCACTTATACCGATATTCGTGAAGAAAATTCACCAAGCTTCTCTGCATTGTATAGTGATACTTGGGATACCGATTCAGGTCGTTGGGGCTTTTTAGTAAATGCCTCTAAATCAACATTAAAAGTAGAATCAAGAGGTACCCAAGTTGGCCTTTATAGACCACAAAATCGAGATATGACTAAGTTTGTGCCAGAATCTGCTCGAATAACAGATAAGCAAGATGATAGTAATCGTGCTGGTTTTGCAAGCTCATTACAGTGGGAAAGCACAGATAAAACTGTCTTAGTAACGGCTGAGTACATCCGCTCTGAAGCGGATGTAACTTGGCATGAAAACGCCATAGATTTTAATGATAGTACTGGAGGTAATTTATTACCAATTGCCGGTACTGAATTTGAATATGATGAAAATGGTTTTTTTGAAAGTGGTATTATGACTTCTTTCGCTGGATGGCGTTCTGATAGAGCCCCACAACGAATTGGTGCATTGCAAACAGCAGTATCTCGCATGCATATAGAAGACTCTACCGTTAATGATTATAGTTTGAATGTTAAATATACCCCAAATGATACTTGGGCATTTAACTTTGATATTCAGAATGTTGTTGCAGATTTACAATCCTTGGATCTTTCAGCACATAACGCGGTTCACTTAGTGACAGAATTAGATCTTAATAATGGCGGTATGCCAAGCATTACTTATCACCCAGGTGATTATGATGGTCAAGCTGATTATGTGTCATCAGCTAGTATTAACGATCCTAGTGGAACATACTGGCGTAGTGCAATGGATTTCACAGAGGATAATGAAGGTGATTTATTCGCAACTAGATTTGATGCTGAATATACTTTAGATGAGGGCATACTTACTACTGTTACAGTTGGTGCTCGTTATTCAGAACGTGACCAAACCACTCAACAATCACGATATAATTGGGCAATGATCGCTGAAGGTTGGGTTACTGGTGGAGATGTTAATTATATTTCTGAAACTGATACTAGTATCGCGCCTGTTACAGAGTATGCATTCGGTGATAGATCTAATGTAAACATGGAAAGTGGTTTATTGTTCCCATCAAGAGATTTAATATCAAATTACGATACATTCTTAGGCAGAATGGTGGATAGTGGGGCTAGAATTGATCACAATATCAGTTGGAGCCCAGTAACCGCTAATGGCTATCTTCCAGGTGAAGTTAACGAAACTCGTGAAAACAAAACAGCCGTTTACATGAAGTTAGATTTTGACGGTGAAATTGGCGATATGATGTTTAGTGCAAATGCAGGTCTACGTTATATTAAGATTGAAAATGAAACCGACGGTTTCCTTAGTTTTCCAAACCTAAATAATGCGTCTGATAATCTTATTAATTCGTTAAGTGAAAATGAACGTAACTTTTCTAATGGCGCAAGTTATGCGGTAGTTGGAGAAAGTGAATACACTAATGTATTGCCGAGTGTTAATTTTAAACTTGATCTCACGGATGAAGTAATACTACGCTTTGGTTTTTCTGAGGCAATTTCGTTACCAAGTTTAGGAAACCTGCGTAATCATGTCACTATTGGAAAAGATCAGAACTCACTGGTTCAAACATTTGATCCTGATGAAGACGTACCGGAGGGAGAGGAACCAACACCTGTTACTTCCACTTATACTCGGTATCAAGCGGTTAGCGGCAACCCAAATTTACAACCGATGGAATCATATAACTATGATTTAGGTTTAGAATGGTATTTTGCTGAGGCAGGATCATTATCATTTGCTTTATTCCATAAAGATTTAACTAACTACTTTATCACTACAGTTAACACATACGATGTTGAAAATGATGGTGCAACTATGCCTGTAACTGTTAGGCAGGGTGTTAATGGAGATGATGGTAAAATTCAAGGTTATGAAATCTCTTATCAACAATTCTATGATGAGCTACCGGGTGCTTGGTCAGGCTTAGGGTTACAACTTAATTATACGAGAATCAATGAAAAAGGTTCACCACAGTCAGGATTACGAGATCAAGGGAATATAGGCAATGCTGCGCAAATTGCGTTTGATAATATGCCACTTCAAGGTTTATCTGAACAAAATGCAAATGCTGCAGTTTTGTATGAAAAATACGGATTTTCAGGACGTATAGCATATAACTGGCGATCAGATTACTTGTTAACTACCCGTGATAATATCACTCAGTTGCCTATTTATGTCGAAGGAGAAGGTCATCTTGACGCATCGTTATTTTGGAGTATTGATGATAATTGGAAAGTTGGTATTCAAGGCACTAACTTAACTAACACTATCACTAAAACCAAGATGCAAATTAATCAAGAAGGTGATACTAAAGGACGTTCTTGGTTTGAAAAAGATCGTCGTTATAGTTTTGTAGTTAGAGCTACGTTTTAATTAAACCTTTTATTGAAACATATATCACGCCGTAACAAATGTTACGGCTTTTTTCTAAGTGATACCAATTGAAATAATCCCTGCTAAGTGTTTAGCGCAAAACTATTCACAACTCATCAGAGGAGAAGAATATGCCATCTCAAGATAATAAAATAAAAAAAATAGTGATTGTTGGTGGAGGCACAGCTGGCTGGATGACAGCTGCGGCATTGTCTAAGGTCATAGGTAAAAGCTACTGTGATATTCGATTAATTGAGTCAGACCAAATAAGCACGGTTTCTGTTGGCGAAGCCACTATCCCTCAAATATGTCTTTTTAATAAAATATTGGGTATTGACGAAAATGACTTTATTGAAAAAACGCAGGGCACATTTAAGCTCGGTATAGAGTTTATCAATTGGACTAAAAAAAAGGAAGGGTATATACATCCTTTTGGTGATCATGGAACGACTATAGATGCGATTCAGTTTCACCACTATTGGCTGAAAATGAATCAGTTAGGCCAAGTACCCGCGCTCGAAGAGTATTCTCTAGCTGCTGTTGCAGCACGACAAGGGAAGTTTATGCGCTCTGAGAACAGGGGTAACTCGCCTTTATCCGATATAAATTATGCTTTTCATTTTGATGCTACCTTGTATGCGAACTATTTACGTGACTTTGCTATTGAACGAGGTGTCACTCGCACTGAAGGTAAAGTCGTTGATGTTGCCTTACGCAGTAGTGACGGATTCATTGATACACTAACACTTGAAAGTGGTGAAAAAATTGAAGCCGATTTATACATTGATTGCACTGGGTTTAGAGGTTTATTGATTGAAGGCGCATTGAAAACAGGCTTTGATGATTGGAGTGATGTATTACCTTGTGATACCGCTGTTGCCATGCCTTGTTTGCCCAAAGATAGTAATGAAAGTAATCCTTATACTAAGGCTACTGCTCAAAAGGCCGGCTGGACATGGTGTATTCCGCTTCAGCATCGTGTTGGTAATGGTTATGTTTACCCGAGTAAATATGTCAGCGATGAAGAAGCTGTTGCGCTTTTACGTGAACAAATGGAAGGTGAGCCTATTGGTGAACCCAACTTTTTACGCTGGAAAACAGGTATGCGTAAGAAAGGATGGAATAAAAACTGTATTGCCATAGGACTTTCTGCCGGATTTGTTGAGCCGTTAGAATCTACAGGCTTGCATTTAATACAGTCGGCAATTGCCAAATTGATGGGTTTATTTCCTCACCAAGGCTTTAATCAAATCGACATTGATACCTATAACGAGCAATCAAAAACAGCGCTTGAATATATCCGTGATTTCATTATTTTGCATTATAAAGCCACAGACCGTGATGATTCTGAATTTTGGCGAGAATGTAGAGACATGGCTATTCCAAAACGCTTAAAAGATAAAATGGATTTATATGCAGCGAATGGCCGTATTTATCGACAAGATAATGAATTATTTAACGAAACGTCTTGGCTAGCAGTGATGAATGGTCAAGGTATTAAACCGACTGGATATCACCCGTTAGTAGATACGTTACCTGAAAAAGAAATTAAGCGGCGTTTAACTCACATTCACTCAGTAGTGCAAAAGTCTGTTGATACTATGCCAATGCAACAAGACTTCATTAATAAGCACTGCAAAGCAGATTGATGAAAGTTTGGGAGTTTTTTACCATTCAATGTAAATCACCCTGTACTTACAAAGCATTTTTTTTGGGGGATTCTGATTAAGGGCGTGATTTTATTTATATGTTTATTGAATTTTAGTATCACAGTGTATCAAAGTTAGGGGCTGAGACACTTTTTCACTTTTTGATGGATATTGGCATAATTAAGCGACAATTTTATGCTCAAATGGTTTGAGAAATAGTCCTTTTATCATTTTTATCAATGCAATAATTTTCAGTATATGGAGTTCACCACAATGAAGTGTTTGCTAGCCATCTTTGCGCTAATAATTTCATCACCTAGTTTAGCTTATAATAATTTAATCAGTTATTTAGATAATAATATCAATTTTGAAGGCCGATATTTTGATGTTAAACAAGGTCGAGCGTTTGATTGGGGAAGAACAAAAATATCCTTTAATACCAATGCTAAAGAAATAATTTTCTTATTAAAAGGCGGCAAGGCAAATTATAATTTAGCCATAGATAATGTACTTGTTAACACGATCACGACGAAAGCTGACCAAGTAAAATATTCATATAAATTGGATGGAAAAGAGCACTATATTGCGTTAACTAGGCGTAATGACTCTCATTATGGAGAAGCTATCTTTCAAGGCGTTGAGCTAGTAGGTGGTCAGTTATTATCACCTCCTAAGCCATTTACTCGTAAACTTGAGTGGATTGGGGATAGCTGGTTTAGCGGTTATGGTGTTGAAGGGGAAAGTCGAAAGTGCAAAAATTTACGTAGCGTTGAAAATGCTGAAAAAGCTTTGCCTTCAATTGTGTCTAATCGGTTAAATGCTCAAATGCATTTAATATCTATTTCAGGAAAGGGCGTTGTTCGAAACTACGGCCACCCGTACAAATCTGCCCCCAATGCTTTACCAAATTACTATCATCAAGCAACTGCTAAACGTAGAGATTCTTATTGGCAGCATAGTAAATTTCAAGCTGACGCTGCCATTATTAATCTAGGCCGCAATGATTATACAACAACACCACACCCTGATGATGACGTATGGATAGCTATTTATCAGAAGCTTATTGGAACGATTGAAAGAGCGCACAATAAGGCTATTCCTATTTTTATTATTTATGATCCTACAATGGAAAAATTAGCTAAACAACTTGATGTATTGGCGACTAAAGAAAACATTACTTTTATAACTATTGATAGCATGAAAAAAGATGAATATGGTTGTCATGCTCATCCTAAAGTGTCAGCTCATCTACGCTGGGCAGATAATGCGGAAAAAGTAATTAGAGAAGGATTAGATTGGAATTAATAGGTTGCTTATACAAAAAATAAGCTTCAATAAAAAAAGTAACTTAGCTTATTCCTGAAAAATCTTGATCTGTGCTCTTTGTTTGTGATAACTCAAGTCACAAATATATGCGTAATTTTTTATTAAATAATGCAGTAACTAAATTCACAATATTTAAATTATGAGACATAACAATGCATAAAATTATAGCCCTCCTAGTATTTTTACTTTCAATAAGTACTTTTGCACAATCAAAAAAATTGGGGAATTGGCTATCCGACCAATCTAACACTCCTTATTTCTCTTATCACGCAGAATTACCTTTTCAAGCTACGTTACCTAACGGCAAAGCTGCGGTACTTGATGATGATCCTTATTTTCTATTAGGTAACTACAAGTTTAAACTATTCACTTATGCCTCTGGACAGTATGAAGTATTTTCTGGAGAAAGGGCTGCGGGTAGATTTAATCATAAAAAAAATACTACAGCTCAAATCTCTATCGATGGTATGTCACATGAACTTTTGGGTGTAAAATCGCTGGCTGCAAATCCAACTATAACTAAAAGAAATTTTGGGCTTGGTTATGCTGAGTTTATGTACGATCTAGATGGTATATCTATAAAGCGTCAGCTCAATGTAAAGCCGTCTGAAAAAATAAACCAAGGTAGTTCGGGCGTATTTTTTGCGGTAACTATTAAAAACAACAGTAATAAAACATCGAAAATAAACTATACCGAAAACATGGCGTTTAATTACGAGCAGCTTTCTGTTAAAAATGATAAGTCATTAACCTATGTTTCAAATGGAGAGGCTAATCAAGATTTACTTAAGGTTTATACTAAGCCAAAAGGTGTAGAGAAAATTTTTCCTCCTGTAGCTAAAAACCAAGCCTCTTATGAAGAATATTATCCACCTGTTTTTTATGTGAAATCTTTAAGTAAATCATCACAGCTTTCTTTTGCTGACAATAAAGTAAAAAATTCACATAGCTTTGAATTACAGTCACAAGAAGAGATCACGTTAAATTTTGTTATGGGTTATAGCTCAAGCCTAACAGAACAAGAAATAACTGAAACTGTTGATAATTTGAAAATAGCGGTTAAAGCTAAACAACATGTAGCTAAACATACTGAAGGTATCTTCACTAAAGAATGGACTAGTCGAGTGCACATGTTTACACAAGAACAGGATGAAACCTTACGTAATGAATTGGTTTGGCATAATTATAATCTAGAAGTATTAGCGACTTATTCTGATTTTTATAAAGAAACCTTCATTCCCCAAGCCACTATGTATTTTTTCTCTAGAGGTTTACGCGCAGCGCCAAGAGATCATTTACAGCATGGTTTAGCTGCTAGTTATACCAACCCAGAATTAGCTAAATCAATAATCAGATACACACTTAAAAAAGCGTATACCAATGGTAATATTCCGTTTAATGAACGTGGATATGGCGTGTCTACTAGTAAATACTATTATACTAGTGACCAGGAAATTTACCTATTAATGTTATTAAGCGAATATTTAAGAATAACCAAAGATTATAAATTTCTGAACGAAGAAATACCCTATTATCTAACCAATGTAAGTAAATCTGTGTTGGAAAGAGCAGGGGAAAGTTACACTTATTTTAAAAATGAAGTTGGCTTAGGACCAAACGGATTAGTAAGGCTTAGAAACTCTGATTGGAACGATATTATATTTTATAGAATGGACTCAAAATATAATGCGTCCTTTAGAAATAATGAATCTCACATGAACACCACCATGTTGACTTCTTATTTTCCTCAATTATCAAGTCAATTAAGCCTTGCTGCACAAAGCAATAAATTAAATGATAACAAAGAGTATGCGGTTAACTTTTCAAATGACTTAAGTAGCTATAGCGATAAGGTTTGGAAAAGTTTTTTAAAAGATCATGGCGATAGAACCTTTGCAAGAAGAATGTATTTTGCCGGCCGAGAAATTGGTAACGACAATATGTTTTTAGAGCCGCAGGGCTTTTTAATGCAAAATCCTAATTATCCTTTAGAAAAAAAGCAGGCTTTGTATAAAGAGATTAAAAATAGAATTTTAGATTCTGAAGTTATTGGAGCGCGCCAAGAAGAAAAACCCGAAATATCAGAGTTATATTTTGGCAGTAGGGAAAATGGCGGTATATGGTTTTCGCTAAACGGCCCATTAGTACTTGGTCTTGCTACATGGAATAAAGAAGCTGCTTGGGACTTATTTAAAATGCAAACCCTTAATAACCAAGCTAAAAACTTTCCAGAGTACTGGACGAGTTATTGGAGTGCATTTGATTCAGTTGATTCATCTATATTACCTAGTGAAGGTTTAGCCTCTCAGAAATTTGATACGAGTGTTAGAACAACGTATTGCTCACATATTCACGCTTGGCTTGTATATGAATACTTCTACTTAACTAATTTGGAATAACAACAGGTAAATTTTTATATATACCCACGCTAACCTAGTTAGCGTGGGTATTTTTTTATCTAATTGTTGAAGGGGAATATGACACCTTTCAGGACAGCGTCCACCTTTATGAAGGTTATTTTTGGGTTCCCTCAACGTTTCTTAAACAGCTTGTAGCTCCATCTTAAAACTAAGCAGGTATAAGCCATTTTCCATCGATATTGATACTCCTAGCTTCCAGTTAAGCAATTACTATACTCTTCAGGTGATAGATAGCATAAGTGGTTATGTTGTCGCTTTTGTTTGAGAGCAATACTATCAAACGAGTCAGTTTTACTATCTTGGTCACTTCGATACCTCGCCAGTTATTTAGTATTACCTCAGGTTTTAGTGGGCGTGGTCATGCATCTGAGAGTATTATTTGGTTACCAATAGCCTTCAAATATTCTAACAAAAGAAGTATCGATTGCTTTTGCTTGATTAGGTTTAGAAATGTTGAGTTAGTATGCAAGTAAGTTTTCTGTAATGCGCAATGTTGTTTCGCCTTTGAGATATAGTGATGTTTTATGATTTCCTTCCATCCCTATAAATTTAAAACGTAAATAAACAAAAAGCATGATTTTATGTTGAAAAAAAACGGGCTAATAAATTAGCCCGTTCGGTAATTACAAGACAGCAGCCGGAGATACATTTACTGCTTGCTTTCCGGTAAACTTACTTAATTACTTCACTTGTTGAACTTCACTTGTTGAACTTCACTTGTTGAACTTCACTTGTTTAATTAAACTTTTTTCAGCTAGTTCTTTGGAGAGCATCATAAAATCACGTTCGTTTTTAACTTTGCCATCTTTATCTTCAACCCGTAACCATGCGTCTGGAAATTCGCCTGCTTTAGAGCGAGTTTGTTCACGTAATACGGCACCCGTTGAGAATTTCTTGGTATAAGGAACGGTGTGTTGACCTTCGTTATTTTCTAAGCGGGTAAATAAACGATCACGCATATCAGCAATAATGGTTAAATAGGCTTCATCATGAATTAAATTATTCATTTCTTTGGGATCATTTTTCATGTCGTAAAGCTCTTCAGTATCCCAAACACCGTGATAACTAATATACTTGTATTCATCAGTGCGTAATGCAAATGTTGTAGGGGTACTTGGGTAATTAAATTCCCAATAATATTCATATAAGAATTCATTACGCCATTGTTCAACTTTTTCCCCTTTAGCTAAAGAAAATAAGCTATCACCTTCGAACTGTTCTGGTAGAGATTTAATACCGGCCATAGATAAAATAGTTGGTGCAATATCAATATTGGCGGCAATTTCTTCAACCACTTTATTTTGTGCAATGATTCCTGGGCCATGTGCTAATAATGGCACCCGCATTGATTCTTCATAAGCGTTACGTTTATCGGTTAACCCATGTTCACCAAACATGAAGCCGTTATCACCCATTAAAATAACAATGGTATTTTTGTCATGCCCCGATTCTTCTAGCCATTGATAAATTCTTCCTAAAGAGTCATCTACTGCTGATAATGCGCGGTGATATTCCATTTTATAGGCTTGTACATCTAGGGAGCTATGATATGGGAAATCAACCCCATGCCAGCTGTTGCGCTGATTTTGTACCCATAAAGGTTTGTTCTTGTAATTTTCTTCTGTGTCAGCTTGTGATGCAGGTACTGGAATTACTTTTCCTTCATACTGCTTTCTATGACGAGGCGCAGGAGAGAAATCGGCATGAACAGCTTTATGAGACAAATAAAGGAAAAAAGGTTTTTCTTTATTTTGTTTATCAAGCCACTCAAGCGAGTAATCAGTTAATTCATCGGTAATATAACCTTTTTGTGGAACACGTTCATTATTAACATTTAAGGTATAGGGCTTTCCATTAGCCAATGTTTTTGGGTAATAATTACCTTGACCAGGAAAGCTAACCCAGTGATCAAAACCAGGTTGTGGGGCGTCTTTAGCATCGCCACTAACTGCTTCACCCATGTGCCATTTACCAATAAAAGCGGTTTTATAGCCAGCCTTTTGTAAATAGCTTGGGAAAAATATAGTACCATCTCGAGGCGGTGCATTATTGTCAACAACCCCATGATTGTGCATATATTGCCCAGTCAAAATAGATGCGCGGCTTGGTGAGCATAATGCTGTAGTAACAAAGGCATTTTTAAAATGAACACCTTCAGCAGCCATTTTATCTATATTTGGTGTTTCAATTATATCGTTCATAAAGCCAAGTTCGTCATAACGTTGGTCATCTGTTAGGACAAAAATCACATTAGGTTGCTTTATTGATGAAGCATGGCTCATTGATAATAATGAAGCCATGCATGAAAGAAGAAAGGTAGCTGAAAGAGTTTTCTTTTGTGCAATTGCTATATAACCCATAGAATATTCACTTAATTGTATTATTTACTATGGTGTTATTATGTCGTTCACATACTTAATTAAAATCCCAAATAGCTGTGATTTTGTATCAACCTGTATCAAATGTGCTAGATGACACATTTAAAGATTGTTTTTTATAACTATATGATGTAATTCTTAAATATACTTGAATATCTTTATGTAAGTTAACTTGGATTTTTCCATAAGGTTATTTATGTTCCTAGTTATGCCCTTTTGAACTACCCAAATTGACAATAAGAGGGATATGGCATGAAAGAAGTCAAAAAAGACCGCACATCAGTGAATTCGTGAAATGCACAAAATTACCATTCGATTACAGTTTAATAAATAAAGACGGTTTCTCATTAACGCGTGCTTCTAACTCATATGGCTTCATTTTGCGTGTCTGGACTGTTTACTTTTCTTCGAAAAAAAGCCCTATAAAATAGGGCTTTGAAAAGTATGGATATTTGAAATATGAACCTCCGTCGAGTTATTTGTAGGCCATTTCACAGCTTTGCGCATTTAACTCAGCTGCTTCCATAAAAATAGAGCCTAACCTCTAAGGTGCTATCCTAGAGGTTAAAGTCAAAATAACCATTTTCATCAAGTCTAATTAGAGAACCAGAGCCATAGCGGCTTGTACTTGTTTTCGTGTTATAGGTTGTTCCATCAACTATGATTCTATATAAATATAATTTCATATTACATGGGCTGCTGCTGTGGTTTGTAAAGTGTACCTCGATATCGTCGCTCACTACACCATTATACTCATAGTTAACATAACGATTGGTCAAAGTTTGTGTGTAGACAGATGTACCGTTCACTCTTAGATCCATTATTTCACCGCCACACTGCCCTTTAGCTCTAAGAATTATTGTTCCTTGATTACCTTCAGGCGGTTCATTCCCTTCATCAGCTTTGTAAGTAGCTGTAACTGAAGCCGCCATTGCAGGCATCGTTACTGTCGTTGACGCGCTATTGATATTAGTAACGTAAGAAGTATCACCTGTCCAGGCATCAAATATCTGTCCGCTAGCAGGAGCGTTCGCGGTGATAGGTTGTTCATCATTTTCTTGGAAGCTTCCGCCGCCTGAGCCGTTATTAACGGTTAAAACATAAGTTACTGGATCAGTACCTTCACTTTCTTTCTCCATTATTACATTATCAAGGTAAACACCATTTTCTAGATCTCCGACTAAAAATGCTATTTTTACGTCACTTGATGATAAATCTCCGGTGTACATGTATGGGCCAAATGTTTGCATGGTTGTAGTTAAACTCACCTGTTCAGCAGCGTATGTCGCATATGGGGATACTGTTTGCTGGACAGCCATAGTTATTGTTCTAGGTGACTCTACCTTTGCCTTGAAGCTAATAGAATAGTCAGTTCCATTTTCAATGGTAATCAACTGATATAACGCAACATGCCAGTTGGCGGATGATGCGGTAGTTATATCTATATATCCTGCACCGTCTTGAACATTAAAGTTACCAGTACCACCGTTTGCTTCATAAAGAGTCCAACTACCTGTACTGTCAAAGGTGCCATTAGAGACGATATTTGTGGGTTCAGGAATATTTGACCCCGTGATTGCATTAACAATGGCTGGAAAATCCCACGTTAATGCGGGTCTGTTTAATAGTTTAAATTGAACAGAGTTGCCACCTTGATCCCACCAAATTGTAGACAAACCTTGCGCTTCAGCAGCGGCTACATAGTAATCAGCATGTGTAGCTCTAGCGGCGGTATTTCCACCTCTATCTTTTGAACCCCATTCCCCTATGACTACAGGAATATCATTGGCTATGAATCTGTCATAGATTTTTTGCATTTCTGCATCTAATTGAGCTTTGTCTGTGGCTGACCCCCAAGTATCTGTGTCTCCACCGTCTTCTCCTCTATTGGAAAAGTTATATGGAAAATAACTATGGACGGTTGCAATGACTTTACTGTCGTTATTTGGAACGACATAATCAGCAAGCACATCGTTGTGTGTACTGCCAGCATAAGTAGGGCACATAATAAATCTAGTGGCGTTATTTCCGCCTGTACCTCTAATGATATCAACAGCAGCTTTATTATAATCATTAACTACAGCACGGTATTCAGTTGTACCACCATTCCATTCATTAGTACCACCAACAACACGTGGCTCATTGATCGTTTCAAAAATTAGGTAATCGCCATAAGAATTAAAACGATTAGCGAGCTGTGTCCAGATTTTTTCTAATTGAGCTGTTGCTGCAGCTTGGTTAGCATATGTTGTTGCAAGCCAATCTTCTGTTTCATGATGGGTATTGATAATCACATACATGTCATTATCAAAGGCATAGCTCATTACCTCTTCAACCCTGTTTAGCCAGGCTGCGTCAATAGTATAATCTGGAGCAGCACCAATATGCTTATACCAAGTTACTGGTATACGGATAGTATTAAAACCAGCCTCCTTTACTTCATCAATCATTGCTTTGGTTGTGGTAGGATTTCCCCACATTGTTTCTGTCGCAATACCTGAAACGCCTGTGCCGTGAGCATCTAATGTATTACCTAAATTCCAACCACGCCCCATATCCGCAGTGAATTGAGCACCTGTAATGTTTCGCATTCCAGTATAAGCCGTTGAAGCAATTACACTTGTGCTTGATAACAAGAAAACCATCGAGGCAAAAAGCATTTTTTTGCACGATGTTAATTTGTTTGTTTTTATAAAATTTCTCATGATTTCCTCTTTGTTTTTTGGAAATTTCCCATAACTTTTTACATATAACTTTAAATTTATTAGATCATCAGATTTACTAATTTTGAAGAGATATTAGTTATGGTAATAATTTTTGTACTTTCTATGCCGTATTTCTGTATGTTTCTCATACTGACACAGAGCTATCAAAACATAGCTTGTGCATTAAATTATGTGAAGAAAACAGTGGGTTGGTTTAAAAATGTATCATATGGTGATTTTGAGACAACTTAATACAAAAAACTATTGCGAAGTACTTAGTCAATAGACTTTAAGGTTCCTTATTACATACTTTAGCGCCATCGTATAATCATCTTTCAATGATCTGATCAAATGATTTAGGTAGATAAAGGAAGTTGGATGTTTTTATTTGGTAGTTATAGATAATTCATAGAATAAAATAGATGCCAACTGAGAAAACTGTATAAGCTATTCTAAGCTGGCAATTAAGTTTAAATGGTAAAAAATACTTATTTGCTATTTTTTGATTTTTGAAATCTCTTTTAAACGATAATACATATAAAGCTGATAAGCATGAGGATGTGCATTATACATCATATGCCGTGCGTTTCCTGGGATGGTTGATAAAGATGAATTGATAGAATCACCTGCGGTCCATTGGCCTATCCAAAACTCAGGGTATTGATTAGCAATAGTTTTAAATGTTGATCGGTGGAAATATTGCCATGCTTTATCAATATCTACTTCGGCAACACCAAGGACATACTGTCCATAAGGAGAGAACCAAAATGCGCCATTCTCTCCCATGCCATCAGGAGCGTAATGTTTATTTTTAGTAGGTAATGTTGTTTCCATTAAACGTGCGCCAACTTTCTCTTCTTGAAATAACCGTTGATCTATTTTATCGATGATTTTATTTTTACGATCATCGCTAATTTCAGGGATTTGCAATGCAAAAGCTTGTGGCCAAATATAGGCTTTATCGTGTCCAACGGACTGACTTCCCCAGTAGAACCTTCGAATAAAATCACTGTCTCCCCAGTCCTTTAAAAAACTTTTATAGATACTGCTACGCTGTTCTTTTATCGAATTTAGTAATGATGATTGTCTAGGGTATAATTGACCATTTGTTTTTTCTAAGTGACCAATAAGGTCGCCATAGACTTTTATAAGCATCGTAGTATTAAGCAGGGACTCTGAATTCATATACATACGATTATAAGGCTGCTCGGCTAATACAAAATACAAGTCATCGTTCCAATCAGAATTGAGTAATCGTACTAAACCACGAGGACCTAAATTTACTTCGTCACGCAGAAAAATAACCATCTGTTCAATATGTTCAATCACGGTATCCTTGGCACTATTTTCTAATGGATAATAGCTAACCATTTCCGTTAAAAAGTCATAATCCTTTGTTACTCTTAAATATTCATTAAGTGCATTAAGTAAAAACAACTGATTATCGCTTTGTTCATACCAGAGATTAGTTTGGTAGCCCATACCTTTCTCAACAATAGGAATACCACCGTTGGGTGTGACTTTTTGTAAAGCATAACGTAATGAAGATTTTGCAAGCTTTGGGTTGTAATAAAGCATGGGCAGCATATGTTGTAAGTGGTCACGAATACTGGCATGTTGACCCCAATAATAATCGTAGTTACTACCTTGCGGTGTTTTTGTTTCTTTAAAATACTGTGAATAAGTAGACATTGCTTCAATCACGTGCGCATTCCAAACTAACTCTCTACGTAAATCTTGATCTGGCTCTTGTTCAAAGTCTGGTAAAACACTGAGCCATTGTTTAGCAAAATTATTGCTACTGCCAGCTTGTTTATCTAGCAAAAGTAACTCTGAAACCTGTTCCTTTATACTTTCTTGCATAGGAGTGAAGCTAAAGCCAATAATGAATTGATACGTTTTACTAGCTCCTGGAGCTAATTCAACGTTAGTAATTGCATCTAATACATTATGTTTTTTGGGATCTGTATATGATGAAACAGTACTATTTTTAGAAATTGTATTAATGAATAAACTAGGGGGGAAACCTTCATATTCAGCGTTGGATTTTGCATTTTTCCATAAAAGTGTCTGTCTTGGGAACGCCTTGAAATCGGCTTTAATTAATTGTGATGAAAACTGTTTAATCGTACTAGTGTAATCAACTTTTTTAGGTGATCGTTGTTGGTAGCTCATTTCATAATTAGCACGGATATATTCGTGGTAATTAAGGCTACGGGCAGCCGTCCCGTTATTGGTAAACTTAACATCAATCAACATCATGCCTAAACCATTATCGTACTCGGTTGATGGGGCTACTTTTATTGTACGCTTGATGGCGAGTTCGTTCGGTAGTTGATATTGATATTCACTGTAACCAACCCCTGAACTCATTTGAAATGCATTTTGATTAGTTGCTAAAGAGTTTGGACCTGTTAACAATGTTTTTTTGTCATTTTCAATAAAGTAAGCACCACTATTACCTGTGTTTATTTCATTACCTTGGTTTAATCTTCCCCAGCTTCTTTCTGAAGTTAATAGTTCATATTCGCCACTTACATGGGTCAATAACACCATTTTATAATTTCCTAACAGGAAATATGGTTCACTTCGATTACCCGTATGAGTAACACCAATATCCAGTTCAGCAGGTGTAGAGATAAATGGGTAATGACCAAGGTAACGGACTTTTGGTAAATTGTTGTTATCAAACTGCCAGTCAGCTAGTTTGCTCTGTTGTGCAGCAAAACTGCTGACCATTAATAATGAACAAGCAATAGAAAGAATAAGTTTCATGTAAAACCTTATATTTAAATTAACAACCAAACCCAATTGATTGTACTTAGATGTTTTAACTTTAGGAATATTATGTCTGCGATTTGAAAATTAAAAAACCCTCGATAATGCTAGTTTGTATCGATTTGTCGCAAAGAGATTGAATGCGACAAATGACGACTCTTTTATTGTGAATCTTTTTTTAAGTGCCTGTATCTTGCTTGTAGGTACAAGTTGGTTGGGTAGATAAATGTCACAAGATACAATGACTCGTTACAAACTAATCGAGTCAGATTTAAAAAAATGCATTGTTGAAGGATTTTATCAAGTTGATGATATGTTGCCGTCAGAAAATGTATTGTGTAATCAATACAAAATGGCGCGTACTACCGTTAGAAAAGCATTACAAAATCTTGAGAACGAAGGTTACGTTGAGCGTAAGCAGGGCTTAGGCAGTGTAGTTATTAGCAGGAAAAAAAGCTATGACTTGCTTTCTAAGCAAGGCTTCCAACAAGTAATGTCGGAAAAAGCCAACAATGTAGAGTCACGTTTTTTATCTAAGCCTGTTCAAGCTCGATGGCCGAAAAATTTTGATTGGCCATTAGAAAGCGCATTGCTAACTGCTGGATGCATAAAAATGGAGCGTGTTCGAAAACTTGACGGAAAAGCTGTTATGTATGAGAAGACTTATTTAGGTCATACCCAATTACCTAATTTCACTTCAGTTGAATTTATCAATGATTCTCTATTTGATACCCTAAATATTAATTATGGTGTTGAAGTTGTTGATGTTTCTCAAAAAGTAAAAGCCGTTACGGCAGGCAGTGATATTGCCTGTGTACTTGACGTTGAACCAGGCACACCTGTACTGAAAATTATTCGCAAGCTCACCACAAACCAAAATAAATTAGATATTTTTTCGTTTGTATTTTGTAACACTGAACATTTTTCTATCGAATTATAATATGAACTTTACTAATAAAACTTTTCTTATTGTTGGCGGTACAGCAGGCATGGGCTTAACCATGACTCAAAAGCTGCTAGCGTTAGGTGCTAATGTTGTCGCCATTGGTTTAGACGACAAAACACTCGTTGAAGAACGAGTGCAAAGCCCAAAAAACTTTACTGCTATACAAGGTAATGCGGTTGAACCAGAGCCTATTGCACAAGCTATTGAAATAGCGGTTAGCCAGTTTGGAATTATACATGGTTTGTTCCATGTTGCCGGCGGCAGTGGTCGTCGTTGGGGAGATGGGCCTTTACACGAAATGACTGATGAAGGTTGGGACAAAACCTTAGACCTAAATATGAAATCGGTGATGATTTCAAATCGCGCGATTATTAATTATTTTATTGAAAATGAAGTGAGCGGTTCTATTTTAAATATGGGCTCTATATTAGCTTCATCACCTTCTCCTAAATTCTTTGTTACCCATGCTTATGCTGCGGCAAAATCTGCACTAATAGGCTTTAGTAAATCAATTGCTGCGTATTACGCTAAGAATGATATTCGTGTGAATGTTATTTCTCCCGGTTTATTTATTACCCCAATGGCCGCAAGAGCAGCTGAAAATGAAGCGATCATGGGGTTTATCAAAACTAAACAACCACTTGATGGTGGCCGTGCTGGTCAAACTGAAGATATCGTGTCAGCCGCATTAATGTTTCTTAATAAAGAATCTGGCTTTATCACGGGTCAAGTACTCGCCGTCGACGGTGGTTGGTCGGTCAGTGAAGGTCAGTACTTGGAGGAATAATGAGCTATTTTTGCGGTATAGATCTGGGTGGCACGCAAATTAAGGTGGCGCTGATAGATCAAAATAAAAATGTCATTGAAAAGTCAATGTTTACAACTGATGACCAAGTGGATTCGCTAACCCCGTGGAAGGAAACCGTGGCAAATATCATCACATCGGTTGAAGCCAAATATCCTAACATTGATATTTATTATGGTCTTTGTGCGCCCGGTTTAGCAGATTCAAAAAATACGTGTATCGCCCATATGCCTGGGCGAATGTCAGGCTTAGAACAATATGATTGGTCATCGGCAATGCAACAAACTGTGCATGTGCTTAATGATGGCCATGCAGCCTGTTTGGCTGAATACGAGCTTTATTATCAAAAAACAACCCAGCATTTAATCATGTTCACGCTAGGCACAGGTGTTGGTGGTGGTTGCATTTTGAATGGTCAGCTTTATCAAGGCGCTTTAAATCGTGCCGGTCACTTTGGCCATATCTGTTTAGATATTAATGGTGAAAGCTCTGCGACCAATATGGTTGGCAGCCTAGAACAAGCCATTGGCAATATGACGGTGCCTAGTCGTTCTAATGAATATTATCAATCGACTCAAGAATTAGTTGACGAAGTTAAACAAAAGGACCCTTTTGCAACGGCTATTTGGCACAACTCCATCAAAAAACTAGCGTGTGGTGTTGCCTCAATGATTAATGTGTTTTCACCAGAAGTGGTGGTTATTGGTGGTGGCATTAGCAAAGCGGGTGACGATCTATTTGATCCCCTTAATAAATACCTTAGCCATTATGAATGGCGACCTGACGCGACAGACGTCAGTATTATCCCGGCCCTATTAGGGTCGTATTCAGGCGCGATTGGCGCCGCTATTTTTTCCTACCAGAGAAGTAAATAATATGACAGTAACCAAGCAGTTTTTAACTAAAAGTCAAGACATCATCAACACTATTGAAAAGCAACAAGAGGTAATATCTGCAGCTGCGGATTTATTTGCTGAGTCTATATTAAAAAAACGTGTAGTACACTTATTTGGCTCAGGCCATAGCCGTATGATGGTTGAAGAAATGTGGCCACGATACGGTTCATTTCCCGGCTTTAATCCTATTGTAGAGTTGTCATTATCTTTCCATAACTTAGTGGTTGGTTGTAACGGTCAACGTCAAGCAATGTTCTTAGAAAATACGCCCGGTTTAGCGGCACGTATTTTACGTAACTTTGATATTACAGAAGATGATACTGCACTGATCATTTCATCAAGTGGTTGTAATGTCGTGCCAATTGAATTGGCTGAAGAATTTAAAAGGAAAAACGTTAAAGTGGTTGCGCTAGTAAGTAGCTTACATTTAGAACAAAGCACTTCAAAGCATGCTGATGGTAAAAAGTTGATCGATTTTGCCGATATTATTCTTGATACAGGCGCTCCCGTTGGCGATGCCATGATTTATATCGATGGTATGGATACACCCGTAGCACCGGGTTCAACCGTTGGTGGGGTATTATTAATTAATAGCTTAAAAGCTGAAATTGCTGAACGTTTAGTTAAGGGCGGTAAAATTCCTAAAGTATTATCGGGAGCTGCAATTGTGGGTCCTGAACGTGCTGTGGAGTTATTTGAGTCTGCTTACGATGAACATGCTCATTTAATAGCATCACTTTATCAAAATGTTGGTAAAGGGCTATAAATTATGAAATTGAATCTGAATAAAACTGCACTGCAAACTGATATTTTGGTTATTGGTAGTGGTAGTGCAGGTTCAGTTGCCGCATTAGCAGCAGCCCAAAGTAACTGTAAAGTTACTTTGGTTGAGCGATATGGCTTTGCTGGTGGTACGTCAACACAAATGTTAGACACTTTTTATGGATTTTTTACGCCGTCTGAAACACCTAAGAAAATTGTAGGTGGTATTCCTGACGCTATCGTTAATGTATTAAATACCACTAACGATATATTTTTGCGCCCGAACACATACGGTGCAGGAACTGGCGTTAATTATAATCCAGAACGTCTTAAAGTGGTTTGGGATAACTTTCTTGTTCAATCGGGTATTCATTTACTTTTTCACACTACATTAGTGGCAGTTGAGCGCGTGGCTGAAACATCACTTTGTACTTTTTTCCATAAGGGCAGAGGATTTTTTACCATTGAAGCTAAGCGTGTCATTGATGCCTCTGGTGATGCAGATTATTGCCATTGGGCAGATATCCCGTATGAAAAAGCAGGTGAGCTAGAAGCAGCGCAAAGCATGACCACCATTTTTAGAATGAGCAATGTTAACTTGGATGAATATAGCCAAGCTGGCGGTAAGAAAATGCTCAGCGAAAAAATGGCGCAAGCCTATGACTCTGGTACACATCTACTACCAAGAAAAGAAGGTTCGGCGCATGAAATGTGTCAAACCAATTGTATTTCTACGGTGGCAGTTAAAGTGGCTAATAAAGATGCTTTAGATCTTGATAGTTTAACTGAGGCTGAAATTGAAGGACGTAAGCAGTCATTTATTTTTGAAGACTTCTTCCGCTCTGAAGTACCGGGTTATCAAAACGCTAAAATCATTGGTTTATCTAACCAAATTGGTGTGCGCGAAACTCGTCGAGTTTACGGGCATTATCGTTTAGATGTTGATGATTGTATGGCAGCTAAAACATTTGATGATCAAATTTTCTTATGCGGCGCACCGGTTGAAGATCACCGTCAAGCGGCTGATGGAAAATCTGAAACACATTGGCGTTATGTACCTGATGGCGGCGTTTATGGTGTGCCTTACCGCACTATTGTACCGCTAGATAGTAATAACACTTGGGTTGTTGGACGGTGTTTTTCAGCGACGCATGAAGCACATGCCTCATGTCGTTCTATGGCACAAACTATGTCTATGGGACAAGCTGCGGGTTTTGCTGCTGTTCAATCTTTACAAAATGATTGCAGTGCAATTGATGTTGATATTTCAACATTGCAGATAACGTTGACAAATCACGGCGCTGTTTTGGAATTACCGACACAGGTTGCTGATATATCACGTGATGGTTGGACAAATAATTTGTGTTCTAGTGAACTTACTTTGAGGAGTAAATAATGAAAGGTTTTTTTCGCGCCGTTTTAGGCGATGTAAATATTAAAGATATGGGCTTGTGTTACGCCCATGAGCACCTAGTTATTGAAGAAAGTTACCCAACGAGCGGTAACGAATTATTTCTTTTAAATGACGTCGATAAAATTTCGAAAGAACTTAAAGAAACGTTTCAGCAAGGTTGTAGAACCATGGTTGATACCATGCCAGCTAATGCCGGTCGAAATGTACTTAAAATGGCGGAAGTGTCACGTAATTCAGGGATAGATATTATTATTCCTACGGGGTTACATTCAGAAATGTACTATGTGCCGAATCATTGGCGCTACCATTACAGTGAAGATGAACTAACGCAATTGTTTATTGATGATGTAGAAGTTGGTATTGATATTGGTGACTACGGTGGCCCAATTGTTAAGCGTTGTGAACATAAAGCGGGCATGATCAAATTGGCAACGGGTAACGACCCAATCAGTAAGCATCAAGAAAAAATATTCCGCAGTGTTGTTAATACTCACCTTGAAACGGGTGTACCTATTTTAACTCATACTAACTCCGGTAAGCAGGCACTAGAGCAAGTGGAAATGTTCGATAAGCTTGGTGCTGATTTAGGTCACATTGTTATTTCTCACATGGATAAATGTAAAGACGTTGACTATAACCGTGCCGTACTTGAAACCGGCGTTTATGTCGATTATGACAGTGCTTTTAGATGGAAAGAAGGTGAAGAAAACTGGACTTATAAATTATTAACTAATTTATTAGCTGATTTCCCCGATCAAATTGTTATGGGTATGGATGCGGCTAAAAATGTTTACTGGCGCAGTTATGGTGGTAAACCAGGCTTAGATTTCTTACTAACGACGTTTAAAGACGATCTTAAAAAGATGGGACTTGATCAATATTATCAACAAATATTCTTCGATAACCCTCAAAAGCTTTACGAATTTATATAAGTATAGAAACATAAATTAATAAAATATAACAATAACAATGAGAGAGAATTATGCAGTCTAACGTAAATTTAGTTTATCTATCAAAGCTTTGTATTATCGTCGCCTTGGGTGGTTTTTTGTTTGGCTTTGATACCGCGGTGATTTCAGGGACTATATCACTAGTAACCGATCAGTTTTCGTTAGATGCGGTATCTTTAGGCTGGTTTGTCAGTTGTGCGTTAGCAGGGTCAATTTTTGGTGTGATTACAGCAGGTTTACTCAGTGATAAATATGGCCGACGAAATATGCTTATTGTTGCAGCCATCTTGTTTTTTATATCTGCCTTGGGCTGTGCAATATCAACTGATTACAATTGGTTAGTTATTAGTCGTTTTGTTGGTGGTGTTGGTGTTGGTTTTGCCTCTATATTATCTCCTATGTATATATCAGAAATAGCTCCAGCTCATTTACGTGGTCGTTTAGTTTCTTTATATCAGCTAGCAATTACGGTAGGTATTTTAATAGCGTACTTCTCTAACTCATACTTGTTAAACCTTCATAGTACCGCTAATTTACCAGAAACATTATTTTTTAGTGATTCTTGGAGAATGATGCTAGGTGCTGAGGTAATTCCGGCACTAGTTTTTTGTGTGTTATTATTTTTTGTACCAAAAAGCCCGCGTTGGTTGGTTCAAAAAGGTTTACATGATGAAGCTAAAACGGTATTGCAGAAAATTTCTAATGAAGAAAATGTTGATAAACAGCTTACTGAAATAGAAGGCTCTATTCAACACGAGAGTGGTACTTGGTCTGAGTTATTCTCTTCTGGTGTTCGCATGGCTTTACTAGCAGGGGTTTTATTATCTTTGTTTGTTCAGTTTAGTGGTATTAACGCTATTATGTATTACGGACCAGAAATTTTTGAGCGCGCAGGGTTTTCCCTTAGTGATGCTTTAGGTGATCAGATAATCATTGGTGTTGTGAATGTTTTATTTACCTTGTTAGCGATATATAAAATTGATGATTGGGGTCGTAAAAAGCTTTTACTCGTTGGTAGTATAGGTGTTATCAGTTCTTTACTAGTTATTGCTGCATTATTTATTTTTGATATCAATCAAGGCGGCTTATTACTTGGTTTCTTATTATTCTTTATTGCTAGTTTTGCTTTTGCTTTAGGACCGGTTAACTGGGTAATACTTTCAGAAATATTCCCTAACAGAATACGTGCAAGAGCAATGGCAACTGCATCTATGAGTGTTTGGATAGGCACACTATTAGTGAGCCAACTTTTCCCGCTTATGCTTGATAGTTTGGGCACTGGTGGTACATTCTTAGCGTTCGCGTTGATTTGTACTCCTTTGTTAATTGTGACGTTGAAGTTACTTCCTGAAACTAAAGGTAAGTCTTTAGAAGAAATTGAACAGCTATGGCTTTCTCGTCGTAAGGAAAATGTTAGCAGTAAATTTCGACGTAGTTAACTTCATTATTTCTGTTTACTTGTTAATTGTTTTATATAAAACCTAAAATGACTTTTTTGCATTATTTGCAATCAAGTCATTTTTCGTTAACTCCTATTGCTTTTTCTCACCTACAACATGAATTTTATTTTGTAATAATCAGTATCAAATTCAATAAATGCGACATTAAACGACTGTTCTTTTTTAAATAAAGTTTCTAGAAATGGTGTAATGGAATGAGTAATGCTCGACGGCATTATTTTAACTTTACATTCATTAGGAGTTTTATCTATGCGGTCTTTTTTTAAGGGACTTCCGATCTTTTTATCCGCTTTTATTAACGTAAGTTGTGGCTCAAGTACCAGTGAAAATACACCCGAACCGATTAACGTAGTTGAAACGCCATTGGTTGACGATACAACGCCAGTGGACGATGCGACAGACAATACAAATTTTGTTTGTGGTTATTATGACATGCCTTTAGATATTGCATCTGATGTCAAAACACGCATTGAAGCAGAAGATTTTGATACTTGTGATACTTCCTATTCGGATATCACTCCGGGCAATGATGGTGGTCAATACCGAGATAATGATATTGATATTAATGAAGATCTAATACATTCAAATGATCACTATGTTTTTGATGTACAAGAAAATGAATACATGGAATATACAGTAGATGTGGCTAAATCTGGCTTATATAGACTATATTATCGAGTACAACAGAATGCTTCAGAGACATCAAAGTTCTCTTTGTTTATTAATGATATAGAGATTGTTGGCAGTAATGTTGATTTAGCTACTGATGATGATGCACCTTGGATATATACTGTGAGCAAGCAAGTTTATTTAACCGACGGCCCACAAGTAGTAAAATTTAATATTACACAAGGGCAAGTAAACCTTGATTATTTCGAAGTTGAATATGATGAGCCTTTAATCGTAACACCTGAAACAACCGTAGAAAATATGCAAATTGGCTTGAACTTGGGGAATACCTTTGACGCCCCTTTTGAAGGTGCATGGGCACCTGTAGCAGAGCTTAAAACTTTTGTAGATTTCAAGGAAGCGGGCTTTAATCACGTCAGAATGCCAGCAACTTGGCATAATCATACCGATATTAACTTCCCTTATGATGTAAATCTTGAACGTATGGATAGAACAGAGCAAGTAGTTGATTGGGCTTTAGCTCAGGGATATGTCGTTATTATTAACATGCACCACGAAAAGTGGTTGAAAGATAATTATTCTGATGTGAATAATCAAGAACGTTTTGATGCAATTTGGCGGCAAATTTCTGCACGTTACAAAAATAAAAGTGCTAGGTTGATTTTTGAAATACTTAACGAACCTCATGGTACAAGTCGTAATATGACAATTGATGATGTCAATGATGCCAATGAACGTATCTTAACAATCATTAGAGAAAGTAACCCAACCAGGAATGTTGTATTTTCAGGTTCGGGTTGGACAGCAGTAGAAGATTTGGTTGCTACTGAAGTGCCTGATGATGATTATTTGATCGGAAATTTCCATTCTTATGACCCACATAATTTTGCTGGAGATTGTAAGATAACTTGGGGAACGCCAGCAGATCATGACGCCCTTGAAACAAAATATGATGAAGCGAAAGCTTGGAGTGTTGAGCACAATATACCCGTTATGGTTAATGAGTTTGGCGTTGCAAAATTTGATTGGCAGATACCTGAAAATATTTGTGCACAAGATCAACGCTTACTTTATATTCAAGCGCATGTGACTTTTGCTACTGAAAGAGGTTTTGCTGCATCATACTGGGATGGTCCTGATTCATTTGCTGTGTATGACCGAAAAAAGGATGCATGGGCAGAAGATGAAAAGAATATTTTAGTGTCAGAAAATAATTAATAATAAGCTGGATTTTTCAAGAAAGAAATCGTTTTGTCGTCGTATTTACATTGTAAAGTTAAGGAATAATAGATGGTCACACAATATAATAGGTTCACTATATGTAACAGTTTCTTCTTATATCAACAGCTTTCTAAATCTTATAATCAAGTTTTCTTAAGGTTTCTTTTTAATGTTATTTTAACCTTGATTATAGGTATAAGTGTTTGTACAGAACTTCGTGCAGAACAGAGCTTTTCATGGCCGAATAACAAAATTGCTGCTGTCAGCTTAGCCTATGACGATGCTCTGGACAGCCAGCTTGATAATGCGATACCAGCGCTAAACAAGCACGACTTTAAAGGCTCTTTCTATTTAAGCCTAGCATCACCTAACATTAGACACAGACTAAAAGATTGGCGAAAAGCGGCTAGACAAGGGCATGAATTGGGAAACCATACCATTAATCATGCTTGTAGAGCTTCTTTGCCAAATAGAGATTGGGTTGCGAGCCATAATGATCTAGATAATCGCAGTCTAAAGCAAATTATACAAGAGGTGAAAAATGCCAATAGCTTTTTACATGCTATAGACGGGGAGACCATTCGAACCTTTACCGTTCCATGTACTGATTTGATAGTAGAAAATCAAAATTATGCTGAATTAATTGCCCCGTTATTTGTCGGGATTAAATATTCTATTGGTAAAGTACCGACAAAGAAGTCTGAACTTGATATGTTGAAAATGCCATTTATTGCTCCAGTTAACGTTAGTGATGAAACGTTAATTGGCTTTGTTAAAGAAGCTAAAAAGCATGGCACTATGGTTAATTTTACTTTTCATGGCATCGGCGGTGATCATTTAAGTGTTTCAAAAAAGGCACATGAAAAATTATTGACTTATTTAGCTGAAAATAAAAGTGATTACTGGGTAGATACCTATCGTAATATTAGCTTATATGTGCACCAAAAAGTGAGAGTATCCACTGTGAAATAGCCAGAATAGATTAAATTTTCCACGAAAAATCATTTTATCATATTGATTTTAATAGTTAGGTTTAACTCGTTATGGGGGCGTTTTCGCCATAGAGTTAATAGTCTAAAAACTTTTTCATCCAATAAATTTCTATCACGGTTTGGGGTACATTGTGCCATAGGTTATTTATTTGATAGTTTCGGTAGTTAATCAAATAAAAAAAAGGTCATTATGACCTTCGGTATTTCTTCCTGAAATTGTTATAGTGACATCAGCTCAAATTTTTGTAATAAAATAGACCGTATAGGCAATAATATGAAGCAAGACAGTAGCGGTGAAAAAGTGCCTTCCCATGGAAAACTCTCTGCGATTACCCATGCATTTATTGAGAACAGTACTTTTATAAAGAGCTTTCTCAGGCGCTTTTTACACTCTCAGCACGATATCGAAGATGTTGCTCAGCAGGCTTACCTTAAAGCTTATTGTGCGGAACAAGAAAAAGCCATTGAACATCCAAAATCCTATCTTTTTACAATTGCAAAAAATATCGCGATCAATGAATTAACGAAAAAATCGAATAGAATCACTGAATACTTAGAAGAGTGCGAGGATTCTGTTTCCTTTGAACCGAGCGCCACTTTAGAAAGTGAAGTGGAAGCGGAACAATCCTTGGGAATCTATTGTGATGCGGTAGCCGCCTTGCCTGAGGCCTGTAGACGGGTGTTTTTATTGCGTAGAGTACATGGTTTGAAACAAACAGAAATTGCAGAAACCTTGGGTGTGTCATTGCGAAATGTAGAAATGCACTTGCAAAAGGGGACGTTGAAATGCAGAGAGTTCGTTAGAAATAAACAAGAGAGTGAGGCGTTAGCCAATGGTCGCTGGCGAGATCCAAAAATGCCTCAAAGAGGGAGAACACTATGAAAAATGTATTTGAATTTCCAGTAAATAATCCCTTTGATCAAAAAGTAATTGAGCAAGAGGCAGTTGAGTGGCTGGTGAAGCTTGATTCTGACATTGAGCCTACTACAGAAGAATTGTCGGCTCTTAAGGACTGGATGGATCGCAGCCCAGCACATGCAAAAGAAATCAAAAGTATTAATGAGTTTACGAGTGAGTTGCTTGTATTGACCGAGCTGAATATTCCTCTAGTAAAACCTTTACCTAAGGAGTCTCTAACGTCACGTACAATTTTTTCAGGCCGTGCGTGGGCTATGGCCTTCAGCATGGTAGGGTTAGTTCTTTTGTTACAACAAGTGCTTATCCCTGTTTGGTTTAACGGCGAGAAATTTAATGAAACAAATGGCTATTACGCCTCAGCGATTGGCAAACATACCTCAATTCCTTTGCAGGATGGTTCAGTCGTGGTTCTTAATACCAATAGTCGAATTAAAGTTGAATACACAGAGCAGCAGAGAAATATTCACTTGATTCAGGGAGAAGCACATTTTGAAGTGGCTAAAAATAAAGATCGACCTTTTCGTGTGTATGCAGGTAAAGGGCGAGTTGAGGCCGTTGGTACAGCGTTTACCGTTTATCTTCGTAAGCAAGATGTGGAAGTTCTAGTGACTGAAGGAAAAGTTGAACTAGCGGAGATCAATGTTGCACCTGAAACTAAGTCAACATTATCGGATGGAAACACAATTAACCTTAATGATAGTAAAGGCCCTGCACTTTATATTGCACTTCCTGTAGAGCAGCTCGGACGACTAGAAGCTGGAGAGGGAGCTACTATTTACGTTTCTCAAAGTAGTAAAGTAAAAAATGAATTACCCAGCGTTAAAGTGAAGGTGATGGATGATAAACAGCGAAAACGTCGAGATACTTGGCGCCAAGGTTTTGTGTTGTTTACTGGTGATACTCTAGAAGATGTGATTGCAGAAATTAGTCGATACAGTCCTGTCGACATTGAAATCATTGATCCCGCGTTGAAACAAATTCGAATTGGTGGGCAGTTTAAAATAGGTGATCTAGAAAGCCTTTTCGACACACTTGAATTTAGCTTCGGCCTTCATATAACGATGTTAGATAATAAACGAATAGAAATTAGCGCCGCCAACATCGAAAACAATCATAATTAATGGCGCAGCACAAGTTGTGCATTTTAATATGCCTATTGTGTATTATTAATTATAAATAATACTATTTATTTTGTGCTAAAATAAAACAGGGGTGCGTTATTAATTTTTTGTCTTTTATTTCAGGTCGTTGCGAAAATCATTAGTTTATCTGCATTTCCATTTGATGTTTTTAAATATAAAAACACACAAAAAATTAAAATTGTGCTTCGGTATTTCGTCATGAGTTTGTTTAATTAATGACGAGATCGCAATCAAAGCATAATTTAAAGTAAATGATAGCGGGTATCTCGTATGGAAAACAGAAGTAAGCGATGGTTTACAAGTTGGAGAGCACGGACACTGTTTTTATGGGTAATGTGCGTATCTATCGATGTTCAATGCGAAACATACGTTCGCAGCAATAGCAATCAACACCTTGTAAACATTCCATCGTCAAACGCTGCTGAGGCTCTCAACTTATTGGCTGAGCAAACCGAAGCATTGTTAATCTTTCCATACGATATAGCAGAATCCCGAACAGCTAAAGCTGTGAGCGGAAACTATTCCATTAAGGAAGCGCTTGATCTTATTTTAAATGACTCTGGCCTAATTGCTGAGATCTCTGATAGGGGCGTTATTCGAGTACGTATTGAGAATAACGTTGAAATGACTAATAAAAAGAGAAACGGCATGAAAACACAAAAAACACTATTAGCTTCCATTTTTGCATTAATGTTTACTTCAGCACAAGGTGCAGAAAAGCTTGTAAAAACTGATGAAGTAAATAATGAAATTGAAGTGATTGAGGTAAGGGGAATTAGAGCAAGCCAGAAAGCAAACTTAAACGCGAAAAGGTTTTCAGACAATATTGTAGACGTAGTTAATTCTGAGGATATTGGTAAATTTCCAGATACTAATTTAGCTGAATCTTTACAACGTATTAGTGGTGTATCAATTGATAGAGCTAAAGGTGAAGGCCGTAAAATATCAATACGAGGCTTAGGTCCTGACCTTGTGAATGTAACCTTAAATGGTCGCACTGTTGTATCTGCAAATCCGGGGCAAAATTTAAATACAGATCAAGGTACAATTGGTAGGTCATTTAATTTTGATGTTTTGCAATCTGAACTAGTTTCAGGGTTAGAGGTTTTTAAGAGTTCTAGTGCTTCATTATTAGAAGGAGGCTTGGCAGGGTCGGTTGATGTTAAAACATCTAGACCTCTAGATGTTGGCAAACAAATTATGACAGCATCAATCTCAGCTGCATATGACGATTTTGCCGACAGCGTCGATCCTAAAATTGCATTTTTATATAACGATGTGTTTTCTGATGAAACTATCGGCTTCAGTTTAGGATTAGCATATTCAGACCGTGCTCTTAGAGAAGATAGAGCAGACGGAATATCGTATGCTGAAAGAGATTTTAATATTAATGGCGAAACCATTACCTCTATTGCTGCTGGGAACCTCAGAGCATTTCATTTTGATGATCAACGAGAAAGACTCAATGTAACAAGTGCATTTCAATATAGTATAAATGATAATTTATTACTTTCTATTGATGCTTTATATGCTAATTTTGATAATACACAAAACTTAAGTGATTTACCCTTACGTCAAAGGGCAGGAGGAGGATCAGGAGCATATACTGCTATGACTGTAACTCCATCAGGTATAGCTGATTCTTATACGGTCACAAATGGTGTTCGACCTCGGTTAGATAGAATTAGGTCTGAAGGCTCTGAAAATCTTGGAGTATATGGATTAAATCTTCAATGGGATGGAGACGACCTTACGGTAATATTTGATACTTCATATTCAAATGCTAAATATAACAGCGACCTTGTTCGTTTTGGTTTTGATGCAACGACTTCGTCATCAATAGATGTAAAACTTAATAGTTTAGTTCCTGATATTTCACTTGATGCAGATTTACAAAATCCAAGTCTATATGCGTTAAATGTTGCATATAACGATGCTACAACAGTTGATGATACTGAAATTCAAGCAAAACTAGAAGGAACCTATACTCTTGAGAGCGATTTTTTATCAAGTATACAAGTAGGTATTCGTTTTGCTAAACGTGATAAAGATTTATATAAAACAAGAATACAAGCAGGTGCTGCGTTTGGTGGTACATTATTAAGTGATGTTCCTGGTGATTCTTTGGTTCAATTTCCAGTAAACGATTTTCTAGATAGCTTTAGTGGTAATTTCCCAAGAAGCTGGGTTGAGCCTGACATACAAGTAGCCTACGACCACTTCTTTGTAGAACGTGCAAATGAATTATTACCTTCCGCATATCAAGATCCAACGATCACATCTTTAACTGAAAACACGGCAGCAATATTTGCCCAGGCTAATTTTTTTAATGATACTTACCTACCTATACGTGGTAATTTTGGTGTCCGTGTAGTTAAAACAGATTTAGATTCAGGTGGAGCAGTTCGTAATGTCGAAGGTATAGATCAATTAGATGCCACGGTTACCTATGCACCTGCTCAATATGTGACAGTAGATAACTCATATACAGATATATTACCGTCTTTTAATATTTCAATGGATATTACTGAAAATCTAATTGCTCGCCTAGCAATTGCAAAAACAATGTCTCGTCCTAGAGTCGAAGATTTGTCTCCGGCGACTCTAGCCGTAAACCCTTCAATTTTATTAGTTAAAGAGGGCAATGCTTCATTAGAGCCTTTTAGAGCTAATCAAGTGGATACTAACTTGGAGTGGTATTTTGATGAAGAATCTGTTTTGTCTGTAGGCTTGTTTTATAAAGATATTGAAAGCTTTATTTATACAGGTGTAGAGCTTGAACCACTTGTTGTCGATGGTGAAGATGTTATAGACCCTTTAACTAACAGTGTAATGAACTTACAGCATGATCGACCTATTAATGGAGATGGTGGTTCAGTTTGGGGTTATGAATTAAATTTGCAACATAGCTTTGATAGCGGATTTGGAACAGCTATTAACTATACTTTTGTCGATACTGATGCCGAATTTACAAATACAATAACAGGAGATGTGTTTGGTGTTCCTGGTTTATCTGAAGATAGCTTTAATGCTACCGTCTATTATGAAACAGAAAAGTGGAGTGCTCGTGTTTCTTATAATTATCGAAGTGAGTTCTTGAGTAAAGTTGCAGGTGTTGGTTCCAATCCTATATTTACTAAGGAATATGGACAATATGATATTTCAACTTCTTATAATGTTAATGATGATATAGTTTTACGATTTGATGCTATAAACCTTACGGGAGAAGTAACTGAAAAGTATGCTATTTCTCCCGAGTTGTTGCGAGATTATGCACAAACAGGACGTAGATATCAACTCTCAGTATCAGCTTCATTCTAATCTCTGATATTTGTATCATTCAAGCCAATAGTCAGTATAACTGCCTATTGGCTTTATTATCATGTAGGAGTTCATATGATAGTCATAACGAGAAAAAGTATTACAAAATTTATTTTAAGGGCAATGGGTTGCCTTATATTATCACTAGGATTGTTAACTAATACATTTGCTAATAATGAAAAACCTAACATTTTATTTATTTTAACCGATGATCAAAGTTTTTCTGCATTAGGTGCTGCGGGTAATAGAATTTTAAAAACCCCACACCTAGATGAATTAGTCGCACAAGGCACCCAATTAACCCATGTATTTAATCAGGGGTCATGGTCACCTGCTGTTTGTGCTCCAAGTCGAGCAATGATTAATACGGGTAGGAACCTGTATAGTACAGGAATGAAAGATAGCTCGATAAAGGCAGAAAAAAGGCCATCATATCCTTTATGGGGAGAAACGTTTAAAAATTCAGGATATGAAACATTCTTAACGGGGAAATGGCATGTATCCAGACAAGCACTACTTCGCAGTTTTGACTTAGGTACTGCAATACATGAAGGTGGTATGACGTACGATCATTATAATGCCAGCATGGTAGATTTAGACAGAAGTAGCCATATGCTATCAAAAGTATACCCATCTAAAAAGCACAGTAGTGAAATCATTGCTGATGCAGCAGTCAACTATCTAGAGAGAAAACCGAGTAATAATGATAAACCTTTTTTGATGTACGTAGGCTTCTTAGCCCCACATGATGCAAGGCAATCACCACAAAGTTACGTTGATAAATATCCAAAAGAAAATATACCTCTTCCAACCGCATATAAAGAACAACACACGGTAGATCAAGGCGATTTTTGGGTACGTGATGAAGTATTACTCAACATTCCAAGAAATAAAAAGGAAGTAAAAAAATTCATTGGTGAATATTACGCGATGATCGAACACCTGGATGCTCAGATAGGTCGTATATTAGCGTCACTGAAAAAGTCCCCTTACGCTGAAAATACTATTATTGTCTTTACGTCCGATCACGGTTTGGCCGTTGGTAAACATGGTTTACTCGGTAAGCAAAATCAATATGACCACTCTATTCGAGCACCTTTTATTATTGCAGGAAAAGGGATACAAAAAGGTCAAAAAATAAAAGGAAATATTTATCTTAATAGCATATTCCCAACGACTGCTGAACTTGCAGGAATTAAAGTTCCCAAATCGGTACAGGCGACGAGTTTTATGCCTTTGTTAAGGAAGGAGGGAGATTCTATGAATAAATATATTTATGGAGGATATCGTCACTACCAGAGAATGGTAAGGAGTGATGACTTCAAATTGATTTATTACCCTGTGATAGGTGCAACTCAACTATTCGATCTTAAGAATGATCCTGATGAGTTATATAATCTCAGTGCAAAACCCCAATTTAGAAAACGATTGACGGTACTGCAGAATGAACTAAATAGATTAATGTCAGAACTTAACGATCCTTTAAACCTAGAAAGCCCTACTGATAGTTTCCAACAGGCGGGTTATTCAACCGTCGCTTGGAGCAAAGATAATAAAGAATTAAATTGAGTACTTTTTAAGTTAAATTTTGATTGCTCTTGCATAATTACATTTTAGCTGTTCACAGTGCATCATAAGTTTTTCATAAAGTAGAATTAGTAGGTGGGACTAGCCCTAACTTACATATTATAAATTCAATTTAGCTTCTGAAGTTAAAATGAGTAAGCCCCAAAACTTTTTCCGCGTATACTGATCTCCTTGGGACCATTTTCCAGCCCACCAAGTTTCATGATGAAGTAGGCCATCGGGTGACTTATCTGGTCCATCCACATCACCGATCGAAAGATTGAACCCAATTACTGTGTCGGGTTTATTAACGGACCAATAAATACCTTCTTCGACTTCAATACCGCCATCTAATCGTATGCGGACTTCAACCATGTAACGATTTTCTCTATCAATACGATAGGTCTTAGTCTCAATGATATCCTCTAGAATCCATCGCTTGTTATTTTCAAAATTTTCCACTGAACGGCCGGGTCCATGGGGTAGCATACCCGGAAATCCTACACCACCCTCAAGGGATTTATTGAGGTTATAGATAATTTGAAGACCTCGACCATCGCCTGTCACACCTCCTACGGGGGTTTGAAGGTCCATCAAACGCCCATAAAGAAGTATTTCAATCATGTCCCCAAACCAGGGGCGACCCTGTAATCGTTCTCCAATGACATGAGCCTGCGGATCTTGAGTAGGAAGCCAACTCTCTGTTTCGATCCCATAGAAAATATCATCCCATACATCGAAGGCTAGATAGAGATATTCACCGTCGTGTTTTACCCATCCTTCAAAATCGAGGTCCTCAGGAGATTCGATTTCTTGGGGCATCGCCTCAATCCAGTCTTTGCTCCAGCTAAAATGGGACGCATCTGAATATTCATCGGCTTCAATTTTACCGTCGAAATTAGGAACGCTCCCTTGCCAAGCTATCATGCTGGTAGAGAGATTAACATTGGCCTTGGTAGCCGCTTCAATGACTTTAGGGCTGCTTAGTAATTCCTCGGGTTCTGATGATGATCCCAGATTAGTGCTGCAGGATACAGTGCTAAAAACAAGCGATATAAGGGGGAGGCATACTTTAAATGGCAGCTTGACGGTGGAGGAAAAACAGACCTTCGCAGATGTATAAAAAGAATTAAACGTTTCCAATATTATGTAATTGATATTATATCCTTTGCCCTAATCGTGTGAGGCGTTTCAGAAATTGTTAGGCCAACAACTCAGGGACCTCTTGTCCACTAAACTGAGACATCTGTTTATAACGACCCCCATGAAAATAGATAATAGTAATTATAAACCGCATCTTTTCCTGATTGCAAATAGTGTCTTACGTAATAATCTTTATCCAGAAAAGTAAAATTGGCGGCATCCTCTTATTGTTCTACGACGCGTAGCCTAAGGAGTGGAGTCCATACATCGCTTTGGGGGCGTTTGCGCCATAGAGTTTTTACTCTAAATTTTACTACTACCCATTTCTATTTACTATCCATATGCTCAAGTAAAAACATGAAGACACATAAAATCGTGGCCAAAATTAGTTGACCACTACAATAATATAAATTTTAACCAAAAGTCAGATCAATTTTTATTTGCCTTCTTTCTAGATAGCCAAGTCCGTATCTGCGGTTACTTCATCCAAATGCAGGATCTTACTGTCTAATTCCATTCTATCTAAACCATTGACTTCAAAAATCACTTCAAAATACTTAGGGATATAACCAAACTTATCCTTTAAGGCTTTTTCAATATTTAGCAGTAATTTCTTGTCCGTGAAGTTCTTTAAACTTTGAGAGGGGCCTGAATCAAATAACCCACCAAAAATAAAGATAGTATTATTATTAGGGCCAGGGAGTTTGCCGAAAAATCCATAATCTGTGTGGTATGAATTGTGCTCACCTTTTGGTGTATACAAGGTTGAGGCCTTACCATTTCCATTTTTGTGTTGAAGTGATGTTACGGTTGAATCACTGAAAGTCGGATAATGAGTAAAGATACCTAGGGTTTTGAGCATGCCAATAACAATGAAATCATTGTTAGGCAATAACCTCTTATTGAACCTTGACATATCTCCGATAGTAAAATGCTTGTTCTCAGCAGAAAATAATTGGGTTAACGTTTTAATCCACGTAGAAGAGTTACTTATATGAAAGCCAAAAGAGACTGGCAACCTTTTTAAATGACTCTCTGGTTGCTGTTGATTAAAGGTATCCAAATCTTGTTTTGAGTTAATCCGTGGGTTTCTGACGAATACCCCATACTCAAGCTCTGTATTTAATTCCCGATAAAGATATTGATCACCCACAAATACAGACAAAGGTAACTCACTGTCAAGAATGTCTGCCCAAATTTCGGAGCCCGAAATGTCACTGTTGGCTGCTTGGTTATAGGTGGAATTTACCCACATCACGAGGTTTATACAGAGTGAAATAAATAAAAGGGTAATAAATAGTGTCGGCGGATAGTTAAATTTTGAGCGGCTTATTGATTTCTGTTTACTTGACAGTTCAATTTTATAATGGCCTTTAGGTATAGATAAAATTGTCTCATCATTTTTCCCTTCTTTTGAATAATACTTATCGAGTTTCGCTCTTAAGTTGTATAGGTATACTCGGATGAAAGTACTTTCTGCAGGGTCATAATTAGGTTTGTCAAAAACTTCATGGGCAATGGTTGTTTCTTTTGGCATAACGTCACTAGCGGAACACTCCATTAAATAACGTAATAGTTTCGCGTAAGCTTTCGAGTGCCCAAAAGATTTTGTTGCTATTATTTTTTCAACTAATTCTTGCAGTAACTCTTTATCCATGGGCTGTGTAGTAAATTTATTAACAGTTAACAAAAGTGTGTTTAGCTTATATCTATAGAAACATGATTGCAAATTACATGACAAGAAACATTTACATCGTTTTTCATTTTTCTCATCAGTACTAAAAAAAGCTCTACAACGGAATAGTTTTGCGTTAGCTTTTGAGGAGTAAAAAACTTTTAGTTATATTTTTTAAAATATATTTTTTACAACCTTTTCCCCGTTTTTATTGCTCTACAGTGTATTTATTAACAGTTAATAAACGGTTTTTAACTTATTATACGCGAGTTTATATGACTTTATATTACCTCGAAGGGTTTGAACCATTTCAAAAAGATAGATAGAAGAATAAAAAGTTAACAAAGATAAATAGAAAAAAAGCAACATCAGTGAAATACAAAATAGTTAAAAATTATAATTAAAAACTAAAGGGAAATATTTATGAAAATTACTAAATATAAAACATATAAAAAATCAAATTTAGCTATAGCAGTATCTGTTGCATTAATGCCTATGCTATTAACTACTAGTTTATCTGCATCTGCGGCTGAGCAATCAGAAAAAAAAGATACTACTGAAATTATTGAGGTTACGGGGACTAGAAGTTCATTAGAGGCAGCATTAAGCATTAAACGTCACTCAACTTCAATAGTTGATGCTATTTCATCAGAAGATATAGGTAGTATGCCAGCCCTAGATTTAGGTGAAGCACTGCAAGCTATTCCTGGTGTTCAAGTTAACCGTGAAGGTGAGCGCCGTAGCTCTGAAATTAATTTACGTGGTTTACCTGGTGGCTTTACCCGAATTACGGCTAATGGTATGGGGTTTGCCTCACCAGCGAGAAGTACTGGTAAAAATAGCACAGAACAAAATCCTTTTGGTGCATTTGACTCACAAGTATTTGATGGCGTCACTGTGATAAAATCATCATCAGCAGATATATCAGAAGGTGGCATCGCGGGTACTGTTGATAAAAAATTGGGTAAGGCACTTTCTAAAAAGGACAATTCATTTGCCGTCAAATTGACTAGTCGTTATGAAGAACTTAATGACTCTTGGGATCCAGGGCTTTTACTTTCAGGTACTAAACACTTTATTGAAGATGAGCTGGCAGGTACTTTTAAATTTGCTACTTCTCAGCAAAACTTCCGTCGAGATTCCTTGCAAAATAACTTTTATGTCAATATGGATTCAAAAGTATTTTCAGGTTTGGACGATTGGAAAACTGAGAAAGGTATTGCTGCCAATGATATCGTCCAATATAACCGGGATATACGTCAATTTACTGAATATAACGAAGGTACACGAACCTCATTTATTGGTGGATTGGAATGGCAACCCACCGATGACTTAAAGTTGGGTGCTGATGTGTTATATACCCAACGTGATATGGATGAAAGTACCTTAGAAATTTTTGGTCTTGATACGCGATATAGAGGTAAAACGGGTAGTGCTATTACGCCTATTGGCGACCCTTTCCAAGCCGGCGCCGATGAAAATGGTAATAATATATGGGTGGTACCTGAATATTCTTTTGAAAATATGAGAGGTGGGCCTGGTAATCGTGTTTTTAAGTTTTTTGAAGAGGCGCAAGGTATTTTCTTAAATGCGCAGTGGAACCATGAAAATTGGCTCATCGATGGCAGTTTATCAGTATCCGATGCCAGTAATGAGTTTGTTCAAGGTAACTATTCGATACAAAATCGTGCAAAAATTGTGAGTGGGGAAAGTATTGGCGGTTACAGTGGTAGTACTCATAGTGGTGCGGGAAACTTGGATGATTACTACTTGAATGTCACCGGCTGGGAAAATAATAACCTTGATCAGGATTTTAAACAGCCAACCTCATATAATGCTATTACTGCTGTAGGTGTTGATGGCATCACAAATGTCTATAATGCTGGTAGCCATCAATATCGAGAACGAGATAACCAAGAGATTGCGCTTAATGCTGAATACAAATTGGATTCAGAATTCTTGGATAGTATCAAATTTGGTTATCGTGGAACTTCCGAAGATTTAGCCAGTGGCAGGCTCGATACCACAATAATGGGCACTCATCTTGAGAATCTTTCTAATGACCTCTTTACCGCCCCACATTATGTTAATAGCACAAATTTCTTTGGTGGTAATGCACAAGGATTTTTGACGCATGAAGGTGGTTGGCAGTCACTTGATAACGCTGCATATGGTGCTGCTTTACTTGGTGATGGTGTTGACTGTGGTGACTTAGCTAAAAACCCATTAGGTTACTGTGGTCGAACCCTTAAAGATAATGTTACACCGTCTCGTATATCATCCATATTTGACTCAACGCTAGATACTCAGGCGATTTATTTAATGGCTAATTATGATATAGAAACCGACAGTGGGTTTCTTATCTGGGGTAACATTGGCGTGCGTTATGTAGAAACTGCGTTTTCTGGCGAGGGTAACCTACTGGTAGATCCTGTTTATAAAGGGTCTAATCTTGATAGTGTTGGTGGAATTGAGAAAGAACATGCTAACAATGATTATTCAAATCTGTTGCCATCCGTTAATTTCAATATCGAATTACGTGACGATCTCATTCTTCGTGCGGCGTACTCAGAAACCATGGTTCGCCCAGCCTTAGCATCATTTAACCCTTCTTCAACTTTTTCTCAGAACGAAACTAAAGTCACTATCAATTTACCCGAAAGTGAATTGGAAGCCTATACTGCCAAATCATATGATTTATCACTTGAGTGGTATAACCGTGAGGGCAGCGCGATAACTTTTGCTATGTATCAAAAAACAGTTAAAGGCTTTTTTGAAACACAGGGTATCTGTCCAGCAGATGGTGGTGACTTTGGCTATGGACCTTTGGAAATCGTTGATAACGGTGGTGGCGATGTTGAATGTTTAATTTCTACACCTTACGACAATGGTGTAGATGAACCCTATAAACGAGAAATGATTATTTCTCAAACAGTCAATGGTGATGAAGAGTTGAAAATTAATGGTTATGAGGTGTCAATTCAGCAGAATTTAGACTTCTTACCTGCACCATGGAGCGGATTTGGTGGCATTGTTAACTACTCTTACGTCGAAGCTGATGATGATGCGACGTTGCCAGGAATTTCACCTGAATCTTACAATGCGATTGTTTATTGGGAAAATGATGATTTTGACATTCGGTTAGCATATAACTATCGCGATGAGTATAAATTGGTTTGTACCGGTACTACCGGTTGTACTTTTGGCGGAGCAGAAGAGCGCTTTGTTAAAGAAAGAGGCCAATTGGATTTTAGCATGTCTTATGAAGTCATTGAAAACCTTGATATTTCAGTTAGAGCCCACAATTTGACTGAAGAAGTGTATGAAGAATATAAAGGACCTAGTAAAGCTAAAGTTGGTCGTACGAACTGGGATGGTAGAACCTTCCAAGTTGGTGTGCAATATAAGTTTTAATCGCTTTATTGTTTGAATTTAAATAAAAGGTACATGAAAAAAGCTAGGCCTCTGCTCCCTAAAAGGTCTAGCTTTTTCTTTTAAAAGTGTTTTTAAGAGTCAATATAATATGAATCATCAATCTAGAAAACTGTTTAAGCGTTTCATTTCGATCACCGCATTGAGTGTCTCCTTGTTATCCTGTTTTCAAGTTAATGCTAAAGTAAAATCAGTAAGCGCTACCGAGGTCGATTATTTTACCGACCATGGTTTTAGTAATACTGTTCAACCCGGGAAAGACTCAGGGGAGTATTACAAAGGCGTCACTTATGTGTCCTATCAAGGGCCACTTGAGGATGCCTATATAGCTGCTTATAACCATAAAACTAAAACCTGGACGGGTCCGGTTAAAGCCGGCGTTAGTATTATGGGGAAAGATCCTAAACATAAAATTGATAACCATGGAAAACCTGCTTTAGTTGTTGATAATGAAGGTTATATTCATCTTATCTTTGGTGGTCATGGCGGCTTGCCAGAGCATGGCAAAAACCCGCTGGGGAATACGCATTATGGTAAGCAAATCCACGTGGTATCGAAAAACCCAGAAGATATCTCCAGTTGGGAAGTGCTTGATAATATTCCACCCTTTGGTACCTATTCCCAATTTATAAAAATGGACAATGGCAATATCTATTATTTATATCGTCATGGTGCCCACGAAAGTAACTGGGTTTACCAATTATCAACAGATAATGCCCGTACTTTTGAACCTCCGGTATCTATTTTAAAAACCAAAAGGCGCACCGATACCCCAGGTGTTGCGGATGCTTGGTACCCTTCTTTTGCCCGAGGTCAGGGGGACGATATCATTACCACTTACAATTATCATGTCTGTAAACACGGTTCCCTAAAGCATGATGGGGAACGTCAAAACGCTTATTACATGGTGATGGATACCAAGGATCACACTTGGCGAAATGTTAAGGGTGAAAAACTTAAAACACCTGTGACTAAAGAGCATGCTGATGAAATGACCTTGGTTAAGAATACTGGTGACCTTTGGACAGTGCGTGGCGTGACACGACTTGATAACAAAGGTAACCCACACCTGACATTTTATGTTGGTGAAGGGAAGGGGTTGCACCATGGCGGCCCTAAGGTACCAGCACATTACCGCTGGACTGGCACACAGTGGACAGGTGGCAGTAATAATGGTCTTCCTGTTTCTACCGGTGAGCTTCTCGCTTCATCCTCAACCAAGGTAAGCTTATTACTCGCTAATAATCAGAAAGGGAAAAAGGAAAAGAAAAAGAAAAGTGAAGTCGTGTGGTGGGACAGTACTGATGGCGGTCAAAGCTTTACCAAGGGCGAAACCGTAATCAGCAGCAAAACAAGTTATAAGATCTCCTCTTTTATAAGGAACGCTCATCCTGATGCACGCTTTGTTATCGCTGAAAAACGCAAAGGTAAGGATAAAAATTACAGTTATATGACTCTGTATGGCGATAAAGGTCCTATCAAACGCTTAAAGGCTGAAGCAGAGCATAGTAATAAATGATCCCGATGTTTAATGGAATTGAGTCAATCTAGATGAGTAGATTGCAAGCGCCACTAAAATCATAAAGTAAAAAAAATATAAAGTGAGGGCGAAAGCCATGCAAAAACAGTTTAAGGGTACAGTAAAATATTTTACCCTCATCGTAAGTCTTAGTGCAGCCTTGATAGGTTGTGGACAAGAGACCAAGCAAGCCACAATTCAAGAAAATCAGCAAGCAACACCGGCGAGCAAGACGGAAATAGACTACTCTGCTGCTCCTGTAGCTTTTGTTGATGCACAGGCCATTCGACAATCTGCACTGGATGTTGCTACCCGTGCCACTGCTTGGCAATTAGCACGTTTAGATAATTTCGATTATATTCCAGCGTCCAAAACGAATAAAAAAATTGCTGATCCTAAAGAGTGGATCCAAGGTGCATTTTTCATCGGATTGACACGGTGGGCTGATACGGTAAATGATGAAAATATAGTGGCTAGGATGGGAGAAATTGCCAAAGATACGGGTTATCAAACAGGTCATCGTTCATTACATGGTGATGAACATGCTATCGGTCAAGCTTACCTTTGGTTGCATGAAAAAACGGGAAATAAAGCAACTTATGCTCCTATACAAGCAACCTTTGATAACATTCTTGCTAACCCTCCAACTAATAGTCTTGAATTTTTTGAAAGTGACGTTCCCGGTTTTGAAGGAACCTGTCAAGACAGGTGGTGCTGGGCAGATGCCTTATTTATGGCACCTCGTACGTGGATGCAGTTAAGTACAGCAACCGGTGACTCTAAATATTTTGACTATGCTAATGAAGAATATTGGGCAACAGCTGATTATTTGTTTTCTGACGATTACGGGCTGTTCTTCCGTGATAGCCGTTACTTCACTAAGAAAAGTGATAATGGAAATCCTGTTTTTTGGGGACGTGGTAATGGTTGGGTGTTTGCAGCGTTACCTTTGATCATAGAAGAAATTCCAGAGGGGCATAAATCCAAAAAACGTTACCTTGAGCTTTATACTAAAATGGCTAAGGCTCTAGTGAAACTTCAAAATCCGAACGGTTTTTGGCCTGCATCGCTGATGGATGCTGAAAAGGTTAAAACACCAGAGACTAGTGGTTCTGGCTTTATCAACTTCGGTCTAGCATGGGGTGTTAACAATGGGGTTGTCACTGACCAAGCTACAATTGAAGCCGTTGAAAAAGGCTGGGCTGCACTTGCATCAACAGTTGACGCAGAGGGTATGATGCATTGGGTACAACAAATTGGTAAATCACCTGATCCAGTATCGTTCAATGATACCCAATTATATGGCGTGGGTGCGTTATTATTGGCTGCCTCAGAAATGAGTCAATGGGAATTGCCTGCTAAAGAAGTAAAAGCATACGGCCGTGCAGTGCCGGAACGTATTGACGACTTTGCCTGGGAAAACGACAAAGTAGCCTTTCGTGTATATGGTCCTGCTGCCAAAGATACGGGTGTTTCAAATGGTGTCGATGCATGGTTTAAAAAAGTTGATTATTCCATCATTGACAAGTGGTACTTAGGCCATACAAAAGGCATTAGCTACCACAAAGATAAGGGCGAGGGCTATGACCCTTACCATACAGGTATCAGCAGCGGTGTTGGCAGTACAGTCGTTTGGGTTGATGGTAAAGCCTACCGCGGCGGTGCTTATAAAAGCGTTAAAGTATTAAAGTCTGGTGGCGATGAGGTTGCTTTCACACTGCAATATGAATTTGATACCCCCCTTGGTAAAGTCGCTGAAAGTAAAACTATTTCACTTGGCTTAGGTGAACAACTATTTAGGGTTAATTCTATATTTACCCTTAATGGCTCACCTGCGTCATTACCTATTGCGGTCGGTGTTGCAACGCATGATGAAAAAGCATCGGTTTCTTTTAATATAGCTACGGGCAGAATTTCAGCTTTAGAAACCATTGATGGATTAGGTGTGGGTACAGGTGCATTAGTTGAACCGAGTATCGTTACCGATATTAAACATTTACCCAGTGATAACAAAGATGAAAGTCATATTTGGCTTTTCACTAACTCAGACTCAGAGGGCAAACTCAGTTATCGTGCTGGCTTTGCTTGGCAAGCGGCAGGGGATATAACCACTGCAAATGAATGGCAACAGTATTTAGATTCGCTAGCAAGTAAATAACAGAATGATTTTTGGAGAATAATGATGGAATTAAGAGTTTCGGCTGACAATATTCGTTATAAACGAATGACTAGTGATGAATTAAGAGAAAGTTACCTTGTAGATAACTTATATACACAAGATGAAGTTCCGATGACTTATTCTGACATCGACCGCGGCGTGATTGCCTCTGCGGTGCCAGTGAATAAAGTACTGACCTTGCCAATTCATAAAGAACTGGCCTGTGATTATTTCACTCAACGCCGTGAAGTAGGTGTATTAAACATTGGTGGTGCAGGGAGAATTACCGTTAATGGTAGCGCTTATGATTTGGCCTATGAAGACGCCTTGTACATCGGCCGTGGTAATGAAGATATTACTTTTGAAAGTAATGATGTTACTAACCCAGCAAAATTTTATATTGTCAGTTATCCCGCCCATACCAGCTATCCTACGAAGCTGGTGACTAAAGATATGGCCAATAAGATTGAAATGGGCTCATTGGAAACCGCCAATAAACGTACGATTTATCAACCTATTCGTCCAGGTATTGTTGAAAGTTGTCAAATCGTTATGGGCTTTACTAGCTTAGATGCGGGCAGTGTGTGGAATACCATGCCACCACATACCCATCGTCGTCGCAGTGAATACTATATGTATTACAACTTACCGAGCGATAATGTGGTTTTTCATATGATGGGTGAGGCCGATAATATTCGTCCACTCATTATGAAATCAGGCGAAGTGGCGCTGTCACCTAGCTGGTCAATTCATAGTGGAGCAGGTACTTCCGCGTATACTTTTTGCTGGTCAATGGGCGGTGAAAACCAAGAATTTACCGACATGGATCATTTATCCATCGGCGATTTAAAATAACACCACGGATGTATAGGTATGAATATGAACGTAAATATGAATAAGTTATTCGATTTAACGGGTAAAGTAGCCGTTGTTACTGGTGCTAGTCGTGGCTTAGGGCAAGGGATGGCAATAGGTCTTGCTCAAGCGGGTGCCAGCATTGTTGCGGTTGCCTCTACTGCAGAAAATGCTTCTGATACCGTAGCAAAAATACAAGCGTTGGGTGGTAAAGCAATTGCGCTAGGCTGTCAGCAAGATGATCCAGTGCAAGTTAAACAGTTAGTAATCGATAGTGTTGCCGCATTTGGACAAGTCGATATTTTAGTAAACAATGCCGGTACCATACGTCGTGCACCTGCAGAAGACTTTTCTGATGAAGATTGGGATGCAGTGATGGAAACCAATATCAATGGCGTGTTTAGATTATCTCGTGGTATAGGCAAACATATGCTTGAGCGTGGCTCGGGTAAAATCATTAACATTGCTTCCTTGCTTAGTTTCTCTGGTGGTATTACGGTACCTGCGTATTCTGCCAGTAAAGGCGCGGTGATGCAGTTAACTAAAGCACTTGCCAATGAATGGGCTGCTAAAGGCTTGCAAATTAATGCTATTGCACCAGGGTACTTTGCTACCGACAATACGGAGGCGCTACGCGCGGATACTGAGCGTAATGCCTCAATATCAGCACGCATTCCCGCAGGACGTTGGGGCAACCCAGAAGACTTAGCCGGTGCTGCTGTATTCTTAGCCTCGAAAGCCTCTGATTATGTTAATGGTCATATAATGCTTGTTGATGGCGGCTGGATGGCTCGTTAATTTACAGCACAGTAGATAAAAGTACGTACGGTCGAGGATAATAATAAAAATGAACACTCGCAGTAAACAATTTTTCAGTATTGCCTTATTTATATTGGCAACGTTAATGATAAGCAGTTGTAGTGAGAAAAGTGATCACACTACATTGAAATTAGCGCATGGCTTAGACACCAAACACCCAGTTCATCAAGCTATGATGTATATGAATGAGCGTTTGCATGAGCTATCAAATGGCACTATGGATATCGAAATATATCCTAGTGGTCAATTGGGCTCAGAGCGCGATACCATGGAGCTTTTACAAATTGGTTCATTGGCGATCACCAAAGTGTCAACCAGCCCAATGGAAGCCTTTGTCCCACAAATGAAAGTATTTTCTATTCCTTATGTTTTTCGAGATGAAGCGCATTTATGGAAGGTATTAGAAGGCGATATCGGCAAAGAATTATTATTGGCGGGTGAGTCAGTAAGGCTCCGTGGCTTAGCTTATTATGATGCTGGCAGTCGTAGTTTTTATACTCGAGATAAGGCGGTTCGCACGCCAAAAGATCTTGAAGGTTTAAAGATTCGTGTAATGAAAAGCCAAACCTCAATGCGGATGGTCGAAGCGTTAGGTGGCTCACCAACGCCGATTTCCTTTGGTGAACTTTATACCGCATTGCAACAAGGGGTGGTTGATGGCGCAGAAAATAACCCACCCAGTTTTTACTTATCTAAACACTATAATATTGCCAAATATTACACCTTAGATATGCATACCTCAGTACCTGATATTTTATTAATGTCGAGTCATGTCTGGAAAAACCTCAACCCAGAGCAGCAAGCATGGGTGCAAGAAGCGGCAACACACTCAGTCGCTTATCAAAGGCAATTGTGGAAAGCCTCATCTGATGCCGCGTTGGAAGCAGTAAAAGAAGCTGGCGTTGAAATTATAATTCCAGATAAAAAGGCCTTTAAAGCGGCGGTTAAAGACATGCATGCAAGCTACCAGAGTCAACCGGTACACGCATTAATGCAACAAATTGCTGATATAGAATAGAGGTTTATAAACATGATCAAAATTATCGATAAAATACTCTCAATGGTACTGATAACGCTAATGGCACTGATGGTGCTTGATGTGACTTGGCAAATATTTACGCGTTTTTTAACTGATTCTCCCAGCAGCTGGACAGAAGAATTAGCACGATTTTTATTGATATGGATTGGTCTATTGGGGGCTGCTTGGGCTTATCGAAAACGCGCGCATTTGGGCTTAAGTTATCTGGTGGATAAGCAAAATGCACAGCGACAAAAATGGCTGGCCATTTTTTCGTATTTAGCATCCGCTTTTTTTGCATTAACTGTGATGGTTTATGGTGGCAGTCAGCTGGTACAACTGACCTTAGAGCTTAATCAAGTTTCTGCCTCATTAGGCTGGAAAATTGGTTATGTCTATCTGGTTATTCCTGTAAGTGGTTTGTTAATTACTTTTTATGCCTTGGTTTTTATTAAACAAACCCTCGACGGTGAAATTTATATTGCCCCGCATCTTGAAAGTGATTCTATAGCAACCGCCTCTTCAATGACTACACCATTAACTACAGATACGGGGAGCAAATAATATGGATATCTCTATTCTTATGTTAATTGCCGTTTTTTTACTTTTATTGTTAACCAATGTGCCTATTTCTATCAGTATTGGCTTAGCAACACTGGCGACTATGTTATTCACCATCGATTTCATACCTGCCGTGACCACTGTTGCGCAGCGAATGGCTGGCGGTATTAATGGTTTTGCACTATTAGCTATTCCATTTTTTATTCTCTCCGGAATTTTAATGGGTCAAGGTGGCATTGCCCATCGCTTAATTGAGTTTGCTAAAACCTTGTTAGGAGCATTACCGGGTGGTTTAGCTATGGTCAATGTTATCTCCAGCACGTTGTTTGGCGCTATTTCTGGCTCTGCTGTTGCTTCTACCAGCGCGATTGGCGGTTTTATGATCCCAGCGATGAAAAAAGAAGGTTACGATCCTGCGTTTAGTGCAGCGGTGAGTGTTACTGCATCAACTACGGGATTACTTATTCCGCCAAGTAATATCTTAATTATTTATAGTTTAGCCAGCGGCGGTGTTTCTATCGCCGCTTTATTTATCGCAGGGTATATTCCCGGATTATTGTTAGCGGCAGCTTTAATGCTTGTGTGTGCTTTATACGCTAAAAAGCATAATTATCCCTTAGGGGAAAGATCATCGCTTTCTGCGGTATTAACAACTGGCCTTGCTGCATTACCTGCGCTGTTTCTTATCTTTCTTGTTATCGGCGGTATTCTTTCAGGTGTTTTTACCGCGACAGAGGCGGGCGTGATTGCTGTTCTTTATGCGCTTTTGCTTTCAGTAGGAATATACCGTGAAGTCAAAGTGAGTGATTTACCCGATATATTATTGAAATCAGTAGAGACCACCGCCGTGGTGATGTTATTGATTGCGGCATCTAGCGCGATGTCTTGGATTTTAAGCTATACCAATATTCCACAAGATTTAAGTGCGGCGATGTTAGCACTATCCGATAACCCGATCATGATTTTACTGATGATTAACCTTATTTTATTACTGGTGGGTACCTTTATGGATATGACGCCAGCAGTGTTGATATTTACCCCAATTTTTTTACCAATAGCCAACAGCTTAGGCATCGACCCAACACAATTTGGCATCATGATGGTGTTAAATTTATGTATTGGTTTATGTACGCCGCCCGTGGGTAGTGTCTTGTTTGTTGGTTGTGGTATCGCTAAAACCTCAATTCAGCAAATTGTTAAACCTATCTTACCTATGTATGCGGCAATGATAGCGGTCTTGATTTTAGTGACTTTTGTGCCCGCGGTAAGCATTTGGCTACCCAGTGTGTTTGGTTTATAACTTTAGGAAGTTGATTGAAATGAAAGCTGCAATTTTAGCTGTTCTGTGGATATTTATTCATCCTGCTTTTGCTCATAGCGATAACGATTTTGTTAATCTTAATAAGTCAAAGGACTGGCAGCTATCGCTTAGCGATAGTGGCACAAAGAATTGGCAAGAAAACTGGTTTTTAGATGGCCTTATCGCGCAAGTCGAAAATACCGAACAAGGTATGGTATTTAGTGCGGGACCAGAAGCTTGGAATGACGCTCATCATGCGGTGTTATGGACCAAAGAAAGCTTTAGCGGTGACATTAAAATTGAGTACGATTTCACCAAAGTCGATGATGAAGTCGAGATGGTGAATATTCTTTATATTCAGGCGACCGGAGTTAAGCCAAAAGATAAGGACATTTACGCTTGGCGAGAGCAACGTCAAGTACCTTCAATGAAATCATATTTTAACAATATGAAGCTGTTACATATTAGTTATGCTGCCTTTAAAACGCGCAACCCTGAAGGTGATGTACAGGCCGATTATGTCCGCGTTCGGACTTACCCTCAAGATCCCATTGCTGGTTTTGATAGTATGAGAGTTGATCCCAGTTTTTACCGAACCAATTTATTTAAAACCGGCAAAACCTACCAGATCACCGTGATAAAAACAGCAGACAAGCTGCATTTTAATGTCGCAGGCAAGGGCAGTGAAAAAACACAACAACAGCTATATAGCTGGGATTTAACGACACAACAAGCCGTTAATGAAGGACGAGTTGGTTTAAGGCATATGTACACACGTTCATCACGATATTCTAATTTTAAGGTATTTACCCAATGAAAAAACTCATTTCATTAATCGGTGCTTGTGGTTTATTGGCGCTGATTTCCGCTTGCGCCGAACAAAACCAACAGCAAGCTCCGGTTGCCGAGAAAACGCAAGACACGTCGGCTAAATCAATGACGCGGCCCTTTATTTGGGTTCGAGCGTCTGAACGTGATGAAATATTAAATAAAATAGAACAAAACAGCTGGGCGAAGACATTATTTACCAGCCTGAAATCGCGCGCAGGTGCGGGTACATCGACCAACTTAACAGAACGTCGTGAAAAGTTAGTTGCTTTGCCATTGCAATGGCCTGATGGTAAAAATTCTGTGCCAACGTTACCTACTTACATAAAAAGTAAAGACAACCAAACCGATACAAAATTACGTTGGGGTCATCCCAGAGCTGAGCAAATGACAATGCTCAAGGGCGTTCAGGATGGTGTTGATTGCGGTGTAATGTATTATTTAACAGAGCAGGAGCAATACGCACAGTGTGCGGCTGATATGCTCTCGTTATTTGTTAATTCGCTGGTAAAAACTGAAATAGGGCAACTACAGGGGAATAAATTAGCGGGCGATAAAAAAGTTTTTAACAGTGGCTGGATGTATCAGGATAATCACTTGTTGGAAGCGCGTATTTTAGGTGCTCAATTACCAATTATATATGACTTTGTTTATAACTGGTTAAAACAGGGCGGCAAAGTTTATGATGTAGCGTCAGGCGAATTAATTGATTTTAATTTTGAGGCAGCCCAGCAGGTATTTAAAACTTATGTTGAGTTGGCGCTGAATCGGGGCCTTCTGGATTCTAACTGGCCTGTACTTGAATCAGCCAGTTTGCTGCACAATATGCATGCACTGGATGATGCAGATGAAATCGGCAAATTGTTACCTTATTATCTGGAAAAAGACACGGATCATCAGGCGTCATTAAAAATGGTGTCAAAGATGTTTAAGAACCCAGGCGATATTTGGCCGGAATCCTTAAGTTATTCTCGTCATGTAACTCGCCTAAGTATCTATTTGATGACTTTGGTTGATCGAATATATCCTAATTTAAAATCAGGTCAGCAATATCCAAACATTCCTGAATCATTAACCGCGATGTATAACTTACAGTTTCCCAATGATGCTTACCCTTATAATGGTGATACCCATCGTTATATGGAAGTGGAGTACCAAAGCTATGAAATGGCGCTGCAATTAGCGACGATTAATGGCAACGAGCCGCAAATAAAGCAATTTTCAGACTTTTTATCTGCTAGCGTTGCCAATGGCAATTATTCCAGGGGTGAGTTGGCTCATAGAGAGTATGCACCAAGCCCTTATGTTACACCGTTACAGTTACTTTGGTCATTGGACGATTTAAGACCTGATGGCAATAGTAAAAGTCATACGGCGCCAACCCGACCTAGAACTAACTATCTACCTTATGCTGGCATGACGGTACAGCGTAATGTGGCAGTTAACAATTTGGAAAAAGACAGCCTGATGTCTGTTGTATCCGGCGGCAGCTATATACATGGTCATGCTACAGGAATGAATATCGAGCTTTACGGTCAAGGATATGTATTAGGGATTGATGGCGGTAAAGGGACGTATCGTACGGACATTCACGAAAACTATTATCGTTTGTTTTCTGCTCACAATGCAGTGATCAGTAATGGCGCATCAGCTTCAAAAGGTGATTGGATCAACTTAGGCATAAATCAGGTTAAGACCGTTGTGATGGAACCACAGGTAGAGCAAGCCGGTGTTTCCCCCAAACATTCCTTTGCCACCACCTCATTTTATGATGAATTTAACTTAGTCGCACCAGCTGAGCATCAACGGACTGTAGCGTTGATCAAGCTCTCTGATACTCAAGGTTATTATCTTGATGTTTTTCGCGCCCGCTCTGATACAACAGAGCAATTTCATGATTATGTTTATCACAATATTGGTGACAACTTAAAAATCACGGCTAATGGTAAAAAACTAGCGATGAAAGCCGATGCGCAGCGTTATCAGTCATCAAATGATTTACCATGGGATTACCAAGAAAACTACAAACATCCTGGTTGGCACTTTTTTGATGATGTCAAAAGTAGTGCCTCATCTAAGTCAGGCTATCAAGCAACATTTACCGCGAAGAAACTCGCTGATAAGCCTATCGTTATGCGAGCTATCATTCCCGCAGGTTTAAAGACCGAAATCACCCAAGTAAAAGCACCAAAATCTAAAGGTGCACCGCCACCTTATGATAAAAAACCATTACCAACGTTTGTCTTACGTCACCAAGGCGATGCATGGACAAACCCATTTGCTGTGGTCTATGAATCATATACCGAGCAGGTAGCCCAAAGCCCTGCGGTTAAATCGGTAGAACGTCTGATGTCAGGTGAAGTATTCAAAGGGGTTAAAGTTAATGTTGAACTCAATGGCGAACTGTTCACTCAATATGTACTGGTACAAGAATCTTTAGATGATGAATATATCAATAAACAGCTAGGTATTGAGTTTAAAGGCCAATTTGCGGTTATTACTTTATCCGATAATGGTCATTTACATGATGTTTATATTGGCAGTGGACAGTCGCTCAGCTATCAAGGTATTACCGTAAAATCAAATAAAAAAAACAAATCGATTTATGTCAAAGATTTCAAACTAAAACATTAGTATTATTTTAGGAAAAGTGATGAAACTTCAAATATTTAAAAAGAAAACAGCCTTACTGTCAATAAAAAAATTATCAATAAGCAAACATCTCACAAAAGCGGTATTGTTCAGTGCTTGTTTAAGCACTTTCGCTTACGGCGAGCAAAAGCCCAATATCGTCTTCATCCTTGCTGATGACTTAGGTTATAACCAAATTGGCGCCAATGGCGGCAAGATGATTAAAACTCCTAATATTGATCAATTAGCGGTTGATGGGATTCGCTTTACTCAGGCTTATTCGGGTAATACTGTCTGTTCTCCGTCTCGTGTGTCTTTGATGACAGGCCGTGATGGTCGGTTTATGGAAAACAATTCCAATACCGTTAAGTTAAAGGAAATTGATGTCACCATTGCCGATGTTTTAAAACATGCGAGTTATGATACCGCATTATTTGGTAAATACTCTATTGGTTATGAAATGGGGGTTACCGATCCACAAGCTAAAGGTTTTGATACTTGGTACGGTATGTTTGGGATTTTGGAAGGACATCGTCAATATCCCTATTATTTGTGGCGTGACGGAAAACGAGAGCGTGTTGAAGCAAATGAAGGAGGTAAAAAAGGTGCCTATGCGCAAGAGTTATTTACCAATGAAGCGATTAACTACATAGAACAAAAACACGACAATCCATTTTTTGTTATGGTCAATTATACTACGCCGCATGGTGAGCTTGGTGCCCCTAAAAAATATGTTGATATGTATAACGGTAAATTTGACGAAACGCCCTATACCGGTATGTCTACAGGAACACCCAGTGACAGATATGCAAGGTATTACCCAGAGCCTATCGACAACCCTAATGCCACTTTAGCGGGTATGGTTACCGCACTTGATGATTATGTAGGGCAAATTAAAACGGCATTGAAAGAGAAAGGTGTACTTGATAACACCATTATAATTTTTACTTCTGATAATGGCCCTCATGATGAAGGTGGTGCCGATCCGCTTTATATGAAAGCGGCGCAACCTTATAAAGGTCAAAAGCGTGATTTGTATGATGGTGGTATCCATGTGCCTATGATTGTGCATTGGCCTGCAGGTATTTCTAAACCTCGCGTAGATGCTACACCTTGGGCCTTTGCCGATGTATTACCTACTTTTGCCGATCTAGCTGGGGTAAACCTTAGAACGGTAGCCAAATTAAGGTCAAACGGTGTTTCTATTCGTGGCTTATTACAAGATACTCCTGAAAAAATGGCTGAACGTACTCTGTATTGGGAGTTTGGCAAACAAGCAGGTGATGCAAATTCAGGCATTATAGGTGACGTGTATCAAGCAGCTCGTCGTGGTCATTTCAAAGCGGTTCGTTACACTATGGAAGGGGCTGTAGAGTTGTACAACATTGACAAAGATCCCGGTGAAACTAAAGAATTGTCGAAAGAAGAGCCGGAAATTTACCAAGAATTTGTCGAGCTTTTCAAAAAGCACCAAGGATAATAATACCAATTGAATTAATGAATGCACCACTTAGCGAGAATTAAAAGGCTTAGAGGCAAGGCATTGATTGAAGAGAATGGTTATTCCCTTGTCAAAATCAATAACACCGCATATAAGCCTTTTAAACTCGCCCTTCGGGAGCTAAGTAGCAAACTGATAACTTCACAAAATGATTGAAATATAGAATAACTATGTTTAACTCATTTTGTTTGTTCTAAGCTCGCTTCTGAAGCTCTAAGTTGGTCGATTCATTATTTCAATTGGTATAATAAGTTAAAAATCCATGTTTAAAAGGTCTTAACGAATGCAAAAAATATTAATGACGCTATTGTTGCTGTTTTGTTCAACAGCTAGCTTAGCCAATAACCATAAACGACCCAATGTGCTTTTTATTATGTCGGATCAGCAGCATTATCAAGCCATGGGCACGGTCGACGATTTTTTTCAGACACCTAATATCGATGCACTGGAAAAAGAATCAGTCGTGTTCGAACATGCCTTTGTCACCACGCCGCAATGTTCTCCAAGTCGAGCATCGATGATGACGGGCTTATATCCTCATAAAACTGGAATGATGAATAACGTCGGTTCAGCAGGTGGCACTGAACTCGCATTGCCAACTATTGGCAAGCGGATGCAGGATGCAGGTTACGTAACGGGCTTTATGGGCAAGTGGCATCTAGGCGCTAATAAAATCGGCAACGCTGGTTGGGATGTGCGCAGTGGCAGTGAGAGCCGCTCTGTCGATGGAGCGGAAGGTGGTACTGATGAAGCCGATTTAAAACTCGCACTTTCGTTTATGGATGACCATGCTGGTGGTGATAAACCATTGTTCATGTTTTTGATGCTTAACGATCCCCATGATATTTATCATTTTCAAAATCGCCCCAATCGTGACCCTGCCAAGGTAAAAGAAGCAGTGCTGGGGGAAAGTTGGTATCAGGAAGATTTAGCGGCCAAACCATCGCCGCAATTAGCTTTTATGGAAAAAAATCAGGGCAAGATTATTCATGGTAAAGAAAAGACAGAGTGGCAATATTACCGTGATTATTATCGCCAGAAGGTTGCTTTATTTGATGAGATGCTCGGACGAGTGATCACTAAACTTAAAGCTAAAGGTCTGTGGGACAATACCATTATCGTTTTTTCCTCTGATCACGGAGATATGGATACTTATCATAAACTGATCTTTAAGGGGCCATTCATGTATGAGCATATGATTCGAGTGCCTGCGCTTATCCGTGTTCCCCCACAGTTAGGCGGTGTAACACCTTATGTAGAGGATAAGCATGATTGGTTGAATGTTGACCTGGTGCCTACCGTGCTCGATTTGGTTGGCCTAGACATTCCTCAGGTTGATGGTATTTCTTATAAACCTTTGTTAACCAATGGTGAACAGGGCAAATCTCGAGAATTTGTTGTTACTCAATATTATGGCAAACAAAAGTGGGTAAGCCCGATACGTTCAATTCGCAACCATCAATTTAAGTACAACCTTTATTTGGAATATGGTGAAGAGTTGTACGACTTGAAAAATGATCCGATGGAAATAGTTAATCTGGCTAAAGATGCCAAGTTTGCCAAGATAAAATCTGGTTTAAAACGTCAATTAAACCAATGGATGAAGGAAAATAATGATGAGTTTTATTCCTATCAAGTGACTGAAATGCAATCCTCAGGGCCGGTGATGAAACATTAATATCGACTCTTACCCACCTTAATAAGTGGGTGAACTGACCGAGCTAATATCGTCTTCATTTTGGTTGATTAAGATAAAGTGGCTTCTTATAAAGTATAGGAGTAATTACAATAGTGATTATAAATAGAGTAAAAACCAATCCGTTAAAAGTAGCTGATAGTGCTCGCTCCGATCGCTCTAGCGTGGGAATGCATAGACTGTTTCAATATACTTGTATCTTAATTTTGCTGTCGTTATTTATAGATACCACTCACGCGAAGAGCAGTGAAGATAAAAATCAGGCAGACAAATCTCAGCGTCCCAATATCCTGTTAATCACAGTGGACGATTTAAATGACTGGTTAGGTTATACAGGCTCGCACCCCAATACGCGCACTCCTAATATTGATGCGCTGGCTAATCGTGGCACAGCATTTACTCAGACATTTAGTCAATACCCTTTGTGCGGCCCATCGCGTGCGAGTTTGTTTACCGGTTTATTACCTAGTACTTTAGGGATATACCACCACCCGCTAAGTGATGAAAAGGTTGAGCAAGTAGCCAAGCAGCATAATACGGTATTATTGCATACAGCCTTTCGCCAGAATGGATATAAAACCATGGCGGTGGGAAAGTTAATGCATAAGCATGTAGTAAAAGACAGTGTTGATTTGTCTGGCGGTCGCGGTGATTGGGATAAACAACCCGATGGTAGCAGGCTTAGTTTTGCCTCTGATTTTACCCATACTGATTGGGGAATATACCCTGCACCTGAAGAAAAGATGAGTGATCCAAAAGCGGCAGCATGGGCAGTAGAGCGACTACAAGAAAAACACGATAAACCGTTTATGTTGATGGTCGGGTTATTACGACCCCATGCGCCTTGGTATGTTCCACAACCATATTTTGATGCAATTGGTGACGCGAAAAATGTGATGTTACCGCCATACCAAGCGAATGACCTTGATGATATTTCTACCTATGCGCAGCAGACCAATATATTACCTTATATGCCGAAAACACCTTGGCTACAAGAAAACCAGTTTTGGCATGATATGATCCAAGGTTATCTTGCCAGCATTAATTTTGCCGATCATTATGTTGGACAAGTGCTTAAAGCGCTAGAAAATAGTCCCTATGCAGATAACACCATAGTACTGCTAACTTCCGACCATGGATATCATTTGGGAGAGAAAGGGACTACGCAAAAACATACCTTATGGGAACGTGCCAACAAGGTGCCACTGATCATAGCAGGCCCTAGTTTACCAAAAGGAGAACAACGAGATCAAACGGTAGGGCTCATTGATATATATCCAACCTTATTAGACTTAGCGCAACTCCCTAAAAATCCTATTAATGAGGGGCATAGCTTACTGCCTGTCATAAAAGATAACGAAATCAAATGGCCTTATCCTACCTTTACTCAGTATGTACGTAAATTATCGAATAATGAGAAAAGAACAGGGCAAGCCATTCAATTTCAGCAATGGCGTTACATTTTATACGGTGATGGTAGTGAAGAGCTTTATAACCATAAAGAAGACCCTAATGAATGGACAAACCTTGCTGGGAACCCAGAAACCAGAACTAAATATGCGAGTTTGATAGAAAAGCTGAAAGTACAGTTGCCTAAGAGTTTTAAGTTTTCTAAATAGTTAGGATTAATACCTCAGGATATATTGGAAAAACGAAAGGTTTTAAATTATGCAAAAAGATGCAAACAGAGTAGATAGAGAATTTATACGTAAAGCCTTTGTTATGTCTGTTAATTCGGATAAACACGAAGAATATCAACGCAGACATGATTTTATTTGGCCTGAACTCCAAGCACTATTGAAATCTCATGGCGCTCATCATTATTCAATTTTTCTCGAAAAGGGAACTAGCCAGCTTTTTGGTTATGTTGAAATTGAAAGTGAGGAAAGGTGGCAAGCTATTGCAAGTACAGAGGTGTGCCAAAAATGGTGGGTTTATATGGCTGAGATTATGCAAACAAATACTGATGGCAGTCCAAAATCGACGACTTTAGATGAAGTGTTTCATCTTGATTAACTTATATAATATTAAAGCTATAAAAGTGATTGTCCAAGTATCAATGTTTCAGCTATTTGGCAGTGGATAATTGAAGGTATTCAGTTGTGGTATCGCCAAAACTTCAATTCAGCAAATTGTTAAACCTATCTTTCCTATCTATGCAGCGATGATAGCAGTATTGATTTTAGTCACTTTTGTGCCTGCTGTAAGCACTTGGTTACCTAGGGTATTTGGTCTATAAATTAACAGAGGAAAATATCAATGAAAAACATTTATTTATTCGGGGAATGCATGATTGAATTGATAAATCATTCATCAAACACCATGAAACAGTCGTTTGCCGGAGATGTTTTTAATACAGCTGTGTATCTCAAGCGATTGTTTAGCTATTTAAACGTTGGCATAGTCACAGCTGTTGGTCAGGACCATTTCAGCGATGATATGGTGCAATATTTTGAGAGTGAAAATTTAAATACCGACTTTGTCTTTCACTCTCAAGATAAAATTCCTGGGCTTTATTCAATTAAAGTGGATGAAGATGGTGAAAGAAGTTTTACCTACTGGCGCGAGAAATCAGCTGCTCGCAGTGTCATGTCATTCACTGATGAGATGGTTATTCAGCAACTAGGGAAGGGAGATATCTTCTTTTTTAGCGGTATATCTTTAGGGGTTGTGCAGCCACAAGATAGAGAAAAATTTTGGCATATGGTCAGCCAATTAAAAATGTCTGGCGTGCAAATAGCCTTTGATTTAAATTATCGCCCTAAACTTTGGTCATCAAAAGAAGAAGCACAAGCACAGTTCTTTCTCGCTTTTGAAGTGGCTGATATCTTGTTGCCGGGCGTTGATGATTTTGCAGCAATTTTCGACCTAGATAGTGTAGAAGCCATAATCAATTTCTTTGAGCGATATCACTACCAAGAATTAGTGATAAAAAATGGTGAAAGTAATGTCTATTGCCTTTCATCACAAGGTCAGGAAATTGTCGATGTTAATCCTGTTAGCAAAGTGGTAGATACAACTTCTGCAGGCGATTCTTTTAATGGTGGTTATTTAGGTGCTCGCATGGCGGGTCGTACTATTACTCAAGCTGTCGAACTAGCTAATCAAGTAGCTGGTTTTGTTATTCAGCATTCAGGTGCAATTGTCGATAAACAGGCGTTTTCCGCAAAATTTAACTAATTTACTATAAGGTTTAAACACCATGACTTCCTTCTCTTCTTTGATGGGAAACCAAACTCTATTACCTATTATTCAGGCAGATTCACCTGAACAAGGCGTAGGAAACAATGACGAATTTTATTCCTATCAAGTGACTGAAATGCAATCATCAAGGCCCGGTCATGAAGGATTAATATTGACTTTTGCCCACCTTAATAATAGGAAATAGGGTTTGATCTTGATTGTTTTTGACTTGTTTTGCTTGTTGTTGGGTGCTATTGTGTTTGTTACGTTGGCTAGTGTAGCCACATATAATAATAACGATGAAAAGTAACGATCCATGACAATTAAAATGAAAATAAATATTTTAGTAATCGATATCGGTAAAACCCACGTAAAGCTGCATGTTTTAGATGATGCCTTTGCTTCGGTATTTTCAAAACAAATGAAAAATGTTGTTGAGCTAAAAGGGAAATATCCAAGTATTGATGTTTCGGCCATTTGGCAGTGGATAGTTGAAGGCATTAAGGAAGTTACTAAAAGCTATGCGATTAGTGCGATAACTATTACCACTCATGGGGCTACGGCGGCATTAATAAATAGCAATGCCGATAATAGTGATGGGTTAGTCTTACCAATATTAGACTATGAATATCAAGACATAACTATAGCCACTCCTGAATACGCTGATATTCGTCCTAAATTTAGTGAAACTTACTCTCCAGATTTGCCTGGTGGTTTAAACATAGGGCGACAGCTCTATTGGCTCAAAAAAGAATTCCCTGAACAGTTTATAAGTGCTACTGATATTTTAATGTATCCCCAGTATTGGGTGTGGCGCTTTACCGGTCAGCGCTTTTCTGAAATTACCTCTTTGGGTTGTCATACTGATTTATGGTCTTTGAAAGAGAATGATTATTCATCACTCGTTGATACCTTAAGTTGTCGAGATTTATTACCACCTCTTAAACCTGCTTGGTTTGATTGTGGTGACATATTACCTGAGCTGAGAGAAAAACTCGGTTTGAACGCTGGCTGCAAATTTTTCAATGGTATCCATGATAGTAATTCTAGTTTTCTACGTTATCGACTGACACAAGGTGAAGTTCCATTTACTGTAGTGTCTACCGGCACTTGGACTATTTTAATGTCAACACAAGTTCCATTAGAAAATTTGGATGCTCATAAAGATATGCTTGCTAATATTGACGCAACGGGCAGACCCATTGCCTGTGCGCGTTTTATGGGAGGGCGGGAATTTGAAGCTATATGCGAACAAGTAGGCTCTTGGCTGGGAGAGCAATTCGATGAAACCGATTTACAAAAAATTATAGATCAACAAGTTTTCGCTCTACCTAATTTTAGTGATGGTAGCGGCCCATTTAGCAGTAGAAATAGTGGCTTTGTTGGTGATGTTAACCAAATTAGCGGTATTGCACTTGCGACACTTTATTGTGCTTTGATGATTGATTATCAACTCAAAATATTAGGCGCTAAAGGAAAAATATTTATTGAAGGTGCCTTTCTTAAAAACCCTTTGTTATGTGCACTAATAAACCAATTAAGAGAAGAGCAAGATGTCTTTTTGTCAAAGGACTCAACGGGTACTGTTCAAGGTGCTGGTTATTTAACTACTTGGAATGATGTTAACTGCAGTATTGATGTTTCTGAAGCCAATAAAACCAATTTAACAGCATTGTATGACTATAAACAACAATGGCTGAAATACGCCTTAGATTTAACAGTGCCTTAACATTCATTTTTTATCTAGAGATTAATGTTTAGCATCTATTTTATACGTGACCTCGCCTAGTTGTGATTGATTTTGACTAAAGATGATTGACTATTGCTTTTTAGCGTGAGATATTAGTTTTAAGTTAGTAATGGAAACATCTCTATTTTGTTTCGAATGATAAATATCAGGTCTCGAATAGTAAGAATTAAATACAGGTAAATTATGAAATTTAAAAAAGAAGAATTTAAACACGTTAATTATCTTTGGGATGATGAAGTGGCAAAACCTTTAGTCGGGGTAGATAGCTTAGTTTATCGCTCGAACATCTTAGGTGCTGATCAGCGTATAACAAATACTGGTGGTGGCAACACTTCAGCGAAATTAATGGAAACGGATCCGCTGACCGGCGAGCAAGTTGAAGTTTTATGGGTTAAAGGCTCAGGTGGTGATTTACGTACGGCTAAAAAAGAGAATTTCTCTTCATTATACCAAGACAAATTAAATGCGTTGGACGCGACATATCAAGCACGTGATGATAAAGGTTATAAACAAGCTGGTGAAGATGCCATGATTGGTATGTACAAACATTGTAACTTCTGTTTGAACCCACGTGCATCATCAATTGATACGCCATTACATTCAATGATTGCTGATAAGCACGTTGATCACTTACACCCGAATGCAGTTATCGCGGTAGCATCTTGTAAAGACCAAGAAGCTCTCACTGAAAAAATTTGGGGCGGAAAAATGGCTTATGTACCATGGATGCGTCCAGGTTGGGAAGCAGCGAAAGTATGTGAAGATGCTTATGCCGCTAAGCCAAACAGTATTGGTATATTATTAGGCCAACATGGTCATACTAACTGGGAATCAGATAGTAAGAGTTGTTACGAAACGTCTCTTTGGGTTATCGAAACAGCAGCAAGTTATATTGAAGAGCATGACAAAGGTGCTAATACCTTTGGTGGTGCTAAAGTGACAAGCTTATCAGATGAAGATCGCAGTGCATTATTAAGTAAATTTTTACCTGTAGCGCGTGGTGTTTTATCTAATAAAGTCAAATTTATTGCTACAGTGCAATCTGATGAAAATGCTTTGCGTTTCGTTAATAGCGTTGATGCACCACGTTTAGCTAAATTAGGTACTTCATGTCCTGATCACTTCTTACGTACTAAAATCCAACCGCTATATGTTGATTACAATCCAGCGCAAGACGATTTTGACACCCTAGTTGAAAAGCTAAATTCGGGTATTGAGCAGTACCGTGTTGACTACAAAGCTTATTATGACGCTTGTAAACGTGATGATTCACCAGCAATGCGCGACCCTAGCCCTACAGTAATTCTTATTCCTGGTGTTGGCATTATCGGCTGGGGTAAAAACAAGAGTGAATCTCGTGTTACCACTGAATTCTATAACTGCGCGATTGAAGTAATGCGTGGCGCAGAAGCAATTAGTGAATATACCGCACTTCCTCAACAAGAAGCATTCGATATTGAATACTGGGCATTAGAAGAAGCTAAGTTACAGCGTATGCCTAAAGAAGCACCATTAGCGCGTGATATTGTTGTGGTTGTTGGAGCCGGTGACGGTATTGGTAAAGAAACAGCATTTCGCGTCGCAAAAGAAGGGGCTCATGTTGTTTGTGCTGATTTACGCTTTGAAGCAGCACAAAAAACAGCTGACGAATTAACGGCGATTTATGGTCAAGGTATCGGTGTTGCCGGAACGGGCATTTCAGGTTGTGGACCGGCTATAGCACTAGAAGTAGACATTACTGACCGAAGTGCCGTTAAAGCGATGTTCGATCAAGTAATAATGGCTTACGGCGGTATCGACAATGTTATCGTTACAGCCGGTGTCTTCTTAGCACCTGGTCAATCAGGCATGAGTGATGACCAAATGTTTGATGTTAGCTTTGCGGTTAATGTTAAAGGTGGTTATATCGTTGCCACGCAAGCAAATGAAATTTGGCAAGCACAAGGCTTGAAAGGTTCTATGGTATTAACAACCAGTGTTAATGCAGCGGTATCGAAAAAAGGTTCTTTAGCTTATGACACCAGTAAAGCTGCAGCAAACCACTTAGTACGTGAGTTGGCGGTAGAATTGTCACCATTAGTTAATGTTAACGGTTTAGCGCCAGCAACCGTGGTTAAGGGCAGTACTATGTTCCCACGTGACCGAGTGATTGCCTCGTTAACTAAGTATGATGTTGAATTTACGACAGCAGATTCAGATGATGAATTACGCGATAAATTAGCGATGTTCTACGCACAGCGCACGTTAACCAAATCTCCAATTACCCCAGCAGACCAAGCAGAAGCAGCTTATTTGCTGATTTCAGGGCAGTTAAGTAAAACGACAGGCCAAATTATTAGTGTTGATGGTGGTTTGCACGAAGCGTTCTTACGCTAAGCCATCCTTATTAGTCGATTATTATTAGATAAATATAAAAATTAGGAACAATTATGACTCAACGTATCGATAAATCCTTGATTGCAGAAGAAAACGCAAAGTTAGAAAGCTACTTAAAAGAAGATTATCAAGCACTTGGTAATCAATTATCACGTAAAAATATTAATATTGATGATATCACCGCTAAAGCGGAAGAATTCCAAATAGCCGTGCCTTCTTGGGGCACAGGCACGGGTGGCACACGTTTTGCGCGTTTCCCTGGTGAAGGTGAGCCACGTAACATTTGGGAAAAAATAGAAGACAGTGCGGTGATCAATGACTTGTCACAATGTACCGAGCGAGTTTCACCACATTTTCCTTGGGACAAAGTAGATGACTTCTCTGAGTTAAAACAAACATCTGATAGTTTAAACTTGAAATGGGATTCAATTAACTCGAATACCTTCCAAGATCAGCCGGGGCAAGAGCACAGCTATAAGTATGGTAGTTTGGCTAATACCAGTGCAGCAGCGCGTGATTTAGCCATTCAGCATAACTTGGATTGTATTGAATGGGGTAAAGAATTAGGCTCTAAAACGCTAACCGTTTGGGTAGGTGATGGTTCTAATCACCCAGGTCAACAACATTTCCAAAGTGCGTTTGAACGTTACTTAGAAAGTATGAAATCTATTTATGCTGGTTTGCCAAGTGATTGGGAGTTGCATATTGAGCATAAAATGTTTGAGCCTGCGTTCTACTCAACCATCATCCAAGACTGGGGTAGCAATATCTTAGCGGCAATGGAATTAGGTCCTCAAGCTAAATCATTAGTTGATTTAGGTCACCACGCACCAAACGTAAACATTGAAATGATTGTTTCGCGTTTAATTCAGTTTAAAAAGTTAGGTGGTTTCCACTTTAACGACAGTAAATACGGTGATGATGATTTAGATAGCGGTAGCTTGCACCCGTATCAACAGTTTTTGATTTTCAATGAATTAGTTGATGCAGAATACCGTGGCCAAGAAGGATTCAAGCCTAACTACATGTTAGATCAATCACATAACGTCACTGACCCTATTGAAAGTTTAATGAATTCAGCCGCTAGCGTACAACGTTCATACATATCAGCGTTGTTAGTTAACCGTCCTCAACTAACTGAATATCAAACCAATAATGATGCACTTATGTGTAGTAATACGCTTAAAAATGCATTTAATACTGATATCTCGCCAATTTTAGCTATGGCGCGTTTCCGTAAAGGCGGCGCTATTGACCCCATTGCCACTTATCGTAAAGCAAACTATCGTGGCATTGTGGGTAAATTAAGGCCTTCTAGTGGTGGTAATGGCTCAGGCATCGTTTAAAACACAGTTAAAAAATAAGAATCAAATAACTAAAAATATAATAACTATAAAATTTAACGTCTATTTTTTGTTGGATTTAGTAAATAAGAAAATAGACTTTTTGGGGAGAGAATATGTCAACAGCAGCAGAATTTGAAACGGAGCCAGTATCCGCTGATAAACTACAATCGGGTAAAACTTTTGCCGCCAGTTATGCGGGTGAGCATGTGGCGGGTACCGAGTTTGTTATTGGTGCTTTATTTGTTGCTTGGGGAGTTGGAACCGGCGATATTCTTTGGGGACTATTGTTAGGTAATCTTTTAGCGGTACTTACATGGGCGTTAGTAACAGCACCCATTGCAACCGATACGCGTTTAACTTTATATGCATATCTTGAAAAAATTGCCGGTCCAGGCACGATAAAACTCTACAGTATAATCAATGGGGTTTTATTTTGTATCTTAGCGGGTGCTATGATCACTGTTTCCGCCTCGGCAGTGAAAATAATCTTTGGTATAGCCCCGCAAACCGAGTGGTACCCCACTGACTTTTCCTTTGTCTTAGTTGCTTTAGCCGTTGGTGCTGTTGTGGTGTTCATGGCGATGAAGGGCTTCAAAAAGTTAGCAGCCTTTGCTGAAATTTGTGCACCTTGGATGATTTTAATGTTTATCGTGGGCGCTTTGGTTTTAATGCCGACATTGGTTGATGCCTCTAGTAGTATCGCAAGAATTTCAAGCTTTGATGACTTTTTAACCGTAGCCGACCAATATATTTGGGTTGATACCGGTGGTGATATTGGCTTTTGGCACGTAGCTGCTTTTGCTTGGATTTGTAATTTAGCTATGCACGGTAGTATGGGCGATATGACGTTATTCCGCTTCGCTAAAAGTGCTAAATATGGTTATTACTCTGCGTTAGGTATGTTTATTGGACATTATGTTGCGTGGATTTGTGCCGGTATTATGGGCGCTGCAGCGGCGTTATTATTAAAAGCGTCAATCACTGAACTTGATGCAGGTGTTGTTGCCTATCAAGCATTAGGTAGTGCCGGTATTATTGCCGTGATTATCGCCGGTTGGACAACGTCTAACCCAACTATTTACAGAGCAGGACTTGCTTTTCAATCACTCAATTATAAATGGGATAGAACTAAAGTCACCATGGTCGTAGGTATCGTTACCACTATCATTGCGTGTTTCCCGTTTGTATTTACTCAATTACTGGGTTTTCTTGGTATTATGGGCTTAATGTTGGCGCCAGTGGGGGCGATTATTGTTGCCGAGCATTGGTTATTTCCTAAAGTAGGTTTTACTCGCTATTGGTCAAAGTATAAAGGCAATAAAACCAATATGGCTGCTATGATAACTTGGCTGTTATCACTAGGCGTAAGTTATACCTTAGTGGTTGCCGATGTATTGCATATGTTCTTTATCCTAGTACCTATTTGGATTTTTGCTACGATTGTATATTGTGGTTTAGCCTCAGTCATGGGAGCTAAGACTGTATATGTTCAAGCAGCTGAAGAAGAAGCTAAAGAAGCAGCTCGTAAAGCTCAAGAGCAAAAGTATTTAGAAACAGCTCAGTACTCATCTTCAGTGGAGCCTAAGGTAAAACTTCCATTGTTTGCACAATTAGCACAATCACTTTCATGGGGTTGTCTTATTGCTTGTTTAGTTATGGGAGTAATGGCATTTGTTAATCAAGATATTGAAACCATTAGAGCTTGGTTAATTGTGCCTACATTGATTTATTTTGTAACGGCTACTTATGCCTATTTGGTGAAAGAAAGGTTGATAGAAGGTACTTTAGTAGCGGAAGAGGGAGGCAGTGCAACTTCTCGAGAAGTTGCTTAGTGATAATTATAAAGTGTTAATGTATTGGTAATAAAAAAAACCTAAAGTGATGACCACTTTTGGTTTTTTTACAAGTATTATTGCGTTAATTACTCGGTGATAATTTACTCAGCAATAATGACTTCAATTCCTTGAGATTCAAATTCTTTTATTAATTTAGGATCAGCGTCAACGTCAGTAATTAGTACATCTACTTCAGACAACGGGGCAAATAGAAAATTACTAGAAAGGCCTAATTTTGAGCTATCTGCTAAGACAATAAGTTTTTCTGCTTGTTTCTTTAGCTTGTGCTCAGCTCTTACCAATAAGGTGTCTGACTCCATTACACCCATTTTAGTGATACCAGGGGTACCCATAAACATTTTAGTGCAATGATAATTTGGAATACTGTCATTATCGAAAGCACTTAATATAATACCTTGAGAACGGTATATTTCGCCGCCAGGTAACGTAATTTGATTATTACTGGTTTCCCAAAGAGATTGAGCAAGTACGATAGAATTGGTTAAAATATTTAACTGTCTATCCATTAAATATTCACCCATCATGTAAGTTGAACTACCACCATTAATAATAATGGATTCATTCTCTTCACAAAGTTCAACTGCCTTTTTAGCGATGAGCTGTTTCTTATCTAAATTTTTCTCTTTATCAATTAAAAAGAAAGTACTGCTTATTTGAGCTCTTGCAGGTTTTGTTGCAGCCTTGTCATTAACTTCAGCGCCACCACGAATTTTTTTAAGAAGGCCTAGTTTAGACATTTTATTTAAATCGCGACGAATGGTAGCTTCAGATGAATTCAGCTTAGTGCAGAAAGTGTGCACACTCGCGAAATGCTCTTCTTCTAAAATATCAATAATTAATTGTTGGCGTTGCTTTTCCAGCATAGGGCTAGGACCTGTTCCGTAGTTTTTATTAGCCTGCATAGGATGCCTTTGGATTGTTATAATTTCAATAAGTTTAGTTGCTCAATTGATATGATAATTGAAAAACTCGCTAAAATATATAAAAAAGACTTAAAAAGAATGGTTGTGACTGGTTGTGATTGATTTGTGTTGGGTTAGCGAACTTGTTTTCAATTAAATCCACTTTTATAGTTTGTTATATAAGCGATGTAATTAAACAATCACCCTGTGCAATTGTTGAGCAATTCACTATTTTTAAGGTCATTATTTTAAAATTAATTAAGCAAGACTCACCTGCTCACTAAAGGATATATTCAGTCATATGCGCTCTAAAGCTGTAACTCGTTTTGGGGGCGAAAGCGCCTTAGATTTAATACTCTAATTTCATGCGTATCAAGGACAATGCTAATGTCCGCTTTTTAGATTGGGTACATAATTGAACGCAAAATATCGAGTAAATATTTTATTCTAAATATTTAAAATTGGAATGACCGCTTTAGGCTCATTGTGACTGCTAGATATAGTGATTTTGACTCGAAAGTTATGACAGCTTACTGCCTCATAGCTGTCGTTATGGTACTAAGATATTAGGTCTTTGTGGTATTAGTGACTATTAAGAGTCAATCTCAAACATTAACCCCCCATAGTGCATTAGCATTGTGATTAATATATCTCTAAGCTCAAGGTGTTTATAAGTTGGTGCTGTATGTAAACTAGTAGGTTTTATGAGCCCCTTATAAATTAAATCATCTATATATTTGTCAGGAAATTTGTTCTTAGCATAGTCAGTGTCAGTAGTTCTATAATCTTGTTTGTAAGTCACATTTCTAGATGATTTTTTTTTCTCTGCCGCTGACTTTGTTGACCAAGTGTGAGCAAGAAAAGCTTTCGATTTTTTATGCGAATAAGCAGCCCAGTTCATTCTTTCTTCTGAGCTTGTTGCTTCACGCCAAGGATTAAGGTTGTTTTTATTATCGAGCCCTTTTTTACTGTAAAGCCAATCGGAGTATTGAGTGATGTAATAAATAATTTTATTAGCATTCGGAATGCTTTTCTTTTTCCATCTTAGGCCCGTCGAATCTTCCCCGTCTACATTAACGGTTCCAGTGAAAAGTTTTTCAGAAAATGCTGTAAAAAGCTCTGCGGGAACCCGGTAATAGGTTCTATTGAACTCTACAAACTCAACAAGTAAACAAACTGCTCTAGAGCTTGCATCAATCCATGATTGGCTCTTGTTTTTATTCTTGATCAAATAGTCCAAGTATGACTTTAAGATTCCCTTATGTGTGTAAATAACAGGTAACCTTATTTTCTTGTTTTCTTGAATATGTATGGTTGTTCTTATAATTAATGGGTGATTCATAAATAGCCTTTATATAATATATAGTACAATATTAGGGGGCGCATAAGATAAATCAAGTTAGGTTTTATCACTAAATGAAGAAATACTTATTATAAAGGCATTAAATAGTATATCAATCTAAGGGGTGATACTCGCAAAAAGTGCATTTATTCCATGAGCAACCATTAGTAACTTGTAATATCAGGCTTTTCCACTCACTTGGCGGGCGAAATACGGGTTCAATGTAGTTAATTGGGTACATAAAAACTTTCTATTAAGTTAGGACGTAGCTAAATTACACTAAACAGGTGTTTCAAAAAAGCTAGTTTAGTGTTTTAGTTGATTTCATTTACTATAATCTGCTTTGATATTGGTATCTATCTGTCAAAGCTGCCGCTTGACCTCCATGAGCATCAAGGTTTCGACAAACCTCATTTATTGATGGCCAACGTAGCAAACACCAAGAGGGTGCAAGCAAAACTTCTTTATGTGCAGTAGCCGAAACACGGTGAAAAATAATATCCTTAGGAGTATGTCTAATTAATTCACCAGCAATATCAGCATATTCTGTCATGTCTAAGACATCAATACGATTAGCATGCCATGCTTTGGCCATGGTGCTGCCTTTAACAATATGTAAAGGATGAAGTTTTAAACCATCAACTGGATGCTTTAAAACTTGTTCAAGAGTATACATAGATTCTGCTAATTGCTCACCGGGTAAGCCAATAATTAAATGGCTGCATACTTTAATACCATAGGCTGAAGCACGTTCTACAGCATCTTGATAAGCTGAGAATTTATGACCTCTATTTATACGTTTGAGGGTTTTATCACTGGCTGATTGCAGGCCAAGTTCAAGCCAAACTTCATAACCTTGATCAACATACTCTTTTAGTAGCCTTAACACTTCATTTGGAACACAATCTGGTCTAGTACCAACGCATAAGCCAATAATATCGGCTTGGGTTAGTGCTTGTTGGTATTTTTGTCTTAATACTTCAACCTCTTCATAGGTACTTGTATATGCCTGAAAATAAGCCAAGTGTTTTTCAGATTTTTTACCGTGATCAGCTTTGCCACGGTTAATTTGTTGCGCGATAGAAGCCTGATTTTCAGAGGAATTAAATGATTCTACATTACAAAATGTACAACCACCCCGACCAAGTGTGCCATCTCGGTTTGGGCAAGTAAAATCGCCATTAATGGTTACTTTTTTAATGCGTTGTTGATATTTTTCTTTTAAATATAAGCCAAAAGTATTGACGTAGTGGTCTAATTGCATGGAAAGGGTAAGGTAATAATTTTCTCTATTTTACCTTACCCGCTTCTTGTTTGCGTTATTTTAAACATAGGTTAAATCAATAAAACTGTATTTTTTGCTAATTGACTAGCTGGTATTTAACAGTAAGTTATGGAATTAAGTCGTGACTATAGTTATTCTATATTTAATGAAAATAGGCATTTACCTAAAAAGTGACCTTTAACCTATCTATTTGCTTTTTGATACATGCTTTTCTAAGCTTAAGATAATTTTAATAATTTATGACTGCAAGGGAATAAATTTATGTTTCAAGGATTATGTTAAGAATATTTTTTGTTGTTAGTCTGTTTATTAGCAGTGTTTTGATTGCAGCAGAAGAAAATATTGGGGCTTTTGAGGATCAAGGAGAAATAGATCTCTTTTCTTTATCATTGGAGCAACTGTTAAAAATTCAAGTCAGTTCAACGTCTAGAGCAGACACTGAAGCGAAAACGTCTGAAGGTATTATTTCGGTCATCACGGCTGAAGAAATATCTTTATTCGGCGGCAAAAATTTAGTTGATATATTAAAGCGGCTACCAGCTACTTTGGTTAATGCCGACTCTTCAACACCTAGAGATGTGTTGTCTGTACGTGGCGATCGTTCAATCGCAGGCGATCATGTATTGTTCTTAATAAATGGTCGACCTTTTCGCATTAGTGCTTTTGCATCAGCATCAAGTCGGCTTTTACTCTATGGTTTCCCACTAAGTCAAATCAAGCAAATAGAATTTATTCAAGGGAGCGCCTCGGTATTATATGGCGCAAATGCATACAGTGCTGTTATTAATATTATTACTAAAGATAAGGATAGCTCAGCAGATTATATCGCTGGCACTGTAGGGGATAATGCCGCTATGCAATTACAGTTTAACGGTGGTATTGTTGATGATAACTTCTCTGCTAACCTGGCAGGAAACTACTTCAATTCTCAAGGTTGGGATTCGCAATTTTTAGACAGTGACTCAAACATAATCGATCATAATCTAGCGCATGATAACCTTGCTTTTTGGGCGGAATTGACGATTGGCGAAGTTAGTGTCAGTGGTTATAGTAATAAGTTAACAGGTAACTATTATGGCTTAAAAAATCCGTTTGATGTCAATGACCCTTTTGAAAATAACGTACAGTATCTCGATATCAGTTATCAATTGCATAACACTGCTAATTGGCAATCTAAGCTCAGCTTTAGCAACATTTGGTATGAAAGTCTTAGTTCGAGGAGTAATGAACAAAATATTGATTTTGAGAATCAATTGCAATTTACCAATAGCCGTTTACTTCTTGGTGCCAATATAAATCGTATCGTTAATGCTAAAAGCACTAGCAATTTAGCTAGCTTACAGATAGACGAGTTCTCTTCCAATTTATACTCACTCTTCTCCCATTATAATTATCGTTATCATAATACGGATTTTATCTTTGGTGCTATGTGGTTAAAGTTTTCCGATTTAGCGTCTCACTTGGTTCCTAGGTTAGGTATTGTTCATCAGTTCAATCCTCAGTGGATAGCGAAGGCGCTTTATAATGAAGCCTACCGTGCTCCAAACGCCATTGAAACTAGTTTAAATATTTTCAATGGTTTAGTAACCGGAAACAAAGCATTAGCACCAGAGCATATTAAAACTTATGAAGGCCAATTAAGTTACAGTGAATCGCAATATCACCTTGCTATTTCTGTGTTCAAAAGTATTCAAGATGAATTGATTAATGTGGCATCAACCACGGAAAGTTTATTCCCGCGGAGTTTTTTTAATACCGAGCAGCGAGAATTTATTGGCGGGGTAATTGAAGCAAGGTATCGTTATAATAATTGGGACGTGCAAAGCTCATACAGTGTACAAAAAAATCAACAAACACAGTTTCTAGCAATTTCAACCAATATTGACGATATCACACAAATTCCGCAGCATACTTTTAAGTTAGGTATTAGCTATAAGCATGATAATTATTCAATCAGTTTATTTGATAGTTATAGTTCGAAATATCTGAGCAATGAACTTGATTTGAGTGCCAATGTTAATGAACAAGCTGGCGAGAATCATAATGTCAGTTTAAATATTTTGTGGAGCTTTACGCAGCAATTTGCTGGCTTATCACTTTCTTTGTACGTTAATAATCTACTTGATGAAGATCTTAACGTGAAGCAATTTGAAACAACAGCAAGCTCTATTAATAGTTATCCACATGAAACTTCAAGAGCAGCGTATTTAACGCTGACTTATCGATTTTAAAGCCTAAATACCTATCTGAAATCAGCAGGCAGATGCATATTAGTTCTTAACTGACATAGATTAAACAAGTAAGTTTACTTAAAGTAAACTTACTTGTTTAGGTAGGTATTGGCTTGTATTAACGTCTTGTATTAACCCCAATCAAGTAGTCTATTTTGCCCTTCAATTTTAAGTATTTCGGTAATATCTTGCGACATTTCAATCACACCTTTGTAATTGTTTTCTTTATCTCTAATGGCAAAATATCGAATATGAATTTTACGGTCTTTAAAGTTTATCCAAAATTCAGCTTTATCTTGATTGCCTTTTTTAAATTCTTCTAATATTTGTAAAACCGTATCAACAGATTTAGGCGGATGACAAAATTTAACTTCTCGGCCAATAACTCCTGCTGAACGTGGAAATACTCGGTTTTCGCCACGGTTATAAAATATAACTCTATCATTTTCATCAACATAGGTAAGGTCAACTGGCATAAACTGCAACATCAAATTAAGCTGTTCGCCTGTCATGTAACCTTCGTCTAAATGAATTCTGTCTTCTGTTGAAAAAGGCAACCGTTTCTTTCTTCTGTCTTCACCGGGGTGAACGTACTCTACAGGAGGATAGGGCGTGGGTTCCTCACTTAGCATCCAGCCAATTTCTACGTCACCTTCACGCATTTCTTTCCATTCATCTTCTGTGAGTAAATCTAGCGCATTTGGGAATAATCGAACTTCTTCGATATGCATTAAACCTTGTAAATCGTCAATAACTTCATAAACAAGGCCTTCAGTTGGAGCAAATACTTTAGTATCAATGCACTTTCTTAAGGCTCTAAAACTGTCTCTGATTTTATCATGAAAAGCCCACATTCCTTGGCTTGGCCCTGTCCAACCATGTTTTTCTAAGTAAGGGAAAAGTTGATTCTCTTTACGAGCAAAGCGTTTTTCTATTTCAGATAGTTGATTGAAAATATTAAAAAAGGTTTCAAAGTCGTTGCTGATATCAGTATTAACTAACTGTTGCAGTAAAGAGCGAATAAGGATATTTTCTTCAAAATAAACTTTTACTGGATGACCGCCACTAAGTTCGGCGGCATATTGGGGAATTTCATTCATTAGTTTGTAAATTGCTTTCAAGTACACAGGGGCATTATTTTCTAGTAAAAGCACTCTAGCGGCATTGTGTTAGATCATTAACTTAGTCGATTGTTAGATAGTTGGATTGATAACCACTTTCAAATATTAGAGCTAGCTATTTTAGGTATGATAGGCATATATTTGTTCACTGAATTAATTTTACTCTTTGGAGAAAACGTAATGGTTTTTAATAACGTTCTAAATAGTCATTCTTCTAAATTGAAAGCTCTAATGATTATAGTTCTAATAATTGGCTTTATAAGTATCTCCCAAGCAAAAGAGAACGAGCAAAGGCCTAGAGCACGAGATTTAGGCTTAGTTGTAGGTACCATGAAAACCGGAACTTATAATGCGATAACTGACGTTAAAGGGGTTTTAGTTGGTCATTCAACTGTTATTGAAGAGCCCAATATTCACACTGGTGTCACTGCTATCATTCCTGCGGCAGGTAACTTATATAATAACCCTATTCCTGCTTGGGTATATGCTGGTAATGGGTATGGAAAGTCGGTAGGTATTAGCCAATTGCTAGAATTTGGTGAAATTGAAACCCCTATTTTGTTGACATGCACACTTTGTGTTTGGTCTGCTGCAGATGCGATGGTCGACTACTTGTTAGAATTGCCAGGCGAAAGTCAGCACACCATTAACCCAATTGTAGGGGAAACCAATGACAGTATTGTAAGTGATATGTGGCAACACCCCGTAAAGTCAAAGCATGTTAGAGAAGCTTTGAAAACAGCCAAGAGTGGTTTTGTTCAAGAAGGGAGTGTTGGAGCTGGAACCGGCACTCAAACGTATCATTGGAAAGGTGGCATTGGCACAAGTTCAAGGGTTTTGCCAAACTCGTTGGGGGGCTACACCGTTGGCGTTTTGGTGCAAAGTAACCTTTTAGCTGGTGCCACACTGACAATGAATGGAGCACCAGTTGGTCGAGAATTAGGAAAATATGCTTATAAAACAGAACTTGAGTTTGACAAAAAAAATCAAGAAAAAATTCGTGGTGGTTCAATCATGATTGTTGTTGCTACCGATGCGCCTTTAGATTCAAGAAATTTAGACAGGCTAGCAAGAAGAGCAATGATGGGGCTAGCTAAAACAGGCTCTGTTGCTGAAAATGATTCAGGAGATTATGTTATCGCTTTTTCTACATCACAGAAAGTTAGAAGGGCACGAACAAGCGAGAAACCTTGGGTAACTGAATCTCTATTACCTTCTTCTATGTCGCCACTGTTTACCGCTGTAGTTGAGGCAACAGAAGAAGCTATATACAACGCACTACTTAAGGCGACAACTGTAGAGGGACGTGGAAATACACTAAAAGCTTTACCTATTGATAAAACAGTTGAAATACTAAAAAAATATCAAGTGCTTGATTGGGATAAGACTTTACCGCCAGGAAATAAATGAAAGTTTTATGACGGACCCTAATGTATAAGAGCGGTAGAGCTTCAAACAGTATTAGCATTGGGGATTAATAATGCGTCGACATTTCACTATTAATGTAGTCAAAAAGCCCATTATCAATTACTATCCGAGTTATTATACCCAAAAGGCAAAGTCAAAGTGGCTTGCCTTTTTTATTCAGAGAAAGTTTCAATTTTTCGATCACCCTAAGCAGATCTCTATGCGTTTACTCAAATCAACCATTCATCCCGACATTATTGATATGTCTGCAAAAAGTTTTACCCGAAAAGCAACCCGAGCCATTGTGCTCAGTGGGGATAATATTCTGTTACTTTATACCAAGCGTTATCATGATTACAGTTTACCTGGTGGCGGTATTGATGAAGGCGAGAGTAATATTGACGGTCTTATTCGTGAGTTAAAAGAAGAAACGGGTGCGCATAATGTGAAAAATATTCAAGAGTTCGGTGTTTATGAAGAATTTAGACCTTGGCATAAAAGTGATTTTGATATCGTTCATATGGAGTCTTATTGTTATATTTGCACAATAGATGATGTGTTACTCGAACCTGAGTTTGAATCACATGAAATTGACAATGGTATGCACCCTATTTGGATGAACATTCACCAAGCCATTAGTCATAATGAGCACACCATTGCTGTAAGTGAAAAGAAAGGACTTTCTATTGAACGAGAAACTTTTTTATTAAAGCTTATTGTTGAAGAGTTATTAAGTAAGTGTGTAGAAGTTTAGCGAAGTAAGTATAAGTTATTGATGTATGTGTTTATAATTATTTGTATCTTGCTCATAGAGAAAGCTTTTTGAAATGAATCATATTCCTCGCTCCTTAGTATTAACTGAAAAGGTCAATAACCTACTAAGGCAATGTGATTTACCCGCTTCATTGACTATAGAGCAATGCGCTTTATCATTGGCGATGAGTATGACCTCATTCCGCCGGAAACTTGCTCAAGAAGAAACTAGTTATAAACTCATAAAAAGTAAATTTTTAAACGAGCTGTGTGTAAAAGCTTTATTAACAAAACACATTAAAATTGATGAACTAGCCCTTAAGCTTGGTTATTCCGAAAGGGCAACTTTTGAGCGAGCATTTCGTCAAAAATTTGGTGTAACCCCTTCAAAATTCCGTGAGTTGTCATTGATTGGCAATGATCATAGTAGCCACAAAAAACTGATAGAAATTGCTGAGAATATGCCACCTATGTCAAGTAGTTGCAGGCAGTTGCTTGATGAAAAAGATAAGGATAACCTTGATATACAAAGGGTCGTGGAAATTGTTAGTAAAGATGTTATTTTTTCTGCTCGAATTATGGGGCTAGCCAGTAAAGCTATTTACGGAAAGACGCCAAAAAGCCTGCAAGAAGCTGTTAGCCGAAATCTAGGTGTTGGCATGGTCGTTAATTTTGCTATTGTTTACGCAATGAAAGATTCGCTACAAGATCATGTTGAACAAGCCGTTATTGATCAATATAGCGAAGCATTTTTACTTGCGCCAAAACTTTTTCGGCGAATACGTAAATCTTTAGCTTCAACTATTAAATTTGATGTTGTTCTAACTGAACAAGTTTTAGTGTTTGCATTGCTGGGCATTTTTTTACTTAGCCATAAACACTCTTATAAGCACAAGTTAATACTACATTCGTTGCAAGGTGTTGATGATTTATGCTCCCTTAATAATCATGTAAGAGAATCTGCAGGGATCAGTGTTTTTTCCTCATCTTCATTGATGTTATCGCTATGGCATATAGATGCAAACTTAGTTAAACAACTCAATCATTTGGAAAAGTTAAGTCAACTGCGTGCGAAAAGTAGTGAGCAAGATGAACTAATATTATTTATGTTATCTTGTTTATTTTTTTATGCTGCGGGGCATGAAGATTTTAGTGAATTAGAGCAGAAAGCAGAGTTATTAAATATTGAAGATTTTGCAGAAATTAAAGTGCAATTATTCCAAGCAAAATAATGTTATGGATTTTCTCAGTCGTTAGTAAATGGGGGCTCGCTATTGACTGAGAAAACCATAAATCTTACTGAATATTACATTACAATCCTTGTAAGCTAGTATTTAACTATTTAGTAATATGCGATTTAGTATACGTAGCTAAAAATGTTGATAATATGGCTAAACTGTCCAATTTTCAATAAAAGGAGATTTACGAAATATTATTTGTTTGAGGTACTCGTTTTAATATTGTATAAGTTGATTGAATGCTATACACCTCGTAAGTATAGTTTGCTTAAGAATTACTATTAAGGATGTTTTAACAATGAAAAAATTTGTCATGTTCACAGCGCTTCTATTATTAATTGCGGGTGGTGCTTTTTTATTTTTAAGCGGTGATGCAATCAATGCTTTGATTAAGCAAAATATAGAACAGGTAGGTTCAAAAGTTACTGAGCAGTCAGTAACGGTTGCCAAGGTAGATATGAAACTTTTAAAAGGTGCCGGTACTATTAATGGTTTAGTGTTGTCTAATCCATCAAAGTATAGTGCTCCATCGGCATTTTCATTAAATGAAATAACCTTGGATATTAATCTAGAAAGTTTAACCACAGATATTATCGTTATTGACCAAATTGTTATTGACAAACCTGAAGCTATTGTTGAATTCACTGAAAACGGTGAAGCTAATTTCAAAGATATACTTGATGCAATTAAAAGTAATACTGCCAGTGCATCTCAGCCAGAACAAGAAAGTAAAACAGGCAAAACTGATCCCATTATTAGGGTAAACAAATTTGTATTGGCTGGTGTTTCATTAACTGTTGATTTAACCAAACTAGGGAATAAAGCCCATCAAGTTACATTAGCTGATGTTAACTTAACAAATATTGGTGGCCAAGCGGGCATGCCAGCCAGTAAGTTGGGAGCAGAGTTGGTAAAACAAGCTTTATCATCAATTTGGAAGCAAGCGAAAAAGCAGCAAACCGAAATATTAAAAGATCAAGTTGAAGATGAAATAAAAGACAAGGTTAAAGAGAAATTGGGTGGTTTTCTTGACAAGCTTAATGGTTAAGCACACAAACCTAATTAATTATAGGTTAACAAGTTTTAATTGAAGCATGCCGTTCATCTGGCCACCTAGGTGAACGGTTATTTTTTAACCTCACTACCTTTCTGTATTTTTATATGTTCAATGTTGTTTGATATCAAACAACTCTCTCTTTTCCCTATTTTGTTACCATCTTGCTCATCGTCGTTATCACTTGCCATGATTTTTCATTGGGATTAATTGTTTAATATGATTTTAAAGGGATTTTTTGATTTCAAAATTAGCACAAGCCTAAAAGTATTTTTAATGCTTCCTTGGCTTGTTATTTTATATTTTGGAGTTATGCAAACTAATCAATATCTTGAAGAGATGAAGCAAGCTCGGCAAGTAAGTTTATCTATTGATATTTCTTTGCAAATAGAAAAACTAATATATGAATTACAAAAAGAGCGTGGTTTAACGGAAGGCTTTTTAGCTAATAATAAAGAAGAATATTTGTTACTGCTTCCTAAGCAGCGTATCAAAACAGATAAACAGTTAGCAAAATTTAATATATTTTATCAAGAAATTGATTTAGAGCACTTACAATTAGAAAGTGTTGTTAGTCAACAAGTTATCAAGTCCGTATTTCAAGATAGTTTACTTAGTGCTTCACAATTATCGCAACAGCGAAAAAATATAGATTTAAGGCGTGGTTTTAATTACTTTGACTATTATTCAATGTTTATTGAACAGCTAGTGCGTTTAATATCTCAAGTACAAGTACAAGTAAAGATATCGAATCCAGAACAAAACCTCCTTAGTCTTGATTTTCTCAATCTTATTCGTTTACAAGAAAAAGCAGGACAAGAGCGTGGCGCTTTGAATGGCATATTGAACTCAAAAAAAATTAATATAAGTCAATTACAACAAGTTATATCTTATGGGCAAACCCAAAACAAATTAATATCTGATTTATTTTCAACATCTAAAGAACATCATAAGCAATGGTTGTCAGAGCAATTAGCAACGGCTACTAATCAACAAGTTCTTGCTATTAGATTGCGTATTCATGGAAAGTTAGCGCGAGAGGAAAAGTTATACAAACTTGAGCATGAGTTAGGTTATGGTGGCCTTATTCACCACTTTAAAAACTATATCCTTAGAGGAGAAAAACAGTATCTAGAGCGGTTCAATCAAAGCTATATTTTAGCATTTGAAAATATTCGTGCTTTTATGCAGTTAGCTAATTTGACTCAACAAGAGATAGAGTCTCTGCAAGTCTTAGAACAAAAAATAAATCAATATCAACAACAACTATTGATAGCTCAGCAGCTGAAAAAAGAAGGATTAGCTATACAGCAGATTGACGGTGAAGTTCGACTTGCTGATGCTGAAGCAATTACTGCCATATCTCAACTTCAACAGTACAAACTTAATATTGTTAGCCATCATTGGTGGCAAGTCTCATCTAAGCGTATAGATCTTATTAGAGAGATTAGCGATCATATTGGTATTGAAATGAAAGATTTGGTATTGAATGCACAACACAAAGCAACAAAAGATATGTTGTTATATATTTGTTTGTTTATTTTGGTTTTTATTTCTGCATTGTACCTATCTTCTTCGACTATAGAACGCATAATAAAAAAAATAAAGTATATTGCTGATGCAATGAAGCAAATGCAATTTGATCATAAGTTCAATGTTCCGTTAGCCGTTGATGGTCGAGATGAAGTGGCAGAAATGGCTGCCGCTTTTAATCAAATGTTAACAGAAAGAAAGAAATCTGAAAGTGATTTAAAAATTACTGCGGCAGTATTTAAGTATGCTTCAGAGGCTATTATGATCACTAATGGAAATAATGAAATAGAAACAGTTAATCCTGCTTTTTGTAGTATTAGCGGTTATCAATCGTCTGAAGTTATTGGTAAGTCACCAAATGTGTTGAGTTCAGGTAAGCACTCTCCTGCTTTTTATCAAGTTATGTATCAAGAATTAGAGAACAAAGGAAGTTGGCAAGGTGAAATTTGGAATAAACGTAAAAATGGTGAAATTTATCCAGAGTTTTTAGCCATTAGTGTCGTTCGGGATATTCATAACAAACCCATTCAGTATATTAGTTTATTTTCTGATATCACTAAGCACAAAAAGTATGAGGAAGATATTTGGCTACAAGCTAATTTTGATTCATTAACAGGTTTACCAAATAGAAAAATGTGCTTGGATCGCTTGAACTATGAAATTAATCATGAAAAATTCAAGTGCCAGCAATTGGCTTTATTATTTATCGATTTGGATCGTTTCAAAAATGTAAATGATACTTGGGGGCATAGCAGTGGCGACGAACTATTAAAATTGGCAGCAATACGACTCAGTCACTGTATTCGAGAAAGTGATACCGTTGCTCGCTTTGGTGGTGATGAGTTTGTTATTATTTTGGCTGGAACAGCTAATCGATTTGACACTGAACGTATAGCCAAAAATATTCTTAATACATTAGCAGCACCTTTTATTTTGAGTGATAGTACAGACTTAGGCACAAATGAGGCGGTTGTTTCAGCAAGTATAGGAATAACTATTGCGCCAACGGATGGTAACAATGTTGAGGTGCTACTTAAAAATGCTGATACCGCTATGTACCAAGCAAAAGAGTCCGGTAGAAATGGTTATAAGTTTTTTACTTCGAGTATGAATAAGACCGTTACTGCAAGAATGCAAGTTGAACAAGCATTAAGGAGGGCAGTGAAAGAAAATGAATTTGTTTTACATTATCAGCCTGTTGTGTCTTTAAGTACTGGTGAAATAATCGGAGCCGAAGCTTTAATTCGTTGGCAGCATCCTGATGACGGTTTAGTTTATCCTGATAGTTTTATTGGTATCGCAGAAGAAACCGGATTAATTGAACCTATTGGTCAGTGGGTGATTGAACAAGCATGTCAAGATTTGAAGTATTGGCATAATATTGGACTACATTTACAAGTTGCGGTTAACGTTTCAAGTAGGCAGTGTAAGCAAACAAGTGAAACGCCAATAACAACCGTTATTCGCAATGCGCTTGCTGATAATGATATTTCTCCAAGCTACTTAAAAGTAGAAATTACAGAAAGTTTATTGATGGATAATTCTTCTGAGATGATTTCTACTTTACAGGATATTAGAGATCTAGGTGTTGCTATACATATGGATGACTTTGGCACAGGCTATTCATCTTTAAGCTACTTGAAGCACTTTCCTATTGATGTATTAAAAATAGATCGCTCTTTTATTGAGGGGGCAATATCAGATCAAACGGATGCCAGTTTAGTTGAAGCTGTTGTACTTATTGGCCACAGCTTACAATTGAAACTTGTTGGAGAAGGAATTGAAACTCAACAACATTTTGATTATTTGGCATCACTTGGTTGTGATTATGGTCAAGGCTACTATATTTCAAAGCCAATACCAGTGAAAAATTTTATCGACTTATGTAAAACTCGATTGCTAAGCAGTAATCTAGAAATACTTTAGTTTATTATAGAACTTAAGAGTAACAGAGATGAAGCATGTATGAATGTAATGAGTAATAGCCACATAACTAAAGTGTTACGTGGCTATCATATTGAATTTATAAGAAGTGATTAACGACTTAATTCTTTTATTTTCTTTTTAGAAAAAGTTCTATATAAAACAGGTAAAACAAAAAGTGTTAACAATGTTGCCGTCACCAAACCACCAACAATAACACTGGCAAGTGGCCGTTGAATTTCAGCGCCAACACCATTAGACATTAACATGGGGATCAGTCCTAAAGCTGATGTGATTGCGGTCATCAATACGGGTCTTAAGCGTGAAGTTGCCCCTTCAAATACAGCTTTTGAGCTATTTATCCCATCTTTGACCCGTTGGTTAATACTTTCAACCATCACCACACCATTTAATACAGCGACGCCAAAGAGGGTAATAAAACCTACCGAGCTTGGTACAGATAAGTATTGATCGGTGAAATAAAGTGAAAAAACACCGCCTATGACTGCTAGTGGCACATTGACAAGAATCAACATTGCTTGCCCAATGGAGCCAAAAGCGAAATAAAGCAGCAATGCAATTAAGGCTAAAGATAATGGTACAACGATTGCCAACCTTTTTTGTGCTCTTTCTTGATTTTCAAATTGACCACCAATAGCGACAGAGTAGCCTGATGGCAAATCAACTCTAGTGCTAATAGCTGTTTGAATATCAGCAACAACACTTCCCATATCACGACCTTGCACATTGGCTTGAATAACAACTCGCCGTTGAACATTATCACGTCGCACTTGAGGAGGCCCTGACTCGTAAGAAACCGAAGCTACATCACCGAGACGCACCCAAGCACCATTGGGTGATCGCAATCTTATATCAGCTATTGCTTCTTTGTTTTTACGATATTCCTCTTCAATGCGCACATAGATGTCATATCGTTCGTTACCATTAATTATTTGTCCTGCAGCAACACCGCCAATGCCGTTTTGTACAACATTCATTATATCTCCTACAGAAAGGCCAAATCGAGATAGTTGTTGTCTATTAGGCGCTATAACCAATTGGGCTTCACCAACAATTTGTTCAAGTGCAACATCGCGAGCACCTTCAATGGTCTTGATTAAGTTTTCTATTTCTTGTCCTTTTTGAGCTAAAATATCCAGCTCAGGACCAAAAAGCTTGATGGCCAATTGCGCTTTAACACCTGACAATAACTCATCAACACGGGTAGCAATAGGTTGAGAAAAATTTAATAGTAGCCCAGGGAAGTCTTCTAGTGCTTGTTCCATTTGCTCTTGTAGTTCATATCGATTTGAAGCACTTGTCCATTGTGATACTGGTTTAAGCCCTATGTATATTTCAATATTGTTAACAGGCTCAGGATCGCCACCAATTTCTGGACGACCTATACGGCTTAATGCATAGGTTACCTCAGGAAAGGCTATTAGTTTTTCTTCTAGGATAGGTGCAACGGATAAAGCTGTTTCTAAACTAGATGATGGTGCTAATGTAACTCTGAGGTTAATTGTTCCTTCTTCTAATTCAGGCACAAATTCAGTACCAATTTGAGGAATTACCACAATAGCCGAAACAACAAGTAAAGTTGATGTCGCAATAACTACTTTTGTATGTTTTAGGGCTATTTTAAGGGTTTTTCTATAGAGGTTGTCGAGCGGCTTAAGAACAAAACTTTCTCGTTCTTTTATGCCTTTTTTAAATAAGAATGTTGCTAAAGCAGGTACAACAAATAGCGCAACAATAATCGCTGATACAACAGCTAAAATAATGCTTATTGCCATGGGCTGAAATAATTTAGCTTCAACACCTTCAAAACTAAACAAGGGCGTAAATACCACAAGAATAATAGATGCCGCAAAAAAAACAGGTCGAGCAACCTCTTTACCTGCTTGCTTCAAACGCAGTTCAATGCCGTGCGTATCACTTTCAGCAGTATGAGGGTGGTCGTCAGAAGCGGCGACTCTATTTTTTACCTCATTAAAATGTGTCGGATTGGGTCGGTTAAGGTGCTTAAACATATTCTCAACCATTACCACTGAGCCGTCGACTAACATACCAATAGCAACAGCAATACCGCCAAGTGACATTAAGTTTGCGGAAATTCCCAACCATGCCATTATCATCAGCGCAATAGCGATTGAAATAGGAATAGAAATGAGCACTAAGAATGTAGCTCTTAAGTTCATTAAAAACAACACGAGTACAAGGCAGATAAATACAAATGCTAATGCCAATGCTTCAACAACGGTATTTACGGCTTTTTCAATTAAGTCTGCTTGATCGTATAGTGACTCAAAACGAACGCCTTCAGGAAGCGCTTGATTTATCAAGGGGATTTTGGCATTAATGCCATCAATGGTAGCTTTAGTATTTGCTCCCATTCGTTTAAGCACAATACCTGAAACAACTTCGCCGAGTTTCTCTATGTCACCATCTTTAGTTCGCTGGGTCATGCTAACAGCACCTTGTCGTATTTCACTACCCAACTCTACTTTTGCGACATCTGACACGGTAACAACGGTACCGTCAATACTCTTAACAGGAACTTGTTTAATGTTCTCAATGCCTGCTTTGCCACTTTTGAACCAGCCTGTACCTCTGATCACTAATTGCTCTTGGCCTCGATTCATATACCAACCTCCAACATTGGTATTATTATCATCAAGTGCCTGCACCACATCTTGTTGAGTCAACTCATAAGAAAGTAGCTTAGAGGGATCTAAATTGACTTGATATTGTCTAACATCTCCTCCAAAAGAGAGCACATCAGTAACACCATCAACTGGCATAATGAGCAGTTTTACAATCCAATCGTTGAGACTTCTTAATGTCATCGCATCATAATCGGAATCTTTGTCCGCGATAAGTAAATACTGAAATACCTGCCCTAAGCCCGAAGTATTAGGCCCCATCTCAGGTGTACCAACACCTGCAGGTATTAACTCTTTTGCCGCTTGTAATCGTTCAAAAACCAGTTGTCTTGCAAAGTAAATATCAGTGCCTTCTTTAAATACAACGGTTACGCCCGACAAGCCTGTTTTAGAAATAGAACGTACTTGTTCGACATCAGGTAAAGCATACATAACCGCTTCAATGGGGTAAGTAATTAGCTGCTCTACCTCTTCTGCCGCTAATCCCGGTGCTTCTGTATTTACTGCCACTTGTACATTAGTAACGTCAGGAAATGCGTCGAGATTAAGTTTGGGAATCATCATAATGGCACCAACAATGGTTGCCATTAAAATGATCATGACGAGTAGTCTATTGTTAATTGACCAATCAATTATTTTATTAAACATCGTCGCCCCCTTTAATGGTTATGCGGATCGAATCCGCCTTTAGCTATTTCAGAAGCAACAAAAAATGCCCCTTGAGTGACTACGCGACTGCCACTGTCTAACCCTATTATTTCTCGAAAGTCACCCAAGGCACGTCCTAGTTCAACTTCAACTGCCTCGAACTCTCCGGGGTGATCTTCTACAAAAACGACCCAGTCTCCATCGGCTCCTCTAACCAAGGCTGTTTCAGCTACAGCCATCACTTTGTTTTGGGTTCTAAATTGAAAGTTTACTTTGACAAACATACCTGAATGCAAACTATCATCTTGATTATCCACCGACAATCTGACGATACGCGTTCTCGTGATTGGATCTATCGTATGTGCTTCTTGAATTACTTTGGCGTTATAGTTTTGCTCTTCTAAGGTAACAATTGCAGGTGTATTAATGGATAAATCGAGCTTTTTATTAGGTGCTACTTTAGCTTCAATCCATAGATCTTTTTCATCAGCCAACAACATAATAGAGTCACCTGCAGCAACTCGTTGGCCTTGATAAAAATCATCATGAAGAACAACCCCCGATATTTTAGCTGTAAGTGTATATTGACCAAAGAGTGAGGTTTTAATTTTTGAGATGTTTTGAATTGCATCATCGGTTAAGCCTAATGCAATGAGACGCCCGTACGAGGCATTGAACATTGTTTTAGCTTTGAGTAATTGGCTTTCACTAATCGTTTTATTACCTAACTTTTTAACGCGTTGCCATTCGGTTGATGCAATTAAATAATCAGCTTGCGCTTGCGCCATTGACTCACTAAAAAGGGTGACGAGCTGCTGCCCCTTTTCTACATGCTCACCTAAAATCGCATGCCTGTTGGTGATAACTGATTCTGTTCGAGGAGAAACAATATAGCTTTTATAGCCGTTTACTTTAATTTCACCCGGCGCATAAACACTGCTGTATTGTACTTTAGGTGTAATTGATTCTATTTTGATATTCGCTAGTGCAATTTTCTCGGCGCTGAAGACTATTCCTTTATCAATAGCACCTTTATCAAGTGCGCTTTCCTCGTGTGCTTCGCTATTTTCCTGTGCAAGAATGGTGGGAGTAAAAAGTATAACTAAACTTACAGATATGCTTACAGACAGGACTAAGCCTGCATTTTTTAAAAATATAACCATGTGTTTTCTTAAACCTATTCAAATAAATAAACAGACCTTTTACTCAAGCAATTTGAAATTGTTTGAGTACATAAAGATCAATAACAAGTGAACAAGTTAAGCGATGGGAGGGCGAAGCGTTGCTTCAATAAACTCTTTTTGTGTTGTATTTAGGTAAGGGGTTTTATCAAAAGACATTAAATTGATAGGGCTTGATACATCTTTTTCTAGAATCCACACTAAGTGTGAACCACTGCAATGTCCACAATGGTGACAATCTTGAGTGTTATGTTCATTAGAAGAGCCGTTATCTTTGATTATATTTCCATCATCAGCATGAGAATGCTCAGTTTGAAGGTGTTGTACATCAAGTTGATGTGTTTCAGAAGACTCAGCTATCGCGCTAAATGATTGTAGAACAATCATTATAATTAACACTATATTTGCTAAAGAACCTTTAAGCACAACTAATCTCTTATGTTACATCTGGCTATATTTTTTCATGGAAATATATGAAAATCAACTTTCTCTATAAAAAATAAAAAACAAATATCAACTTGCATTCAACGTTGGAATCACTAATGTTTCATTTTTAAGTAAACGCTCAGCCACTTTTGCAGGTACTCGATAAAATTCTTTTACGTATTCTTGCGCGTTTAAGTATTCTTGTATTCGTTTTTTAATTTTACAAGGATTGTTACATTGAAGAGAGAAAACAACGGTATAGTCACCTGGTTTTTTGGCCGAGAGAGACTTTGCATATTCTATTGGATCTTCAGTGGTGCAGCCTATTTTAATCACGTCTGAAAAAAAAGAATGCGTCATAACGTAAACGTTGCCAATTAAAGCATCATTATTGTTTTGTTGTGAATTTTTCATCCTGATGAGTACCTTCCATTATAATAATATACAGCTAAGTAACATGCATTTTTATAAACTTAGCCAATAACGATTCTTCGCTTTCAATATGATTTGGATCGGGCTTTACGCAATCTATTGGACAGACACTGACGCAAGTTGGATTGTCATAGTGACCTATGCACTCAGTGCATTTGTCGGGATCAATTTCATATATGTGTTCCCCTAAAGTTATTGCCTCGTTAGGACACTCAGGATCACACATATCACAGTTTATGCAACTGTCTTCAATAAATAAAGCCATGTTTACTTATCGGCTTGATTTTGTGCAAAAGGATGCCGAGTGGTGCCGCCTTCTGTTAAATAACGCATAATAATGCCAAATTCTAAATTTAAATCAGTGTCTAGTTCAATTTCTACCTTATGGCCAGATCCTTTTGCATCGGTTATATCTTCACGAGTTTTGCTGTGAATCATTTTGTTTAACGTGAAGCTAACGTTGCCATTTGGTGTCATTAATTCTAACTCATCACCAACAAGGAATTTATTTTTTACGTCAATTTCAATTAAGCCAGACTCTTCATTTTTTCCAAGTACTTCGCCAACAAATTGTTGAGTATCACTTTTTGAATAACCGTAATCATAGTTTTGAGTATCAGAAGGGCGATGACGCTTTAAGAAGCCTTCGGTATAACCTCTATGTGCTAAATGTTCTAAGTCAGTATTTAAGTTAGGATTAAAGGCTATGTCTGACATGGCATCATTTATGGCTTGATTATAAACTTGGGCAGTACGAGCACAGTAATAAAAAGACTTTGTTCTTCCTTCGATTTTTAGTGAGTGAACCCCCATTTTTGTTAAACGTTCTACATGTTCAACAGCACGTAAATCTTTTGAATTCATGATGTACGTACCATGCTCATCTTCAAATGCAGGCATATACTCACCAGGGCGCCCTTGTTCTTGCAGTAAGATCACATCGTCTATTGGCTTATTACTAGGTAAAGAGCTTTCAGGAGTAATTATATCTGTCTCTGGGGTATATATTACTGGTGCAGAATTAGCAGGGCTTGAACTTGCAGGGGGAACAGCAATAATATCGCCCGTTTCAGTTTCTTTGGCTTCATGGGTATCATATTTCCAACGGCATGAATTAGTGCAAGTGCCTTGATTCGGATCACGTTTATTAATATAACCTGACAGCAAACAACGGCCAGAATAGGCCATGCATAAAGCACCATGAACAAAAACTTCAAGCTCCATTTCAGGGCAGTGCATACGAATATCTTCAATTTCATCAAGGGAAAGTTCACGTGACAAAATAACTCGTTCAACGCCTTGCTGTTGCCAAAATTTAACTGTAGCCCAATTTACTGCGTTGGCTTGTACTGATAAATGAATAGACATTTCAGGGAAGTGTTCACGTACCAGCATAATTAGTCCAGGATCTGACATAATTAATGCATCTGGTTTCATTGCAATAACAGGAGCAATATCCTTTAAAAAGGTTTTTAATTTACCGTTGTGCGGAGCAATATTGTTTACTAAATAGAATTTCTTTCCTAAAGCGTGGGCTTCATTGATACCTATTTTTATGTTTTCTAATGAAAATTCATTATTACGGACTCGTAAAGAGTAACGTGGCTGTCCAGCATAAACGGCATCAGCACCATACGCAAAAGCGTATCGCATGTTTTTTAGACTACCAGCGGGTGAGAGTAATTCAGGTTTTAACATAAAGTGTATCTATTCAGTTATTTTGTAAACAAAGCGTGTCAGGGCGCGCATTATAAGAAAAAGTGCAGGGTTGGGCAATCTAAACCCGTTATAAAATCCATCATTAAGTAAATTATAAGCTAGCTTTTAGAGTTTACTTAGATATTTTAGGCTTGTATAAAAAACAAACGAAAAAGTCACGCTGTGTTACATTTTTGTACAATATTGAAAAACATTAATAAAACGCTTGGCGTTAGCAAAAACTGTGCTACTTTTAATGTATAGAAATAAAAATAAAGGGGAATTCTATGGCTACAGAAAATGCCTTGTATACGATTTTAGTGGAAAAAATAAAACAAGATGCGTTAGTTTTACCAACATTGCCAGAAGTTGCACTAAAAGTAAGGCATGCTGCCGATGATCCCGAAGTTAACTTGGGTCAGATGGGCGAAATTATAGGTCACGATCCTGCTTTGTCGCTAGGTATGATAAAGGTTGCCAATAGTGCATTACTTGGTAGAACTGTAAAAGTTGAAACAGTTTCCCAGGCAGTAACTCGTATTGGTCTACGTCAAATCAAAAGTATTGCGACTGCAATGGCGCTTGAGCAAGTGTTTGTTTCAAAAAATGATATTGTTTCGATGTATATGAAAAAGTCATGGAAAAAAACAATAGATATAGCATCGGTTGCCATTAGCTTAATGAGTCTATACCTTGAAAATAATAAGCACACACCCTTAAGTTTAGACACAATTACATTAGCATCTTTAGTACATAATATAGGCGTTTTGCCCATTTTAACTGAAGCAGAACAACATCCCGATATTTTTGCAAATCCAACATTTTTGCAGCAAGCTATCATTAAGTTATCAGGTAAAATCGGTGGAACAATTACGCGTGAATGGGGTTTTTCAGAAGAGTTAACAATGCTACCTGAAAGTTGGAGTGATTTAACCGTTCTGCCAAAAGAAGTTCATTATTTAGACTTTATTCGGGCTGGCGCTATTTATCACAATATATTTAAGAATGAATCGACCCAAGAAGTGTTATTAAATAGTTATGTGAATAAAGGAATTTTACCTGATGTGGATTTTATGAAGACTGATGAGTTTAAAGCAATGTGTTCAGATGTTAAATCAATGTTTACTTAATACCTCTTAAAATTAGGTCATAATTATAAAAGCAGCTTTTCAGCTGTTTTTATATCTAAACTGGAAAAAGAGAACTTTTTATTCTTCTCATATTTTTAAATTCAATAAAGTTAGTATTAATAAGGTCACTGCTATTAATTAAAGGTGAATACAGTAAAATAAAACTGTAATATTTGTAGCACAATAATTATTCAATTTGATTTTTAACTTTATGCGTTTACCTTCTCTTCTTTTATTTATGTTTTTCATGTTTATTAATTGTTCCGTTTATGCCGAATCACGTCCAAAAATTGGTTTGGTATTGAGTGGTGGTGGCGCCAAAGGGGCAGCTCATATCGGTGTGCTTAAGGTTCTTGAGAAAAATAATATCCCCATTGATTATGTGGTAGGTACGAGTATTGGTGCCTATGTTGGCGGTTTGTATGCTTTGGGCTATAGCGCAGATGAAATAGAAAATATAATGTTGAACTTACCTTGGAATGATGGCTACTCTGATTTTATCCCAAGGAAAATGTTGTCATTTGAAAATAAAGAGCTTAGAGATTTATATAATATACATTTCCGTTTAGGAATTAATGAAGGTCAATTACAGTCACCTAGTGGATTTCTGCTAGGACAGTCAGCGGGCAGTTTACTCAAATTATCGACTGACGTTGTTGCTAAATTTGATAGTTTTGACCATTTAGCGATACCATATCGTGCGATAGCTTCTGACTTAGCGACAGCAAAAACTGTTGTTATTAATAAAGGCAGCATAACTAAAGCTATGCGGGCATCAGCAGCAGTTCCTGGTGTAGTAGAGCCTGTTACTATTGATGGAAAATTGTTAGTTGACGGAGGTATTGCCAACAATATGCCTATCGATGTAGTAAAAGCTATGGGCGCAAATATTGTTATAGTGGTAGATATTGGCTCTCCTTTACTTTCAAAAGACAATATTAATAATACACTTGATGTGTTCAATCAGTTATCAACAATTTTAACAAATAACACAACACAAACTCAAAAAAAGTACTTATCTACAAGGGATATATTAATCCGCCCAAATATCGGTAATTTAAGTACAACTGATTTTTCAATAATGGAAGAAGCTCTTGAATTAGGTAAGCAAGCGGCTTTGCAAGCCGAGCAAGAGTTAAAGCAATTAAGCGTGAGTGAACAACAGTTTTTTAGCTACCAACAACAAAAGCAACAGAAAAGTCTAACTTGGTTTTCTGCTTTTACCCAACCAATAATTGCCATTGAATTCAAAAATAATTCGAAAGTTAGTACCGCAGTAATAAAAGAAAAATTTGCGCTCAAAGTTGGTGACATTGTAACGAAAGATCAATTGCAACAGGCTATTGCGCGAGTATATGCTATTAATAAGTTTGAGCATGTGGATGCTGAATTTGTTGATTCAGCAGAAGGTCGAAAACTGATAGTAACAACGCGCACTAAATCGTGGGGACCAAATTATCTACATTTTGGTTTTAGCCTTGAAAGTGACTTTACACATGGCTCGGTTGCCGATTTAAATTTAGCTTATATTCAACATGATGTTAGCTCACATGGAGGGATGTGGCTTAATGAAATAAAATTAGGCTGGGAGTCTATGTTAGCAAGTGAGTTTTATCAGCCACTAGAGGAAAGTCAGCGCTACTTTAGTAGAGCAAGAGTTCAATTTACCCAAGACAAATGGGCGCAAACAAAGGACCGGACTGGAATAACGAATAAGTACTTCCTTACAAGTGCAGGCATAGGCTTTAATTATATTAATGATGGCGCAATAGAATTTGGTTTTATTGGCGAAAAAGGAGAGATTGCCTTTAAAGATAATACAGAAACATCACTTGATTATGATTCTATTGGCAGCTATTTATCTGTTAATTATGACAGTTTAAATAGCATCAATTTTCCAACTCAAGGTAATAAATTTTCTATTAACATGTTTTGGCGAAATGATCGCTATCAAGAATTAGGAGGCGTTGATCCTGAAGATACTTCACTTGAAATTCAGTTTGATTGGCGAGGCGCTTTTCATATTCGAAACCATGCTTTTGTTGGTATCGCCTCTTTTGCAACTATTGATAATGAAACCGACTTTTCTGTTCATGTAGCGGAGCTTGGTGGTTTTTTGAATCTTTCGGGTTACCAAAAAGATGCTTTAATTGGCGCTCATAAGGCATTTGCCGCAGTTGTATATCAATATGATTTAGGTCGTGAATTTTTTGGAAAAACAAGTTTACCTTTATATTTAGGGACAAGCTTTGAAGCTGGTAATGTATGGAGTCTACTTGAATCTGTGAAAATAGACGATTTGGTTAGCTCAGGTAGCCTTTATTTAGGAACAGATACTGATTTTGGACCTGCTGTTTTTGGTGTTGGTTTTGCGTCAGGCGGCAGAAGCACAGTATTTTTATCAATAGGTAAAAGCTTTTAAGCTTTCAAACACGTTATTATTTATTTAAAATCTTTTTTTAAATAAGTAAAGAAAAGTTATTGGAATTTAAGCAATGCAGATGTTAGTTAAAAACGAATTTGGTCAAGTACAAGAAGTTAAACTATCGCAAGGCTTATCTGCACTTGTGATCGAACATTCAAACGTAAGCGCAAAAGTTAGCTTATATGGTGGGCAAGTACTTAGTTGGCGGCCTCGTGGTGAAAGAGACGTTTTTTGGTTATCAAAAGATTCAGCCTTTGAGAAAGGAAAGGCAATACGCGGGGGCATACCATTGTGTTGGCCATGGTTTGGTTGCCACCCAAGTGATAATGAAAATAAGGCAGGAAATCATGGCTTTGCTCGTGAGCAGTTATGGCAAATAGATAATATTGATATTCGGGAAGAAGGTATTGAGGTTTGTTTGAGTTGGCAAGGAGCAAACATGAATGAGTTATGGCCATTTGCTTGTCAATTAAGGCAAGTCCTGTTTTTTGGCGACTCATTTAAACAAACGCTAGAAATGAAGAACTTAAGTGATACTGACACATATTATACAGCTGCGTTGCATAATTATTTTTCTGTAAGCTCACCTGAAGCTATAAAAGTTGATGAGTTAGAAAAGGCCGCCTTTGATGATAAGTTGACCTCACAATTATGTTTACCTCAACCACTTAAAAATGGCGTAGGCCCAATAGATCGCATTTATCACACTAATAATTGTATGAATATTGTTGATAATCAGTGGCAGCGTACAATTGAGCTTAAAGCAAAAAATACTGAGCAATGGGTTTTTTGGAATCCTGGAGTTAAATTAGCAAATAATATGGCAGATATTCACCCTCATGGAGAGCAGGAATTTGTTTGTTTAGAAGCGGCTAATACACAAAAGCAACTACTTGCAGCGGGTAAAACTGTAATCATAGAGCAGGAGGTTATGGTTTTTAGCCATAACTAACCTAATAGATTACTCTAAGTGAACAACGACTTGATTTCGGCCATTTTCTTTGGCGCTATAAAGCGCCTTATCGGCTTTAATTAATATTTCTTCTAGCTTTACATTGTCTAAGTTACTGTCACTAACACCAAAGCTAACGGTGACATTGAATTTTTTACTAGTAGATGAAGGAGTAAATGGGATTTTAGCAATGTTTAATCTTATTCTATCGATTATTTCTTGTGCTTGCTGGGCATTAGTATCAGGTAAGATAAAAATAAACTCTTCACCACCCCAACGTCCAATCAAATCAATACCTCTTAGATTTTTTCCTAATTCTTTAGCTATCACCTTTAACACGTCATCACCAAACAAGTGACCATATGTGTCATTGAGAATTTTAAAGTTGTCTATGTCGGCTATCACGACGCTAACATGTTCATATTCATTGCTTAACAGAGAATACTTCCAATGAATGAAGCTTCTGTTAGGTAATTGCGTTAAATAATCTGTTTCTGAATCTTTAACTAAATTGCTTCTAAAATTACTAATACATAAAGTAAAAATGTAATATAAAGCAAATGATACTAACAAGAAAACAATTAGCCTTTGCATAAATAATTGCCAATAAGCACTTTGCTCTGTTGTGGGGGGAGCAACAATAAATACTCGCCAATTCAATTCTTTTAGAACCATCTTAGAAATGATTAAATTATCATTGGAAAAATTAAAAATAGAATCATCATTATTGTTTTCGATATTTATTTTTATTCCGCTTTCGCTATTGCTCTGTTTGGATCTTTGATAGTCTTGATACCATTCAAGCTCATTTATATTAGTTAAATTCTCACGGCGGTGATGAAATGTTGTTTTCATTAAGTTACTGGAACTTAAGGTAATATGATTGTTTTCATCAATAAAGTAAACTTCAAAACCAAAGTCTTTTTTGAATTCTTTAAATTGTGTCGCAAAATGATCTAAATCTACAGCTAACCCCACAAATCCGATAAACTCTTGTTGTTTGTTGAACATTTTTACATCAAAAAATAAATGCGGATTTTCAGCATCGCCAAAGTCAAAAAATTCTGCTTTATCTATTACTTTTAAACGATGATACCATTCGGCGCTTTGACCAGTTAAATTGATGTTTTTATTATTTGAGTCTATTAACCGTTGGTGTTTTTCCATCGCAATAAATGACAAGGTATTAAATTTATTTGCAACGCTAGTGATGTAATCGAAAATAATTGAATCATCTATTTCATCTTGCTGAATATAATTTAGTAAAAATGGATCGCTAGCCATATATTGCGAAACGGTTATTGGTCTGATTATTTCGCTGGTGATCAATGAAAACAGCGGCATAATGGCTTCTTGCTGCTTTTGAGTACTGCGAAGAAAAACTTCTTTAAAGGTGAAAAAAGAAGTTGCTACTGTGACAATAATAGTGATGGCAAAAACTATTGTAATATAATGGTCAAATTTCTTAATAAACTTCATTGTGACAATTTCACCGATCCCAATATGTTAGATATTCATTTTGAATCAATATTAATAATTGTAACATAAATGTACGATTCGAAGGGCAAATGTGTGACTAATTGCACTTAAAATGTACAATTTATTCTTAAGTTATTGTTTAATAGGTTTTGAGTAAAAGGAATTTTTAAATAAAAGCCGCGAGGTAGGGTCATAAAGGGTTTTCCATTATGATCAAAAGCTTGAGTTTTTACTTTGCTGTTGGCTGCTTTGGGTCTGAGCTGTAGAACTTGCCCATGTTTGCCATGAATTTTTTCAACATCACCTAAAACAATCATATCGGTTAATTCTTGCCAGTCCATTGCTAACAACTGTTCTTCTTCTAGCGAAGGTGACCAAATAAAGGCACTGCCAATTCGACGCTGTGCCAATGGAATATTTTTTTCACTTGGCGTGTCACAGATAATTGGCACCCATAAAACTTTTGACAGTTTTTGTTTGAGCCAACAGTTTTGCCAATTAACACCAACTAAGCCTGTTAAAGGGGCTACACAAACAAAGGTAGTTTCAAGTGGCTTTCCTTGGCTATTAATTGGTAAGGTTTTTAACTCAATGCCTAGTGTAGGAAAATCAGGTTCAGGTCTTGAACTGGCGCTTGCGCCTAGTACATGCTCAAGTAATAACCCCACCCAACCTTTATTACGCTTTAGGTCTAGGGGCATATCGATTTTAGCGTCATGGGCTACTTCAGCTAGGGTTAACCCTGCTAAGTTATGCACTCTTTCAAGTAATTCTTGTTCATCCGATGGGATATTCATTCTGTTTTTATCATCAAAGAGTTCATAACTAAAGTGATATCATACCAAGTTTATTAAGTTTTTTCCTACTCAGCGAGAATTAAAAGGCTTAGAGGCAAGGCATTGATTGAAGAGAATGGTTATTCCCTTATCAAAATCAATAACGCCGCATTTAAGCCTTTTAAACTCGCCCTTCGGGAGCTTATTAGCAAACTGATAACAGCACAAAATTGATGAAATATAGATTAACTATGTTTAACCAATTTTGCTTGTTCTAAGCTCGCTAATATAGCAATGAGTTGGGAATAAACTTAATAGAATTGGTATTTCTGGTGAATAGATGAAAAAATCAAAGTAATCATTTGCTCAGTTGCCTTTAATATGGTTGAATCTATACAAGTATCTTTTAGTTTGTCAGGAGTTCCTGTGATCGATGCCGAAGGCTACCGAGCCAACGTCGGCATAGTAATAATTAATGGCAGGGGACAAGTATTTTGGGCAAGACGGTTTGGACAACATTCATGGCAATATCCACAAGGTGGTGTTGATGAAGGGGAAACTGCTGAGCAAACCATGTTTCGTGAGTTGCATGAAGAAGTAGGTTTAAAACCTGAACATGTGAAAATTGTTGCTTCAACCAAACATTGGCTAAAATACAAATTACCAAAACGTTATATAAGACACGACAGTAAACCTGTTTGTATTGGGCAAAAACAAAAGTGGTTTTTATTAAAATTAACCGCACCTGAATCATCAGTTGATTTACTCCATAGCTCTCATCCTGAATTTGATGATTGGCGTTGGGTGAGTTATTGGTATCCAGTTCGACAAGTTGTGTCATTTAAGCGAGATGTTTATCGTAAGGTTATGAAAGAGTTTGCCTCACAGGCTTTAGCTTTTTCATTTGAAAAACGCCCTGATAGGCGCCCTAACAGACGTAAACGCCAAGCTTAATTATTACTATGATTTACTTTTAAATAGCCTACTTAATGTGGGCTTTTTTTATTCATATCACCAATACACCAATAAAAAAGGAAATTATGCTAACCACGCTACGCCGTATTGTTCTTGAATTTAGTCAAGAAACACAATTACAAAGTGCATTAGAACGTATGGTTAGTCAAATCAAAAATTCATTAAAAACAGATTGTTGTTCAATTTATTTAGCAGACTATTCAAAACAACATTTTTTATTAATGGCCTCTGACGGTTTAGCCCAAAAGTCTTTTGGACAAACAACCATAGGTTTTTCTGAAGGTTTGGTTGGTTTAGTTGGGCAACGGGAAGAGCCATTAAATATTGCCAATGCACGGAGCCATCAACATTTTATTCATGCTCCTGAAGTTGAGGAGGATGATTTTAATGCCTTTCTAGGAACCCCCATTATTCATCAACGCAAAGTATTGGGGATCCTTTCTATTCAACAGAAGCACGCTAGAAACTTTAATGAAAATGAAGAAGCTTTTTTAGTCACTTTAGCTGCGCAACTTGCCAGTGCATTAGCTAATGCAGAGGTTAAAAACCTATTTAGCCAAGAAGAAGAAAAAAATAAAGGGGTGAAGCAATTATTAGGTATTGCAGGTGCGCCTGGTATTGCATTGAGTCAAATTGTGGTTTATCAGCCAAAAGTTGATTTATCAACCCAAGCATTACAAAAAGTTAGTTTAGCTCAACAAGACGAGCAAATTAAGCGCTTTGAACAAGCCGTAAATAAAACACTGGTCGATTTTGAAAAATTAAGCCATAAATTAAGTGGAATTATTACTGATGACAATTTAGCTATTTTTGATGTTTATATACAATTATTAGAGCAAGCTGAAATTCGTCAAGAAGTCTCAATAAAAATAAATCAGGGTTGGCAAGCAGAAAGTGCGCTTAAATTAGTCATTGAACATTATATTATTCAATTTGAAGCGATAGATGATAGTTATTTAAAAGAACGAGCTAGTGATATTCGTGATTTAGGAAACAGGCTATTACTTAATTTTCAGCAACAGAAAACACAGAAGTTAAGCCTTCCGAAATCCTTTATTCTCCTCGCTGAAGATGTTACTGCATCTATGTTAGCGGAGTATCAACATAAAGGGTTAAGAGCTATTGTTTCTTTATCTGGCTCGGCTAATTCTCATGCGGCTATTTTAGCTCATGCACTTGAATTACCTGCTATTATGGGACTTACTAATATTCCTGTTGCTCAACTTGATCAACAACAAGCTATTGTTGATGGTTATAGTGGCGAGCTTTTTATTAACCCAGATGAAGCATTAAAGCGTGAATATCAATATTTAATTGCTCAAGAAAGTGAACTGACGAAACAAATTCAGCAAGAAATTCATTTACCAACCATAACTCAAGATGGTCGAGTAATAGAGTTACAGTTAAATGCCGGTTTATCTGCTGGCTTTGAGAGTCTTGAAAATTTAGATACTTTAGGTATTGGTTTGTATAGAACCGAAATTCCTTTTATGGATCGTCATTGCTTTCCCTCGGAGCATGAGCAAACTCAGTTATATGAAAAAATATTAGCGAAATTTCCAAAAAAATCGGTAACTATGCGAACTTTGGATGTAGGAGGAGATAAATCCTTACCTTATTTTCCGATAACTGAAGATAATCCTTTTTTAGGCTGGCGTGGAATTAGAATTACGTTAGACCATCCCGAAATTTTTTTAGTGCAAGTTCGAGCGATGATGAGAGCAAATCTACATCATAATAATTTAGAAATAATGTTACCAATGATTTCTAATGTAAACGAGGTTGATGAGGCTACTCGTCTGATAAATCAAGCTTTTTATGAGGTTGAGACTGAAGTCAAGTTTGAGCTAGGGGAAGCTTATAATCACTACAAAAATAAGCTTGTTCGCCCTAAAATCGGTATAATGTTAGAAGTGCCTTCGGTTATTTTTCAGTTAGAAGAGCTAGCTCAACGAGTAGACTTTTTCTCTGTTGGGAGCAATGATTTAACTCAGTACTTGTTGGCTGTTGATCGTAATAATGCTCAAGTTGCTAGTTTACATGATGCTTATCACCCTTCGGTACTTAGAGCGTTAAATTCTATTGCAGAGCAGTCTGCGAAGTATTTGGTGCCATTAAGTTTATGTGGCGAATTAGCGGGTGAGCCAGCAGGGGCTTTGTTATTATTGGCGATGGGCTTTGATAAACTCAGTATGAATGGGCATAATGTAGCGCGAATAAAATGGGTTATTCGTCATGTTGATTTAAAAAGGGCAAAAATAATTCTGTCTCATACTTTAAAGTTTACTACAGCCAAGCAGGTGCATAGTTACTTAAATGAGCAACTTGAGCAATTAGGCTTAGGCGGTTTTATTCGCGCTGGAATGTAATGGTTTTAATTTTTATTTGTTGTATATTCCTTGGTGCATTGGCTGGGTTTTTAGCTGGTTTGTTAGGTATTGGTGGTGGTTTAATTATTGTACCTGCTTTAGTTTACTTATTACCTCAATTAGGTATTAGTAACGAAGTGATTATGCCTATAGCGCTTGCAACTTCACTATCGGCGATTGTTATTACTTCATCAAGTGCGGCGCTTGCTCATAACAAAAATAACAATATACCTTGGGATTTAGCCAAGCCATTAATGTTTACTGTGGCCTTTGGTGCATTGTTAGGCGCTTTTATTGCAGATCGCCTCTCAGCACAAGCATTAACTAATTTTTTTGCTGGGGCAGTTATTATACTTGCTTCTTATATGCTTGTTTCAATTCGCTCAACGCGATCTAGAGAAATGCCATCGAAGGTAAAGCTACAATTTATTAGTTTATTTACTGGTGTGGTTGCTAGTTTAATGGGCATGGCAGGCGGCGCTATTTTAGTACCTGTATTAACCTATTTTGGTATGCCGCTTAGACACTGTATTGGTATTGCTACAGTATGTGGAGTTATGGTGGCGTTGTTTGGCTCCTTGGGTTATATCATTTCAGGACTTGATAACGAATTATTACCAGTGTGGAGTTTTGGGTATGTTTATTTACCTGCTTTATTAGGCGTTGTGTTAACGTCTTCTATGTTTGCTCCTGTTGGTGTTAAATTTGCTGCAAAATTACCAGTACAAACATTGAAAAAATTCTTTGCCGTATTTCTTATTTTAGTGGCAATAAAAATGATTTTAGCTTAACTTCTATATGTTTTTTCGTTCTCCTCGTGATTCTTTTTGCCAAAAGTTTAGTCGAGGATTTAGTCTTTATATTTTGGATAAAAAATGACAGATCAGTTTTTACAGTTTCCCGTTATTGACCCTATAATTTTTAGTATTGGGCCAGTAGCGCTACGTTGGTACGGAATGATGTACCTAGTTGGTTTTTTAGGCGCTATGTTTATTGCTAATAAAGCGGCAGATAAAAGTGGCGGTGAATGGACACGAGAACAAGTAAGTGATTTATTATTTTATGGATTTCTCGGCGTGATACTTGGTGGTCGGGTAGGTTACGTGCTCTTTTATCAATTTGACTATTTCTTAACCGAGCCACTTTATCTGTTTAAAATATGGACTGGTGGCATGTCATTTCATGGTGGTTTACTTGGCGTTATTGCTGCTGTTTATCTTTTCTCTCGAAAAACCAATAAATCATTTTTAAGGGTTGGTGATTTTGTAGCGCCACTTGTTCCTATTGGTTTAGGAATGGGACGTTTAGGTAACTTTATTAATGCTGAACTGTGGGGGCGACAAACTGATGTGCCTTGGGCAATGGTATTTCCAACAGACTCATTACAATTACCACGACATCCGTCACAGTTATATGAGTTCTTCCTCGAAGGTGTGGTCTTATTTGCTATTTTATACTTTGTTACTCGTAAACCAAGAAGTCTTGGTTTGGCATCAGGCACATTTTTAATTGGTTATGGTGTATTTAGAACAATAGTTGAGTTCTTCAGAGAGCCAGATGCTCACTTAGGATTATACTTCTCATTTATTTCTAAAGGACAAATATTAAGTATTCCAATGATTTTGGGTGGAATGTTGATTATTTACGTAGGCTATATAGGCCAAGAGAAGTTAGCTATAACTATTGCTAAAACTGATCGTAACAAAGCTAGTGCTAAAAAAGAAAGAGGAAAAGCATAATGCGCGCTTATTTAGATTTATGTCAACGTATTGTTGACCAAGGGTGTTGGGTTGAGAATAGCCGTACAGGCAAACGATGCTTAACCGTTATTAATGCTGATTTAGAGTATAACGTCGCGAAAAATGAATTCCCAATGATCACCACTCGTAAAAGTTTTTTTAAATCAGCTATTGCTGAGTTTCTTGGCTATATTCGAGGTTATGATAATGCGGCCGACTTTCGAAAATTAGGCACGAAAACATGGGATGCGAACGCTAACCTAAACGATGCTTGGTTAAACAATGCTTACCGTAAAGGCGAGGATGATATGGGTCGTGTTTATGGTATTCAAGGCCGAGCTTGGGCCAAACCCGATGGTGGCACAATTGATCAATTGCAGAAAATAGTTGATAACTTAAGTCAGGGAATTGATGATCGCGCTGAGATTATGACTTTTTACAATCCTGGTGAGTTTCACATGGGTTGTTTACGACCTTGTATGCATACCCACAATTTTTCAATTTTAGATGACACGCTTTATTTAACAAGCTTTCAACGCTCTTGTGATGTTCCGCTTGGCTTGAATTTCAATCAAATTCAAGTGTTTTTCTTTTTGGCTATAATGGCGCAAATTACGGGGTTAAAACCAGGTATTGCCTATCATAAAATTGTAAATGCCCATATTTATGAGGATCAATTACCCTTGATGAAAGATGTTCAACTTAAACGTGAACCTTTACCTTTGCCTAAATTAATCATCAACCCAGATATCAAATCACTAAAAGATTTAGAAACGTGGGTCACTATGGATGATTTTTCTGTAGAAGATTATCAATGCCATGAAGCTATAAAATATCCATTTGCCGTTTAAATGCGCTTTTGAGTTTTTGTAACGATTTATTGATTGAAAAAACCGGCAAAAGCCGGTTTTTATTTTTTGTATTAGTTTAACAATTCGTAAAATGAATAAAATTAGTATTGGCTAATAATTATGATATAAACCAAAATCTTGGTTGATCTTGATATTTTGATTATGAGCCCATTGATAATACTCTTGATCATCTAACTGGCTTGCCGCTGCCTTGTCTAATAACACAATAGCATTTTCATGCATTTGCAATGCTGATGCAGGGCACATGGCCGAAAGAGGGCCTGCAACCATGTCTTTTACTGCTTGTGCTTTATTTTCACCCGTTGCCATCAATAATACATATCTAGCATCTAAAATAGTAGCAATACCCATAGTCATGGCAAGTGTTGGCTGAAACTCATTTTTATCAAACAAGCGAGAGTTATCTGTTAGTGTTTGTTGAGTCAACGTTTTTATGCGTGTACGTGAAGCTAAACTTGAGGTTGGCTCATTAAATCCAATATGCCCATTTGCGCCAATGCCTAATATTTGTAGATCGACACCGTTAGCTTGCTTGATTTTTTCTTCATAAGCTAAGCCCTGCTCTCTTGGGTTTTCACCTTGGTTACAGGTTGGTAGGAAAGTTTTACTTTTATCAATATCAACATGATCAAACAAGTATTCATTCATAAAGTGTCGATAACTTTGCGCATTCTTCGGATCAATACCTAAGTATTCATCTAAGTTAAAGCTGGTGGTGTTTTTAAAACTTAACTGACCTGTTTTATACTTATTAACGAGTTGTTGATAAAGGCTAATAGGTGTACTACCTGTAGCTAGACCTAGCACAGGAGCTGGTTTTTTATTGATTAACTGAGCTACCCATTCTGCAGCATTTGCGGCAACTTGTTGCGCATCATCAAAAATAATAACTTGCATGTTTTTTCCTTAGAAAAATTAAACTATTTATTTCGAAGGGATCTATCCCAAAGAAATTTATACCAAGGAACTTATACCAAAAGGTAACTTTCCGAAGGTATCAGAAATCATTGCTTGTTATTTATTTATAACAGTATCAGCCTGAGGCTATTTTATTGATGCAATGAGATTATTTTAGGTGCGTTTAGTAAATTTACTACACAATTAGCATTTATATCATAAAAATGACAGCGTTGTCATTTTTTATTATAAATTTCCTTAAGGATAATAATACATCTGAAGGTGGTACTACCAGTTGGTGTGTGTCACACTCAATACTTCCATAGCTTTAAATGTAGAAAATATTATGACTAGTTCCAGAGTGAATTTTAAACTTGAACAAAAAATTGCTTATGTCACTTTAAATAGAGCAGACAAACATAACGGTCTTGATAAGCAAATGATTATAGATATGGTGCATGTGGCAAAGCGGATCAAAAACGATCGATCAATTCGCTGTGTTATTTTACAAGGTGATGGTGCATCATTTTGCGCGGGGTTAGATTTTAGTTATGTTTCTAAAAATCCATCCATGATCGCTAAGTTTTTTGTAAAGCTACCTTGGCAAAAAGATAATATGTTTCAGCGTGTAGCACATGTTTGGCGTGATTTGCCTATACCAGTGATTGTTGTTGTTCATGGCAATTGTTTTGGTGCAGGCATGCAAATTATTTTAGCGTGTGATTATCGTATAGCTACACCAGATGCTAATTTATCTATTTTAGAAATGAAGTGGGGGTTAATCCCAGATATGAGCGGTATGGCAACATTATCCAGATTAACTCGTGTTGATATCGCTCAAGAGCTAACGATGACAGGGCGTTTTTTTTCAGGCATTCAGGCAGAGCAATATGGTTTAGTTTCCAAAGTTAGCGAAACGCCATTAATTGAAGCGCAAGAATTAGCTGAAAAGATCTGTGAGCAAAGCCCCGATGCTATTGCAGCCACTAAGTACTTGTTTAAGAAAACGTGGAAAAAAGATACACGAGTAGCACTTTTTTGGGAGCGTATAACTCAGCTTCGTTTGTTAGGTAGAAAAAATCAACGAATAGCAATGCAAAACGGTTTGGCAAAAGACAAACAACCTAAACCTTTCATTGATCGTAGTAGCTTTTAAATTCCTAGTAAATTAATTTAGACAAATTAATAATTTGGGTGCATTATTAATACATCAATTATTGTCATAAATAAGTAAGTTCATGAACAATAAAATGTTAAAAACACCTGAGCAATGGGTAGAACTCATTGCTAATACCGAGCTTCCTGCGATCACATCTACCGCAAAAATGCTTGATAAATTTTCTAATGATGATAAATCGTCCTTACCTAAGCTTAGTAAAGCAATTTTACATGATCAGGCATTATCTTCTTGTCTTCTAAAGGTTGCTAATAGTGCGCAACATTTAGGGGTAACTAAAGTAACTACAGTGTCTCGTGCAACAGTTATACTTGGCATTCAAACGGTTAAAAATGTTTGTTTAACGGCTAGGTTAGTTGACAGCTTATTAGCCAGTAAAAGTTTAGATTATCGTGTCTATCAAAAATTAATGCAGTTGATGGCGAACTCTTTTTTTGCAGGTATGTTAGCTAAAATGATGGTGCCTAATTATAGTGAAGAAACACAAGAAGAAGTCTATTTAGCTGCATTATTATATGGTATTGGTGAAACAGCTTTTTGGAGTAGCGCAGGTGAGGTTGCAGATCAATTGGTTCAATCAGTTGATATAGAAAGTTCAGGATTTAAGGAATATTGCGAGCAGGAAATTGGCACTACTTTTAATAAATTAAGTCGAGGTTTAGCAAAATCATGGAACTTAAGTGATTTATTATTAAAGGCGTTAGATCACCCTGAGAATAGAACTGATGAAATCAAGACTATTTTCTTTGCTGATAAACTTAGTGCTAGTATTGCTTTACCAGGTGAAAGTGAAGAGAGTTTTAACAATTTATTAGAAGATATTGCAAAAATAATGCAAATCTCAGTTAAGCAATTAAAAGTCCGCATTGAACATACGCGAGAACAGGCAATTAAGTTGTTAAGCGCTTATGGTGCAGATGTGTTAATTGACTTAATTAACGAACTACCTACGGCCAGTGATTTTGGGCAAAGTAAATATTTTGCTCCTATCAAACAAATAACGAAAGAAAAATCCTTACTTTCAGCATTTATGAAACTGACAACTTTGATGAAATCAAGCCGTGATTTAAATGAATATTTGCGATCTGCCTTAGAAGACTGCGTTACCACATTCGAATTTGAGCGTTGTAGTTTTCTAATGATGTCGGACGATAAATTACAAGTGAAATCACGCTTTGTTTTTAATAGCCGAGCTAAAGAAGATAAAAACGGAATCGCTTTTCACATACGGCAAACTGATAACGCCATCGGTCGTGTTCTAGATTCTAAAATACCAGCATTGATCAATGACTATACTCACAGACAGTGGCGAGATTTGATAACCAAAGAGTTAGTTGAATTTATTCATGAGGGAACACTGGCGATTATTCCAGTTAAAATAGGTAACAAACCTATAGGTGTTATTTGTGCTCAGCACTTTTGTGATTCCAACAAGGTGAATCAAAATACAAAAAATAAAAAATTGATATCCACCGATGATTTTCAGCAATTATGCTCTTTTATCGATCACCTTAATATGTGTTTGACTATGATCATGATGCGTTAATTACTTTATTTTTATTTTTCTGTTAGAATCATTTTTTCCAACCCATTTGTCTGTTTTTAATGAACTCTTCTCTTTCATATACTAGTACCTTTATTTTAGATAAAGCCCATTTTAATGAATGTTATAGCGAGTCAACCACGTTAGTTCTTTCTATAAAAGCCTTCTTTAAATCAGGCGTTTTGATGTTATTCGGTTTAACCCTTTTACTATTCACACAGGTAAATGCATATGCTGCTTGGTTTGTTATTGCATTAGGAATATTAGAGGCCCTAAGCCTTTATTATAGCCAACCATGGTGGGTTCTAAGGCAAATGCTTAGTAAAGCTTCTAATAGTGAAGTGACGTTAACCATTGATGAACAGGGAGTTCTGAGTGAATCTTTCTATCACAATGGCAGAATTTTATGGCAGGACATAACATCCATTCAAGAAACCAATTTAGGGTTTATTTTGCATTTTAATGTGGGAAAAGGTACAGGAAAAAGCTATTTATCTAAATCATACCTATCAAGTGATGCTCAGTTTTATATTCAATCGAAAGAATATACTTAGAAACTACTATGGCTAATGTAAATCCAATTCGGTTAACAAATCCTAAGTTTATCATCACCTTTGTCTTTTTATGGTTGAGTTTACTATATATTGCGAATCAGCCTTTTAATGATTTACTTGATTACTGGTTGTTTAGTTTCCTAGGTGTGATTGGAGCTATTTTTGCTAATTCAACGGGGGCTGGTGGCGGGGTGATTTTTATCCCAATGTTTGCTCAATTAAATTTTACTGAGCAGCAATCAATTGCAACTAGTTTTGCTATCCAATGCTTTGGAATGACAGCAGGTGCAGTTACTTGGAGCCATCATTATTATAGCCAAAAAAGAGATTTGCGGTTATGGCAAGGTTTTAAGCGTATTATTTCAGTGACTAGTATTAGTGCCATAATTGCTTTAACTGGCGTTTTTGTCTTTCAAATTTCTTCACCTGCATCTTTACACGTTAGTTTTAGTTGGTTTTCTTTCTTGCTTGGCTTGTTCATTATTTTAACGGTTTATATACTCAAGCCTCACCGAGAGCGTAGTCAAATTTATCTATTTGATTATATAGCACTTATTTTAATTGGATTCTTTGGTGGAGCATTAACTGCTTGGCTTAGTGTTGGTGTGGGGGAATTATTAGTTATTTACCTCATTCTCAGGCGTTTTGATATTAATATGGCAGTAGCTGCTGCTGTTGTTGTTTCTGCAATCTCTGTCTGGGCAGCTATAGGACAAGTGCATCAAGATGTATATTGGCAAGTTTTAGTTTTTGCGGGACCTGGAGCCGTGCTCGGTGGAATATTCGCTAAAACTTTAGTTACTCATATGTCTGCGACTCGCCTTAAACTATTTTTTGCACTTTGGTTATTAATTTCTGGAAGTTTGGGTATAGCTTAAACACATTAAGGTTTTAAATGGACTCCCCGTTAATGTCCAAGATAACAATTTATAACTTAATCTTAACAAGTCATTACAAAGTAAAGTGTAACTCTGATTTACAATTTATATATCAAGAAAACTCAATTACTTGATGTGCAGGAGAATTGTAATGACCATTAATTTAACGAATGACAATTTAGTTAATAAAGATAGTTTTTTAACTAGCCGTAAGCTTGAAAAAAACACAGTTTTACTGATTGGAAGTGATCAACGGCTTTCAGACTTGTTTGAGCATCAGCTCTATAGTCACGGTTACCAAGTTAAGCAGAAGAGTCGTGATGAAAGCATACTCACTAGTATTTCTAAAAATAAACCTCACTTAGTGATCCTTGATATTGGCTTTAGCAGTATAGCCATGTTGACAGTCATTACTCAAATTAGAACACTCTTTTCGGGACCTGTAGTATTGTTGACTTCGCGAGATAGTGAGCAAGAACAGGTTACTGCTTTTAATTTAGGGGCTGATGAATATTTAGTAAAACCTGTATCTGAAAATATACTCAATGTTAGAATTGATTCTTTGTTTAGGCGTTACAGTAAGCAACAGGTAGTTGATGAAGAAGCCAACATACAATTGGGTGGGTTAACTTTGTTTCCCTATTCTTATAAGTGTCAGCTAGGAGGAAGTAATATTCCTTTGTCGCAGTTTGAATTTAAACTAATACGGCTACTAGCTGACAATGTAGGTAGAATTATGAGCAGGGATTATATATATACACACCTCCTAGGTAGAGAATATAATGGCTCAGAACGAACTGTTGACGTAAGGGTTTCACAATTAAGAGAAAAACTAACTAAAAACAGTCAATCTAAATTGCACATCGAAACTGTTTGGGGGCAAGGGTATATGCTTAGCCTTGTTAATTAGATTAGGTTAAGAATATGTGTAGTTATGGTATTAATTGGAGCTTGTCAAAAAGAGTAGGTTGTACCGATTAATGCCATGTTTGCATCTCCGTACCAAGCACTTTGTGTTGAATCATTTAAAGGCTTAGCATGAATTATTCCCCCTGAAAATTGCCAAGCGGGGCTAACAGAATAACTTGTGATAATACCGTAACTATAATTTAATTCAGTTTCGTTAATTGTTATTGAGCTGTCTAAAAAAATTGGTTTATTGTTATGATAATTAAAGTTATTCAACTGCTCTATATTAGCCATCAATGACACATTAAATTCATCATATTGATGTAGTGTTACCGCGCCTTGAAAGTAGTATTTGCTCCAGCTTGATTCCTGTTTTGATTGTAACATACCAGCTTCAATAGAAAGCAAACGAGTATTGAATTCTCCCTTGATTTTTGTCGTATCCTCAAGAGGTTGAAGAGTATTAAATGAATCAGAAGTTAGGTCATGAGTGAATAGTAGTTGGCTAACAGGTGGGGTATTAGTTATTAAATCACTATAGCTGCTTTTATGCTCTGTTTGTTCAGAGTAGCCTTCGTCTGCATAACTTGTTATTGAGTGGGTTATGATCAACAAAGCAATGCCAAATGTGATTGATGGTTTCATATTTTCCCTTGTCGCATCCTTTGCTGAATTTATAATAATATTTATTTTTAATTTTTTATAAACGGCCATGTTCAACGTTTAAATACATAATTAACTATAGTCAAAATATTGATAAAATCAGTACAATTTATAAGAAAAATAAAATTATTTTTATTTTTAAAATTAAGTTATTGATTAGTTAAAAATAATATCAAAAAAACAGTAAATGTTTTATTGAGTTTAGCTAATTTGCTATACTCGCCATCTTAAATTTTTACTAAGGATTTATCTGTTGTTAACTCTTTTTCGTTTTACTTTGATGTCTGTCGCTTTCTTGTTTATTTGCACAGTTTCATGTTTTTATTGCTTGTTAAGGCCATTTCATCGAAACAATGTTTATCATACTTCTAGATTTTTAGGTAAGGTGACTAAGCTTCTCGGTTTTGATGTTGAAGTAAGAATTCCTGAATCAGTTAAAAATATTGGTCCCGCTGTCTATGTTGCTAATCATCAAAATAATTATGATGTTTTTACTATGGCTAGCGCTGTGCAACCAGGTACGGTAACAGTGGGTAAAAAAAGTTTGAAGTGGATTCCTATTTTTGGTCAAATGTATTGGTTAACAGGGAATATACTAATTGACCGTAAAAATACTAGTAAAGCCATGAGTGTAATGAAGCTAACGGCGAACAAAATTACTAAAAATAAGCTTTCAGTATGGATGTTTCCTGAAGGAACTCGTAGCAGAGGGCGTGGACTTTTACCTTTTAAAGCAGGGGCTTTTCGTACCGCAATACAAGCAAATGTACCTATTGTACCTATTTGCGCTAGTAATCAAGAAGGTACAATAAAAATGGGACGTTGGAATAATGGTAAAATTATTATCGAGCTTCTAGATCCTATTTATATACCTGAAGATAAAAGTATTAGTGCTCGTAATATTGCAGACCAAACTCATGCTTTAATGAAGGCGAAAATAAGTCAACTTGACGAAGAAATTTCAAAAGGTAAATAAAAAATGATTAACGAAGAATTACAGCATTGGTTTGAGCATACAGATGCGCTTGTTAGTGAACTATTAGAAGATGGCACTAATGAAGAGGTTTACCACACGATAGAGCATCACTTTGCTAGTGAAAATTTCGAACTGCTTGAAAAGGCTGCAATTGCCGCCTTTAAATTAGGTCTAGAAATAGAAGAGCCAGAAGAGGCTGAACTTGAAAATGGTGATAAAGTATTTGCATTTGATATTGTAACCGAGCAAATGCTTAATGCTGAGTTGCTTCGAGACGAAGTAAAAACAATGTTTGAATTAGCTCAAAAGTGTCATGTAGATTATGACGGGTGGGGAACTTACTTTGAAGAGTAACGACTTCATTTATAAACACTGTTTATCCATTATCGAAGCTAAAATTATTGATTGATTGGCAAGCCTAGTAATCGACAAGACCTGTGAAATAAAATACACTAGTGGTCATACCTTATTTGTGTTTTTCGAGAAAATGTTATGTCTGTTGTAATTAGTGGTACTGGGTTATTTACTCCTTCTGAAAGTATTTCAAATGATGAGTTAGTTGCTTGTTTTAATAGCTATGTTGATAAGTTTAATGGCAATAATGAGCAAGCAATTGCAAACGGTGAAGTAACCGCATTATCGCATTCGAGTAGTGCATTCATTGAAAAAGCTTCAGGCATTAAAAGCCGCTATGTAATGTCAAAAGATGATATCTTAAATGTTGATGTTATGAGACCGTCATTTGTTGAACGCCCAAACGAAGCCTTATCTATGCAAGCCGAAATTGGCGTTGCTGCGGCAAAACAAGCGATAGCGGCTGCGAATAAAACAGCTGCAGATATTGATCTTATCATTGTTGCTTGTGCTTATACTCAGCGTTCTTATCCTGCTATGGCTATTGAAATACAGCAAGCACTAGGTTGTCCTGGTTGGGGATTTGATATGCTAGTGGCATGCTCAGCTGCAACTTTTGGTATAATCAATGCCGCAAATGCTATTCGCAGTGGTACGGCTAAAACCGTGTTAGTGATTAACCCTGAAATATTGTCACCGCAAATTAATTATCGAGACCGAGATAGCCACTTTATTTTTGGTGATGTTGCTACTGCTTCTATCATTGAAGATGAATCTACAGCAACGGGCGAGCACCAGTTTAAAATTATTGCTGAACAACCTATCACGCAATTTTCTAATAATATTCGCAGTAACATTGGCTATATGAACCAATGTAGTCCAGAAACAGCAAATGATGTAGATAAGTATTTTATTCAGCAAGGCCGTAAAGTATTTAAAGAAGTGTTACCCATGGTATCTAATTTAATTGCATCGCAAATGGATAAAGTTGAATTAGCTCCAGAGGACATTAAGCGCCTTTATTTGCATCAAGCAAATATTAATATGAATAATTTTATTGGTAAGAAAGTGTTGGGGCGTGATCCTACAGCTGAGGAAGCACCAATTATTTTAGATGAGTATGCAAATACTAGTTCAGCAGGCTGTATTATCGCATTACACAAGCATCATGATGGACTTAACTCTGGCGATAAAGCTGTGTTGTGTTCGTTTGGTGCTGGTTATTCAGCTTGTTGTTTGATTTTAGAATACGTGTAAAATCATTCTTAAATCAATGACTTGAAAAGCTACAAGCGATTAGTTTTGTCACTTGTAGCTTAACTCTTAACTGGGTTTTTATGTAGGTTTTTTTAAATGTTTTTATTCAAGCCGCTTTATTCGAACTTTTATTCAAGCCTCATTATTCGAAAAACTGCGCAAAGAACAGTTTAATGTAATCCATAATTTTTGAGAATAAACTTCCTTCATTTACTTCTTGCAACGTTACTAGAGGATATTGCGCAATATCTTCCCCTTCAAGCTGCAAGAACAACTTACCAACAACGGTACCTTTTGCTATTGGTGCTGTTAATTGTTGGTCTAGCTCAAAAGTAGCCTTTAAGTTTTTACGTTGACCACGTGGAATAGTAATAGGGGTATCTAATGCTATACCTAAATCTACTTCCTTTTTATCGCCCATCCAAATGCGGTTAGTAGCAAATTTTTCACCTGCTTTATAAGGAGTATACGTTTCAAAAAAACGGAAACCATAATTCAGCAATTTCTTACTCTCTACTTTACGAGCTCGTTCACTTTCTGTGCCCATTACAACCGTAACAAGACGCATGTCGCCTTTAGTGGCTGATGTAACTAAACTATAGCCCGCATTAGATGTGTGGCCAGTCTTCATACCATCAACGTTCAAGCTTTTATCCCACAACAATGAATTACGGTTATATTGCTTAATATTGTTGTATGTGAAAGATTTTTGTTTGTAAATTGCATATTCATTAGGAACTTCACGAATAATGGCGCTCGCTAAGTTTGCCATATCACGGGGAGTTGTCATGTGAGACGAGCTATCTAGACCATGACTATTTTCAAAAAATGAGCTGGACATGCCTAATTGCTCGGCGTGAGCATTCATTAAATCGGCAAATGCACTTTCACTGCCAGCGATGTGTTCCGCCATTGCAACACAAGCATCATTACCTGAAGCAACAATAATCCCTTGATTCAGTAGACGGACTGAAACTTCAGTACCTACTTCGATAAACATTTTTGATGACTCAGGAAAGTTCTTTGCCCAAGCGTTTTCGCTAATCATTACTTGGTCATCATTCGAAATGTTTCCGTTTTCTAATTCTTTTCCTATGATATAGCTAGTCATCATTTTAGTTAAACTTGCAGGCGCTAATTGCATATCTGCATTTGTTTCAGCAATGACTTTTCCTGTAGTGAAATCAATTAAAATATAACCTTTAGCGTTAATTTGTGGAGCATCTGGAATAATAGTGATCGCATGACTTAGAGGAGTAATTGCTAAAGCTGTGCCCAAAAAAGAGAGCGTGATAAGTTTGATTAATTTACGTGCGATTTTTTGTGTTTTTATGGATGATTTTAATGGCATAATTATTTAATAATGAGATGAATAGGAAGACGGATTAAATATATACTCAAACGACTTCTAACTCCAACTGAATCATGTAGTTTGAAGTCGTTTGAGTATAAAACTATCGGAAAGTATACCACCTCTAATTTAGTTGGCTATGGCTGATATGAAGTTAATTGTAAAAAATAACTTTAATGTACTCAAACGACTATTACATTGGAGCTTATAAGCTTCTTAAGTAAGCATTTGGGAAATTCCCCCCTTTTAACTCTTTTAACAGTTTATTTAACTTTTCTATATTTACAATAGGACCTATTTGAACACGATATATGCCATTTTTCTTTGGATAATTAACGGTTTGGGAGTGCTGGTTTGATAGTGTTTTAGCCGTTTTTTTTGCTAATTCATATTTACTTGTGGCAAAAACCTGAATGTAGTTTTTTTCTTGAGTTGAGGCTTGATTAGGTGATTCTGTTTCTACTTTCTGGCTTGCAACTGGTGAATTTGTTTTTTTACCGAACTCGGTAATAGCCGTGATTTTAACCCTTGCTGTGCCTGTTTTTAACATATCAAGCTTATAAGCAGCACTGTAGGATAAATCAATAATACGGCTTTGGTGAAAAGGACCGCGATCGTTAACGCGAACAATGACTGATTTATTGTTAACAAGGTTGGTGACTTTTAAATAGGTAGGTAGTGGCAAATTTTTGTGTGCTGCACTCATCGCATACATATCATAAATTTCACCGTTTGAAGTTAAGTGGCCATGAAATTTTTTGCCATACCAAGAAGCTATGCCAGTTTGTTCAAACCCTTGTGCATTACTTAATACTTTATAATCAATCCCTCGTACTTGATAGTTTTTGTTTCCACCTCGACTATGCGGCTCAGCACGTGCAATAGCATCTTTAAGTTCACTTTGATGCGGAGTTCTACTTGGAGTACTATCGTTTGCATCTTGATAACGCCCTGTGCTACAAGCGGATAAGATAAATGTAAAAAGAATTGAAATTATTTTATTATTTTTGTTCATACTTTATTCCGCAAACTAATTTTATTCATGTAGCACTTAATGTTGAAGATAGTTCGTTCGAATTTGAGGAGAATGCGCGGAGTTGACTTTAGTCAATGAGCACATTCGACAATAAAGTCGGATGAAATAGCAATAACTTTAAGCTGATACTATACGTGGAAGCGCCTATGCGTGCTTATCGCCATCAGCATGCCAAATCCCGCTAGTAATGTCACCATTGAAGTGCCGCCATAACTAACTAAAGGCAGTGGAACACCAACCACAGGCAATAAGCCTGACACCATGCCAATATTTACAAATACGTAAACAAAGAAGGTTAAGGTTATGCTGCCCGCTAATAATTTAGTAAAAGCATGTTGGGCGTTTACTGCAATCCATAAACCTCGCATAACAATGAATAGATATACCGCAAGTAATATGCCTACGCCGATTAGGCCAAACTCTTCACTAAAAACGGCAAAAATAAAGTCTGTGTGTCGTTCAGGTAAGAATTCAAGCTGTGATTGTGTTCCTTGCAGCCATCCTTTACCGTTAACGCCTCCTGAGCCAATTGCTATTTTAGATTGAATGATGTGATAACCCGAGCCAAGAGGATCTTGTTCTGGATTTAAAAAGGTCATTACTCGTTGTCTTTGATAATCTTTCATCAAAAACATCCACAAAACGGGGGCGAATGCGGAAGCTAACCCTGCGCAAACTCCAATTAATTTCCAGCTTGCACCCGCTAGAAATATAACAAAAATACCTGAACTGGCAATCAGTAATGAAGTGCCTAAATCGGGCTGTTTAGCAATTAATAACGTCGGTATTAACACTAATATAAAAGCGATAATAATAGTGGATATTTTAACGGGAAGGCTCTCTTGGCTGATAAACCAAGCAATCATAATAGGCACAATTAACTTCATCACCTCAGAAGGTTGAAACTTCATAAAACCTAAATCTAACCAACGCTGCGCACCTTTACCTACATGACCAAATAACAGTACAGCAATTAACATTAGAATGCCTATAACAAAAACAGGCACAGCCCATTTTCTATAGGACAGCGGTGGAATTTGAGCAATAACTAACATGACAACTAAAGCTACGCCTAATCGAACTGCCTGACGGTAGACAATGTCTATGCTTTGGCCACCTGCGCTATAGACAATAAATAAACCAAGTGCCATTAGCGACAATATACCCAGCAATAATGCTAAATCAATGTGTAGCTTCTGCCATATGCTACGTATTTGTTGTTGATCTTGGCTGTTACTGCGCACTAGTTGTTCCTACTATTTTGCTGTTTGTTTTTCTTATTCTGAGTAATACCATAAACATTACTGTGCTGTGGGTGCCTGCTTTCGTCATTACTGATGATCTGACGAACACCGAAGTATTGATCCATTACTTGGCGTGCCACGGGGCCAGCATTAAAACCGCCACCACCTTTTAAAACGTTCTCTACGGCAACAGCAACCACTATTTCTGGATTCTCATAAGGGGCAAAAGAAACAAACATAGCATTGTTTCGTTGTTTTTCTTTTGTAGCTTTAGCATCATACTTTTCATCCTGCTTTTTAGTAATCAGCTGTGCGGTACCTGTTTTACCTGCAGCGTCATAATTACTTCCTTTAAAAACATGGTATGCAGTTGCTACTTTATTCTGAGCCGTGTTATGCATGGCATCAAGTACTAAATCCCAGTTTTTATAGTCTTTTAATACAATTGGGGGCTTATCTTCATATTCCACCATTTTGGTTATAATATTGGAATCAATGTTAAGTGGCTTATTATTGTTAATGTTATTTTTAATTACCTCATTATTTTCAGCTAATTGCGTTGTAGCACGTAAAAAGTGAGGGATTTTGATTTCACCTTTATTTGTTAATATAGAAATAGCTTGTGCTAGTTGCAAAGGAGTGACAGTCCAATACCCTTGCCCGATACCTATTGAAATAGTGTCACCTGTATACCATGGCTGATTATAGCGATTACGTTTTGTTTCAACGCCAGGTAAAATAGTGCGACCTTCTTCCAAAATATCAACGCCGGTATAATCACCAAAGCCAAACCTTTCCATCATATTGGTAATACTATCAATGCCTAATTTATAAGCTAAATTGTAGAAGTAGACGTTACATGAATGTTCTATTGCTTTATTCAAATCGACCCAGCCATGGCCTTGTGCCCACCAATCTCTATATTTTCGTTTAATTCCTTTAAGTTGAAACCAGCCGGGATCATAAAAGCGGGTCGTTTGGGTGACTACTTTTTCTTCTAGGCCAGTTAAAGCGAGTAGAGGTTTAACTGTTGAAGCAGGAGGGTAACCCTGCACACTACGGTTAAGCAAGGGCTTATTATTTTTGGGGTCGAGCAACTTTTTATAATTTTTATTACTGATCCCATGAACAAATAAATTACCGTCATAACTTGGATTTGAATACATGGCCAAAATTTCACCAGTACGTGGGTCCATAGCCACAACTGCACCACGCTTTCCTAAAAGGGCACGCTTGGCAATCATTTGTAGTTCAATATCTAAGGTTAAGGTTAAATCTTTACCGGGTGTTGGAGGGGTATAGTCCAACGTTCGAATAATTCGGCCTTGGTTATTAATTTCGACTTCTTGATGTCCTATGCTGCCATGTAAAATATCTTCGTAATATCTTTCAATGCCAAGTTTTCCAATACCGTGAGTTGCAGCATAGTTTTCTGACTTGCCTTCAAGCTCAAGTTTATTTGCATCTTTACGGTTTATTCGAGCTACATAGCCTAGGTTATGCGTTGTTAACTTTCCAAAAGGATAGTAGCGTTTTAAGCGGGCATCAACAAATATACCGGGAAATTTGTGCTGATTGACAGCGAAAAGAGCCACTTGCTGCTCGCTTAAACGAGGGTGTAATTCAATTTGTTTGAAGCGACGTTTACTCTTTACGGACTTAAAAAACTTTTTTTGCCTATCTACACTGATATCGAGTAATTTACTTATTTCATTAATGTTAGATTGTAGATCATCTGTTTGTTCAGGAATAACCGCTAAACTGTAAACAGGCTTGTTATCAGCAAGAATAACACCATTACGATCGTAAATTAGACCGCGATTTGGTGCAACAGGTAACAATTTTATTCTATTTGAATTTGACCGTGTTTGGTATTTTTCAAAAGACTCGACTTGCAATGAATAGATATTGCTAAACAATACTAACAAGAGCACAAGTACGCCAGCAAAAGTAATAAAAGTACGACGAGCAAACAAATTTGCTTCTGCGCTGTGATTACGAATAATAACGCGACGAGGGGCCATTAGCTAACCCCTCTATGCAGAAATTTTATCGTTGCAAACAGATTTGCTTCTGCATTCTTGCAACAAAAGTGATTACGAATAATAACGCGACGAGGAGCCACTAGTTATTCTCTATGATAAGGATGGTTAGTATTAACACTCCAAGCGCGGTATAAGCTTTCAGCAATGAGAATTCTAACCATAGGATGTGGCAAAGTTAATGGTGATAAAGACCATTTTTGTTCACTGGCTTTAATGCAGGCAGGTGACAAACCTTCTGGTCCACCAACCAGTAGAGCTACATCTCGGCCATCAAATTGCCAACGCTCAAGTTGCTTAGCAAGTTGTGGTGTTTCCCAAGGTTTACCTTCAACTTCTAAAGTGACAATACGGTTTCCTTTGGGGATGGCGGTAAGTAATTGCTCACCTTCTTTTTCTAAAATACGCGCGATATCTGCATTTTTACCACGCTTACCAGCTGAAATTTCGATTAAATTGAATGATAAATCACGAGGGAAACGACGAGCATACTCGTTAAACCCTTGAGTAACCCAACTTGGCATTTTAGTGCCAACGGCGTATAAAGTTAGTTTCATAAATTAATTTTCTACGCCTTTGATGAGGGAAGCATAAGGTCACTATGTGTTTAAATCAAACTACTTGAATTAGCATGCTAAATTTTATCGCGTAGGAAAAAGTGACTAGAGCAAGGCGGTTGATTGAGGAATAGCTCGCTATTGCGAGTGAGACCAGCGCCGTTATAGTCTTTCCTTCCATAAAGAGTTAACCAGCAAAAATTAGTCTTCAGCCCATAACTGTTCAAGATTATACTTATCGCGTTGTTCATCTGTCATAACATGAACAATAATATCGCCTAAATCGACTAGTGACCATTCACCGACATCGTTTCCTTCCATTCCGCGTGGTTCAACACCAGCAGCACGACATTCAATTGCTACTGATTGAGCAATAGATTTTACATGTCGGTTTGAGTTACCTGAGCAGATAACCATATAGTCGGCAAAACTAGCTTTGTCGCTAATATGAAGAGAAATGACATCTCTACCTTTCATATCTTCAAGTTTTTCGATAACAAATTTATTAAGTTCTTCAGTTTGCAAAGTGTTCTTCCTAGTGTCAGGTTTATTGTTTAACTCGGGAATAACTCACCGAAAAAGGTCGCATCAAAATACGACTCACAATTAATTTATGTATAAGTAGATAATAATAACACTTTTTGAAGTGATCGTTAACGATAAAGCTTATTTTTGTTGATAAAATCTAATACTGCTGGAGAAAGTAAATGCTGACATTCTTGTTTGTTAATTAAACGTTGACGCACTTCACTAGAAGAAATGTTGATATCTAAATGTTTATCATAGTTAGGTAAGCTACTAGGAAGTAATAAAATCCCCCCAGCGTAACTATTTTTCAAGGCTTTTGCATCATCAACTTGATGTTTATTCAGTAATAATTTAGTCGCTTGGTTTATATTACTTAACTGATAATTTGGACGTGTGTTAACGACTAGATGACAAAACGATAATATCTCTTGATGCTTATGCCACGTAGTAAATGTTAATAATGAATCTAATCCCATAATGAAATATAAATGAGTATTGGGATGACATTGCGATAGTTCCCTTAAGGTATCAACGGTAAATGAGTGTCCATTGCGCTGTAATTCACGTTCATCACAACTAAAGTTAGGCTCTGCATCACAGGCTAATTTAACCATTGTTGCTCGGTGTTTGGCGCTGATATTAGGCGATGCTTTATGAGGAGGAATACTGGCTGGAATTAATAATATTTCATCTAACGATAGATGAGCGGCTACGGCTTTAGCTGGTAAAGTATGACCAAGGTGAATGGGGTTAAAAGTGCCTCCTAAAATACCAATATTACTCATTACTAACAGTGCCCATAGTTAACAATGCTCAAACTGACGTAACTCACTGTCAACTGTATTCGTAGTTAAGCGAAAAGTGCTGCATAGTTTCACCATCGTAAAGTGTTATGCAAAGGTCTGCTAATAATATAAAGGCATTGAACTCGCTGCTAGTTTTGCTGATCAAATCAATATCGGCAAGTCGAGATATAGCTCGTTTTACATTTTTTAGACTTATATTAGTAAGAGCGTGTTGATATAAAGGCTTACGTTTATCCCAAATACGATATTCTTTATACAAATCATTGAGCGGTTTACCTTGGGCTAACTTATCTAACATTGCGTACAGTTGATTAATTTCTTTGTGGAACACCCAGATTACTTGCCCTACAGATGTTCCTTCTTGCTGTAATTGATCCAACATGACTAAACACTTTTTACAATTGCCCAGTAATAAAGCATCAATAATTTGAAAAGGATTAAATTTGGCTTGTTTGGTCACTAATTGTTCAGCATCATGTAAACTGATTTGCTGATTATTAGGGAATAACAATGTAAGTTTTTGAAGCTCTTGTTCTAAGGCTGGTAGGTTTCCTTCAAATAACTCTATTAATAATGATGATAATTCTGGCGCTAGGTTAAGGTTTAGGATTCTTGCTTGATTTTGTAACCACCTTGGCAAGCCTTGAACGTCTATATCATATAAAGGTAAATAACACCCTAATTGAGTTAACGTCTTAAACCACTTTCTATTCGCACTTGGGCCGTCTAACTTTGGACCATGAAAAATAAAAGTAACATCCTGAAAGGAAACGTTTTTGTTGATGGTTTCGCTTAATGCCAATAAGGCTTTGTTACCGTTATCACCAATCTTTATGGTAGTGAATTCAACTTCAATTATGCGTTGACTAGCAAACAAACTCATTGATTGGTACTCATCAATGAGTTGTTGCCAGTCAAATTTATTGTCGCTACTAAAGCGGATTACTTCACTAAAACCTTGCTGTTGAGCATGTTTTTTGATTTTTGCTAAACTATCATTTTTTTGCCAAGGCTCATCACCAAAAACCAACCACACAGGTTTAAAACCCTGTGTTAATGTTTGCTGTAGTTGGTTATGGTAAATCTTCATTTGAGCCTTTTATCGCTGAATTCTTGCCATATCTCGCAGTATTTTATCTGCAGCAGATTTTCTCATTTCACTTAACAATAATGATAATTCGCGAGATTTTGCCAGTGCCAAATTAGGATCATCTTGATAATCACGGTTCAGCTCAAAACGAAAATCTTGCGGTTCTTCGTTTGGTTCACCATTAATTGAGCCAAAACGTAATTGATAATGCACTGCGTAAATTAATTCATATTCAGCAACTTGGCCGTTTTGAAATACTGATAATGTTCTTCTATCAAGCTTATCTGACATGATACGTAGCTCAGGTGTTTGCTCATTTTTATATTTAAGCACTTTTACTTGATTACGAGAAAGGTGTTGTTTCACTAAACGCGTTAATTCACCATGAACATCGCTTGAGCTAACATATAGTGTTTGTAATTCATCACTAAGTAAGTAATCACCACGAAGGTGAAAGCCACAGGAGCTTAACAAACTTGTGAGAAGTATCATTAGTAAGATACTTATCTTTTGCTTGTGTGCATTTGGGCTTACACTCTGTCGGGATGATAAGTTCATATTAGTTAGCCACAATATTTAGCAATTTACCTGGAATATAAATAATTTTTCGAATGGTTTTGCCATCAGTGAACTTCAATACGTGTTCGTCATTCAAGCCTAACTCTTCAACCATTTCTTTATTGGTATCTGCGGCAACCGTTATTTTTGCACGTAATTTACCATTAACTTGTACGATGATAAGCTTTTCATCTTCAACTAAAGCACTTTCATCTACGGTTGGCCATTGAGCATTCTCAACAGAGTTACTGTCATTGTTGCAAATCTGTTGCCACAAGTAATGACACATATGCGGTGTAATAGGCGTTAACATTAATACTACTGCGCGAAGAGATTCCAGCATTACGGCTTTGTCTTCATCTGTATTCATTGGTGCTTTGCTTAAATGGTTCATTAACTCCATGATTGCAGCTATGGCGGTATTAAAGGTATTACGGCGACCAATATCATCGGTTACTTTCGCAATTGTTTTGTGTAATTCACGACGCAGCTTTTTCTGCTCTGAGTTTAATTTTAAAGCTTGGCTTGTGGATACATCTCCATTATTGGCTTCAGTAAAGTCGTGAACAATTTTATAAACACGCTTAACAAAACGATGTGCACCTTCAACGCCTGCATCAGACCACTCTAGTGTTTGCTCTGGCGGTGAAGTAAACATGATAAATAAACGCACAGTATCAGCGCCATATTTATTAATAACTTCTTGTGGGTCTATACCATTATTTTTTGATTTTGACATTTTACTCATGCCAGCAGATATAACGGCTTCACCGTCAATCTTGCTAACAGCAGACGTTACATGACCTTTTTCATCACGTTCAACACTAACATCACTTGGTGCAATCCATTCTTGCGCGCCATTATCAGCTTCACGGTAATAAGTATCAGCCAACACCATGCCTTGACACAATAATTTTTTATAAGGTTCATCGCACTCTACTAAGCCAACATCACGCAGTAATTTATGAAAAAAACGAGAATAAAGTAAATGTAAAATAGCATGTTCGATACCACCAATGTATTGATCAACTGGCAGCCAGTAGTTGGCTTTAGCCGGATCAAGCATTTGAGTATCATCATTTGGACAACAATAACGTGCGTAGTACCATGAAGACTCCATAAAGGTGTCGAAGGTATCAGTTTCACGCAGGGCTGATTCGCCATTAAAGGTTGTTTTTGCCCACTCTGGATCGTCTTTTATTGGTGAGGTTACACCATTCATGACAACATCTTCTGGCAAAACTACGGGTAGTTCGCTTTCAGGTACGGGAACAGACTCGCCATTGGCAAGGTTGATCATAGGAATAGGAGTTCCCCAATAACGTTGGCGGGATACGCCCCAATCACGCAAGCGGAAATTAGTGGTTACCTTACCCTTATTCTCACTGATTAACTTATCGCTGATCGCTTTAAAAGCTTGCTCAAAGTCTAAACCATCAAATTCACCCGAGTTGATCAAATTTCCTTTTTCAGTGATGGCTGCTTTGCTTATATCAGAAATATTAGCATCATCACCATCTTGTCCTTGAATAACTTGTGTAATAGTGAGGCCATATTTAGTAGCAAATTCATAATCACGTTGATCATGACCAGGGACTGACATTACTGCGCCAGAGCCGTAATCCATCAAGACAAAATTAGCAGCCCAAACAGGAACTAATTCACCTGTAAGTGGGTGAATAGCTTTAAGGCCAGTATCAACACCTTTTTTCTCCATCGCAGCCATATCAGCTTCGGTGGTCTGATTGCCTTTACACTCTTTAATAAAGTCAGCTAGCTCAGTATTACCTTTGGCAGCATTTTCTTTCGAAGCAATCAACGCTAATGGATGTTCAGCAGCAAGCGCCACATAAGTAACACCCATTAAGGTATCTGGACGAGTAGTGTAAATATCAAAGCTTTCTTGTTTACCTTCAACTAGACCTTCAACTTGAAAAGTCATATCAACGCCTTGTGAGCGACCAATCCAGTTACGTTGCATGGTTTTTACTTGTTCAGGCCAATCGGTTAATTGGTCTAAATCGTCAAGTAGCTCTTGTGCGTAATCGGTAATTTTAATAAACCATTGTGGAATTTCTTTCTTTTCAACGATAGCGCCAGAACGCCAACCACGACCATCAATCACCTGCTCATTTGCTAAAACAGTTTGATCTACAGGATCCCAGTTTACCGTGGCATTTTTTTTATAAACTAAGCCTTTTTCAAAAAGCTTAGTGAAAAACCACTGTTCCCAGCGGTAATAGTCTTGCTTACAAGTGGCTAGCTCTCTGCTCCAGTCGTAACCAAAACCTAAAGATTGTAACTGGTTACGCATGTAATCAATATTTTGGTAAGTCCATTTTCCCGGCGCGCTTTTATTTTTAATCGCAGCATTTTCAGCAGGTAAACCAAAAGCATCCCAACCCATAGGTTGCATAACATTTTTACCCTGCATGCGTTGGTATCGAGAAACCACATCACCTAGGCTGTAATTGCGCACATGACCCATGTGCAAACGACCACTAGGGTATGGGAACATGGCTAGACAGTAGAACTTCTCTTTGCTGTCATCTTCAACGGCTTTAAACGTTTCGTGATCAGTCCAAAATTGTTGTACTGTCGCTTCAATCGATTGGGGATTATAAATGGCTTCCATTAATGGTTTCTCTAACGCTGTGTTTAGGTATTATTTCTGCTTGTTTTATCTGCTTAGTTTACGGTAAAGTCAGTATAAAATGCGCAATAAACTTGAGTTTGAATTATCGCGATAGAATACCTTATCTGGCTAGCTAACAACAAGCTTAATCGGTAATTTTGTCTATACTAGTTAGTATTAGTTAATAAGAATATTGAACAGTGATTAAAGGAACGTGTTATGACAAATAAAAAAGAATATCTTATGGAAATTTATCAAGATCTTAGTAACTGGCTTGATGAAATGAAAGAGCTGCAAAAACCAAAAATTAATGAGTTAGTTAAACGTGCTAAATTATATGCAAAAGCAGCAGAAAATATGTCGGAAGAAAAAGTCAATCAATTTGCCGATAACTTAAAGCATGATCTACATGACTTTTATCAACAAAATCAATCGCAAGTTAAACACTCAACTTATTTGGGGCTGCTCAATGAAACGCTTTGGTCAAACCTTGCACAGTTAACGGATAAATCTCAAGTTGAATGGGCTGAATTAGTTGAGGATTTTGAGCATGATGGCATATACAAAACTGGCGATATTATTGGTTTTGGTGAGTTGGTTTGTCAGCAATGTGATGAAAAAACACATATCATGCATGTAAGTGAGGTCGCTGTGTGTGCAAAATGTGGTGGTGGTAGTTTTACGCGTTTACCGCTCGATCCTTAGTTTCTAGTTAGTTTTTATATTGTTAGGGCTTATTATTGTTAGTAAAGCGCTTAGCGAGTACACTAGTTATATAGCTTTCACTATTTTAAAAAAGCACTTCTCTCAAGGACATGCATGACCATAACACCTGCTTTGCAATGTAAACTTACCTCTTTACAACTTAGTTCTACTTTATCCGCAGAGCTTTTCTCTCAAAACCAACACCCAAGTGAAATAAAACAAGCCTTTGTTGGTCATGGTCGCGCTAAAGAAGCGTTAGATTTTGGGCTATCAATGCCGTCTATAGGGTTTAATGTGTTCGCAATGGGAGAACACGGCATAGGAAGACAAACATTAATCAAGCAATTATTAACTAATTTGGCGCAAGAACAGGCTACTCCAGCTGAGTGGTGTTACATCAATAATTTTGACGAAAACCATGCGCCATACAAGCTTTATGTAAACCCAGGTGATGGTAAGCAGCTCTTGTCTCGAATGAATAAATTTATTGATGAGTTAATGGACTTATTTCCTGAAATTTTTGATAACCCCGGTTATCAAAGGCAGAAGTCATCAATAGATCGTGATTTTAATAAAAAATATGATGAAGCTATTGCCGCAGTTGAAGAAATTGCATTAAAAAACAATGTTTCCTTATATGAAGAAAATGGTGAAGTAGGTTTCTCCCCTTTAGTTGACGGAAAGCCATTAAATGACAAAGAATTTGCCAATATTGATGAAACAGATAGAGCGAAGTTTTATCAATTGTTAGCCGAACTTGAAGTTGTACTCGCAGAGCAGTTACTTGAATTACCTTTATGGAAACGTGAATCTTCAGATCTGTTGCGTAAACTGAAAAATGAAACTGCAGAGCAAGCAATAAAACCTTATTTAAAAGAGTTAGAGCAAGAGTTTAGTAACAATGAAGGGGTATTGAAATATCTCAGTAAAGTAAATAATCATGTTGTTGACGCTTCATTAGAAATTTTAGTAAATGATGAAGATGATGCTCCAAATGATAAAGAGTTACGTAAATTAATGGTTGAGAGATTTTTGCCTAACTTATTGGTGCCTAGAGAAATTAACGATGGTGCCCCTGTTGTTTATGAACAAAACCCAACTTACCAAAACCTTTTTGGTCATGTCGACTATGCCAGCTTTCAAGGGAGTAGCTATACCAGTTACCGATTAATTCGTCCCGGTGCTTTGCACAAAGCGAATGGTGGTTATTTATTGCTTGATGCGGATAAGTTACTGACTCAACCTCTTGTTTGGTCTCGTTTAAAGTTAGCCTTAAAAACAGGGCAAATAACCATAGAAAATCCTTATGCGGAGCTAAGCCAACCGGGGGCTTACAGTTTGCAACCAGAAAAAATCCCCTTGAAAGTTAAAGTGATCTTATTAGGTGATGCTGAGATTTATTATACTCTGCAAGATTACGATCAAGAGTTTACTGAATTATTTAGGGTCTTGGCTGATTTTGATCGCCATCTGGACAAAAATGATGACAACTTGATCGCTTTTGGTAACTTAATCCGTCAACGAGCATTTAAGTATAGTTATCCTGATATCGATGATGCTGCGGTACTTGAACTAGTTCGATATGCGTTAAGGCGAGCAGAGCATCAACATAAAATTTCTGCCAATATTGTGCAAGTGAATGATTTATTAGATGAAGCCAATTATTGTTGGAATAAAAGTGGCGCTAAAGGCATATTAAAGGCTGAACATATTGCCATGGCATTGGCAGCTAAAAAGCGTCGTACAGGCCGGTTAAGTGAGACTTGGCTTGATGAAATTAAAGAGCAACAAGTGTTGATTAATACCGAAGGTGAGTTTATCGGCAAAGTAAATGGCTTAACGGTATTAGAAATTGGCGATAGTGTTTTTGGTACACCAGCACGCATCACTGCAACGGTTTATGCTGGAAGCGAAGGGGTTACAGATATTGAACGTGAAGTTGATTTAGGTAAATCTATTCATTCTAAGGGGGTGCTGTTACTTACAGGATATCTAGGGCATAAATACGGTCAGAGCTTTCCTGTGTCCATTTCAGCAAATATTGCTATTGAACAATCTTATGGTCATATCGACGGAGATAGCGCCTCAATGGCTGAACTTTGTGCTTTAATCTCTGCTATCACTTCATTACCTATAGATCAAGGTTTAGCAATTACTGGATCAATTAATCAGCATGGCGAAGTACAATCAATTGGTGGCGCGAATGAAAAAATTGAAGGCTTTTTCCAACTTTGCCAAGACAAAGGCTTGACAGGAAAACAAGGTGTTATCATTCCAAAAACGAATGTGATTAATTTAATGTTAAATACTGAAGTCATTTCAGCGGTAGAACGTGGTGATTTTGCCATTTATGCGGTGGACACCATTGACCAAGCACTAGAATTGTTAATGAAAACTACTGCAGGAACTATGAATAGCACAGGTAGATATCCTAGAAAATCTATTCATGCTTTAGCATTAGAAAAATTATCTCATTTTGCTGAATTGTTGGAAGGTGGTGAGGAGTAACTTATAATAAAAAACACCAGAGAAAAATCTTCAATGGTGTTTTTTTATTGGACAAAAGTTATTTAAAAAATTGAACGAAAAGACGACTTTCCACTTCGACGAGTAGCACGTCTATTTCTCATTCGACTATGTAACTCTCTGCGTTTAGAGCCTAACCATTCTTCACGGGTAATGGTGCTATCACCTGAACGATCTTCTTCTCTTTCTCTGTAAGCACAAAACTCGCCAAAAGCTTCTATGTCTGGCTGTAGCTCTTCTGCGACTAATTCAATCATTATGGCATCATCTAAGAAACCTAAAACGGGAATGTGATCAGGTACTAAATCCTCTGGATCGCTAAAGTAAGCTAATGCGCTGATAACGTCACTACGTTCTTGCTCAGGAATCAACCATTCTTTATCTTCAATCATGGCAACAAGCGTTTCCAATTTTTGAAGACGCAGTTTTACAAATTCAGGTACATCACCTTGCACTTCTAGGCTTAAATTTTTTGCATTAGCTAAAATATCTTCTTCAGACAAGTTTTTTACACCTGATTGAGCTTGTCTCATTACATTTCGAAAGTGATCTAGATCTGATTCTTTCAATTCAAAAGTAACTTCAAACGCCATTATAATTCTCCTGTATTTGGCTTTCATCAAAAGTAATATAGGTTATAACTCTACATTGAAAAAGTTAAATACATCTACTTTTTTTGACCTTAACCTTAAATCTATCAGATAAGTAAAATAACGCCACAATTTTTATGTAAAAATATTTTTCTACTTGAAGCTCAGAATAACGAACGAGCAATCAATTATAGATGATTTTTGCTGTGAAGCATTAATTTTGCTGGCTTCGTGTTGATTTTAAATAAAAAGTTTCATTTTTTTTATTTTCTACTATGCTTATTTTGTAAGCAATAAAAATATTTCGGCAAGGTAAGTTGTCTGTCGCCATAAAGCTTAAAAGCAAACTAATAAAAATAATATTTTTTCCAGTTGTTTATAAATAATAATAATAAGCATAGGAATTGGGGGCGTAGTGGAATTAACTAGTCAAATTAATGAAATTTGGCCAATAGCGGCATACTTTGTCATTTTAGTCGCTATGCTAATTTTTATGATGGTCTTATCTCATTTCTTGGGACCAAAAACAAAATCTCGCGCTAAAAATACGCCTTATGAGTCAGGCATTGTCTCTGTCGACCACAATAAAACCCGCTTTGGTAATCATTTCTTTTTATACGCAATTTGTTTCGTTATTTTCGATTTAGAAACTATTTTTCTTTTCGCTTGGGTTATTGCCTTTGATGAAGTGGGCTGGCTTGGCTTTATTGAAGCAAGTATTTTTATTGCTGTGTTATTAGCCGCGCTAATTTATTTAATTCGTATTGGCGCCCTTGAGCTTAAACATCGACATCAAAGCATGCGAGTGCAGCAAGTACATTTTGAAAACTTAAACCTCAACTTAAACCTTAATAAAAAGGAACGGTTTTAATGGAGTGGTCATTAACTAAAGCCAAGCTTGATGAGCAAATGAGTCAAGCTAAATCGGTTTCTGAAGAAGAATTACAGCGAAGTGTTTTCATGGCTAAGCTTGATGATATGGTTAACTGGGGAAGAAAAAACTCTATTTGGCCTTTTAATTTTGGTTTAAGTTGTTGTTATGTCGAAATGGCAACCAGCTTCACTTCTCGTCACGATATTGCTCGTTTTGGCGCAGAGGTTATTCGTGCTACACCAAGGCAAGCAGACTTAATGGTTATTTCAGGTACTTGTTTTTTGAAAATGGCGCCTGTCATTCAACATTTATATGAGCAATTACTTGAGCCTCGCTGGATTATCTCTATGGGTTCTTGCGCTAACTCTGGTGGTATGTACGACATTTACTCAGTTGTTCAAGGCGTTGATAAGTTTATTCCTGTTGATGTTTATGTGCCTGGTTGTCCACCACGGCCAGAAGCTTTGCTTGAAGGTTTATTACTGCTGCAAAATCAAATTCAACATCAACCTAGGCCATTAAGCTGGGTAGTAGGAGAGCAATCAGTATCGCAAATAGCTAAGCCATCACTGCGTGATATTAAGCATGAAAGTCGCATTCAAGTAACCAATCTTGATTCACCTGACTTGTCATAAAGGACTTTATTTATGAAAGGATGGGCACATGACTACTGCTAATATTGAAAAATCAATTGATATGACTGTCAGTAAAAACTGGCAGCAAAGTTCTGTTATCAGTTTATTTGAAGAAATAACAACTCTTTCCCCTGACGTAGCATTAACACCAGTTAGCGCAATTGAAAATATTGTAGATGATATTCCTAGTTTTTGGGTCGACAAAAATAAACTTTGCAAATTGATGCAAGCACTCAAACATGAGTTATCAAAGCCTTTTGATATGTGCTTTGATTTAAGTGCGATAGATGAAACACAGCGTCAACATAAAGGCAGTTGTGTTAGCGATTTTACCCTTAATTATCATTTACGCTCTCATCAAAGAAACCAAGATATTCGTTTAAAAGTAGCGGTTACAGGCAAAGATAAAAAAATTGATAGTGTCTGTAGTATTTGGCCGAATGCAAATTGGTATGAACGTGAAATATGGGATATGTTTGGTATTAACTTTTCGGGCCACCCGTATTTGTGTCGTATTTTAATGCCGAATACTTGGCAAGGACATCCCTTATTAAAAACTCATCCTGCTCGCGCGACTGAGATGGCTCCATTTACCTTACCACCAGATAAACAAGATGAAGAACAGCAAGCGCTTAAGTTTAATCCTGAAGCGTGGGGCATGAAACGTCAGAATAAAAATAATGATTTTATGTTTTTAAATCTTGGGCCAAATCATCCTAGTGTTCATGGCGCTTTTCGCATTGTTTTGCAAATGGACGGTGAGGAAATTGTCGATTGTGTACCCGATATAGGTTATCACCATCGCGGCGCTGAAAAGATGGGTGAGCGTCAATCTTGGCATAGTTATATTCCTTACACTGATCGCATAGATTACCTTGGCGGTGTAATGAATAACTTCCCATACGTAATGGCGGTAGAAAAACTTGCCGGCATAACCGTGCCAGATAGAGCCAAAGTTATTCGGATAATGACCGCAGAAATGTTTAGAATTTTATCACACTTACTGTTTTACGGCACTTTTGCGCAAGATATAGGTGCGTTATCACCCATTTTTTATATGTTTATCGATCGTGAAAAACTGTTCGCTATTATTGAAGCGTTTACAGGCGCGCGTATGCACCCAAGCTGGTTCCGAATTGGTGGTGTTGCCCAAGACTTGCCTCAAGGTTGGGACAAATTGGTTAGAGATTATGTGAATTACTTACCTAAGCGGCTCGATGAATATGAAAAAATGGTCATGCAAAATGCCTTATTAAAAAAACGCACAGTCGATGTTGGCGCTTACTCAAGTAAAGAAGCGTTAGAGTGGGGTGTAACTGGGCCGGGATTGCGAGCTACGGGGTATTCATGGGATCTGCGTAAACAACGGCCTTATGGTGGTTATGATCAATTTGATTTTGAAGTGCCATTGGGTCACAAAGGGGATTGTTACGATAGATGCCGTGTACGTGTGGAAGAAATGCGTCAAAGCATTCGCATTATTGAGCAATGTTTAAATAATATGCCCGCTGGACCATATAAAGCTGAGCACCCACAAACAACACCACCCGATAAATCCCGCACAATGCAAGACATTGATACCTTAATTCCACACTTCGTTAATGTTAGTTGGGGGCCTGTGATCCCTGCAGGTGAAGTGTCAATGTTTGTTGAAGCGACTAAAGGCATTATGGGCTATCACCTTATTAGTGATGGTAGCACCATGAGTTATCGTACTCGCATTCGTACGCCAAGTTTTGCTCATTTACAAATGTTGCCTTTGATCAGTAAAGGGCAAATGGTGGCTGATTTAATTGCTACTTTAGGCAGTGTTGATTACGTCATGGCGGATGTAGATAGATAGGAAAGCTTCGCATTACTAATGGAAAGTGATAAATGGAAGTTACGAAGTAAATAAAGATTAAAGATTAGGGACTTATGAAAAATAACAATAATGACTTTAGTTTAAATCAAACGATACCTAGCATAATGGTAGTTGATGAGGAAATTGATTTTCGTCAGTATCTTAGTTCAGCGGAGCTATCTGCTATAGAACATGAAGTTTCTATTATGGAAACACGTGAGGCAGCAGGTATTGAAGCGCTTAAAGTTGTGCAGCAACACCGAGGTTGGGTAAGTGATGGCAGCCTTATAGCTATTGCTCAGTGTTTAAACATCTCTAGTGCTCAACTTGAAGGTGTGGCGACCTTTTATAACTTGATATATCGGCAAAAAGTAGGGCATTACGTCATTCACCTATGTGACAGTATTAGTTGCCATTTAACAGGTTACAATGAAATTCTTGATGCTATAAAACGGCACCTGAATATTGGTTACGGCCAGACGACTGAAGATGGGGAATTTACTTTATTATCAAATGTTTGTTTAGGCAGTTGCGATAAATCTCCAGCGATGTTGATTAACGGTAAACATCATGAGTCGCTCACGGCTGAATCAGTGATTGCTATATTGAATGGCCTTAGCCAAAGCGTAGGAGAGGCTAATGACTGAACCAACCTCAGATAATGCCGAAATCGATATCAACTGGTTAGAGCAAGCACTAACTCAAGCGTTAACTAAACCACTGTCCCATTTAGTAAACCTTGAGCAACCACTTGATTTTGAAGGTTATGTTAAAGCCGGTGGTTATCTGGGCGCAACTAAAGCGCTAAAAGAGCTGACACCAAAAGGTGTGTTAGATCTTGTCAGTGATTCAGGTTTGAAAGGTCGCGGCGGAGCCGGTTTTCCAACAGGCATGAAATGGAGTTGTGTACCTGCGTTGCAAGAGAAAAACCCAGCAGCTGATTCACCTTTTAGTATCAACTCAAGTAACCAGAATAATAGTTATTTGATCTGCAACGGTGATGAGATGGAACCGGGTACTTTTAAAGACAGATATCTTTTAGAAGGTGTACCGCATCAACTTATTGAATCTATGCTCATTGCTAGTTATACCATTAGCGCAAATAAAGCTTATATTTTTTTAAGAGGGGAATATCTCCTTGCAGCTGAACGCTTGCAAAAAGCGATAGACCAAGCATATGAAAATAACTGGTTGGGGGAAAAAATTCAAGGTACTGATTATCAACTAGACTTATACCTTCATACCAGTGCTGGCCGCTATATTTGTGGCGAAGAAACTGCACTTATTAATGCTTTAGAAGGTAAGCGTGCAAACCCCAGAGCTAAACCGCCATTTCCACAAGTTAGTGGTTTGTTTGGCAAGCCCACCGTAGTCAATAATGTTGAAACTTTAAGTAACTTACCACACATTTTAAAACATGGTAGTGACTGGTTTAAAGGCTTATCACCTAACAGTGACCCTGGCACCAAATTGTACGCAGCTTGTGGTCAGGTTGAAAAACCAGGCGTGTGGGAGTTACCTATGGGAGTTACCATTAGAGAGCTACTTTACGATTATGCTGGTGGTATGAAAGATGGTGTGAACTTAAAAGGGCTATTACCAGGTGGAGCATCAACAGACTTTTTAACACAGCAACATCTTGATACACCAATGGATTTTGACTCCATTGGTAAAGCTGGAAGCCGTTTAGGAACTGGGGGATTAATTGTTTTAGGAGATAAACACTGTCCTGTTGCTATGGTATTAAATTTATTGCAATTTTTTGCTCAGGAATCCTGTGGCTGGTGCACACCTTGTAGAGATGGTACGCCATGGGCGGTAGAAATTTTAAATCGTATTGAGCAAGGTGATGGCACTTATAAAGATTTAGTTCAATTAGATGAACTCTGTGATTTTATGTGGTTAGGCAAAACTCACTGTGCCTTGGCTCCAGGGGCAGTTGAGCCACTAAAAAGTGCAATGCGCTATTTTAAAGAAGACTTTGAACAGCATATTGAACAAGGCTGTTGTCCTTATGAGTGCGGGAAAAATGAGCATAATAATGAAAAGGAGGCTTCCCATGACGAATGATCAAGGAAATAAAAAAGTCACCATCTATATTGATGATAAACCTTATCAAGTATCTCCTGATAACAATCTGCTTGCAGGCGTGTTATCTAATAAGTTGAATTTGCCTTACTTTTGTTGGCATCCTTCTATGGGCTCAGTAGGTGCCTGTCGCCAATGTGCAGTCACTCAATATATGGATGAAAACGATACTAGGGGCCGTATGGTGATGTCTTGTATGACTCCTGTAGTTGATGGCATGCGTATCGGTCTTAATGATCATGCATCAGAAAAATTTCGTGAACAAGTCATTGCAGCTATGATGACGAACCATCCTCACGACTGTCCTGTTTGTGCAGAGGGAGGGGAGTGCCATCTGCAAGATATGACAGTGATGACAGGGCATAGCTCTCGTCAATATCGTGGTGAAAAACGTACTTTTACTAATCAATATTTAGGTGAGTTGGTCGGTCATGAAATGAACCGGTGTATTACCTGTTATCGCTGTGTTCGTTTTTATAAAGACTATGCAGGGGGTAAGGATTTTGATGTTTTTGGCTCTCGTAATCAGGTTTATTTTGGCAGACAAAAAGATGGCGTACTCGAGAGTCAATTCAGTGGTAATTTAGTGGAAGTTTGCCCGACAGGTGTTTTTACTAATAAACTTTTTTCTGCCCATTACACCCGTAAATGGGATTTACAATCAGCTCCGTCAGTGTGTGCTCATTGCTCTATAGGTTGTAATACTAGCATTGGCGAACGCTATGGTTCGGTTCGCAGGGTAATGAATCGATACAATCATAGTCTTAATGGTTACTTTCTATGTGATCGTGGTCGCTTTGGACTTGGTTTTGTTAATTCAAGCAATAGAATCAATGCTATTAAGGGGATAAACACAAAAGCAGGTGAGCCATGTGTTGGCATGTTTAATGAAAAAAGTTTTGCCAAAGGAGTAGGGCAACACACAGGTGAGAACTTTATTGGTATTGGCTCTGATCGCGCTTCTTTTGAAGCCAATCGGTTATTGAAATACTTGGTGGGTAAAGATAATTTTTCTTTAGGTTATAGCAATCATGAAATGCAATTATCGTTAAGGCACAAACAGCTTTTAGCTCAATATCCACAGCAAAGTTTAGCGGGTATAGAAAATAGGGTGCAACACGGTAACGGTGAAAAAGAGCATGATCTAGTTTTGATTATCGGCGAGGTTATTGAACAAACAGCACCGCGTTTAGCACTAACTATTAGGCAAGTGTTAAGAAATGCAGCGTTAGATAAAGCAGATAGTATTGGTGTTAAACACTGGCAAGACTCAGCTGTACGTACTTATGCAGGGGACACGAGAACACCATTATTTACATTGCAGGCGCAGCCGAGTGAATTTGATCAAAATGCCAATGGCGCTTTATTATTATCACCACAACAAATAGTGAGTTGTGTAAATCGTTTAACAAAAATGCTGCAAGATGATTTTGCTATTAATGGCACGGTTGTCTCACTACGAGAACAAGAAAACTCAGAGAGTCCTTCGTTAGAAGCGAACAACGCTGATAATGAAGAGTCAGATTCAAAAAGTGTTAATTCTAAAAATACCAGTTTAAAAAGTACTAATACTGAAGACATGTTTTTGTTATTGCTTGCCCGTACTTTGTCACAAGCAAAAATGCCATTAATAGTCACTGGTTTAACGTTGAAATCTCCTGAGCTACTAGTAGCTATTGATGATCTTATGGCTTGTTTATCACAAAAGTCTCATGGTTTTTCACCTGAATTAACGATTGTAGCGCCTGAGTGTAATAGCGTGGGTAATCTTCATTTTCTCAATGAAGGTGTTTTATCCGTTGAACAGGTTATTAAACGTTGCGCTAGTAGCTGTGCGGGTAATACTGAAAAGCTAACAAGCTTACTGATTCTTGAGCAAGACTTAGCACAATTGAGTAAAGAGCAAAGCCAACAATTGCGTCGCTACTGTAAAACTATGATAGTGCTTGATCATACCAGCAATGAACTGGTTCAGATTGCTGATATTGTTTTGCCTGTGGCTGCAGTGAGTGAAAGTAATGGTCATTTTGTTAATTTTCAAGGGCGGTTACAGCGCTTTTCTGCGGTGCATATTCCCGTTAAACCTGTTATGGAAAATTGGCAATGGCTTGGTTTGTTAGCAAAACACCTTTTTAATCAACAAGAAGTGAATTTTAAAAATTTAAGTCAATTACAGTCATTTTTTGCTAAACGTGGTGAACCATGGGCTTTACAAGTACTGACTTGCCTTAGTCAGCAGAAAAAACAAGCCAGTGAAGGTGTTGCAAGGCAAACTCACCGAGCAAGCGGTCGCACTGCTATGATGGCAAATCAGTCTGTGCATGAAGTGAAAACCTATAATGAGAATAGTCATAATGATACTTTTAATTATTCTATGGAAGGAGCTAGCGCAGGCTCAAGCAGCAATATTCCCTACGCATGGTCGCCAGCATGGAATTCAAATCAATCTATTTTTCACCATCAACAAGAAGTTAATGGTGAATTGGTAAATTCAGCGAATGAAAACTTATTAAATCTAACCTTATCAGTTTATTTTGATGGTTCATCAGATGAAAGCGTCGCTGAAAAGTTAAATAAATTATGGCCTGTATTCTCGAAAGAAAAAACGGAAGAAACTGCGGAACAAAAAAGGGAAGAACCAACTGAAGAAATTGCAGATGAGTTAATACTTATTCAAAGCTTACCTTGGTTTTTAGCCGAGCAGCAAACCCGTCATTTACCTGAATTTATTCTTATGTTTGCAGGCAATACCGTTTCAGTTTCGGCAGAGTTTGGCAAACAAAATAACATTCAAGCTGCAACTATTTTAAAACTTAATATTAATGATCAAGAGATATTTGCAAAAGTGAAGATAAACACGAAACTTTCGATAAATATTATGTTAATTAGTTTGTTTGAGTTACCGCTATCGCATAACAATTTTTCACTGGCAGCAAAAAATATTAGTAAAGCAACGAGTGATGAATCCGCTGATTTTCAGAAATTAGAGTTAAACAGAAAGCAAGCAGCCCAACAAGAAAAGGTTGATGTTTTGGCCAGGTTAAGAAAACAAGATCAAACTATTCCTATTGGTTTTTATGAAGCTAATGAAGTGAAAGGAGAAGGAAATGGCTGAAATACTGTTTAAGCTCCTAGAAATGACTATTATCATTGCGCTACTTATTCCAATAGCGGCTATGTTGGTGTGGGTTGAACGTAGAATGATAGGTATCTGGCAAGATAGGCTGGGTCCTAATCGTGTTGGCCCTTTTGGAATTTTGCAATCACTTGCAGATTTACTAAAAATTCTTGGTAAAGAAGATTGGATACCACCCTTTAGTGATCGGTTAGTTTTTGTTGTTGCTCCCGTCATTGGTGCTGTTTGTGTACTAATGAGTTTTGCGGTCATTCCTTTTTCACCCGCCATTGGCGTGTCAGATCTAAATATAGGTTTATTGTTTTTTCTCGCTATGGCTTCACTCGCTGTATATAGCGTGGTGCTAGCAGGTTGGGCATCAAATTCAAAATATGCTTTGCTAGGTGGCATGCGTGCTGCAGCACAAACGGTAAGCTATGAAGTGTTTATGGGGTTGTCAGTTATGGGCGTGGTGCTATTAACGGGCAGTTTTAATTTACGTGAGATTGTTCTTGCTCAAGAAAGTGGTTGGCTTATTCAAACACAGTTTGTGGGCTTTATTATTTTTTTAATTGCAGGCATTGCAGAAAGCCATCGCTTGCCCTTTGATTTACCTGAAGCTGAAACAGAGCTCACTGCAGGTTTTCACACGGAATATTCAGGTTTGAAGTTTTCCTTGTTTTTCTTAGGTGAATATTTAAGTGTCACGCTAATATCGGCTATGTCTGTGGTGTTATTTTTTGGTGGTTGGTTGATGCCTGCACCATTAGATTCATGGTTGCCACCGCTAGTGTGGTTCATTTTGAAAATACTTTTCTTTGTGTTTTTCTTTATTTTGCTACGTACTTCACTGCCTCGTCCTCGGTTTGATCAATTACTTATTTTTGGTTGGAAATACATGCTGCCTTTAGCGTTAATAAATTTACTAGCCACTGGCGCATTAAAGTTGGGAGGGTTTTATGGCTGATTCAGAGCATAAATCGCATCATCAAGGCTCTCAACAAGGGAAGAAGCCGAATGCGTTAAGTGAAGCTGCTGATATGATTATTAGCCAATTAAGAACCATGGCCTTAGTGCTTAAGCATACCTTTACTAAAGCTGACACGGTTGAATACCCAGAGCAAAAACCTTATTTGGCACCAAGGTATCGTGGACGAATTGTATTAACCCGAGATCCTGATGGAGAGGAGCGTTGTGTTGGCTGTAACTTATGCGCGGCTGCTTGCCCTGTTGATTGTATCGCTTTGCAGCAAACTATTGATGATGATGGTAGAAAGCGAGCTGATTTTTTTCGTATTAACTTTTCTCGCTGTATTCTTTGTGGGTTTTGTGAAGAAGCTTGTCCCACTTACGCTATCCAGCTAACACCTGATGTTGAATTGGCTGAATACGACAGACAAAATTTAGTCTATGAGAAAGAACATTTACTCATTAAAGGTGTCGGCAAATATCCAGATTATAGTTTTTATCGCCATAGTGGGATTGAGGTTAATATTAAAGGTGAACGCAAAACTAAAGGTGATGCGAATCAAGAGAAACCGCCTATTGATATAAAGGGGTTAATGCCATGAGTAGCAGTGTCATGAATCTTTCTACGGGTAATCTGATTTTGGGATTAAACGCTTTGCAGCTGATGTTTTATTTTGCTGCAGCTTTGGCCATTGTTGCTAGTTTAAAGGTAGTCACAGGTAAAAATACGGTGCACTCTTTACTGTATTTAGTGGTTTCTTTATTAGCTGTGGCTGTTTGTTTTTATTTAATGGGAGCACCTTTTGCTGCAGGTTTAGAGGTCATTGTTTATGCTGGCGCTATCTTAGTCTTATTTGTTTTTGCCATTATGATGTTTGGTCTTGGTCAAGATGAAACCCTTAATGCCCCACGTTCACATGCATTCAAACTAAATAATATTAACCTTTGGTTTGGGCCGAGCCTTATTGCTATTTTACTACTGGCTGAATTGATATTTGCTATTGAAAGTTCAACGGTGCAAGAGAAATTAACGTCTAATATTATCGATGCTAAACAAGTTGGTATTTTACTTTATGGTCCGTATTTATTAGCCGTTGAAATTGCTTCTTTTTTACTGCTTGCTGGTTTAATTGCGGGGTATCATTTTGCTAAACCAGAAGGCGTTAGTCTAGGTCAGGAAGGTTTAGACAAATCAAAAGAAACAGGAGGGCACTCATGAGCGTTATTCCGTTAAGTCATATTTTAATATTGGCCAGTATTTTATTTACCATTGGTTTTGTTGGTGTTGTAGCTCGAAAAAACACCTTGTTTATTTTGATGAGTTTAGAAGTAATGCTTAACGCGGTTGGTGTAGCTTTTATTGGTGCAGGTAGTGCATGGAAGCAGGCCGATGGTCAGGTTATGTTTATTCTTATTTTAACGTTAGCTGCAGCAGAAGTTGCTGTTGGTTTGGCGTTGTTAATTCAGATGCAACGACGCTTTAAATCTCTAGATATTGACTTGCTTAGCAAGTTAAAGGGGTAAGTGATGACTTCCACTATATCTCCTTTTTTATCAGAAATGGTATTAGCCCTATTACCTTTTTACCCTCTAATTAGTTTTTTATTGCTAATCGCTTTTGGTAAACGCTTGTCTTGGCGCATGGCTGCAACACTTAGTGTTGGTGCTATGGTGTTAAGCACTGTATCAAGTTTTATTGTTATTAATCAGCTTTCCTCGCAGTCACCCGTCTTAACTGTTCATTTATGGAACTGGTTTGAGTTGGATCTAACAGGTAGTTCCTCTGCACAAATTAATATGAGTTTTTACCTTGATGGCCTTTCTGCGGTGATGATTTCAGTGGTAACCGGTATCGGCTTGTTAATCCATATGTTTGCCGCTGCTTACATGAAAGAGGATGAAAATTTCACTCGTTTTATGGCTTATATGAACTTGTTTATTGTCGCCATGTTAATTTTAGTGTTGGCTGATAATTTAGTATTGCTGTATTTAGGTTGGGAAGGTGTAGGATTATGTAGCTTCTTATTAATCGGTTTTTGGTATCAAGAAAGAGCCAATGTTTTGGCAGCAAGAAAAGCTTTTATTGTAACTCGCGTTGGTGATACAGCTATGGCAATAGGGTTATTTATGCTGTTTAAAGAGCTAGGCCAGTTTAATATTAATGATTTAAGTGAAAGTGCTAGCAAATTATGGAGTGTAGGTGATGAAGCCCCTCACTGGATAGCTTTGTTATTACTTGGCGGAGCGGTAGGAAAGTCTGCACAATTGCCCCTGCAAACTTGGCTGCCAGATGCTATGGCAGGACCAACGCCTGTGAGTGCGCTAATTCATGCCGCCACTATGGTAACGGCTGGCGTTTATTTAATTGCTCGTATGAATGGCATATTCTTACTTGCACCTGAGGTGATGAATTATGTCGCTTGGCTAGGCGCATCAACTTTACTACTTGCAGGTGTTGCTGCACTTGCTCAAAATGATATTAAGCGAGTGCTGGCTTATTCAACCATGAGTCAAATTGGATATATGATGCTGTCATTAGGTGCAGGAGCTTTTTCTGCCGGCGTTTTTCATCTAATGACCCATGCTTTTTTCAAGGCGTTATTATTTTTAACGGCTGGTGCTATTATTCTTGCACTACATCATCAGCAAAATCTTTTCAAAATGGGCGGATTGTTAAAGCGTTTGCCTTTTGAAACTGTGTTATTTGCTATCGGTTTAGTTTGTTTAATGGCGCTGCCTGGTAGCTCTGGGTTTTTCTCTAAAGAAGCTATAATTGCTCAGCTTTGGTCGTCAAATACCGCAGGGCCATTATTGTGGTATTGCGCTATTTTTGGCGCGTTATTAACCAGTATTTATAGTTGCCGATTATTCTTTTTAGCCTTTATGGGAGAAAGGCGTTTTGATCATGAATTGCAACCATCATCAAGTAAGTTGCTAAAACTATCTCTTATTGCTTTGGCTGTTCTATCACTTATTGGCGGCATATTTGCCAATACGCTTGATATGAATTTGGCAGGTGTTTTTCCTAGTGTTCAGTCATCAAATTTGAATGAGCCTCACTGGCTTCATAGTGTTGCTATTGCCACACCTTTTGTTGGCATAGTCTTCTCTTGGTTTTATTTTTCTAACTACCGTAACTCAAATCAAGACAGCTCAAACATAGCAGCATTTCAAGATGAACCGAGTGGATTAGTGATGTTTTGTCGTCAAGGTTTAGGTTTTGACCAGCTTTATGCGCTGTTATTAGTGAAGCCTTATTGTTATTTAGCACGGTTAAACCGCAGAGATATCTTTGATCAACTGATTATGCTTAACGCTTGGTATGTTGGCATTTGCCATGATGTATTTAAAAGCAGTCAAACAGGTAAATTACGTTGGTATGCGGCAGCCATTGGTTTAGCAACTGTGCTGCTATTGGTAACCCTCAGTATTGAATCTTTTTCACTGGAGGCAAGTTAATGAATATAACGTTAGTTATGTGTAGCTTACTTTTTGGTGGAGCTTTAGCTTGGTATTGTGAAGGAATCAAAGCGCAAAGTGCCCGTTGGTTGTCATTGTTAAGTGTGTTAATTGTTAGTGTCTATTTTGTCATTTCAATAACAACATCAGGCGTTGACTTTAGCTCGCTGCAGGTTTTAGTTCGTTTGTCTTGGATAGATAGTTTAAATATTGAATATGCCTTAGGTGTTGATTATTTAAGTCTGATGTTAGTGTTGTTAACCTTATTCTTAGCACTTATTTGTATATTAGTTTCTTGGCAAGAAATTCAAACAAAAACAGGATTTTACTATTTTAATTTACTTGCCTCTATTGCCGGTATTATTGGTGTTTTCACCGCTGTTGATCTATTTTTGTTTTTCTTCTTTTGGGAAGTGATGTTATTGCCAATGACTGCACTGATAGCTATTTGGGGTCATGAAAATAAACACTTTGCAGCTATTAAGTTTTTCATCTTTACTCAAGTAAGTAGCTTATTAATGCTAGCGGCGATAATTGCCATGGCTGCAATTCATTTTCAGCAAACAGGGCAGGTTAGTTTTTTCTATCAAGACTGGCTAACCCTTGATTTACCCTCATCGACAAGTCGTTACTTGATGCTAGGTTTCTTTATTGCTTTTGCGGTAAAGCTTCCTTCTGTTCCTGTACATTCTTGGTTACCAGATGCTCATACTCAAGCGCCAACAGCGGGTAGTGTTTTACTTGCCGGAGTATTATTAAAAACAGGCGCATATGGTCTAATTCGTTTTGTACTACATTTATTTCCACAAGCGAGCATGGATTTTGCTCCCATTGCGGCAACACTAGGTGTCGTGAGTATTTTATACGGCGCAAAAATGGCTTTTGCTCAACAAGATTTTAAACGTTTAGTTGCGTACAGCAGCATTAGTCACATGGGTTTTGTTATGTTGGCGTTGTTTTCCTTTAATGCGATTGCCTACCAAGGAGCTGTATTAACGTTAGTTGCTCACGGTTTAAGTAGTGCTGCATTATTTGCATTGGCAGGTATGGTTTATAGTCGAATTCATTCTCGTGATTTGGGTAATATGGGTGGTTTTTGGCAAAGTGCACCACGAATGGGTGGTTTTGCTTTAGCTTTTACCGCAGCAGCTTTTGGTTTACCGGGACTTGCTAATTTTGTTGCAGAATTCTTCTCTTTAGTTGGTGCTTACCAACGATTCCCATTGATGACTATCCTTGCTGCTTTTGGGCTGATTGGCTCAGCTATTTATGGCATGGTGTTATTTCAAAATGCCTTTCAAGGGAAGAGGCAAGGGCCAAGTAAAGAGCGGCATCAAGAAAGAGGAAGTAAGATTAATGACTTATCAAAGCGGGAGTTATTGGTATTTTCTTCTTTGCTTGCCTTACTGATTATTATTGGGTTTTATCCAAACCTAGTTTTAACTTTTTTTCAAGATTCAGAGTTGATATTAGCAATAACTAACACAGCAGGAGGGCAATAATATGACTCAGTTGATGATGCAAAGTTTATCGCCATTATTGATTATTGCTTTTGGCTCTGTTCTTTCACTGTTGCTAATAGCGTGGCGTCGTTCGCAGAAATTAATTTTAATATTTACTTTAGCGATATTTGTATGCGCCTTATTAGCCAGTATTTCTTTAGTGAGCACTTTGTCTATAAGTGACGTAACAGGTGCGATACAAGTAACTACCTTAATGAAGGTTGATAATTATGGTAACTTTGCTTTTATATTGATATTAGTGGCAAGTATTGCGGTTGGTTTATTAAGCTCAACATGGTTAACTCACTCAGTTGAAGTGCATGATGAATTTTTCATATTGCTGCAACTTGTGGTGTTAGGTGCCGGTGTTTTGGTTATGAGTGATCACTTTGCCTCACTGTTTTTAGGTTTTGAATTACTCAGTATTGCACTTGTAGGAATGGTAGGTTACAGCCGAGATAGTCAATACAGTGTTGAAAGCTCTTTTAAGTACCTTATTTTAAGTGCTAGTGCTTCTAGTTTTATGTTGCTTGGTATAGCGTTTATTTATAGCCAGAGTGGAAGCTTAAGCTTTGCTGCTGAAACAGCACCTGTATATGGTTTATTTTATTCCTCAGGTATCCTACTTTTCTTGGTCGGTGTCGCCTTTAAGTTATCTCTTGCTCCCTTTCATTTATGGACTCCTGATGTTTATCAAGGAGCGCCAACATCGGTCACTTTATTACTTGCGACTGTATCAAAAGTGGCTATGTTTGTGGTTTTAATGAAGTTCTGGTTTAGCCAAACATTATTTATTGCTCAACCTTTTATTAGTAACGGAAGTGTATTAAGTACACTCAATTTAATGAGTACTCTGGCTATTCTGTCAATGCTTATAGGTAATATCTTAGCTTTAAAACAGCAGAATATTAAAAGGTTGTTAGCTTATTCTTCTATAGCGCATATGGGGTATTTAGTCATAGTTCTAATGATCATTTCTCCACAAAGTGTCGGCTTAGCTTGGCAAAGTGCACTATTTTATTTAACGGCTTATGTATTAGCAACGATATCGTTGTTTATGGCACTACAACTAACTCAATTTAATCATGAAGATACAAACCAAAACATTAGTGATTGGCAAGGGATGTTTTGGCAAAACCGTTTACTCGCCTTGTTAATTTTTGTCGCCATATTAAGCTTGGCAGGCATTCCGTTATCAGTAGGCTTTATTGGTAAGTTCTATTTGCTTAATGTTGCTGTACAAGCACAACAGTGGTGGTTAATCACCGCATTAGTTGTTGGCAGTGGTATAGGGCTTTTTTATTATTTGCGAATTATTTTTACTTTGTTTAGTGATGTGAGTGTAGATAAAAACAGTAGTTTAAATTATCCTGCTGTTGGTTCTAAGTTAACACCAGTGATGAGTGTTTCAGTCATAATGTTTATTTTATCGGGTATTATATTGGGTGTTTATCCTGATTTATTATCACAAGTGTTTATTGGGTTTTAATGGTTTTACTTAAATAATAAAGAGACAGTACTATGCAAGAAAAAGCGACTTTTCAATCACACAAAATGCTTTTTATTAACACTTTTGCTTTTACTGTTTGTTTCGCTGTGTGGATGCTAAATGGTGTTTTAGTTACTTATTTAGCCTCTAACCAAATTTATAATTGGGGGCCGGTAGAAATTGGCTGGTTGATGGGTATTCCTGTTTTAACCGGTGCAATATTTCGACTGCCTGCTGGTATTTTGACCGACAAGTTTGGCGGTAAGCCAATCTTCGTCGCGTTGTTATTCTTTTGTGCTATTCCAATGTATTTATTGTCTTTCGCTGATAGCTTTTGGTATTTCGCTGCCTGTAGTTTCGGCTTTGGTTTGGCGGGTGCGAGTTTCTCTATCGGTATTGCTTTTACTTCAGTTTGGTACCCCAGAGAAAAGCAGGGAATGGCCTTAGGGATTTTTGGCGCAGGGAATGCTGGAGCGGCAATTACTACGCTATTTGCGCCAACAATGCTTAACTCATTAACTGATAATGGTGCCAATATTGATGGTTGGCGTGAGTTACCGATAATGTATGCGGCTTTACTTGTTGTTATGGGGATTATTTTTATAACTTTTACCACAAATAAAAAGCCCGCTTCACATGCTAAGCCCGTTCGAGAAATGCTAAAGCCCTTAAAAAACATCAGGGTTTGGCGCTTTGGTTTTTACTACTTTTTAGTTTTCGGCTGTTTTGTTGCTTTTTCTCAATGGTTAGTTCCATATTTTGTTAATGTTTACTATATGCCACTAGTTACGGCAGGGATTTTAGCTGCATTATTTAGTTTTCCATCGGGTGTTATTCGCGCCATGGGGGGGTGGATGTCAGATAAAATGGGTGCTCGTAAAGTTATGTACTGGGTTCTGGCATCCTCAGTCATCATTACCATGGCTTTGTCGGTACCTAAAATGGAGGTGTATTCTACTGGCCAGGGAGTTATGGCAAAAGCTTCAGGTACAGTCACTCAGGTGAGCGATAATGCCATAGTAGTTGGCGATAGAGTGTATCAATTAAAAGTTAAAACACATGGTTTTGAAGACCTTGATGAAGAGATGTTAGTGTTTCCCACCAAAGAAAGTTGGCAAGAGAGTGTGGTGACTGTTGGTCAGGAGATTAATAAAAAAGAACTATTAGCTAAAGGGGTTACTCGGATATATTTCCAAGCCAATGTTTGGATATTTGCAGTGATGGTAGTTGTTCTAGGTAGCATTTGGGGTATAGGCAAAGCTGCAGTTTACAAACATATTCCAGATTATTTTCCTGAAGAGGTTGGTGTTGTTGGTGGTATGGTTGGTGTGCTTGGTGGACTTGGAGGTTTTGTTTGTCCTATTATTTTTGGCTATTTACTTGAATGGACAGGGCTGTGGACGAGTGCATGGATGTTTATGTTTGTGGTTTCTTTTATTTGTTTAGCTTGGATGCACAGAACCATAATGAAGCAAATTGAACTTCCTTTTGATTTGGAAGCAAAGTTTACTAGTCTTCTTAAGGCTGGTGGTGATGAGTTTTTTGCACCTTTACTATGTTGGAGCGAAAAGTTTAGTGTTGGCATCGATGAAGTTGATAGACAGCACAAACATTTAATGAATTTAATTAACAATATAGATAATGTAGTAAATAAAGGAGGGAGCTATGAACAGTTTGAGCCCATTGTTGATGAATTAGTTAGTTATACTCGTCAGCATTTTTCTTATGAAGAAAAGTTACTTAAAGAAAACCAATGCCCTGAATTTGAACAACACCAACAAAGTCATTTGTTATTACATAAAGAGATTTTAGATTGGCAGAAAAAAGTTCAGAGTTGTAATCAAGCTCAGTTAAAAGAGTTAATGACTATGCTTAAGTTATGGTTTCCAAGCCATATTCTAACTGCAGATAAAAAACATGCAGAGTTTCTTACCAATTAGTTTCTTCTTATTTATTTTAATATTGCTTGCAAACTGGTATGGTTTATGTATAATGCGCGCCTCGGTGAAGGGATGTCGGTTTTATATTTTCTGCTTAATAAATAAAGCCAACAAAATGATACAGCACTTTGTAGAATGGAATAGTGCGCAGTTTATTGGTTAAGCTCTAGTGAGTATACAATAAACCCATCGAAAATGAGTAGGGGTTTTCCGCCCAATAGACTTGCCCAGCTGAACATTTCGTTTTCAGCAGAAATATAGTGTGATAATACGCTATGCGCTTTAAGTCTTCCTGGTGGTTTCCTCGTATGATGTACGCAGGTTTAAGACTTAGCAATTAAAAATTTATTCAATTTAGTACGCTTTCCATAACAGTTGTTATGCTTGAAGGTGAGCTATCTTTTGCTGTTTATTTTTTGCTAGCTTTTCTTTATTAGATGTCTTTATTAGAGATGTTCTCAATACCTGCCTTAAGAGAATGAAATTAAAATGACAGAACAAAACACAACTTCAAGTAAAACAGAAAACAATGACTCAGCTAAAAATGCTGTGGGTTTTGATACTTTAGGTTTACCAGAAAATTTACTATCGGCTATCACCTCTATAGGTTTTACCTCTGCTACTGATATTCAAGCGCAAACAATTCCACCATTGTTAGCAAACAAAGACGTATTAGGTGAAGCACAAACAGGTACAGGTAAAACAGCTGCTTTTGGTTTACCGGCTTTAGCAAAAATAGATACTTCAATTAAAAAACCACAATTAATGGTATTAGCACCAACACGTGAATTAGCTATGCAAGTAGCTGAAGCTATTGAATCTTTCGGTAAAAACATGAAGGGTTTACGTGTTGCTACTTTATATGGTGGACAATCTTACGGACCACAATTTCAACAGTTAGAGCGCGGTGCGCAAGTGGTTGTTGGTACACCAGGTCGTTTAATGGATCACTTACGTCGTAAAAGTCTTAAATTAGGTGATTTAAAAGTATGTGTACTTGACGAAGCTGATGAAATGTTAAACATGGGCTTTTTAGAAGATATTCAGTGGATTTTGGATCATTTACCTGAAACTACGCAAATGTGTTTGTTTTCGGCAACTATGCCACCAGCTATTCGTAAAATTGCTAATCGTTTCTTAAAAGATCCTGAGCACATAAAAATTGCAGCGGTTAAAAAAGCCAAAGCTAACATTACTCAATATGCATGGAAAGTAAGCGGCATTACTAAAATGACTGCTTTAGAGCGTATTGCTGAAATCGTTGATTATGATGCGATGATTATTTTTGTACGTACTCGTAATGACACTGTTGATGTTGCTGAAAAATTAGAACGTGCCGGTTACCCTGCATTAGCACTGAATGGTGATTTAAACCAAGCACAACGTGAACGTTGTATTGATCAAATGAAATCAGGTAAATCATCTATTTTAGTGGCAACTGATGTTGTTGCTCGTGGTTTAGATATTCCTCGTATTTCTTTAGTGATCAACTATGACTTACCTGGTGATCATGAGGCTTATGTTCATCGTATTGGTCGTACAGGTCGTGCTGGTCGTGAAGGTATGTCAATTGCTTTTGTTCGTCCACGTGAAATGTATTCACTACGTCACTATGAACGTTTAACGTCAGGCACAGTAAATATGTATGAATTACCAAATATTCAAGAACTTGGTAAAAAGCGTATTGAACGTGCTCGTGATGAGATAGCTAACGTTGTAGAGTCAAAAGACTTAGCAAGCATGCGTGAAATTGTTGAAGCCATGGCAAGTGAATCGGAAATGTCGATGGTTGATTTAGCGGCTGCTCTATTGTTCCAAAAACAGTTGAAACAACCATTACAACCAAAAGAAGATCCAAAACCTCGTCGTGATTCTCGTGAGAGAGATAGCCGTGAACGCAACGGTCGAGATCGTAATGATCGTGGTAGAGATTCTCGTCGTGACTCTCGATCAGATAACCGTGCAGACAGCCGAGGTGAGCGTAATGGTCAACGTGGCTCACGTGATGAAAGACCACGTAAGGCAAAAGTGAACCGCAACGATGTTGATTGGCAAACTTACCGCCTAGAAGTAGGTAAAGAGCATGGCGCTCGTCCGGGTGATATTGTTGGCGCAATTGCTAATGAAATATCGCTAGATAGCAGTTATATTGGCGCAATTAACTTGCATGACAAGCATAGCTTTGTGCAATTGCCTAAAGGTATCCCTGCTGACTTATTTAAGCAATTAAAAGGTGTACGTGTACGCCGCCAACCATTAGCTATTAGCGCCTCAGAAGAGCAAATGGCTAAACAAGAGCCACGTCGTCGTAACGAACGTTCACAACGTCATAACTAGGCTTGTATAATAGTTAACCATGTAAAAGGCGCTTTTAAGCGCCTTTTTTCTTGCCTGTAAATAATTGAATACATCTTGCTGTTAGCCAGTATATAGGCTTGCTTTCTATCTGTTCAATTTTCACTGAATTAAATGTACATATTCATTTACATACATTTTGCTAGCTCTATTGGGCTGAACCTTTCGTAATTGCTAATTCCTCTAGATAATGAAGTTATTACAATGAACATCTCGTTATTTTTGAGGTGTGAAATTTCAGCTACAAAGAGATAACAAAATGACCGACGCAACACCTGCAAAGAGTAACCCATTAAAATTATGTGGCATTGAGTTTACCGAATATGCCAGCCCTGATTCTGACTTTATGGAAAAAGCTTTTTATGGTTTTGGTTTTTCAAAAACTAAAAAGTTTAAAGGGCGTGATATTGATTATTTTAACCAAAATGATATTCATTTTTTACTTAATAGAGAAACAACGGGGTTTTCAAAAGAGTTTGCTAAAAGTCATGGTCCTGCTATTTGTTCAATGGGCTGGCGAGTTGAAGATGCAGATTTTGCCTTTGAACATGCTATAAAGCGCGGTGCAAAGTCAGCTGAAAATGAAAAGAATAAACTCCCGTACCCTGCAATTTTTGGTATTGGTGATAGCTTAATTTACTTTATAGATAACTTTAAAGAACAAGGCAAAAATAAAGGTGCTATCTATGATACAGATTTTGATGCTCATGATGTCCCTGTACTTGTTGAAGATAAAGGCTTTTTAGCTGTGGACCATTTAACGAATAATGTTTACCAAGGTACCATGCAAAAGTGGGCAGACTTCTATAAAGAAGTGTTTGGTTTTACTGAAGTTAGGTACTTTGACATCAAAGGTATTAAAACAGCCTTAATTTCTTATGCATTACAATCACCTTGTGGAAAATTTTGTATTCCTATCAACGAAGGTAAAGGCAGTAAAGATAATCAAATTGATGAATATTTAGATGAGTATAATGGCCCTGGAGTTCAGCATTTAGCGTTTATAACGAATGACTTAGTTGGCTCTTTAGATAAATTAGATCGCGACATTGTTGATACACTTCATATTGTGCCAGAGTATTACGATGAAATATTTAACCGTGTGCCTTGGATTAAAGAAGATAAAGAAAAGATTATTGAGCACCAAATTCTAGTTGATAGCCAAGCTGAGAATACATATTTGCTTCAAATATTTACTAAAAACTTATTTGGTCCTATCTTTATAGAAATGATTCAACGAGTAAACGATCAAGGCTTTGGTGAAGGTAACTTCTCAACATTGTTCAAGTCTATTGAATTAAATCAAATGGAGCGAGGCGTACTATAATCCTTCAGCCCCTCGACCCTTCGACAAGCTCAGGGTAAACGGAAAAGTGCCGTTTATCCTGAGCGCGAGGTATGAGCAGTCGATGGGATATTTCTTCGTAACTTCTTTTATCTACTCGTTACCACTAACTGAAACGTTCAAGTTTTTCAAAATGCCATCTCGTAAATTATAAACTAATCCATGTACAGTTACATTTTGCTTAGCAAGCCAAGCGTTCTGTAAAGTAGTGGTTTTACATACATTTGCAACTTGCTCAATAACATTCAATTCACACAGTAAATTAACTCGCTCTTCTTCATCGGTAAGATTGTCCATAGTTTCTTTATGAAAACGATAAACATCTTCAATATGGTGCAGCCAGTTATCAATTAAGCCATGACTTTTATCATCAAGGGAAGCGATTACTCCGCCACAGCCATAATGTCCACATACAATGACATCTTCAACTTTTAGTACTTCGACAGCAAACTGAATAACAGATAAACAGTTAAGATCAGTATAAATTACTTGGTTAGCAATATTACGGTGAACGAATACTTCTCCTGGTTGCATGCCAAGTAATTCATTAGCAGGGACACGAGAATCTGAACAGCCAATCCATAAATATTTAGGTGATTGCTGTTCTGACAGTGATTTGAAAAAAGTAGGGTCTTCCTTATTTACTTTGTCAGCCCACTGGCGGTTTTTTTCAAATAAGTGTTCTATTGTACTCATAAGGTTAAATTTTACATTGCGATAAAGTAGTTGATGACATTTTATGTCAATAATGAAATAAGTAAAAGTAAATTATGGTATTACCAGTTGATTATTTTATCCGTATAATACTTAGAGTATGTTGATCTTTCATGTTTAAATTCCGTTCGAATTAAATGCTTTTTGATCGCGGCGCTAGGAATGTAGCATCGTTGTTCTATGTAAATTCATCGCAACAAAGAGCAAGAAGCATTTAAACGAATCCGAAGGACAGCATTAATTAGCCATTTCTACTGCGTTATCGCTTATTATAGTAACGTAACATGGATGTTGCTTATTAGACAATGCAGGAGCATATTGTCCTGAGTGACTATGAAACATAAGCTCTGCCTTGCATAAAAGGCTAATAAACTGCTGCAAAAACAATCAGCAAAGATCAACAAACCCTAATATCCTTTTATGAAAGTGATTAATAACTATGGCCACAGCAGCAGCAATTCACATTTTAGTCAAAACTGAAAAAGAAGCGGTAGCGCTAAAATTGAAATTAGATAAAGGGGCTGATTTTGCACAATTAGCTAAAAAGTTTTCAATTTGTCCATCAAAAAAGAAGGGTGGTGATTTAGGTGAATTTCGCCGAGGTCAAATGGTGAAAGCATTTGATGATGTTGTTTTTAAAAAAGAGCTATTAAAAGTGCATGGGCCGATAAAAACTAAATTTGGTTATCACTTGATTAAAACCCTGTATCGCAATTAAAAATCTTAGTTAGATGTTAGCCCTCTCTGCCTGTTTTATCTAAATCATCATTGCGTTTTTTAATTTTTTCTAGTTGTTCATTTGTTAAATTAAATTTTTTTGCCGATTTTTTTAAAAGTAGAACTCCCCCTACAATAATAGCCAAAATTAAAATCGTTAAAATAATTTCACTTACTGACATAAAACCACCTTATTAGTTAAATAGTAATAGTAAAACGGATTATTTACAGGTAACTTACCCTATCAGATTTACACTATCATAATAATAATTATCTTGGATAAAACTATGAATAAGCGTTTGAGTACTAAGCTTCTTTTGCCCCTAATTGTTGTGGGCATTGTTTTCACTTTAGGAATTTTATTTTCATCAGACACTTTAAGTAAATATAGTGTATTGGCTATTATAATTGCACTTGTTACGACGCAAGTTGTTCTTAGTGCGATTTATTTTTCCAAACAGTTAACCGTTCGTATTGACAATTTAAAGAATTATTTAGATTTGGTTGTTAGTACAGAGCAAGCACCGTCAAAGCCACTAACTGATGCTATTAAAGATGATTTTGGTGATGTTACTAATGAGTTAAGTGGTTTTATCGTTGGATTAGCCGATGTGATTGATGAAATTCGTAATGAATCAGAGCGTTTAAATCAAGGCTCTAATAAGTTAGTAACTCAAATGGAAGAGTCGGTTAGCTCGGTTAATGAATCAGTTAATCAAATAGAGCAAATGGCGCAATCACTTGAAGACGTTGCTTCTACTTCTTCAGTTTTATCAAATAACGCTGATCAAGTAAGCGATACAACCGGTGTTGTTATGACAACATTGAGCCAAGGGATTTCATCATCAAATACTAGCCAAAATACAATAGAATCTTTTGCTAAAGAAGTCGAAAATATGGCTAATGATTTAGAGCTTTTGAAAGAAGAAAGCGCTCGTATAGGATCAGTGTTAGATGTTATCCGTGGTATTGCCGATCAAACTAATTTATTAGCGCTTAATGCTGCAATTGAAGCGGCACGAGCGGGAGAGCAAGGTCGTGGTTTTGCGGTTGTTGCTGATGAAGTAAGAGCGTTAGCTCATCGAACTCAAGAAGCTACCGTTGAAATTCAATCTATGGTGGAAGGATTACAAGAGAAAAGCTCTAATGCTGTTTCTGCAGTAACAAGAGGGCAAAGCTTGTCACAGGATAGTTTATCTCAATCGGCCGATGTTGTTACCGCACTAGAACAAATTAGCCAAGCATTTGAAGAGGTTAATAATTTAACTTCTCAAATAGCACAAGGCACGCAAGAGCAACAAAATTCAACCGCTTCAATTAATGACAATATGACGGCTGTATTATCATTAAGTCGAGACGTTAATCAAGGGCTTGCTTCAGTTGCTGAACATGCAAATCAACAACAACAAACTTCTGCTGAAGTTGATACAACTTTAAATCGTATTTGCGTGTAGTCTTTCACATTGAATGTCTGTTTCTATTAGCAAAATAATAAACTTGAGCTAAGCTTATTGAATCAATTTATTTGATTTAAATTTAATGGAATAAGCGCATGGCTAGACGTGGACAAACAATTGTTGATGAAGAAGTACATTTTGATGATTCAGAGCAATTAGTTTCTATTACTGACACGCGAGGCATTATTACTTATGCAAATGACGTTTTTTGTAAAGTAGCAGGTTTCACACAAGAAGAATTGCATCGAAAAAATCACAATATTGTCCGACATCCTGATATGCCTAAAGCTGCTTTTAAAGATCTATGGACAGAGCTTGAAGCCGGAAATCACTGGCAAGGTATTGTCAAAAACCTTTGCAAAGACGGCCGTTATTATTGGGTAAATGCTTATGTGACACCTATGTTTGAAAATGGTGTGTTGACAGGCTACCAGTCAGTTCGAGTTAAACCTTCAAATGAACAAAAACAAAAAGCTGCAGCAATATATCAGGCTATTAATACTAATAAATTAGGTATGCCTGAAAGGCAGGCTGCACTCATAAAAAAAGTTGTCACTATAGTAGCTAGCTTAATGATTCTTATTAGTGCCTTTTATTTCTCAGGTATGGTTGTAGGGGGAATAACCTTAGTAGCTTTTGCTGCTTTATTTTTCAGCCTTTTTGACGAACTAGTTATTTTACCCAAGTATATTTCACAACAAAAAGAAAAATACACCAGTGTTTGCCGTGTTATCTATACGGATGGAGGAGCAGCTTCAATATTAGAGTTTCGTGAAAGCTTGTATGAAGCTAGAATACGCACTATTTTAGGACGAACAAATGATTCACTAAAAGTAATAGGTAAGGTTGTTATAGAGCTAAATCAAGCGATTAATGATACCAACGATAAAATTAATGATCAAAACCTTGAAACCGTGCAAATTGCTGCATCAATGAATCAAATGTCGGCAACGATTGTAGATGTTAGTAAGAATGTAGTTTTAACTTCTGAACAAATTAATGAAGTTAATGAAGAGTGTGCTTTGACTACAAGTTTAATGTCTAGCTCTATTAATAACACCCACATTTTAAAAGATAAAGTAACTAATGCACATGAAATGTCAGAACAATTAGTTAATATTGCTGATTCCATAAACTCTCAAATGACAGAAATTCAAGGCATTGCTGACCAAACTAATTTATTGGCACTAAATGCTGCTATTGAAGCGGCAAGAGCTGGAGAGCAAGGTCGAGGTTTTGCTGTCGTTGCTGATGAGGTTAGATCGTTAAGTGGTCGTACTCATACAGTTTCAGAAGGAATTAACGAATCAGTTAAACAAATATCAGAAAAATTACTGAGTGTTGCTCAACTCATGGCTGAAAATATTGTTACTAGCGACACATGTGTTGACTCTGGCGATAAAGTACAACAGTTAACAGAAAAAATTCATCAACAAATGCTATTAATTGCTGATACTACGACACAAGTATCCACTGCTGCAGAGCAGCAAAGTGTTGTTGCAGATGAAGTAAATCAGAATGTACAAAGAGTTGCTGACTTAGCTCAGGATTTAGTTGATTCAGACGTTTTATTAAATAATATCGAGTTATTGAATAAAGAGTCTGAAAAATTAACTGAACTGGCTAGCACTTTTGATAAAAAAGCTAAATAGAATTTTCTTGATTTCTTTGTTTAGCAAGCGCCTGAAGTTGTTTAGATTGTTCATGCAAACTAGTGCGAACTAGTACTTCTCTGTCATCTTCACGAATAAAATGAAATATAACTTTGTGTAAATAAGCATCTTGTGATTGCTCTACGTTAATGACTTCACCATAACAATACACCGCACAATTATCATTTAGTAGAAAAATTTTCATTTCTAATAACTGTGCTAACTCAAAAGCTTTATCGGCAGTAAATAACAAACCACCGCCACCAAATTTCAAACCATGATACCTGTGCTGTTCGTCATCATGCTGGCTTAAGATATAACCTATGAGTAAATCTATTTTTGTTGATTGATGCTTTAAATAATCGACCAACTGACTCGCAACACCAGAAAGCGTTTGAAGTGGACGTAATGCAGCTTGATCTATGCTTGACATATCACTTGCCATTTTAAAAGGTGTTGGCATGTCAGTTAAAAACTGCTCATAGCTTGTACCTTTATGTGCTTCAACAGGTAAAATATTAATTGAAAATTCATGTTCAATTGAAAAGAATTCATGATATTTAGTTAGTTTTTGCTCTGTTGTTTCGTTATTCATTTTTGTCACTTTTATTATTTCCTAACCGAATCATATAAAATTCATGTAATAACAAACTTATAGCAGATATCTTGACTCTTAAGTATCTTTAATTCAGATAATCTTCTCGGTTGTGTTATGCTAACGTTCTGATAAAAATTAGCTACTTTCCACAAGAATATTAAATGTTTCAACCTGTTAGCCTATTCATTGGTTTGCGTTATAGCCGTAGCAAAAGTCGCACGGGCTTTATCTCCTTTATTACTTTTTTCTCTACAGTTGGCATTTTGCTTGGCGTTGCGTCATTGATTACTGTTGTGTCAGTAATGAATGGTTTTGAAGGTGAACTAAAAAAACGTATCTTGGGCATTGTGCCGCACGTTATTGTTTCTAAAGAAATTGTTTCTCAAGTATTTAATGATTCAAAGAAAGAAAGTTTTAAGGCGTGGCCAGTTTTAAGAGAGCAGCTGCTACAACAAAAACATGTTGAGCAGGTAACACCTTTTTTGAGCAGTGAAGCACTTATTCAATCATCAGATAATTTGCAAGGCGTTTTATTACAAGGGATTATTCCTGAGTTTGAACAGAATAATATTATTAGTAACCATATGTTAACTGGCTCTTTGGAGAATTTATCTGAGCACCCTTATAGCATTATTATTGGTCAATCGTTAGCTAGAAAGTTAAAAGTAACCTTACAAGATACCGTCCGTATTGTTTTACCTAATAAAACAACTTTTACGCCTATGGGTAGAGTTCCTGTTCAGCGTAAATTTATTGTTCGCGGTATATTTGATGTAGGCTCACAAGTTGATGATTCAATGGTTTTAGTACATAGCAAATATGGGGCTAAATTGTTGCGTCGTAAGGGGGATGGTATTGATCAGTTACGGCTTTATTTAGATGATGCCTTTAATGCGAAACAAGTTGTTCGCGCTTTAACAGCAGTTAATAAAAATAGTCCCCCTTTGGATAAATTAACTTTTACCACTTGGAATGATAGTCAAGGTGCGCTTTTCTCTGCTGTGAATATGGAGAAAAAAATGATGTGGTTAATGTTAAGCTTAATCGTTGCTGTAGCTGCTTTTAATATTGTTTCGGCATTAGTTATGGTTGTGGTTGAAAAGCAAGGTGAAATAGGTATTTTGCAAACATTAGGTCTTTCTAGGACAGACATAGTTAAAATATTTATTACGCAGGGAATGGTTAATGGTTTATGGGGAGTGACGCTAGGCAGTATTTTTGGCGTTTTAATCGCATTGAATCTAAATGAAATATTAGCAACTTTGGGGCTTAATATTCTAGGTGGTGGTTATACCGTGCAAGCCTTACCCATTAAGCTTGAACTAATGAATGTCGTTGTTATTATTTTTTCAGCATTAGCAATGAGTTTTATCGCAACGTTATACCCCGCTTTTCAGGCATCAAAAACGCAACCGGCAGAGGTTTTACGTAATGAGTAAGGTTTTACATTGTAGTCAATTATCGAAGTCATATAAGCAAGGTGAAATAGAAACTAGAGTTTTGGATGACCTAGAGCTGTCGGTTGATAAAGGTGAATTACTTGCCATTGTGGGTAGTTCAGGCTGTGGTAAGAGTACGTTTTTACACTTAGCAGGTGCTTTAGATTTACCCAGTTCAGGGGAAGTGTTTATTAATGATATTAATATTTTAACATTGTCAGATAAAGAAAGAGCTATTTTTCGAAATCAAAATATAGGTTTTATTTATCAGTTTCATCACCTTATGATGGAATTTTCCGCGCTTGAAAATGTTGCTATGCCTTTATTGATTCGAGGTGATAAACCTAAAGAAGCTATCGCAGAGGCTACTGAAGTGTTAACACAAGTGGGCTTAGCTCATCGTATTCATCACAGGCCTAGCGAATTATCAGGTGGTGAACGACAACGCACCGCAATTGCTCGAGCATTAGTTACTAAACCTGCGTTAATTTTAGCTGATGAGCCAACAGGTAATTTAGACAGTGATACTGCAGAGCAAATATACCAGTTAATTCGTAGTTTGAACCAAAGTGTTCAAACGAGCTTTGTTGTCGTCACTCATGACATTTCTTTAGCAATGCGTATGGATAGACAATTGAAGTTAGATCATGGCAAGTTAACAGCTTTTGTTGACCCCAAGTCGCTTGTTGAAAATGACAGTTCGAGCAATTATACCGAGCAACTAAATGATGGCTAACGTAAAGACCTCTGATCGAGGTGCTTCAAATAACAGCACCATTAACGAAAAAGTTAAATTCACAGTATTCAAACCATTGAGCATTTTCTTAGCGCTACGCTATGTTCGAAGTCGTCATGGGCATGGTTTTTCTACTTTTATTTCGGCTTCTTCTACAGTCGGTATTGCACTAGGCACTATGGTACTAATTGTAGCATTAAGCACTATGAATGGTTTTGAGCGTGAATTAGCCCATAAGTTATTATCTATTGTGCCGCATGCAGAATTAATATCTGTTGATAAACCTATATCAAATTGGCCGTTGAGTGTTAAGCAGGTAGAAAAAAATTCTGAGGTAATTTCAGCAGCCCCCATCATTAATTTAACCGGAATGATGCAGAATAAAACACAATTGAAAGCTCTAGAGATTAGAGGAGTAGATGCAAATTTAGAAACCCTTGTTTCAGATATTGAAAGCTATATCGTAGAGGGGAGTTGGCAAGCCTTATCTACCAATAAAAATAGTAATAAGGACAGTCAAAACAGTAATGAAAGCATAGCTAGCGAAACTATAGGGAACGGGATAATTATTGGTGCAGGAGTCGCAGAAAAATTATCGGTAAAGCTTGGCGATAAGGTGCAAATACTATTGCCATCTACTAATAATTCTGTTTCCACTGATGATATAACCAAACGAAATGTATTTTCAGCACCATTGAAACGACAGGTTAATATTGTCGGTATTTTTAAATTTGGCGGCACTATAGATGAAACCCTTGCCTATATTTCATTATCACAAGCAGCCGAAATTAAAGGTTATAAATTAGGAGAAGCACAAGGTATTCGGTTGAAGTTAGACGACGTTTTTTCTGCCCCTAGTGTTGCTCGCTCTATTGCTTATGATTTTAACCATTATGTTTACATAATGGACTGGACACGAACGCAAGGCCACCTGTTTAATGATATACAAATGGTCCGTATGGTAATGTTTATCGTTTTAGTATTAGTTATTGCTGTTGCGAGCTTTAATATTGTCTCTACCTTAATCATGGCTGTTAATGATAAAAAAGGTGATATTGCTATTCTCAAAACGATGGGGGCCAGCAGTAAATTAATTATGCTAACCTTCATTTATCAAGGACTAGTTAATGGTTTGTTAGGCAGCTTTATTGGTGGTGTGCTCGGTGTTGTTTTAGCGTTAAATCTTGCTAATATCGTCGCTTTTATTGAAAACCTATTTGCGCTAAGACTATTGTCGGGAGACGTTTACTTTATTGATCATATTCCCAGTGTGCTAAATATGACTGATGTTTATATTACCGTGACAACTGCGTTAATTATGTCTTTATTTGCTACTATTTACCCCGCTTGGCGAGCAACAAAAATTGAACCTGCGCAAGTTTTAGGTCAACTATAATACCTATCCCACGAAATTTGTTCCAACTGAATGGGAAAAACTTAATGGACTTAGTATCACTGTGTTTTTATCTTGAATTTCAGACAAAAAAAAGCCCGCAATTTTTTGCAGGCCAACTTAAATTTCAAGTTGATAGAAGGAAGTCTTTTTCTAAGAGAAAGTTCCAAGAAACATGTCAGAGAGAAAAGATAACAATTTATCTATATAAAATAGTAAATAAAAAAAGTATCAATTCAATAGTTGTCAGTTAATAGTGCCTCTAAGGGGAAGAGTAAGTCACTATTACGTTAGCTCAGAGAGCCAATCCAGAAAACAAGTGTATTTTAGTTGTATTCTCATTTAGGCACAAACTAAAAAAAATACTCTTTCGCATTAGAAAAACTAATGTGAAGGGCGGTTGTTCGAGTTATTCTGAATAAGTGTTTCTATGCAGGTTTTTTGAAGGAATTAAGGGGTTTTGTTTATAAAACAAATGATGCTTAATTTATGATGCCCCTTCAACTTAAAGGCTAAATGCTAACTTTTTGCTACAAAATGTAATAATCCATAAACTTCACCTTGTTTGTCGGCTAGGTTATCTATTACTATAGATTCACTTGAGTACATTGCCTTAGAAACCTTGTTGTAATGCCAAATATAAGCCAAAACTTTTCTTTAAGAGTCTATTACGAAGACACTGACGCAGGTGGAATTGTTTATTATGCCAACTATTTAAAGTTTTTTGAGCGCGCTCGTACGGAGTGGCTTAGAGAGCTAGGTATTAATCAAACAAATTTTTTAGAACAAAACATTGGTTTTGTGGTCAGAAAGGTTGAAATGGACAATATTGCTTCGGCAAAGTTAGATGACCTACTTAATGTTAACTCTACTATAACTACGCTAAAACGCGCCAGTTTGGTTTTTCATCAACAAATAACTAACCAAGCACAACAAGTAATATGTACCGCAAAAGTGCGAGTTGCTTGTGTTAACTTTCAAAGCCATGACTCTGATAGAGCAAAACCTATGGCTATTCCAGAATCTATATTAGGAGCGTTTAAACGTGTCTGCTGAATTTTCAATTTTTGAGCTTGTGTTAGAAGCCAGTTTACTAGTTAAGTTTGTTATGTTGGTGTTATTAGGTTTTTCTGTGGCTTGTTGGGCGATGATCTTTCAACGTCGAAACGCGCTAAACTTGGCTAAGCAGCAATTGAAAGACTTTGAAGACAAATTCTGGAGTGGTGCTGATTTAAGTAAACTTTACAGTGAAATATCAGCCAAAGACCAAGTTCAAGGCATAGAAAATCTATTCGTTGCCGGCTTTAAAGAATTTGCGCGTTTGCGTAAAAGTCATATTGATAACCCGTCAATGATTGTTGATGGTACACATCGTGCCATGCGTGTAGCACTATCACGTGAAGTAGATAGTTTAGAAACTCATTTACCATTTATGGCAACTGTTGGCTCTATTAGTCCTTATATTGGGTTATTCGGAACAGTATGGGGCATCATGAATTCATTTATAGGTTTAGGCTCAGTGCAACAAGCGACATTAGCTATGGTAGCACCAGGTATTGCAGAAGCGCTTATTGCAACAGCAATGGGGTTATTTGCAGCAATTCCAGCGGTAATGGCATTTAACCGTTTTAGTCATAAAGTTGAAAAGCTTGAGAATAGTTATGGTAATTTTATGGACGAATTTGCCAGTATTTTGCAACGACAAACTGTTGTTCCGCAAGGTTAACTAAGGGCGTAATTTATGTATCAAAGAGTTAGACGCCGAAAAGTTGCTGAAATCAACGTTGTTCCTTATATCGACGTTATGTTGGTGTTGTTAATTATTTTTATGGTAACTGCACCATTGATAACGCAAGGTGTAAAAGTTGACTTACCCCAAGCCGAAGCTGAGCCGTTAGACAAAGACACCAAACCACCACTTGTTGCCTCTGTTGATGCACAAGGTCGATATTACATTACACTAGGTGCAAACGACAAAGAGCCATTGTCAGCTGAAGAAGTAGCCACCTTGGTAAAAGCACACTTAGTGGTAAATCCTGATACACCGGTTGTTGTTAATGGCGACGGCGCCGTGTCATATGATGCAGTTATTCAATTAATGGTATTGTTGCAACAAGTTGCTGGTGTACCTTCTGTGGGATTAATGACAGATTCGGTGGAGAACTAAAGTGATGCTCAAGTATGAACGCACCACATTAATTAAAGCTATTTGGCTTAGTGTTTTTTTGCATGTAGGTATAATAGCCGTGCTTTTTTTAGGTGACTTTAGCAGTGAAACCAAACCTAAGAAAAATACGTCAGTTGCCCAAGAAGTCAAACCTATTGAGGCAACGGTGGTAGATGGAGCTAAACTGCAAAAAGCGATTAACAAAATTAAAAAGCAAAAAGCCGACGAAAAAGCAGCTGAAAAAAAACGAATTGATAGAATAGAGAAACGTGCAAATGATGCGAAAAAGCGTCGTACAAAAGAAGAAGCGCGTATTAAAAAATTAGAAAAACAACGTAAAATTAAAGAGCAAGAGAAAAAGCGTGCAGACAAAGCCGCCAAAGAGTCGAACGTGAAAGCAGCGAAGGCTGATAAAGTAAGAAAGCAAAAAGAGCAAGAGAAGAAAAAATCAGAAGATGCTGCAGCGCAAGCGCGTTCAAAAAGGTTAAAAGCGGAAGCTGAGACGAAAAAAGCAGATGAACTTCGTAAAAAGCAAATAGTTGACCGTAAACGTAGAGAAAAAGCCGCAGCTGATAAAGCAGCACAAGAAAAACTTCTTGCAGAGCAAATGGCTGCAGAAATGGCAACACGCAATAAAGCGCGTCAACAGCAAATGATGTCTGAAGTACAACGCTTTTCTGCACTTATAACAAACGTTATTGATCAAAATATGATTAATGACCGCTCTACGATGGAAGGGAAGTCTTGTAAATTGATGATAAGTCTTGCACCATCGGGTTTTGTTACTCAAGTAAGAAAAGTGAGTGGCGATGCGGTTGTTTGTGAAGCTGGTAAAAGAGCTGTTTATAAAGCAGCTACGTTGCCCGTTTCAAAAGATCCTGAAATATTTAAAGAAATGCGTAATATTAGTGTTATTGTACAGCCTGAATTTTAATTTTGCATATAGCAAAGTGTATTTGAAAACTTATATTCAAAATATATAGAAGTGAAATAAATTGAAGAAAACTAAATTAGAAAAAATAATGAAAATTAAATTACTATTTGGGGTTTTTATAACCTTACTCTCCACCTCAGCAATGGCAACACTTGAAATCGTAATTACTGGTGGTGTTGATAGTGCAAGACCTATTGCCGTAGTTCCATTTCAGTGGCAAGGCGTAGGTGTACTTCCAGAACAAGTATCTAAAGTAATTAGTGATGACTTATTACGTAGTGGTAAGTTTAATCCTATTAGTGAAAATAAGTTTCCCCAACACCCTACCTCTGCAACTAATATTGACTACAGTGCTTGGGCAAGTACAGGTGTAGAAGCTATTGTTATTGGAACAATTGACGAAACTTCTTTAGGGCAATATAGAGTTAGCTATCAATTAGTAGATGTTATTCGCGGTCAAATTACTGGCGGACAAACTTCTATGTTAAGTAATGGTGAATTGGTCCAAACACAAGATCATATTTTAACGCAAAGTAGTGCGCAAATTGGCAGTGAGCAATTTCGTCGTTATGCACACACTATCAGTAATGCTGTATACGAATCACTGACGGGTACCAAAGGGGCTTTTTTAACACAAATAGCCTACGTTATTGTTCGGGATCAAGGAAACTTCCCTTATCAATTAGCATTTGCCGATTATGATGGTTTTAATGAACAAGTATTGTTAAGTTCTAATGAACCGTTAATGTCACCAACATGGCACCCTGATGGCGAGCAATTGGCCTATGTTTCTTTTGAGAATCGCCAAGCACAAATTCATACGATGAATATTTATACTGGGCAACGTCAGTTGGTTAGTTCATTCAATGGTATTAATAGCGCGCCTCGTTTTTCTCCTGATGGTGCTAAGATGGCGATGGTTTTATCGAAAGATGGCAACCCAGATATTTATATAATGACCTTGGCAACCAAAAAATTGCGTCGAGTAACACGTAATAGAGCAATAGATACAGAGCCTAGTTGGACGCCAGATGGAAATTCTTTAATATTTAGTTCAGAACGGGGTGGTAAACCGCAACTATATCGCGTAAATTTAGTCGATGGTAAAGTTAGGCGACTAACTTTTAACGGTGAAATGAATTTAGGTGGCTCTATTAGCCCAGATGGTAAGCAATTAATCATGGTTAATAGAACACGTGGTCAATATCGTTTAGCAAAACAAGAATTAGACTCAGGTTTATTTCAAGTGTTAACTAAAACTCGGTTAGATGAATCACCTAG